>Ga0209345_10000014_pt1 | contig 393517 bp, 321 predicted proteins | sample Cruoilmetagenom7_FD_187294 | JGI IMG/M metagenome (GOLD analysis project Ga0209345, IMG submission 187294) | Oil polluted marine microbial communities from Coal Oil Point, Santa Barbara, California, USA - Sample 7 (SPAdes) (version 2) | ecosystem: Environmental > Aquatic > Marine > Oil seeps ... | reverse complement strand
AGCCCGTCTGCGCCGATGGTACTGCTACACCAAGTGGGAGAGTAGGCCGCTGCCTTTTTTTGAAGTCCCTTCATCGCAAGATGGGGGGACTTTTTTTTGTTCCATACTTTTATACCTTTATAAAAGGACATGCACAAGACGGAATGGACAGCCCAAAGTCCAGAATTTGCTTAACAGGGACTATTAAAACATGTTTACATTTCCAAATTATCCAATTGATACAGTGATGCACGGAGTCAGTGTAGCCTCAAATCTTCCAATTGCTACATTAAATTATTCCTTTACCTAACTAACAAGATTCAGCGTCTACCTAAAATTAGTTTCAACAATATCTTTTGAATGAGTCTTTTTTTAATATCTTGTCTCTTCTAAAATAATCGGCAAAATGAAAAATAGTTTCGCATATCTAATGAGCCTAGTATTCTGCCTAGGAATTTTGAATACAATTACAGGTCAAACAGAGGGTGACAAGAACAATGGCGGTTGGATTTCCTTGTTCAATGGTAAAAATTTGGATGGATGGAAGGTAGGAGAAAATTCCCAAACTTTTTCAATTGAGGATGGGGCTATTAAAGTAGCTGGACCCAAAGCGCATTTATTTTATGTCGGTGATGTTGAAAACCATGATTTTGACAATTTTGAATTCAAGGCCTCGGTGATGACAAAGCCTGGGTCCAATTCAGGTATTTATATCCATACCCGTTACCAAGAGGCCAGTTGGCCAGTTTATGGTTACGAAGTTCAAGTAAACAATTCCCAAGGGGATTGGAAACGTACTGGTAGCCTATATGATATAGTAAATGTTATGGAAACCTATGTTGGTGATGATGAATGGTATACGGAATATATTAAGGTGGAAGGCAAAAGAATTATTATTAAAATAAATGATATTGTGGTGGTGGATTATACCGAACCTGAAAATCCTAAACGCGACGAAGGCGAACGCCAACATAGGGTGTTAAAGGGAGGAACCTTTGCACTTCAAGGTCATGACCCCAAAAGTATTATTTATTACAAGGATATTATGGTTAAACCTTTGCCTTAATGCAGAATAAGGTTATAGTAGATATGCGATTGTCTAAAACTTTATCCATTTTTATTGGTTGCCTTATACTGGGTATATTAATGGGGGGATGCCAACAACAATCTGAAAACTTAATTCAAAAACCTAATGTGGTCTTTATACTGGTCGATGATTTGGGTTTGGTAGACCTTGGTGTAACTGGCAGCACATATTACGAGACACCAAACATTGATAAATTGGCAAAAGAAGGTATGGTGTTTACCCAAGGTTATGCCGCTAGCCGTGTTTGTAGCCCCTCTAGGGCCAGTATCATGACCGGAAAATTCACGGCTAGACATGGAATCACGGATTGGATAGGAGCTGCATCCGGTACGGCTTGGCGATCCCATAATCGTCATGATAAATTGCTACCTGCAGAATATGTGCATAGCTTACCGGCTGAGGATGTTACTATTGCAGAGGCTATGAAGAAGGAGGGGTATAAAACATTCTTTGCAGGTAAATGGCATTTGGGGTCTGAAGGGTCTTATCCCGAGGACCATGGATTTGAAATAAACAAAGGTGGATGGGACAAGGGAAGTCCAATAGGCGGTTATTTTTCACCCTGGAACAATCCAGTATTGCCTAATAAAACAGATGGGGAGAATCTAACCATGCGTTTGGGAAACGAAACTGCGGATTTTATTAAACAGCATAAGGATTCTACTTTTTTCGCCTTTCTTTCGTTTTATGCGGTACATGGGCCCATTCAGACCACTCAAGAAAAATGGCAAAAATATAGGGACAAAGCGGAAACTCTGGGCTTAGCCGACAATGGTTATAAAATGGAGCGGGTCTTGCCCATTAGGCAGGTACAGGATAATCCTATTTATGCTGGGCTTGTAGAAAGCATGGATGAGGCTGTAGGAGTGGTGCTCCAGGCATTAGAAGATTCCGGACTCGAGGAAAATACTATTGTGATCTTTACTTCCGATAACGGTGGAGTGGCCTCTGGCGATTCTTTTTCTACCAGTAATCTCCCTTTACGGGGAGGCAAGGGGTATCAATGGGAAGGTGGAATTCGGGAACCCTATTTTATAAAGGTACCGTGGCTGGAAAATGGAGGGTCGGAAAGCAATTTTCCTGTTATTGGTACTGATTTTTATCCCACTATCCTGGATTTGGCCAATATTGATGCCATGGGGGAACAACATATAGATGGTGTTAGTCTAAAACCCATCTTGCAAGGAAAAAAAATGGATATTGTTAGACCTTTATTTTGGCATTATCCCCATTATGGGAATCAGGGTGGAAATCCATCGTCAATAATACGGGTAGAGGATTGGAAACTTATCCATTATTGGGAAGATGGAACCGAAGAACTCTATAACCTAGCGGCTGATCCCAGTGAGGAGTCCAACGTGATAGGAGCGTATCCCGATGTGGCTAAAGATTTAAGCCTAAAGCTTCTTGGTTGGCTCAAGGAAGTTGGGGCAAATATACCCTTAGAAGATCCCGAATACGATGCCGGACTTGCAGAAAAGCGGCATGAGAAAATTGTTAAAGAAAGCTTGCCGGCTTTGGAGGCGGAGCGATTAAAATTCTTATCCGAAGACTTTGAGCCCAATGAAGATTGGTGGGGCAGTAAAATGACGAAGGATTAACAGTTTGTCTTTTATGGGATGGCCTATGTTTTTTATAGCGTTATAGGAAAAGAAATAAGTATTGCATCTGTGCAAATATGAAATAAACATTCAGTTCCCTCCGCTCCAAGATAGGATAAGCACTTTTTACCTTTATTTGAACGGTATTGAGGGTTAGATTAAATTATTGCCCTATAATATCATAACAAATTTAAAAACCTTCATATCATATATAAATGAGATTAACGTTACAGAATTGACGTACTTTCCTTACTGGTCGTACGATAGCTAGCCTACTATATTGGATCAAGGAATATTCTTGGGAGCGACAAAAATTAGGCATATATTTTAGTTAGTCTAAACAAAAGGAATTTGACATCTCTAGCGCCTTTAAATATAGTTCTGAGCACTTTGATGTTGGCATTAAAGCTTCATCAGAAGCATTGGTGCTCCTGTTGTTAAAGTAGCTCAAAATAGGCTTGTAAGGCATTTGTATTACAAGACTTATAATTCGAGATTTCTATTTTATTGTTCCAATGGGCTAATTGAAGTCTTGCTACATCCTTATTCGTATTGTTTTCATAGATATAGCTTGATTCCTGAGTCAACTTATGTAGGATTAAAACCATTGCAAGGACCTTATCGGTGAGTAAAAACACACGGTGAAAGACTCAAAAAAGCTAAAGCCACCGATCTCTTAATGGAAGCTTTGTTGGATTTGGAGGATATAGTAAAACAGAATCAAAGAATTGACATTAGAAATGGTGAATCTTTTTAGTCCCAATCAATTTTTTAAAATTATTTGATTAGTAATAATAATAGAAATCACTTAATCGGAGTTGTATTGCGTTTCTTATTGGAGTGTTAAGTAACATTGGATAAGGCTAGAATTTTTCAATTCCATTAGGTTAATTAACAATCTCTTATTATGAGACTTTATTCTTGCTATTCGAAAATAGTAAAATGCCTGAACAGGCCTGAGTATAACTTGAATCCAATCTGAGTTGCATAACCTCGTATTTCAATGGAATTGAAATAAAAAGGCCGTCTAAATGTTTTTAGACGGCCTCCTTATGATTAATAGGAATTATAGTAAAGGAAATTAAACCCTAGGTAAATCTCCTTCCCCTTTTAATGGTAAATAGGAGGCTCCCATTAGATAGGTATCCACATGATAGGCTGCTTGTCTGCCTTCTGAAATGGCCCAAACTATTAAGGACTGTCCCCTTCTTTGGTCTCCGGCAGCAAATATACCTGGTACATTGGTTTTATAATCCACTTCGTTTGCTTGGATGTTGGTACGCGCATCTGCTTCAATTCCCAATTGCTCCGCAATGGTCATTTCGGAACCTGTAAAGCCCATTGCTAATAATGCCAATTCACATTTCCATTCCTTTTCCGTGTTCGGAACTTCCTTAAGGATAGGTCTTTTGCCAGGTGCTGTAATCCACTCAACTTCCGAAGTAATCAGTGCTTTTAAATTCCCATCTTTATCTCCAATAAATTTTTTGGTAGAAATACTAAAGAACCGCTCTACTCCTTCTTTATGGGATGAACTTGTTCTTAAGCGCATGGGCCAAAAAGGCCATGGTTGATCCTCTGGTCTTCCCACTGGTGGCTTTCCTAATATTTCAAAGTTGGATACGGATGTTGCACCGTGCCTGATGGAGGTCCCGATACAGTCAGATCCTGTATCCCCACCACCTATAACCACAACGTTTTTACCAGTGGCCTTTATTTCTTCGCCCAAGTCTTTAATACCGTCTACACGTTTATTGTTTTGTTTTAGGAAATCCATGGCTTGTACCACTCCTTTAAGGTCTGCTCCTTCTATGGGCAATCCTCTTCGGACGGTAGCGCCACCAGATAGTACAATGGCATCAAATTGATCCTTAAGTTCGGTGGCCAAAATATCAACACCGACATTAACGCCAGTTTTAATTATGATACCTTCCTCCTCTAAAATCTTTACCCTTCTGTCTATGACATATTTTTCCATCTTAAAATCAGGTATGCCATATCGTAAAAGACCGCCAACTTTTTCATCCCTTTCAAAAAGCGTAACCAGGTGCCCGGCTCTATTCAGCTGCTGGGCAGCTGCAAGTCCGGCTGGTCCCGATCCAATAACGGCAACTGTTTTTCCAGTTCTGCTAACAGGCGGTTCGGCTACTACCCATCCTTTTTTAAAGGCAGTTTCAACAATGTTCTTTTCGATGTTCTCTATAGTTACCGGGTCTTCATTAATGCCTAAAACACAAGCCTCTTCACAGGGAGCTGGACATAACCTTCCAGTGAACTCCGGGAAGTTGTTGGTGGAGTGTAATATTTCTGCAGCTTTTTCCCATTTTCCAAGGTATACCGCATCGTTGAAATCCGGTATTAGGTTTCCTAAGGGGCACCCACTATGACAAAACGGAATGCCACAGTCCATACATCTGGCACCTTGGTCCTTTAGCTCCTTTTCTTTCATAGGTAGCGTAAATTCCTTGTAATTTTTTACTCTGTCCTCTACTTGAGCGTATTCCTCTACTTTTCTATCGAATTCCAAAAATCCTGTTATCTTTCCCATATTTCGATTATATAGTTTCTAATTTTTCATTTTCTAAACGTATCAAAGCCTGCTTGTACTCCTCAGGGAATATTTTGATAAACTTTGATAGGCAATCTTCCCAGTTTTCCAATATTCTTTGGGCAATGGGGCTAAGTGTGGCATTGTAGTGATTTTCTATAAGCCCTTTTAATTCTGCAATATCATTATCATCCTCAACAGTCAAAAGATTTAAGGTTTCGGTATTACAGTTTTTTCTAAAGGTATTTTTCTCATCGAAGATATAAGCGATACCCCCACTCATTCCAGCACCGAAGTTTCTGCCCACTTCACCAAGAATTACTGTGATACCCCCGGTCATATACTCACAGCCATGATCACCAATTCCTTCTACAACAGCCTTCGCTCCGGAATTTCTGACACAAAAACGTTCCCCGGCTTTTCCATTTATGTAGGCTTCACCCGATGTAGCTCCGTAAAGTGTGACGTTTCCAGTTATTACGTTGTCCTCTGGTTTTAAGGTGGACTTATACGGAACCTTTATAATTAATTTGGCTCCAGATAATCCTTTTCCTAAATAATCATTGGTATTTCCATTGACGATCATGGTAAGTCCTTTAGTTGCAAACGCACCAAAGCTTTGTCCTGCAGAACCAGTGAAATTAAGTTTTAAGGTGTTTTCAGGTAATCCTTCAGCACCGTAAATTTTTGAAATTTCGTTACTCGTAATGGCTCCTATAGCTCTGTCTGTATTGTGTATAGGAAAATCTAAAGATATTTTTTCCTTTCTGAACAATGCAGGGTGAGCTTTTTCTAGAATTTCAAACTCAATAGATTTGTCAATATCGTGTTGCTGCTTCTGAGTATTATAGAATTTGGTTCCTTTGGGTATATCAACTTGGTATAAAATCGGTGTAAGATCTATACCTGCGGACTTATAATGTTCCAAGGCCTTTTTGCGATCAAGTTTTTGTACTTGTCCTACCATTTCCTCAATAGTCCTAAATCCTAATTGAGCCATTATTTCCCTAAGTTCTTGGGCTACAAAGTACATGTAGTTAACAACATGCTCTGGTTTGCCTTCAAATTTCTTGCGTAGTTCTGGATTTTGTGTTGCGATACCTACTGGGCACGTATTTAAATGACATACGCGCATCATGATGCAACCTGAGGCTACCAAGGGAGCTGTTGCAAATCCAAATTCTTCTGCTCCCAACAAACATGCTATAGCCACATCCCTTCCGGTTTTTAATTGGCCATCACATTCCAGTACAATCCTGTTCCTTAGATCGTTCATTACCAGAGTTTGTTGTGCTTCGGCAATTCCCAGTTCCCATGGAAGTCCGGCATGCTTTAGAGAAGTTAATGGAGAAGCCCCTGTTCCGCCGTCATGGCCGGAAATTAGAATAACATCTGCCTTTGCCTTGGAAACACCTGCTGCTACTGTGCCGACACCCACTTCGGAAACCAATTTAACATTGACTCTGGCTTCTCGATTTGCCGATTTTAAATCGAAAATTAATTGTGATAAATCTTCAATAGAATAAATGTCATGATGTGGTGGAGGTGAAATTAATCCGACATATGGCGTTGAGTTTCTGGTTTTGGCAATCGAAGGATTAACCTTTGGTCCGGGCAATTGCCCTCCTTCACCCGGTTTTGCGCCCTGCGCCATTTTAATCTGGATTTCTTTGGCGTTTGTCAAAAAATTTGAGGTAACTCCAAATCTTCCGGAAGCGACTTGCTTTATGGCACTGTTTTTCCAGTCCCCGGTTTGGTTCTTGTAAAAACGATCGGCATCCTCTCCGCCTTCACCGGAATTACTTTTTCCACCAATCCTGTTCATGGCGATAGCCAAATTTTCATGGGCTTCCTTACTTATAGATCCATAGGACATTGCGCCCGTTTTAAAACGCTTTACTATTTCTGTCCAAGGTTCAACCTCATCCAAAGGAATGGGGTCATAATTGGAGAATTCAAAAAGACCGCGAATAGTCATCAGATCTTTAGCCTGCTCATTCACCATTTGGGCGAATTCTTTATAGGATTCCGGTTCGTTGTTTCTGACCGATTTTTGTAGTTTGGCAATACTTAAAGGATTGAAAAGGTGTTTTTCGCCATCTCTTCTCCAGCGATATTGACCGCCTATCTCCAAATCTAAATTTGCAGCTATTTCTTTATCCGTGTAAGCTTTATGATGGCGTTTAGCAATTTCCTTCTCTATTTCATAAAGTCCTATACCCTGAATTCTAGTAGGGGTATTAGGAAAGTATTTGTCTACTGCCTTTGTGTTTATCCCAATACATTCGAATAATTGAGATCCACGGTATGAGTTTAGTGTGGAAATTCCAATTTTGTTCATAACCTTGAGTATACCTTTGCCTACTGCTTTATTGTAATTGCTAATGGCTTCTTCAAAAGTATATTCGGTAATATCGTGCTCTTCAATTTGTTCTGCTATAATTTCGTTTACCAAATAAGGGTTGATGGCACTTGCCCCAAATCCAAATAGCAATGCAAAATGATGTACTTCCCGAGGTTCCGCAGATTCAATAATTACGCTTAACTTAGAGCGTTTCCCCAACCTTTGTAGTCCGCTGTTCACAAATGAACATGCTAATAAAGCAGGAATAGGAGCTTTTTCCTTACTTACATTTCTATCCGATAAAATAATGATATTGGCATCCTCATCAATAGCTTGTTCTGCCTGGTTTAAAATGGATTCCAAGGCATCCTCAAGTCCGTTGTGTCCTTTTTCTATATCGTAGAGCATCGAAATGGAAACTACCTTATAGTCTGGACTTGCATCATAATTTTTTATTTTATCCAAATCTTCCTTGGATATGACAGGATTTTTAATTTTTAATTTTCTGCAATGAAGCTCAGAAGATTCGAAAATATTATGATCGCTGCCCAGGGTAAGGCTGATATCCGTAATTAGCTCTTCGCGAATACCATCTAGGGGAGGGTTGGTTACCTGTGCGAATAATTGCTTAAAGTAATTGTAAATTAATTGTGGTCGTTCGGACAAAATAGCTATAGGAGTATCGGAACCCATTGATCCTAGAGGTTCCTTTGCTGTTTTTCCCATAGGAAGTATGATGGTGTTTATATCTTCCAGAGTGTATCCAAAAACGGCTTTTCTCTTTTGTACCGTAGCCTCATTTAAGAAAAGTGGGCAGTCATTATAAGGAATATCCTTAAGGTGTACCAAATTTTTGTCCAACCACGATTTATAGGGAAAACGAAGCGCAATTTTTTCCTTAATTTCTTCGTCATTGATAATGCGACCTTCTTCCATGTTTACCAAGAACATCTTTCCTGGTTCTAACCTTCCGTGCATTTCAATATTTTCTGGCTCAAGATCCACAACCCCAACCTCGGACGACATTATAACATAACCGTCCTTGGTTACTGAATATCGCGACGGGCGTAATCCATTTCTGTCCAATACTGCGCCTATATAGTTTCCATCTGTAAAAGGTATGGAGGCAGGTCCGTCCCATGGTTCCATTAAGCAGGAATGGTACTCGTAGAATGCCTTTTTTGCTTCGGACATTTCATTGTTTTTCTCCCAAGCCTCAGGTACCAATATCATCATTACTTCTGGCAGTGATCTTCCTGTCATTAGCAATAGCTCAACAACCATATCCATGGTAGCGGAATCGGACTTGCCAGGTAGAATAATAGGAATGATGTTTTTAATTTCGTCCCCAAACCAATCACTTTTCATTAATTCTTCCCTGGAGCGCATTCTTGTGACGTTACCTCTAAGGGTGTTTATTTCCCCATTATGGCACATATAGCGGAAAGGCTGGGCCAGATCCCAAGTTGGAAAGGTGTTGGTGGAGAATCGTTGGTGTACAAGGGCCAAACGGGTTACCACCCTTGGGTCCATAAGGTCTTTATAGTATAAGCTTATATCTTCCGGCATTAAAAGCCCCTTAAAGATTATAATTTTGGTAGAAAGACTGGGGACATAGAAAAATTTGCTTTCCGATAATTTGGAAGTATTAACGGTATGTTCCGTGACCTTTCTAGCGATGAATAACTTTAAATTAAAGTGGAAGAAATCTTGTTCATCATTTTCACGTGCAACAAATATTTGTTTAAGGAAAGGTTCGGTTTCTGCAGCTATTCTTCCGGGAATAGACTTGTTTACAGGAACATCTCTCCATCCCAATAATTTTAAACCTTGTTTTTTTATGTTGGACTCAAAAACCTCTATGCAGTAATCCCTTTGATTTTCTTTTTGTGGTAAAAATACGTTACCTACAGCGTAACTGCCCGGTTCTGGAAGCTCAAAATGGCAAACGTCTTGAAAAAAATCATGAGGAATATCTATAAGAATTCCAGCGCCATCACCAGTTTTACCATCGGAACTTACTGCTCCCCTGTGCTCTAATTTTTCTAATATTTCTAAGGCCTTATGAATAATATCATTTGACTTTTTTCCTTTAAGGCTACAAATAAATCCTGCTCCACAGTTGTCATGTTCAAATTCCGGCAGGTACAATCCTTGTTTTCTCAGCTTCATAAATTATCATATTTATTCAAAAATATCAAAATATTTGCATTTAATGCAGCGCTATGCTAAATAGTGCTCAAAAAATTCAACGTTTATAATTCAACGTTAATTTAAATGCATATTCTTATATTTAAACCTATAAATTTGGCATTTCCTCAATATTAGGGTTTGAATATTGGGGTTATTCCTATTGATAGGGGGTTAATAATGTAAGTTAGATTATTTGGTATTTTTTACCTGTGCATATACAGGGTTGGTTATTATTTTTGTTGGTATTTAGCTAATCGACCCCTAAAAAAATAGGGGGTGTCTTGGTTAATTATTTAAAATACTTCTTGAAATTACGATTTTTTGAATCTCTGAAGTACCTTCGTAAATCTGCGTTATTTTGGCGTCTCTCATCATTCTTTCTACATGGTAATCCTTTACAAAGCCATTGCCTCCATGAATTTGCACTGCTTCGATGGTAGTATCCATGGCTACCTGGGAAGCATAGAGTTTTGCCATTGCACTTGAAAGGTCATAGTTATTGCCTTGGTCCTTGTCCCAGGCCGCCTTATAGACCAAATGTCTGGCAGCTTCAATTTGTACGTGCATATCGGCAAGTTTAAAGGCTATGGCTTGGTGATTGCTGATCTCGGTGCCAAAAGCCTTTCGCTCTTTAGAATATTTAAGGGCCAGTTCATAGGCGCCTGCTGCGATACCCAAAGCTTGGGCGGCAATTCCTATTCTGCCCCCGGCAAGTGTTTTCATAGCGAATTTAAAACCAAATCCATCTTCGCCAATTCTATTTTCCTTAGGGATCTTTACATCATTAAATATGAGTGAATGGGTGTCACTTCCCCTTATTCCGAGCTTGTTTTCCTTGGGGCCTATTTCGAAACCAGGTGTTCCTTTTTCTACGATTAGCGCATTTATTCCCTTATGACCTTTTGAAATGTCGGTTTGGGCAATTACCAAATAAATTTCAGCGGAGTTTCCGTTGGTAATCCAGTTCTTGGTTCCGTTTAAGATATAATGGTCCCCCTTGTCCAGGGCTGTAGTTTTCTGAGAAGTGGCATCGCTACCTGCTTCCGGTTCAGAAAGGCAAAATGCCCCTATACATTGGCCGGTGGATAATCGGCTTAAATATTTTTCTTTTTGCTCTTCACTACCATAAGTTTCCAGGCCCCAGCATACCAAAGAATTGTTCACGGACACTATTACTGAGGCAGATGCATCAACTTTAGATAGTTCTTCCATTACAAGTACATATGAAATGGTGTCCAAACCGCTACCCCCGTATTTAGGGTCTACCATCATGCCCATGAATCCTAGCTCTCCCATTTTTTTTACCTGTGCGGTAGGAAATTTTTGAGCGTCGTCTCTTTCAATAACCCCAGGCAGTAATTCATTTTTAGCAAAATTCCTTGCCGCCTGCTGTATCATTTTCTGTTCTTCGGAAAGCTTAAAATCCATATGATATCAAAAAAAAGTGAGATTATTACAAATATACAAGTATACATTGGAATAATAATGGCGAATAAAAACATTAAAACAGAATCTATATTTTTATCTTTGCCCGGTAGAATACTTTTTTCTCCGTAAATAACTTAACTATCATAAGGCAAAATTGACTGAACGGGCAAAATAAATCCAAGGAGGTGGAAATGCCTGTGCGCTCTATTTTGTTTAGTGGTGAAACACAATGAAAGAGTTATTAAAAATTTATGAGGGCAAAGCCCCAGAAATTGTTTTTAATTGGAAAGATCCCGAGACCGAAGCTGAGGGTTGGACGGTAATTAATTCCCTTCGTGGTGGGGCTGCTGGAGGTGGTACCAGAATGCGGGAAGGATTGGATATGAACGAAGTTCTTTCCTTGGCAAAAACTATGGAAGTGAAATTCACGGTTTCTGGGCCTCCAATAGGAGGTGCTAAATCTGGAATTAATTTTGACCCCAATGATCCTAGAAAATTAGGGGTTCTTAAAAGGTGGTACCGTGCCGTGGCGCCTTTGTTGAAAAGTTATTACGGTACAGGGGGCGATTTAAATGTTGATGAAATCCATGAAGTAATCCCTATTACTGAAGATGCTGGGGTATGGCATCCTCAGGAAGGGGTTTTTAATGGTCATTTCAGGCCAACCGAAGCTGATAAAATAAATAGGATCGGCCAACTGCGGTTAGGAGTGATAAAAGTTTTGGAGAGTGGTCAGTATTCACCTCAAGTGTCGCGTAAGTTCACAGTAGCAGATATGATAACCGGATTTGGTGTTGCGGAGGCGGTGAAGCATTTTTATGATATTTATGGAGGTGCGCTTGAAGGAAAAAGGGCTATTGTGCAAGGGTTTGGTAATGTAGGTTCCGCTGCAGCTTTCTATTTGTCCCGAATGGGGGTAAAAGTAGTAGGGATAATTGATAGGGCCGGCGGAGTGATTAATGAAAAGGGATACTCAGCAGAGGAGATCAACGCGTTTTTTTTAAATAAGAAAGGAAATACTCTTTTTGCGGATGATATTATTCCATTTTCTGATATAAATGACAGAATTTGGAATTTAAAAGCTGAGATTTTTGTTCCTTGTGCCGCCTCTCGGTTGGTGACAAGGGAGCAGATATCCAAAATGATCACTTCTGGTTTGGAAGTCATTAGTTGTGGAGCCAACGTACCCTTTGCGGATAAGGAAATTTTTTTTGGACCTATTATGGAATTTACGGACGAGCGGGTAAGCTTAATTCCGGATTTTATTTCCAATTGTGGAATGGCTAGAGTGTTTGCCTATTTCATGGAAAGAAGGGTGGCCATGGATGACGAACTTATTTTTAACGACACTTCAGATACCATTAGAAACGCAATATTAAATATATATAACCAAAATAATGAAAAAGTTAATCTTAGTAAAACCGGATTTGAGATCGCTCTAAATCAATTAATTTAAACCATAAATAACATGGAGGCCCTTATTATTATTTTATTCGTTGCCGGATACTTGGCAATTACACTGGAACACAATCTTAAGATTGACAAATTAATCCCGGCTTTGGCAATGATGGCTCTGTTGTGGGCAGTTATAGCGTTGGCGCATATGCCTGTTTTTGAAGTGAATACAGCGCTTAGGGAATTGGAGGTGACCCATTTAGATGAAATTTTGCTCCATCATCTGGGTAAAACCGCGGAGATTCTGGTTTTTTTATTGGGAGCGATGACTATCGTTGAAATCATAGATTATTTTGATGGTTTTGCTACCATTAAAGGGTTTATCAAGACACGGAGCAAAAGAAAGCTACTTTGGTTGTTCTCTATTTTGGCTTTTATCCTGTCCGCGATCATAGATAACCTTACGGCTACCATTGTTTTAATAACAATCTTACAAAAGGTGGTCAAAGTCAGGGAAACCAGACTTTGGTTTGCCGGGTTGATTATTATCGCTGCGAACGCTGGTGGTGCATGGTCGCCTATTGGTGATGTTACCACAACTATGTTATGGATTGCCAACAAGGTATCCGCGGATCAACTAATTCAAAGTGTTCTTTTGCCGTCACTCCTGTGTATGGTAGTACCTACCTTCATTGCAAGTAGATATAAGGCTTTTTCCGAGAATATGGAAAGTGATTTGGAGGAAGAAGAGCCTAGTAAGTCTAAATATGGGTCTATTATGTTATATTTGGGGTTGGGCTCTATTGTATTTGTCCCGTTTTTTAAGACTATTACCCATCTGCCTCCTTACGTTGGTATGATGTTGTCCTTGGCATTGGTGGCCACCTTTGCAGAGGTTTATAGTAGTTCTAAATTTAGTATTTCTAATATTGATGGTGAAAGTGAGGCCCAATCACATCATAGTCCGGTACATTCATCACTTTCAAAAATTGAATTGCCCAGTATACTTTTTTTCCTGGGTATTTTAATGGCAGTGGCGGCTTTGGAATCGCTGGGTATGTTGTTCAATTTCGCAGGAACTTTGGGTGAGGTAATGCCGATGTTGGGGACGGAATCAGGTGGGCAATTGGTGTCTGATTTAGTGGTGGTGTTCCTAGGAGTGGGGTCTGCCGTTATTGATAACGTTCCATTGGTTGCTGCCAGTATAGGAATGTTTTCAGCGGGCTTGGATGATTCAATTTGGCATTTTATAGCTTATTCAGCAGGGACAGGAGGAAGTATGTTGATAATTGGTTCTGCAGCAGGTGTTGTGGCCATGGGAATGGAGAAAATTGATTTCTTTTGGTACTTGAAGAAAATTACATGGTTGGCTTTCTTAGGTTTTGCGGCCGGTGCGATTGGATTTATAATAATTAGAAATTTTATGTTAAGCACATAATTTAATCGATAAATGACCGTTATTAAGGCAAATTAAATAAGGAAATATATGTTATTGATACAGGACCTTGCCCAGGAGGCAGGTATAGAAGGAGTTGTGTCTGAGGAAAAGACACTTTCTGTTATAGATTTAATAGTAAATGGAGGTACGGGAAGTATCTTGATTATAAGTGTTTTGTTTGTGATGCTATTTGTGGCAATGTATATTTATTTTGAACGGATTTTCGCCATAAAGGCTGCTTCAAAAATTGATAGCAATTTTATGAACCAGATACGGGATCATGTTACAAATGGTAAATTGGAAGCAGCCAAAATATTGTGCGCTCAAACAGATTCTCCGGTTGCACGATTAACCGAAAAGGGGATATCCAGAATAGGTAAGCCCTTGGACGACATTAATACCGCTATAGAAAATGCAGGTACCCTTGAAGTTTATAAATTGGAAAAAAATGTTAGCGTATTGGCTACTGTTGCCGGTGCAGCTCCTATGATCGGGTTTTTGGGAACTGTAATTGGTATGATTTTGGCATTCCATCAAATGGCTTCCAGTGGGGGGCAGGCAGAAATGGGTTCTTTGGCCTCAGGTATCTACACGGCTATGACTACTACTGTTGCAGGACTTATTGTTGGAATTATTGCTTATATTGGATATAATCACTTGGTGAACAGAACGGATAAGGTGGTGCATAAAATGGAAGCCAATGCGGTGGAATTTTTAGATTTATTGAACGAACCTCTTTAGAACGCAACAAATGAAACTAAAAGGAAGAAATAAAGTTAGTCCAGATTTTAGTATGTCCTCTATGACGGACATAGTGTTCTTGTTGCTTATTTTCTTTATGCTAACTGCAAATTCGCCCAATGCATTAGATCTGCTTTTGCCGAAGGCAAAGGGTAAATCTACCAATACACAAAATGTATCGGTAAGCATCAATAAGAACTTGGAATATTTTGTGAATAACGAGAAGATTAACGGACAATATATAGAAATTGAATTAAAAAAGGCACTAGAAGGACAAGAGAAGCCTACTATTATTCTTAGGACAGAGGAGAGCGTTGCTATCAAAGAGGCGGTAAACGTTATGGATATTGCCAACAGAAATAATTATAAGGTGATTTTGGCCGTGCGACCAAATTAATGTCAGTACTTAAAACTAAACACGAAAAAAAATCTTTTACACTTACCACAATTCTGTTGAGTGTGTTATTGCTATTGCTTTTTTATGTTGGACTTACTTATCTAGATCCTCCAATAGAAAACGGTATTTCCGTTAATTTTGGCACAACCGAATTTGGTAGTGGTAGGATACAACCTAAAGAAAAGATTAAATCAGAACCACTAAACACTCCTATTAAAGAGCCTAATGTTCAGGAGGAGAAGGTGGAGGAAGTGGTAGAGGAAGTACCTGAAGAAAATGTGGCCGAGGAGAAACCTGCCGAAAAAATACTTACTCAGGAAAATGAGGAGTCTATAAAAATTAAACAGCAGCAGGAAGCTAAACGTAAAGCTGACGAAGCGGCTAAAAAGGCCAAGGCAGAAGCGGAGCGGGTAGCTCGCGAAAAGAAGGAAGCCGAAGAAAGGCTTAGGAAAGAGCAACAGGCGAAAAAGAATAAACTCGATGAGTTGATCGGGGGTATTAATAAGTCCGAAGGAACTGCTTCAGGTGGCGAAGGTGATGATAATATGGCGGGGGATAAAGGTCAGCCAGACGGTGATCCATACGCAACTAGTTATTATGGAAGTCCAGGGTCGGGCAGTGGTACCGGAGGTTATGGACTCAACGGGAGATCATTGGTGAGTAAGGGCATGGTACAACAGGAATGCAACCAGGAAGGAAGGGTTGTAGTGAAAATTTTTGTTGATCGAAATGGCAAAGTGGTTCGTGCTGAACCTGGTCAAAAAGGAACTACCAATAGCGATCCCTGCTTGTTGGAACCTGCAAAACAAACAGCTTTAAAACACCAATGGAATTTGGATTCCAATGCACCTAGTCAACAAATTGGTTTTGTAGTGGTGAATTTTAAATTGGGGGAATAAAGTTTTCCTTCATTGCCCAAAATCAATTTTCCTATAGTAATTTTACATTTTCATTTACTTTTTTTAATTAGATTAATAGAAGGTATTGCAATGGCACTATGTTCTAACTTCAACAGACGACTATAAATGACCTATCAGGAAACTTTGGAATGGATGTTCGCGAAACTGCCCATGTACCAACAGAAGGGTCAGGCTGCTTTTAAGGGTAAGTTGGATAATATACTTGCTTTCTCTACATATTTAGGGCATCCCGAACGAAAATTTAAAAGTATACACGTGGCAGGAACCAATGGTAAAGGGTCCAGTAGTCATATGCTGGCTTCTATTTTACAGGAAGCGGGTTATAAGGTAGGATTGTATACCTCTCCCCATTTAAAGGATTTTAGGGAGCGGATCAGGGTTGATGGCAAGCCGGTCAGTAAAAAATATGTAGTCGATTTTATAAAGAAAAATAAATTGTTTTTTGAGGCACATGACCTTTCTTTTTTCGAAATGACCGTTGGGATGGCCTTTCAGTATTTTGAAAAGGAAAATATTGATATAGCCATTGTGGAGGTTGGACTGGGAGGTCGATTGGATTCTACCAATATAATTACCCCGGAAGTTTCATTGATTACAAATATCGGCTATGATCATGTAGAAATGTTGGGGGATACTATTGCTAAGATTGCCTATGAGAAGGCAGGTATAATTAAACCAGAAGTGCCTGTAGTTATAAGTGAACTTCAGGAAGAGACCGCGGTTGTTTTTACTGCCGTAGCCAGCGAAAGAAAATCTAAGATAATCTTTGCCGGTGAAGTTATTCCTGGAAACTACAAAACCTCCTTGTTGGGGAGTTATCAGGAAAAAAACGTAAAAGGGGTAGTGGCTGCCATAGGAGAATTGCATGATTTTAATATTCAGGAAAAACACATAAGGGATGGTTTGATGAAGGTGTCCGTTAATACAGGTCTGTTGGGTAGATGGCAATTTTTGGGGGAGAATCCTACTGTGGTATGTGATACGGCGCACAATACGGAAGGATTATCCATTGTCTTGGATCAGATTAAAAAACAGGATCATACCGATTTGCATTTGGTAATCGGATTTGTCCAGGATAAGAATTTGCAGCAAATTTTGCCGCTCTTTCCGAAAAAGGCCAATTATTATTTTTGCAAACCTAATATTCAGCGTGGGATGGATGAGGTTGACCTAAAAGTGCGTGCTAGGGATTTTGGACTGGAAGGTGATGCTTATTCCTCTGTAAGTGAAGCTTTTAGTGCAGCTTTGCTTGTTGCCAAAAAATCTGATTTTGTATTTGTTGGAGGCAGTACTTTTGTTGTTGCAGAAATAGTGTAAATTTTTCTATTTTTTCCTTTGGTGAAATTAAAAACTATTATATATTTGCACTCGCTTCTGGAGAAATTAAGAAGCAAATTTAAATACTGATTAATGGGGCTCTTAGCTCAGCTGGTTCAGAGCACCTGCCTTACAAGCAGGGGGTCACTGGTTCGAACCCAGTAGGGCCCACAGTAACAAAGAAAAGGCTTCCAAGAAATTGGAGGCCTTTTTTGGTTTTATAAATTACATCTTTACGCTCACTTTGGGTCAAGAACAATTGTTGTGTTTATGTACATAAAGACGCGCAACATGGGAATATAAGTTATGTTGGTCTGTTAGAGCTGATCGGAACCTTACTCCCTTTGGTTTTTTTTTGGTAGTACTCATTTGCCCAAGGTTTTCTTTAAAAAATCGTTTTCTACCTGTAACTAACGGATTTTATTGTAATGGGTCCCGGTTCCCGAATCGGGATCTTTTTTATATGATTTTGGACTGAAGGCCTGATCTGCATTTTCTAAAAACCCTCGTTTCTAATTTAATATTCGGGTTGGTTGAAGTTTGAATTTGGCTGCACGCACTTGCAGGCGGCTTTGCCCGTTTAACCCCTCAATAGCTACTTTGGCCTTGAACGATACACTGAATTTTCTTCTTGTTTTTTTCATATTTGACAGGGTGTGAATTAGACTTTAAATTGCTGTGCTAAAATTGGGGAGTATTATAGTTCTTCTTTAATCTATTTTGAATAATCGATAAAGTTAGTGTCATAACAGCCCTGAAGAAATTCCAAAATAAATAAAAGAAAAAATTTCAATCACTTCGAATTGAAATACTTCAAAACTGGTGTGCTTAATGGTGAAATATTGGTATGTCTAATATTACTTTTTTATTGTTTCTTTTGTACTAGTATTTAAATCTAAGCCTTATTCAGGCAATTTTTTTGATTCTATTAATGGTGACATGCTCAGTATAGGCTTAGCTAAAAATTTACATTTAAGTATATAAGTAAGGTGTTGTTGGCGTTGTCTCTGGTAGCCAAATAAAACCAGGCGGTTTTGAGTATGAGCGTTTTGGTAAATTTATAGCAAAAGAGGTGTACTGTTGTATTGAAGCTGCTAAAGAAGCCAAAGTTGGTTAAATTATGATTAGAGATTGCCAATGGAAATGTAGAGAATATTGTTATTGATAAATTTCGGATTATGTTAAAATAATTAGTTTGCGACCAAGACCATTAGGAAGGATAGAAGGTATTAATGAATCATTTGACGGTGTGATGTTTTTGGGATATCACGCAAGTACGAATAGTACAGGATACGTAATGGACATACCTTGTCAAGTGCTAATTTTACTTCTGTGAAAATCAACGACATAATTATGCCCTAATTGCTATTTTTTTTAATGAGCCCGTCCAATTATCACAGTAGATGATATTGATGTCATAGAAACACTGAATGTGATTGAAATATTAAAGGTGCTTAAGTAAAGTGGACTCATGGATATCATTCAGCCAAAACACTCACTCCTAATGCGGTATAGAATGTAATTCGAGAAAGAACTAAGAAGGCTAGTGAAAAAGTTAAAAATTTTGAACCCTGTTAAAACACAGGGGCCTAAAGTACTTAAATTAAGTGTAAAACATTAGCTAGCGTCTAGTCGAACTTTAGGAATATTATCCTAGTGTTGATAGAGCGGACTCGCGCACGATTCGTTTCGTAGCACAAGATAAAATTGAAATCTCAAAGTTTATGAGATTTATTATGGATCAGAATATCACTTTAAAACCGTAATATTTTAAGAACACTCAAGATGAAAAAAATTAAAGCAGTTGTAGTAACAGATGGATTTTTACTTAGTGAATATGCAAAAACAGCTCATGGCTTAATACGAGGATCAAATCGTTTTGAGATATTGGCTGTGATAGATTCAAAAAATGCCGGTGTAATAACCAGTGAAATTTTGAAAGATGCTCATGTTGATATACCTGTGGTCTCATCGATTGATGAGGCGACAATTAAATTTGAAAATATTGAATGTCTGATTGTAGGCGTAGCAACAGTAGGAGGTATACTGTCAGCTACTTTACGTGAAGAAATTAAAAAAGCGATAACATATAAGATTAATATTGTTAATGGACTACATGATCAATTGAGGCATCAAGATGATATTGTAGCGTTAGCAAGTAAGCATCAAATAGAATTGACTGACATTAGAGGACCAAAACCAATTAAAGACCTACATTTTTGGACTGGTCAAATTTTTGACGTGGATGTGCCAATTATCGCTGTGTTGGGCATGGATTGTGCTCTGGGAAAACGGACCACAACAAGATTGATTACGGAGGCCTTTTCAAAAATAGGAATTCATGCTGAAATGATTTATACGGGTCAAACAGGTTGGATGCAAGGCAGTAAGTACGGTTTTATTTTTGATTCTACTTTAAATGACTTTGTTTCAGGTGAATTAGAACATGCTATTGTTAATTGTTGGAAAGAAGCCAAACCTGATGTGATTTTTTTAGAGGGGCAGTCCGGATTGAGAAACCCTAGTGGCCCATGTGGTCTTGAATTTCTTATTTCTGGATGTGCTAAACAAGTTATTTTAGTGCATGCCCCGAACAAGAAATATTATGATAATCAACAAAAGTGGGGTGAAATATATTCCATAGAATCAGAGATTGAGATAATAGAAAAATTTGGTTCGAAGGTCATAGGCGTGGCCTTAAACACGCAAGGACTTACTCTGAATGAATCAAAAAATTTACAAAATCAATTGGAAGATAAATTATATATCCCTGTAATTTTGCCTTTAGAAGAAGGCGTTGAAAAACTTATACCCGTAATTAAATCACTACTTAATGAAAATTAAAGAAATAAAATCGTTTTCAAAAAATTTGACATTAATCAAGCCTTATACGATAGCTTATAAGACTTTTTCTAAAATAGAGAATGTTTTTTTGCTAATCATATTAGAGAATGGTACTATAGGCATAGGTTCAGCAAATCCGGACTTTGAAGTAGTTGGTGAATCACCAACCCATACATTGAATAATTGTTTGACAGAATTTTGTCAATCTTTTGTTGGTAGAGATATTCGTAATTTTAGAAGTATGATTCATGAAATTCATGCTTATTTTCCTAATAAACCGGGTACACAGGCTATATGGGATATTGCATTGCATGATGCTTTTGCTAAACATATAGAAATACCTGTTGTAGGTCTTTACGGACAACATATTAAATCATTACCCACATCGGTCACTATTGGTATAAAGGATGTTGAAGATACCGTAAAGGAAGCTGCTGAATATAAAAAGTTAGGGTTTAAGGTACTTAAAATAAAGACCGGACAATCTGTAGATATTGATATTGAAAGAATTAAAAAATTACATGAAAAATATAGTAATTTTACTATAAGAGTTGATGCTAATCAAGGCTATGACCTCTATGATCTTCTTAAATTTGTTAAGGCAACAAAGAATTGTAATTTAGAATTAATAGAGCAGCCTCTTCCTGTCGGAAAAGAAATGGAACTAATCAAAATAGGCAAGGAAGTTACGGATATTTTAGTTGCCGATGAAAGCTTAAAAAACAGTTCTAGTGCATTGAAATTCACAGCTTCTCCACTATTATTTGGCAATTTTAACATTAAACTAATGAAATGTGGTGGGCTTTTAGGTGCCTTTGAAATCGCCACCATTGCTAAGGCTGCGGGCATAAATCTCTTTTGGGGTTGTAATGATGAAAGTATTGTAGGTATAACCGCTGCATTACATGCTGCATTTGCCTGTAAAAACACTAAATATATTGATTTAGATGGCAGTTTCGATTTAGTAGAAGAAACAGTACATGGCGGGTTTATTCTTGAAGAAGGCATGTTGAAAATCAGTAATAAAAATGGATTTGGAGTTGAGCTTAGTAAGGCTGCCTTATAAAAAATGGATATTGAAAAACTATATGTTAATGAGGATTTTGCTCTTTAGCATATATTTTTTCACGTCTTTTTGTCAAACTTTAAAAATTCAATATACGCCGCATGCATTATGTCAATGTTATCTTTGATCAATTTGTTATTTATGGAATTATATCCCATAATAAGACCGTGTTTTTTTTTGCCATGAATAAAACAACTGCTGTAAGAATGAGTAGTAATTCCTTTCGAACTTAAGAAGGAAGTTAATTTTAAATCATTCAATTTTTCTTTCAAATCACCTATTACATGTAGCCCCACATTTTCTGTTCGATTTGAGTCAAGAGAAATTTCATTTTCGAATCTTGAATTGAAGGTGTTAAAAAACACCTTTTTTCTCTCCATAGAAGTTTCAATAACTTTTCGTAGATGCTTATTTAAAAAATCTTTTTCGATAAATGCACTTAGTATTTTTTGTAATGTAGGCGACACAAAACGATAGGATTGTTCGTGCAAAGTATTTATAGTTCGTAGTAAATGCCTGGGTATTATCATGTATCCTAATCTAATGGATGGATGTAATAGTTTATTAAAAGTTCCTAAATAAATTACACGTTCTTCTCTATCAAGACTAAATAAGGAAGATATAGGATTTACCCAGTTACTAAATTCGTGGTCATAATCGTCTTCAATAATGATAGCATTTTTATTAGAAGCCCATTTTAAAAGTTCTAACCTTCTATTTATGCTCATTTTAATTCCTGTGGGAAATTGCGCTGAAGGAGTGGTATATATGAGTTTAGGTTTATTGCATTTGACGTTGTTTATTAAAATACCTTCATCATCTAAGCCAGCTGGAATAATTCTCGCCTCTAAACTATTAAATAACCCATTGGCATATGGATATGTGGGATTTTCAACTATTACCTCATCATTTTTGTCGACTAATGAATCGCTTGCCAAATACAAGGAGTGAAGAGATCCGGTAGTAATTAAGATTTGGTCAGCCTCACAATTAATATTCCGATATATTTTTAAATAGTTCGAAATATTATTTCTTAAGCATTCCAATCCTGTCGTATGTGAGTATGAAAGTTCGGACGATGTGACAGTTTTCCAATAATTGTTAGTTAAATTTTGCCATTGATGAACCGGAAAAATATCTAGAGGCGGTAATCCAGGTCTGAAGGCCAACCCAACATCCGGAATTTTGTTAATAATCTGAATGTTCCTTTCAAAAGCACGAGCTCTTTTTGAAATACTTGGGTATTTCCCATGATCTAGATTTGAAGAAAGATTATGATGTATTTTTTTAGTTTTAATTGTGGCAACGAAATATCCGGATCCTGGAATTGATTTTATATATTTTTCTAATACAAGAAGGTCATACGCTTTTAAGACCGTGCTTCTAGAAATTCGTAAATCTTGAGCTAATATTCTTGTTGGGGGTAATTTTGAGTTTTCATTGAGTACTCTTTTTGTTATTGATTCTTTAAGGGCCTTGTACAAACTAATATATATTACTTTATGTTCGTTTTCAGTCTCGAAGCCTTGGGTTTTTAATATGTTTTTTATGTTAAAATGCAAAATTGATATGCTTAGAATAAAGTAAATTAGGTTAGTTTTATTTAAATATAGCAAAGGAATTTAAATAAATTGTCAATGTGAAGAAAAAACAGATTTTTGCCTTTCTTGCCATGCCAAAATATTGAAAAAATTGCTTTGAAATATGCTTGATTTCCTTCACAATCTTGACAAGATAATCTTATTTTAGGTACGATATTTAGTTGCAAATAAATCACAAGTAGGTAATTAAGTGATTCATATTCGTATTATTAACAATCGGTAATAAATACTCCTACAGCGAGGCCGCCTTCAGAGGTTTCCTTGTATTTGGTACTCATATCCTTAGCGGTTTTCTACATGGTGTTTACCACCTTATCCAAGGGAACTTTTGCATTGGCGGGGTCGGAATCCAATGCCAATTCTGCGGCATTGATGGCTTTTATAGCGCCCATGCTATTGCGTTCTATACAAGGTATTTGTACCAATCCACCAATGGGGCCACAGGTGAGGCCCAAGTGATGCTCCATGGCAATTTCGGCTACCATTAGTACTTGCTCCGGAGTACCTCCCATTAGTTCTGTCAGGGCTGCAGCTGCCATGGACGAAGAAACGCCAACTTCGGCCTGACAACCACCCATGGCCGCAGAGATAGTAGCACCCTCTTTAAAAATGCTGCCTATTTCTCCCGCTACCAGGAGGAACTGCTTTATGTGCTCAAAAGTAGCCTCATGGTTTTCAATGACTAGATAGTAGATAAGGACTGCGGGGATTACCCCGGCACTGCCATTGGTAGGTGCGGTGACCACTCTGCCCAAGGAGGCGTTCACTTCGTTGACACTCAGGGCAAAACAACTCACCCATTTAAGGATGGCCCTAAATTTGACTTCGGTCTGTCTAATGGTAAGTAGCCATTCCTCTGGCGTGGAATAGGGGAGGTCTCCCTTTAATTTTATATGGGTATCGTAGGCCCTCCTTCGGACATTTAACCCCCCAGGGAGGTTTCCTTCTGTATGGCAGCCAATGTACATTCACTCCAGCAAGGTATCCCAAATGTGCTTTAGGCCTTCATTTATTTCAGCATCCGATCGCAGTGAACGTTCATTTACCAGCACCAATTGGGAAATGGATTTGTTTTCTTTTTATCAGCACACTTCCCCACTGGGATAGGGAAATACTGTTGTCAACCTTCTTTTTTATCTCAAAATCCTGTTCGGTATCCCATCTGACCTTGATATGGTCCAAAAGGAGATCTACATCCATCCGGTCTATACTATCGGGGAGCTTGTACACCACTTGTTTCGCCCAATGGGACTTATCTCCAAGTTTAGCGTTTATCTTTGGGCAATCCGAACTATTGTTCACTGCTGCGGATTTGCGAAGAAGATGGTTTTTTGAATCCCATCCAGCAAGGGAGGTGTAATGGCCAATGCGGAGCAGTCGGTTCTTTACATGGAAGACCTTGAGGGCTATGGGATATAGACCTGTAATCCTACTTTTGGATTTCTTCCATGTGTCGAGTATCAGACTTACCTTTGCCATTGATCTTTGGATATTATATGTAAAAGGTAAGAAATAAAAACGCTCACTTTACGCGCACTTTTCCTTGATATCAAAAGGCTACAAATGACTACAAATTAAGTTAAATTGATTTAAATTACTGATATTCAAGTATATATGATGGTGTATAATGTGTTTTGATGTCGGATCTAATAGACTTACAAGCAGGGGGTCACTGGTTCGAACCCAGTAGGGCCCACAGTAACAAAGAAAAGGCTTCCAAGAAATTGGAGGCCTTTTTTGTTTTCTGGAATTACTGATTTAATGATACTTGTTTTTTGTCGGAAATCAACTTCTTTTCCGGGGCGAGCTCAAAAATTTTACGAAACTTATCAATGGAACAGAAAATTTCAGTAATTTCATCATCGGAAAATCATAAGCATAAATCCTTCTAAACACCTGAAAAAAAGTAGTTATATGTGTAATTTATCAACTTTTTTCAACTTTTTCTATTGAGAACACCTAGCTTTCTTACCTTGACCCCAGTTTATAGATGAAATAGCACCTAAAATTTTTGGAATGCGAATTTTTAAAACGCAACTAAATACGCTAAAAGAAACGTTCGAAATGGATAAAAAATTAAAGCTGCAATGGTGCTTTTTTTAAAAAAACAAGGTTAAATAAAATGACAGAAAAAAAGAAAAGTTACTTTGCGGAAGTGAAAAAGGAACAGCTTAAGGATTTCGGAACTATCGTGGCTATTGTTTTTATTATTTTAGGGATTCACTTTAATACAAATAGTTTTTTTATTGTTGCCATAGTTATTGGGTTTATTACCATTATTTTTCCTTTCATTTTTTATCCCTTTACATATCTTTGGTTTAAGTTTTCCAAAATTATAGGTAAGTTTAATTCGCAAATCATTTTAGCTATTATTTTTTTTCTTGTGGTAACCCCAGTAGGTGTTTTTCGAAGAATTCTAGGAAAAGATACACTTAGGCTAAAGGATTTTAAAAAGGGTACGGACTCAGTTATGATACAAAGGAATCACACTTATTCCCCTTCGGACTTAGAACATTTGTTTTGATTTGATTAAAACAATATTATCTTTCCAGACTTTAAATGTTCTTAAAGGCATTTCAGTAGAACAAATAGTATTTGGTTAGAGATCCGTAATATATATTATTACTAATCTGCCATTGTAAATGAATTATTTACTAGCTGGGGTGATTTGAATAATCCAATTTTTTAAAACAAGATTAAATAGATTCAAGATAAATAATACATAAAACGTTATACTATGGAATTTTTTAATGAACTCTGGCTATTCCTTAAGAACAGAAAAAAATTTTGGCTTCTACCACTGATTATTATTCTTTTAATTATGGGGTTCTTAATAGTAGTATTGAGTGAATCTGCTTTAGCTCCATTTATTTATAGCATATTCTAGATATTTTGCTTTTTTTTTAAAACTAACCAAAGTCCAAACAATACCAAACCAAACCAAAAACAATATGCGTGAAGCTATATTGGGAATTTCTGCCTATTATCACGATAGTGCCGCAACCTTACTCTTAAATGGGGAATTAATTGCCGCCGCCCAGGAAGAACGGTTTTCACGTTTAAAAAATGACTCGTCATTTCCTGAGAAATCAATACATTTTGTTCTTGAAGAAGCTGGAATTTCGTTTAGTGATGTCACAGCGATCGCTTTTTACGATAAACCATTCTTGAAATTTGAAAGACTATTGGAAACCTATCATGGCTTTGCCCCAAAGGGTTTAATTAATTTTTCCACTGCAATGCCTGTTTGGCTTAAGGAAAAGCTTTTTTTAAAGAAAACGCTTAAGGATGAACTTAAAAAGCTGGGTCTTTCTAAAATACCAATTCTTTTTCCCGAGCATCATTTATCGCATGCTGCCAGTGCGTTTTTTCCATCCCCTTATAGCGAGGCCGCTATTTTGACAATTGATGGTGTTGGTGAATGGGCAACAACAACAATTTCAATAGGAAAGGATAATGGGATAAAGGTTATTAAAGAATTACATTTCCCACATTCAGTGGGACTTTTATATTCGTCCTTCACTTATTACCTTGGTTTTAGAGTGAATAGTGGGGAATACAAAGTAATGGGTCTGGCGCCATATGGAAATCCAGAATCTTCACAAACTAAAGAGTTTGAAGAAAAGATTGTTAATGAATTGGTAGATATACGGGATGATGGCTCTATTCTATTAAATATGAAATATTTTGATTTTGCTATAGGTCTTAAGATGACAAATGATGCCAGATGGGAGAAATTATTTGGAGTCCCTCCGCGAACCCCGGAATCTGGAATTGATCAAACGTATATGAATTTGGCAAGAGCTATCCAGAATATAACAGAGTTGGTGGTGTTAAAACTGGCAGAAACAGCTAAATCCTTAACCAATAGTAAGAACCTAGTTATGGCAGGAGGTGTTGCGTTAAATTGTGTAGCAAACGGAAAGCTTTTGTCCAAAAAGATATTTGAAAATATCTGGATACAGCCGGCGGCCGGTGATTCTGGAGGGTCATTAGGAGCTGCCTATGCTGCTTGGCATATATGGAAAGGAAAGGAAAGGAACATTCAGGGAAGTGTGGACGCGATGAAAGCTGCATATCTTGGACCTGAATTTTCAAATAAGCAAATTCTTAAAATTTTAAAAGCCCATCAAGCCAGCTATGAATTAGTTGAGAATACGGATGAACTTTGTGAATTAATAGCGGAAAAAATAAGTGAAGGAAAAATCGTTGGGTGGTTTCAGGGAAAGATGGAATTTGGTCCCAGGTCATTAGGTAACCGTAGTATTTTGGCGGATCCCGGAAACCCCGAAATGCAAAAAACATTAAATTTAAAAATTAAATTCAGGGAGAGTTTTCGTCCTTTTGCGCCCAGTGTACTTCAAGAGGATGTGCAGGATTTTTTTATGCTTGATCGTCCATCTCCATATATGCTTTTCGTAACAGAAGTTAAAAAACCTAGTGTAACGGCTCCCATAGTTAAGGGAGCCAATGTTAACCCCTCTCTTCAGAACTTGAACATAACACCTGTAAAACTACCTGCTGTTACCCATGTAGATCTCACCGCCCGTGTTCAAAGTGTGACTAAGGAAATAAATCCTCGGTTTTGGAAATTATTAAAAGCGTTTAAAAAGAAATCAGGATATGGAGTGCTTGTCAATACTAGCTTTAATGTAAGGGGGCAGCCAATTGTTTGTAACCCCGAGGAGGCTTTCAAAGGATTTCTGCATACCGAAATGGATTATTTGGTGTTAGGGAACTATGTTTTAAATAAAAAAGATAACCTAAATCTATAAATAGATTCTTTCGGTCCTACCTTCATTTTACTGTCAATTTTCTTTCCTTATACACCTCAGGCGTGAATGTGGCTGTTTTTGGTCGTAGCTCTTTCGGAAAAGAAATCAAGGGAAGTGGCGGTTTACATTGCATGTCAAATTCACCAAAATCGGACGGACCAATTAAGATAATTTTGGATACGCATCTGGGACCGGATTATGATGATGTGTGGGCCATTGCCATGCTCCATGCCTTGGAGAAGCTGGGAATGTGAAATAGGGCTACAATCTCATGTGATCGGTGATTTAATGCTGTTTGAGCCAGAGAAATAAGGTGGTTATTTTTAAAAAATTTTTAAACCAAATGTATTTAGTTTCATTTACCTGATACGCGCAATTATCTTTTTAAACCCTAGCTTGGGCATAAACTAAAATTATTATCATTTGGAATACGAAAATAAAGGTTCAATTGGTTGAATCTGATATGTCGTCTTTTGTATTATACTCCCATAAATATTTACCAATTTATGAGGTCTATGCAAGATATGGGTCGAGATGTATTTCAGCCTCAGATGATTTTTTAAAAGTATTGTTGAATTAGACTTGGATATGGGACAGCCTTTTAGAAGGGGGTAATTACTGTGCGAAATAATGAGATAAATAGTGTACTTTGATATTTTTCGGTATTAAATATTAGGGGTGGTATTAGATTTTTGTGAAATAAACGGGAATTTTATAAGCATATTAACACATATTTAATAGTTTTATAGCGTAATCTTAATCTTCATGGTGAATAAGCGTACTGACTTGGAATTGTTCGAACTAATGGTCGAGGACAATGTTCTAGCATTTGAAGAAATCTACAATAGGTACACCAAGGATATGTTTCTCTTTGCGTTCAATATTTTTCGGAATAGGGAGGTTTGTGAGGATATTGTTCAGAATGTGTTCGTCGACTTATGGTCCAAGCGTAAGACTGTAAAAATAGTGCACATAAAGCCATATCTTTTACAGTCTGTAAAGTACCAGGTTTTTAATCATATGAGAAACCGGAAGGTCTCCAACGTAGATTTGGCTACATTGGAGATGATTGATATGTCCATGAACGTCGGCCAAAATTTGGAATTCATCGAGCTGAGGGAGATTATGGATGATAAGGTATCCAAACTTCCAGAAAGGTGCCGTCAGATTTTTATCCTGAGCCGGTACCAAGAAAAATCCAACAAGGAAATTGCCCTTGAACTGGGTATTTCAAATCAGGCGGTAAAGAACCAGATATCCAAGGCACTGAAATTTATAAGGCAAAATCTAGGCCCAGAGGAAGTTGTCTTCTTGTTTATTATCTCCAATTTGTCCTGCATATACCACATATTCTTATAGAGATTTGTTCCTAGAGGAGGTGCCATTCAACGTGTTGGTGTTCCTTGTTTAAAGGGGTTTTTTCGTTATAGGATTGAATCTCAGTGGTTTTTGTTTGTGGAACTCTTAAATATTCGCATCAAAAACAGGGTTGTTGATAAATATTACAGCCCAATTTTATCAAATATTAAAAAAAAATGAATTTTGACGTGTACCAAACCAGGAGTTGTGGTACTTATTGTAAAGGAGGTAATATTTATGCCTCGAAATCAAGGAATCATTTTTGTATGAACAATAAACAGGCAAGAGATCTTTTCAATAGATACATCAACGATGAATGCTCTCCCAAAGAGTTGGAATTGTTGAACGGTTTTTTGGATTCCTTTCAGGATAGGAATGAGTTGTGGTCGGAATTTGACTTTAATGAAGAGCTACAACAAAAGATATGGTCAAAGATCCAAACGAAAACGAATACGGGGGGTAGGACCAAAAGATTTCCGTTCAGGACTGTACTCAGGTATGCCGCGCTTTTTATAGGCATAGGCGTGGGTATATGGGCCTATTTAAGTAATAGAGAAGGCGCAGTAGCTGTTATACGAGAGAATGATGTGGTACTCAAAATGGGGGACAATACCTTGAAAAAGGTAAACACGGATGGAAAAGAGGTCTTGAAGAGTCCAGAGGGTAAGGTGATAGCTACACAGGAACGGAATTTAATCGTCTATGAGCAGGGAACAATGGCTGAGACCCTTGTCTACAATGAAATTCATGTTCCTCGGGGTGAAACTATTCGGCTTGTGCTCTCCGATGGAACGTCCGTTCATTTAAACTCTGGCACATCATTAAGGTTTCCCATAAATTTTACTAAGGAAGGGGACAGAAAAGTATTCTTAGAGGGGGAGGCCTATTTTGAAGTGGCCAAGAATGCAGACCATCCCTTTTCCGTAACGGCGGGCGACATGGGAGTACGAGTGCTGGGTACACATTTTAATGTTAGTTCCTATAAATATTCGCAAGAGTACGTTGTACTTGTGGAGGGTAGTGTTGAGGTCCTAGATTATGATACGAATGGTGGTGAGGATGCTCCAAAAATTATTAAACCCGGGGAAAAGGCCTCAATGGTCTCCGGTAGCATTAATGTCCAAGACGTTGATGTTCAGGTCTATTTAGGCTGGCGGGACGGGAGTCTGATTTTCAATAATGAAACCTTTGCAGACATTGTAAACAAAATCGAAAGAAGGTATAATGTCAATATCGAAAATAACGCTAGCGGTCTGGAAACGGTCAGGTTCAACGGAAAATTCAAGGAAGAGTCTATTGTGGATCTCTTGGATACATTTAAGGAGAGCGTAGGGTTCGATTACCAAATAATTGAAGACAAAATAATCATAAAAACAAACGATAAGAGTATGGAAAACAATAAGTAAAAGAAATCGGGAAACGCGGCAACGTTTCCCGATACAAATCGATTTTAACAGTAGAATTAATAAGTAATCCATTAAAACCATTTAAAGTTATGCAAAAAAACCATTGGTTTTCCACTTTATTGGAGAACATTTTCAACAAGAACAGAACAATGAAGATTTCAATCGTATTATTTGCGTTTGCCCTGTTCAATCTCCACGCAAACTCAACCTATTCTCAATTAAAGAAGGTCACGATAAAAGTGGAGAATGAGTCCATTAAAAATGTCCTCGGACTTATCGAGTCCCAGAGCAAATTCAAGTTTTTCTATAAGACGACGGAGATTGATCTAAAAAGAAAAATTTCCCTCCAGGTCAAGGATACCTCTATCAAGGATGTTTTAAAGATAATTTTCGATGATGGTACGGTCACCTGTACCACTGTAAAGAACCAGATAGTCATTAAAAAGGATTTAAAAGATTATCAAAGTAGCTTGGATAGTGGGCAAAAATCTGTCAAGATTATAAAAGAGCTACAGCAATCTGTAAGCGGTAAAATAATAGATGGTTCTGGAATGCCCATACCAGGGGTTTCAGTGGTAGTTAAAGGGACTTCCAACGGAGTGGCGGCAGACTTTGATGGCAACTACTCCATTACAGTAGACGGTCCGGAGTCCGTTCTGGTTTTTAGCTATATTGGCCTTGCCTCGCAGGAGGTTGCTGTAGGGAATAGGCAAATTATTGATGTAACTATGCAGGATGATGCCCTAGCGTTGGACGATGTAGTTGTTATTGGCTATGGTACCCAAAAACGATCAAACTTAACAGGGGCTATTTCTTCCATAAAAAGCGAAGATCTGGACAAGTTGTCTGTAACCCGGGTGGATCAGGCGCTACAAGGTAAGGCAGCTGGTGTAATGGTTAGTCAACCGTCAGGGAAGCCTGGTTCGGCTCCTTCTATACACGTTCGCGGTGTAGGTTCTATTGGAGGAACAAGTCCACTTTGGATAGTTGATGGAATCCGGATGGGGACAGATAATTTTTTCAATGTTAATGATATTGAATCTATTGAAGTTTTGAAAGATGCATCGGCATCTGCTATTTATGGTGCACAAGCCGCGCATGGAGTAGTTTTAGTAACTACAAAACGTGGAATGAATAATAATAAAATTAACGTTGATTTTAAAGCAACGGTTGGTGTAAGTTCTCCAATCAACCTTCCGAGTATGCTTGACAGAGATCAATTTATTCAGGTGGCAACTGCATCTAGGTTGGCTGCCGGGCAACAACCCGACCCTTCTTGGTCTCAATCAGGGTTGCCCAATACTGATTGGTCTGATGAATTATTTAGCGGAAGTGGATTGGAACAAAATTATAATTTAGCTATTTCCAGTGGTACGGATAAAGCTAATTATTATATTTCCGGTGCTTATTCTGGTGAAGAAGGAATTATGGTCGACAATAAATTTGAACGCTATAATTTAAGGGCAAATTCAGATTTTAAGTTGTTTGATGGGAAAGTTAAAATAGGAGAGTCTATGCTGGTTTCACGTACAGTAGAAAACCCTACATATGCTGCTTCAGGTATTCCTTGGAGATCAATTCCGATGATGCCGGTGTATGATGAAACAAATCCTTACGGAGGATGGGGGACAGGACCTGCCTATTACCAAGGAAGAAACCCTGTTGGTAATGAAGTTCAACACCATGCCAAATACAACAATAATCGTTTTAACGGAAATGTTTATCTGGAAATAGACCTTTTAAAAGACTTGAAATTCCGATCAACATTTGGTATCAACTATTCTTCTTGGTTAGGGCAATCATTTAATGAGGCATATAGCTATGGTAGTAATACCAATACTCAAAACTCACTGGTATATGCCAGTAACGATCAAGAAACCTTAACGGCCAACTATATTTTAACATACGATAAAACTATTGGTGACCACAGTTTCAAAGCTATGGCTGGTTATGAAGCGGTTAAAGGTAGCGGCATAGGTTTTAATGCAACAATGGTTGATTTTCCGGTTGATTTGTCATACAGCTTTAATCTGGCAACTGGAGCAGCCGATGTAACCGATAGAAACACCATTGACGAGAGTCGTATTTTGTCGCAGTTCGGACGTTTTAACTATAGCTATAAGGACAAATATATGCTTGAGGGTAGTGTTCGTAGAGATGCCTCGGCTCCAAAATTTGGGAAGGATAACCTTTGGGGAGTATTTCCTTCATTTTCTGCTGGATGGCGTATTTCTCAAGAAGATTTTCTTAAAGACCATTCAGTGATATCAAATTTAAAACTACGTTTGAGTTCAGGTACTTTGGGATCGGATAACATTGGAAATTATTTGTATTCCAAATCCTATTATTCACTTCGTTCTTTTTATGCGTTCAATGAAGATGGTACAAATAAAGTTCCTGGGTTCTTCTTGAACCGTTTTCCTAACGAGGCAGTGAAGTGGGAAGAAATAACGATGAGCAACGTTGGTATTGATCTTGGATTATTCAATAATAAGTTGTCCGTGGTAATGGACTATTACGTAAAGAAAACCACAGATATGTTATATGCTGTTCCGGTACCATTATCAACTGGAATTTCCTATTCAAAAGCTAGTCCAAGTGCCGTAAGCATGAATGTTGGTGAAATGAAAAATACCGGCTTTGAAATGGCCGTTAATTATCAGGAAACTTTTAATGAATTAAAATTCAATATTGCTGCTAATGCCAGTTTCATGAAAAATGAACTGACCAGTCTTATTGATAATGCGTATATTAATGGTGGCGACGGCGGTGAAGTTTTAGGAAGTACAACACGCTCAGAGGAAGGAATGCCGTTATCAAGCTTTTATGGTTACGAATTTGTAAAAATCATTGATTCACAGTCAGAATTAGATGCTTTAAATACTGCAGCACCAGATGGGGTGTATCAATCAAACAACACTGCTCCTGGTGATATGCTGTTCAGAGATCTTAATGGTGATAATGAAATTACAGCCGATGATAAAACATACATAGGTAACCCATGGCCTAAAATGATTTATGGATTGACCACCAACCTAGAATGGAGAGATTTTGATTTTAGTATGTTCTTACAAGGAATCCAAGGAGTTGATGTATTTAACGGAAATAAAACGCTAACTCAGCAAATCTATGCTGATTACAATACGTCGACCGAAGCTTTAAATGCATGGACACCTACTAATCAGACTGGACAGCCGCGTATAATTCAGTCTGACCCGAACGGAAACTTTAGAAATACGTCCTCTTATTTTGTGGAAGATGGTTCTTTTCTAAAGGTGAGAAATATTCAGTTAGGTTATGAACTTCCAGAATCGTTTTTGAGTAGGTTGAAAATGTCAAGGGCGAGGGTCTATATTAGTGCTGACAATATTTTGACCTTAACAAAGTATTCCGGAATAGACCCTGAAGTTTCAGGTGGAAATACCGGTAGAGGAGTTGATTACAATTCATATCCTCAAACTAAAACGATTAGCATGGGTATTTCACTTGGTTTATAATCTGGAAAATTAAAAATTGAAAACAATGAAAAATATATATAAAAATAGTTTGATTGTAAGTTTCTTCATAACGCTTCTTTTTACAGGATGCTCTGAAGATTTCTTGGACCTCAATGATGAGAATCAACTACAGGCAGAGACTTATTTTACCAAAATCGGGAATCTGGACCTTACATTAAATTCCGTTTATTCATCCCTTAAATCATACGATCTATTTGGTAGTGAATATGCGCCGAAAGTATTAGAAATGCTTCCACATACCAGTAATCAGGATTGGTTGGGACATATTCAATGGAACCAAATGGCTACCAATGAGGTAACGTCGGACAATGAAATTGTTCGTGATGTTTGGCGAGGGTGGTATCGTGTTATTAGTAGGGCAAATGATTTTATTGTCAATGCTAAAATCTATAAAGAGAGTGATTTTATTAAACCTGGAGAAGAAGAGACTGTAGATCAAATGATTGGTCAAGCTTCATTTATTCGCGCTTATGCTAACTTTTCTATTGTTAGGCTATGGGGAGAAGGGAAAGCAACGGAGCCTTCTAAGTTGGCAGCTCCACTAATTCTTGATGTCCCGGCTACACAGGAGGATATGTTGGTATCCAGAGCTACGGTAGGTGATATGTACACTCAGATTATTAGTGATTTCAAAGTGGCAGAAACCTTACTTCCCGATAGCTGGGATCCAGACAATATAGCCAGGGTTAACAAGTATACGGCCAAGGGTTTTCTTGGTAAAGTGTATTTGTATCAAGAAGATTATCCCAAAGCGAAAGATTATTTAGAAGAAGTAGTCAACGGACCTTTTCAATTGGTTAGCTCTGATAAATACGACGGTCTTTTTCATGGAGAAAGTGAATTTAGTACTGAATCAATTTGGGAACTTAACTTCCACACGGATTTAGTTACACATGTATGGAATGGAGGGACAGGAACCCAAATAGCATTAATAACTGCACCTTTTGGTACTGGATGGAGTAATGTCTGGCCACATGATGAAAATATCAGGCGTTTTGGTGATGATCCCCGTTTAAATGTAAATGCTTTAGAACCGGGGGTAGCTGAAGTGACTAATGGTAGTGGGGTTACCAGTGTTTTGGAAAAATTCCCAACAGAAGAAGGTGGTTTGGGATGGAGCTATAAGAAGTATGTTCCATTAGATTATTCAGTGTATACCACCAATCAAAATTACGGTGCCAATTACCATATCATGCGATTGGGGGGGGTATATTTATTGTATGCTGAAGTATTGAATGCCTTGGAACAAGATACTGATGCATTGGAATATGTTAATAAAGTTCGTCGTCGCGCTTATGGTAAAGATGTGAATACACCTGATCCCGAAGTTGATTTTGCAGGATTGACCGGGACTGGATTACGTGATACTATTAGAGAAGAACGTTTCCGTGAACTTTTTAATGAAGGTCAGCGTTGGTTCGATATTGTCCGTTGGGGTATTGCAGCGGAAGAGTCGGCCAAATATGAAAAGGTGCGATCAGGTACTATTTCTTTTCAAGATCCGAAAGACAATTATTTGCCAATTCCAAGGGAAGAACTTGAGTCCAATTCTGCGCTCACTCCCAGTACTGGCTACTAGCGAATAAGATATTTATAACTTATTTTTTGGTTAAACCAACTGTTTTATCGGCCGGCTCGATCGAGCTGGCCGATAATCCTTTGGTTTTTAATCCCTCAATATTTTTTATTATTTAGATTGATTTACAAAATGAACGCAAAAACAAATTATACAATTTGGTTCAAGCTGATTGCAGTTCTCCTACCACTTTTGTTTTTGTTTTTAGCTGAAGTTGCCCTCCGTGCTTTTAAGGTCGGACAAGATTTAAGCTTGTTTATAGAGCATCCGGATAACTCGGAGTATCTGATACTGAACCCCAATATCTCAAGGCGTTATTTTATAAATGATGAAAATTCTACGCGTGGTAGCATAGAGCCTTTCAAAAAGAAGAAAGAACCAGGTACGGTTCGAATATTTGTACAGGGGAGTTCAACAGCATATGGCTTTCCGTATGAAAATAATGGTTCATTTCATCGAATGTTACAGTACCAATTCAACCAGAATTTATTAGATAAAAATATTGAAATCATTAATTTATCACTAACCGCGGTAACTTCATATACTTTGCTCGATTTTGCGGAGGAGATTATAGCGCAACAACCCGATGCCATTTTGATTTATGCCGGCCATAATGAATTTTATGGTGCTCTTGGAGTCGGTTCTTCGGGTAAATTAGGTTTAAATCCAACGATTGTTAGATTGGGAATTGAATTTAGAAAATTAAGATTGGGTCAATTATTTTTCAGTATAGTTTCCCATATATCGAAAAAGGAATCATCCGATTTAAGTGAGACCCTTATGAAACGTATGGCAGCAGAACAATCAATAAAAAAAGGTTCAGTCCTATATGAAAGAGGGATAAAGCAATTTCAACAAAACATTTCTGCCTTACTGTCCAAATATCAACAAAATGCTGTGCCAGTGTTTATGGGAACCCTGTTTTCTAATCTGAAAGACCAAGCCCCTTTTGTAAGTGATTTGGATGCTGATGAGAATGCAGGATATTTTTATAAATTGGCTAAAGAGTCAGAACAAAAGCATGATTTTCCACAAGCACTCCAATTTTATACCCAGGCCAAGGATGAAGATTTACTACGGTTTCGTGCACCTGAAGCTATCAATGAGAATATAAAAGAATTGGCAAATGAATATGGTGCTATACTAGTTCCTGTAGAAGAAGATTTTAAATCAAGTGCCCCGAATGGCATTATTGGTGATGAACTGGTGTTGGAGCATCTTCATCCAAATCTGAAGGGTTATTATTTGATGTCTGCCAGTTTCTACAGATCATTAATAAAACATTTTGAATTTACAACTGATGAGGAGGTGGTTTTGCCATTACCTTTTGAAGAACTGCCGCTAACCGAAATGGATTCGTTATTTGGACAATACACCAATTTAATTTTGCGTTCGCAGTGGCCATTCAATGAACCTATGCCAGATATTGATTTAAAAGGGGGAAGTATGCCCGAAGTTCTTGCTGGCGGTTTGGCGGTTAAAAAGATTACCTGGGATAAGGCTATGAACCAACTTCAAGAGCATTATCTAAATCGGAAAGAATACAATGGTGTTTTCAAGGTATCTGAATCTTTAGCACTAGCATATCCAATGAACCCAGAACAGCAGATGAAAGCCGGGCAGTTTGCTACTAACCTGGGGGAGCATAAAAAAGCTCTTATGTATTATAAAAAAGCATTTGAACGGGACCCGAATATTAAAATTTTAGCGCAATGTGTAAAGGCAGGTGTTAACGCCAAAGCATTTGATAAATTATTGCCAATTCTTGATTCAAAGTCAGCACAACAACTTGATAACCCATTAGTTGCTGAAATGAAATCTGATATTGTTGGATTGGATATGGCTGAAAGAAAAATAAAACAGCGACCTGAAAATATAGATGTATTACAGGTTTTGACGAAAATCTATTATGATTTTGGCGTTTATAGTTTTGCGAAAGAATATGCCGAAAAGTTAGAACAATTGGAGCCAGAAAATAGCCTGGCACTTGAAATTTTAAAGCGATTGAATAAATGATATTCCTCAAGTTAAATAAAACAAATAAAGAAACGTATTAGAAAACAGAACATTTACGAAAAAGGAATGATACTGTCTATTTGTCAATCTGTTATGTGTAATCGAAAAAAGGAAAATATGAATCGGAAAATTAAGACATTCTATGTACTTTTTCTTTTGGTTGTGTTAAGTAGTTGTAACAACCAAAAAAAGGCTAATGATATTAATCAAATACAAAAACCTAATATAATCTATATCCTTGCGGATGATTTAGGATATGGCGATTTAAGTTTAACAGGCCAAGAAAAATTTTCGACCCCAAATATTGACAAATTATCGGAGGACGGAATGTTTTTTTCTCAACATTATTCAGGTTCAACGGTTTGTGCACCATCCCGTTCTTCTTTAATGACAGGGCAACATACAGGTCACACTTTTATTCGCGGAAATAGGGGCGTTAAGCCTGAAGGACAATTCCCTTTGGATTCTTCGATAGTTACGGTTTCTAAACTTTTGAAATCTGCAGGGTATATAACAGGTGCTTTTGGGAAATGGGGCTTGGGATATCCCGCTTCTGAAGGAGATCCCAATAACCAAGGGTTTGATGAATTCTATGGGTATAATTCTCAGACCATAGGGCATAATTATTATCCTTATCACCTCTGGCACAATCAAACCAAAGTAATGCTGGAAGGAAATAAAGGGAGGAAAACTGAAACGTATGCGCCTACCATTATTCATGAAAAAGCAATGTCATTTATAGAAGAGAATAAAGATTCTGCTTTTTTTATGTACTATCCTACTATTATTCCCCATGCAGAACTTGTGGCACCGGAGGAATATATGGCGAAGTTTAGAGGAAAGTTATTGCCTGAAGAAAATTACATAGGTGTAGATGATGGTGAGCGGTATAAGAATGGAGGGTATGGCTCGCAAAAAGAACCTCATGCAGCTTTTGCCGCCATGGTTACTCTGTTAGATGTCCAAGTAGGCGAGATTAGAAAAAAAGTGGAGGAACTAGGTATTGCGGAAAATACCATAATACTTTTTACCTCGGATAATGGCCCGCACAAAGAAGGTGGAGCGGACCCGGATTATTTTAACAGCAATGCTGGTTTACGAGGATATAAACGAGATTTATACGAAGGCGGAATAAGGGTGCCAATGATTGCATACTGGCCAGAGAAAATCAAGGCAAATGCTACCTCTAACCACATTTCAGCTTTTTGGGACTTTTTGCCTACAGTGTGCGAAATTGCAGAAATAGAAACACCGAAAAATATAGATGGTATATCATTCTTGCCAGAATTATTGGGAAAACAACAAGAAAGCCATGATTATTTGTATTGGGAATTTCATGAGCAAGGAGGAAAGCAAGCAGTACGATTTCAAGATTGGAAAGGGGTACGCTTAAATATGGGAAATAATACCAAAGCGCCTATTGAACTCTATAATTTGGCCTCCGATATGGGGGAACAAGATAACGTTGCAGCTAAATACCCTGATATCGTAGAGAAAATGAGCACTATCATGGCCAGTGAACATAGACATTCAAAGGAATTTAGCTTTGATTATGAAAAAAATAAGTAAAGCCGAACACGAAGCCACAACAGGGGTTGTATAAAAGCTGCAATAAAAGTAAAATATAAAATTAGAAACGGGCAATGAGGATGTAGGTGAGAAATTAGGATGGCTTTACATTCGATATTTTCCGCCACAGGGTCATAATATGACATACCCGTATAAATTACAATAATTAAAAAATTATAATGAAATATTTGGTGATACTCCTATTTATGATAGCAACAAAAGGAACTGTTGCCCAAGCACTTTATTTGGATAGTGTTTTTTCAGAAGTCACTAAGACCACATATAAATACAGTCCTGATTTACAATTCGATTTCTATGTAGCGGGAGCTGCCCGTGAAAAGATGCCCTTAATGGTTTATGTACATGGCGGTGGTTTTTCAAACGGTGTAAGAGATGATGATAACACTGTTCGTTTCGCTACGGAACTTGCCCAACGGGGATATGCTGTTGCTTCCGTATCCTACAGGCTAACAATGAAAGGTATTGGTTTTGGGTGTGATGCCGAGACTAGTAAAAAGTTAGCCGCTATTGATTCCGCTTCGTATGACGTAAGTCTAGCCATAAAGTATATTTTGGACAACATTAACAAATTCGGTATTGACCAGAATAAAATAGTTGTAGCTGGATCGAGTGCGGGTGCGGAAACGGTTCTGAATATGGTATATGTTTATGAAAATGAAATATTACCAACCAATTTTAAATATGCGGGAGTCATTGGCATGGCGGGCGCTATTAGTACACTTCAGAAAATAGACAAAGATAGGGCTGTTCCAACACAACTTTTCCACGGTACAGGAGATCGAAAGGTGCCTTATGGTATAGCTCCCCATCATTATTGTAATGACAAGGATAACGGCTTCTGGATGCTCTATGGGTCAAAGCCCATTACTCAACGTTTAAAGGGTTTAGGCGGGTCGTATTATTTTACTACCATTTATGGGGGTGGTCACAGCTGGGCCGGGGCATCCATGACTGAAGGTTTTAACGAAATTATAGACTTTTTATATCATGATGTCATAAACCCTAAATCCATAAGGCAAACAGATAGGTCAATAAATAAGCTATAATTAAAAATGAATGAAAATATGACCATACGCTCTATAAGGATATATAAAAACAAGAGTCGCGATATCTGTAAAGTCAAGACTTTTGCGTAAAAAAGCAAATTACTGATAAAAAGCAATTTGGGAAGAGTTTTCAATTAGACTAAGTTTTTTGTGAGCGGAAGTAGATTGCAACAAATGGGCAGACTGAGTTCAATATTCGATTCCTTCTTCAGTAAAAGGAGGGTTAGAGAACGAACAATTTAGCTGACACGCAGCCAACCGTAATTATTAAATAAAATACAATGAAACAATTACTATACATTTTACTCATTTTGGTCGTGGGGTGTAACACGACACCAGAAAAAAATAAGACTCCAGAACCCGTTAAAGTTATTTTTGATACGGATATGGGACCAGATTACGATGATGTGGGGGCCATTGCTGTTTTGCATGCTTTAGCAGATAGTGGTGAATGTGAAATTTTAGCAACTATTTCATGCAATAGTCATCCAAGTGTTGCCCCTACTATCGAACTCTTTAATCGTTACTTTAATAAACCGAACATTCCTATAGGAGTGCCTGAAAAAAACGGTGTGAATTCTATCCATAAAAACAATTGGAATGATTCTACTATTGTAAGATTCGCCCCTGAGCATAAACATTCGAAAAATTATCCTTCGGCGACTAAGATATACCGAGAGGTTTTATCATCTCAGTCCGACAAAAGTGTTACAATTGTTACCGTTGGATTTACTACAAATCTTGAAAATTTACTAAAATCAGAACCCGATGAATTTTCTCCGCTCACGGGTATTGAGCTAGTAAACAAGAAGGTAAAGAAACTGGTTGCAATGGCCGGGTATCTCCCAGAGGGGCGTGAATATAATGTTTATAAGCATTCAGAAGCTTCCTTTTACACATTCAAGCACTGGCCAACTCCTATACTTTTTAGCGGGGCTGAGATTGGAAATTCAATTAAAACAGGTAATAAACTTGCAGCAAAAGGATCGGTTACAAATCCGGCTGCATGGGCTTATGCTTATAATTTAGCTACCTATAGCGATCAACCCTCTGAAAACAGAAGATCGTGGGATCAAACAGCAGTTCTTTGTGCCATAAGGGATCCGGAGAAGTATTTTTATGTTTGTGGACCTGGTGAATTTTTAGTTGACGAGGATGGTTACAATCAATGGAAACCAAATATAAATGCCAACCATTATTTCCTCGTACATAAGTACCCTTATAAAATAGTTACTGATGTTGTAGAAGAATTAATGATGTATGAACCTATGTAAGGTCAATTTAACAATAAAGAAATTAAACCTGGGCATTCTCCTTTTCGGAGTGGCTAATTAAAACTTCAGATAATAATTACCATGAATCAGAAAAATATCTACATTTTACTATTACTGTTTTTATTTCAAACCCCGCAATATGCAAATGGAATAGAAAAGGAAAAACCTCGAGGAACAATTTCACAAAAGGACACGGTTATGAGTGCTGCCTACTGGAAATTGTGGAACTCCAAAGTCCAGGCAAAAATTGATCGGGATATTGAGGAAAACAGAAAAGCTGATGCGGTATTAGATCTCAAAGGACTTCCGGCTGGAACAGCGATAACCGTAAAACAGGTTTCCCATGATTTTTTATTTGGAGCCCAAATATTCAATTTTAACCAGTTGGGATCCAGTGAATTGAATTCAAAGTACAAGGAGCTGTACGGAACATTGTTTAATTCGGCCACCATTCCTTTTTACTGGAAAGGTTTTGAAATGGAGCCTAATCGTCCTCGATTTCGCGAGGAATATTGGGATACGGAAGAATACTGGAATCAAGTAAAAGAACCCCAGAAAGAACCACATTGGAGGCGCCCGGCGACAGACCCTATTGTTGAATTTTGCAAAAGCAAAAACATTCATACCCATGGACATACAATTGTATGGGGAAACGGACATAGTTGGCCAAAATGGTTTTATGATCAATATTGGCCTGCAGAAGAAAAGGAAAACCTGGATAAGTTAACAAAGGAGGAAATAAAAGAAATGCCGTCGGAGCAGATAGAAAAACTGGCGCCCGTATTTTTTCAATCGTTGAATAGGTTTGCGGAAAAACGCATTGTTGAACTTGGAAATTATTATGGCGACCAGATCAATAGCTGGGACGTTGTAAATGAAAGCTCAGGGGATTTTCATGGTCAAAGTGTTACCGGGAATGTAGTAGGTAAAAGTGTGTTTGGTTGGGTGCACGGGGATTATGCCTATAAGGGATTTAAAACTGCGGATGAGGCATTTCCAGACAATGTTCAGCTTTTCATCAATGATTATAATAGAGCCGATACCCCAGAGCGTACTGCCGAAAATTACGCTGACCAGGTTAAGGATCTGCGCGCTCATGGTAGTCGGATTGATGTAGTGGGAACGCAAATGCATTTGTTCAAGGACCAGCAAATCTCTGATATTGTTGCTGGCAAACCACTTGAATCGCCACAGTGGCAGTGGGATAAAATGGATGCTATTTCCGAAGCCGGATTGCCCATTCATCTGAGTGAAATAACAATTACTTCTCCGGGGGGAGACGAACGAGGCGAGCAAATTCAAGCTATTATTGCACGAAATCTTTACCGTTTATGGTTCAGTGTAGAATCGATGATGGGAATTACCTGGTGGAATGTAGTGGATGGTTGTGGCCACCCGGGAGAGCCTGCTGTATCCGGTCTATTTTCCCGAGATATGAAACCGAAACCATCATTTTATGCTTTGGATAAACTAATCAACCACGAATGGAAGACCAATACAACAGTTGTGGTTGATAAAGACGGGACGGCCAAGTTTCGTGGGTTTAAGGGCCGCTATACTATAAGCTGGAAGAACAGTGCCGGAGAGGAACAAAGCACCGAATTTTATTTAAAAGAGGATGGAGATGGACTCTAGAATATTCAACATAAACTATCTTAAAACCAGAATTACCATGAATCAGAAAAATATCTACATTTTACTATTGCTGTGTTTATTTCAAACCCCGCAATATGCAAATGGAATAGAAAAGGAAAAACCTAGGGGAACAATTTCGGAAAAGGACACGGTTATGAGTGCTGCCTACTGGAAATTGTGGAATTCGAAAGTCCAGGCAAAAATAGATCGGGATATTGAGGAAAACAGAAAAGCCGATGCGGTATTACATCTCAAAGGACTTCCGCCTGGAACAGCGATAACCGTAAAACAGGTTTCCCATGATTTTCGCTTCGGGGCCCATATATTTAACTTCAACCAATTGGGTTCTAATGAATTGAATGCAAAGTACAAGGAGCTGTACGGAACATTGTTTAATTCGGCCACCATTCCTTTTTACTGGAAAGATTTTGAAATGGAGCCTAATCGTCCTCGATTTCGCGAAGAATACTGGGATACGGAAGAATACTGGAACCAAGTAAAAGAGCCCAAGAAAGAACCACATTGGAGGCGTCCGGCGACCGACCCGATTGTTGAATTTTGCAAAAGCAAAAACATTCATACCCATGGACATACAATTGTATGGGGAAATGGAAGAAATCATATTCCTGAATGGCTTTTTAATCAATATTGGCCTGCAGAAGAAAGGGAAAACCTGGGTAAGTTAACCAAGGAGGAAATAAAGGAAATGCCGTCGGAGCGGATAGAAAAACTGGCACCGGTATTTTTCCCTGCAATGAATAGGCTTGCAAAAAAGCGCATTGTTGAACTCGGAAATTATTATGGCGACCAGATTAAAAGCTGGGACGTGGTAAATGAAAGCTCTGGGGATTTTCATGGTCAGAGTGTTACCGGGGATGTAGTTGGTAAAAGTGTATTTGGCTGGGTGCACGGTGATTATGCCTATAAAGGATTTAAAACTGCGGGTGAGGTATTTCCGGACAATGTTCAGTTCTTTATCAATGATTATAATAGGGTAGATACAAAGCGTACAGCTGAAAATTACGCTGACCAGGTTAAGGATCTTCGCGCTCATGGTAGTCGGATTGATGTAGTGGGAACGCAAATGCATTTGTTCAAGGACCAGCAGATCTTAGATATTGTTGAAGGTAAACCACTGGAATCGCCACAGTGGCAGTGGAGCAAAATGGATACTATTTCCAAAGCCGGATTGCCCATTCATCTGAGTGAAATAACAATTACTTCTCCGGGGGGAGACGAACGAGGCGAGCAAATTCAAGCTATTATTGCACGAAATCTTTACCGTTTATGGTTCAGTGTAAAACCTATGATGGGAATTACCTGGTGGAATGTAGTGGATGGTTGTGGCGCCCCGGGAGAGCCTTCCGTATCCGGTCTGTTTTCCCGAGATATGAAGCCGAAACCATCATTTTATGCTTTGGATAAACTAATCAACCACGAATGGAAGACAAATACAACTGTTGTGGTTGATAAAGAAGGGACGGCCAAGTTTCGTGGGTTTAAGGGCGGCTATACTTTAAGCTGGAAGAACAGTGCCGGAGAGGTACAAAGCACCGAATTTTATTTAAAAGAGGATGGAGATGGTTTGGATGTACCATAAATGAAGCATTAAATACAATAAGCGAAAGATTATGAAAAGGGTGGTATTAAATATCATGCTCCTTGTTGCTTTCTCAGCAACAACAGCTTTTAATGTAAAACCATTGCCCAAGCTATTTTTAATTGGCGATAGCATATCAATTCAGTATGGGCCATATTTGGAAGAATACTTACAGGGAAAAATTCAGTTCGAACGCAAAGTGGATGATGGAAGTGCTGAAAAGAACTTGGATATTCCTACAGGAGCTAATGGAGGTGATTCACGTATGGTATTGGAATACCTTCGTACTAAAGTTGAGGATCGGCAATTTAATCCGGATTATCTCCTCTTAAATTGTGGTTTGCACGATATAAAAAGAAATCCGGAATCGAATAAAATCCAAGTATCCCAGAAGGAATATCGAAAGAATCTTGAAGCCATTTTTCAGTTATTGAAATACAAGGGGATTCAACTGTTATGGATGAGGACAACCCCGGTTGTGGATAGTATTCATAATACGAAACAAAAGTGGTTTAAGCGTTATGCCGCCGACCTGAAGATATACAACCAAATTGCGGATGAGGTTTGTGCAAAAAAAAATATTCCAGTAATAGACCTTTATGATTTCACCCAAAAATTAGGTGTTGGGCAGTTTGCCGATCATGTTCATTTTAAGGAGAATGCCCGTGCATTACAGGCTGCATATATTACAGGATTTTTAGAAAACTATATAAAATAATCAGACTATTAATTATTATAAAGTGTAACAATGAAAAAAGGAAAGAATTATTTATTTGTATTGGTCCTGCTATTGGCAGTAACAAATATTCAGGCAAGAGATTTTAATATCCTAGATTTTGGTGCCAAACAAGAAAGCATGAACAATGCACCAGCAATACAGGCTGCTATTGATTCATGTACCTCTAATGGAGGAGGAAGAGTGGTTATCCCGGCGGGGAATTTTGTAACCGGAACGCTAATCATGAAGGATAATGTGGAATTACATGTGTCTAATGGAGCTGTACTTTTGGGAAGCAAGAACATTGAACATTACCCAGATATAAAACCTGAATATGCTTCGTTAAGAACAAGTGGTTATGTGAAACAATTAATTTATGCCGAGAATGTAAAAAATATCAAAATTTCAGGTTTTGGCGAAATAGACGGACAAGGGAGAGGTTTTAAAAGAGTAGGAAACGATGAGGGAGTTAACCGGCCTCATATGATTCAATTTATTTCGTGCTACAATGTGGGCGTTTATGATGTTTCACTTAAAAATTCAGGTGCATGGATGCAGCATTATCTAGCTTGTGAAGAGGTTCAAATAAGGGGAATAAAAATATTTAATCACAACAATTACAACAACGATGGATTAGATATTGATGGATGTAAGAATGTTACCATTTCTGATATCATTTCTGATACGGATGATGACGGCATCACTTTAAAAAGTGCTTCTGGAAGGCCGTGTGAAAATATTAGTATTACAAACAGTGTTGTAAGTAGCCATTGTAATGCCATAAAGATGGGGACCGAATCAAACGGAGGATTCCGGAATATTTCCATTAGTAATTGTGTGGTAAAGCCTTCTGCAGTTAGTGATTCTACTTTCTATGGACAGAAAATCGGTATTTCAGGTCTAGCCCTAGAAATAGTTGATGGCGGAACAATGGAAGGTGTTGTTGTTTCAGGAATTAAAATTGAAGGCACGCACGCTCCTATTTTTATTCGACTGGGTAATCGTGCCAGGCCTTATCAAGAAGGAATGGAAATCACGAATGTTGGTAAATTAGGAGATGTTTTAATTAGCGATGTTCATATTTCAAACGCTAAAAATATAGCTTGCTCAATAACCGGACTTCCAGATAACCCCGTTCAAAATATTATTCTTAATAATATAGTCCTTAAACATGAAGGGGGAGGCGTCCTGGCTGATTTTAATAGAGAAATTCCTGAAAAAGAAAAAGATTACCCTGAAGGGACTATGTTTGGAACACTTCCTGCCCATGGTTTTTTTATCCGTCATGCTAAAAATATTACATTAAAATCGATACAAATAGAAACGCTTGCCGAAGATGTACGACCCGCATTTATATTAGAAGATGTGTCTGGGGGCCAGTTTTCAGACATTCAGTTATTAAATAAGGGCAAGTCAGTGGCAGGTTTTGCGTTGAAAGATAGTGAGCATATTCTAGTTAAAAATAGCTTCTATAATAGTGATTCTGATTCGTTCGTGAAAATGATGGGAGGAAAATTAAGTGGGATTTCAATTCTCAATAATGTGCTGTTCCAATCTAAATCAATATTTTCAGAAAAGTCGAGAAGTAAGAGTATAATTGAACAAGGAAATGTTTTTCTAAAGCAATAATTTTTCTGTCCGGGGTTTACAAAAGTGTTTCGTTTTTAGTCTTTTGGTAGGTTGTTCCATGAATAAAAGTAAAATATAAGGCGACCTACTGTCTTGACTGTATAGGAATGAACTTCAATATTGAAGAAGATTGAAATTGAAACACAACTTCACCTAGTAGCCAAAGGAAATAGACTAGCATAAGTGGATTGGGATTTATGATAAGCAGAGCCTAATGTTCACCTATGGATTAGCTGCAGAAGTGAATCCCTAAATATAGGTCGTATTTGTGGCCCGCCCCATCAGGTGGTCGGTGACAACAGGTGGCTCAGAAAATAAAATCATTATCGGATTAGTGAATAATTACTTATGAGAAAATTACTTTGTCTATTAATACTAACATGTAGTAATATCCAAGCACAAAGGATATATGATGCGCGCATTGGTGAAAAAGAAATTTTGACCCCTTTACCTAGCCAGGAACCTACAATTAACGGTCCTAAGATATATGGTGTAAGACCCGGTAAAGAGTTTATTTTTCGAATACCGTGTCAAGGAGCACGTCCCATGAAATTTGAAATAGAAGGATTAACCAACCAATTAATCCTGGATACGGATAAGGGAATTATAACTGGAACTGTTCCTGAGGAGAAGGGTGAATATCCTATGAAGGTAATTGCCAGCAATAAATATGGAAAGGTTTCTCGTGAATTTAAATTGGTGGTAGGTAAAGAAATTGCTTTAACTCCTCCAACTGGTTGGAATTCGTGGGGCGGTCATATGTTAATGATAACCGATGAGGTAATGCGAAAAACTGCTGATATTTTTGTTGAAAAAGGATTTGCAGATGTCGGTTTTCAGTACATATCGATCGATGATTGCTGGATGAAAACAAGTAAGGAAAGTTTTGAAACCAAAAAAGACTATAAAAAGAAACAGCATGAAGGTTTTAGTTTTGATGGCCTAGTGGGCGAAGTGAGGACTGCAGACGGTAATGTTGTTCCTAACAACAACTTCCCTGATATGAAAGCAATGACCGATTACATTCATAACTATGGTTTAAAAGCAGGTATCTACAGTTCTCCAGGTCCTTATACATGCCAAAACTTTGAGGGTTCTTTAGGGTATGAGAAGCTTGATGCAGATCAGTATGCAAATTGGGGGTTTGATCTATTAAAATATGATTTATGTTCGGGCAACAGTTATTTGAAGGGAATCAGGGGTTTAAGTGATTCATATCCTCAATCTGCGCTTTGGCAGCCAATGGCTACATTTCTCAGCTTACAGAAGAGAGATATACTATTTAATTTATGTCAATACGGATTCGAAAATCCCTGGACATGGGCGCCTGATTTAGGCATTGCAACCTGGCGAACCGGTGGTGATTTGAACCACAATGTTGAGAATTATTTTAAAGAAGCTTTAAGAATATCTACCGAATTGAGAGCCTACAGTAAGCCAGGGCAATGGAATGATCCAGATTTTATGTATATCCATAAACTTCGTGACCATCGTAAAATGGTTAATCCAAGCCAAGAAATTAAATTAAACACAAACCAGCGATACCAGTATGTTACTTTATGGTCAATCATCTGTGCGCCGTTCTTTTTTTCCTGCGATATCAATGAAATTGATGAGTTTACCATAAGGTTACTTACTAATCCAGATGTGATGAATATTAACCAGGATGAATTGGGCCATGTAGCTGAAACAATAATAAATGAGAACGATGAAGTTATCATGTTAAAAAGATTGGCAGATAAGTCAAAGGTATTGGCCGTATTCAACAATAGCTCGGTTGATGAAAGGGTAATCGATTTTGATTTGAAAACTATAGGTTTCAATAGTAGCACGGAAGTTTATGATGTTTGGAGACAAGAAAATATAAGTGTTGTAGCAGAAAAAATGTCAATACGATTAAGTCCCAATGGAGTGGGGCTATTCATTCTTAAATAAAAAATTAATCAAATATATGAAAAGCGGAAGGAGATCATTTTTTAGAAACAGTCTGTTTGCCACTGTTGGTTTATCAATTTTTGACATCCATAAATCATTAGCTTCTGATAAGAAATTGCCAGCAGGCTTTATCATAGAGGACGAACGATTAACCGAGATTAAGGGGAAATACGATGTTGTAGTTTGTGGTGCCGGACCTGCAGGCGTATGTGCGGCAATAAAAGCGGGGAGATTAGGGGCCAAAGTGCTGCTTGTAGAGGCCAATGGTTGTTTAGGAGGGGTATGGACGGCTGGACTGCTAAGTTGGATCTTGGACTGGCAAAATAAAACAGGCCTAATACAGGAGATTACATCAGAATTGATAAAGCGTGAAGCCACCAGTAACTATTATGAAGGCAAAAGCTTTCCTTTTGATGTGGAAGAAATGAAGGTGCTTCTTGAAGAGATGTGTATGAAAACGAATAATATTCAAATACTGCTTCACACTAGGTTGGTCGACGTGATACAAACCGACAAGAAGCTCTCGCACATAATAACGGAGTCAAAATCTGGCAGGGAAGCATGGGAGGGAAAAATGTTTATTGATTGTACAGGGGATGGCGATCTGGCTGCATTCTCAGGGTGTGAATTTGATTTTGGTGAGGAGAAAACAGGACTGACCCAACCGTTTACCCTGTTGGCAATGATATCAGGGGTTACGTATGAGAGTATAAAGCCTTTTGTTAGAAAAGTAAATGATCAGGGTTCAAAAATGTTGGTTCTGAAGGAAATGAGAAAAGCGGGGCAGGAGCCAAGCATTAATCAACCGGGCATATTTCCAATTAGAGAAGATCTGTTTATGGTCATGTTCAATCATGAATATGAAAAGTCTGCATTAAACACTGTAGATGTTACGAATGCTACAATTAATGCCAGAGCCGAAGTGATGAAATTGGTGAAAGGTTTAAAATCGCTGGGTAAACCATGGGAAGATGTATACGTGGTTGCTACGGCAGAACATATAGGTATCCGCGAAGGAAGAAGGATAAAGGGGCAATATACGGTAACCGAAAATGATTTAGTTATCGGCAAAAAACACGATGATAAAGTTTGTACCGTCACATTCCCCGTTGACGTGCATTCTCTTACCGAAGAAGAGTCCAATTCAGGAAAAGAATACGGAAGAGGCATAAAAAGCAAGCCTTATGACATTCCCATTAGAGCACTAATTTCAAAAGACAGGGAGAACCTTTTAATGGCCGGGCGTAATATTTCGGGTGATTTTATTGCGTTTTCAAGTTATAGGGTAACAGGTAATGCGGTTGCCATGGGAGAAGCGGCCGGAGAATATGCCTATGGAAGATTAACCATAGAATAACCATCGCTATAAAGGGAATACACATAGGCCTGGTAGATTAGGTTGTGGGAGTGTTGTTTTCTCCACGAAGCAAGTATAGGACAGTGTGCTTGATGGCGAGCGCGTGTCGTACATCGATTAAAAAAAATGAAATCAAAATAGGTAAGTTTTTCTTTATGAATGTATCCAGTTTATTAAAAAATAAGATGAGCAGTGTAAGTAGGTCCATGCTTCTTGGGGTACTTTGTCTTTCGTACAGTATAAATAGTTATGCCAGGGAGATCAATATTTTAACCAAGGGAGCAGTTTCTGATTCCCTTACATTGAATACACATATAATTCAATCAGCGATAGATGAGCTTTCTTTAGAAGGTGGCGGAACGGTTGTTGTTCCGGCCGGAAAATTTTCAACGGGGCCATTGCACCTTAAAGATAATGTTGAATTACATCTGAAAACCGGCGCGGTTCTCTACGGAAGTACTGATGCAAAACTTTATCAGAGAGGGAGTTCATGGAGGGCCTGGGCCTTGATCAATGCAAGGGGGCAAAAGAATGTTTCAGTAACCGGGAACGGCACTATTAATGGGCTTGGTGATGCTGAAATATGGAAAAGGGGCGACAATGCCGGAGGACGCCCCAATATTATTTATTTTTTGGAGTGTGAGAATGTTTTGGTCGATGGGATTACTATGACCAATGCTGCCTTGGCGGTGTCAGATTTTCAGTCCTGCAATTATGTTAGGATTAATGGAGTTAAAATATACAGTTATGGTAATCATAATAATGACGGAATAGATATTGACAGTAGCAATGTGGTTGTTTCAAACTGCATTATCGAAACCGAAGACGATGCCCTTTGCTTTAAAAGCAACAGGGATGATCAACCCTCAGAGAATATTACAGTCACCAATTGTGTTTTGGCATCTAACTGTAACGGTATAAAATTTGGCACAACGTCTCGTATAGGTTTCAAAAATATTTCAGTAACCAATTGTGTTATTAAGCGCCCGGCCGAAGATAATTTCAGACATTGGGATAAAAAAATTGAAGGTGTTGATTCGGGAAAAACGGTGATATCAGGCCTTGCTCTGGAAGTTGTAGATGGGGGAGTTATGGATCAGATTCTAATTTCAGATATTATAATGGATGGAGTTCAAACACCTATTTTTATAAAACTAGGCGACAGGAAAAGACCTGATGGCACTCCTGGAGAATTAAAGAACATTCAAATTAATAATATAATTGCAAGAAATGCCAGCTTAATTTCAAGCAGTATAACGGGATACCCTGGCAATAATATACAAAACGTAAAAATTTCGAATGTCGATATAACCTATAAAGGGGGGGGTACAGAGGAGCAGTATGAGCGAGTTGTGCCGGAAAACGAAAAAGATTACCCAGAGAATCGAATGTTCGGGCACTCGTTGCCAGCGTATGGGTTTTTTATTAGACATGTTGAAAACATTACGTTGCAATCGATACAAATGAGAACAGTTTCCGAAGATTTACGACCGGCATTTTGGTTGGATGATGTTTCCGGAGGGGAGTTTTCAGATATTCAGCTATTAAATGCAGGCAAGTCAGTTGCAGGTTTTGCAATGAAAGAATCTGAAGGTATTTTGGTGAAAAATAGCTTGTACAACGGTCAGTCTGATTCTTTTGTAAAAATGATAGGAGGGGAATTAAGCGGAATTACAATTCTTAATAATGTGCTGCTCCGATCTAAATCAATATTTTCAGAAAATCAGCCGGTAAGTAAGAATTGGTTTGAGCAGGGAAACGTATTTCTAAAGCGATAATTATTCTGGCGTTCGGTTTACCAAAGCGTTTCGTTCTTATTCTCTTTGCAAAAACGGTCAAGGTTTAAAAGTTAAATCAAAAAAGACCTTTTTTACCCTGAATACATAGGGGTGGTTTTCAATGCTAAAGGAGATTGAATTTGAAATACAACTGGACCTAGCAGTCTGGGAATACATGGGATTGTTGGGGTGTTAAGTATGACAATAAAAACAAATGAAAGACTAATAGCTACACTTACAAGCAGGGGCACTGATTCGAGCCCAGTTGTACCCACACTAACAGAGACAAGGCTCCTAAGAAATGGAGAGCCTTTCTTGTTTTTTCGAATTATGGATATAAGGCCCAATTTGGATATTATAGCTAATGTATATTGTTTCAGTATACCTTTAGCTTTTTCATTCCAGATGATTCGACAAGAATACGAATACTGAAGTTACGTCTTGTATATTCCTCAGGAAAAAAAAATAGCGTATTTTTCCGAAATATTGGAATTGTTAGAGGTGCATCTGAAGTGAAATAAATTTGCCCCTATGAGAATGAAAAAATGTCGTATTGGAGTGAATTGTTCATCCTGCTCACTTGAAGAATAACTTATTGAAATGGAGGAATTAAATTTTTGTAAAAAACATGGGGCTACCCGAAAAATTTATCAGTTGCGATTGGGGGACATCTAATTTTAGGTTGCGTTTAGTGGAGTTCCATTCATTAAAGGTGCTTTCTGAACACAGGACCGATCTGGGGATTAAAAAGTGCCATCAGTTGTACAAACAACAAAAAGAACTTTCCCAGCAAGCTTTTTTTGCCGATTATTTGTCGGCACAATTAAAAAACTTGAATTTGAATGACGGTGAGGATTTCTATGTAGTAGCGTCGGGAATGTTGTCATCATCTATAGGGATGCAGGAATTGGAATATTCTAAATTCCCCATTGCTTTCACAGGTGAAGACCTAATAAGCCATCGTATTTCAGTTGCTAATAGATTGGATCTACTCCTGATTTCTGGAGCAAGAACCAATAGTGATGTGATGAGAGGTGAGGAAATACAGGCTATTGGACTTTCTGACTACCTTCCCAATCAGGAAAACGGTATTCTTTTGTTGCCAGGAACCCATAGTAAACATGTGTATTTTGAAGACGCTCAGTTTATTGACTTTACCACCTATATGACTGGCGAATTATTTGAGGTTATTGGTAAGCATAGTATTTTATCTGCCTCCCTAGACGAAGCGGAATGGTCTCCTTTATTTAAAAATATTTTTGTGGATGGTGTTAGAAAAGGAATTGCAGACCAACAGATGGCCTCACTTTTTTCAATTAGGGCCAATAGTCTAATTCATAATACCACCAGTTCAGAAAACTATTATTACCTATCTGGATTGTTAATAGGGACGGAATTGTCACACTTAAAAGAAAAAAGCGAAATCGTTTACTTGGCAGCCACGGGAATACAGAATGAACTGTACCAATTGGCTTTAAGGTCGTTCCTGGCCGCGGATCGAATCGTATGTTTTGATCCGCAATTAATAGAGACGGCCCTGTTGATTGGACAACGAAAAATTTTAGAACAACATGTCAAATAAAGAATCATTTTCATGGGAGCTGTATAAAAAGGCGCCAATTGTGGGTATAGTAAGAGGAGTATCCATAGATGTTATTATGGATATAACCCAGGCCTATATTAAGGCTGGTCTACATACCATTGAAATAACCATGAATACCGATGGTGCCACTGAAATAATTTCCAAACTTAGGAGCGAGTTTAAGGAGCTTAATGTGGGTGCGGGAACAGTTTGTAACATGAAAGATTACAATATGGCCGTAAAGGCAGGAGCCCAGTTTATTGTAACTCCGATTATAGATGAGGCGGTTATCAGTAGTGCGGTGAGACAAGAATTGCCAATATTTCCCGGGGCCTATTCTCCAACTGAAATATACAAAGCTTGGAGCTTAGGGGCGTCTGCCGTGAAGATATTCCCGGCCACTCAGCTTGGTGTTCAATTTATTAAAGATATCTCGGGGCCACTTAACGCCATAAGGCTTTTGCCCACTGGTGGAGTTTCTTTGGAAAATATCAAATCTTTTTTTGAGGCCGGTGTTGTGGGTGTGGGTATGGGCAGTTCCCTCTTCATTAAAAAGTTTATAGAGGAAGGAAATTTTGAAGGTCTTGCCGAGCATTTTATCAAGATTAAAACTGAAATAGAGGACTTTTAAAATTAATATATTTAACAAAATAAATTCCAATTTTATCATGAAACAATCTTTTGGTTATGTAGTGTTTTCTGTCTTTTTGTTAATACTGACAGGGTGTAAAAACGAATCTAAGAAGTCCCAAACAGGGATGGAGGAACAAACCATTCAAAAAGAGGGTATTCAACTCCTTGTCGGTACTATGGCCGAGGGGGAAGAACAGGGCATTTATCAACTCGTCTTTAATACCGAAACGGGGAAACTTTCGAATAGGCAGCATGTAGCAAAAGAGGATAAGCCTGGGTATTTATATCTTTCTAAAGACGGTGAGATGGTCTATTCTTCGAACGGAACAAAACCTGGGAGTGTTTCGGCATTTCGATGGAACAAGGATAGAACAGCCTTGGACAGGGTAGGTAACTGGTCCAGTAAAGGTGATGGGGCTTGTTATATAGAGCTAAGTCCCGATGAAAACCTTCTTGCTGCTGCCAATTACAGTTCCGGAGGCATTGTCCTGTACCCCTTGGATGGAAAGGGAACTATATTAGATGAGCCACAAGAAGTACAGCATATGGGCAACGGCCCCCATCCGAACCAAAAATCTGCACATGCCCACTGCGTGAAATTTTCAGATAAGGGTGATTATTTGTATGCCGTAGATTTGGGTATAGATCAGATTTTAGCATACCCTGTAACCGCGGAAAAGAAATTGGGCAAAGCAGATGTCGGTCTACAATTGGATCCCGGGGACGGTCCCAGGCATCTTGTATTCCATCCCACGCAAAACAAGGTGTTTATTATCAATGAACTGTCCAGTACCGTGGTGTCGGCTACCGTGGATGAAGAGACTGGAGTTTTTACTAAAATAGATAAAAAGAGTACGCTCCCAGAGGATTACCAAGAACCGAATGCCTGTGCCGATATTCATATTAGTAACGATGGCCGATTCCTATATGCTTCCAACAGGGGGCATAATAGTATAGCTGTTTTTTCGGTAACTGAAAGTGGGGATTTAAAACTTCTGACCATAGAACCTGTGCAAGGGGATTGGCCACGGAATTTTTCCTTAACACCAGATGGCAATTTTCTTTTGGTTGCCAACCAGAAATCGGATAATATCACTGTTTTTAAAGTTGACTCCAAGACGGGACTACTTGAATTTACCGGAAACGAAATCTCCATTCCAGAACCAGTTTGTTTAAAGTTTTAGGTAAATTATCCTTGATGGTTTTCCGACTAATAGAAATTGTAAGGACACTTTAAAAAGGATAAGGAAAATTATTTTCGAAAGAGTTCCGTCTAATAAAAAGGGATAAATTAAAGCAAAAATTGGCAAGTAAATTCCTCAGCAACCCCTATTCTACAAACATTGTGATTAAAAAATATTTTATATGTAAATTTTACATTTAACATAAATTTGTATATTTAACTGATTTATTGACAAATTAGCATGTTTAAGTTTGTGTAATTCTTAATTGAAAATGAATAAAGAGCACTTAAGTTTGGCAGAATTTCGCTTCCTTCAATTCAAGGAAGGTGATCGCCGTGCTTTCGAGTTTTATTTTAAGGAATATTACAATAGCATTGTTGGGTTTAGTATACAGTTTATAGGAGATCAGGATAAGGCTAGAAGTGTAGCCCAAGATGCATTTATTAAACTATGGGAGAACCGGGAAAAGGTGCAAAAAATAAATGGAATCGCATCCTTTTTATACCGGTCTGTAAAAACGGATTGTTTAAACCTAATTAGGCACCATAAAGTTGTTAGGAAATACAAATCCCGGCAATTGCAGGAAAGGGAGAGCAACTTGCACACTGAAATTTTGAACTCCTTAAATTTTGATTCCGTTACCTTTTCGGAGTTGGAAAACCTTATTGAAAAGTCAATTGAGGAATTACCAGACAAATGCAAACAGGTATTTTTAAAAAAGCGATTTGAAAATAAGAAGAACAAAGAGATTGCTGAAGAGTTGGGTATTACTATCAAAGCCGTTGAAGCCAACATAACACGGGCTACGAAATTCCTAAAACTGAGAATTGCAAACTACGTAATCATTTTATTTTTTTATACTTTTTTGCATTTTTGATAAAAAAATTAAAAATCAATGTAGGGTAAAGCACTTCTAAGGTGTACTTAATTGGAACGCAAAATTCCAGTTAATGGATTACGATTTAATTTCTAAGTATCTTTCAGGAAATGCCACGGAAGAGGAAGTCACAATGATCTTTCAATGGATAGACCATTCTCCAGGGAATAAAAAGGCTTTTATACAATTCAAAAAAACCTGGGCCTTTAAGGCAAAAAGCGATGAAGATTATCAAATGGCTTGGCAGGAATTAGAGTCGAAACTAGACAATAATAAGCCTAAATCTAGATTTTCAGGATTCATAAAGTATGCCGCTATCACAGTACTTATTGTGGGCATAGGGTCTTACTTTACACATCAAAAATCAAATTCTGATTTACCGGTCATTGATAAGAACGCCATTACCCTTGAATTGGGAAATGGAAATATTCAAGTTATAACCGAGAAAGAAGAAAGTGCAATACTTGACAAGAACGGTAAAGTGGTTGGAAAGCAGCAAGGAAGTGTTTTGACCTATAAGGATCTTGCTAATGAGGTTGTTTCTACAGCACCTATTTATAACGAATTGACGATACCCTATGGGAAAACCTTTAAGTTGATTTTGTCCGATGGCACTGCAGTTCATTTAAATGCAGGTAGTTCCATGAAATATCCCGTAAAATTTATAGAAGGTGCTAAAAGGGAAGTATTCCTAAATGGGGAAGCCTTTTTTGATGTCACTAAAGATACAAGCCATCCTTTTGTAGTAAATGTAAATGATTTAAATGTTAGGGTTTTGGGAACAAAATTCAATGTTTCTTCCTATCCTGAGGAGGAAAATGTCAACACCGTACTTGTTGATGGGTCTGTGGCACTGCACAGAAAGGACAACGATTTTAATTCGGAAAATACAGTTTTATTGGAGCCTGGATATAAAGGGGAATGGAATCAAAAATCAAAAGAAATATCCATTAAACAGGTGGATACAAAAATGTATACCAGCTGGGTGGAAGGAAGAATGATTTTCAGAAACACCCCATTTAAAATCATTAGAAAAAAACTGGAAAGACACTATAATATCTCCATTAAAAACAATAATGAAATTTTGGAAGAGAAGACCTATAATGCAGTTTTCGATGTTGAAAGTATAGAGCAGGTGCTGCGAACTTTAAATGAGATTTATTCTATAGAGTACATCATTGATCAAAATGAAATAGTAATTAACTAATCTTAAAATAATTAAATATGAAGTGAATTTTTAGAGGCTAGGACACAATCTACTTTGTAAAAAAAACCAGAAAATGCTTGCGACATTTTCTGGCAGATTAAAGTGATTAAAAATTTTTATTAACCACCAAACGTAATACTAAATTATGAAAAAAATTAACAAACCACGGAATCGTAATGGTTGTCCATGGCGATTCGATTTAAAAATGAAATTAACAACCCTGTTTTTATTAGTTGCACTTTTTCAAGTTAATGCAAGTACCTATTCCCAAAGTACAAAAATAGACTTGAATCTTAATAATGTTAAGCTGTTTGATGTTCTCGATGAAATTGAATCCCAGACGGAATTTAAGTTCTTTGTGGACACTAAAGAAGTGGATTTGGAAAGAATAGTTTCCATAAAAGTGAAAAGGGAAACTATTTCCAAGATTTTGGAGAAAGTGTTTAAAGGAACTAATATTGATTATAAAGTTTTGGATAAACAGATAGCGTTAAAGCCAGGAGTTAAAGAAGGAAATGTTGACCAAAGTAGCGCGCAGGAAATAGGATTGCAGCAGCCTACCATTTCAGGTACCGTTGTGGACGATACCGGGACGCCTTTGCCAGGGGCCAATATTGTAGAAAAAGGAACCACGAATGGGGTAACAGCCGATTTTGATGGTAATTTTTCTATGGAAGTAGCAGATGTTAATGCCATTCTGGTAGTTTCCTATATTGGATTTTCCACTTTGGAAGTACCTCTTGATGGAAAAACGAATCTTAGCATTACCCTTCAGGAAAGTGCGGCAGGATTGGATGAGGTTGTCGTAGTAGGTTATGGAACCCAGAAGAAGATCAACGTAATTGGCTCCATATCACAAGTTTCTTCCAAGGATATAGAGAATAGGCCAGTAACGCAGGCATCCCAGGCCATAACTGGACAGATGCCCGGAGTTACGGTAATCCAAAGATCAGGTAGGCCAGGTCAGAGTGGAGGGGATATTAGTGTAAGAGGGGTAGGTTCCTTCGGTGCCACTCCAAATGCCCTTGTATTAATAGATGGTATAGCTGGTACTTTAAATGATATAAATCCAGATGACATTGAATCCATATCCGTACTTAAAGATGCCTCCTCGGCAGCCATTTATGGCGCCAGATCGGCCAATGGGGTAATATTAATAACTACAAAAAGTGGCAGTAATAAGAAATTTTCAGTTAGCTATAATAGTTACGTAGGTTTTAATGAAGCCACAGAGCTTCCGGAATTTGCCAATTCTTGGGAGTATGCGGAAATGTACAATATAGCATCTGGGAGTAATAGTTTTAGTACTGAGGACATTGAAAAATACAGGGCGCAAAACGACCTTGATAACTATCCAAATACTAGATTTTTGGAGGATTTGTTCTCAAAAAATGGGATACAGACTTCCCACACCCTTACTGTAAATGGTGGGGATGACAAGAATAAATACTACGTGTCTGCCGGTATTTTGGATCAACAGGGGATTGTGCCTGAAAATAGCTTTAACCGTTATAACTTTCGTATGAACCTCAACAATAAGTTAGGCGAAAAATTTGAATTGAACTCTAGGTTTTTTGGAGCCTTGGAAGAGCGAAAAGAACCCCAGGCCACTGCAAATAAAGGAGGTGATTTTTTGGATCAACTTGTTCAAAATGCAGTGCGTTATCCAGCGATTTTCTTGGGCCAGGATTCCCAAGGAAATTACGGAATAGGACCGGAAAGTGGAGGAACTCCAGTTGCGTGGTTAGATTCCAAGTCCTATTTGACCAATCCTACGACTAAGGTCGGAGTAAATGTAAAATTGGACTGGAAGCCCAATGATGATTTAGTTTTTTCTGCTATAGGAGGTTATAACTTTACGCTTTATGAGGAGCGCTCCTATCTGGCGTCCCAAAGACTTAATGAGGATCTGTTTTTAGGACAATCGTATTTAAATCAAGAGAGCAACAAAACTATTTTTAAGACCATGCAGTTTACCGGAGAGTATTCCAAGGAATTTGGCTCGCACGATTTTAGTTTATTGGCTGGATATTCCTTTGAAAATGAGGAGCTATCCCTTTTCAATGGTTACCGTCAAGATTTTGCAAGCAATGACTATACCGTAATGGATCTTGGAAGTGCCGAAAATCAGCAATCTGGAGGCTATGACGAGGAATGGGCCTTACAATCCTTTTTCTCCCGTCTAAAATACAGTTTAGACCAAAAATATCTTTTTGAGGCTACTATGCGGTATGATGGATCATCGCGTTTTCCAGAGAATAATAAGTATGCATTTTTTCCCTCTGCGGCTGTGGGATGGCGTATTTCCCAGGAAGACTTTATACAAGGGGTGTCTTGGGTGTCCAATTTAAAAGTTAAGGCTTCTTGGGGTGTATTAGGAAACCAAAATATAGGTAATTACCCTTATCAAACGGTTTTGGCCTCAGGAAGGGACTATTCCTTGGGGGGCGGACTGGCAACAGGCGCGGCATATGCCAATTACAAGGATGCCAATATTAAATGGGAATCTACCGAAACGACCGATATTGGAATTGAATCCGGTTTTTTTGACGGACAACTAACTTTTAACGCTACCTATTTCAATAGAAACACAACAGATGTACTATTTGAGCCTTCTGCAAGTGTATCCTCGGTCCTAGGAGTTGGTATAAGTGAGACCAATACCGGAGAAGTTAAAAATACGGGATGGGAATTTGACCTAGGTCATCGCGGAAATGCCGGGGATTTTGGATATTCCATCAACGCTAACTTTTCGGTCATCAATAATGAGGTTGTTACCTTGGGACTTGGTAATGTGGAGCAGCCCAATGGGTTTGTAGGAAATGGTTCCGATTTGTTTATCGGCTATCCAATGCAAATGTACTATGGCTATAAATCCGATGGTGTGTTTTTGAATGATGGCGAGGTAGATAGCTGGCCAGATATGTCAGCGGTAAATCCTACCGCACAGGCAGGTGATTTTAGATATAAGGATATCAGTGGACCGGACGGGGTTCCGGATGGTAAGGTAGACCCTACTTATGATCGGACCTATTTGGGTAGCCGTATCCCTAAGTATACTTTTGGAGCCAATCTAGGTTTTAACTATAAAAACTTCGACCTATCGGTTTTATTACAAGGAACCGCAGGGGTAAAAGGCCAATTGGATGGTTATGCCGGTTATGCTTTCTTTAATCTCGGGAATATTCAAACTTGGCAAATGGATGGTAGGTTCGACCCCAACAACCCAGTTCGTTATCCAGAATATCCCAGGTTGGAAGTTTTGACCAACAGCGGATCTGCGAATACGGAGACATCCGACTTTTGGGTAATTGATTCAGGGTATTTGCGTGTAAAGAATATACAACTAGGGTATAATTTCCCAAATACGTTAACAGATGTTATTGGGGTAGATAGTTTAAGATTCTACTTAGGGGCAGAGAATTTGCATTCCTTTAATTCTTATAGAAAGGGATGGGATCCCGAAATAATTGGGGGTGGAGCATATTACCCAATATTAAGCACATACACTTTTGGTTTAAATCTAAAATTCTAAGATCATGATTAAAATATATAAAAAAGATTCATACAATTCTAGACTCCTAAAGTTGTTTTTATTGGGCGTCCTTTCTTTGGGAACATTTGTTTCCTGTGATAAGGAATTAGAACAATTTCCCAGTAACGCTTTTGCGGCCGATAATTTCTGGACTTCGGAATCAAATGCCAACATAGCGCTGACAGGAGCTTATAGAGGAGCCGTGGAATATGGAACACAAGTGGTGCCTTCGGATTGGTGGACCTATTGTGGCATCGTGTTTATGGAATTTGCTACGGATAATGCCTATGACCGAAGAGGGGATAATTCTACCCAAAACCGATTAACAAACGGTACTCTGCTGCCAAATAACAACGTTGTTAACGGATATTGGCAAGGTTCCTATAAGCGAATCGCTATTTGCAATGATTTCCTGGAAAATATTGAAAAAGTAGATATGGAACAGGCTAAGATTGATAGAATGAAAGCCGAAGTAAGGTTTTTAAGGGCCACCCAATATTTCTATTTATCCCAATTTTGGGGTGCGGCCCCATTGGTCACCAGTACTTTGACTCCAGATGAAGCCAATAATGTAGGCAAGGTATCCAAAGCAGAATTGGTGTCCTTTGTAACAGATGAACTTGAGGCGGCCACCGCAGCACTTCCGTCATTTGGGGATTTAAATGCCTCAGAGATCGGTAGGGCCAGTAAACAAGCGGCTTTGGCATTTTTGGGAAGGCTATATCTTGGGGAGAGAAATTTTTCTGGGGCTTCAATGGTCTATAAACAAATCATAGATTTGGGAGACAATAGTATTGATCCAGATTATAAATCCCTATTTATTCCATCCAATGAGAACAGTAGCGAGAATATTTTTAGTGCCCAGTATTTTGGGGGGCAGGCCGGGAATTCACTTCCACAACACGCCTATCCGGCAGTTGCCTCTGGGTGGCATATTGTAAACCCTTTGGGTAGTCTTGCCGATGCTTATGGTTTTGATGATGGTACGCCCTTGTCCTATGATGATCCCAAGTTTGACTATGAGGATATGGGGGCCAACAGGGATCCTAGGTTTAGATACAATTTTATATGGGATGGTGCTACATTTGCAGGCAGGACCTATGATTGTCATCCCGATTCTTCAGGGTCTGTAGACCAATTGACCTATTCCAAACAGGCTACCAGAACAGGATATGGGTTGAGAAAATTCTTTGATGAATCTTTTAGCGGTAATTTATTATCCGATTATGGCGGAAATATTCCAATAATAAGATACGCCGAAGTGTTGTTGAGTTATTTGGAAGCCGAGCTGGAAGCTGGGAATGCCATTACACAAGAACTTTTGGATCTGACCATTAATGCTGTAAGGGGAAGGGCCTCTGTAGGCTTACCGCCTATAACGGAAACCAATGCTGCTGCATTGAGACCTATTTTAAGAAATGAAAGAAGAATTGAGTTGGCTTTGGAAGGACAGCGTTTATGGGATATCTTTAGATGGGGAATTGGAGATGAAGTGTTAGTGGGTGATTTTTGGGGTGCACCATTCCCTAACTCAACCCTATACCCAACGACATCCAAAAAACTGGATCCACAGTCGAGGTGGTATGTTACCTCCAAGAATTTCCGGGAAGGGGTAGACGATGTATGGCCAATACCAGAGTCTGAGGTCAACGTAAATCCTAAATTAGGAAATTAATGAACTTACTATAATGGTTTTAAAGAGAAGAAATTTTATTCAAAAAGTAGGATTGGCAATTCCAATAATTGCCAATCCATTCCCTAATGTATTTGCTCAAAGAGGGACAGTAGTTGATGAGGTAAAAAATAGCCTAATAAAATCCAAAGACTTTAATTTCGAAAATATAAATGAAAGGGTCTGGATCGGTAAGGATTTTTGGAGTATTCCGATGGAAGATTGGGAAATTAGAAACAAAAGATTGGAGTTTAAAGGGACTATGGGGAATGCCCGCTTAAATCTGCTGACCTTTGTGCTAAAAAAGGATAAGGGAGATTTTCGCATCAAAAGTAGAATTGGGCTTTTAAAAAATAATAATGACAAAGGGAGTGCCGGTTTTTCTATTGGAATAAAGGATGCTACCGATCCCAAAAGTGTAAAAGCGGCCTGTTATTTTGGTGAAGGATTGTCAACAGGTATTTCCTTGGAAGGCAAATTGTTTGTAGCCAACAAAGAAGCTAAGCTTCCAGAAAATTTTGATTTCAGCGATTTTACATTGGAATTGGAGGTGACTCCCAAAAACGGTGAATACGAATGTAACTTAATCGCTGTGGATAAGGAAGATCGAAAAGCGGAATTAATCTATAGTCATGCTGGAGAAATTGAAGGCCTAGTGGCTTTGGAGCAGAACATGAACGAAAAGGGGGGGAGTACCTTCTGGTCTCGGTCAATTGCCTTTGATGGTACTAAGGTTGAAAATGTTCCCGATAACAGTTTTGGGCCTATACTTTGGGCCATGTACACACTTTCAAAAGGAAAACTTAAATTAACGGCACAATTACCTCCTATAAGCAATAGAGACTCACAAAAGGTGGAGCTTCAACTTTTTAAGAAAGGTAAATGGATCAAGGAAGAAAAAGGCGAAATCGACCCTGTTTCCTATAGTGTTATTTTTTCAATAGAAAATTGGGATTCAGCCCAAGATACACCTTACCGATTGGTCTATTCAATAGACAAGGAAAAGCATTATTATAAAGGCGCTATAAGACAAGAACCAAATGACCGGCCATTGCGATTTGGGGGATTAACCTGTCAGGAATGGGCAGGATATCCATATCGTCCATTGGTAGAGAATCTTCAAAAATCTAACCCGGATATGCTTTATTTCTCCGGTGATCAGTTGTACGAGGGCAATGGAGGTTATCCTATTAAAAGACAGCCAGAGGATAGTGCAATTCTAAACTATTTGGGAAAATGGTATATGTTTGGTTGGGCTTTTGGAAATATTATGCGCGACCGGCCAACGGTATGCACCCCCGATGATCACGACGTTTACCAAGGTAATTTATGGGGAGAAGGAGGGGTAGGTATTTCATTCGAAAAATGGAAAAAAGTAACCGATGCCCATGGGGGACTTGTGCAGACCCCGAAAATGGTAAATGTGGTTTACCGCACCCAATGTGGTCATCTGCCTGATGCCTACGATCCATCACCCTTACCATCAGGGATAACCAATTGGTATACACAAATGGTTTATGGAAAGGTAAGTTTCGCTATTGTAAGTGATCGTTTGTTTAAGTCTGGTCCTGAGATGCTTAGGAGTGGCCAAGGTAGGATCGACCATCTTACTGCACCAGCTAAACCAGAAGAACTTGATTCCAATGATCTGACCTTTTTTGGAAATCGACAAATGGAGTTTTTAGATGGTTGGATCCAAGATTGGAAGGGAGCCCATATGAAGGTACTGTTAAGTCAGACTTTATTTTCTAACGTAGGCACCCACCATGGCCCTAAAAAGCAATTCTTATTCGGCGATTTGGACTCCGGAGGTTGGCCTAAATCCAAAAGGGATGAGGTAATCCGGACAATTAGAAAGGCCAGTGCCTTCCATATAAATGGAGATCAACACCTGCCTTTTATGGTGCAATATAGTGTTGATGAAATAAGGGATGGGGGCTGGACCTTCTGTACCCCGGCCATTTCAACAGGTTACCCAAGATGGGGGCAGCCAGATTTGGTCAACGTACCTTTTACTTATAGACCGGAACATGGTTTGCCCAATACGGGTTGTTATCGTGATGGATTTGGAAATACTAATTATATCTATGCCGTTGGAAATCCGACCGATGATTTTGATCTAGAGAAAAACAGATACTTTAAGGCTCAGAAAAAGGCATCCGGTTATGGGATAGTTACTTTTAATACTACGGCTAGGACAATTAAAATGGAAGCGATTCGGTTTTTGGCAGACCTGGATGTAGATTCTGAAGAAAACACTTACCCTGGTTGGCCATTGACCATTGGCCAAGGTGATAACGATGGCAGAAGGGCATTCGGCTATCTACCGAGATTAAAGTTTAAAGAGTCGGACCAAGTTGTTAAGATTATTAACGAGGAGACCAATGAAGTGGTGAAATCGTTAAGAGTTAAGGGTAACGAATATGTTCCTCCCGTTTACGCTTTGGCAAAGTACACTTTGGTCATAGGGGAAGGGCAACATGAAAAAGTTATTAAATCAGTTGAAATTAGTTCGGATCCAAAAGCGATAATGGAGGTCTAGACCAAATAAAAAATAGGTAGTACGATACAACCTAAATAATAGAAGGGTTGTACCTTACGAGCTGCTAAAACCAAAATTAGTTAATTAACTATTTAAAATATGAAAATCATAAAAAAGAATTTGTTCCAAACCGCTCTGGTTGTTTTGCTTATTGTAGGATGCAAATCCAAGGTAGAAAAAGAGGTAGCTGTTGTAGAAAATTCAAAAAAACCGAATATTGTATTTATTTATATGGATGATCTGGGTTATGGGGATATGAGTGCCTATGGAGCCACCGAGATCAGTACTCCAAATATGGATGCCCTGGCAAAGGGAGGTGTTCAGTTTACCAACGGCTATGCCACTTCTGCTACTTGTACCCCAAGTAGGTACGCCATATTAACGGGTAGGTATCCCTGGCGTAATAAAGACGCAAAAATATTACCAGGAACTGCTCCATTAATTATTGATACGGCGCAATTAACGGTCCCCAAAATGTTACAAGGCGAAGGATATGCTACCGGTATTGTAGGGAAATGGCATTTGGGACTTGGCAGTGGCATGGTAAATTGGAACGAACGGGTATCCCCTGGTCCCAATGAAGTGGGGTTTGACTATTCCTATATTCTTGCGGCAACCCAGGATAGGGTGCCAACAGTATATATTGCAGACGGTCACGTAGATGGGTTGGACCCTAACGACCCTATAGAAGTTAGCTACGATAAAAATTTTGAAGGTGAACCAACAGGATTGGACAATCCGGAGCTAACTACCATGAAATGGCATCACGGGCACAACAACAGTATAGTGAATGGCGTACCGCGAATCGGTTTCATGAAAGGTGGGGAGGCAGCCAAATGGAGCGATGTGGATATGGCAGACCATTTTTTGGCCAAGGCCCAACAGTATGTAAAAGAGCATAAAAGCGAACCTTTCTTTCTTTATTATGCCCTACAACAGCCTCATGTACCTCGTACCCCACATCCGCGTTTTGCCGGAAAATCCGGTATGGGTCCCAGGGGAGATGTTATTCTGGAGGCAGATTGGATGATTGGGGAGTTTATGAAAACTTTGGAAGACGAAGGAATCTTGGAGAATACGCTAATCGTCTTCTCTAGTGATAACGGCCCGGTGGTCAATGACGGCTATTATGATGACGCTGTAGAGAAATTAGGCAATCATACTCCGGCAGGAATTTTAAGAGGAGGTAAATATAGCCTCTTCGAAGCGGGTGCCAAGGTTCCTTTTATTACGTATTGGAAAGGAACCATTGCTCCTAGTAAATCTAATGCTATGGTATGTCAGGTGGATTTACTTACCTCCATGGCCGCTTTGGTTGGAAGTGATAAAATAGGCGAGGATAGCGAAAACCTTTTGGATGAATTTTTGGGTAAATCCAAAAAAGGAAGGGAATCCTTGGTTTTGGAAGCTACTTCAAGAACGGCCTTTAGAAAAGGAAATTGGGCTATGATACCTCCGTATAAAGGAGTAGCAATAAACAAAAAGGTAAATATTGAGTTGGGTAATGCTGGGGAATATCAACTGTATGACCTGGAAAAAGATCCAAGTCAAAAGGAAAACTTAGCGAAGTCCAATCCAGAGAAACTTCAGGAATTGGTTGCTGATTTTGAAAAAATTAGAGGTAACGGGGATGAGGATGTCAAAGATTTGGAGTTGAAGTAACCGTTTCATTTATCAGCTTCCAAGATGGACACCGGAAGGGTGTGCTGAACAGCACGAATTGTGAAAACATAGTTATATTTGCTTTAGGGAATGAGTATGGTTTGTTTTAGCTTCTATAGTAAGTTTTAGGAGCTAAACAACTATTCTCATTTTTAATCGTTTAGAACATTAATGATTTTAAAGCTAGTAATTATGAACATAACAAATGTAAAAATAGTAAGGAAAAGTATTTCATTTTTAACCCTTTTTATACTGCTTGCCTCGTGCAAGGTGAGTCAGAAACAAACGGAAAGTGTCCGCCAAACCGCTACAATGGAACAAACCTCGGAAGTTAAAGATTTGGGAATTACCTTTATGAATCCCGAAAAGAAAATTATTTTTCAGCATTATCTAAAAGTAAAAGACGCTTTGTTTAACTCTGATGCCGTGGAGACCAAAAATGCTGCAGAGGAATTAGCGAATAAAGTTTCGGAGGTTAAGGTAAAGAAACCTGCGATGGAAATAGCTTCTACAGATGATATTGTCTTGCAGCGCAAGGCCTTTAAGCTGCTGAGTATTGAAATGGAATCTTTGCTTACAGGTTCCTTGGTCAGCGGAGAAATCTATAGACAACACTGCCATATGGCTTTTCGCAATACAGGGGCCATCTGGCTGTCGGATTCCTCGGAAATCCTAAACCCCTATTATGGTAAAATAATGCCAGATTGTGGGACGGTTAAAGGGACAATTAAATAGAATTGAAACTTGTAATTTAAAAGGACAATTCAATCATTTTAAGTGCGCTTCTTTCATAGATTCATTTAACCTGGGAAATTCGTCAAGATTGGACTTGTGCCATTTGTACTTGATTTAAATGGAATCAGAGTTTAAAGCGCAGGGTTATCCACACACCATGAAAGGGGGGCTTTGATGATTATATCTCATACGGTAAGTGCATAAGTAGAATTGAATATACATATCAAAGAGCTGAATAGGATAAAGATTATAAATTTTCAATTTGAATACTTTGTAATATCTCTATCGTTTATTGTAAAATCATATTAAGCCTGTGTTTGTTTACAAGAAAATAATATTACAAGTAGATACCATGGTAACACTGGCAACCATTACCAATACAAGCTTGCCAACAAAGGCTGCAATAGACAGTTATGGTAAGACCGCACTTTTAAAGGATAAGGCATATAGCTCTCCATTGCGCGGGGCCACGGTTCATAATATCAATGAGAAAATCTGGTCACTGAGAAAGGGTAACTAGCTTTATGGACAATTTCCTGAAATTATTAAGGGCATATAGGGTATTTTAAAAACGTAGCAACAAAAGGGCTATTCTGATGAACCCTAGGGATATTGGCAATAAAATAATTTCAACCACTGTTTGTAATTATATGATAATAGGAAATAAAACTTGTATTGTATTGCCATTTGAAGGTTAATACAGTTAAAATTGATTCTTTAGGCTTTCTTTGTTCTCTCTTTTTTCCAAATCATATATGGAATCTGTGTTGATAGGGCCGGTTCTTTTTGATGTGAACATTCCATGAAGAATTACTATGATAGTGCCTCCTGCAAAGCAAAGGTTGAGTACGAGTATAATGCTTATAATCTGTGACATGGTTGTAGATTTATTAAGTTATACAAAAATCTAATAAAGGGGAGGTCTCTATGTTATATAATTATTGTAATCGGTTATATAATTACACTAAAAATGAATAGTGTTCCTACTTAAGGAAACTTCTCAATTAATTTAAATCAGCACCTATTTTGTTCGAATGGTTATTGATTCAGAATAATTTTTAATAAAGGTAGCAGGTAAATGCACTTTTTTAAACGGAAATGTATGGTTGGTAAGGTTTTCTTCACCATTGGTTTAAAGTGTGTGGACCGAAAATTGAAATCGATTTACTTAGGGATTGAATTTTAGGGCTTTATAAACTATCCGTGTTGAAACAAAACATCCTAGTATTTACAGGCTTGTACTTTCATTTAACTTCAATTTAGTGGTGTGCCAAAATTATGTCAAGTGATTACACTGCGGGGCCCCACCTCTTTGACTATTTACTGGAGGTGGTTAATTAATGGTTTAAATTCAAATTATTACAGGTTATTATTATTTCTATTTGAAATATTGAAATACAGCAGGGTAAGTGTGTCTTCGTATCTTTTATTGGCCGTTAAGGCCTCGATTCAAAGTAGCAGCGAATCAAGTAATTTGAAAAAAAATCGCCTAGCTTGTTTTATACTCTTAAAATTGGTGTAATTTTGGCGGACTATTTTTCTGTAGTAACAGATAATGGGGTATTAGCTCAGTTGGTTTAGAGCGCTGCCTTGACAGGGCAGAGGTCACTGGTTCGAATCCAGTATGTCCCACAATAAATACCTTGATTTTAAAGGTTATAATAAATCGAGGATTCTTTCCAAAGCCATGCCCCTGGATCCTTTTATCAAGATAGTGGCGTTTTTCAAAGTTTTGTCGTTAAGAGTTTCCCTAAGATGATCAAAGGACTTGAATTTGCTTAAATCACTTTTTGTCTTGAAAAAGTTGTCCCCAATTAAAAATACCTGGTCAAAATTCATATTAGTGGCTATATCGGAAATTTCCTGATGTTCTTTTTCTGCCGTTTTTCCTAATTCGAACATATCTCCCAAGAATGCAATTTTATAATCGGCCTTTAATTGCTGAAAGTTTTCCAAGGCGGCTTTCATACTAGTAGGGTTGGCATTATAGGCATCCAGAATGATGTGATGGCCATTTTTATCGATTATTTGTGAACGATTATTTTGGGGGATGTAATTTTCAATTCCTTTTTTTATTGTATCAAGGTCAACATTAAAATATTTCCCCATTAAAATAGCCGCACAACAGTTGGTGAAATTATATCCGCCCACTAGTTGGGTTGTAATATGGGTATCACCTATGGCAATTTTAACAAATGGATCTGCGCCAACAAGTTCTATTTTAAAGAATTCACTATTGTTCTGGCTGTACCCCATTTTTTTGATGACCGAAGCTAATTTTTTTTTCTGAATAGGGTCGTCGGCATTGAAGAAAATAGACTTTCCTTGGCTTATTAAATAATCGTACAGCTCACTTTTAGCTTTTATGACCCCTTCTTCGCTGCCAAATCCTTCCAAATGCGCTTTTCCAAAATTGGTAATGTATCCATAGTCGGGCATTGCTAATTGACACAGAAAATCTATTTCCTTGGGGTGGTTGGCACCCATTTCTACTATCGCTATTTCAGTTTCAGGGGTTATTGATAATAGGGTTAGGGGGACACCTATGTGATTGTTGAGATTGCCAAGTGTTGCAATAGTTTTAAATTTTTTTGATAGAACTGCGGTAATAAGTTCTTTGGTGGTCGTTTTGCCATTGCTTCCTGTTAGGCCAATTATCTTTGCTTTGCAATAAATTCTATGAAATTGAGCTAAACTTTGAAGGGTAGAAAGTACATTCTCAACAAGAATAGTCTTGGGGTGATTTGCAAATACATCTTCATCTACTACGGCGTATGAAGCTCCCTTTTCCAGGGCCTCTTCGGCATAGGTGTTTCCGTTAAAATTATCTCCTTTAAGAGCGAAAAATATACAATTTGGGCTAATTTTTCTGGTGTCTGTACAAACCTGTGAAAACTCTAAAAAAAGATGGTGTAACTGTTGTATTGTCATAAATCTAAGATATAGAAAAAGCCCTTTTTAAAAAGGGCTTCTTAATATTTATTTGAGGGTAGGAACCTATCTGGCTTTTTTACCTCTAGGAGTTTTATTTTTCGTTTTAGATTTAGAACCTACTCTAGACATGGCGCATCTAAATCCAATATAATCTGTGGCCATATATTGAGGTAGATATCTTCTCTGAGCAGGATCTAACCAATAGGCCCTGTCTCTCCATGAACCTCCTTTGAAAACCCTGACCTCATCGTTTATTAAAGATGTCCTGTTGTTGGATTTGTCATAGGCTCTCAATATATTCCCTGATGAATCCACTTGTACCTTGCTCACAGGGGAGTTGTACATTTTTTTGTTGTTTTGCTCACCTTCGTCATCATCACTAAATCTGTCGTAATACCTGGTAGAGCCTGGCTCACCATCCCTATATCCACGGTTATCACTAGATGAAAAATTGGTTCTTAAAAAAGTTTCCTCTTCACCTACGGGTACCATTTTTATTTCTCCTGGCAAATTAACCGCTACGACTTTTCCATTAGGCAAGGTGTCATACACAATAGAATCCCTGATAACATTCACCTTCCCATCTTTACCTATGGCCGTTTTCATATAAACGTTTCCTCGGAAATAGTTGAAATCACTAACTTCGTCATCAACGATCGGTCTGTAGACATCGGCAACCCATTCAGCTACATTTCCTGCCATGTCATATAATCCAAAATCATTGGGTTTGTAAGACTTGACTTCCGCGGTAATATCGGCGCCGTCATCAGACCATCCGGCAATTCCGCCGTAATCTCCTTTACCCTGCTTAAAGTTGGCTAATTGATCTCCTCTACCAACTCTTTGGCCGCTTCTGGTATAATCGCCTTCCCACGGATATTTTTTTCTACCTCTGTAGTTGTTGTATTCCCTACTTCCAATCTGTGCCTGGGCTGCGTATTCCCACTCTGTTTCCGTGGGTAACCTATATTCCGGTAAAATAATTCCGGAGCTTCTTTTTGCAAAAACGGAAACCGAATCTTTTTTCTTTTTTCCTTGTAGGGAATCTATTTGGCCATTGTACACGGATTCAGGTCTATTTAGATAGGCCTCTGTGCTAAAGCCGCCTTCTGCCTCGCCATTAATTACTTTGTATTTGGCCTCTTCGGAAATATATCCTTCCCTTTCCAACATTACCTCGTTGACACGGTCTGTTCTCCATTCAGCGAATTGGGTAGCTTGAATCCAATTGACCCCAACCACAGGATATTCGGCATATGCTGGGTGACGTAGATAATTGTTGGTCATTGTTTCATTGAATCCCAACCTGTTTCTCCATACCAGGGTGTCTGGTAGAGCTCCAGTGTAAATGTGGACATATTTAGGGTCTTCAGGAGGGTATACACTCTTAAGGTAGTCTAAATATTCCAAATACATGACATTGGTGACTTCTGTCTCGTCCATATAGAAAGACTGCACGTGCTGTGAGGTAGGGGTGTTGTTCCATTCGTGCATTACATCATCTTGAACCTGACCTTTTGTAAAGGTCCCACCTTCCACAAAAACTAAACCAGGGGCGGTTTCTTGCTCTTTAAAGTCTGAATTGTACTGAAATCCACCTTCCTTGGCGTTAATATTCCAGCCGGTAGCCCTTGAAACATTTTTAGAGGAGGATGAGTTTTTACAACTTGAAAAACCACCAGCTACAATAGCGCAAGAGAGTACAACTTTGATGAATTGTTTTTTCATAATTAGGACTTGAGTTCAAAAGACAAACTACTTTTAAAAGAGTTTGTTATTCATGTTTTATTAATATTTTGTGTCGCTTTCGGCATATAAAACGATGATTAAGGCATAATATTTTGTTAACAGAAAAAAATAATCAAAATTATTTGACCTGTAAAGAGCATCGCTTAACTTCAATAACGACTTAAAATTTAATATAGTATTATTGGTAATCGATAATTCTTTAAAAAATATTAAAATATAGTTTGTGCCCTATTCCAATTCAAGCCCTTCGTCTATTTGCTCTATTAAAAGACCTGAAATAATTTTAAATATTATACTAATCGTATAAGATATTTTTAAAATGGTCGTTAATTAATGTATATGAACTAAAATTGTCTTAATAATTCAATTAATTTTAAGAGTTTTACGGTCAATTTATATTACTAGTTAAAAATGAAAAAACTTTCAATACTATTCTTAGTTGTCTTTTTAGGTAAGGTGTCAGCTCAGGAAGATAGAGTAATTACTACTGCCGTGCCTTTTTTGACTATTGCCGCAGATGCTAGGGCATCAGGTATGGGAGATATGGGGGTTGCAACTTCTACAGATGCTTTCTCGCAACAATGGAATCCAGCTAAATTTGCGTTCGCAGAAAGAAAAATAGGAATTGGTTTAAGTTATACTCCATATTTGGAAAGTATAATAACGGATATTGCGCTTTTAAGTGGTAGTTTTTATAACAAGATCAATGAAAGAAGTGCCTTTGCCTTGAGCATTAGGTATTTTACTTTGGGAGAAATAGAACTTAGACAATTTGCGGGAGATCAAGCAAGGTTGGCCAAGCCCAACGAGGTGGCATTTGACGGGTCATATTCATTAAAACTTAGCGAGACCTTTTCTATGGCCGTTTCAGGTCGCTTTATCAGTTCAAATCTCAAATTACCGGACAATGGAAGTGAAGATTCCAAAGCGGCCAGTTCCTTTGCGGTGGATGTTTCAGGTTATTACCGATCTCGTGAAATTGCTTACAATAACTTTGATGGCCGTTGGAGGGCAGGATTTAATATTTCCAACCTTGGTAGTAAATTGAAATATGATGATGCCGGACAAGAGAATTTTCTGCCAACGAATTTGAAAGCTGGTTTTGGATTTGACTTTATTTTGGATCAAGATAATGTTATTGGACTAACAACCGAATTTAATAAGCTATTGGTGCCTACACCGCAAGATTATAATAATGATGGTGTGATTGACGGAACTGATAACGATGAATATCAACAAACATCTTTTTTTGAAGGAGTTTTTAAATCTTTCGGAGATGCGCCGGATGGATTTAGTGAAGAGTTAAAAGAACTTACTTGGGCACTTGGGGCGGAATACTCTTATCAGAATGCTTTTATGTTGAGGACGGGGTATTTTAATGAAAGTGATTTAAAGGGGTCAAGAAAATTTTTCACCTTGGGTGCTGGGTTTAGTTTTAAATCGGCCCAAGTAGATTTGTCCTATTTGTTTTCTTCCTCAAAAGTGAGAAATCCATTGGAAAATACTTTGAGATTCTCCCTTACTTTTAATTTAGGAGAGGAATTTTTGAATGATTAAGACATTGGAATTTCTAAATAGCTAATAGATAAAACCTGCCCACAAGCAGGTTTTGTTTATTTTTACCCAATTGCTTACCGTTGATTAAATATGGATTTAAAAAGAATATCGTTTGATCTTATGGTCTATGAATCTGCCCAAGAACTGGAACAGCAGGATCAAAAATTGTTGAATGTGGCCGTGAAAGCCAGGAAAAGGGCTTACTCCCCTTATTCAAAATTTAATGTAGGCGCCGCCATATTATTGGAAAATGGTGAGATATTCTCAGGTAATAATCAAGAAAATGCATCCTATCCTTCCGGCTTATGTGCAGAAAGAGTGGCCATTTTTTATGCTTCGGCAAAATATCCTGGAATTACGATTAAGGCCATTGCCATTAGTGCTACTTCAGAAAACTATGTAGTGAATAAACCGGCGGCTCCTTGTGGAAATTGTAGGCAATCCATATCGGAATATGAAATAAAGCAAAATGCACCAATATCTATAGTTATGTCGGGGGAAACCGGCCAGATATTAAAGTGTAGTTCTATTTCCGACATTCTTCCATTGGCATTCAATAATTCTTTCCTGGGGTAAGTTTAACAATTGTTGTGTTATAATTTTAAATTTTGCCTATTTCTCAACTTTTTCCAATTTTGTTGCATATAATAGCTTTATGCGAAGCTTTTGATTTAATTTTTTTTCCTATTGATTTATATATGTATTTTTGTTTTCATTTTTATCTAAAACTTGTTTTCGGTAAAAGCGAAATACTACATAAATTATCAATTAATGGAAAAAATAACCAAAGAGGTCTACCTTAAATGGTATGAGGACATGCTGTTCTGGAGAAAGTTTGAAGATAAACTTGCTGCAGTATACATTCAACAAAAAGTTCGTGGATTTTTACATCTTTATAATGGTCAGGAAGCAGTCCTTGCAGGAGCATTGCATGCAATGGATCTTACCAAGGATAGAATGATTACCGCTTATAGGAATCATGTTCAGCCGATAGGGATGGGTGTCGATCCCAAAAAAGTTATGGCGGAACTTTATGGTAAAGTTACCGGTACCTCCCAAGGAATGGGGGGGTCCATGCATATTTTTTCCAAAGAGCATCGTTTTTATGGAGGCCACGGTATTGTAGGAGGTCAAATTCCTCTAGGTGCTGGCTTGGCTTTTGCTGATAAATATTTTAAGAGAGATGCTGTTACCCTTTGTTATATGGGGGATGGTGCCGTTAGGCAAGGTTCACTTCACGAAAGTTTTAACTTGGCAATGCTTTGGCAATTACCGGTTGTTTTTGTTTGTGAGAACAACGGCTATGCCATGGGGACTTCTGTTGCTAGAACTTCCCATTCAACAGAAATTTGGAAATTGGGATTGGGGTATGAAATGCCTTGTGGACCTGTAGATGGAATGGATCCAGTAACAGTGGCCAAAGAAATGAGCAAAGCTATCGAGCGTGCCCGATCAGGGGGTGGTCCAACTTTTCTTGAAATGAAGACCTATAGGTATAGAGGTCATTCCATGTCTGATGCGCAGCATTACAGAACCAAAGATGAGGTTGAGGAATACAAAAAAATCGATCCCATATCTCAAGTGTTGACGGTTATAAAAGACAATAAATATGCTTCGGATGCACAGATTAAGGAGATAGATGCCAAGGTGAAAAAACTGGTTATAGAATGTGAGAAATTTGCAGATGAATCGGATTATCCTCCTGTAAATCAATTATATGATATGGTATACGATCAGAAAGACTATCCATTTGTACAACATAAAATATAAGTAAATGGCAGAGGTTATAAATATGCCCAGACTTAGCGATACCATGGAAGAAGGTACTGTTGCTAAGTGGCTAAAACAAGTAGGTGACAAAATAGAAGAAGGCGATATTTTGGCTGAAATTGAAACCGATAAAGCTACTATGGAGTTCGAATCATTTAATGAAGGAACTCTATTGTATATTGGTATTGAAGAAGGGGATACGGCTCCTGTAGATTCACTTTTGGCCATAATTGGTGAGAAAGGAGAGGATATTTCGGGACTGTTGAACAAAACTAATTCAGAAGCCGATGAGGAAAAACCAGATGAGGCTACTCCCGAGAAGGTTGATAACGAAGCTCCAAAAGCAAAGAGTGAAGCGGCTAAAATTCCTGAAGGGGTAGAAGTGATCAAGATGCCTCGCCTTAGTGATACTATGGAAGAGGGAACCGTTGCGAGCTGGTTGAAAAAAGTTGGGGAGGAAGTTGAAGAGGGAGATATCTTGGCTGAAATTGAGACCGATAAGGCTACAATGGAGTTTGAATCTTTTTATTCGGGCACCTTATTGTACATTGGGATTAATGAAGGGGAAACAGCACCGGTAGATTCTGTGCTTGCCGTAATAGGGCCTGAGGGCACCGATGTTGATGCTGTATTGAATGCAGGGTCTGGTTCCGATACCGAAACGGATAGTGCTTCAGAAGAGGCTGAAAAGCCTGAAAGCTCTTCTGCCAATAGTCAGGAATCTACTACTACGTCCACAAATGATGGTCAGCGAATTTTTGCATCGCCATTGGCAAAGAAAATAGCCCAAGATAAAGGAATTGATTTAAGTGACGTTGAGGGTAGCGGAGATCACGGTAGGATTATTAAGAAAGATGTTGAGGAATATAAGCCTAAACAGAAAACAGCTGAAAAAGTGGTATCTGCACAGGATAAGGCCAGCTCATCCCAGGGAGCATCGGCACCAATTAATTTACCAGTAGGTCAAGAGGGTACCGAAGAAGTGAAAAATTCACAAATGCGTAAGGTAATAGCCAAGCGCTTAGGGGAATCCAAGTTTTCTGCTCCTCATTACTATTTGACCATAGAGGTGGATATGGATCATTCCAAGGTTTCAAGAGAGCAAATCAATGGTTTGCCAGATACCAAAGTTTCATTTAATGATATGGTGGTAAAGGCCTGTGCAATGGCATTGAAGAAGCATCCACAAGTAAATACTTCATGGAATAATGATACAACAAGATACAATCAACATGTTCACATAGGAGTAGCAGTTGCCGTTGAAGATGGTCTATTGGTGCCAGTACTTAAATTTGCTGACCAAATGACTTTGACTCAAATAGGAGCTTCAGTAAAGGACTTGGCTGGAAAGGCAAGGAATAAGAAAATTAGTCCGGCAGAAATGGAAGGAAGTACTTTTACAGTATCTAATTTAGGAATGTTCGGGATTACCGAATTTACTTCCATCATTAATCAGCCTAATTCGGCAATTCTATCTGTAGGCGCTATTGTTCAGAAGCCAGTTGTGAAGAATGGGCAGGTCGTTGTAGGGAATACCATGAAGGTGACCTTGGCCTGCGATCATAGAACAGTGGACGGAGCCACAGGAGCTCAATTTTTGCAAACACTTAGGTCCTACCTGGAGAATCCGGTTACTATGTTGGCATAAGTATTAGTCTCTAGTGGATAATTGGTTCTGGCCAAGTCATTTCCAATTGTAGTTAGAGACCATGCAGTGGTAAGAAGAGTCTTTATATAATTATAGAAAAAGCATCCTGATTTTCAGGATGCTTTTTTATCTTTAAACCTATTAACATGGGTACTGTAAATATGTTTATGGAGTCTTTTGGTTTAGTAAGGTGTTTTGGTTAAAATTACTTATTACAATTAACCAACGATTAAAAATTATTATATGAAAAACATAATTTGTCTTGCAATCCTATCTATTATTATCGGTTGTGGAGGTGCTAAAATAGACGAGACTGTTAGGTTGCATAATGGCGCCGAGGGCTCAGGTATGATGCTACAAGGTAATGTGTCAGGTTCAGTCGTCGTTGCCGATGAAATTGCTGTTTCAGATTTTTCATCTGAAAATAAAGTCGGTGAAATAATAACTTATTTGGCTTCGGATAAGCTTATGGGAAGGGAAGCCGGTAGTGAAGGTATAGAAATGGCTGCTACATATATAGAAAAGGTCTTCAAAAGTAATGAGGTTAAGGCTTATTTTACGACATATAGGGATACGTTGACCAATTTTGAAAAACCTGCTTATAATGTGGTGGGCTTTATAGAGGGGAATGATAAAGATTTAAAAAATGAATTTGTGGTAATAGGTGCCCATTATGACCATATTGGCACTGCCGACCCTGTCTTGGGTGATTCTATTGCCAACGGTGCCAATGATAATGCTTCTGGGACTACGGCAGTCCTTGAGTTTGCACGGTATTTTGGTAGGTTTAAAAATAATAAGCGGAGTATAATTTTTGCCTTGTTCAGTGCTGAGGAGAAGGGTCTTTTGGGGTCTAAGCATCTGGCCAAAAAACTAAAAGATCAGAACTTAAATCTATATGCCATGCTGAATTTTGAAATGGTTGGAGTTCCTTTAGTGGGGAAAGATTATTTTATGTATGTAACTGGTTATGAGGAGTCTAATTTAGCGGATGTTTGTAATACATATGCCAAGGAGAAATTGGTTGGTTTTCTTCCCACAGCAAAGGAATATAATTTATTTCAACGATCGGATAATTATCCATTTCATACAGAGTTTGGGGTTCCTTCCCAAACTTTCTGTACCTTCGATTTTACTAATTTTGATCACTACCACAAAGTGGGTGATGAGGTTTCAATATTGGATTTCGATCATCTTGCATTATTGGTAAATAAAACGATTCCGGTTTTAAGAGAGGTGATAAATGCCCCGGTCGGGGAAATAGAATATAAATAATGGCGAATATAATAGTAACGGGAAGTAGTAGGGGAATTGGTTTCCAATTGGCCTTGTTATTTGCTAATGAAGGGCACCAAGTGTTGGCGCTTTCCAGAAACAATGCACCTATCGAGGCATTGGGAAATACCAATATTACCAGTATCCCCTTTGATTTGTCCAAAAGTGAGGATTATGTGCAATTGGATAATTTCTTAGAAAATAATTGGAAACAGGTAGATGTGCTCATTAATAATGCAGGGAAATTATTGAACAGACCTTTTTTGGAAACTTCCATGGAAGAATTTGAGGAAGTATACAAGGTCAATGTTTTTGGAGTTGCGCGTATTACTAAAAAGATAATTCCGTTGATGTCCAAAAGTGGGCATGTGGTAACCGTGAGTTCTATGGGCGGTGTTCAGGGCAGTATGAAATTTTCAGGACTAGCTGCTTACAGTTCCAGTAAAGGGGCCGTTATTACAATGACGGAACTATGGGCTGAGGAGTTTAAGGAATCCGGGCCATCATTTAACGTATTGGCCTTGGGAGCCGTACAGACGGAAATGTTGGAGGAGGCTTTCCCGGGATATCAGGCACCAACTAGCGCTCTGGAAATGGCTACATATATTAAGGATTTTGCACTTACCGGCCATAAGCTCTATAATGGTAAATTACTACAGGTTTCCAACTCAACTCCCTAATTTTTTAAGAAGCCTATGAAAGAATACAAGTGTGTTATTTTTGATTGTGATGGGGTTTTGGTAGATAGTGAGGCACTAGGTAACCAAGTATTTGTGGATATGGCCAATGAGCATGGTGCGGATATAGATCTTGCCTACGCCATTAAACATTTCAAAGGCGGTTTTTTAAATGATAGTATAAAACAGGTAGAAGCGATTATACAAAAGCAATTGCCATCGGGATTTGAAGGCGAATATCGCAGGAGGTCCTACCAATTGTTTTCCTCCCAACTTAAACCCATAGAAGGTATAGAGGATGTTTTGGCGAAATTGACTGTTCCGTTTTGTGTAGCATCCAGTGGACCACAGGAAAAAATTAGTAGGAATTTGGAGACCACCGGTCTATTGCCTTTTTTTATGGGTAAAATTTTCAGTTGTTATGATATTGGAAAATGGAAACCAGACCCGGCAATTTATGTACATGCCTCAATGACCATGGGGTTCTCCCCAAATGAATGTTTGGTTATTGAAGACTCATTCAAAGGTGCTAGAGCAGCAACCAACGGAGGCTTTGATGTTTATGGGTATACCCGGCACAACGAAGACCCCGATTTTGAAAATGAGGTGACCCTGTCCTTTCCGGAAATGCACCAACTAATTGCGCTCTTAAACCTTTAGACGTATTTGGTTATTCTTGTTTATCCCAAGCCAGTTCTGGTATTATTGCCAGAAAGTATATTTGCGATTATTTTTGTCTGTGGAAATTGTTCTAGGATAATTTTGATAAATACGGTAAGCGGTATTGCCATGATTAGACCGGGAACTCCCCAAATATACCCCCAAAACATTAGCATTACCAATACCGCAATGATGTTTATAGAAAAGGATTTGCCCATGAAAATAGGTTCTAAAATGGAGCCAAAAAGAACTTGTACGCCCGTAATAGAAATTATAAAAAATAATAGGGTGCTGGAAGGGTCTAATTGAACGAAGGCAAAAAGCGACAGAAAAACGACCGTAATTATTGAGCCCACCATCTGTACAAAGTTGATGGCAAAGGCAAAAAGTCCCCAAAAAATGGGGAAGTTAACTTCAAAGAATACACAGGCCAGCCCTGTTCCTATTCCGGTAAAGAGGCTCACTAAAAATTTTACCTTTATAAACTTGATTAAATCTTTTTCAACCTTCATGAAGGTTTTAACAGAGGTGTGTTTTTGTTTTAGAATGGTATGGTTCATCAACTTTTGAACGTTAATAGATTCGGCAAGCCATAGAACCACGAAAAATACCGTCATTAATATCATTGTTATGGTGTCTCCCAAAAAATCGAGCGTTGGGCCAAAATTACTCATTACGCTCTCCTTGGAAATTAAGTTGTTTATAATATTTTCATCCGAAGAGTAAGGTATGCCCAAATATTCCTCCATGAGTACTAAAAGGTCTTCCATTTTTGTTTCCGCCTGATGAATAAAAACGGTGTCGGTAGACATTATTTCCTTACTGGTAATTTGTATGAGTTCGCCTCCAATTTTCAGGGCGCCAATAAAGATTAGGATTACAATGAGGATGCTGACAGGTTTGGATACCTTTTTCTTATTGAGCCAGCGCATTATTGGCAGGAACAACAGGGCTATGAACATGGAAAATACCAAGGGAATAAAGATAAACGATAGTAGTTTTAGAAGATAAAACACTAATGGGATTACTATGACAAGTAGTAATTTATTTGTGGTTCTTAAATCGTTCATATTTAGATTGAGAATTTATTTTATGATATTCATTGAATGTGCAAATTTAGTGGAAAGAATTTGTCCATGATTGTTAATAATGATGTAAATAAAGTTTAAAGCAGGACTTTTTTACACGGGATGGCCTGTTTGTGGATAAAAATTTGGGATTAATTCAATTAAGATCTATAAATTTCTAATTTTGCTGCTATGCAGGACACTTTGGAAAAGTATCTTCCTGAACGGGCCGTAGGATCAAGTATGGAACTAATAAAGGAAAACGGCGTACACCTGAAGATTGTAAATCAACGGGTTACACGGCATGGGGATTATCGGAGAATGCCCAACGGATCTCATCAAATTACCGTTAACGCTACTCTTAATAAATATCGGTTTTTAATTACATTGATCCATGAAATAGCTCATTTGGTTGCTTTTGAAAAATATGGGCGAAAAATAAAACCGCACGGATTGGAGTGGAAAAGGACATTTCAGTATCTAATGCTACCCTTTCTTAGACCAGAGGTCTTTCCAAGTCAACTCTTGCCAATGTTGGCCAGGCATTTTAGGAATCCTAAAGCGAGTAGTGATACGGATGCTAGCCTATCGTTGGCCTTGAAACAATTTGATATTCAAGATAAGGAAAAATCATATATTTTTGAATTGCCACATGGCAGTGTTTTTAGAATATATAACGGAAAATTGTTCCAAAAGAAAAATAAAAGGGTAAAGCGGTACGAGTGTATTGAAGTGGCAACAGGCAAGGTGTATCTTTTTCAGCCTAATGCGGAGGTAGAATTAATAAAGGATTAGTTTAAATGCGGATGAATAAAAATTATTACGCCGTTTTAATGGCAGGTGGAGTGGGATCTAGATTTTGGCCCATAAGTACGACTGATTATCCGAAACAATTTCATGATATGTTGGGAACAGGGGATACCCTGATCCAGAAGACTTTTAAAAGGTTGTCCAAATTTGTTCCCATTGAAAATATTTTGATTTTGACCAATGAAAAATATAACGATTTGGTTATGGAGCAATTGCCGGATATACGGCAAGAGCAGGTAGTCCTGGAGCCGGCTATGCGCAATACTGCTCCATGTATTTTATATGCGTCACTTAAAATCCAGAAAATGAATCCTGAGGCGGTAATGATTGTGGCTCCCAGTGACCATTGGATAGAGGATGAAGAGGCCTTTGCAGAAGATGTTGTGGCCTGTTTTGATACATGTGAGGAGGAAAATGCACTTTGCACCTTGGGTATAAAGCCAACCTTTCCCAATACTGGTTTTGGATATATAGAATTTGACAAGACAAATGATGAGTCCTTAAAAAATGTACGTCAGTTTAGGGAAAAGCCAGATTATGAAACGGCCAGGGATTTTATAAAACAAGGAAATTTTTTGTGGAATGCCGGTATTTTTATGTGGAGTGTGAGAACAATAGTCGATGCCTTTAAAATATTTCAACCAGAACAATTTGCTTTGTTCCAGAGTGGATTTAAGTACTACAATACTAAAAATGAAAAGGCTTTCATTCAGGATAATTACCCAAAAGCCGATAATATCTCCATAGATTATGCCATCTTGGAACCTTCTAAAAATATTTATGTACTACCCGCTACCTTTGATTGGAGCGACCTGGGTACGTGGGGTTCCCTTTATGATAAATTGGACAAGGACAATAATGACAATGCCTTGGTAAATTGTCAGGTTTTGGCAGAGGATGCTCATGGGAATATGATACGTTCCGCAAAAGGTAAAATAGTAGTCATTGATGGTTTAAAAGATTATATTGTAGTGGACAAAGAGGAGGTTTTACTGATTTACCCGAAATCCAAAGAGCAGGACATAAAAGAATTACTCGCCAAGGTGAAAGATAAATTTGGTGAACATTTAGCGTAGTTATGAATGAAAACACGAATAATAAGGACAGGGAATCGGTAGAGGGTAACCGTGAAGACATAAAGAAGGACTTTAAGGGGCTTTTGGGGAGTGTAAAAAAATTCCTTAGTGATTTATTGGATATTCGCCAAAATACCGACCAAGAGGCCACAAAAGAATCTATTATTGCGGACATCCCATTTAAAGGGCATACTTCGTGGATTTTAATTTGTTCCATTTTTATTGCTTCTGTAGGGCTTAATGCCAATTCTACGGCTGTGGTTATTGGTGCCATGTTAATTTCTCCGTTGATGGGGCCAATATTAGGTATGGGACTGTCATTGGCAATCAATGATATAGATACTCTAAGGCGTTCATTAAAGAATTTTGCCGTAATGGTAGCACTAAGTGTTATTACAGCATTTTTATTCTTTTACTTATTTCCCTTAAGGGACGAATCCTCAGAGCTTCTAGCCCGTACAGCCCCGGATATAAGGGATGTTCTTATCGCATTCTTCGGAGGTTTGGCGCTGGTTATTGCGCGCGCAAAAAAGGGTACTATTGCCAGTGTTATTTTTGGTGTGGCCATCGCTACTGCTTTGATGCCACCATTGTGTACGGTTGGTTTTGGATTGGCCATTGGTAATTTCGGTTATGCCACAGGTGCCATGTATCTCTTTACGATCAATACCATTTTTATTGGGTTGGCAACCTTTTTGGTAATAAAATTATTGCGTTTTCCAATGGTGCGCTATGCCAATTCACAGCGTAGACGGTTTATTGCAAGAATGGCATCTATAGTTGCAATTTTGGTTATTATTCCGGCTGGATTTACATTTTATGACGTGTTTCAAGAATCTTTGTTTAAAAAGGAAGCCAATCAATTTGTAACCAACAATATTGTTCCCTATAAATTGCCTGGAGAGGGTAGGTATTTGGAGAATTTAACGGACATTCAATATAATCATGGCAAAGATGGTTATATAGAATTAGTTTTTATGGGGAACGAAACCATTCCTGAAAATGTGGTTGCCACTTGGATTAGTCAAAAAAATACGTTTAATAAGCTTAAAAATGTAGAATTGAAAGTGGTGCAGGGGTCTAAAAATTTGGAATTGGATCAAATGAAGTATGTCAACGAATTGTACGAATCGAAGAAGGCTGAACTCCTGAGTAAAGAACAGCAAATTGAAGTTTTAAAGCAAGAAGTTAATAAAATGAGCAAGATTGTTGAGCAGCAGATTCCTTTTCAGGAAATAAGCGCGGAAGCCAAAACAAATTATGAAAATTTAACCAGTATGGGTTTTGCTTATACCATTACAACCGACTTTAATAAACTGGATACCATCCCTGTTTTTAATGTTCAGTGGAAAAAAGGGTTGCCGGCGCAACAAATAAAAGCAGATTCTAAAAAATTAACGGATTGGTTGCGTCTAAGGTTAAAGAATTCCAAGATTCAAATAAGGGAGGACCAGATTTAATTTCGCTCCTCAATGTACATCTGGCGAACCTTCTTAAATAATTCAGATGAATAAACGAAGTCTGTCACGGCTTCGTTATCAGTTTTAAAAATTTCCTTGTTACTGCCTTGCCATTCCTTGAGGCCATTTTTAAGGAATAGAATTTTCTCGCCAATTTCCATAACCGAATTCATGTCATGGGTGTTTATTACAGTGGTAATATCATATTCTTGCGTGATTTCATGAATGAGATTGTCTATCAGAATTGCAGTTTTGGGATCTAGTCCAGAATTAGGTTCATCACAAAATAGATATTTTGGATTCATGACAATGGCCCTTGCTATTGCAACTCTTTTTTGCATACCCCCCGATATTTCCGAAGGGTATTTACGGTGGGCGTCAACAAGGTTAACCCTTTTAAGTACAAAGTCTACCCTGTCCTGCATTTCGGATTTCGATTGTTTGGTAAACATGCCCAATGGAAACATAACATTGCCTTCGACCGTCATGGAATCGAACAGGGCGCTCCCTTGAAAAACCATGCCCATTTCTTGTCTTAAGTCCCTTTGTTCCCTAGCGGAAAGTTCTGAATATATTTTTCCGTCATAGCTTATGGTGCCTTGGTCCGGAGTAAAAAGGCCTAATAGACATTTTAGAAACACTGTTTTTCCCGATCCACTTTGCCCTATGATCAAATTGGTCTTACCTTTTTCAAAACTGGAGCTGATGCCCTTTAAAATATGAGCCTCTCCGAAAGATTTATGAATGTTGTCTACTTCTATCATTGGCCTAAAAGTAATTGTGTTAAAATATAATTAACAATAATTATTACAACACTGGTCCAAACAAAAGCAGTAGTACTTGCTTTGCCCACTTCTAGGGCACCGCCTTTCATGTAATAACCGTGAAAGGAAGGTATTGTGGCTATAATAAGTGCAAATACTATTGATTTAATGAAGGAGTAGGTTATATGAAATGGAATAAAGTCTAATTGTAAACCCTCAACGAAATCGGCACTAGAACTGAAGCCTCCAAAAACCCCGGCGGTCCATCCTCCAAATATCCCCACATACATAGCTATAGCAATTACAAAGGGATAAAATAACATAGCTATTATTTTAGGGAAAACTAGATAGTTGAGAGAGTTCACCCCCATAATCTCCAAGGCATCAATTTGTTCCGTTACGCGCATGGTGCCTATACTGGAGGTTATGTAAGAACCTACTTTTCCCGCCATAATGATGGAGGTAAATGTGGGTGCAAATTCAAGTATTACGGATTGCCGAGTAGCAAATCCTATCAGATTTCGAGGTATAAGTGGGTTTGTTATGTTTAAGGCGGTCTGTATGGCTACCACACCACCGATAAAAAAAGAAATAAAAATAATGATGCCCATGGAGCCATAGACCAATTCATCAATTTCCTTTAAAATTAACGTTTTCATTACGGACCACTTGGTAGGTTTTTTAAAAACCTCCATGATCATTATAAAATAGCTACCGATAGCTGCAAGGTAATTCATTCAATAATTTAATAATGCTTAGGAATGTAAAAATAACAATATTAAGAATGATTTAACCTCCAATTAAACTTTTAAGGTTTTATTTCTATATTTTTGTGTTTTTAAAAATGTAAAAATGCAACATAAAAGTCTATTGCTATTGTTTTTATTGCTTTTACTAGGATTTAATTCCACTTCGGTAGAAGCCCAACGAAAATCCAAAAAAAATAAGGGTGAGTCAGTAAAGGACATAGGGGTTGTCTCCGTTCCCAATATTGCTACTACACCAAAATTAGTGGTTGGAATTGTTGTAGATCAGATGCGGTACGATTATTTGACCCGTTTTTGGGGTCAATATGGAGAAGGAGGTTTTAAGCGTTTGGTCAATGAAGGGTTTAATTGTAAAAACAATCACTTTAATTATGCGCCAACGGTAACGGGTGCTGGACATGCTTCTGTTTATACTGGTACAACTCCCGCTGTGCATGGTGTAATAGGGAACGATTGGTATGATAAGTATGCCGATGAAAAAGTTTACTGTGCAGGTGACCCCAATTATAACTCAGTAGGAACTAGTTCGGATGCCGGAAAAATGTCCCCCCATAGAATGCAAACCACTACCATTACAGATCAAGTAAGGTTGCATACCCAGATGCGTGGCAAGGTAATCGCTGTTGCCATAAAGGATAGGGGTGCGGTTTTGCCTGGAGGCCATTCTGCCAACGCCGCCTATTGGTTTGATGGCGGGGATGAAGGCAATTGGATCAGCAGTTCTTATTATATGAGTGACTTGCCTTCATGGGTGAAGGAATTTAACTCACAAAAAAGCGTAAATCAATATAAAAAACCTTGGACTACCCTAAAAGATATAAGTACTTATATTGAAAGCGGGACGGATAACAATAATTATGAAGGGCTTTTTGACGGTCAGACTAATCCAACATTTCCACACGATCTGGTAGGTTTGTGGGATAAAAATGGTAAATATAGTATTCTAAAAAGCACTGCTTATGGTAATAGTCTAACGGCTGATTTTGCATTGGAGGCAGTAGATAAGGAATTGCTTGGAGCTGATAGTTTTACCGACTTCTTGGCAATTAGCTTCTCAAGTACGGACTATGTAGGACATAAATGGGGGGTAAATTCGAAGGAGGTTCAGGATACCTATTTGCGATTGGACCAAGATTTAAAACGTCTTTTGGATACTTTGGATGAAAAAGTAGGCGCTGGAGAATATACTGTTTTTCTTACCGCGGACCATGCAGCTATCAATGTTCCGGCTTTTTTAAGAGATCAGAAACTACCTGCCGGTGTAGTGGAATATAAAAATATAGACAACAGACTTACGGAATATTTGAAATACACCTATGGTACCACGGATATTGTGAAGAGGACTTTCAGTAATCAGTTGTATTTGGATTATAAAGTAATCAGGAGTTTGGACTTGGATATAGAGGAGGTGCAGGAAGGATTGGCCTTGGAATTATTGCAATATGACGAGATTTACAATGTCTTTACTGCTAATCAGTTGTGGCAGAATCAATATACAAGCGGAATTTCTTCTATAGTCCAAAAAGGATTCAGTCAAAAACGTTCGGGAGATATACTTATGGTGTTCGGTCCAGGAGGTGGAAAATATGGAGATACGGGATCAACACATGGGTCGCCATGGAATTACGACACTCATTCCCCCTTGTTGTTTTATGGAAAAGGGATTAAGAAGGGGAGTACGGTAAATAGAACTGAAATTCCTGATGTTGCACCAACAATTGCTGCCCTATTGGGGATGAATGCTCCTTCGGGGACTACAGGGGAGCCAATTGCCGAGGTAATAGAATAATAAATTCCTTGTGCACAAGTAAAAAAAGGCCATTCTTTTCTGTTATTGGAAGAGTTTGGCTTTTATTTTTCGCCATCGTAGCTGACGAATAAACTTTCCTTCTAAAGGAGTTGTTAAATAATCTATTTTTTCCTGCCTAGCTAAAAAGTATCCTCGAAGATTGTCTAAAAATGCTCTTGGCTTTTTTTGTTTCAAGGCCATTTTTGCGGAAGCAATAAGACTAATGAGAAATCCGTACCTCATGGAATACATGGCCTTACCTTGTAGTAATTTGGCTTTTTTGTTATAAGCATTTCCTAAAGGCCGCATGTGTTTAGCGTGCAATGAACTTTCGGTGTAGATATTAAAACCCTTGTACCGGGCTAGTAGTTCGTCTACGGTATCCCAGCCCATGGCGGTCTTAAGTCCGCCAATGGCCTTAAAGCATCTTTTACGGTAAGCTTTGAAAGCACCGCGTACATGGTCTTTGTCCATAGGGTGATTTAATTTCCATTCGCCTTTTTTATCTACTTCATAAGCAAATCCACCTGCTATTCCAATTTTGGCATCCATTGAAAATATCTTGGCTATTTTTTCAAAATAGAAATCAGGAAGAATAATGTCGGCATCCAATTTCACTATAAAGTCATAATTGTCATCCAGTTGCTCCAAGCCTTTGTTAAATGCATTGATGACCTTGCTGCCTGGCATATGGGTGTTGGTGGATTCTATATTTATTTTTGAGATAAAAGTATGTTTGCCAACAAAGCCGTCTATAATATGCTCCGTATTGTCCGATGAATTATCATTTACAACAATAACTCTTTTTGGGGGCAAGGTTTGTGTAACTACCGATTGAAGGGCATCCATTAAAAACAGGTCTTCGTTATGTGCTGGGATGATAATATAGTATTTCACCGAAAGTTTTTATTTGTTATACAATCGTCGGGCCTTCATGCTGCCTATAGGGAGCAGTTTAAATGACATTATTCAATAGATATGTACACAATAATCATAGTACGTCCATGGTATTGTGATTATGGCTTAAAACTCTTTGTGGGAGTGGTTTCAGGGCGGTGTTTCCTTTCGGCATAAACTATATAATATCTTGGGGTAAAACTACGTAGTAATGGTCTAATGCCTATTTTTTTTACAGGATTGGTCCATTTTGCCCGATCTTTTATTTCCCATCCCGACTTTTCCAATAGCCAATCAAACTGCCAGTCTTCAAACTCGTGATAATGTCTGTCCCAAGGATCGGTCTTACTTCTGTAGGCTGTTGAAAACCATAACCTTAGGGGGATACTCGCAACTAATTTTTCTGTTTTTATTTGGCTAAGAATATTAAATGGGGCCAACAAATGTTCAAAGATTTCAAAGGCGGTGGTAACTTCTGCCTTTGTGGACAGGGCAGAGGAAAAATCAAGATCTAAGTCTTCTCCTTTCGTGTTTTTCACTTGGTATCCATTTTCCTTCATAATCTTGGAAAAAGGATTTTCTTCTCCAAGGTCTAAAATAGATTGGTCGGTAGTAATATGTTTTTGTAGAAAAGCTAGGGTGTGTTTAAAACGTTTGTTCGGGAAGGTTCTTTCGTACATCAGCTGTAATCGGGTTTGTGGTTTAAAATATTCTATACGGTTTAAAAGGGTATGGGCCAAAACCAGAAACAAGGATATTTGAAAAAGCGTTTTATAATCTATGGATTAAACCCTGTAGACAATGGCGTTAATGTTCATGCCTGCACCAACACTGGCAAATATAACAACATCTCCCTTTTTTATCGATTGATTTTCCAATTTTCCATTTTTTACCATATCAAATAGTGTGGGAATGGTCGCTACGGAACTATTGCCTAATTTTTCAATGCTCATAGGCATAATTCCATTAGGGATTTCCATATTGTAAAGTTTGTAAAAACGTTTTACTATAGCTTCATCCATTTTCTCGTTGGCCTGATGGATGAATATCTTTTTTACTTCGTGGATAGGTGTCCCACTTTTGTTCAAACAGTCCTTCATGGCTTGGGGAACATGGGTTACCGCAAACTCATATATTTTTCGGCCGTTCATTTTTATATATCGCTTGTCTTCATTGGTGTCTTTGGAATAGGACTCTCCAAAGAAAAGAAAGAAGGCTTCCTCATTGGCATAGGTTGCGCTGTTATGGGCCAAAATTTCCCCTGTATTTTCCCTTGCCTCAATAATGGTAGCTCCAGCACCATCGGAATATATCATGGAATCTCGATCATGCGTGTCCACTACTCTAGAAAGTGTTTCTGCGCCAATGACAAGACATTTTTTTGCAATACCACTTTTAATGAACGCATGGGCTTGAATTACTCCTTCGATCCAACCTGGACATCCGAACAGAAGGTCGTAGGCAACGCATTTTGGATTCTTTATCTGTAATTGGTGCTTTACTCGCGTAGCCAAACTTGGTAAGGTATCTCCTTGTGATTTGCCGTATGAAACATCGCCAAAATTATGGGCGAAGATTATATAGTCTAATTCCTCCTTGTTAATTTTTGCGTCAGCGATAGCTTTTTCTGACGCAAAAAAGGCTAGTTGGGAAGTATTTAAGTTGTTTCTGGAGTAACGCCTTTCGCTAATCCCCGTAATGGCTTGGAATTTTTTGATTATCACATCATTTTGATGTGTAAAGGGGGTTCCATCTCCATTTAAAAAATTGTGGTTTTTAAAATCTGAATTCTTCGTTATTATGGATGGTAAATAAGAACCAGTGCCAGTAATGCCAATGTTCATGATAAGCTACGAATTTAATAGCATAAATATAAAATAATTGCTCCGCGGCAATTGACGTGCTTTAATTTTGATATGATGTCCAAGATTATTCCTCTTTTGGATTTACCAAAAAATAAAGCCTTTCATAATTAATTGAAAGGCTTTAAATACTTGTGTTTATTGGTGTTTCTAGGCTTCTATATAGCTTTCGATCGGAGCGCAGGTGCAAATTAAATTACGGTCTCCATATGTGTCGTCCACTCTTCTAACGCTAGGCCAAAACTTGTTTTCCATGATATATGGTAAAGGGAAGGCAGCATGTTGCCTACTGTAAGGAAATTCCCAGGTATCACTGGTAATCATTTCCAGGGTGTGCGGGGAGTTTTTTAGGGCATTATTGTTGTCCTCAAGGGAGGCGGCATCGATTTCAGTGCGAATAGATAGCATGGCACTACAGAATCGGTCCAATTCTGCCAAGCTTTCACTTTCCGTAGGCTCGATCATTAGTGTTCCTGCAACTGGGAAAGAAACTGTAGGTGAATGAAAGCCGTAATCCATTAATCTTTTTGCTATATCGGTAACTTCTATCCCATTTTCTTTGAAAGGCCTACAGTCGATTATCATTTCGTGGGCAGCCCTTCCTTTTTCACCGGTGTAAAGAACCTCGAATTTCCCACTAAGTGTATTTTTAATGTAGTTCGCATTTAGGATTGCCGTCTTTGTGGACTGGGTCAAACCGCTTTCTCCCAACATTTTAATATATCCATAGGAGATGAGACATACCAATGAACTTCCCCAAGGCGCCGCAGATATGGCGGTAATAGCATTATCTCCTCCTGTTTTGATGACAGGGTTTCCTGGTAAAAATGGCACCAATTGTTCGGCAACGCAAATAGGTCCAACTCCCGGACCACCGCCACCGTGTGGGATGGCAAAGGTTTTGTGTAGGTTGAGATGGCAGACATCGGCGCCAATGGTGGCGGGATTGGTCAATCCAACTTGTGCGTTCATATTTGCACCGTCCATATAGACTTGGCCTCCGTTGTCATGAATTAATTTTGTAATTTCCTTAATGGAAGATTCAAATACTCCGTGGGTTGACGGGTATGTTACCATTAAGGCAGATAGATTATCTTTATGTAAATGCGCTTTTTCCGCTAAATCGCTTACATCTATATTGCCATTTTCGTCGGTTTTTGTAACTATTACCTTCATACCTGCCATAACAGCAGAAGCAGGATTGGTTCCATGAGCTGAGGCAGGTATTAAGCATATATTTCTATGTCCTTCCCCTCTAGATTCGTGATAGGCCCTAATGACCATAAGTCCTGCAAATTCACCTTGAGCTCCAGAATTTGGCTGTAAGGAGGTTCCGGAAAATCCAGTAATAATATTCAGATCTTTTTCTAATTCTTTTAGAATAATTTGGTAGCCTTCCGCTTGTTCTATGGGGGCAAAGGGGTGAATATTTCCCCATCGCGCCAAGCTCAATGGTAGCATTTCTGAGGCGGCATTTAATTTCATGGTACAGGACCCTAAAGAGATCATGGAATGGTTCAGTGCCAAATCTTTTCGCTCCAATTTTTTAATGTACCTCATCAATTCAGTTTCCGAATGATAGGAGTTGAATACGCTATTCTCCAAAAATTTTGAGGTACGGCCAAATTTATTTTCAAGTACGGAATTTGGCAAAAGCGCATCGACCTCAATGGATTCCTTCCCGATAGCTGTGGCGAAAATAGTTACTATTTCTTGTAGGTCTTTCAAGGAGGTTGCTTCGTTCAGTGCAATTGATATGGTGTTCGCATCAACGTATAGGAAGTTGACTTCATGTTTTTCGGCTATAGGCTTTACTTTGGAAGCATCCGCTTTAATACTTATGGTGTCAAAGTAGGAGGTGTTGGTTTGATATAAACCTAATTTTTCAAGACAATCAACTAGGGTTACGGCTGAGGAGTGAACTTTATTTGCAATATACCTTAGTCCTTTTGGACCGTGATAAACGGCGTACATGCCCGCCATTACGGCCAATAGAACCTGAGCTGTACAAATATTGGATGTAGCTTTATCCCGTTTTATATGTTGTTCCCTTGTCTGCAAGGCCATCCTTAAGGCCGTCTTTCCATCCGTATCCTTAGTAACCCCGATTATTCTACCGGGGACATTTCTTTTATACGCTTCTTTTGTGGCGAAAAAGGCAGCATGTGGTCCACCATAGCCCAAAGGAATCCCAAAACGTTGTGTGGTTCCTACTACCACGTCAGCTCCAAATTCTCCAGGAGGTGTCAATAATGCCAAACTTAAGATATCCGCAGCAACGGCAACTTTAATATTTTTTTCTACGGCTTTGGCTACAAAATCTGCGTAGTCGTGGACTTGACCGTGTTTACCGGGATATTGTAGCAATGCCCCAAAATAATCATCTTCAAAATCAAAATTTTCATGGTTGCCCACTATCAAATCTATTTCTAGAGGTGCTGATCTAGTTTTTAAAAGCGATAATGTTTGGGGTAATATCTCTTCAGAAACGAAGAATTTTAAAACGCTATTTTTCTTTTGCTCCCTGCTTCGGACATCGAATAGCATAGTCATGGCTTCTGCGGCGGCCGTACTCTCGTCCAAAAGCGAGGCATTGGCCAATTCCATGCCGGTTAACTCCGCTATAACGGTCTGGAAATTCAGTAAAGCTTCCAAACGACCTTGGGCAATTTCAGCTTGGTAAGGCGTGTAGGCTGTATACCAACCTGCATTTTCCAAAATATTCCTTTTTATCACCGAAGGTGTAATACTTTCATGGTACCCTAAACCAATGTAAGATTTGAAAACCTTATTCTTCTCGGATAGATTTTGAATATGGGACAAATACTCATGTTCACTCATGGGTTTGTCTAAATCCAAAGGTGTGGAAAGACGAATATCGTCCGGAATAGTTTCGTTTATTAACTGGTCAACGGAGTTGACGTCAATGGTTTTCAACATTTGTGGTAGATCTTCTTCTCTAATGCCGATATGGCGTAAGGCAAATACGTCTGTCCTCATAAATTAAGCTATTTTAATAAAAATATAGGTCTGCAAAAATACTTATTATTTATGTTTATTTTGTAGCTTTTGCCTCTTAGTCCTTCAAAGTTTTTAACTAAAACAAGGGGTTATGAACACTTTGATTAATTTTGTTTTATGAACTGGTGTAGGTACTTATTTCATTTTTACTTGGATGCCAGTATTCATGTGGCACTGTCGGTTTTTGCATTTATTGAAATCACCTGTATTTTTTTTGGATTGCCCAGGGATAACCACATATCCTATTTAGCGTTTTTTGGGACCATTGCATGCTACAATTTTGTGAAATATGGGGTGGAGGCCAAAAAATATTTTCTGGTGGCTAATAATTACCACAAGAATATTCAGTTGGTCAGTTTTGTTGCAGGGGCGCTTGCGCTATACCATTCTTTTTTTATGTCCCGTGAGGTTTGGGTCGGCATTATAGTTTTGTCGGTTCTTTCTAGTTTATATGCTGTTCCTTTGTTGCCTGGAATAAAAAATCTTAGGAGTTTAGGTGGTCTTAAAATTTTTGTCGTTGCCTTGGTATGGGGAGGTGCAACCGTACTTTTGCCTCTTGTGGCTGCGGATGCGACACTGAATTGGGACACGGTCGTGGAATTGCTGCAACGATTTATAATGGTCCTGGTTTTAATGTTGCCTTTTGAAATTAGGGATTTGGATTATGATAGCCCGGAGTTAAGGACTTTGCCCCAACGATTTGGTTTCACCAAAACGAAATTTTTAGGGATTACAGCAGTGGTTGTTTTTTTCTTTTTGACATTTTTGAAAGATCAACTGACGTATTTGGAACTATATGGCAAATGTGCAGCCTTTCTAATTCTAGGAGTATTAATGATGGTGACCAAAAGAAATCAGTCCCAATACTTTTCTTCGTTTTGGGTAGAGTCCATTCCAATTTTTTGGTGGGGTTGTATTCTGGTGTTGGATTTCTTTTAGGTCTTGGATTTTAACACCGATTTCATCTTTTCCTTTTCCTCTTTGGGAAGTGTTTTAAGATTGGCCTCCGCACAGAGGGACGTTAGTTGGGTGTTGTTGTTTGAAAACGATTTACAGGTTTTGCAAAACAAAATATGGAGTCTAATCTTAATTTTCTCGAAAAAAGTCGCCTCCCTATACTGAGATTTAGTGCAAATTATTTCAATGTCCTTACAAGTTTTCATATTTTAAACCAGTTATTATTTAGGCAATCCATAAGAACAGTTCGTGCTCTGTGGATGATAACCCAAAGATTAGACGGATTGATATTTAGCTCCTTACATACCTCTTCCGTACTAAGCCCATTGATGGTTTTTAGTGTAAATGCCAAAGCATGTTTTTTTGGAAGCCTGGCGATACAGTCCTGAATGGCTATGCCCAATTCTTCATTTTCTATTTGGCTGTTTTCCAAAAGACTCATGGGGTCTGCTACTTGTTCCTCTAGAAAGTTACTATCGGAATCACTATTTTGGTTTTGGGTAATGCGGATCATAGATTTCGCTTTCTTGGAATTTATTTTGCGATAATGATCAATTACCTTTCTTTTTAAAATAGAGATAAGCCATGTTCGCTCAGCGGCCTCCCCTTTAAAATTTTTAGCCGATTTTAAGCCCGCAAAAAAAGTCTCCTGTACCAAGTCTTTGGCAATTTCAGAATCGCTTACCCGGCTTACCGCATAATTGAAAAGGTAATCGGAATAACTATCTACCCATGTATCCGGATTTAATTCTTGTTTAGTCATAGCTGTTTGTCACTTCAAAAATAAGTGATTTTTTCTTAAGGAGAATTCTTATTTTTGATTAAGCAAATATGTTATGAGAGCTATATATCTTTTTTTAGTATTAATGGTAATACAGACGGGTTGTTCGCAGAGAAATTCAGACGCAATGCCTATTGTCGAATTTAAGCAAGAATTATTGGGAAATGCAATTTTGGTGGACGTGCGTACCCCAGGGGAATTTAATGACGGACACTTGGAGAATGCCAAAAATGTAAATTGGAACGATCAAAATTTTGCGGAAAGCTTTAGCGCTAGGGATAAGGACAAGACAATATATGTGTACTGCAAGATGGGTGGGCGTAGTGCCAAGGCTCAAGAAAAACTAAAATCCTTGGGCTTTAAACGTGTGGTGAATTTGGAAGGCGGCTATGATGCGGTTAAGAATAAAAAGTAAAGAAAGGTTTTAAGTTTTACTTCTAATTACATTGACTACTGTGGCCTATTTCTATGTCGAATGTTGTTTTTACGCAATTATTTATGGTAAGATATAGGTCAAAAATTGGTTGGATTCTTGTTTCGGTAATAGTCGTTATGCTGGTTGGTCCTGTTTACTTAATGAAGGAGAATCCGGTTGGAGTTGGTCCTATAATATTATGTTTGACCTTTCTTTTTATCATCTATATTTTTTTGTTTACGTTTTATGAGATTGATGATAGTGTGTTGAGAATTAAAAGTGGATTTCTGGTCAACCGTTCCATTCCGATAAAGACCATTACAAAAATTGAGGCTACCAATAATCCCATAAGTGCCCCTGCCACTTCTTTGGATAGGTTGAAAATATTTTACAATACATATGAAAGTGTCATAATCTCTCCTAAAGAGAAACGGAGCTTTATTGCCCATTTAAGAAAGTTAAATCCCGATATACAGGATAGAACCGGTCTGTAAATGGCTTTGCCTTTTAAAGAAGTAAACTTAATCCACGGCTACATGGAATTTTTTATATTAATAGAGCCTTAGGGTTGTTTCTTTAAAGGGAAGTCTCAGATAATAAGCCGGCTCTTTTTAGCAAGGCCTCTATCTTGGGTTCGCTTCCTCTAAATAGTTTGTACAATTCCATTGGCTTTTCAGTTCCGCCTTTAGACAGTACGTTGTCCTTGAATTTAGTAGCTACTTCCTTATTGAAAATTCCTTTTTCCTTAAAGTAGGCAAAGGCATCGGCATCCAATACTTCGGCCCATTTGTAACTGTAGTAACCAGATGAATATCCTCCCTGAAATATATGGGAAAATGAAGTGCTCATGCAAGTTTCTGGACTTTCCGGATATAAATCAGTTTCCTTAAACGCAAGTTGTTCCTGGGTCTTAACGTTGGTAATCCCAGATGGATCTGTTCCGTGCCAAGACATGTCCAATAATCCAAAACTTATTTGTCTTAGGGTTGCCATTCCTTCTTGGAAGGTGGCCGAGTCTTTTATTTTTTGCACCAATTCCATCGGAATTACATCTCCAGTTTCGTAATGCGTGGCAAATAACTCCAATGCTTCCTTTTCGAAGCACCAGTTTTCCATTATCTGGCTGGGCAGTTCCACAAAATCCCAATATACCGAAGTGCCTGAGAGTCCTGGATAGACCGTATTCGCCAACATGCCATGTAATCCGTGGCCAAACTCATGAAACAGGGTGGTTACCTCATTGAATGTGAGTAAGGAGGGTTTGCTGGAGGTGGGTTTGGTGAAATTACAGACATTGGAAATATGTGGACGTACATTAATTCCATTTTGTACGTACTGTGCTTTGTAAGAAGTCATCCATGCTCCTCCGCGTTTACCCGGTCTCGGGTGGAAATCGGCATAAAATAGGGATACTAGATTTTTTTCTTGGTCGTAAATGCGATAAGTTTTTACATCTGGGTGATATTTGTCGATATCAAAAACTTCTTCAAATTGAAGGCCGAATAATTTTTCAGCTACCATAAATACCCCAGCGATAACATTTTCCAGTTTAAAATAGGGTTTTAGCTTTTCGTCGTCTAGGTCGAATAATTTTTGCTTTAATTTTTCGGAATAGTAGGCGCCGTCCCATTTCTGCAAACGGTCTATGTTATCCAATTTTTTGGCAAATTCTTCCAACTCGGCATATTCCCTTTCTGCCGCAGGTTTAGCTTTTTCCAACAATTCGTTAAGAAATTGGTGGACCTTTTCAGGAGTCTCCGCCATACGCTCCTCCAATACATAATGGGCGTGTGTTTTATAGCCCAATAAATTGGCTCGTTCGTGTCGGAGGTTGGCTATCTTGATTATATTTTTCTGATTGTCCAATTCATTATTGTGAAAACCTTTGCTTCCAAAAGCAATGGACAGTTCTTTTCGCAATTTTCTGTTCTTGGCATATTTCATAAAAGGAATATAGCTTGGGTAATCCAAGGTAATCAACCACCCTTCTTTGTCCTTTGATTTTGCCAATTGCCCAGCAGCTTCTTTTTCTCCTTCGGGTAGACCGTCCAAATCGTCCTCAGAGGTTAGGTGCATTTCGTATTTATTGGTCTCCGCCAAAACATTTTCCCCGAATTGAAGCTTTAGTTTGGATAGTTCGGCATCAATTTCGCGTAGACGTTTCTTTTTGTCCTCTGGTAAATTGGCACCGTTTCTACTAAAACTTTTATATTTTTTGTCGAGCAGGGTTTGTTCCTCAGTGGTTAATGTTAAATTATTCCTTTGGTCATATACTGCTTTTACCCTCTTAAATAAATCCTCGTTCAGGGTAATGTCATTGCTGAATTCGGACAATAGGGGAGATACCTCTTGGGCTATTTTTTGAATCTCTGGATTGGTCTCTGCGGAATTCAAATTAAAAAAAACACTGGAAACCCTATCCAATTGCTGTCCTGCAAAATCCAAGGAGACAATAGTGTTTTCAAAAGTGGGGGTGCCAGTTGCACTTGCAATACCGTCAATTTCTGCCCTAGCCATATCTATGGCTTTTAAAAATGCCGGTTTAAAATGTTCATTTTTAAGCTTTGAGAAAGGAGCTGTGTCGAATGGGCTTAATAAGGGATTCATATAGGGGTATTGTGTTTTTTAAATGGGTATTCGGTTTTAAAATATATTGTTTTTTTTAAATGGGTATTCGGTTTTAAAATATATTGTTAAAACTGAAAGCTCATTACTTTTTGTGGTTTGCTTTTTTCATTTCCTCGGCTCCGTCCATTACCTTTTGCTTCAAGCCTTCTTTGTAAAAGATAATTTTGTCCAAGACACATTTATCCGAGCTTCCAATAATCTGGGCCGCTAAAATACCGGCATTTTTTGCTCCATTCAGGGCTACCGTAGCAACAGGAACACCGCCGGGCATTTGGAGAATGGAGAGGACAGAATCCCAGCCATCAATGGAGTTGCTGCTTTTTACAGGGACACCTATAACGGGCAGAGGGGACATAGATGCCACCATTCCCGGCAAATGTGCTGCGCCACCTGCACCGGCTATGATTACTGAGTATCCATTTTTATGGGCATTCTTACTAAAATCGAACAATTTTTCCGGGGTACGGTGTGCGGATACAATATCAACATCTACCTCAATATCAAAACCTTGTAATATATCAATGGCTTCTTGCATTACTGGAAGATCGCTGGTACTTCCCATAACAACAGCTACTTTACTCATATCATTGAAAATTTCTTATTCGCTAATCACTTTTATAGTATTCTTAACTTGTTCGGCTATTTTTCTAGCTTCGTCAATGTCGTTGTTCACAATGGTTACATGGCCCATTTTTCGGAAGGGTCGTGTTTGTTTTTTGCCGTATATATGTGGTGTAACACCATCAAGGCTCAAGATCTCCTCCATATTTTCGTAGACCACATTCCCCGTATGGCCTTCTGCTCCGACCAAATTTACCATAATTCCGGCTACTTTACTGGCGGTATCTCCTAAAGGAAGGTCCAAAATGGCGCGTATATGCTGTTCAAATTGATTGGTGTAGCTGGCTTCAATACTGTAATGGCCACTGTTGTGGGGTCTTGGAGCCACTTCGTTAACCAAAATGTTATCCTCTTGGGTCTGGAACATTTCCACGGCCAGAAGCCCAACATGTTTTATTTTATGGGACAGTTGTAGCGCTATTTCCTGAGCTTTTTCTGCCACTTTGGGTTCTATTCGTGCGGGGCACAATACATACTCTACCTGATTGGCCTCGGGGTGGAATTCCATTTCTACTACAGGATAGGTTTTAACTTCTCCGCTGGCACTGCGAGCTACAATTACCGCGAGTTCATTTTTAAAATTTATCATTTCCTCGGTGATGCATTCTCCAGAGGGTAGGCCGTTCAGGTCCTCCAATTCTCGGACTACTTTAACTCCTTGACCATCATATCCAAATTGTGTGGCTTTCCAAATAAAAGGGAATTTTAATCCGCCATTGGCAATACTGTCTTCAATCTCACTTTTATAGGCGAAACGTTGAAAATTTGCCGAGGGAATATTATTGTCAATATAAAATAGTTTTTGTTTTGCCTTGTTTTGAATGATGCGCAACGCAGTAGTAGGAGGGTAAACTTTCAAACCTTCATCTTCCAATTTTTCAAGGGCATCCAAGTTTACGTTTTCGATTTCTATAGTTAGAAGATCTACCTTTTTGCCAAGACTGTAAACCGCATCAAAATCCATCAAGTCGCCCTTAAAAAACTCATTGCAGGCTATTTTGGAAGGTGCTTCGTCGGACGGGTCCATTACCTTTGTATAGATGTCAAATTTTCTGGTTTCGTACAAAAGCATTTTACCTAATTGACCGCCTCCTAGTATTCCTAGCTTAAAATCAGAAGAAAAATAGTTCATGGGAAATGATTCGCTTGTATTAAAGTAGATTGTATATTAGGAACAAAAATACAGCTAAATCTTAGAAACTAGGCCTGGACCGTTAAAAAAGAGAAATCAAAGTGCTATATTTGGCATCTTGAATTTATTATAAAAACATTAGTCTTGATTAAGCTACACGACAAATATTTTAAGCCTTTTATATCTGAAGGTGAGATTATGGCCGCTATTAAAAAGATTGCGGACCAGGTGGCTGTGGATTACAAGAAGGAAACTCCCATTTTTGTGGGTGTCCTTAATGGGTCTTTTATGTTTGTTTCCGACTTTTTAAAAGCATATCAACATCCTTGTGAGGTTTCCTTTGTGCGTTTAAGCTCCTATCAGGGACTTACTTCTACAGGAATAGTGGAAACACTATTGGATGTTCCGGAAAATATCGAGGGTAGAAGTGTTATTATCCTAGAAGATATTATTGATACAGGCAGGACCGTTAAAAAATTAATCGACCTATTTTCCAATACCAAGGTAAAGGAATTTAAAATTGCAACCTTGTTTTACAAATCCGAGGTGTATAATGGGGAATACAATATAGACTATTTCGGGATTAAAATCAAAGATAAGTTTATAGTAGGGTATGGATTGGATTATAATGAATTGGGAAGAAATTTAAGATCAGTATATCAACTAAATCAAAAGCACATGATAAACCTAGTTTTGTTTGGAAAACCTGGTGCAGGAAAGGGCACTCAGGCTTCATTTTTAAAGGAAAAATATAATCTAAAGCATATTTCTACCGGAGATGTCTTTCGTTATAACATTAAGAATGGTACCGAACTAGGGACATTGGCAAAATCATACATAGACAAAGGAGAATTGGTGCCTGATGAAATTACCATTAAAATGTTACAGGATGAGGTGGAGAAAAATCCCGATGCAAGCGGATTTATCTTTGATGGTTTTCCTAGGACTACGGCACAGGCCAAAGCGTTGGATGATTTTTTAGTGACGAAGGAAATGAGGATCGATGCTACCATTGCCCTAGAAGCCAATGACGAAGTATTGATACAAAGATTATTGGAACGCGGCAAAGTTAGTGGTAGAACCGATGATCAAGACGAAAAAATGATCCGTAACCGTTTTGATGAATATAACGAAAAAACTGCTCCTTTAAAGAATTACTATGATGATCAGGGGAAATTCCATAGTGTAAACGGAATTGGTTCTATAGAAGATATTACAAGCCGCTTGGCAAAAGTAATTGAGGAGTTACAGGCAGTTTAAGGTCAGGTTAACGGAAGTGTAATTCTCACAAATAAGGGTAATTTGCTTAAGAGTTGCTCTTTTGGGCTTTTAAACATCTGCACTGCTGTCAATTTCTGTATTTAATTGATTGGAATATAAGAAATACCTTGGTCAAATCTTGATGGAACTGATATTAATAAACTAAAAAGATGACGGAAGGAAATTTTGTGGATTATGTAAAAGTGCACCTGGAATCCGGTAACGGAGGGAAAGGTTCTGTGCACTTGCATAGGGAGAAGTTTATAACCAAAGGTGGACCCGATGGTGGCGATGGAGGTCGTGGAGGACACATAATTGTCCGTGGCAATAAAAACTTATGGACCTTGTTAGGCTTTAAGTTTACCAGAACTTTTAGGGCCGGTCACGGTGAGCATGGTAGTAAAAACCGCAGCAGTGGTGCCGATGGACAGGATGTCTATTTGGATGTGCCTTTGGGAACTGTGATAAAAGACTCGGAGACGCTAGAGGTGTTAATGGAAATTACCGATGATCAAGAGGAGAAAATTCTTTTGCAAGGAGGTATGGGGGGACGTGGTAATTGGCATTTTAGAACGGCTACCAATCAGACCCCAAGATATGCGCAACCTGGTGTTAGTGGCCAGGAATTGGACCTTATATTAGAGTTGAAGGTGTTGGCGGACGTTGGCCTGGTGGGCTTTCCAAATGCTGGTAAATCTACCCTTCTATCCGTTCTTACCTCAGCCCAACCCAAGATAGCGGATTATGAGTTTACTACCCTAAAACCCAATTTGGGGATTGTGGAGTATAGGGATTTCAAAAGTTTTGTAATTGCCGATATTCCAGGTATTATAGAAGGTGCGGCCGAAGGAAAGGGGCTCGGACATTATTTTTTAAGGCATATAGAACGTAATTCCACATTGCTATTCCTGATTCCGGCCGATAGTAAGGATATTTCCAAGGAATATGAAATTTTGTTAGACGAGCTACGCAGATACAATCCTGAATTATTGGATAAAGACCGATTGATCGCCATCTCCAAAGCCGATATGTTGGACGAGGAGCTTATTGCAGAAATGAGGACTGAGCTGGACAAAGATATCAAGGATATTCCTTATATGTTTATTTCATCGGTAGCACAGATAGGGCTAGTGGAGCTAAAGGACAGATTGTGGGCCATGTTAAATAAATAATTCCGTTTATTTACTGAGTGTTCAAATGTTTGGTTATAATTATATCATTCCCTGTCTTTTAACGAATACTTGTCTTCGGAAAAAACGGACATAATAATTTTCACTATTTTAGAGGCTGTTTAGTAGTCTTATGACAATTTATTAAACAGGCTTTATAAATATTGGAATTAATGAAAAGTATAGTCCCATTCATATTGTTACTATTTTTAGTCTCTTGCAGTGCCATTCGTGTAAGCTACGACTACGATAAGGATGCCGATTTTTCTATTTATACTACTTACAACTATTACCCAGACCTGGATACTGGCTTAAGTGAATTGGATAGTAAAAGATTATTAAGGGTTATTGATTCCACGATGCGTGGTAAAGGTTTTTTGTTATCCGAAGAGCCTGAATTCTTAATAAATATATTGAGTAGGTCTTTTGAGACCCCTAGAAACAATACCGTAGGTGTGGGCCTAGGAGGGGGCGGTAGAAATGTAGGTGGCGGAATGTCTATAGGAATTCCGGTGGGAGCGGCGAATGTAGAACGGGAGATTCAATTCGATTTTGTAGATAGCCAAAAGGATGAACTTTTTTGGCAGGCTATAACGGTAAGCAGTCTAAGGGAAAATAGTTCACCTAATGAAAGGGAGGAAAAATTAAGGGAATTGGTCGATAAAACTTTTGAAAAATATCCGCCGAAAAGTAGAAAGTAATCCACATTACCTCTGTTGAGGATTTAAAGTAATTAGCTAAAATATTATAAATTGGGAAGAGGGAGCCAATAAGGGTTCCGCATTTTATATTTTATGATGTCTTTATAGGGGTTATGGTCTTAGTATGTCTTTATATCTTTCTTTGTACGCGTACAGCATTACTATGTTAAGAACAAGCAATACCAAAGTTAGGCCAATGGAACCAGGTTCCAAAAATGCATTGAACAATATAGCATTCACGGAGACGGTCATCAGTATAATCATCATTAACGCACCAAATTTATTGATCAATAGGGAAAGTCCGGAAAGAATCTCCACTATGGCTACCACATACAATGTATTGGTGCTCATTAAGGCTGAAAAATAGTTCATGGCCGCTTCCGACATTTGTCCTGCCGGCATAAAATGTAAGAATTTATTTGCTCCGAAGGCAATAAGAAAAATTCCAAAAACTAAGCGTAACGCAATAAAAAAGGTAGAGTTCATAATTTATTGATTTTATGTTAGTTGTATATGAATTTATGAAAAAAAGTAATACCTTTTTAACAATATGGTATTTTTGTTATTCTATAAGTATTCTCACACCCTCGCTATGACTACTAAATTCGGGAGCGTACATACTCTGAATGGTGGAAATTCCGTTGCTGAAGTCCCCGGCATTGTTGACTCTTAAGTCGTATTCAAAAACATATACCCCTTTTGGTAGATAGTCAAAAAAGAAATTGGTACTGGCATCTTTGGTGCTTTCATAATACCCCAGACCATCTTGCCATTTATAGGTGGAAAGCACATTGATGGGTTCCATCCCGGCGGCCCGCATATCTTTCATGTGAACAAATTCCATCGGTCTATCTACTCTTAATTCAATTCTTACCCGAACTAGATCGCCAACCTGTAAAGGTGTTTTGCCTTTAATTTCGGACAATACCTCACCTGTATCCGTGTTCTTTTTTAAGAAGACTTTCTTTTTTAATTTCAAAGGGGTATCGGCGGGGGTTATTTTGTCCAAATCTTCAAAATATTGCCAGTACAAAGCTCCCCAGGCAATACCATCTCCTTTTTTGTTAAGCTGAACCTCTGCCATTTTCGGGCTTATTCCGTTTTTGTTCCACGTAGTTTTGTAATATCCGGTTCCGGCTTCCACTTGTACATTTTCGAGTTTGGAAGGTTCAATTTTTTCACCTCCAACCAGGACGTCTACAGCTTCTGTTACGGACAACCATTCACTTCCCCTTAAAAGTAGGGCGTATATTGCGTCTGTGGTAGCTTTGGTAGTTTTCCATTGATTGGTCTGTTTGTTCTTCAACAACCAAATTTTGAGATTGTCTATGGTTTTAACATCATCTTCCCTAATTTCGGAAAAGGCCTCTATTAACAGGGATTGAGTCTCAATTGGTGCTTGGTACCAATACCAGGAATTGCTGTTTTCTTTCCAATACATACCCAATTCATCACTCAAAATACTATTTTCCTCTAAGGACTTAATCATTTTATTGGCGGTAGCTGTATTTCCGTTTCTATAGAGAATTAGGGATAGTAGCCCTTTTGAATATAGATCCCGTTTTGCCCAATATTTCTGTGCCTGGCGGTTGTAATAATCCATAATTTCAGCCACTTTTTTAGAGACCTTGATATCTGGATAATAGCTGCGCATATACATATAATGTATTTGGGTATGGCTCAAATGGTCATCGTTAAGGTCCGTGGCGTATTTTTTCATTTGCTCGTATTCTTTCACAAACTCGCCGTCCAAATAAGCAACCGCATTTTTTATTACCTGCTGTTCCTGTGTGTTGCCGTACTTTACAATCCTGGATTCTTCCTTACTTCCATTGGTCGGGATAAGCTTTTTAAGATGCCCTAGACCGGTAACAATATGTTGGGTAATAAATCGGTTTTCGGGGCCTCCTTTGAACCAGGCCCAAGCCCCGGACGACATTTGACTCTGAACAAGTTTATTGAGGGCATTGTCTTGATCATTTTTCAATTTGTTGAGATTGAAGAGTAGTGCTATGCGTTTCTTTTGTTCGGTTTCGGATTGTGCATCGCGCAACCATGGAGTTTCCTGGATTAAAATCGATTTTAATTCTTCATTTTTTTCAAGATTGCTTACCAACGCATCGGAATTGGCCCATTGGTCAAATACCTGTTGTATTCTTGGATTGGAATTGGCAATGTACCCTCCCAGGGTGTTGGCGTAATATCTCGAAAATATTTGCTCGTTACAGTCATAGGGATATTCCATTAAGTAAGGCAGGGCCTGAACAGCATACCATGCCGGATTGGAAGTAACCTCCAAACTAAGTTGATGTTGCTTTAGGGTAGTAGAGGTGATATTCTTTAATTTATCTAAAGTAAAGGTTCTGGTTTCATTGCCCCGCACCCACATTGGCAGGGTTTCCGTAACCAACATTCGGTTAGAGAGTACTGGAAGTACATTTTGTTCCCCATCGCTAAAATTATCAGCCTTGGCCATTATCTTGTACTGTACGGCTCCAATTCCTTCGGGTATTTTTAAGTTCCAGGACACTTGGGTATTTCCCATGGCATCCACAGTAAAAGTCTTTTCGGGCACAACAGATCCGGAAAGTGGGGCACTAATCAATAGTTCCTGGGTTATATCCTTTCCACTAAAAGCTTCCACCAATTCCAACCTGGCATTTCCGCTGAGTAATTTCTGGGTTAGATTCGCGATTTTGGTGCTGATCACTATTTTATCTCCCTCACGTAAGAAACGGGGTGCATTTGGGATAACCATTAATTCCTTTTGCGTAACGGTTTCCAAGGTGGAGGTGGCGCTTTCCACGTTCTTGGTATGCGCCAGTAGCTGTAGCTTCCATTTGGTCAAAGCTTCAGGGGTAGTGAAACTAAAGGATACATTCCCGTCTTTATCGGATAGCAGTTGGGGGAAGAAAAAGGCAGTTTCCTGAAGGTTTTTCCTGATTTGGATGTCGTCAAAGCCGTTTTTGTTGTCATTCTCTGTTGGGGCAATTGGGTTGTTGTTCCCCTTCTTTTCCGGAGCTGGTGCTGCACTGCCGGTTACTGCCGTTTCCTCCAAGGGTTCACTGTCAGCTAACTCGGCCCTTTGTATACCTGGTGCACTACTCTTCATCGCCATTCTGTCATATAGGGCATAGCTATATCCAAAATGGAAACCGAACCAATCAAAGGTGTCATAGTATTGAGGGGTATAGGTAAACCTGTCTCCAAAATTTAGATAGGTGTTAAAGGAGGTAATCCCGTAACTTCTATAGGCATTCAGATATCTGTTGGAGTAATATTGCCCCCTGTAGTTCGGGAAGAAATTCCAATGATGTCCTTTAAAGGCATCCAATGAGGCATCATACATACTTGCCAACAGTTCGGCGGTTACCTTATCACCTTTAGGGCCTTTAATTTTAAAGGACCAGGTTTCCTCTTTTCCGGGCTGAAGCTTATCCCGAAAGGTAATTGTTTCAATTTCTAGCTCAGAACTGGGGTAGGGGACATTAATGGAAAGGCTGCCCGATTGGAAGGCGTTGTATGCGGAGAAGCTATAATTTATGGCAAATCCGCCTAAATCATTGGCGGTAACCGGAATATCAATGGTCTGTGAGTTATTGTGCAATTCAATTAGCTGTGTTGTTACTATTTTACGATCCTTTTCAATGAATAAGGATATGGTAAGGTCTTCCGCAGCGGAGCGCAAAGTTAGTTGCACTTTTTCTCCAATGGCATAGGAGTTTTTATCGGTCTTTATTTGAAAAAGCTGATTATCCGCCGATATCTTGTCTCTATCACTGTAGAAAGTAGTTTGTGCAATGTCCTTTACCTGTTGGCCAAATTTATCCTTTGTCTCCAATTCGACAACATATTTTCCGGACAGCCACTTTTTTACGTTGCCCAAGTCAATTTCCTTGGATCTGCCTGTGTCAAAGCTGGATTCCCATACCAAGTCCCCTTTTTCCCAAAAGGCCGGGTTGTCTTCCTTGCTAAAGGCATCATGGGGAAAAAGTTCCTTGAATTTGGTTTTTCCAATGCCATCATAATCTGGAGCTGCCCAAGGTCTTGGTCTAAGGACATTGTTGGGCGCTTTTAATTTATACATTTTGAGGCTTCCTTGTGATGCAACAAATTCACCGTTAAGATTATTGGAAGATATCGTTATCCTAGGATTTTTGTGGTCTTTGTTCAGAGGGTCTTCAATTTGGATATCGGCTGTAAGTGCATGATAGCCCACATTGACCATGGTAATTGCACTGTGGGTCTCGCCGTTGAGGTCGGTGACATCTGCTGTAACCTCATAGTTGAAGGTGGGCATATTTTCCTTGGCAATACTTAGATCTGGTATAGCCTTGAAGTTAATCTCGTATTTTCCGTTGGCATCGGTAACCGTTTCGCCATGGGCAATCTCTTGAGGGGTCCCATCAAAATAGGGCAGGTGCCAATAATACCATTTTGGGTAATACACCACTCGCCTAACTGTATAGCTTACCTTGGCATCTGTTATAAGGCTTCCAGCGTAGGCATTGGCCTTTCCCTTAACGGAGATAGTATCGTTGACCCTATACGTCTCTGTAATGGATTCCAATGAGGTTTCAAATTTGGGACGCTTGTATTCTTCCACTGAAAAATAACTATTCCCGCTAATGTCAACTTCCTCGGAATCCAATTTCAAATAATAATTCCCTGTAAGCCCATTATTGGGTAAAATAAATGTGCCTGAAATGGAGCCGTAATCATTGGTTCTAAATTCTTGCTGGGAAACTTCTTGGTGATTAACATCCATAAGGCTTACCGTAATTTTAGTATTAGTAAGTACCGAGGATTTATCATCTTTTTGCACCATCGCCAACCCTTTAAAATATAGGGGTTGTCCGGGCCTGTAAATGCTGCGGTCCGTAAACAAAAAGCACGAATAGTTGTTGTCTCCCTTCTCTTGGTCATATTTTGCATTAACATAAAAATCTTCAAAGTAGGCCTCTTCATTTTTAGTGCTGATCTGGATATCTAGATTGTTCCAGCGTTCATTGGATAAGGGAATAGTTACCATCCCTTTTTGGTCGGAAACCAAGGTCTTGGTCAGGAAGGGTCTTTCATAGTTCTGTTGGTAGGAGAATTTAAGGGTAGCTCCTGATATGGGTTTTCCACTATTACGATCAATTGCTTGAAAGTTATGGTCTGTACTGGTTTGTCCTTCCACCAATGCCAGATTAGTGACTTGGATAGGGCTATAGGCGAAGGTGTTGCTAGAATCGGCGCTTGGAGTAGCCAAAATAATGTACGACCCGTTACCTAACTCTGGCAAAAGGATTTCAATTTTGTGGGATTGATAATCATTTTCGTTGATAAGCTTGGCATCCCAACGCTTGACTTCCGTAAGTTTTTTAATAAAATCTAATACTTTTTCCTTGGGATAAAGGGCCTTGAGCTGCTTTATCTCCTTTTGGGAAATCTTACGTGCCGATAATTGAAGTGTATGGAGATTTTTGTATTCTACAAGTAAGCGGGAAGGTATGTTAACTGGGATATGTCGTTCCCCGGTCAATTGAAGGTCTTTGGATAAAATCTCCGATTTTAGTGCCTTACATTTTTCAGCGCCCCTACTTTTTGGAAACTTTTCTATAACGGATTCACATAATGCCATAGCCTCTTTCTGCTTCCATCTGTGCTCGTCTTTGATGTTAGGTTGATAACTGTTGCCCCATTCGCGGTACAACATGGCAATTTCATATTGATATAAAGCCGAGTTTTTATTGTTTTTTATAGATTCGGCGGTATTTTGCAAAACCTCCAGGTATTGTTGGTCCTTGTTGGGAAATACCGCATTTTCCCGAATATACCTGAGACGTTCAATATCAATATCCACATATGCTTCATCTTTAGGGTCGTGGAAATCCAAGAGTTGCTGATAAAGTATTATAGCCTTGGATTGTAAGGAAGTCTTGTCCTTGGTGTTAATTAGCTGTTCAACAAATTGTTTCCCCTCGCATAAAATTTCTGGGTTGTCCAATTCAAATTTGTCTGCCGGACGTGCAATAGTGTTTTCACTAGTCTTATAAAAATCCAATGCGGAATGGGCCAAAAGATCAAAAAGGGTGGGCCGGTATATCTCGGAGCCTTTTTGTTCATTGAGTAATTCTTTATAAGTATCCACTTTTAGCTGTTGTAGCTCTAATGGCTTTTGCAGAGAAGCATCAAAATGAATGCTAATTTCGTGGAAAATAGTGGTAAGATCCCAAGTTCTAAAATCTACACTATCAATTTTTTCTCTTGTTTCTGTCCGGTCGTAAAATTGATGTCTATTTTGTTGGAAGAATTGCCAATACAAATTTGCTAAATAACCTTCGAGAATATTGGTGGTAGGGAATTGGCTCAGTGCTATTTTCTGCTTAAAGTCCTGGATTATATTAAATTGGGCATCTTCCTCCAAGGTTAGTGCATATTTGGAGGTGTATAAAAGCGATCTTATAATCTGAACCGAATTCTGCTCTTTTTTAGCCTTTTTGGAAATCAAAGCTACTACCTCCAAAGCCGATTTGGTCATGGTCTCGTTCTCTAATTTTTGTACCCTTTGCCATAAGGAGGAATAGGAATCGTTGGTAGACTGCGAATGTCCCATTTGTGCGAATAGTATTAAGGTAAATATTGTTGCTATCTTTTTCATCTTTATAATTGTATATAACAAAATTGGCGTTTATTTCATGGGGTTGCAATCTATAATGAGTGAAACACTCCTTTAAGTGAGTGAACATGCCATGAAGTGACTAGATGTAAAAAGAATACCAACGTTGCTTTATTTGCGATGGGGATATTTTTGTTTCCTTGGAAGCCTTGGCCCCTCTGGGCTGCGCTTTGTCTATTTTTCCGGCTGTTTAAAGCGACTTTATCAAGCCACCATCAATGGGAATATTGGTCCCTGTTATAAACGAGGCGTACTCTGAGGCCAAAAAACTAATCAAATGGCCATATTCCGTTGGGTCTCCAAATCGTCCCACAGGAACATGGGAGAGCATTTGATTTTCAACATCAGTAAGAGGAATACCCATGGATTTGGCCTTGGCACCATTAAGTTGCTTTAGTCTTTCCGTGTTAAAATATCCGGTTAGGGTGCAGTTTGCAGTAATGTTGTATTTGCCAACATCTGAAGCCAAGGTTTTGGACCAGGTTACAACCGCGGCACGAATGGTATTGGAAAGGGCTAAATAGGGTAGGGGTTCCTTGACGGAAACTGAGGCAACATTGATAATACGACCGTACTTCTGGGATATCATTCCTTTAAGCGCCTGTTCTGTGGTGAATACCACGGTCTTAAAAAGAAGGTCAAAAGCTACCTGATAATCATCAATATTTTTGTCCAAGGCACCTCCTGCAGACGGTCCTTGTGTATTGTTTACCAAAATATCTACCGTGTTCGTTTTAAAGAAGGTGGATATACTTTTCTTATAGGCATCAAAATTGGAATAATCTACGACCAAATACTGGTGCTGTTGTCCGCTATCCGCAGGCAAATTGGATATCAGGGATTTTAACTGTTCCTCACTACGGGCCATGACGGTAACACTTGCACCACTGGCAGCCAATTGTTGGGCAATGGCTCTGCCGATTCCGCGACTACTGCCACCGATCAATGCTTTTCTGTTCTTGAGTGATATCTTCATCTTGCTAATATGTTTTAAGACTATCCCAGTGGGACAATTGTAGGTTTATCTATATTATTCCCTTGTGGGACTAAAAACACCCTTTAATTTACAGGGGGTCAATGCTAAACCGCTATGTGAAATGTAGGGTGGGATTATTGCCAAATTCCTCGGTTCATAGGTTTTGCTAATACCGCCAAGGGTGAATTCAAATTTTTCTCCAATATGAGCATTACCTGTTCATTCATATGTGCGAGTTCGGGAACTTTGGCTCCGGCTTCAACTTCCCCAAAAGCTAAACTCAAATTTTGGGTCTGAATAAGTTTACCATGGTATCCAGACATAATTTCCTTGGAGACAATTTCGGCAAGTTTTATTTTCATGGATAATGTTCTTTGGTACTAAATTAAAAAATATTGAGGGTTAAGTTATTGCTTTAGTACTTTTTTCCGTATTTATTCTTTGAATAATTGAAACCATTCAATAACTTTTTTGATAGCCTTGAACAATGATTATCTTTACCCCTTAAACCGATTTTTTCATGCACATTCATTTTATCGCCATCGGGGGCAGTGCTATGCACAATTTGGCTTTGGCCTTACATCATAAGGGATATATTGTTTCTGGTAGTGATGACGTAATTTTTGAACCTTCCAAGACTAGGCTGGAAGCAAAAGGGCTATTGCCGGAACAATTTGGCTGGTTTCCAGAGAAATTACACTCTGGCTTGGATGCAGTAATTTTGGGTATGCACGCCAAGGCGGACAATCCCGAGCTACTAAAGGCCCAGGAATTGGGATTGAAGATATTTTCTTATCCTGAGTTCCTATACGAGCAATCCAAGAATAAGACCAGAGTGGTCATAGGAGGGAGTCATGGGAAGACTACCATTACCTCCATGATATTACATGTTTTAAGTTATCACGATATAGCTGTAGATTTTATGGTAGGTGCCCAATTAGAAGGGTTTGACAGAATGGTGCATCTTACCGAGGAGAACGACTTTATGGTGTTGGAAGGTGATGAATATTTATCTTCCCCCATAGATCGGCGCCCTAAATTTCATCTTTACAAACCCAATATTGCCCTCTTGAGTGGTATTGCTTGGGACCATATTAATGTGTTTCCTACCTATGATAATTATGTGGAGCAATTCCAAATTTTTGTAGATAGTATCGTAAAAGGTGGAAGTATAACCTATAATGAGGAAGACCAAGAAGTGGATAGGGTGGTTAAGGCCTCCGAGAACACTATTCGAAAGTTACCTTATAACACCCCTGAATATGCAGTTGAAAATGGGGAGACCATTTTGGAGACTCCAGAGGGACCTATGCCGATCGAGGTTTTTGGGAAGCATAACCTGAGCAATTTGGCGGGAGCAAAATGGATATGTCAAAACATGGGAGTGGATGAAGATGATTTCTACGAAGCTATAGCCTCTTTTAAAGGAGCCTCCAAAAGATTGGAAAAAATTGCGGAGGGTAAAACATGTGTAGCTTACAAGGATTTTGCACATTCGCCAAGCAAGGTACTGGCCACGACCAATGCCGTTAAAGAACAGTATCCAAATAGAAAGTTAATTGCATGTTTGGAGTTGCATACCTATAGCAGTTTTAACCCAGAATTTTTAAAGCAGTATAAAGGTGCGCTGAAGGCTGCCGATATAGCCGCGGTTTTCTATTTACCGGAATCGGTAAAGATCAAGAAACTTAAGGAGGTTACTCCAGAACAAATATCGGAAGCCTTTGTTCGTGACGATTTGCAAATTTTTACCGAGGCCGAAGTTTTCAAAAATTTTGTTTTTAGCCAAAGGTATGATGATTCCGTTTTGCTTTTAATGAGCTCTGGGAATTATGGTGGATTAAATTTGGAGGAGGTAAAACTGCTAGTTGAAAAGTTTTAGGCAGTCGATCTTTTGGTTGTATTGCACCAAGGAAAATAAATAAACGATAAGAAAGGGGGGGGTATTTCCCAAAAAGAACTGTTCCAAAAAGCAATATTAATGTAACTTTAGGGCTACTTAATCTTTTTTTTAAATGAATAAAGGTCCAATAGGTATTTTTGATTCCGGCATTGGCGGCACTTCCATATGGCGAGAAATCAGCAAGGTGCTTCCCTGTGAATCTACCATATATCTGGCCGACAGTAGGAATGCACCCTATGGAGAAAAATCAAAGGAACAGATACTTCAGCTTAGTATAAAAAATGTTGAGCTACTTATACAAAAGGAATGTAAACTTATAGTAGTTGCCTGCAACACAGCTACAACCAACGCCATTAAGGAGCTTAGGGATAGTTACCATGTGCCCATGATTGGGATTGAACCGGCCATTAAGCCTGCGGCCCTGAATTCCAAGACCAAAATAGTAGGTGTTTTGGCTACCAAGGGAACGTTGTCCAGTGCTCTCTTCAATAGTACTTCGGAAATACATGCCAATGGCATAAAGGTTCTTGATCAAGTTGGTACCGGTCTGGTTGAGCAGATCGAGAAAGGGGAGATTAACTCTTACAAAACTCGGGAGTTATTACAAAAATATCTGGAACCTATGTTGAGCCAGGGAATGGATCAGTTAGTTTTGGGCTGTACACATTACCCTTATTTAATTCCCTTGATAAAGGAAATTTTACCTAAAAATATTAGTGTTATCGATTCTGGTAAGGGCGTAGCCAGACATACAAAAAATGTTTTGCAACTGAATGATTTATTGGCAGGATCGGATGGAGGAAGTAGTTCTCACCAATTTTTTACCAATGGGGATATAGATGTATTAAAATTCTTTTTAAGGGATGTCAGTGTGCCATATAAGGCGCAATTCCTGAATTTTTAGCTTTTACCTATTTGTGGAGACCTATTCCTGATTGTTTTTTGTGTAGGTCAAATAGGTAAAATCATATTTATGTCGCTCATCCTTGGGGTGGTATTCCTCTTTTGTCAATTGCCATTGGTTTTCGTCAAAATCTGGAAAAAAGGTATCCGCTTCAAAGGTTCCATGAACCCTGGTCAGTTCTATTTGGTTGGCATGCTCCAGTCCCAATTGATATATTTCGCCGCCACCAATAATAAAAGACAATGAGTCTTCCTTTACTAGGTTTAATGCTTCTGGCATGGAATGTACAACAATACAATCATCATGTTTTACGGTATAGTCCAGATCTCTGGTTATGATGATATGGGTTCTGTTGGGTAGGGGTTTTGGAAAACTCTCGAAGGTTTTTCGTCCCATAATTATTTTATGCCCTGAGGTGAGTTTTTTAAAACGTTTAAAATCGTCAGGTAAATGCCATATTAGATCATTGTCATTTCCCAAGGCGTTATTCTCGGCAGCAGCGGCTATAATAGATAGAGTGTTCACTATTCTTTTTTTTTGTTGATGTTGGATAAAGGAAATTCGGTTTCAATTTCCTTTTGTAATTCGGCTATTTTTTGTTTCTGTTTCAAAACTAATTTCTCCCGTTGTGAGCGTTCCCATTCCAGCCCCATGAATTTAGTAGTAACAAAAACATTAAAGGCATGAATAGCAAACAAAAATGCCCAAATGGTAATGCCCCAGACAAACCAGTTGTATTCTACCCCATACTTTAATATTTTATTAATGATGATCAAAAATACACTTCCGATCAAAAACACAACAAAATGACTAAAAAGTCTCCTTTTTTGCTTTATTCTAGCTTGGGCATGTTCCAATTGCTCATGCTCTTCAATGTCCATTTGTGATTTTTTTATGCTTGGTGAACATCCTAATTCCTATCTTTAAGCAAAGATACCATAAATACAAAATTTACATCTTCGGATATGCAAAAGATTATTAAGCAATTCCCAGTTTTGAGTCAATATACTTATGTAAATACGGCCACCTCGGGCTTGCTTTATGATGGCCTTTTAGATTGGCGCCAGGAGCACGACCTAGATTTTCTAATTGGGGGTAGTACCATGAAAATGAAAAGCAATATACTTCTTTCGGAAACTAGACATAACATTGGAAATTTCTTTGGATGCAAAACCGAAAATGTAGCTTTGGTGCCCAATTTTTCCATAGGACTGAATTTGCTTTTGGAAGGAATGGGCGGTAAAAGAAATGTATTGTTGTTGGAAGGCGATTATCCTTCTGTAAATTGGCCATTTGAAAAAAGGGAGTGCACCATGAATTACTTAAAAGTGACCGATACTTTAGAGGAAAATATTTATGACAAAGTAAAAGCGAATAATATAAATGTTTTGGCCCTTAGCCTGGTGCAATGGTTAAATGGGATTAAGGTTGATCTTAAATTTTTAAAGAAATTGAAAAAAGAGTTTCCCGATTTGTTGGTCATTGCCGATGGTACGCAATATTTGGGTACCGATAATTTTAATTTTGAGGATTCAGGCATAGACGTACTGGGTGCCAGTTCCTATAAATGGTTGCTTGGTGGCTATGGTAACGGTTTCATGTTATTCGCAGATGAAACACCGGCCAAATTTAATTGCAGGTCTATAGGATTTAATGCCGCCGATGGAGATTTAGAAGGTAAGGACAGGGTGTCCTTCGCAAAACAATTTGAACCGGGACATTTGGACACCTTTAATTTTGGGAGTCTAAACTATTCCTTGGGATTTCTGTCGGACATTGGAATAGACACTATAACCGATCAAATTAAAAAGCTTTCAATAAAAGCAAAGGGTGAACTAGAAAACTTAGGGTTGCTGGAAGAATCTGTGGTGAAGAGAAAAGATCATAGTCCTATATTTAATATCTCGGGGGATAAGGATTTGTATGGCAAATTTATGCAGAACGATGTGGTATGTGCACAGCGTGGAAATGGTATTCGTTTAAGTTTTCATTTCTACAACACAGAAAATGAGATAGATAAGATTATTGGAATCTTAAAAAAAAGTTAATCAATGTTAATTTCTTAGGAATTATATCTTTTTAAATTATCAAAGAAGATCAATTGTTAAACTTATTTTAAGAAAATGATAAAAATGATATGGGGCATTGGTAATGAGGCGTTTAATAATGTAATTTTGGGATTAATTTAAAATATATAGGTTATGGGAATTAAAAAACAATATTTAAAGAGCAAGCCAGTATGCAAGGTTACTTTTTCTGTGCCTGCTGAAGAAGCAAAGACGGTAGCTGTAGTTGGAGATTTTAATAATTGGAGCCCAAAAGGAAGTGCGTTGAAGAAATTGAAAAATGGAACTTTCAAGGGGACTTTCGATTTACCAAAGGAAAGTACTTATGAATTTAAATATATAGTGGACGGCAATTATATTAACGAAGCTGAGGCTGACCGTTATCAATGGAACGAATTTGCCGGTGCCGAGAACTCAGTATTGGAGCTATAGTTAATGACATCTGATACCATTGAAATTTAATGTCAATGGTATCAGATTAATTGGAGTGTTGGGCATTTTTATTCGGTTCCAATTTATTTTTCAATAGTAACCCCTTTCCAAAATGCGATTCTTCCTTGAATGGATTTCGCGAGTTCGCCAATTTCTGGATAATACCAGGCCATATCATTATTTTTTTACCATCAACCGTTGTGTTGTTATAAGAGGCAGTGTCTTTCCGAAGGCTTATGGTGTGGGTTGTGCTAAGGGAAAAATACGCTGCGTTGATGCTTTCTTTAGGGAAAGGAAATATGGATTATTTTTAATTACAATAGTATCCTCACTTTCGGTAATAGTTGTATTGTTCCGGGTAGCCTTCGTAATATTGCTTTTTAATCTTGTAATTAGAGGATTTACGGTTCCCAATATATTGAATCCTATTTTTTTACTAGAATATAATTTTTAAAATATTTCTTGGAATCCGCATAGGCATGTAGAACTTTTAGACCGGCCCCTTTTGCTAATTTTTTTATATCGTTGTCATTGTATTTCTGTGAAACTTCAGTATGTATTGTTTCCCAGGCTTCAAAATTAACGGCCAAGTCTATTGCTCTGATATATACTTCCTGTTTTTCCTTGGAAACCAAATAGCTTTTCGCAGTACCTGTCTGTGGATCATAGGTTTCCCAATGTAAAAAGTTTTCCAATATAAAATTTCCTTGTAATTCGGAATTGATTCTTTTTAATAAGTTTTTGTTGAAGGATTCAGTAACTCCTGCCGGATCGTTATAGGCATCTAAAATGGTCTGAGGATTTTTTTTCTGATCACAACCCAGTAGGATCATATCGTTACTACCCATGGAATTCTCTAATTCAGATAGGAATTGTATGGCTTGATCATGGAGCAAATTGCCAATATTAGATCCAAGGAAGAGGATTATATTTCTGGCCTTGTCGTCCTTCCTTATAGATTTTAAGGTTTCGATATAGGTACCCTGCCTTGTCTCAACATTTACCCCAGGGTACTGCAAGGAAAGTGATGCTTCCAATTGGTCCAGGGCATTCTGACTTATGTCTATAGGGATATATTTAAAATCGACTCCATTGCGCGATAATTGCTCTAATAATATTTTGGTTTTTTTACCATCACCCGCTCCGAGTTCAAATAAATTTATACTATTGGTGTCTTTCAAAAACTGCTCCGTAATTTGAACCTTATTCAGGTCCAATATATTGTATTCGCAATTGGTTAAATAATACTCCGGCATATCCATGATTTGCTGAAAAATTTTATCTCCATCATGGTTATAAAAATATTTTGAGGATAAGTGTTTTGGAAAGTCGGTCAAGCCTTCGCGTACATCCTTTACAAATTTCAAATCAAGTTCCGTTATTGTTTGCCGTTCCATATATTAGTTTTTATTTGGCCAATCTTATTCCGGTGTATTGCCATCTCAGTTGGGTTGGAAAGAAATTGCGGTAAGTGTACCTAGCGTGTTTTGTAGGGGTCGCAATAGAACTTCCTCGGAGTACCTTCTGATTTACCATAAACTTCCCATTGTATTCCCCTAGGGCACCAGCTGCTTTGGCATAATTTGGGTAGGGTAAATAGGCACTTTCCGTCCATTCCCATCTTTTGCCCCAATTGAAATTTGGGGAGGCTACTTCCCATTCGAACTCAGTAGGTAAGCGACAGTTTTTCCATTGTGCAAAAGCATAGGCCTCAAAATAGGATATATGGGTTACCGGTACATCCAAATCTATCTTTTGCAGTCCGTCTAAAGTATAATTATGCCATGCTCCCTCTATTTGGTGCCAATAGAGGGGCGCTTTGATTGAGTTCTGATTGATCCAATCCCATCCTTCGGCATGCCAGAGGTCAAATTTTTTATAGCCACCATCCTCCATAAAGGCAAGGTATTCCAAATTGGTCACCAGTTTATTGGAAATGGAAAATGGTTGTAGGTATACCTTATGGAAACCTAATTCATTATCGTAACAGAAATCTTCCGAGTTATGACCAATATTATATATGCCTTCAGTGATATGCAACCATTCTTGAGGGGGCTTTTCTGGAATATGTTCTTTGTGGTTGGGGGAAAAGACGGGCAACAACGGGTTGTTGCCAAGTATGTATTTAATATCTGTTAGTAATAATTCCTGGTGTTGTTTTTCATGGTGTATTCCTATTTCGACCAATTCCTCGATTTCCTTGGTAATAGATTGCTCTAATAGGAACTTTATGTTTTGGGTAACATGGTTTCTGTATTCATAGACCTTGGCTACGGAGGGCCTGGACAGATTGCCGCGATCGGCACGAATTACCCTTTTGCCAACGGTTTCATAATAGCTATTGAAAACAAAGGAAAAGTTGGGGTCGAAACATTCATAATTGACAAAATGTTTTTTTAGTACAAATTCTTCAAAAAACCATGTGGTATGGCCCAAATGCCATTTTGGAGGGGAAACATCAATTATAGGCTGTACCACATAATCCTCTATTTCCAGCGGCTGGCAAATGGTTTCGGTATGTCTTCTTGTTTTTATAAAGAAATTAATCATTTGACCAGTAAGGAGCATATTAATTTTTATCCCTAAATTAAGTAATATACGCAACTTTTGATTAACCCAAAAAATAAGAAATTAACCCATTACATTTTAGAACAGAGTCTTGGGAATGTCGTAGGGTTGGTCTAGGGAAAAAAGTTTTCCTTACACAGTACTACTAAAAAAGAAGATATTATACGGCTACTGCTCCCTTGATATGTGGATGCGGGTCATAATCCAACAGACTAAAATCTTCAAAGGTAAAGTCGAAAATATCCTTGACATCAGAATTCAGAACCATTTTTGGCAGCGGTCTAGGCTGTCGACTTAATTGCAGTGCAACTTGTTCAAAATGGTTGTTGTAGATATGTGCATCGCCAAAGGTGTGAATGAATTCGCCGGGTTGCAATCCGCAAACCTGGGCCACCATTAGGGTAAATAGGGCGTAGGAGGCAATATTGAACGGGACACCTAAAAATATATCGGCACTTCTTTGATATAATTGACAGGATAATTTACCATCGGCAACATAGAATTGGAAGAAGGCATGACACGGGGGTAAGGCCGCTTTTTCATTGGCTACATTTTCTGAGAACGACAATGAAGTGTCTGGTAATACACTGGGGTTCCAAGCAGAAACCAACATGCGTCTACTGTTGGGGTTGGTTTTAAGTGAGTTTATTACTTCCTTTATCTGATCTATTTCGTCACCGTTCCAATTGCGCCATTGGTATCCGTAAACAGGACCTAAGTTTCCATTTTCATCGGCCCATTCATTCCATATCCGTACACCATTTTCCTGTAAATAGGCAATGTTGGTATCTCCTTTTAAGAACCACAGCAATTCATGAACTATCGATTTTAGATGAAGTTTTTTTGTGGTAATCATGGGGAAGCCCTCAGCCAGATTAAAACGCATTTGGTACCCAAATACACTTTTGGTGCCAGTTCCGGTCCTATCTCCTTTTTGGATTCCATTTTCCAAAACATGTTCTAGTAAATCGTGGTATTGTTTCATAAGACACTTTCTTGATGCGCTCCAAAAAAGGAGCAGGCTGATTTTAGATTTAAATCTAAAAAATTTGTGTTGCGAAATTAGGAAAATCAACCCTGAATGCGATCATCTATAGCCTGAAGTTATTAAATTTTATTAACGGGAATGAATGTTCTATCCTCTTTGGGAAGCAATTTTTTTGAGGAGTTTTTTTGCTGTTTATCCCAGAATCATTCCTGCTATGGTAGCGGAAAGTAAAGAGGCAATGGAACCTCCAAGTACGGCCTTCATTCCAAATTCTGATAAAGTCTTTCTCTGGCCGGGAGCTAGTGAACCTATACCGCCGATCTGAATACCTATGGATGCGAAATTCGCAAATCCGCATAACATATAAGTAGCCATGATAACCGATTTGTTGAAGGTGAAATGGGTACTACTGGCTATGTTTTTTAACTCTGCCAGTTGTATGTATCCAATGAATTCGCTGGCGGCCAATTTAATTCCTAAAAGTTGCCCCATCAACATAATATCTACTGAATCCACACCTATAAGCCACATAAGTGGGGCAAAAATGGTTCCTAGTATGGCCTCCAGTGAAAATTTCTCATAGGGGGAATTGGTAGCGATCCATGAGTTTAGTGTTGTAATATCTCCTGTCCAATTTAAGATACCATTGATCATGGCAATAAAGGCAACAAATACTAAAAGCATGGCGCCAACGTTTACGGCCAATTTTAAGCCCTCTGTGGTGCCGTTGGAGATGGAGTCCAGTATGTTGGAGCCAATTTTTTCGTTGGAGACATTGACTTCAGTATTTATGGCTTCGGTTTGTGGATATAAAATTTTGGAGATGACAATAGCGCCAGGAGCTGCCATTACAGATGCTGCCAACAAGTGCTTGGCAAACTGTAGCCTGAGTATCGGGTCGTCTCCTCCTAAAAAACCAATGTAAGCGGCTAAAACGGCGCCGGCCACAGTAGCCATACCTCCGATCATCACCAAGAGTATTTCGGACTTGGTCATTTTTTCTAAATAGGCCTTGATTAATAAGGGGGCTTCTGTTTGCCCTAAAAAAATATTACCAGTAACACTTAGACTTTCAGCGCCTGATATGCCAAGGGTTTTAGACAATAGCCAAGCCAATGCTTGGACTACTTTTTGGATAATTCCCAAATAAAATAAAACTGAGGTCAGTGCAGAAAAGAAGATTATGGTCGGTAATACCTGAAATGCAAAAATAAATCCGAAGGTATCCATGTCCACAACCAGCCCTTCAAATAGGAATTTACTTCCTGCTCTTGTGAAATCTAAGATGCTTACAAAAATTCTCCCTCCAAATTCGAAAATTTTAGAAATAAAGCTAAGGTCAAATCGATATCCAAAGGCATTAAAGCCTATTTTTTCCCCTATTAGAATACAAATGGCCAATAGCAGTTGGATAATGAGTCCTATTCCTGCCGTTTTCCAGTTGATGGCTTTTTTGTTGTTGCTAAAAAGGTAGGCAATTAAGATTAAGGAACCCATGCCTAAAATACCTCTCCAAATACTTTGAAACGAAAAGCCTTGATTGGGGGTAATCTCCGTGCTGCTATTAATAGCTATGGAGGTGTTTAATTCTTGGCCTAGGGATGGAAATGCTATAAGACAAAAAACAAATAACACCCAAAGCTTATTTTTCATCCAATATTTATTATAGATATTTTATTTGCGTTTGGAGATTTCATCCCTAAGTTTTGCTGCTTTTTCATAGTCCTCGCTGGCAACCGCCTTGTCCAACTCTGCATATAGTTCTTCGAGACTAAGTTCTTTGTATCCTTCTGATGCCCCGGGATTTATTTCAACCGTTTCTCCCTCTTGAAGAATTTCATCAACAATAATGCTATCGTCAGAGTCTTCCTTGTCCTTCTCTTTTGAAGAAAATTTCAGAAAAATACCCGCTTTGTCCAAGATGGTCTTGTATGTAAAAATTGGAGCATTGAACCTCAATGCCAAAGCTATGGCATCACTGGTCCTGGCATCTATAATTTCCTCTATTTTATCACGTTCGCAAATTATACTGGAATAAAAAACACCATCTACCAATTTATGGATGATGACCTGTTTGACAACAATGTCAAAACGGTCGGCGAAATTTTTAAATAAGTCGTGTGTAAGTGGTCTTGGTGGCTTAATTTCCTTCTCCAGAGCTATGGCAATGGATTGGGCTTCAAAAGCACCAATGACGATAGGTAGTTTTCGGTCACCTTCAACTTCATTCAATATAAGGGCATATGCGCCATTTTGTGTTTGGCTATAGGAAATCCCCTTTATTTTTAATCTAACTAAGCTCATAGAAATTTATCAACTAAAAAAGGCTGTTCAAAATACTGGGCGGACCAAGTAAATTTGAGCAGCCCTTAGGGGGCACAATTTAACAAAAATTAAGCGTTTTGTGCCTTAAATTTCTTTAATTTTTCGATTAGCTTAGGAACAACTTCGAAAGCATCGCCTACTACGCCGTAGTCGGCGGCCTTGAAAAATGGTGCCTCTGGGTCTGTATTAATAACTACTTTTACCTTGGATGAGCTAACCCCGGCCAAATGCTGAATGGCGCCCGAAATACCAATGGCAATATATAAATTACTGGCTACAGGTTTTCCGGTTTGGCCAACATGTTCTCCGTGAGGTCGCCACCCTAGGTCAGAAACAGGTTTGGAACAGGCCGTTGCCGCGCCCAGTACCTCTGCCAATTCTTCTATCATTCCCCAGTTTTCAGGTCCTTTTAGTCCCCGTCCCCCTGAAACCACAATGTCGGCATCAGCTATAGTAGCCTTTCCTACTACTTTGTCAATTTCAATGGATTTAGTGGTAAACATATCTTCCGCTAGGGTAGGTTCAAAGTTCTCGACCGCGGCAGTGGTGTTGTTTTCTTTACTTCCAAAAGCATTATTGGAAACCCCAATAATTTTAACTTCGGAAGAAATCTCGGTAATGGCGAAACCTTTGTTGCTAAAAACAGTTCTTTTTACCTTAAATGGATCTGTGCTTTCCGGGGCGGAAACCACATTGGGAACATATCCGGCCTTTAGGTGGGCGGTTAATAGAGGAGCCAAAAATTTTGTATCTGCACTGGAACTGAGAATAATGACCTTGGCCGCTTCTTTCTGAGTAACTTGACCTATAACGTTGGCAAAAGCTTCGGCGTTAAATGTCTTCAGACGATCATCGGAGACGTTAAATACCTTTGAAACTCCATAGTTTCCAAGGCTTTCTGGCTCGTTGGTGTTAAAGGTGATTGCCGTGGCGGTAGTTCCCATTTGCTTTGCAACCTCGTACCCATAGGAGGCAACCTCATGGGCGTTCTTTTTTAATTTTCCGTTTTCGGATTCTGTATAAACTAAAACTGACATAGATTTTAATGTTTTATATAAGTGCCCAGTTCCAAAGATTATTGTAAAAGGCGTTATAAATTATTTTCTTTTAGACTGTTAAGAGCAATGCTTTGATGAGGTTTTGCCTAAAGTCTACAACTATTTTGGGACTTAAATCTTAGATTACCTTCGCTTCGTTGTGCAATAAATCAATCAATTCATCAATATTGTCGGCATCCACCAATTTAACCTGACCCTTGGGAGCGGGTTTTTCAAATTTAATATCGGCCGTTGCTTTACTGGCAGAAATAGGTTCAACCACATTTAATTTCTTTTGGCGGGCCATCATTATTCCTCTCATGTTGGGGATTCTTAGGTCACTTTCTGCCACCAAACCTTTTTGCCCCCCGATAACTAGGGGTAAGGTTGTGGATATTTTTTCTTTGCCACCGTCAATCTCCCTCATAGCGGTAGCGTTATTGCCTTCTATTTCCAAGCTAATACAGGTATTTACGAAATTCATTCCCAAGAGGGAGGCTAAAATCCCAGGGACCATTCCTCCGTTGTAATCAATAGATTCACGTCCTGCTATGATGAGGTCATATTCTCCATTTTTAGCTATTTCTGCCAATTGCTCGGCTACAAAATATCCGTCGGTAGGAATGGCGTTTATCCTTATAGCTTCGTCTGCGCCAATGGCAAGGGCCTTTCTGATAGTGGATTCTGTGCCAGCTTCGCCAACAGTTGCTACATGAACGGTGGCGCCTTGTTTTTCTTTGAACCACATGGCTCGCGTAAGGCCAAATTCATCGTTGGGGTTTATAACAAATTGAACTCCATTGGTGTCAAATTTGGTGTCTCCTTCAGTGAAGTTTATTTTGGAAGTAGTGTCTGGAACATTACTTAGGCATACTAAAATTTTCATACATTAATATTTTGTTGTCCAATATTTAAGAAACGATGGCTAAGATACTTAATAATTTTTATAAATACTATGCATGCATAGTATTTTTTGCGGTATTTTTAATTATTAACCTCTTAGTTTTGATATATTATTTCCTACTTTTGCTAGCGCTTTTAGCATTTTAACATAACGATTCCATTTTAGAGATGAAAACACTACAGTTTAGGGAAGCTATACAACAGGCAATGTCCGAGGAGATGAGGAAAGACGAATCCATATATTTAATGGGTGAGGAAGTTGCAGAATATAACGGAGCTTATAAGGCTTCTAAAGGAATGTTGGATGAATTTGGTCCGGAAAGGGTAATAGATACCCCAATATCCGAGCTTGGTTTTTCTGGTATTGGTGTCGGCTCTGCTATGACAGGTAATAGGCCGATTATAGAATTTATGACCTTTAATTTTGCTTTGGTCGGTATTGATCAAATCATTAATAATGCAGCCAAGATCAGGCAAATGTCTGGAGGTCAATTTAATTGTCCAATAGTTTTTCGAGGTCCAACTGCCTCTGCCGGTCAATTGGGAGCCACGCATTCACAGGCATTTGAAAGTTGGTACGCGAACTGTCCCGGACTAAAAGTAGTAGTTCCTTCCAATCCAAAAGATGCCAAGGGATTATTGAAATCTGCTATTCGCGATAATGATCCCGTTATTTTTATGGAATCGGAACAAATGTATGGTGATAAAGGCGAAGTGCCGGAAGGCGATTTTACCATACCATTGGGAGTTGCCGATATTAGAAGGGAAGGTACGGATGTTACTATTGTTTCCTTTGGTAAAATAATTAAAGAAGCAGATAAAGCCGCCGAGGAATTGGCCAAAGAAAATATAAGTGTAGAAATTATTGATTTGCGTACCGTAAAGCCTTTGGATTATGAAACGGTTCTGAAATCTGTAAAGAAAACCAATAGATTGGTTATTTTGGAGGAGGCTTGGCCTTTTGGCAACGTAGCCACAGAGCTTACTTATCATGTTCAGTCAAACGCATTTGATTATTTGGACGCTCCAATTGTGAAGATTAACACTGCTGATACTCCGGCACCATATTCTCCAGTACTTTTGGCGGAATGGCTGCCCAATCATGAAGATGTGGTTAAAGCGGTTAAAAAAGTGATGTACAAATAAATTGCAAACTAATTATTGTATAGGCTTCGTTGACTTGTAGTTGACGAAGCTTTTGTATTATAAATCAATTTAAATAGGTAAGAATAGTCCATAGGTTACGTCTATAGGTTGAGTTCCCTAATTTAACGGAAAGGAACAATGTTTTTAAACGTCCGTTTATATCAGAAAATGACAAAAAGCCTTATAATGTTTTTTTTGTTTATGGTCCAATTTTCCATATCCCAGACCAAGGTTGGCGGTATTGTATTGGACGATTCGGGCGAACCTGTATCATTTGCCAATGTTTTGTTCAAAGATTCTTCTGAAGGAACAATTACCAATGACAATGGAAGATTCTATATGGAATCTGAAAATACACATAATACCTTATTGGTGTCTTTTATTGGTTATGAGACCAAGGAAATTGCCCTTAGCTCCAAGGTGACTTATGATATGAATGTTGTGCTGGCGGAGTCCAATGAGCAGTTGGACGAGGTGGTGGTGTATTTTGGGAAGACAGATAAAAAAGATAACCCGGCCATAGATATTCTTAAAAAAATATGGGCTAAGAAACGTAATAATGGGGTTCATTTGTTCCAACAATATCAGTTTGATAAATACGAAAAAGTAGAATTTGATCTAAATACGATAGATAGTGCCCTAATGAAAAGTAGGGTTTTTAGGGGATTGGAATTTGTATTTAATGATTTGGATACTTCACGAATAACAGGGAAGACCTATTTGCCCATTTTTTTAAATGAAACCTTTTCCAAGGTGTATGGAAATAATAAAACTAACATAGAAAAGGAAGATGTGTTGGGGAGTAAAAATTCTGGCTTTAGCAATAATCAGGCAATAATAGCATTTATAGCAGATTTGTATTCCGATTACGATATATATGATAATTATTTAAAATTTTTCGATAAAAGTTTTACCAGTCCATTGTCTAGGACAGGTGTGGATACTTATAATTATGTCTTGGCCGATAGTGCCTATATAGATAATAAATGGTGCTATAATATTATTTATTACCCGAGAAGAAAGAATGAATTGACATTTAAAGGGGACTTTTGGGTAAATGATACTACCTACGCGGTAAAGAATATAAATTTGGCCGTAACTAAAAGTGCCAATATTAACTGGGTAAAGGAAATATATATAGAACAAGAGTTTGATGTGGTCAATGATTCTGTTTTTCTATTGACCAGAGATTATATGTTATCCGATTTTAGTTTTAGTAAAAAGGAAAATTCAAGAGGGGTATATGGTAAGAGGACTACGGTCTACGGGGACTATAAATTTGATGTGCCCAAGCCAAATGAGTTTTACAAAGCCAAGACCGATCCCTATGATCCTATTGTCCTGAACAAGGAGGATGACTTTTGGGAAACCAATAGGTTAGAGTCCCTAAACGCAGATGAAAAAGGTATTTATAAATTGTTGGATACCTTAAAAACAGTGCCTAAGTTTAAAAGTTATTACAACATAATAAGTATACTTGGCTCTGGGTATGTGGAAATAGATAAATGGAATTTGGATTTAGGGGATGTCTATAGTGTTTTTGGTTATAATGAAGCGGAAGGAGTTCGTTTAAGGGCAGGGGCAAGAACCTATTTTGGTCAAAATGATCCATGGCGGTTACAGGCTTATCTAGCCTATGGGTTTGGTGACGATAAATTTAAATATGGGATATCTGGTAAATGGTTGGTAGATAAGAAAACCAGGTTTATTATTTCCGGGGGTAAGCGAAGGGATATAGAGCAATTGGGGATTAGCTTAACAGCTACCACCGATGTTTTGGGGAGAAGTATAGCCTCATCTTCCGTTTTTACCGTGGGATCTAATGACAGGCTGACCAACATAGACCTTAGTACGTTTCAATTGGAGCTGGAGCCATTGCGCAACTTTAGGATAGGGGTTGGGGGGTCATATAGAACTCTTGGGTCTGCCTTGCCAAACGCTTTTAGTTTGGATTATATAGATCCAACATCCGCCACAGGGGTGTCCTCGGAAATAAATCAATTTGATCTTTCTACTGTTCTTATATACACTCCAGGAAAGAGAACCATAGGTGATGGGGTGGAAAGAAGGGATGTGAACGATAATTACAGTACTCTATTTTTGTCATATACGAACGGAATTAAAAATTTCTTGGATAGTGATTTCGATTATAAAAAGGTTCAGTTTAGTTACACACAACCTTGGCAGGTAGGCGGCTTGGGAAGGTTGCTCAGTACTGTGGAGGTTGGGAAGACTTATGGGGAGGTTCCACTGGGGCTGCTTAACGCTATTCCAGGAAATCAAACATTTTTTTCTGTTTACAATACGTTCTCGAATCTTGATTTTTATGAATTTGTCACCGATACCTATGTTTCAGCACATTTGGAACATAACTTTAACGGTAGACTTTTCTCTAGGATTCCTTTCATGAGAAAATGGAATTTAAGGGAAATAATAGGCTTAAGAGGTGTCTGGGGAGAACTTTCGGACGAAAACATAGCCTTGAGCGCACCTGCAAATATTCCTTTAATATCGCCCAATGATAAAATATACTGGGAGTATTCGGTTGGCGTAGGCAATATATTAAAGATATTAAGGATAGATTTTAATTTTAGGGGCAATTATTTAGAAAACCCGGGAGCAAGGTCGTTTGGGGTAACAGGGTCTTTTGGATTTAATTTCTGATGTATTTTTTTGACCGTTACCTGATATTAATTTGTTATTTTAGAAAACTATTAGATTAAACATAACCCTATGAGCAGTGAAGAAATTACGTCGTTCGATGTATTGATTGAAATACCAAAAGGTAGTAGAAATAAGTATGAGTATGATTTTGCCCTAAAAAAAATAAGATACGACAGGATGATTTTTTCATCCATGATGTATCCTGCGGACTATGGCTTTGTTCCTGAAACTTTGGCCTTGGACGGTGATCCATTGGATGTACTTGTTCTGGTGACGGAAGCAACATTTCCAGGGTGTGTTATGGAAGTTAAGCCTATTGGTGTCTTTCATATGACAGATGAAAAAGGCCCGGATGAAAAGGTGATTTGTGTGCCAGTTTCAGACCCGGTTTGGAACCAGATTAACGACCTTAATGAATTGAATCCGCATTTAATTAAGGAAATAGAGCATTTCTTTAAGGTTTACAAGGATTTGGAAAAAAAGAAAGTCGATGTAGGTGGATGGGGAGAACAACAAGAAGCCAGAGAGATTGTTGCAAAATGTATACAACGCTTTAAGGATAGTGATGTGCCAAGACAGGATGTTAGTATAAAGTACTAATCCAAATTTTTTTAAAAACTTGAAAAGCAATATCATAGATGTGATATTGCTTTTTTTATTCTCCCATATTTTACTACTTTTGATCCTCAAAATATAACCAATAATCAAACAAATGGATTCAATAATTATTTACGTGCCAATAATTATGGCATTGGTAGGTCTTGCTTTTATGGCGGTAAAAAGATCTTGGGTGTTAAAACAAAATGCTGGAGATGGAAAAATGAAAGAAATTTCGGATCACATCTATGAAGGCGCCTTGGCATTTCTTAAGGCAGAATATAAATTATTGACCATATTCGTTATAGGGGCAAGTGTAGCATTGGCTGCAATTTCTTTTATTGTGCCTACTACACATATCCTTATTGTAGTAGCTTTTATTTTTGGGGCATTCTTTTCTGCATTGGCAGGTAATATGGGTATGAAAATTGCCACTAAAACCAATGTTAGAACCACGCAAGCGGCCCGTACCAGTTTGCCACAGGCATTAAAGGTGTCTTTTGGTGGTGGTACCGTAATGGGGCTCGGTGTTGCAGGTCTTGCAGTTTTGGGCTTAACTGCGGCCTTTATATTGTTATTTCAGTTCTTTATGAGCGGCTCATGGACTTCAACAGAAGATATGACCATTGTACTTGAAACCCTAGCAGGATTTTCCCTTGGTGCTGAATCTATTGCTTTATTTGCCAGAGTTGGTGGAGGTATCTATACCAAGGCGGCAGATGTAGGAGCAGATTTGGTGGGCAAGGTAGAGGCAGGTATTCCTGAGGATGATCCTCGGAATCCTGCTACCATAGCCGATAACGTTGGGGACAATGTTGGGGATGTTGCAGGTATGGGGGCGGATTTATTTGGGTCTTATGTAGCTACCGTTTTGGCAGCTATGGTACTTGGGAATTATGTAATTAAGGATATGGGAGGGGCTATACAGGATGCCTTTGGAGGTATAGGACCTATTTTATTGCCAATGGCCATAGCCGGATTTGGAATTCTTTTTTCTATTATCGGTACTATGTTGGTGAAAATAAAAAATAACGAGGCCAAGGAAAAGCAGGTGCAAGGAGCATTGAACTTAGGAAACTGGGTTTCAATAATCTTAACCCTAATTTCTTGCTTTGTGTTGGTGAAGTATATGTTGCCGGAAACAATGCAAATGGAATTTTTTGGTGAAGGTCTAAAGGATATTTCTTCCATAAGGGTTTTTTATGCTACTGTAATTGGTTTAGTAGTGGGTGGGGTTATCTCTTCAGTTACTGAGTATTATACAGGCTTGGGCACAAAACCGGTTTTGGCCATTGTTCAAAAATCCAGTACTGGTGCCGGAACTAATGTTATTGCCGGTTTGGCAACAGGGATGATCTCTACTTTTCCAACGGTTTTATTGTTTGCAGCAGCTATTTGGTCTTCATATGCCTTTGCTGGTTTTTATGGGGTGGCATTGGCTGCTTCAGCAATGATGGCTACTACGGCCATGCAATTGGCTATTGATGCCTTTGGGCCTATTTCAGACAATGCTGGTGGTATTGCTGAAATGAGTGAACAGGATCCTATAGTAAGGGAACGTACAGATATTTTGGATTCCGTAGGGAACACTACGGCGGCTACAGGAAAAGGATTTGCCATAGCCTCGGCAGCATTAACATCATTGGCTTTATTTGCAGCTTATGTAACCTTTACTGGTATAGACGGTATTAACATTTTTAAAGCGCCAGTACTGGCCATGTTATTCGTTGGGGGAATGATTCCAGTGGTTTTTTCTGCATTGGCCATGAATTCTGTCGGTAAAGCGGCCATGGATATGGTTTACGAAGTGAGAAGGCAATTCAAGGAGATTCCTGGAATTATGGAAGGTACCGGGAAACCTGATTATGCCAAATGTGTAGATATCTCTACCAAGGCTGCCCTACGTGAAATGATGTTGCCCGGAATATTGACCATTGGATTTCCAATCGCGATTGTTCTTTTGGGCAAGTTGGTGTATGGGGATGATAATCAATTGATAGCTGAAATGTTGGGAGGATATATGGCTGGAGTTACGGTATCTGGGGTACTTTGGGCTATATTTCAAAACAATGCCGGAGGTGCTTGGGATAATGCAAAAAAATCTTTCGAAGCAGGTGTCGAAATTAATGGTGAGATGACCTATAAGGGGTCGGATGCACATAAAGCCGCAATAACGGGAGATACTGTAGGAGATCCATTTAAGGATACTTCAGGGCCTTCAATGAACATTCTAATTAAGCTGACCTGCCTAATAGGATTGGTAATCGCACCTATATTAGGGGGGCATCAGGAGACTGGAGTAGCTGGACAAGATGTGCAAGTGGAAATGAGTGTGGATTCGGAAGATCTTGCACAAGCCATTGTTACTTATTCCACCACAGTGAATGGGGAGGCTATAACAGAGGAGAAGACCTTCAAGGGCACCGCGAAGACCGTAAAGTCTGAATTGGTTGATTTTGAGAATACTGCGATTAAATCAGGGAGTACACCTGCTAAAGTTGTAATAGAGAAAGTAGAGGTTAAAAAGTAAGTTGTAGAACTTATATTTTCGAATTATCTTAAAGCCCCGTTTATCGGGGTTTTTTTAGTTGTAAGTTATAATGTCACCGCCAATGAATTATTACGATTTAACCACATTGGGTATTGCCTTTGGATTAGGTTTGCTGGCAGGCCTTCAGAGGCAGAAGGCCAATAGTGAAATGGCAGGGGTAAGAACCTTTACCCTAATTGCTGTATTGGGGGTATTGGCCGGATTTTTAAGTAGGGATTATCAAAATCCGTTTATTTTACCGGTTCTGGGTTTAGGGATTACAGGACTTTTGATTGTCGCGAATCTTATTAAACTGAAAGCCTTTACCAATCCGGACATTGGGCAAACAACAGAGGTTGCGGCTTTGATGATGTTTGCTATAGGGGCTTACTTGGTGTTGGGAGACAGGGTGCTGGGAGTAATAATAGGTGCTTCTATGGCTGTATTGCTTTATGTAAAGGAAGGCCTTCATGATTTTATAGATAGGCTTCAGGAAAAGGATCTTGCCGCTATAATGACTTTTGCAGGGATCTCATTGGTGGTGCTTCCTATTTTGCCCAATAAAACTTTTGGCCCGTATAACGTACTGAATCCCCAGAACATTTGGTTAATGATAACCCTTATTGTAGGGTTGAGTGTTATAGGGTATTTTATTTACAAGTTCGTAGGGAAGAAAGTCGGAATAATTTCAAATGGTATTTTGGGCGGATTGATCAGTAGTACAGCGACCACGGTAAGTTATGCACGAAAAACGAAAGATAATCAAACTATTAGTAAAATGGCGGCCTTTGTCATTACAACGGCCTCTACTATTGCTTTGGCTCGGGTAATGGTGGAAGTGGGGATAGTGGTGCCCGAAAAAATTCCCGAAATGCTGTTGCCTTTGTTGTTGGAGTTTACGGTTATGGCTATTGTTTGCATTGGTTTGTTCTATAGTATAAATAAAGATTCTGGTAATAATCAAATGCCAGAACCTAGTAACCCTGCACAGTTTAAGAGTGCGTTGATCTTTGGGTTGTTATATGGGGCAATTTTGTTAGCTGTTGCGTTCGCGAAAGAAGAATTTGGAAACGAAGCTTTATACCTTGTGGCGATTGTTAGCGGTTTAACGGATGTAGATGCCATTACACTTTCCTTGTCCCAACTGATTAAAACGGAAACTTTGAACGCTAATACAGGCTGGCGGCTTATTCTAATGGCTTCCATGTCCAATTTAGCTTTTAAGGGGGTAATGGCCGGAGTATTGGGGACTAAGGAATTGGGCAGATGGGTGGCAATTTCATTCGGAATTGCTATTACAGCTGGGGTGTTTTTAATCTGGTTATGGCCAGAGAATATGTAATTTTAAGATATGGGATTATTTGGTGGCCGCGACCCTGTACAGATTGTAGTTTTTCAAACTTATGGCTCCAACTCCCAATTGTATATTAAGGGCCGTGCTCTGGAGGATGAAAATATTGATCTTACAAAAAAGAATTTCATACATCTTTTGATTAACTCCTGGAAACGTTTTGGGACGGATGTTGTTGGGAATTGTACTTTGGAATTGAAGCTTCCCAATGGGGATGTGCATGATTTTATAACGGACAGGGAAGGTTATTTTCTCTTGAACCTGAATAAAACCGATCTTCAATCTATGTGCAATGAGGAAGGATGGTTGGCATTTGAGGTATCCTATGCCGAAAATACCGTTAAGAGAATAATTCAACTTAGAAACAGGTTTCCTGGGGAAATGTTGATTCCTTCCCCGGAAGCGGACTTTGGGATAATAAGTGATATAGATGACACCATTTTACAAACTGGCATGGTGTCCTTATTGAAATGGCGGGTTTTGTATAACACTTTCTTGAAAACCCCCGAAAGAAGGATTCCCTTGACGGGAGCCCCGGAATTTTATCATTTGCTGCATAGGGGGCCATCTGGAGAAAAATCGAACCCTATTTTTTATGTGAGTAATAGTCCGTGGAATTTATATCTCTATTTGAAGTTTTTTTTGAGTAATAATAATTTTCCAAAAGGCCCCATTCTATTGCGAAGCCTAAGTGCGTTTTTTAAAAGAAATAAGTCTATAGGGCAGGACGATCGCCCACATAAAATTAATGAAATCTTAAATATTTTTAAAACCTATCCGGCACTTTCTTTTGTGCTTATTGGGGATAGCGGGGAGAAAGATGCGGATATCTATTTAGAAATTGCCAAATTGTTTCCCAATAGGGTTAAGGCTATTTATCTGAGAAGTGTGCGGCATAAGAAGAAAATGTTACGGGTAGCCAGTTTGTTCCGCGACTTTAAAGTTGTTCCCTTGCTATTGGTAGAGGATAGTGACCAAGCTATACAAAATGCCCGGGAAAATGGACTGATCATGCCAAAATAAACCTTGTGTTTATATCGGTATTTTTTACGGTTTTATGGCAGCGTTTTATTCTTAAGAAAAAAGAAAATGGTTTAGGCTTAAAATAAACCGTTGATCTCGGCATCTATTTTGTTTATCACCAACCCTAAATCTTCTGGCTCGTCAACAAAATTTAGCTTATCCACATCGATCACTAAGAGGTTTCCTTTGCCGTAGCTTTGTGCCCATGCCTCATAACGCTCGTTCAATCTGCTTAAATATTCAATAGAAATACTATTTTCATATTCCCGGCCCCGTTTGTGGATTTGATTTACCAAATTGGGAATGGAGCTCCTTAGGTAAATCAGCAGATCAGGCGGCTGTACCAAGGTTTCCATTAATTCAAAAAGGCTGGTGTAATTGCTGAAATCCCTATTGGTCATTAAACCCATTGCGTGTAGATTAGGGGCAAATATATGGGCATCCTCGTAGATGGTACGGTCTTGAATGGTGTCCTTTCCACTTTTCCTAATCTGCAATATTTGTCTATATCTATTGTTCAAAAAGTATATCTGGAGATTAAAGCTCCATCTTTCCATTTGATTGTAAAAGTCGTCCAGATACGGATTGTCAACCACATCTTCAAATTGGGCCTCCCATTGGTAGTGTTTGGAAAGTAATCTTGTTAAGGTGGTTTTGCCAGCCCCAATATTTCCTGCAACGGCGATATGCATAGATTCAGTGATTATGATTAGTGGTTGCTTATTTTTAATAAAGCGGTACAATATACAAGATATCGTGTGCATGTTAAAATCTTTGATAGAATATCCGATAAAAAACAATTTGTAAGGGATAATTGTTTTTTTAATGGTTTTTGGATTAAACCAAAATATATAATTGTAGTCTTAAGCTTGATATAAATTGTAAAATAATGAAAGGCTTCTATTTTTTCTCTTTGATGCTATTAGCATCCCACACTGTGATTTGCGCCCAAGATTTTCAGGGCGAAGCTACCTATTTCAGTAAGACTACGGTGAATATGGATTTTGAAGGTAGGCAAATACCCGAAGATCGAAAAAAACAAGTAATGCAAAGAATAAAGGATGCTAATGAGCGAACCTATATTTTAACCTTTGACAAGTCTACCGCAATTTATAAGGAGGAAGAACGATTGGCGCAACCTGGCAATGAAAGAGGCGGAGGCCGATTTGGGATGATGAGCGGATCCGAAGGCGATTATTACAAGGATGTGAAAGAAGGTAGGTACCTGGTTAAAAATGATCTTTTTGGAAAAATATTTTTGGTTGATGATGAATTGCCCAAGTTGGATTGGAAACTTGGCGGAGAGTCAAAGCAAATTGGTAATTATACTGCTTTTAAAGCTACAGCTATCAAAACGATTAAGAGACCTAATATGCGGGCAGTTTTTCGCAGGGGAGGGGATGATAATGAAAATAAGGAAGAGGAATTTACAGAAAAGGAAGTCGAGGTAACCGCTTGGTATACGCCAGATGTTCCTGTAAATCAAGGCCCCGGAGAGTATTGGGGGCTTCCTGGGTTAATTTTGGAAGTAACTGATGATATTACCGTTGTATTGTGTACAAAATTAGTTCTCAATCCTACAGAGAAGAAGGAGATTAAGGCGCCGAACAAAGGAAAGTCCGTTACCCAAGAGGAATACGATAAGATTTCCAAAGAAAAGATGGCGGAAATGAGGCAAAATTTCCGTCGTGGTGGCGGGAGCAGAGGTGGTGGTGGCCGGCCATAATAATTCCTTGTCCCCTTTTTTCAACAATCAGTTTGGTGCTTAAACTTTTAATAGATGTACAATAAGAATTTTTGTTTGCTGCTAGTAGTATTTTTTGCTTTTTCGTCAGCTTTTGGCCAAGAAATTACCCTAACGGGAATAGTGAGGGACTCTACCGGGGTTGGAATCGATATGGCGAATGTTATCGCGATAAATACCGAAACCAAAGCCTTGGAGTCTTATGGGATTACGAATCATAGTGGGTTGTACAAGCTAAATCTTAAAGCGGGTGCAAATTTTAATGTTCGCGTTAGTTATTTGGGTTTTAAGACGGAGGAATTCTCTTTTACGGCACCTGTAGATGATGTAGATAAGGATGTTGTTCTGTATGAGCAAACCAATGAATTGGATGAGGTAGAGGTGACCTACGAGATGCCTATATCGGTCAAGGGAGATACCATAGTGTACAACACGGATTCTTTTGTTACCGGTACTGAAAAGAAGTTAAAGGATGTGTTGGCCAATTTACCGGGGGTGGAAATAAATGATGACGGACAAATAGAAGTGGAGGGCAAGCTAGTTACCAAAGTGATGGTGGAAGGCAAGGATTTTTTTGATGGGGATTCAAAGTTGGCGGCAGATAATATCCCGGCCAATGCGTTGGATAAAATTGAGGTGTTGAGAAATTTTAATGAAGTAACCCAAATGAAAGGGCTAACAAATGATACGGACAATGTGGCCCTCAATATTAAACTGAAAGAAGGGAAAAAGAGATTCTGGTTTGGTGAAATAACCGCAGGATTAGGGACAAATGATAGTTATTTGGCTCATCCAAAACTTTTTTATTATAGTCCGGATTACAGTATTAATATTATAACAGACCTTAATAATATAGGGGAAGCGCCTTTTAATAGAAGGGATTACCAAAACTTTACCGGTGGATTTAGAAATTTGGGCAGTACCAGTGGTAGTTCCATTAATATTGGCGGCGATGGTTTGGGGTTGTCCAGTCTGCAAAACAATAGGGCCAAGAATATAAATACCAAGTTCGCAGCAGTTAACTTTAGTTACTCTCCAAATGAAAACTGGGATTTAAGTGGATTTGGGATTTATTCCTATACGGGAACCTTGATGGAAAACCAAACAAGGAGGGTGTATATATCCTCCAACGAGACAGAAGATGCTACCACGGCAACAGATCAAACCGCTCATTTGGGTTTGGCTAAATTTAGCTCCGTATACAAACCCAATGAAAGATTGCAATTTGATTACGATATCCTTTTGAAAAAGTCAGACGATTATGAAGTGGAAAATGTGCTTTCCATTTCCAATATTACCGATGAAATTACTGAGACCAAGAAACAAAAGCCGATTTCGGTAAGTCAAAATGCCAATATTTATTATACTTCCTTAAATGCGAAAAATATCATTGCCTTTGAGGCCCAGCATGTATATCAAGATGAAGATCCCTTTTATAATGCGGTACGGGATAATTTTGCATTTACAGATCTTTTTCCGGTGAATGAAGATCAGAGCATTTACAATCTTAACCAAGGGAAAAATACCGTTACCAATAAAGTAGATGCCAAGTTGGACTATTATTGGGTTACTGGGATGAAAAGTAATTTGAATTTTACCTTGGGGACCACACAAAGCCGTCAAAATTTCGATTCAAATATTTTTCAAATATTGGATGGGGAAGCGGCATTGAATTTTACGGATTCCGAATTTAATAATGACGTTACCTATACCATATCGGATTTGTATTTGGGTTTTCATTATAAAGTAATTGCAGGGATTTTCACCTTTAATCCAGGGGCTACATTGCATCAATACGGAACTAAAAATACTCAATTGGGCACTGTTGTAAAGGATAATCTTACCGCTCTATTGCCTGATCTGTATATTAATGCTCAACTTAAAAAATCGGAAAATATACGATTCAATTACAGGGTCTCAAGGTCTTTTACCGATGTCAATAATTTTGCCGAAGCTTATGTGCTCAATAACTATAATTCTGTTTATTCTGGGAATAGGGATTTGGAGAGTGCCTTGAACCATAATTTATCACTGAACTTCTTCAGCTTTAATATGTTCAATTTTACGAATATATTTGGAAATGTTACGTATACCAAACGAATAGATGCATTAAAAAGTGCTTCTGAAATTATTGGAATTAATAGGGTTGGATCAACTATAAACTCAAACTTGGAAGACGAATCCTTAAGTGCCAATGGTAGGTATCAACGAACTTTTGGAAAAATAAAGGCGTCTGTGGGGGCAAATGTTTCATGGTCCACTACCAATAATATTGTTGATCTACAGCCGAGTAAATCAGAGTCTTTTAATCAGAATTACAGCTCGTCCCTTGCTACCAATTTCAGGAATGCTCCCAACCTTGAGCTTGGATATGGGTATACGGTAAATAATTATGATAATGGGGGTAGGGCTACTACTTTTTATACCAATAGGCCCTATGCAAAGTTTGATGCCACTTTTCTAAAAAGCTTTATTTTCACCTTGGATTATGATTACTATAAGTACATGGACAAAGAAAATACTATTGACAATACCTACAGTTTTTTAGAAGGTGATTTAAGTTATCAGAAAAAAGACAGTCCATGGGAATTTGGAATAAAGGGAACCAACCTTCTGGGGGCAGATACTATAAATAAGGATAGTACCAACGAATTATACTTTACAACCTCTTCCTACTTCATTCAACCCCGTTATGTTTTGTTTACCGTAAAGTATGATTTATAACCTCAATCTTGGTCAATTCAAAAATAGTTGTTAAACATTTTTAGATACGTCAGGAATTCTTGTACTTTTGTACGCATAAAATATCGAGGAAGGATTTGACTGATTGCAACCTCATGTACCGAAAGATATACGGTATAATTAAATGCTAAAGCAGTTGTTTAGGTTGGTATTCTCTCGTAGGGAGGGGCAACTTCCACACTTCTTTAGTATGCATCGTCAAATTCTAATTAATTTATTTAGAAAGGATTTATGGCATATTTATTTACTTCGGAATCAGTTAGTGAAGGGCACCCAGATAAAATAGCGGATCAGATTAGTGATGCACTTTTGGATAATTTTTTAGCTTTTGACTCGGAAAGTAAGGTGGCTTGTGAAACTTTGGTGACCACTGGTCAAGTAGTTTTGGCCGGAGAGGTTAAGAGTCAGACCTATCTTGATGTTCAGCAAATAGCTAGGGACGTTATCAATAGGATCGGCTACACCAATGGTGATTATAAATTTAGTGGCGATTCTTGCGGTGTTATTTCGTTGATCCATGAACAGTCCAAGGAGATAAACCAAGGTGTGGATCGCGGCTCAAAGGAAGAACAAGGAGCAGGTGATCAGGGAATGATGTTCGGTTATGCCACTAAGGAAACTGATAATTATATGCCCTTGGCCCTTGATATATCACATAAAATATTGCAAGTTTTAGCAGATTTAAGAAGGGTAGGGGAAGTTATTTCTTATCTAAGGCCAGATGCTAAGGCGCAAGTGACTATTGAGTATTCGGATGACAACCTGCCGCAGCGCATTGACACTATTGTGGTCTCGACCCAACACGACGAATTTGATAAGGATGATGATTTGATGTTGGCCAAAATAAAAAATGATATTATTTCTATTTTGATTCCTAGGGTAAAAGAACAGTTACCCGTAAACATACAAAAGCTCTTCAACGATACCATAAAATATCATATTAACCCAACTGGGAAATTTGTAATTGGAGGTCCCCACGGCGATACCGGTTTAACCGGAAGAAAAATCATTGTGGATACCTACGGGGGCAAAGGAGCTCATGGGGGTGGTGCTTTCAGTGGAAAGGACCCCAGTAAGGTGGATCGTAGTGCAGCCTATGCGGCAAGGCATGCGGCAAAAAACCTTGTAGCTGCGGGTGTTGCTGATGAAATGTTGGTCCAAGTAAGTTACGCCATTGGTATTGTAGAGCCCACTTCTATTTTTGTAGATACTTACGGTTCTTCCAAGGTGGCTTTGAGCGATGGTGAGATCGCTAAGAAAGTTGCTAATTTGTTTGATATGCGTCCTTTTGCCATAGAGGAGCGATTAAAGCTTAGAAATCCTATTTATTTGGAAACTGCCGCCTACGGACATATGGGCAAGGAGCCAAAAAATGTGACCAAGGTTTTTGAGTCACCTTATAATGGACGGGTAGAAAAGGAAGTGGAATTGTTTACCTGGGAGAAATTGGATGCTGTTGATTTGGTGAAACAAGCTTTCAACTTATAATTTTTTTGAAAAGATTAGGGATAAATAATTTTCCATACCTATATTTGCAATCCTAAAGTTCAAGCACTTATTGAAACGTTATCAAGAAAGGTGGAGGGAATAGACCCTTTGAAGCCTTAGCAACCCTTTGATCATTTATTAAAGAAGGTGCTAAATTCTACCTAAATACTGGGCCAAATTATTTTTGGTCTTTTACCGTATTCATGGCAGATAACACAAACGATTACTTCTGTAATTGACTTTCTTTTTAACTTTTTGATTTTAATATATTGCATTAACCGCATTATTTGTTTTGGCTTTTTATTTTATCTATTTTAATAAATTAATAAAAACAAGAAATCATGAGTACTCAAAAATTTTCAACAAATGCTTTGCATGCAGGTCATGACACAAAATCAACGGCTGGAACAAGGGCGGTGCCCATTTATCAAAATACGGCCTATGTATTTAATGATTCTGACCATGCGGCAAATCTTTTTAATTTATCCGAGCCTGGATTTATCTATACCCGACTTAACAACCCAACAAATGATATTCTAGAGAAGCGTTTAGCGGCTTTGGACGGTGGTATTGCTAGCGTAGTAACAGCTTCGGGCACAGCGGCTATTTCAACAGCATTGTTGGTTTTGTTGAAGGCAGGTGATCATATTGTGGCTTCCAGTAGTCTTTATGGAGGTACCTATAATTTATTGGCAGTGACATTGCCTAGATTGGGAATTACGACCACATTTGTTGAGCCAGGGGATGAAGAGAATTTTTCAAATGCCATTAAAGAAAATACAAGGGCTATTTTCGTGGAATCCTTAGGGAATCCTAAATTGGATGTACTGGATCTTAAAGCCATATCCGAAGTGGCAAAAAAGGCAAAAATACCTTTCATTGTGGATAATACGGTGGCTACAAGTGCCTTGATAAAACCAATTGAATACGGAGCAAATATTGTGATCCATTCGCTTACAAAATATATAAACGGAAATGGTACTTCCATGGGAGGTGTTATTGTCGATGCCGGAACTTTTGATTGGAGCAGTGGGAAATTCCCGGAATTTACAGAACCATCCGCGGGGTATCATGGTTTGGTTTATCACGATGTCTTGGGAGCTGCAGCTTTTATTGCCAAGGTTAGGGTTGAAGGCTTGAGGGACCTTGGTGCGGCCTTGAGTCCGTTTAATGCCTTTCAAATAATTCAAGGTTTGGAAACATTGGAACTTCGTATCAAGAAACATAGTGAAAACGCATTGGAATTGGCAAAATGGTTACAGGATAGAAAGGAAGTGGCATGGGTGAACTATCCTGGTCTACCAACAAGTCCTTATCATTCCTTGGCCAAAAAGTATCTTCCTAACGGACAAAGTGGTATTATAACCTTTGGAGTAAAAGGAGGATATGAATCGGCTAAAAAGGTTGTGGACGAAACTAAATTATTCTCTTTATTGGCTAATATAGGCGATACCAAATCCTTAATTATCCACCCGGCAAGTACCACTCATCAACAATTGGATGATAATGCCCAACAAGCTACCGGTGTAACTAAAGACTTAATACGTCTATGTGTAGGTTTAGAGGATATTGAAGATATAAAAGCGGATTTGGTGCAGGCATTTTCTGTTATCGATAAATCAGTTTTAGCTTAAAATCAAGTGTTCAATTACAATAAACATTGACAAAACGATAGGGGAGTGTTGAAATTTATATTCAAAATAGGGATACACTCCCCTGTCTTTTTAAAACCCCATATTATGTTCTTACAAGCATAATTATTAGTTCAAATAACGTATGTTACATCATCTTTCAGTAAATAAATTCATTACCTATAGTGGCAAAACTTTAGATATTAAATTGTCCTACGAAGTTTTTGGCCTACCACTCCATTCGGCTCCAATTATTCTGGTCAACCATGCCTTAACCGGTAATTCCAATGTGGCTGGCGAGAATGGCTGGTGGACTACTTTGATAGGTGAAGGTAAATGTATTGATACTAAGAAATACACCATTCTGTCCTTTAATATTCCTGGAAACGGATATGATGGCTTCGTTATAGAAAATTACAAGGATTTTGTAGCTCAAGACATTGCCAAAATTTTTCTTTTAGGATTGGAAGAACTAAAGATAAGTAGGGTATATGCTCTTATCGGTGGGTCTTTGGGAGGAGGTATTGCATGGGAAATGGCAGCCTTAGAGCCTCATTTGGCGGAACACCTTATTCCAGTGGCCTCAGATTGGAAGTCTACGGACTGGCTTATTGCCAATTGTCAGATACAGGAACAGTTTTTGGTGAACTCCAAGCAGCCTGTACATGATGCCCGTATGCATGCCATGTTATGTTACAGAACACCTGAGTCCTTTAAGGAGCGCTTTAAAAGAAGTACCAATGAGGAATTGAAAGTATTCAATGTTGAAAGTTGGTTAACCCACCATGGCAAGAAGTTGCAGGAGCGCTTTCAATTGTCCGCCTATAAATTAATGAATCAATTGTTGAAGACCATTGATATTAATAGAGAAGGGGAAAAGGCATTTGTTAATCTTCAAAATAGCGACACCAATATACATATCATTGGGGTGGATTCCGATCTATTTTTTACGGCGCAAGAAAATAAGGATACCTTTAAAAAATTGGCGCAGGCCAATAGTAATGTTACTTATGGTGAAATTCACTCCCTTCATGGACACGATGCCTTTTTAATCGAGTTTAACCAGATGGAGGAGTTGTTAAAGGGAGTTTTTGATCATAACGGCAGGTCCAAAAAGGTCAAGGTCTTGAAATTTGGTGGCAAGTCTTTGGCTAATGGCGAAGGACTGGATACTGTGTTGCAGATTGTTTCCAACAAGGTAGCCAAGGGTGAGAATATTGCTGTAGTGGTATCTGCCAGAAATAAGGCAACAGATGAATTGGAAGCTATGTTGGACAATGCTGCTAAGGGGTTGGACTATATAAAGGATTTTGAGGAATTTGAAAAATATCAACAGCACGTCTATGACAATGTTAATCTCTCGGAGGAATTTAAGGGATTGGTGAAATTGTATGAAGGGGTGGCTTTATTGGGAGACTATAGTCCTAAAATTAAAGACCAGGTTCTATCTTATGGGGAATTACTGTCGGCAAAATTAGTAACCAAATTGCTTATCGGGAAAGGAGTCAATGCCAAATTTATAGACTCTCGAGAACTCATCAAAACCGATTCCAACTTTAGTGATGCGAAAGTTTTGGAGACCTTGTCCAAAGAAAATGTAAAAAGGGAATTCGGTAAATTGGAGCTGGATACTGTAGTGGTGACCACTGGTTTTATTGCTTCCAATGAGCTTAACGAAACCACTACCTTGGGTAGAAATGGGAGCAATTATTCGGCCGCCTTATTGGCTAATTATTTAAATGCAGAGGAATTGCAGAACTATACCCATGTAGATGGCATTTATACGGCCAATCCAGATTTGGTGGCCGAGGCAAAAAGAATCTCAGAGCTTTCCTATGGCGAGGCCAATGAGTTGGCGAATTTTGGAACCAACATTCTGCACGCAAAGACCATAATTCCTTTAATTGAAAAGAATATTCCTCTACGTATTCTGAATACCTTCAATAATGATAATGAGGGTACTTTAATAAGTGCTAAAACGAGTAAAGAAGGCATAAAATCTCTGTCGGTGATAGAGAATATGGCCTTGATCAATTTGGAAGGTCGGGGTTTGTTGGGCAAAGTGGGGGTCGATGCCCGTATTTTTAGGACAATGGGCAACAATAATATAAGTGTAAGTATTATTTCCCAAGGGTCTTCTGAGAGGGGAATAGGTTTAGTGGTAGATGCCAAGGATGCCCATTTGGCAAAAACTTCATTGGAAACAGAATTTCAAACCGATTTTAAACTACAGGATATAAATAATATTACGGTGGTGGATCAGGTTTCCGTTATTTCCATTGTTGGCCAGGACCTGAGTACATTTCATAAGCCCTTTAATGCCTTGATAAAGAATCAGGTAGTTCCCTTGTTGTTCAATAATACTATTTCCGGGAAGAATGTAAGTTTGGTCGTTAAAAAATCGGATCTGCACAAGGCCCTTAACGTGGTGCACGGACAGGTTTTTGGAATAAGTAAAAAAGTGAATTTGGCAATTTTTGGACATGGAAATGTGGGTGGTACCCTTATTGATCAAATTCTTAAGTCTAACAAGACCATTGAAAAAAGAAAGGGAATCAATATCAAGGTTTTTGCTGTTGCCAATTCCAAAAAGGTATTGTTAAATAAAAGTGGCATAACAAAAAATTGGAAATCATCGATGGAAACCAAGGCGGTTCCTTATAAATTGAACGAAATTTTCAAGTTTGCCAAAGATAATCACTTGGAGAACCTTATTGCGGTGGACAATACCGCCAACGAGGACTTTGTGGCTTCTTATTTTGATTTTGTGGATAATGGATTTGATTTAGTGTCGTCAAATAAAATTGCCAATACCTTGCGATTCGATTATTATCAATTGCTCAGGGAGGAACTTGCCAAAAACCAAAAGCAATACTTGTACGAGACCAACGTGGGGGCTGGACTGCCATTAATAGATACTATAAAATTGTTACACCTTTCTGGGGAGAATATTACCAGAATAAAGGGAGTTTTCTCAGGGTCCTTGAGTTATATTTTTAATACCTTTTCAGAAAAGGATGCCCTGTTCTCCGTAATTTTAAAAGAGGCTATGAACCTTGGTTATACGGAGCCCGACCCTCGGGAGGATCTTTCCGGTAACGATGTGGGTAGAAAATTGTTGATTTTGGCCAGGGAGCTGGATTTAAGTAATGAGTTTTCAGATATTCAAATTGAAAATTTAATTCCGGAGTCCCTTCAGGATGGGGAGGTGAACGGCTTTTTGGAACAATTGTCTATTTTGGATGAAAAGTTTAGCGCAATCAAGAAAGCACAAAAACCTGGACATGTATTGCGTTATGTAGGCGATCTATCCGGAGACCTGCAAAAAGAAAAAGGGAAACTGGAGGTAAAATTAATCTCGGTTCCCAAAGAGAGTGCCCTTGGGCAAATAAAAGGATCTGATTCCATTATAGAAATATACACGGAGTCTTATGGAGAACATCCTTTGGTTATTCAAGGGGCGGGGGCAGGAGCAGCAGTAACGGCTAGAGGTGTTTTTGGAGATATATTGCGCATTGCTGAAAAAGGTTAAGGTTTTTTGGCTTCACCTTCGCTGATTAACCGGGAAATATTGGAGATTGAGCGTAGCCGAAATCGGTAAAAGTTGAGAAGGATAAATTTTAGTGGCTTCCACACCGCTCAGCAACCTTTGGGATTCGGAGATAAAGTAGAGCGGTAATGGAAGTGTGTCGAGGCCTTGTGCCATAATTGAGGATGGTTATCAATAAAATTAGATAGATTAGAAATAATGAAGAAGAATTTTAAATTTGAAACAGAAGCAATACGTACCCAAACGGAACGCACCCAATTTTTAGAGCATTCCACGCCTATGTATTTAACCTCGAGTTTTATTTTCGAGGATGCAGAGGATATGCGTGCTTCTTTTGCAGAAGAAAAAGACCGCAATATCTACTCTAGGTATAGCAATCCCAATTCGTCCGAGTTTATAGAAAAGGTATGTAAGATGGAGGGTGCCGAGGATGGTTTTGCATTTGCATCTGGTATGTCGGCGGTGTTTTCTACATTTGCGGCCTTATTGGACAGCGGAGATCATATTATTTCCTCTAGAAGCATTTTTGGGTCCACCCACAGTCTTTTTACCCAGTTTTTTCCAAAATGGAATGTTTCTACCAGCTATTTTAAAGTAAATGAGCTGGATAAATTGGAAGGGTTAGTTACTCCTAAAACCAAAATTATCTATGCCGAAACTCCTACCAATCCGGGAGTGGATGTTTTGGATCTGGAAGAATTGGGTAGATTTGCCAAGAAGCATAATTTGATCTATATCATTGATAATTGCTTTGCTTCACCCTATTTACAGCAGCCCATTAAGTTCGGGGCCGATTTGGTAATTCATTCGGGAACAAAATTAATGGATGGTCAAGGCAGGGTGTTGGCGGGCATTACTGTGGGGAGTAAAGCTTTAATAGATAAAGTGTATCGATTTTCCAGGATTACAGGTCCATCCCTTTCGCCCTTTAACGCATGGGTGCTCTCCAAAAGTTTGGAAACGCTGGCATTGCGGGTAGATAAACATTGTGATAATGCACTAAAACTGGCGGAATTCTTGGAAGGACACCAGAAGGTTAATTGGGTAAAATATCCCTTCTTGAAATCGCATCCCAAATATGAAGTGGCCAAGAAACAAATGAAGGCCGGGGGTTGTGTAGTGGCCTTTGAAGTCAAAGGAGGGGTAGCGGCTGGACAAAAATTCTTTAATGCTATTAAAATGTTGTCCTTGTCGGCTAATTTAGGGGATTCACGGAGTATAGTTACCCATCCAGCATCTACCACCCATAGTAAATTATCTATAGAGGAAAGATCGGCATCCGGAATTACGGATGGAATGGTAAGGGTTTCGGTTGGTTTGGAACATATAGATGATATTATTGCGGATATTGCCCAAGCGCTCGGTTAGTGGATGTTTTAACAGAATGTATATGTGCTTATCGGATTTTGTAAAATGGGGATAGCCCCTTACGGGATTGTTAATTTTCATTATCTTCGCTGAATGCTTTCCAAAAAGACAAAATACGGATTAAAGGCACTTACCTTCTTAGCAGCACAAAAGGGACGTGCTCCCGTGCAAATTTCTGAAATAGCCAAGCATGAGAATATTTCCCAAAAATTTCTGGAGAGTATTCTTCTCACCCTGCGAAAAACGGGCTTACTTGGTTCCAAAAAAGGAAAAGGTGGAGGTTATTACCTTATTAAGGAGCCTAAAGATATACCTATTACTACGGTCATGAGGGTTTTGGAAGGTCCTATTGCCATGGTGCCATGTGTAAGTTTAAACTTCTATGAAAAATGTGAGGATTGTCCCGATGAGGACAGTTGCTCGGTTCATAAATTAATGTTACAAGTTAGGGATAGTACCTTGGAGGTTTTTAGGAACAATACCCTTGCTGATCTGGTGCCCTAGGGGTGTAATAATCTTTTTTTTGTAAATGTCGGAGTTGTATGGAGTAATTCTGGTAGAGGCCATTAATTATCTTCAAATTTGAAGGCGATTTTTTATTAATCTACTAAATTAATAGGGTAAGTTAAATTTTAACTTAATATTTCTATTGTGTTTTGCAAAATATTTCTATTTTTGCCTACTCTATTAAATCGATAGGGTAATAAATTTAAGTCTTTTGTCATATGATTGCTGATCAATTAATTGCAAATAATAATCCAAATACCCCAACTAAAAGCTATAAGGCGGATAAGAGGACCGAAAACCCAAGAAGGAGTATAGCTAAATCTATAAGCTGGAGAATTATCGGAACCTTGGATACTATCTTGATCTCTTGGGTCGTTACCGGTACTTTGAGCGTTGCATTTTCTATTGGGGTCGTGGAGTTGTTTACTAAGATGATATTGTATTTCTTTCATGAAAGAATTTGGAACAAGATCAATTGGGGTAGGTAGAGGAAATTTAATCCAAAAAATTTAAATCATCAGGTGCAATGGCGTTTACAGAGCAGGAAATACATAAACTAAATCAACAATTTAAGGGTATACCCCCAGAGGAAATAATTTCCTGGGCTATTCAATATGCCAAGAATCCATTGGTAACTACAAATTTTAGGCCTTATGAAGTGGCTATTTTGCATGCGGTATCGGATGTTGCCCCTACAATTCCTGTGGTTTGGTGCGATACGGGTTATAATACGCCCAATACGTATAAACATGCAGAGGAGTTAATTGCTAGATTGCATTTAAATATAAAATTATATGTTCCCAAACAAACGTCCTCCCATAGGGACGCTTTGATGGGGATTCCGGGTATAGATGATCCTAAACATCAGCTTTTTACGGAGCAAGTAAAATTGGAGCCGTTCAGAAGGGCAATGGAAGAACACGAGCCAGATGTTTGGTTTACCAACCTTAGACAGGGTCAGACTGCCTTAAGGGATTCTTTGGATATTTTAAGTTTGAGTCGTGATGGAGTTTTGAAGGTGAGTCCCTTTTATCATTATAGTGATAGTCAATTGGATGCTTACTTAAAGGATCGGAACTTGCCAAATGAGCATAAATATTTCGACCCCACCAAGGTTTTGGAAAATCGGGAATGTGGGTTGCATACCTAAGAAAAGAATATTAACAATTGGTGAATGATTCCTTTCGGGGAAAGCCGATTAAATACAGAATTATTGTGAGCATTGTAGAATCAGAATTGGAAACAGTAGTAGGCGTGAACGAATCTAATGAATTTGAGGTATTGAACAATAATGCTTTGGAGAACGAAGCAATTTATATTTTAAGGGAAGTTGCAGCGCAGTTTGAAAAACCGGTGTTGCTTTTTTCAGGTGGAAAGGATTCCATTACCTTGGTAAGATTGGCACAGAAAGCCTTTTTTCCAGCTAAGATACCTTTTCCGTTAATGCATATTGATACCGGTCATAATTTTCCTGAGACTATTGCTTTTAGGGATAAATTGGTTAAGGAATTAGGTGTAGAATTAATTGTTCGTAACGTTCAGGATTCTATAGACCAAGGAAAAGTGGTAGAGGAAACCGGTAAGTATTCTAGTAGGAATATGTTGCAGACCACTACCTTATTGGATGCTATCGAAGAATTTAAATTCGATGCCTGTATTGGTGGTGCAAGAAGAGATGAGGAAAAGGCGCGTGCAAAAGAGCGTATCTTCTCCGTGCGTGACGATTTTGGCCAGTGGGATGAGAAAAACCAACGTCCAGAATTATTCGATATGTTGAATGGTCAGATAGAATTGGGTCAGAACGTACGAGTTTTTCCAATAAGTAACTGGACAGAATTGGATGTTTGGAGTTATATCCAAAAGGAGGAGATTGAAATACCTTCCATTTATTTTGCACACAAGAGAAAGATATTCCTAAGAGACGGATTTATATGGTCGGCAGAAGACGAAGTAGTGTTCCGTGCTGAAGATGAAAAAGTAGAGGAGCGTATGGTTCGTTTTAGGACTGTTGGGGATATGAGTTGTACCTCCGCGGTATTATCACATGCAGATACCATTGAAAAGGTAGTAGGTGAAATTAGGGAATCCAAGATTTCGGAAAGAGGTGCTAGGATAGATGATAAGCGCTCCGAAGCCGCAATGGAGAAAAGAAAACAACAGGGATACTTTTAAAGTAGGCATTTAAAGTAGGTTGACAGATGTAAAAATGGTCAACGATAACTGATGTCAAATACAAAACACATAAGAAATGGAAGTACTAAAAATAGCAACAGCAGGAAGTGTAGACGATGGTAAAAGTACCTTGATCGGAAGATTGCTTTATGATACCAAATCGCTTACCGACGATAAGTTGGAAGCTATCGAAAAAACATCGAAACAAAAAGGATATGACTACCTTGATTTTTCTTTGGCTACCGATGGTTTGGTGGCCGAAAGAGAACAGGGAATTACTATAGATGTCGCGCATATCTACTTCTCTACGCCCACTAAAAGCTATATCATTGCTGATACTCCGGGTCACGTAGAATATACCCGTAACATGGTTACCGGTGCCTCTACGTCACAAGCGGCCATTATATTGATCGACGCAAGAAAAGGAGTGATAGAGCAGACAAATAGGCACTTTTTTATCAATAATTTATTGAGAATAAAAGATGTTATTGTCGCCATTAATAAAATGGACTTGGTTGATTATTCGGAGGAAAGGTATAATGAGATTAAAGCCGATTTTGAGGAACTCATGAGTAAGCGGGATTACCAGGATCAGAAAATCACCTTTATTCCGGTAAGTGCACTTAAGGGAGACAATGTAGTAAACAGATCGGAGGAAATGACTTGGTACAAAGGGCAGACGCTTTTGGAGCATTTTGAGGTATTGGACAGAAAGGATATCTATAATGTTGGAACACCTAGGTTTCCGGTGCAGTATGTAATACGTCCCAAGACTGATGAATTCCATGATTTTAGGGGTTTTGCAGGAAAAGTATATGGAGGTGAACTGAGTGTAGGGGATGAAGTGGTAGTACTGCCATCTATGACGAAATCCAAAATCAAGGAAATTTATTTTTACGATAAGAAATATAAAACTGCAACTAGACGTTCCTCGGTAACCATTACATTGGAAGATGAAATTAATGTTAGTAGAGGCGATATGTTGGTCAAGGCGGGTGATTTGCCTACTATTGATAAGCAGTTTACGGCTACGGTTTCATGGATGGATTCACAAAACTTAACGGTAGGCGGTAAATATGTAGTGCAGCACGGTGTGAACAAGGTATTGGCCAAGGTGGAAAACATTCACCATAAAATTAATCCGGATTACTCAGGTATTGATACATCAATAAATGCTTTGGGGATGAACGATATAGCACAGGTTACCTTTAGATTGAATAAGCCTATTTTTTACGATTCCTTTAAGAATCACCGTACCAATGGCTCATTTATCCTAATAGATAATCAATCCAATACAACAGCTGGGGTGGGGTTTATAAATTAAACCACCTTCCATTTCATAAGGGAATGGAATTGTTGTCAATTTAGCCTATTATTCCTATGGGATAAATCTTTTAGAAGAATTTAATAATCATTTTGAATAAAAAATAAAATTAGCATGCGGACTTTCAGAACAGAAGTGGAAAACCCGGTTGTAGAACAGGATATCATAGCATTAGAAGCTAAGATCCGTGAATTTCAGGGCGGTAGTTTGGACGAGGAGAAATTCCGTAGTCTACGTTTGGCTAGGGGAATTTATGGTCAGAGACAACCTGGGGTCCAAATGATTCGTATAAAGTTGCCTTACGGGAAAGTTAGTTCCCAGCAACTTAGAAGGATATGTGATGTTTCTGAAGAATACTCTACTGGGAGACTTCATATTACTACCCGTCAGGATATTCAGATCCATTATGTGGACATTAACCGTACTCCGGAATTATGGGCGCAGTTGGAGCAGGACGATATTACGATCAGGGAAGCCTGTGGAAATACGGTACGTAACGTAACGGCTAGTGAAACTGCGGGAATAGATGTAAAGGAACCTTTTGATGTTTCCCCATATGCACATGCACTTTTCCAATACTTTTTAAGAAACCCTATTAGTCAGGAGATGGGAAGGAAGTTTAAAGTTTCCTTTTCTGCCTCCGATGAGGATACCGGCCTTTCGTATATGCACGACCTTGGCTTTATTGCCAAGATTGAAAATGGAGTAAAAGGCTTTAAGGTGCTTTTGGGCGGAGGATTGGGGTCACAGCCCCGCCACGCGGATGTTATCTACTCTTTTCTTCCTACAGACCAGATTATTCCTTTAATGGAAGGTGTGGTTCGTGTTTTTGACCGTTTTGGAGAAAGAAAAAGTAGGGCAAAGGCAAGAATGAAATTCTTAATTAAGGATATTGGCTTGGACGGATTTAAGGAATTGTTGGAGGAAGAGCAATTGGCAATACCCGTCCAGACATATGCAATAGATGCGGATGCCTATCCAAAAGTAAATATTGCAGAGAATGATGCTCCTGAAGTAATTATTAAGGATCAAAAGGCTTTTGAAAAATGGAAATCTACCAACTTGGTCCCTCAAAAACAGCCGGGATATGTTGCCATTGGTATAAAAGTGCTATTAGGAGATTTTTATATAGAAAAGGCCAGGCAATTGGCAGATTTAGTGGAAAAATATGCTGCTTCTGAAATTAGGCTGAGTTTGCGACAAAATATTTTGATTCCTTATGTTAAGGAGTCCTTGGTGCCCTTCTTTTATCAAGAATTGGAAAAATTGGGATTTGCCGAAGTTGGATACAATACGGCATTGGATATTACTGCCTGTCCTGGTACGGATACCTGTAATTTGGGTATTGCCAGTAGTACAGGAATCGCAGACGAATTGGAAAGGGTAATCAAGGCAGAATACCCGCATTATATAGATAACCCGGATGTGGTTATTAAAATAAGTGGCTGTATGAACGCCTGTGGCCAGCATAATATGGCCAATATTGGTTTTCAGGGAATGTCTGTGAGAACCAAGGATAAATTAGTGGCTCCTGCGCTTCAAGTGCTTCTGGGAGGGGGTAATTTAGGTGATGGAAATGGCCGCTTTGCAGATAAAGTTATTAAAATACCTAGTAAGAGGGGACCAGAATCTTTGAGACTTATTTTAAATGATTATGATGCAAACGGCAACGGAAAACCTTTTGTAGAATATTACGAGGAAAAGGGTCAAATGTATTTCTATGATTTTCTAAAGCCCTTGTCAGATGTGGATAACCTAACGGCATCCGATTTTATTGATTGGGGTACTTCAGAAAAATACGAAAAAGCTATTGGAGTTGGAGAATGTGCCGGGGTGGTCATCGATTTAATAGCCACCTTGTTATTCGACAGTGAGGAAAAGATAGAAACGGCAAAATTGAATTTGAAAGAGGAAAAATGGGCAGCCAGTATTTATCACTCCTATTCGTCTATGGTTAATACGGCCAAGGCTTTGTTGACAGCAGAAAACACCAAGGTAAATACACATATAAGTATCATAAAGGATTTTGACAAGTTGTTTGTGGCTTCCGGGAAATTTAATTTGGATCAAAGTTTTGAGAAAATGGTACTCCAGTTAAATCAGAACGCACCAACAGAATCCTTTGCAAAAGCGTACTTAAAGGATGCCGAGGAGTTTTTGGCCAATGTAGAGGCGTATAGGAAATTGGAATTATCAAACGCATAATAAAGATGGGCAACAAAGACAATATTCACGTAAACTCTACGCTAGCTGGCCTTGGTTCAGATCAAGGGGCTAATAAGCTTGGCCAGTTGACCGTAGTGGGTGCTGGGCCTGGTGATGTGGAATTAATTACGTTGAAGGCCATTAAGGTCTTACAGGCGGCAGATGTGGTATTGTACGATGCCCTTGTAGATGTCTCCCTTTTAGATTATGCGCCCAAAGCTGAACGTATATTTGTAGGTAAAAGGAAAGGGTGCTATGCCTATCAGCAGGATCAAATAAATGATCTTATTGTAAGTAGGGCCAAAACCCACGGGCATGTAGTAAGATTGAAAGGTGGAGATCCGTTTGTTTTTGGTAGAGGGGCGGAAGAAATGGAATATGCGGCCAGTAATGGATTGAAAGTAGCCATGGTTCCGGGAATTTCATCATCTGTGGCCGTACCTGCTTCACAAAACATACCCGTCACCAAAAGGGGGGCGGCTGAAAGTTTTTGGGTAATTACTGGCACAACCAAGAATCATAAATTATCGAGCGATGTAGCTTTGGCAGCCAAATCCAATGCTACAATAGTCATATTGATGGGAATGGGTAAACTTTCAGAAATCGTTGAGCTGTTTAGACAGGAAGGGAAATCAGACACCCCGATTGCTATTGTACAAAATGGTACACGCGAAGATGAAAAGCTAGGTGTTGGTACTATAGGTTCCATTCAGGATATAGTGATTAAAGAGCAATTGAGCAACCCGGCGATTATAATTATCGGGGAGGTGGTCAACCATCGATCAGCAATCCTGAACTATACCCATATAGTAAATAGTCACGAAGTGGCGCAGTAAATAATATAGAAATATTCAACTAAATGGGCTTAGGCCTACTTTAAGAGTCAATATTAATTAGGAATTAATCAAAGTAGTATGATAAAGACAGATATACTTATAATTGGAGCAGGTCCAACAGGGTTGTTCACGGTTTTTGAAGCAGGATTATTGAAATTGAAGACGCATCTTATAGATGCTTTGCCTCAACCTGGAGGTCAATGTTCGGAAATTTATCCTAAGAAGCCTATTTATGATATTCCAGCATTCCCGGAAATCCTTGCTGGAGATTTGGTTAAAAATTTGATGCAACAAATTCAACCTTTCGAACCTGGGTTCACTTTGGGCGAAAGGGCACAGACCTTGGATAAGTTAGATGACGGTTCATTTGTGGTAACCACTAATAAAGGAACAAAACATCAGGCACCGGTAGTAGTTATTGCGGGTGGATTGGGGTCTTTTGAACCAAGAAAACCTTTGATTCCCAATTTGGTAGATTTTGAGGATAAGGGTGTAGCTTATATTATTAAAGACCCAGAGGTATATAGGGGAAAGAAAGTGGTTATTTCCGGAGGTGGTGATTCTGCCTTGGATTGGGCTATTTTTCTTGCAGACGTTGCTTCTGAGGTGTCTTTAGTGCATAGAAGAAATGAATTTAGGGGAGCTTTGGATTCAGTTGAAAAAGCGGCTGACATGGCCAAGCAGGGTAAGATTAAATTATTTACCGAAGCTGAGGTGGTCAAATTGTACGGAGACGATAATTTGGAAGCAGTTGTTGTAAAACATAATGATGAAGCCAAAGGCGAAAGCTATGTGGAGGCAGATAATTTTATTCCTTTGTTCGGACTTTCCCCAAAATTGGGGCCTATTGGTGACTGGGGACTTGAAATAGAGAAAAATGCCATTAAAGTTAACAATGCCTACGATTATCAGACCAATATTCCTGGGGTTTATGCTATTGGGGATGTAAACACCTATCCCGGAAAGCTTAAATTAATATTGTCGGGCTTCCATGAAGCAGCCGTTATGTGTCAAAGTGCTTACCAGTTGATCAATCCTGGCAAGCGGTATGTAATGAAATATACCACTGTTGGTGGGGTAGAAGGATTTGACGGTAGTAAGAAGGAGGCCAAAAAAGAAGTGGTTCAAAGTATTTTGGCGTAACCGCTATTTTAGAAAGGATTAATAACCTGCCAGGCTCCAAATTCTGGCAGGTTTAATTTTGCCATAATTTTTCTGAGATTGAATTTTTATGAGTATTAAAATAAAGTGGTGTTTCCTTGCTTATCAGGGTACTGATACGTTACTTTGTACTCTGTTCATTATCAATTTGAAAGGTTATCAAGAAAGGCGGAGGGACTAGACCCAATGAAGCCTTGGCAACCCTTTTTTCTTTTTCGATAACTATCGAAGGGAATAAAGAAGGTGCTACGTTCTAATCCTGCATTTTGTTCTGTCTGAATAGAATATTTTTTAGGAGTAGATAACATAAAGAAAGACGTTGGTCTAAAACTTTTCCTTACTTGATTTAATTAATTTTTATTGATACCGGTACCTAGTGTATTATCAATTGTTTTTCGGGTGTCAATTTTTTAATTTTGTGATTCCAAATTATATGGGACAGTTAATGATATTATCGTTTGGCCCTCTTTGGTCCATACATATTTGAAAGGTATTATGAAGAATATTCAAGACGTACTAAGGGAGAGGATTTTGGTGTTGGATGGTGCCATGGGGACCATGCTGCAACGACATAAGTTCACGGAGGAAGATTTTAGGGGGGAACGTTTTAAGGACTGGAAACACCCATTGCAGGGAAATAACGATCTTTTGTCCCTAACGCAACCCGAAGCTATCGCTGAGGTGCACCGTCAATATTTTGCTGCAGGTGCCGATATCGTTGAAACAAATACCTTCTCAAGTACTACCATTGCGATGGCCGATTATCATATGGAAGATTTGGTCTACGAATTAAATTATGAGTCGGCAAGAATAGCCAAGGCCGTTGCCGACGAGTTTACCGCTAAAGAACCAGATAAGCCACGTTTCGTTGCTGGTAGTATTGGGCCAACCAATAAGACAGCGAGTATGTCACCGGATGTGAACGATCCGGGTTTTAGGGGGGTTTCTTTTGATCAACTACGTATAGCTTACAAGCAAGAGGTGGAAGCGCTCTTGGATGGAGGAGTGGATATTTTACTGGTAGAAACTGTTTTTGACACCTTAAATGCAAAGGCAGCTCTATTTGCCATTGAGGAGGTGAAGGAAGAACGGAACATAGACGTCCCCATTATGATCAGTGGTACCATAACCGATGCTTCAGGTAGAACCTTGTCGGGCCAAACGGCGGAAGCCTTCTTGATATCCATAAGTCATATTCCCATTTTGTCCGTAGGTTTCAACTGTGCGTTGGGAGCTAGTCAGTTAGTACCTCATTTGGAAGTGCTATCTGCGAAGACCGATCATGCCGTTTCTGCCCACCCGAATGCAGGATTGCCAAATGCCTTTGGAGAGTATGACGAAACACCGGAGGAGATGGCCACTCAGATCAAGGAGTATGCAGAAAAACGTTTGGTGAATATTGTTGGTGGATGTTGTGGGACCACTCCGGAACATATTAAGGCTATGGCCGATATAGTTAAAAACTATTCCCCTAGGAGCCTAAATACTCAGGAAGAACATAGCATATGATGCCTTCCAGACAAGTTGTTCTTGGAGCAGGGAAGAGGGTTGCGCCATTTGTTCACAGAACACCGGTGCTTACCTCCCGTTTATTGAATGAATTATCAGGGGCCGAGGTTTTCTTTAAATGTGAGAACCTTCAAAAAATGGGAGCCTTTAAAATGCGGGGTGCAATAAATGTCATTCAGCAATTAAGTAAAGCTCAGAAAGAGGCAGGGGTGGTAACCCATTCTTCTGGAAATTTTGGACAGGCCTTGGCTTTGGCGGCAAATAATTTGGGAGTGAAGGCCTATATAGTAATGCCGTCCAGTGCCCCAATCGTAAAGATTGAGGCAGTGAAAGCCTATGGAGGGTTGGTTACCATCACGGCGCCTTCCCTGGAAGCTAGGGAAAAATCAGCGGCGGACATTGTTAAGGAAAAGGGAGCTGTTTTTTTACACCCGTCCAATGACCTCCAAGTAATTCTGGGACAAGGGACGGCGGCTTTGGAACTCCTGGAAGATCAGCCCAATTTGGAATATATTATGAGCCCGGTCGGAGGTGGTGGACTCATTGCGGGAACGGCTTTGGCTGCGCATTATTTGGGGACAAATTGCAGGGTAATTGGGGGTGAGCCAATGGAAGTGGATGATGCCTATAGGTCGTTGAAAAGTGGAAAAATAGCGTATAATGCATCGACAGATACTATTGCAGATGGACTTAAAACTAACTTAGGGGACAAAAATTTCCCTATTATTAGAGAATTGGTACCTGAGATTATTAGAGTGGAGGAGGAGGAGATTATCAGTGCCATGAAATTAATTTGGGAACGAATGAAGTTGGTGATAGAACCGTCAAGTGCAGTGCCGTTTGCGGCACTGTTGAAGGAAAAAGAAAAGTTTATAAATAAAAGGATTGGAATCATCCTCTCAGGAGGTAATGTGGAACTATCAAATTTGCCATTTTAAAGACATGTCATCGTGTTCTTAATGTTAAGTCAATATATAATTAAATGAGCAATACTACGGATAAGGAACAGCACAGTACAAAACGGTTTTTAAAACTCTCGGGTTTGGAACCTTTGGTAATTACCCCAGAAAGCAATTTCGTAAATGTGGGTGAGCGTACCAATGTGGCTGGTTCTAAAAAATTCCTGCGACTGATCAAGGAGGAGAAGTTTGAGGAAGCATTGGATATAGCACGCGAACAGGTTGAGGGAGGGGCGCAGATCATTGATGTAAATATGGATGATGGCCTTATTGATGGGAAAGAGGTTATGGTAAAGTTTTTGAACCTTATTGTGGCCGAACCGGATATTGCCAGGGTACCTATTATGATCGATAGTTCCAAATGGGAAATTATAGAGGCAGGTTTGCAGGTTGTACAGGGCAAATGTGTAGTAAATTCCATAAGTCTCAAGGAGGGGGAGAAGGAGTTTATACATCATGCCAAATTAATTAGACGTTATGGTGCTGCAGTTATTGTTATGGCCTTTGATGAGGTGGGGCAGGCCGATAATTATGAAAGACGATTGGAGATTACCAAACGGTCCTATGATATTTTGGTTGGTCAGGTAGGATTCCCCCCTGAGGATATTATTTTTGATCTAAACATCTTTCCTGTGGCCACGGGGATGGACGAGCATAAATTAAATGCTATCGATTTTATAAAGGCCACTGCTTGGGTAAGGGAGAATTTACCTTTTTGTAATGTAAGTGGAGGGGTGAGTAATGTTTCATTTAGTTTCAGGGGCAATAATCCCGTACGTGAGGCCATGCATTCCGTATTTCTCTATCATGCCATTAAGGCGGGTATGAATATTGGAATAGTAAACCCAAGTATGCTGGAGGTGTATGATGATATTCCAAAAGATCTATTGGAGCATGTGGAGGATGTAATCCTTAACCGAAGGGATGATGCCACAGAGCGCTTATTGGATTTTGCAGAAACAGTAATTGGCAAGGAAAAGGAAAATAAGGTAGACCTTTCTTGGCGGGAGGAATCATTGCAAAATAGGATTACCCGTGCCTTGGTAAAGGGAATTGACCAATATATTGTAGAGGATGTAGAAGCAGCCCGTTTAAGTGTCAAAGCTCCCATAGAGGTAATTGAAGGACATTTGATGTCTGGAATGAATGTGGTGGGGGATCTTTTTCAAAGTGGCAAAATGTTCTTGCCCCAGGTGGTAAAGTCAGCCAGGGTAATGAAAAAAGCAGTGGCTTATCTGTTGCCCTATATCGAAGAAGAAAAACTTAAAAACCCATTGCCGAAAGGTAGCAGCTCGTCTGCCGGAAAAATCTTAATGGCGACAGTGAAAGGGGATGTACACGATATTGGAAAGAATATTGTAAGTGTGGTCCTTGCCTGTAACAATTATGAGATTGTGGATCTGGGTGTAATGGTGCCCCCAGAGAAGATTATTAATGCAGCTAAGGAAGAAAATGTCGATATTATAGGGCTGAGCGGACTTATTACTCCCTCATTGGACGAGATGGTCTTTTTGGCAAAGGAAATGGAGCGGCAAAATTTTACGGTTCCTTTGCTTATTGGCGGGGCAACCACAAGTAAGGCACACACGGCGGTTAAAATAGATCCACAGTATAAAAGTGCCGTGGTGCATGTAAATGATGCTTCCAGAGCAGTTACCGTGGTGGGAGACCTATTGAAAAAGGAAGCTTCCCAAAAGTACAAGGAGAACATTAAGTTGGACTATGCCGATTTTAGGCAAAAATTCCTCAACAGGGGAAAACATAAAGAATATCTGAAACTTGGGGACGCTAGAAAGAATAAATACCAATTGGACTGGGCAAATGCCGTAATAGTAAAGCCTAGGAACCTGGGCATACAAAGGATAGAAGATTTTGACCTACGGGATTTGGAACCATATATAGATTGGTCGCCCTTCTTTAGAAGTTGGGAACTGCATGGTAAATACCCGGATATTTTGCAAGATGAGGTAGTGGGCAAACAGGCAACCGAACTTTTTGCCGATGCCAAAGCCATGATGAAAAAGATTTTGGATGGTAAACTGTTCCGGGCAAAGGCTATTTTTGGACTGTTTCCGGCCAATACGATCCATGACGATGATATAGCCTTGCGCCATGACGGGAAAGAGTATATCTTTAGAACCTTGCGTCAACAGGCTAAAAAATATGTAGGGAAGCCCAATTTTGCACTGTCTGATTTTATAGCACCCCAAGAAAGTGGTTTGCAGGATTATATTGGTTGTTTTTGTGTATCTACAGGCTTTGGTACAGATGAATTGGCCGACAGTTACCGTGAAAACTTGGACGACTATAACAGTATTATGGTCAAGGCGCTCGCAGATCGTTTTGCGGAGGCCTTTGCAGAATATTTACACAGGGAAGTGCGTGTCAGCCATTGGGGATATGCGGCCGATGAGGGGCTTAGCAATGAAGAGTTGATCAAGGAATCCTACAAAGGAATAAGGCCGGCACCGGGATACCCGGCCTGTCCGGACCATTTGGAGAAATTGACAATTTGGGAATTATTGGAAGTGAAGGAAAAGATCGGGGTAGAATTAACGGATAGCTTGGCCATGTGGCCAGCGGCCAGTGTAAGTGGATATTATTTTGGCAATGAGGAAGCCCGGTATTTTGGGGTAGGCAAAATAAAGGAAGACCAGGTGGCCGATTTTGCAGCTCGGAAAGGGATGCCAGTGGAGGAAGCCACTAGATGGTTGGCACCCAATATTGCGGATGATTAGGGACCTGCAAGGTTTTCAAAACCTTGTAGGTCTAGGTCTTAGTCTAGGTCTGGGCCTCGAAAGAAAATGAAAAATTGAAATTTGTTTGGGAGACCTTTGCAGCAGGGATAGTAGCGATATCTTTTTTATGACTCTGGAATAAAAAAATTAAGTGGATAGCCCGGCCACAAACCGATCGTTAGGAGGTATTGGGGGCTGCCATAATAGTATAGAACATAAGAATTAAGAATAGGAATAGTACCATAGTGCAGGGAATTAAATAAAGTAATTGATAATGAGCCTTTTCTGAAGGAGAGGTTAGGGGAGAAATTATGAAAGTAACAGAACACATCAAAAAAGCTGAAGGGAACACCTTGTTCTCCTTTGAGATCATACCACCTGTAAAGGGAAGAAATATTCAGGAATTATATGATAATATTGACCCATTAATGGAGTTTAACCCTCCTTTCATTGATGTTACTACCTCTAGGGAGGAGTATGTATACATAGATAGGGATGGGTTGCTGGACAAAAGACTGACCCGTATGAGGCCTGGAACTGTGGGTATTTGCGCCTCTCTTCAACACAAATATGGAGTGGATACTGTTCCGCATGTGCTTTGTGGTGGTTTTACTAAGGAAGAAACCGAGTATGTGCTAGTGGATTGTCATTATTTGGGTATCGAAAATGTGATGGCGCTTCGCGGAGATGCGAGGAAAGAAGAACAGTATTTTAATCCTACCAAAGGAGGACACTCTTATGCCACGGACTTGGTGAAACAGATCCACGCCTTAAATCATGGAAGTTATTTGCATGATAAGGTAGAGACGGTTCATTGTGCCAATTTTTGTATCGGCGTAGCCGGATATCCAGAAAAGCATCTAGAGGCCCCATCCTTAATATCTGACCTAAAACGTTTAAAGGAAAAGGTGGAAGCTGGTGCCGATTATGTGGTAACACAGATGTTTTTTGATAATCAGAAGTATTTTGAATTTGTAGATGCAGCGAAGAAAATGGGCATTAACGTTCCTATTATTCCAGGTATTAAGCCCATAGCCGTAAAGCGGCATTTACAATTGTTGCCACAGGTTTTTAAAATTGACCTGCCTCAGGATTTAATAGATGCTGTGGACGATTGTTCCAGTAACGTGGATGTACGTCAGGTAGGGATAGAATGGGCAATTCAGCAGTCCAAAGAGCTGAAAGCTGCAGGGGTTCCCGTCCTACATTATTATTCGATGGGGAAATCGGACAATATTGAAGCTATTGCCAAAGAGTTATTTTAAGAGGTGCCATCCACGCTATTTCTCTAGGGATAGCTGCCCTAAATTATTTCCCGTAATTCATTAATAGACGTGGAGCATTGTCAAGTTTTGGGAGCCCTATTTTTAATTTTTCATTACATTTGCTCCCCATGAATCTAAGGTTATTTCTTTTAGGCTGTCTGTCGACAGCTTTTTGCTTTTCACAAAATCTAAATGAAACGAAGAGGTACACCTTGGATGTGAGTCAATTTAATGGCTCCGTGCTCTTGCATAACCCTGATATTTCGCATTTGATTACCAATCATCCCGGAGGGGTTATTTTTGGATATAATAGGAAAACCTATGGGGAAGAAGAATGGCAACAATTATATAATTACCCAGACATTGGTTTTTCTTTTGTGTATCAAAACATGAACAATAGTACTTTGGGGGAGAATTTTGGGTTATATGCCCATTACAATTTTTATTTTTTTAATAGAAACCTTCAATTTAGGCTTGGGCAAGGTGTGGCTTATAATACTAATCCTTTTGACAAGGACGAGAATTTTAGGAATAACGCATATGGCTCCCATTTGTTAAGTTCTACTTATCTGATGCTTAACTATCACAAGGAGAATATTTTTAAAGGCTTAGGTGTCAAGGCTGGGATTTCCTTAATACATTATTCCAATGCCAATGTTACCGCACCCAATACCTCTACCAATACCTTGGCCTTAAATGTGGGGTTGACCTATGATTTGGACGGAGGATTGGAAAGGGAATATCTAAGTACCGAAAAAGCAAATATTACGGAACCCGTTCGGTTAAACTTAGCCTTTAGGTCTGGAATTAATGAGAGTGATGTAGTGGATTCAGGTCAATATGCTTTTTATATTTTTTCAGCCTACGCGGACAAGCGTTTAACAAGAAGAAGTGCCTTGCAATTTGGGACCGATGTTTACTTTTCCAATTTCTTAAAGGAACTTATTAGGTATCAGTCGGTGGCCTTTCCTGAATATGGGGTACAACCGGATGATGACTATAAGCGTGTTGGTGTATTTTTGGGCCATGAACTTTTTATTAATAAAATGTCCGTTATTGCCCAGTTAGGATATTATGTTTACTATCCTTTCGATTTTGAGGGCAAGGTTTACAATAGGATTGGCCTAAAACGATATTTTTCGGATAAGGTCTTTGGGGCCATAACCTTAAAATCACACGGCGCAAAAGCAGAAGCTGTAGAATTTGGGGTTGGAGTACGGTTATAGTGCCAGTTAATTTGGCTCATAGCAGGCTTAAAAGATTTAGTAAAATGAACTATTTTATTTTGATGATAGACTTAGGTAGGAGGAACGCTGTATTGAAGGTTGCCAGATATGGTATGCTCATAGCGATAATGTTAGTGGTTGTAAATTGCAGTAGTGAAAATGCGCCCGATTGTTTTCAAAATGCGGGGGACATCACCATCGAAAATGTGGAAGTACCTCAATTCACTAAGATTACGGTCTATGAAAATGTTCAGCTTACGATTAGGCAGGGAAGTACCATTAGGGTAGAAGTGGAAACAGGGGAATATTTGCGGAACGATGTTGAGGTGGAGGTTGAGGATGGCCGCTTGTTGTTGCGTGATTCCAATAGCTGTAATTTTACCCGAAAATACGGACTTACCAAGGTTTTTGTTACTGCGCCCAACATTACGGAAATTAGGAGTAGTACGGGACTGGAAATTCTTAGTGATGGCGTATTGGCCTATTCTAGTTTAAGTCTTATTTCAGAAAGCTATAATGACCCGGATGCGGGCTACACCAGTGGAGAGTTCAATTTGGAGTTGGATACCCAAAATTTGTCTATTGTTTCCAATGGTATTTCATTTTACGATTTAAGGGGTAAAACCCGTAATTTTAATATTCTTTTTGCTGCAGGGGATTCCCGTTTGGAAGCCAAGGCATTGGTTGCGGACAACATTAGCTTTAATCATAGAGGTTCCAACGATATGCGTTTAAATCCACAGCTATCGCTAGAAGGGACGTTGCGCGGTACTGGTGATGTGGTCAGTTTTAATAGACCGGATTTGGTAGAGGTAGAACAATTGTACCAAGGGGAACTTATTTTTATAGACTGAGTGGGCTTTGTTCCAAATCTGAAGTTTCAAGCTATAATGTATCGTGTAACTTACTTCAAAGAATTATTTAAAGTGACCGGCGCATGTGGCGCTAAATCCGAAGCCCTTCATTATTAATCCATAACTTCCCCATGAAACCTATTATAAAATATTTACAGATTTTATTCACCTCCCAAAGGGTAATCGATAAGGATGAGGAATTATTGGGCAAGGTCCGAGCTGATAAAACTTTGCAAAAACTTGTAGATGATGGCCGGATTCCAGGTCTTGCCATTACCGTTCGCAAGAACAATGAAGTGTACTTTGAGAAAGGTTATGGATTTGCAGATGTTGAAAAACAAACCCCCATAGATCCACAAAAAAGTATTTTCAGAATTGCCAGTGTGTCCAAACCTATTTCCGCAACAGCCTTGGCCATCATGGTAGAGGAAGGACACTTGGATTTGGACGCTTCCATTTATAAGTATGTTCCGTATTTTCCCAAAAAAGAGTTCGATATAACGCTGCGACAATTGGCAGGACATACGGCTGGAATCAGAGGCTATCGTGGGGGTGAATATGGCCTAAATAAGAAGTTGGGAATAAAAGAATCACTTGCCTTGTTTCAGGATGATGAGCTTCTTTTTGAGCCGGGAAAGGGCTTTCAGTATACCAGTTTTGACTGGGTGTTGATCTCCTTGGCCATGCAAGAAGTAAGTGGAATACCATTTGCCGATTATGTTCGGGAACGAATATTAAAGCCTTATGGTTTAGAAAGTACCTTCCCCGAAATGGCTGGGAACCTTCCTCCAAACTGCACCACTTTTTATTCAAGGGGCAGATTGGGTTTTAGGAAGCCTATCTCGGTTAACAATGCATACAAATTGGCGGGAGGGGGCTATTTGTCCACTGCCTCGGATATTGCTAAGTTTGGACAGCTTTATTTAGATTCAACATTAAGGGAAGATACCGTTACGTCCCAATTTCTCACCTCTGGGGTCATCAATGGTACTCCAACGTACTATGGACTTGGATGGCAGGTTACCCAAGATAGGTTGGGTAGGAGGTATTATGGTCATGTGGGCAATGGGGTAGGGGGATATGCCGTATTTTATGTGTATCCGGAGCAGGATATGGTTTTTTCCATTCTCATCAACTGTACCAATCCTGGGGTATTGGACACCCTGGAAAAGGTAATATGTATTCTTCTTGGGGATGTAGATGGTCAGGCTATTACTTAAATTTAAAAGTAACCCATACAACCATAATTCAATATAATCACTTTAGGGTTAACATTTTAAATATCTATAATTATTTCAAACAAAGAGAATTCTTTAGAACAAGTATAATTTTTAACATGTGCAGCAAATGAAAAAGTGTGTATTTCTATTATTGGTGATCGGCCTATTACTTTCCTGCGAAAAAAATGAGGTGAATCCTTCAGATATTAAGCAGTTGGCTTATGGTACATTCCTTTGGAATGTGTGTTGGCTATTGTAAAAACGAAATGTTGCTAAAGTAGGGCAGGGTAATTTATTCCCGTTCAGGATGGAATAATCTTAGGTCTTTTGTGATTTTTTTTTATCTTCATGTTTTTATAAATACTTCGGAAAAAGAAAATACATGAAACTCCTAATAGCCTTTTTTTCCTTTGCGTTGGTACTATCTTCCTGCAAAACCAAAACTGATAACAAACCGGAAGCTGAAACTGTAGTAGAAACCGAAAATTGGATATACTTGTTTGATGGAGTAACAACCAACGGATGGAGAGCTTACAATGGGGACGCCTTGCCTCCCGGTTGGGTCGTTAAGGATAATGTATTGACATTTGATACCGAATTGGGGCTAGAGCAGGATTATACAGGAGGAAAGGATATAATCTATGGTTTGGAAGAGTTTGACAATTTTGAGTTGTATGTGGAATGGAAACTGCCAAAAGGCGGCAATAGCGGCATATTTTATCACCTAAAAGAAGGAATACCCAATGTAGGGCCACCAAATATTTCTCCGGAATATCAGTTGATAGACGATGAAAACTATGATAAAATCCATGATTTAACGGCATATAACCTTAGCCTTGGACATACCCAAAATCCCGAGGCCCTTCAACCCTTACAACAAACCGCCTCGGATTATGCCATGCACGTGGCCGATCCCGAACAAAAAGTATTGAATCCTGTGGGAGAGTGGAATTCTTCTAAAATAGTATTTACCCCAGAGCAGGTGGAGCACTGGCTCAACGGGAAAAAAGTACTATCTTTTGTGCCTTGGTCCAAGGATTGGTATGAAAAAAAGAACAATGGAAAATGGAAGGATGAAGAAAATTATGGTCGATTTAAAACTGGATATATCGGCTTTCAGGATCACTCCAGTCCCATCTGGTTTAGAAATATTAAAATTAGAAAATTATAGAACTTAATTCTTTCGGTTTCGTTTGACCGTAAAAAACAATAAAAACTTACTTATGAAAAAAAGAGACTTTTTAAAAAGTACCGCTGCCTTGGGGTTAACGGCACTGCTACCGTCCTCTGTTTGGGCCTTGTCCAAAAATGGACGCCTAAGAACAGCCCATATAGGCGTTAGTAATATGGGAGGGGCCGACCTTAAGTCGATATCTTCACATGAATTGGTAGATGTGGTGGCCCTTTGTGATGTTGATTCCAATGCATTGGCGGAGGCAAAAAAATTGCACCCTAATGCGGTGGTCTTTAAAGATTACAGGGTAATGCTCAAGGAAATGAAGAACAATATAGATGCGGTAATTGTATCTACCCCTGATCATACCCATGCTCCTGCATCCATGATGGCCATGGAAATTGGAAAGCCGGTATATTGCCAGAAACCCCTTACCCACCATGTAGTAGAGGCAAGAGCAATGCGAAAAATGGCCAAGGAAAAGAATTTAGTGACCCAAATGGGGATACAGGTGCATTCTTTCTATGATTATAAACTGGCAACCCTATTGATTCAATCTGGAATTATAGGGAAGGTAAGTACCGTTAGGGCATGGTCTCCCAAGAATTGGGGTTTTGATGGGCCGGAACCCAAAGGATCCGATCCGGTACCGGAGAATTTGGATTGGAACCTGTGGTTGGGAACTTCTGCAGAAAGACCGTATAAAGAAGGATATTACCACCCGGGCAATTGGAGAAAATTATTGGACTACGGTTGTGGTACCTTGGGCGATATGGGAGTGCATATTTTTGATACCCCGTACAATGCACTAAAATTGGATGTGCCAATGACCATAAAAAACCAGTGCAGAAAACCCACAGGTTTTGGATTCCCGGAGAACAATACCGTTACCTATACTTTTCCCGGAACGGAATATACCGCCGATACCTTGAAGTGGATTTGGTACGATGGTAAAGGAGCACCCGAGAAACATAGGGATCTGCTACTACCCAATAAGGAGAAACTACCAGGGCAGGGGGCCATGTTTGTGGGTGAAAAAGGCAGACTTTTATTGCCACATTTTATGGAATTGCCTAGGCTTATTGTGGATGGAGAATACCAGGAATTGGACTTGTCTATAATTAAAGATCAAGATGCTGTTGGAGATCCGGTAAGGGACTACGCTTCCGAAGGCGATAAACACTATCATCAGTTCGTGGATGCCTGTTTGGGAAAAGCAGAAACCACTGCTCCCTTTGAATATTCCGCCAGACTTACAGAAACTATATTGTTGGGGGTTATAGCAGGCCGCTTTCCAAATAAGACTTTGCATTGGGATAATGCCACAGCCAGGTTTTCGGAACCTGAGGCGAATAAGTTCTTGGACGCACCGTATAGGGATTTTTAAAATTACAAACTTGATGTCAGTAACTAAAGCCCGCCCCGTTTTACGCAAAATGGGGTTGGGCTTTTATTATTTTTGGAGGTTAGTTTAAATTGATACCTAAAATTAGGTAGTGAAATCATGATAAAACATTAAGATTCTTATCTTTAGGTTATGGAGCAAAAGCTATCTTCTTTCTCTATTAAAAATTGGTCCGATGATGATAAGCCTCGGGAGAAATTAGTGCAAAAAGGTAAATCCGTTCTGTCCGATGCGGAATTGATCGCCATACTAATTGGTTCTGGAAGTAGAAATGAAAGTGCCGTAGAACTGTCTAAACGTATTTTGGCGTCTGTAGGCAACAATCTGAACGAATTGGGGAAATTGTCCATTAAACAGCTGATGCAATTTAAGGGGATAGGCGAAGCCAAGGCCGTTTCTATAGCTGCTGCTCTGGAAATAGGGAGGAGGCGTAGGGGAGAAGGGGCTCAAAAAATAACCAAAATTAGCAGTAGTAAAGATGTCTTTGAACTTTTACAGCCTAAAATGGGCGAACTGCCCCATGAGGAATTTTGGATTGTTTTTCTGAATAATTCCAATGCAGTGCTGCACGCTGGGCAACTTAGCAAGGGGGGTATTACAGGGACCCTGGTAGATGTTCGTTTGGTTTTAAAGCAAGCTTTGGAGCTAGGTGCCGTTGGTTTGATCTTGGCGCATAACCATCCTTCGGGTACTTTAAAGCCTAGTGAGGCCGATAAACAGATTACCAGAAAATTAAAACTAGCAGCAGAGGCTTTGGATATAAAAGTTTTGGACCATATCATCATCACACAGAAAGAATACTTTAGTTTTGCAGACGAAAATATCCTTTAAAACCTTGTATGTTATTTTTGGATCGGGTCTTCTATTTTTAAAATTGAAACCTAAGCTCCGTCACTTTTAAAAAAGGAAAAAGTAAATTACTATGTTGCTCATCTATACCCACAAAATTACCCATCGTTTTAGTTATATCATGAGGCATATGTTTACGACTATTTTAGGGATAGAGGTAACTTACACCACAAAGGTTGAAGATTTTATTAAGCATACAGGACCAAAGATAACCTACACCAAACAACCTTTGCAAAATGAATTCTTTGTACGGAGCAATGATTTGTTGTTTGAACAAGGCATTAATGATATTCAGATCCATGTGGCAGATTGGCAAGGGACACCGTGTTTTTTTTCAACTGGGGACAGGAGCAATCTACCCTTCGATATTTTTTCTGCAAGTTTTTATTTGATAAGTAGGTATGAGGAATATTTGCCACATGTAAAAGATATGCATGGAAGATTTTCGCCAAAGGATAGTTTGGCCTACCAAAACGATTTTTTGGAAATGCCATTGGTAGATATTTGGGCCCAAAAACTACTGTATGCTTTAAAAGATAAGTTTGAAGATTTAAAACACAGACCGAGAAATTATAATTACACATCGGTCATAGATGTTTCCAGTTCACATTGTTTTGCACATAGAGGCTTTGTTAGGGGAGTATCCGGATTTCTTTATGATTTGGTTTCTTTAAAAATTAGACGGGTGGTAGACCGTATTTCGGTATGGGCCAAGCTAAAGGAAGATCCGTATGATAATTTTTTTGAACTAATAGAATTACATAAAAGAAACAAGGTTAATGGAATGTTCTTTTTTCAATTTGCCGAATATTCTACCTATGATAAAAACGTGTCCCCCAACAATAACAATTTTAAGCACCTAATTAAGTCTGTGGCAGATTATGATAAGGTATCTTTATCCTGTTCCTATAGTTCGTTTAACGATATAGGCTTGCTTAAGGAGGAGAAAAAAAATCTTTCCAATGTGATCAATAGGCCTGTAACCAGCTCAAGAATGCGATATAATCGAGTCGATATCCCTGAAACGTATAGGAATTTGATCGATGCTGGTTTTACGGATGACTATACCATGGGATACACACATGAAATAGGATTTAGGGCCGGAACCTGTACGCCTTTTTACTTTTATGATATTCTTTTGGAAGTCCAGCAGCCCATTAAGATTCACCCCTTTGCAGTACATGACTACGGCTTGTTGAAATATAGGAATAAGACAGAAGCTTTTAATGCGGTTGATCGACTTTACCTGGCTACGAAAATGGTTGACGGAAATTTTATTACTGTTTTTTCAAATGAATTAATTGGGGCGGAGAGTAAATTGAACTGGAAGAAGTTGTATAGTATTATCTTAAAAAGAGCACATGTTTAAAAGCTTAGTAACCGATATTTTTTTTGATTTGGACCATACCCTTTGGGATTTTGAAAAAAATTCGGCACTTACTTTTCAAAAAATTCTGATTGAGAATTCGGTTAAGGTTGAGCTGGAGGATTTCTTGGAAGTTTATATTCCCATAAATTTTGAATATTGGAAGTGCTTCCGGGAAGGGAAAATATCCAAGGAAAATCTCAGGTTCCAAAGATTGAAAACTACTTTTGATACCCTGGGGTATGCAATACCCGAGGAGTTAATTTATATTTTGTCCGATCAATATATTGAGTATTTATCCTCCTTCAACCACCTTTTCCCGAATACTACGGAGATTTTAGACTATTTAAGGCCTCATTATAAATTGCACATTATAACTAACGGATTCCAGGAAGTTCAAGATAGAAAGTTACGAAGTTCCAACATCTATAATTATTTTGAGCATATAATTAATTCAGATATGGCCGGTGTTAAAAAACCGGACCCTAAGATATTTGAAATGGCCCTTATGAAAGCCAAAGTCCTGCCGCAGAAGTCCTTAATGATCGGGGATAGTTTAGAAGCCGATATTTTAGGGGCCAAGTCTGCGGGCTTACATACACTGCATTTTAACGCCAACAATGAGCCAAATCACAAATATTGCCCTATGATTAACGATTTAGATGAAATAAAAAGCTATTTATAGAGTTGTATTTTAGAGAGACATTATAAAAACAAGATGTCATTGGTTGTTCTTGGAAGGTTTGGTATGAAAAATAAAATTTTGCTTCCCATCATTATTTTGCTTGCTTTCTATTCCTGTATAGAAAAGCAAAACTTTGATCAATACGATGATTTGGAAATTACTCCCACAATAGAGGCCAGCATTTTGTATTTAGAATCGCCAGAAAGGATCATAAATGAGGCTCCTGGACAATATTATTACTCTCAAGATTTTAATTTTGACGCCTTTACTGTAGATGCTTTCGCTGATCGGGTGTTGGATGGCTTTATATATTATGAAATAGAGAATACTACCAGTAAGGAAGTGGAGGGCACGATTGAATTTTTGGATGAAGGAGGAAACACCCTGGACACCCAATATTTTCATATAGATCCGGCCCCAACGCCCCTAGAGCAATTGCAGGTGGCCTATGGCATCGGAACAGGCAAAAGCATAGAGATCATAAAAAATACGTCCAGTATAAAAGTCAGTGTCCGTAATTTAAGTGATAACAGTAGTGTTTCCAATCTCCCCGATCCTAAAATTATTTTTAGGTCCAGTGGAAAATTCAGGATTCGTTTAAAATGAGGCAAGTAAAACTAGTCTTCATCCTTTGGGTATTGGGCTGTGCTGCTCTAGTTGCACAGAACAAACAAATTCTGTACGACTTTACAGAAATTCCCCAAGCGTTAATGGTGAATCCGGGAATGTCATCGGACTTTCAATGGTATGCCGGCATCCCAGGCCTGTCCGGAATTTCCTTCCAGGCTGGTAGTAGTGGGGTTACGGCAAATGATTTGTTTGTTGATGATGGAGTGGATATTAACGTAAAAGTTAGGGAGCATGTCATAGATGGTATGAATACCCAAGATGAGGTTAGTGGTACCTATCAGGTGGAATTATTATATGGAGGTTTCCGAGGACGTAACCGCGATAATTTCTATTCATTTGGAATATATAACGAAGGTGATGCCATAGGTTATTGGTTTAAGGATTACGCCATTTTAGCCTTTGATGGCAATGCTGATCAATTGGGTAGAGAATTTGATCTTGGGCATCTAAATACACGAGGGGAGATGCTTAATGTGTTTCATTTTGGAATTAACAAAAGGTTGGACAATAACCTAACAATCGGAGCTAGGGCCAAAATATATTCCAGTGTGTTTAATTTTTCGTCCACTAAAAACAAGGGCTATTTTGTAACCAACGAAGGGCAGAACAATTTATTGGCCAATACCATTGATGCCGATCTTGAATTTAGGTCTTCTGGTCTCAATGAAATTGTAGATGCTTTGGACAATGATAGTTCCCTTTTATCCGGAATTTTAACCAGGAGAATGTTCTTTGGGGGAGATTTAGGGTTTGGTATCGATTTGGGATTTACTTATAACCTAAACAAACAAACTGTAGTGACTGGAAGTTTGTTGGACTTAGGATTTACTTACAATTCCACGGACGTAAAAAATTATACTATAAATGGAAGTGCCACCGTGGAGGGCATAGAAGTAATTTTACCTGATGCGTTGTTAAACGCCAATGATGATTTCTGGCAAAATTTAGTGGATGAGGTAGATGCATTGGTTCCCCATGGAACCAACAATGAGAGCTATATTTCTTTTAGACCTACCAAATTGTATGGTTCCTTACGTTATAATTGGGGGGAGACTTCCACTCGAAATATGGATTGTGATTGTAATTATATGGTGTCCAAAAGGAGGGATTATACCAAATATGCCAATGGAATTGGTGGGCAATTATATGTTATAAATAGACCTAAAGGGCCGCAAGCCGCACTTACAGCTTTTTATTTGCGAAAATTTGGTAACGCTTTGGCATTAAAAGCAACCTATACCGTAGACAAGTTTTCATGGAGCAATATTGGGTTAGGCCTAAATTTACAGGCGGGTCCGGTTAATATATATGCTATGGCAGATAATTTATTGGTCTTAAATAACCTGGCCGATGGTCATTACTACTCTTTTCAATTAGGATTAAATATCATATCTTGGGGGAGGAAATGATATACGATGAGATGAAACAAACATTATTGTATTTTAATGTCAATAAGTAAGGTCTGATATTTAAAATTTTAATGTATTATAGCTGTATTGGCTTGGTTTTTGTTTTTTCATAATCAAATATGTTATAATGTTCTCCTGGTATCAATAGATTACTAAAAGATGAAAGGCTTTCGCTTCAAAAGTAGATGGAAACCAATTAGCCTTGGGAGGTATTATCAATACTAACAATGAATTTTAAACTGATGAAAAAATTTTTATTACCCCTGATTTTGATTTGTGGCTTTTATGGAATGTCACAAGCTGAATTAAACAAATACAAGTACATTATAGTTCCTACAAAATTTGAGGCCTTTAAAACTGAAAATCAGTATCAGACCAGTACTTTGATAAAATATCACCTTGTAGAGAATGGGTTCACGGCAGTGTATGATAATGATATGCCAGTAGATTTAGTAGCCAACAGATGTCTTGGCCTAATATTGAATATTAAAGACGATTCGTCCATGTTTACTACGAAAGTAACGTTGGTGCTTAAGGATTGTCTTTCCAACGTGGTGTATACTACAGTGGAAGGGGTGAGCAAAGAGAAGGACTATAAATCGTCCTACTCGGAGGCTATAAAGGAATGTTTTAAATCCTTGTCCGGACTGGGGTATAAATTTGAGCCAACTGCTGATAATGCACCACCTACCGTAAGCTTTAAAAACGATGTTAAGAGAATTGAAGAGAAGTCGAGTGTACAACCACAACAAAATGTTCCCAACCCTGTAGTGCAACAAAAGGCTACTTTGGAGGAGCAGTCCTATAAGAGCATGGAGCCCGTACAATCCAATATAACCAAAGCGGAAAAGAAGCCCGCTATGGCTGTGCCAAATATAGATTACAAGACGGAAGGAGTAGGGGTTTTATACGCTCAGGCCATTGCAAATGGATATCAATTGGTAGACAGTACTCCCCAAATAACTTTGAGGATCTTTGCCACTTCCCAGGCGGATTTTTATATCGCTGAAGGAAATGTCCACAGTGGAGTGGTTTTGAAAAAAGGCGAAAAATGGTATTTTGAGTTTTATGAAGGTGATAAATTAATGGGCCAGGAACTGAATATTAAGTTTTAGTGTTCTCCCATAAATTTGAGGAGAGCTGCAAAACCAAGTATTTCGCGACTACGCACGAGAGGACATTTTTAAATTAAATGAGCATTGTCTGGTCGAGATTTGAGAAAATTTATTTTGTGGTACATCATAAAGACGACACTGGTCGGGAGCTAGATGTGCGACTTCTCGTCGTCCCGAAAAGGGACTCTGTCGAAGTGACTACCGTTGTCCAATCGAGATGAGAGAAAAAAATTTATCAAGCACCTAAAATGATGTTTTCCCAAACCATTGATATTAAATTGTTTAATAAGGTTGTCAATGATAGTGTGGTTGAGGCCTTAATTAAATTATAATATCATTTTTAGCAATACCTGTCCGTTAAGAATAATGGATAGCATATTCTTAAAGTTCATATTTATCTTTCCATCGTTTTTTCAAGAAATCTTTGATGGCATTTTCCCGCTGATTATTACCAGGTTGGTAAAAGCTGGATTTGGCTACCTCCTTGGGCATAAACTCCTCGGCTATAAAATTATTCTCATAGTCATGGGCATATTTGTATGTCTCCCCATAACCCAGATCTTTCATTAATTTGGTAGGGGCATTGCGCAATGCCAGAGGAACCGATAAGTCCCCGGTTTGTTTTACCGTTTGCTGTGCCTTGTTAATAGCCATATAACTGGCATTGCTTTTGGGCGAGGTAGCCAAATAAATTACGCACTGACTTAATATAATCCTGGCCTCGGGATATCCTATGGTAGTAACGGCCTGGAAGCTTGTATTCGCCATAACGAGTGCCGTAGGGTTGGCATTTCCAATGTCTTCAGAGGCTAAAATAAGTAATCGGCGTGCAATGAACTTTACATCCTCTCCTCCTTCTATCATCCTCGCTAGCCAATACACAGCCGCATTGGGGTCACTTCCCCTGATCGATTTTATAAAAGCTGAAATAATATCGTAATGTTGCTCCCCGGTTTTGTCATACAGGACAGTATTCTTCTGTATCTTGCTCATGACTAGATCGTCCGTAATGGTTACAGTATCCGTCTCTTCGGAATTGATGATAAGTTCAAATATGTTGAGCAATTTTCTTCCATCACCACCAGAAAGTCGCAATAGGGCTTCGGTTTCCTTAAGTGTTATTTTTTTAGTTTTCAAAAAACTGTCCTTGCTCATAGCTCTGTGCAATAGGGCCTCAAGGTCTTCCTTGTCAAAGGGGTTTAAAATATATACCTGACACCTGGATAGGAGGGCCGGAATTACTTCAAAGCTGGGGTTTTCGGTGGTGGCGCCTATAAGGGTGACCCAACCTTTTTCCACCGCCGCTAAAAGAGAGTCCTGCTGGGATTTGCTAAAGCGATGAATTTCGTCTATAAACAGAATTGGGTTTTTGGTAGTAAACAGTCCGCCACTTTGTTTGGCCTTATCTATAACTTCCCGTATATCTTTAACACCACTGCTAATAGCACTTAAGGTGTAAAAAGGGCGACCGCTTTCATGGGCTATAATATTGGCTAGGGTAGTTTTTCCTGTTCCTGGTGGTCCCCAAAGAATCAGAGATGGCAAGATTCCTTTCTTTATTTGATGTGTTAATGATCCATTTTCACCTACCAAATGGTTTTGGCTAATATATTCTTCTAAGGTTTTGGGACGTACTCTTTCTGCTAGTGGCTCGTTCATAGGACAAAAATAAGATATTTATAGGGATGACAATTTATCCGAAAATGTATTCTTGGCCAGACTATTGAATTAAATTTTATATTTCCGTTGATTTTAAAACGGTTGAAATGCAGCATCAAATAAATTCCCGTCTTGAGAGAGGTACAGAAAAGTAACTATATGTCTTAAGTAAGATTAGCAAGACTATTGAATTAAGTTTTATATTTCGGATATGACAGAGAGCAACTATTTCAAATTTTCTAATTCGGTAATTGTACTTCCGTTATTGGCGGTACTCTCTATTTGGACTGTATATTGGTTTGAAGTCAAGTTTCTTGTTAATTTTAACGAATACGGGGTTTATCCAAGAACATTTAAAGGGTTAAGAGGCATTATTTTCAGTCCGTTTATACATGGCTCCGTGGAACATTTGTACAACAATACCGTTCCTATTGCCATACTAACGGCCTCCTTGGCGTTTTTTTACCGAAATATTGCGTTCAAGGTTTTGCTTTGGGGAATACTCCTATCTGGTTTTATTACTTGGCTAATAGGCAGGCCCTCTTATCACATTGGGGCCAGTGGTTTAATCTATGTATTGGTTAGTTTTGTGTTTTTTAAGGGGATTTTATCCAAACACTACCGGCTGGTAGCCCTATCCCTTATTGTGGTTTTTATTTATGGTAGTTTATTGTGGTATATTTTTCCTGTCAAGGACGGTATTTCATGGGAGGGTCATTTGGGCGGATTTGTCACAGGTTTAGTTATGGCCTTTGTAATAAAGGCCCCTTTGCCAATATTGAAAAAATACGAATGGGAGAAAGAGGATTATAATGAGGAGGAAGATGAATTCCTAAAACATTTTGATGAGCATGGAAATTTTATTGAAAATAAACGGGAAGAATCAGAAGAAATTAAAATTACCTATCACTACAAAAAAAATCCCGAAGATTCGGGATTGGAATGAGAGTTTAGAATATTTTTATATATGGGACATGTAAAATTCCCTCAACAAATTAAACCTTGCGGTAGGTGCCCTTTGGGAAGTTAGGCGTTGGCTTGACGTTGCCTTACCGCTTCATATAGAAATACGCCACAGGCAACAGAGACATTCAGAGAACCAATTTCTCCTAGTAATGGAAGTTTGGCCATATGGTCTGCAGCTTTTAAAATAGATGGGGAGATACCTACATCTTCAGATCCCATAATTATGGCGCATGGCTCTTTAAAGGAAACCTCATATATGGTATTTTCAGTTTTTTCTGTGGCTGCAATAACCTTTATTCCGGAAGATTGTAGATAAAATACGGCATCCTTTATATGGTCTATCTTGGCAATAGGTACACGAAAGGCAGCTCCTGCCGATGTTTTAATAGTATCTGCCGTTACTGGGGCAGCTCCTTTTTTCTGGATGATAATACCATCCACACCGGTACATTCCGCGGTTCTAATTATAGCTCCGAAGTTCCGCACATCTGAAAGTTGGTCCAACAATAGAAAAAGCGGTGTCTTTTTGGTTTCCAACACTTTCTCTACCAATTCTTCCACGGTCAAAAAGGTAATGGGAGAAATATTAGCTACAACACCCTGATGATTGTTCTTGGTAAGTCGGTTTAATTTTTCAATGGGTACATAGGAGGAAGTGATTCCGTTTTTACGGATTAGGCTTTCCATATCCTTGGAGAGCTCTCCCTTTAGGCCTTTCTGTATAAAAACCTTGTCTATAGGCTCATTGGATTTTATGGCTTCGATCACAGCTCTAATGCCATAAATTTGTTCGGTGTTCTTCATGGGGCAAAGGTAGAAAATAAGTGAGATATAAGTACAATTTAAAGAAGTACAAGATTACATTTTAAAAATGCAACGGATTTAGATATTCTGAAGTATACACTTTGGAATAAAAAAAGGAACCGCTGAAAATTAATTTTCAGCGGTTCCTGAAGAATTTTTAACTCGCTCTTAAAGTGGGTTAAATGTATTTATTGTGGTGTATATACAGCGTCGGCGTTATCGCCATATCCATTTTCCCAACTAATTGAAAGTGTCCCATCAGGATTAACAGTTCCAGTTACAATAACGTCGGTTCCAAAAGGTTCTCCCCAAGTACCTGACAATTCACCGCATATGTCTGTAAAATTACCCGGAGTTTCACCTGTGATACCATAGATATCATACCAAAGTATATACAATCCTGCAAAACCATCAGAAACCGTATAATTCCCACCTCCATTGTCAGTAAGAACTACAGTATATGGATAATCAACAATAGGGTTTACATCCGCTGATGGACCAGGATCCGTAGATAAACCACTACTAAGAACTGTGTAGGTGCCTCCCAAATTGGAAGAACATGCAACGGGATATTCCAATCTAAGGTTTAAATCCGAATATTGGTTAAAATCAGAGGCATAGTAATTTTCTTGGCCCTTGTTATTCAATATGTCTAGCGTTGAGCCATCTGCAAATTTAAATGAAGGAAATATTTTTAAAACATCACCAACCTCAAAGTCATCAGGACCGCTAAGTTCTGTAAAAGCACTGTAAATATCACTGCTTGTGTACGAGTATTCCTTCGGAAATGTTGTTGCATTTTCGTCAAGGGTTACCGGGCCGTAAATGTCACCTGAAGCTCCAAGATAAATAGCTTTCAAATCGAATGATGTTGGCTCTCCAACTCCCACACCTACAGAAAATTGTAAACTAAGATCGTCTACATTAAATACGTCTATAAATGCTGGACTTCCAGCTTTTACTTGGTAATTCGGCATTGCTCCATTAGTAGTAGCGATTGCTGAAGTGCCTCCGTCATCATCACATGATGTATTTAGCGCAAATAGGGCTAAAAAGAGACTTAATTTATATATGTTTTTCATGTTATGAATTTTTTCTATTAGTTATCCCAAAATATTTTATATGTCGTTGCATCTTTCTGGGCAGGTGCATTTTCATTAACGTTCAATTCGGCTTGTGGCCAGAACAAGGAAACCTGGTATGGTCTTGTTAATGTTGTTTCACTGTCGATCAGTGGCCAAGCATCTCCATTATCCAATTGATATTCTTTAGAGGTAGAATTTGGATTAGCCAAAATTGGGTATCCAGTTCTTCTATAGTCATTGTATTGATCATAGGGATCTCCAAAGGTAGACACCCATTTTTGTGTCATAATGATTTCCATTTTCTTGGTATCGGATGCCGCATCGTATTCGGTCAGTATACCATCGATAAAATCGGTAACTTCTGTAGATCCCTCAAGTGTGGGGACAGTTTGAGTAGTGGCAGAATTGGCAACAACCTCATCTACCTTTACAAAGGCAGCAGTCATTGCGTCTTCCAACATAGCTCTCGCATCCCCAGAAATAACATCACTTTGAATTAATTCGGCCATTATAAACAAAGACTCATGAAAGGTCAAAAGCCTGTGTGGAGCGGCGCCTGTTCCTGCATTTACATCTGCATCACCTCCTTCACCATCATCATATCTACCTCCGGCTGGATAAATACCTGGGTAAGTGGAAGATGCTCTTGAGGAAAAATCTCTATTGGCACTTACACTACCAAATCTAATGGTATGGAATCCAGTGTTTCTATCCCAATAATCTGCTTTTGGGTCACCTGTTGTAGGATCTCCTACATCTGGAGGTAATTCCCCGGCAATTAATTGATTAAAGAAATAGTAAGGTAATCTTGGGTCGGCCACTCCATTGTGAATGTTCGGATTCCATCCTTTTAGAATTTCATAGAACCAAGGACTAGCATGATGTGATGTCTGTCCAGTTAAGTAGGAAGCCCTAAAAAGTTGATTTCTTTCTTCCGCCGGTGATTGGGTGGTAGAATAAGGAAATTCGAAATCATCACTACTATCTACCATAAAATTGTCCGCAGCAATCAAAGCATTCAACTTACCCGCATCAAATACGGTGGACAGCCGAATTTCGTTATACAATTTTAATTTTAAGGTATTAACGAATTTGTTCCATTTTACTATACTACCATCGTAAAACAAATCTTGAGTGCCAGGATTAGAACCTTGTCCACTATTAATGTTTGCTAAACCTTCATCTATAAGCGCCAATGCATTTTCGTAAATTGCCGTCTGATTATCGAAGACAGGGCTTACTATGCCAGTGGCAAGTTTAGAGGCCTCGGAATATGGAGCATCTCCCCAAATATTGGCAATTATAGTGGCTGTATATCCTTTAAGGACTTTAGCCATACCTACTATGATCATCTCCTCTTCTGCCGTTCCTTGCTCGATAATGATATCGGCTTCGGTAATTACAGAGTAGGCAACGTCCCAAGTATTTTGAATATCGGCATTGTCCTGTCTGGTGCCGTATTGATCTTGTTCCTCACGGAAGGTAAACTGGTGAACATAAGCAGAAAGTTCCTCTGCCATGTATAACCTGAATTCCGTAATCAAGTTAAAATTCCTTTCCGTGTCCGTCAAAAGTTGATCTAACGGAGCTGTAGTTGGATTGTTGGGGTCTGTATTGACATCCAAATAGTCACTACAATTATAGAAAAGTAAAGACACCAATGCAACAGCGAACATGGTACGGCTCTTTAGATTTATTTTAAATATATTTTTCATAGTTCTTTTAATTAAAATGTTACGTTAAGTTTAAACCCATACCTTTTGGAACTAGGAGCGGATTGAGTTTCAATACCTTGTAAGTTGCCCGATCCATAAGCAGTAACATCTGGATCAAAATTAGTGTACTTAGGTACATTTGGCGCAAAATACCATAAGTTGTTTCCTACCACCGAAAAAGTCATAGCACCAATAAAAGTCTTTTCTAAAAACTTTTTTGGAACTTCATAGGCCAATGCGACCTCTCTTAGCCTATATACCGTACCGTCATAAATGGTCGCCTCATCAACGGAGTTAATTCCGAAGGTCTGGCCAGTGGTGGTAGGTGAAAAATATAGGTTGTTCATTGTAAGTTGAGTAGTGTTCGGTATTGGATTGTTAGAACCATCCAAAAGGGGTTCACCTGTAGTAGGATTCCCGTAAAACCCTGGGATAATAAAAGTACGTTCCCGATCCTCTGTATCCTTGGTTACCCCTCTACCCAATAAAGCGGCAATTCCTGAAGAGGAAACATCTCCACCTTCTTTCCAGTCAAATTGGGCCTGAAGACTTAAAGTCTTATATTTAAAGGTATTGATGAATCCAATTTTAAAATCAGGATTAGGATCACCTACCACCTGGTTGTCCAAAGCTTGTAAGACACCGCCACTGGTTTGGTCTATTAAATAGTTTCCTTCATCATCCCTCATAAACGCAGTTCCGTAGAATACTCCAAAAGGTTCGTCTTTGTCTACAAAGGCAATTTGGTTTACATCAATTGGGAATCTGTCAAGACCTTCGATCAATTCGTTTACCCTGTTTTTATTTTTAGTAAATGAAGTAAAGGTTGACCACTTAAAATTCTCAGTTCTCACAGGAACAAGAGTTAAACCAACTTCAATACCCTTATTTTCCATTTCACCTATATTGGTCAATAGTGATGTGTAACCAGATGAAGTAGGTACATTAACCTCGGAAATGAGATCTGTGGTTGTTTTTTGGTACCAGGTAAAGTCGACTATTGCCCTTTTGTTAAATAGCTCCAAGTCTAGACCTATTTCAAATTCTTCGGTGTTTTCAGGACTCAAACTTGGATTACCTAATGTTGCAGGAACAAACACGGATGGTTGGCCTGCATATACCGTTCCAACACTAAATATTTTGTTAATTTGGTATGGGTCGGCATCCCTACTAACATTGGCCCAACCACCTCTTAACTTACCGTAGCTAAGGATGTCATTATTTATGCCCAATGCCTCAGTGAAAATAAAAGATGTAGAAACAGAAGGATATAAAAAGCTATTGTCTGTTTTGGGTAGCGTAGAAGACCAGTCATTTCTTGCTGTGGCATTCAAAAATAGATAGTCTTTATATCCCAACCCTAGATCACCAAAAACGCCAACAATCCTTTTTCTTTCGGTAAGGTCATAATCTGAAACCACATTGGCCGTATTGTTCACCGTAAAGATATCCTCTGCAATTAAATTGGTACCTGTGTAACCAACACGATGACTGGAAATTTGGTTTACGTTATTTCCGACCAAAAAATTCATGTTTAGGTCCTCTGTCAAATCATAGTTAAAAGTAACCACGAAAGTAGATTCAATTTCTTCGCTACCGTAGTCGTCGGTTACAACCATGCCGGTTCCAGAAGCGCCCCTTGATCCTTTGTCGGTTATTTCAACACGAGCTAAATCGTATTTATTAATACCCAATTGATATCTTGCGCTGATATGTTCAGTAAAATCATAGGAAAAATTTACATTGGCAACAGTTCTATTTGTTCCAGTTCTAATTTGATTGTGTTCCCAAGACCATAATGGATGATCCCAGCCGGAATTAGGGATTACTGGTGCGCCATTGGCATCTTCGTAGGGAAGGCTTAAATCCCATGTTCTACCTAATACAAGGACTCTTGCAAAAGACGAAGCAGCTCCGGCAAATTGGTTTTCACCAAGGACGGGTCCAACTTGGTAGCCATCGGAGTAACTAAGGTTGGCTCCGACTTGTAGGCCATTGTCCAATTTAAAATTGCCACCGGCAGAAATATTGGTTCTTTTGTAAGAGTTAAAAGGAATATATCCTTGCTGATCTATGTTGGAAATGGTCAAACTAAAGTTCGAATTTTCTTTAGCAGAGCTAATGTTAATGGAATTATCGGCAACAATTCCAGTTTTAAACAAATCCTTTACGTTATTAGGTTGAGCTACATAAGGTACTGTAGGTCCAAATTGATCGGGAAAGGCAGTAAGCAAATTCGACCAGGTTGGAATGGTTTCCTGAGAATCGAATCTTGCACCCCAAGAACCGTTAGCGTTATTATAGTTAAAGTTTGTTCCGTTACCATATGTGTTCTGGTATTCTGGAAGGTTGGCAATTTTTTCGAAATAGATCCCTGTGTTAAGGGATACTTCGAATTTCTTGTTGGACAATCCGCCTGATTGTCCGGACTTGGTCGTAATAATGATTACACCGTTTACCGCTCTAGAACCGTAAAGTGCCGCTGCAACAGCTCCTTTAAGCACCTCCACATTGGCAATGTCGTTGGGGTCCAGGGAGGAAATGCCCGATTCATAGCCACCGCCACCTGTAATTTGGCTAGAGGTTGTTATTTGGTCATTACTATAAGGTGTGCCATCTACAACAAATAAAGGTTGGTTTCCTCCTTGGAAGGAAGTAGTACCTCTTATGCTTATTTTATTGGAGGCGCCGGCAACACCAGTGGAAACATTTACGTTTACCCCGGGTACTTTACCGTTAAGTGATTTTATTAAATCTGGTTCGGAGTTTTCTGTAATGGATTCCGCTTCAACAGATTTAACAGAATACCCTAATGACCTAGGGTTTCTCTTGATCCCCAATGCAGTTACAACCACTTCTTCCAGTGCTTGGGCATCTTCTTCCATTTGCACGTTGATGGTGTTACTGGCACCGACTGTCATTCTAGCATTTTTTTGTCCTATATAGGAGAATACTAAAACGTCACCGACACTTGCCTCAATGGAGTAAAGTCCATCAAAATCCGATTGTGTACCAGTTGCGGTCCCATCTATTAGGATATTTACTCCAGGCAGAGGTAAACCGTCTTGGTCGGTAACCGCGCCTGAAATCGTCTTTACTTGTGCAAAAGATAGTTGCACAATCAACGCTAGAAACAGCGTTAGGATTCCATTTAACTTTGTTTTCATTTTGTATTTATTTGAATTAGCAGGTACAAAAATCCTAAATAATTGTTAATAAAACAACTTTTTAAGGGTAATTCTTATGCGTGCATAATAAATATTTGTTAAATAAGTGATTGTAAACGCTAATAACCGCCTATTTAACACAGTAAGGTTTATTTATTTTGTATTTAAAACAAAATATGTATTCTCTTGTAGGAATTTATAGCACGGAAACCGTTAAAAAATTGACAAATATGGAATAGTCGTAATTCTTTAGCTTTTTTTTGTGTTTAATTTACAGTATTCTAATGTATGAATCGATTAAGCTGCGAATTTGCTACTTATTCATCGGTTTCTGTTGTTTTCTTTTATTGGGATTTAACTGGTTTTAATTTCGAAATTCACAATTCAAATTTGAATAGTTTTTAGGGTTTGAAAGGTGTTTGAGCTAAGGTCTGGTGTTCTAATCTCAAGCTACTTAATCTATTGAGTAAAAAAAATATAAAAAATAAATCGACAAGGGTTTGAATTATTGCGAATAATTACTAAATTTGCCAGCCCTTAAAAGAGGGGTTAAGTTTTTATTATACAAAAATAGTATGCCAACAATTTCACAATTAGTACGAAAAGGAAGAGTCACGATTACTAAGAAGAGTAAATCGGCTGCTTTGGATTCGTGTCCTCAAAGAAGAGGTGTATGTACACGTGTTTATACAACCACTCCTAAGAAACCAAACTCTGCAATGCGTAAAGTTGCCAGGGTTAGGTTGACCAATGGAAAGGAAGTTAATGCGTATATACCAGGTGAGGGTCACAATTTGCAAGAGCACTCGATAGTATTAGTAAGAGGCGGAAGGGTTAAGGATTTGCCAGGAGTTAGGTATCATATCGTTAGAGGTGCCTTGGATACAGCAGGTGTTGCTGGAAGGACACAACGTAGATCTAAATACGGAGCAAAGCGCCCTAAGAAGTAAAATTTTGTTAAAAGTTAGGGGTTAAAGGTGTAGTGCTTTTAATGATTGACTATTAACTATTAACTCAAAAAGAAGAAATGAGAAAAAAGCAGGCAAAAAAGAGACCACTTTTACCCGATCCAAGGTTTAATGACCAATTGGTGACCCGTTTTGTTAATATGATGATGTGGGATGGTAAGAAGTCCGTAGCCTTTAAAGTGTTTTACGATGCAATTGATATCGTGGAAGAAAAAAAGACAGACGAAGAAAAGACGGCTTTGGAGCTTTGGAAGGATGCACTGTCCAATGTTATGCCTCATGTTGAGGTAAGAAGTAGAAGGGTAGGTGGAGCTACTTTTCAGATTCCAATGCAAATTAGACCAGATAGGAAAATTTCAACCGCTATGAAATGGCTTATTAGTTTTGCTCGTAAGAGAAACGAAAAGGCTATGTCGCAAAAATTAGCTGGAGAGATTTTGGCCGCTGCCAAAGAAGAAGGTGCTGCCGTTAAGAAAAGAACAGATACCCACAAAATGGCAGAGGCAAACAAAGCATTCTCCCACTTTAGATTTTAATAAGCAGAAATGGCAAGAGATTTAAAATTAACAAGAAATATTGGGATTGCAGCTCATATTGATGCAGGGAAAACAACTACGACAGAACGTATTTTGTTTTATACTGGTGTAAGTCATAAAATAGGAGAGGTTCATGATGGTGCTGCCACAATGGACTGGATGGAGCAGGAGCAGGAAAGAGGTATTACCATTACGTCTGCGGCTACTACTTGTGAGTGGGTTTTTCCTATGGAGAACGCAGAACCAACTAAGGATGCGCAGTCTTATCATTTTAATGTAATAGATACCCCTGGTCACGTGGATTTTACGGTTGAAGTAAACCGGTCTTTGCGTGTATTGGATGGGTTGGTCTTCTTGTTTAGTGCAGTTGATGGTGTTGAGCCACAGTCTGAAACTAACTGGAGATTGGCGGATAATTATAAGGTGCCACGTATTGGTTTCGTGAACAAGATGGACCGTCAGGGAGCTGACTTTCTAAAGGTTAACAAGCAAGTTAAAACCATGTTGGGTTCCAATGCGGTGCCTATTGTTTTGCCAATCGGAGACGAGGCAGACTTTAGGGGTATTGTGGATTTAGTGAAAAACAGGGCCATCGTATGGCATGAGGATAAATTCGGGGCAACTTTTGATGTTGTTGCTATTCCGGAAGATATGAAGGAAGAGGTTAAGGTGCGCAGAGCTGAGCTAATTGAGGCTGTTGCGGAATATGACGAAACCTTGATGGAGAAGTTCTTTGAAGACGAAGATTCCATTACAGAGGATGAAGTTCATGCTGCCTTGAGGGCTGCGGTTATGGATATGAGTATCATACCTATGATATGTGGTTCTTCCTTTAAAAATAAAGGGGTTCAATTTTTATTGGATGCAGTATGTCGCTATTTGCCTTCTCCGTTGGATAAGGATGCGATTACGGGGACTAACCCTGAGACCGAGGAATCGGAGTCTAGAAAACCAAGTGTAAAAGAGCCGTTTGCTGCCTTGGCATTTAAAATTGCTACCGATCCCTTTGTAGGTCGTTTGGCATTTTTCAGAGCATACTCTGGTAGATTGGATGCTGGTTCTTATGTTTTGAACAATCGATCAGGTAACAAAGAGCGTATTTCCAGAATTTACCAAATGCATGCCAATAAGCAGAATGCGGTAGAATATATTGAAGCTGGAGATATAGGTGCGGCTGTAGGTTTTAAGGATATTAAGACAGGGGATACATTGTCGGATGAGAAACATCCAATAGTATTGGAAAGTATGGATTTCCCTGATCCTGTAATCGGTATCGCTGTAGAGCCTAAAACCAAGGTGGATGTTGATAAATTGGGAATGGCTTTGGCTAAATTAGCTGAAGAGGATCCAACTTTTCAGGTAAAAACTGATGAGGCTTCAGGACAGACTATCATTTCTGGTATGGGTGAGCTTCACTTGGATATTATTGTTGACCGATTAAGACGTGAGTTTAAGGTTGAGGTAAGTCAAGGTGAGCCACAAGTAGAATATAAGGAGGCGTTGACCAAATTGGCTTCTCATAGAGAGGTTTATAAAAAGCAATCCGGTGGTCGTGGTAAATTCGGTGATATTGTATTCGAGATGGGGCCTGCTGACGATGATTTTGTTGGAACTGGTTTGCAGTTTGTGGATCAAATCAAAGGAGGACGTATTCCTAAGGAATTTATTGGCCCAGTTGAAAAAGGATTTGCTACCGCTATGAAAAACGGTCCTTTGGCCGGTTTTGAAATGGATAGAATGAAGGTGGTTCTAAAGGATGGATCTTTCCATCCGGTGGATTCTGATGCACTATCTTTTGAGTTGGCTGCAAAAATGGGTTACAAGGCTGCGGGTAAGGCTGCTGGAGCAATAATTATGGAGCCGATCATGAAAATGGAGGTTCTGACTCCGGAAGAAAACATGGGAGATATCGTAGGTGACTTAAACCGTAGAAGGGGAGTTGTTACCAATATGGATGATAGAGCCGGTGCTAAGGTTATTAAAGGTGAGGTACCTTTATCCGAAATGTTCGGATATGTTACCTCTTTAAGAACTTTGTCTTCTGGTAGGGCGACATCAACAATGGAATTTTCACATTATGCTGAAACACCATCCAATATCTCAGAAGAGGTTATCAAGAAAGCAAAAGGATTAACAGCTTAAATCGTACTAAGATGAGTCAAAAAATTAGAATAAAATTAAAGTCGTACGACCATAACTTGGTAGATAAATCTGCTGAGAAGATCGTAAAAACGGTAAAGACTACTGGTGCGGTTGTAACTGGACCAATTCCTTTGCCAACGCATAAGAAAATATTTACGGTATTGCGTTCTCCGCACGTAAATAAAAAGGCAAGGGAGCAGTTTCAATTAAGTTCTTATAAAAGACTTTTGGATATATATAGCTCTTCGTCAAAAACTATCGATGCTCTAATGAAGTTGGAGCTTCCTAGTGGAGTTGAAGTGGAGATAAAAGTATAGTTCCAATTTCGGAATTCATAATTGGAAATTATGAAAGACATGTCCTGAGCGTTTCGCGAGGGAAAAACGGAAAAAAATATATTCAGGGTTGAATTGTTTTTTGACCCTGTTTTTTTGTCAATAATTTAAATAGTAATCAATTAATAATTAATTATAAATATGTCTGGGTTAATAGGTAGAAAAGTAGGTATGACCAGCATTTTCGATGAAAATGGAAAGAACATTCCATGTACAGTAATCGAAGCTGGACCATGCGTAGTTACCCAAGTCAGAACCGAAGAGGTCGACGGGTACAATGCCCTTCAGCTTGGTTTCGATGACAAGGCAGAAAAACGTGCTAATAAAGCGGCAACAGGTCACTTTAAAAAAGCAGGCGCTTCTCCTAAGAAAAAGGTCATGGAATTCAGGTATTTTGAAGAAGGTGCGCATAAATTGGGGGATACTCTTGGAGTAGACCTTTTTGTTGAAGGTGAATTTGTTGATGTAATCGGTACCTCAAAAGGTAAAGGTTTTCAGGGAGTTGTAAAGAGACATGGCTTTGGCGGTGTTGGTCAGGCAACCCACGGTCAGCACAATAGACTGAGAGCCCCGGGTTCCATTGGTGCGGCTTCATATCCTGCAAGAGTTTTTAAAGGAATGAAAATGGCTGGTAGAATGGGGACTGATAGGGTGACCGTTCAGAACCTAAGAGTATTAAAGATTGTTCCAGAAAAGAACCTTTTAGTAGTAAAAGGTTGTGTACCTGGTCATAAGAACGCTTACGTAACTATTGAGAAGTAATGAAGGTAGCAGTTTTAGATATAACGGGAAAAGAAACAGGTAGAAAGGTTGAGCTTTCTGACGCTGTATTCGCAATAGAACCAAACAATCACGCTGTATATTTGGATGTTAAACAATATTTGGCACACCAAAGACAAGGTACGCACAAAGCCAAAGAGCGTGCAGAAATAGCTGGTAGTACAAGGAAGATAAAAAAACAAAAAGGAACAGGTACTGCTCGTGCGGGTAGTATTAAGTCTCCAGTGTTTAGAGGTGGTGGACGAATTTTTGGGCCAAGACCAAGAGATTATAAGCAAAAATTGAATAAAAACGTTAAGCGTTTGGCCAGAAGGTCGGCTTTAACTTTGAAGTCAAAGGATAATGCTATAACGGTGGTAGAGGACTTTAATTTTGAGGCTCCAAAAACCAAGGATTTTAAGTTATTTTTGAAGTCTTTAGGCTTGGAGAATAAAAAATCCCTAATTGTGTTGGGTGATTCAAATAATAACGTATATTTGTCCTCACGCAATTTAGAGCGTTCTGAGGTTGTAACTAGCTCAGAATTAAGCACTTACAAAATATTAAATGCTAACAACCTTGTGTTGTTAGAGGGTTCCTTGGAAGGGATCGAGTCGAACTTAATTAAATAAGCGAACCATGAGTGTGTTGATAAAGCCAATTATTACGGAAAAAATGACTGCTGATAGCGAGATGCACAATCGTTATGGTTTTCTTGTTGATCCAAAAGCCAACAAGATTCAGGTCAAGAAAGCGGTAGAAGCTACTTATGGTGTTTCTGTTGAGAAAGTTCGAACAATGAATTATGGTCCTTCGCGCAAATCGCGTTACACCAAAACTGGTGTACAGCATGGAAAGACAAGTGGTTTCAAAAAAGCCATTGTCGATGTAGCGGAAGGAGATATTATTGATTTTTACAGTAATCTATAAAGACAAAAAATGTCAGTTAGAAAATTAAAACCAATCACTCCTGGGCAGCGTTTTAGAGTAGTAAACGGATTTGACGCCATTACTGCTGATAAGCCGGAAAAAAGCTTGCTTGCTCCGTTAAAAAAGTCGGGAGGTAGAAACAGTCAAGGAAAAATGACCATACGCCAAAAAGGTGGAGGTCATAAGAGAAGGTATCGTGTTATTGATTTCAAAAGGGATAAGCAAGATGTTGCTGCCAAGGTAGAATCAATTCAATACGATCCAAACAGAACAGCTTTTATAGCTTTATTGGTATATGCTGATGGTGAAAAGAGGTACATAATTGCTCCAAACGGTTTACAGGTTGGGCAAGAAGTATCTTCGGGATCTACGGTTGCTCCAGAGATAGGGAATGCGCTTCCTTTGAAAGAAGTGCCTTTGGGTACGATTATTTCGGGAATAGAATTGCGTCCTGGTCAAGGGGCGGTAATGGCGAGAAGTGCTGGTACATTTGCTCAGTTAATGGCAAAGGACGGTAAGTTTGTCACTATTAAATTACCATCAGGTGAAACCAGATTGGTTTTAGCAGATTGTTTAGCCACTATAGGTGCGGTGTCTAACTCTGATCATCAATTATTGGTGTCAGGTAAGGCTGGTAGAAGTAGATGGTTGGGAAGAAGGCCTAGAACAAGACCGGTAGCTATGAACCCTGTTGATCACCCCATGGGTGGTGGAGAAGGTAGGGCTTCTGGAGGACATCCTAGATCTAGAAACGGAATTCCTGCCAAAGGTTTCAGGACCCGTTCCAAGACCAAGAGTACCAACAAGTATATTTTAGAACGTAGAAAGAAATAAAAAGTAGAAAGAAATGGCACGTTCATTAAAGAAAGGACCTTACGTTCACTATAGTTTGGATAAAAAAGTCCAACAAAACGTTGAATCTGGTAAAAAGGCAGTCATTAAGACATGGTCTAGAGCTTCTATGATTACTCCTGATTTTGTAGGTCAGACAATAGCGGTTCACAATGGAAAGCAATTTGTACCTGTTTTTGTTACAGAAAACATGGTGGGTCACAAATTAGGTGAATTTTCTCCAACACGATCTTTTAGAGGTCATGCCGGAGCAAAAAATAAAGGTAAAAAGTAAGCTATGGGAGTTCGTAAAAAACAAATGGCCGAAAGAATAAAGGCAGAAAAGCAGCAAATAGCGTTTGCAAAATTAAATAATTGCCCTACTTCCCCTAGAAAAATGCGTTTAGTAGCGGATTTGGTTAGAGGTGTAAAAGTGGAGAAAGCGCTTGCTATTTTGAAATTCAACTCTAAGGAGTCATCACGTAGACTAGAGAAGTTATTGTTATCTGCAATAGCTAATTGGCAGGCTAAGAATGAGGATGCAAGTGTTGAGGAAGCTGAACTTTTTGTTAAGGAGATTAGAGTGGATGGTGGAAGTATGTTGAAAAGACTGCGTCCTGCTCCACAAGGAAGAGCACATAGAATTAGAAAACGTTCCAACCACGTTACCTTGGTTTTGGGATCTAACAATAACACACAAAGCTAGAGCATTTAGTATGGGACAGAAAACAAATCCAATCGGAAATCGTCTAGGAATTATCAGAGGATGGGAATCTAACTGGTACGGTGGAAACGATTATGGTGATAAACTTGCCGAAGACGATAAGATCAGAAAATATGTTCATGCACGTTTGGCAAAAGCAAGTGTGTCTAGAATTATTATTGAGCGTACTCTTAAATTGATTACGGTTACCATAACCACTGCAAGACCAGGTATTATCATTGGTAAAGGTGGTCAAGAGGTAGATAAACTAAAAGAGGAGCTTAAGAAGATTACGGACAAGGAAGTTCAGATCAACATATTTGAGATCAAAAGACCGGAATTGGACGCTAATCTAGTTGCTGCTAGTGTAGCACGGCAAATAGAAAGTAGAATTTCTTTTAGAAGAGCTATCAAGATGGCGATTGCAGCTGCCATGAGAATGAACGCTGAAGGGATTAAAATTCAGATATCTGGACGTTTGAACGGAGCTGAAATGGCAAGATCCGAATCTTATAAAGATGGTAGGATTCCTTTGTCTACTTTTAGGGCCGATATAGATTATGCTTTGCATGAAGCACATACAACCTATGGAAGATTGGGTATTAAAGTATGGATCATGAAAGGTGAGGTTTACGGAAAAAGAGAACTTTCTCCTTTGGTGGGTATGGCAAAAAGCCAGTCTCAAGGAAAAGGTGGAAAGCAAGAAGGACCGAAGAAACAACGTCGTAGAAAGTAATTTTTTAAAGAAGTAAAGAAATGTTACAGCCAAAAAGGACTAAGTTCCGCAAAATGCAGAAAGGGCGTATGAAAGGGATCACCGGAAGGGGTCATCAACTTTCAAACGGTATGTTTGGTATAAAATCAATGGATACCTCTTTTATAACATCGCGCCAGATTGAAGCAGCTCGTATTGCGGCAACTAGGTACATGAAAAGAGAGGGTCAATTATGGATAAAAATATTCCCGGACAAGCCTATTACCAAGAAGCCGTTAGAGGTTCGTATGGGGAAAGGTAAGGGGGCTCCTGAATATTTTGTAGCTGTGGTTTTACCAGGAAGAGTTATGTTCGAGATTGCTGGTGTGTCTCTTGATATTGCAAAAGAGGCTTTACGTCTTGCGGCACAGAAACTACCAGTAAGAACTAAATTTATTATTGCTAGGGACTATTCTGCTTAATATAATTGCGAGGAATCATGAAACAATCAGAAATAAAAGAATTATCAGTTGAGGGGCTAAATGAAAAGAGTGCTGAATTTAAAAAACAGTATTCGGATTTAAAATTGGCTCATTCTGTAACACCATTGGAAAACCCTTTACTTATTAGGAAGGTTAGAAGAACTGTGGCGAGATTGGCAACTGAATTAACTAAAAGGGAATTACAATAATTGGTTCTGCTTTATGGAAAAAAGGAATTTAAGAAAAGAGAGAATAGGAGTTGTAACTAGCAACAAAATGGAGAAATCAGTAGTGGTTTCAGAAGTTAAACGTGTTAAACACCCTATGTACGGTAAGTTCGTGTTGAAGACTAAGAAATATGTTGCACACGATGAAAAGAACGATTGCAATATTGGCGATACTGTTAAGATAATGGAGACGCGTCCATTGAGTAAGACCAAGTGTTGGAGACTAGTGGAAATCATTGAAAGAGCTAAATAATTATGTTACAGCAAGAATCTAGACTAAAAGTAGCGGACAATACGGGGGCAAAAGAAGTTTTGACCATTCGTGTGTTGGGAGGTACAAAAAGAAGATATGCTTCTGTTGGGGATAAAATTGTAGTGACCGTAAAGGAAGCTACTCCAAACGGAGGTATTAAAAAAGGTGCGGTTTCCACGGCAGTTGTTGTAAGAACAAAAAAAGAAGTTAGAAGGCCTGATGGTTCCTATATTCGTTTCGATGATAATGCTTGTGTACTTTTAAACCCAACAGGGGAAATGAGGGGAACACGTGTTTTTGGTCCAGTGGCTAGGGAACTGCGTGATAAGCAATTCATGAAAATTGTATCATTGGCTCCAGAGGTGCTTTAATAAAAATAGCAAAATGGGAAAATTAAGAATCAAAACAGGGGATACTGTTAGAATTATTGCCGGAGACCACAAAGGGGTAGAGGGCAAGGTTGTAAGTGTAGATCTTGAAAAGAACAAGGCAGTCGTTGAAGGAGCTAATATGGTCTCTAAACACGAAAAGCCAAGTGCTAGCAATCCTCAAGGAGGGATTGTTAAGAAAGAGGCTCCCTTACAGATATCCAATCTGTCATTGATCGATCCAAAATCTGGAGAGACCACTAGAGTTGGATATGAGGTAAGAGATGGTAAGAAAGTAAGATTTTCTAAGAAATCTAAAGAAGTAATTTAGTTATGGCTTACGTTCCAAGATTAAAACAGGAATATAAAGAAAGAGTTGTTAAGGCTCTTAGGGAGGAGTTTGGTTACAAAAATGTAATGCAAGTTCCCAAATTAGAAAAAATTGTTGTTAGTAGAGGTGTGGGTGCCGCTGTTGCGGATAAAAAACTTATAGACCATGCGGTAGATGAGTTGACCAATATCACTGGACAAAGAGCAATTTCAACGATGTCTAAAAAGGATGTTGCTGCATTTAAATTACGTAAAGGAATGCCGATTGGGGCAAAAGTAACCTTGCGCGGAGAAAGAATGTACGAATTCTTGGATAGATTGGTGACAAGTGCATTGCCTAGGGTAAGGGATTTCCAAGGGATTAAGGCCACTGGTTTTGATGGAAGAGGAAATTATAATCTTGGTATCACTGAGCAAATCATATTTCCTGAAATAAACATTGATAAAATTAACAGAATCAATGGTATGGATATTACATTTGTAACCTCTGCAGAAACAGATAAGGAGGCGAAATCATTATTAACCGAATTAGGACTACCTTTTAAAAAGAATTAGTATGGCTAAAGAATCCATGAAGGCCCGTGAGGTCAAGAGAGAAAAGACTGTAGCTAAATATGCTGAGAAGAGAAAAGCCTTAAAGGAGGCTGGTGATTATGAGGCGTTGCAGAAATTGCCTAAAAATGCTTCTCCGGTTCGTTTGCACAATCGTTGTAAATTAACAGGTAGACCAAGAGGGTATATGAGGGTTTTTGGTGTATCCAGGGTTACATTTAGGGAAATGGCCAATAATGGTCTTATACCTGGTGTTAGGAAAGCTAGCTGGTAATTAAAAAGTATAAACTGGTTTCAGGTTTAACTATAGAGTTGAAAACCGTTACCGTAAATCAATAATTATGTTTACAGATCCAATTGCGGATTATTTAACGAGAATTAGAAATGCAAGTAGAGCTGGCCACAGGGTGGTTGAGATTCCTGCATCTAATCTGAAGAAAGAAATCACTAAAATATTATTCGATCAAGGATATATTTTAAGCTACAAATTTGAGGATAATGCGGTTCAGGGGGTTGTTAAGATAGCCTTGAAGTATGATAAATTTACTAAAGAACCGGTTATAAAGAAGATTAAGCGAGTTAGTACACCAGGACTTAGAAAATATGTTAACTCTCAGGAGTTGCCAAGAGTATTAAATGGTCTTGGTATTGCAATTATTTCTACTTCCCATGGTGTAATGACCAGCAAGCAGGCAAAGCTTGAGAATGCAGGTGGGGAAGTATTATGTTATGTTTATTAATACTATAAAGATTTAGAATAATGTCTAGAACAGGTAATAATCCAATAGCAATTCCAGAAGGAGTAACCGTAGAGGTTAAGGAAGATGTTATTACCGTAAAAGGTAAGTTGGGAGAACTCTCTCAAGAATTTTCTGGTGCTTCTGTTAAGGTTGAGGATGGTCAAGTTTTTGTTACAAGACCTTCAGATTCCAAGGAGCATAAGGCGAAACATGGTCTTTATAGGTCATTGTTTTTTAATATGATTCATGGAGTTTCTAAAGGATGGCTAAAAGAATTGGAATTGGTAGGGGTAGGATATCGTGCCAGTAACCAAGGACAAACATTGGACCTAGCTTTGGGATTTTCACACAACATCGTTTTGGATGTGGCCTCAGAGGTAAAAGTGGAGACCGTATCCGAAAAAGGAAAGAATCCTATAATAAAGCTAAGTTCGCATGATAAGCAATTAGTGGGGCAGATCGCCGCTAAGATTAGATCTTTACGTAAGCCAGAGCCTTACAAAGGAAAGGGAATTAAGTTCGTTGGTGAACAATTAAGAAGAAAAGCTGGTAAATCGGCTTAATAATTAGCATTATGGGATTAACGAAGACTGAAAGAAGACTACGTATCAGAAGGAGAATTAGAAAGATATCTTCAGGTACTGCAGAAAAGCCAAGGCTAGCTGTTTTTAGAAGTAATACTGGAATATACGCTCAAATTATTGATGATGAGGCAGGAACTACTTTGGCATCCGCTTCCTCAAGGGATAAGGAGTTAGCTAAAGCTAAAGGAACTAAAACAGAAGTGGCTAGCCTAGTTGGTAAAGCTATTGCCGAAAAGGCAAAAGAAGCTGGAATAGAAGCTGTTGCTTTTGATAGAGGTGGTAATTTGTACCACGGAAGAGTTAAATCATTAGCCGATGGCGCTAGGGAAGCAGGATTAAAATTCTAAGAATATTATGTATCAGAAATACAAAAACGTAGAGACTGTTAAGCCGGGAGGTTTAGAATTAAAAGATAGATTGGTTGGGGTACAACGTGTTACCAAAGTTACTAAAGGTGGTAGAGCGTTCGGATTTTCGGCTATCGTTGTGGTAGGTGATGAAAATGGCGTTGTAGGTCATGGTCTGGGTAAGTCCAAGGAAGTTGCAACTGCAATTGCCAAGGCTATAGAAGATGCTAAAAAGAATCTTATCCGAATTCCATTGAACAAAGGTACTTTGCCTCACGAACAAAAAGGTAAATACGGTGGGGCTAGAGTTTATATCCAGCCAGCATCGCACGGTACCGGGGTTATTGCAGGTGGTGCCGTTAGGGCGGTATTGGAAGCAGTTGGTGTTCAGGACGTATTGTCTAAATCGCAAGGTTCTTCCAACCCACATAACGTAGTAAAAGCTACTTTTGATGCTCTTTTGCAGCTTAGAGGTGCAAAGACAGTCGCAAACCAAAGAGGTATTTCTTTAGAAAAAGTTTTTAAAGGATAAAACCAAGAATAGAATGGGAAAGATTAAGGTAAAACAGGTAAAGAGCAGTATAAAAAGAGCTCAAAATCAGAAGAGAACATTAGAGGCTCTTGGTTTACGAAGAATAGGGCAGGTAGTTGAGCATGATACTACCTCTAACATTCTTGGGATGATAAATAAAGTTAAACACTTAGTTTCCACCGAGGAAGCTTAATATAATATTAGTGTTATGAATTTAAGTAATTTAAAACCAGCGGATGGCGCTGTCCAAAAAGCGGGTAAAGTCGTAGGTAGGGGTCAGGGCTCCGGTAAAGGAGGTACTGCTACCAGAGGACATAAAGGTGCTAAATCCAGATCTGGTTATTCTAAGAAAATTGGTTTCGAAGGTGGTCAAATGCCATTGCAGAGACGTGTGCCAAAATTTGGTTTTACGAATATCAATAGAAAGGATTACGCTGGAATCAATCTAGAAAAATTACAGGAGTTGGTAGATAAAGGAGCTATAAAGGATGTAGTTACTTTGGAAGCACTTGTTGAAAATGGACTGGTTGGAAAAAACGATTTGGTTAAGATTCTTGGTAATGGTGAGCTAAAAGCTTCCCTTAAAGTTTCTGTACATAAATTTACGGCTACCGCAAAGGCTGCTATTGAGGCTGCAGGTGGTGAGGCTATAAGTTTATAAGCAAAGAATACTATGAAGAAATTTTTCGAGACATTATCAAATATTTGGAAGATTGAAGAACTAAGGGGTAGGATTATTATAACCCTTGGTCTGCTTTTGGTGTATCGTTTTGGTGCGCAAGTTGTTCTTCCAGGTATTGATTCTACCCAGTTAGGTGGTTTGGCCTCCAGTACTGATAGTGGTATTTTGGGAATATTGAATGCCTTTACCGGTGGAGCGTTATCGAATGCATCGGTTTTTGCGTTGGGAATCATGCCCTATATTTCGGCATCTATTGTGGTGCAGTTGATGGGTATAGCAATTCCTTATCTTCAAAAGTTACAAAAGGAAGGGGAGAGTGGAAGAAAAACGATCAATCAAATTACCAGATGGCTTACTATCGGAATTTGTATTGTTCAAGCTCCTGCTTATTTGTATAGTTTGGGAGCTTTAGGTGTACCTGAAAGTGCCTTTGTATTTGGTAAAGGGCTTGATTTTATCATCCCATCAGTAATAATTTTGGTGGCGGGTACAATTTTTGCCATGTGGTTGGGTGAGAAAATTACCGATAAAGGTATTGGTAACGGTATTTCACTATTGATCATGATTGGAATTATTGCTACTATGCCGGAATACTTTGTCCAAGAATTTGTATCTAGAACGGCAAATAACAACGGTGGACTAATGTTTATGCTTATTGAAGTCATAATTTGGTTTGCAGTAATATTGTTGTGTGTGCTATTAGTGATGGCTACTCGTCAGATACCGGTTCAATATGCAAGGAGAACTGCTTCGGGTGGTTATGAAAAGAATATCATGGGGTCTAGACAGTACATTCCTTTAAAATTGAATGCTTCTGGAGTTATGCCTATTATATTTGCACAGGCCATTATGTTTGCTCCTGGCTTGTTAGGTAAAACCTTTAACAATACAGCTGTTGGACAATGGATGGAGGTTCAATTTCAGGATATTTTTGGATTGGCTTACAATATTTTGTTCGGATTTTTGATTATAGTTTTCACGTATTTTTATACTGCTATTACAGTACCAACAAATAAAATGGCCGATGATCTTAAAAGAAGTGGTGGTTTTATTCCGGGAATTAGACCTGGAAAGGAAACTGGAGATTATTTGGATAAGATAATGTCATTGATTACATTGCCCGGATCGGTATTCCTAGCGTTATTGGCAGTACTTCCGGCAGTAATTGTAAAAGTTATGGATGTGCAGGCTGGTTGGGCATTGTTTTACGGCGGAACATCATTATTGATTATGGTGGGTGTGGCTATTGATACGGTACAACAAGTAAATTCATATTTGTTGAATAGGCATTATGACGGATTGATGAAATCAGGTAAAAATAGAAAGGTAGCATAGATTATGGCTAAACAATCAGCAATAGAGCAAGATGGAAGCATAATTGAGGCATTGTCAAATGCCATGTTTCGCGTGGAGTTGGAAAACGGTCATGTGGTAACGGCGCATATTTCTGGAAAGATGCGAATGCATTATATTAAGTTGCTTCCGGGAGATAAGGTTAAGCTCGAAATGAGCCCTTACGATTTAAGTAAAGCAAGAATTACATATAGATATTAAGCAAATAGGATGAAAGTTAGAGCATCAATAAAAAAGAGGAGTGCCGAGTGCAAGATTGTGCGTAGAAAAGGCAGATTGTACGTAATTAATAAAAAGAATCCTAGATTTAAACAAAGACAAGGGTAATTATGGCAAGAATTGCAGGTGTAGACATACCAAAACAGAAAAGAGGGGTAATAGCCCTAACCTATATCTTTGGTATAGGAAAAAGTAGGGCTAAGGAGATTTTATCTACCGCCCAAGTTAGTGAGGATACCAAAGTATCTGACTGGAACGATGATGAGATAGGTCGTATTCGTGAAGCAGTTTCTTCTTTGACAATTGAAGGGGAATTGCGTTCTGAAAACCAATTGAACATTAAGCGTTTAATGGATATAGGTTGTTATAGAGGTATTCGCCATAGATCTGGTCTGCCTTTAAGAGGTCAACGTACCAAGAACAACTCTAGGACAAGAAAAGGTAAGAGGAAAACAGTTGCTAACAAGAAGAAGGCAACTAAATAATAATTAGGATATTATGGCAAAGGCAAGTGCAAAAGCGGCAAAGAAGCGTAAGGTTATAGTAGAGTCTGTGGGTGAAGCCCATGTTACTGCTTCTTTTAATAATATTATTATTTCTTTAACCAACAAAAAGGGTGATGTAATCTCTTGGTCTTCGGCTGGAAAAATGGGTTTTAGGGGTTCTAAAAAGAATACTCCTTATGCAGCTCAAATAGCTTCCGAGGATTGTGCTAAAGTTGCTCATGAAGCGGGTTTAAGAAAGGTTAAGGTTTATGTTAAAGGACCAGGAAATGGTAGGGAATCTGCTATTCGGTCTATTCATAACTCAGGAATTGAGGTTACAGAGATTATTGATGTAACTCCAATGCCGCACAATGGTTGTAGACCACCAAAAAGAAGAAGAGTATAATTTTATTAATCAATTGCCCCAAAGGGGTATTTCAAGGAAGTGTAGTTACGATTATCGAAGGATAAGCCTTAATTCATGATCACGTTTCCAAACTAAAAGAAAATGGCAAGATATACAGGACCAAAAACAAAGATCGCCCGTAAATTCGGTGAAGCGATTTTCGGAGATGACAAATCTTTTGAGAAAAGAAATTTTCCTCCAGGACAACACGGTAATAACAGACGTCGTGGTAAAAAGTCTGAGTACGCTATCCAGTTAATGGAAAAGCAAAAAGCAAAATACACTTACGGTATTTTGGAAAAACAATTCCGTAACATATTTGGTAAAGCAAATAGAAGTAAAGGAGTAACCGGTGAAGTTTTACTTCAATTGTGTGAATCGCGTTTAGACAACGTGGTGTACAGAATGGGTATTTCTCCTTCTAGGAGTGGTGCAAGACAATTGGTTTCCCATAGACATATTACGGTAAACGGAGAGTTGGTAAATATACCATCTTATACTCTAAAAGCAGGTGATGTTGTTGGTGTTAGGGAAAAATCAAAGTCTTTAAAAGCGATCGGTGATGCGCTTTCTGCAAATAGCAGCGTATATGAATGGATCACTTGGAATTCTGAAAAAATGGAAGGTAATTTTGTTGCTGTTCCTGAAAGATTACAAATTCCAGAGAATATCAAAGAACAATTAATAGTCGAGTTATACTCTAAATAAATACAACACTGATCCAATTATGGCATTATTAAATTTTCAGAAGCCCGATAAAGTTATAATGATTGATTCCTCCGATTTCGAAGGTAAATTCGAATTTCGTCCTTTGGAACCAGGTTATGGCTTAACTGTTGGGAACGCATTAAGAAGAGTTTTGCTTTCGTCATTGGAAGGTTTTGCTATCACTTCTGTTAGAATTGATAAGGTAGAACATGAGTTCTCTGTAATTTCCGGTGTTGTGGAAGATGTTACCGAAATCATTCTGAACCTCAAACAAGTCCGTTTCAAAAGACAAATAGATGACGTAGATAGTGAGACAGTATCTATCTCTGTTAGTGGAAAGGAGCAATTGACTGCTGGTGATTTTCAAAAATTCATCTCTGGTTATCAAGTATTGAATCCGGATTTGGTTATTTGCAACATGGACCCCAAGGTTAGTATTAACATGGAGGTTACAATAGATAAAGGTAGAGGTTATGTGCCTGCGGAGGAAAATAAAAAATCCAATGCGCCTATAGGAACTATCGCAGTAGATTCTATTTTTACCCCTATTAAAAATGTAAAGTACAGTATAGAAAACTTTCGTGTAGAACAAAAGACCGATTATGAGAAATTGGTTTTTGAAATCGCAACCGATGGTTCAATTCATCCAAAAGAGGCATTGACAGAAGGTGCAAAAGTTTTAATACACCACTTTATGTTGTTCTCCGATGAGCGTATTACTTTGGAGGCGGATGAGATTGCACAAACAGAAACCTATGATGAGGAATCTCTGCACATGCGTCAGCTATTGAAAACCAAATTGGTTGATATGGATCTTTCCGTAAGAGCATTAAACTGTTTAAAAGCAGCTGAAGTTGATACACTGGGGGATTTGGTTTCCTTCAACAAGAATGATTTGATGAAGTTTAGGAACTTTGGTAAGAAATCCTTAACTGAATTGGAAGAATTGGTTATCAACAAAGGCTTAAGCTTTGGAATGGATTTGTCAAAATATAAATTGGATAAAGATTAATTGAACTTTCAAAAATCTTGGAAAACTAAGATTAAGAAAGACTATAGAAAAGAACAATGAGACACGGTAAGAAAGTTAATCATTTAGGAAGAAAGGCGGCCCATAGAAAAGCTATGTTGGCAAATATGGCCTGTTCATTAATAGAGCATAAGAGAATAAATACAACTGTTGCTAAAGCAAAGGCTTTAAAGCAGTTTGTAGAGCCTTTGATTACCAAATCCAAAGCTGAAAATAATCAGTCAATGGAAAAGGGTACTCATAACAGACGTATTGTTTTTAAAAATCTTCGGGACAAATTTGCGGTTACTGAGCTTTTTAGTAACGTAGCTGAAAAGGTAGCAGACAGACCTGGAGGATATACCAGAATTATTAAATTGGGTAATCGTCTTGGTGATAATGCGGACATGGCAATGATAGAGCTGGTAGATTTTAACGAAATCTATAATGCTGGTAAGCCTAAAAAACAAAAGACCACAAGAAGGGGTCGAAGTAAAAAAAGTGAGGATACTTCTGCTGTAGTTGAGGAAACTGTACAAGCTGAAGGAGCTGCACAGGCAGAAGAGCCAAAAGCTGAAGAGAAAAAAGCTGAAGAACCAAAAGCAGAAAATAAAGCTGATGATTCTAAAGAGTAAAATTGTTATTAAATATTAATAATTGAAAAAGGATAAGCCTAAAAGCTTATCCTTTTTTTTTGTTATTTTTGCAAAACGTAAAATTGTAATGCCAAAAATGAAGTATCAAACAAGAAAAAAAGCAATATTGTTGCTGGCCGATGGGACCATTTTTCATGGTAAGGCTGTAGGGGATAAGGAAGGAACTGCCTTTGGAGAGGCTTGTTTTAACACGGGAATGACCGGTTATCAGGAAGTATTCACTGACCCATCCTATTTTGGTCAAATTATGGTTACTACAAATGCCCATATTGGGAATTACGGTGCCAATGACGAGGAGGTGGAGTCCGACTCCGTGAAAATATCAGGTTTGGTGTGTAAAAATTTTAGCTATAACTATTCTAGACCTAATGCGGATTTAAGTTTGCAGGAGTTTTTGGACAAAAGCAATCTTTTTGCAATTTCTGATGTAGATACCAGGGCGTTGGTGGGGTATATACGCGATAATGGCGCTATGAACGCGGTGATCTCAACCGATGTCGATAATGTAGAAGGGTTGAAAAAGAAACTGGCAGAAGTCCCCAGCATGGAAGGCTTGGAGTTATCTTCAAAAGTTTCTACCAAAGAACCTTATTTCTACGGGGACAAAAATGCTAAATTTAAAGTCTCGGCCTTGGATATTGGAATTAAGAAAAATATTTTGCGGAACTTGGCGAAACGGGATGCTTATGTAAAAGTTTTTCCATACAACGCTACATTTGAAGAGATGAGTGAATGGAATCCTGATGGGTATTTTATATCCAATGGCCCAGGTGATCCAGACCCTTTGCATGAGGCTATAGCATCGGCAAAACAAATTATTAAATCGGAAAAACCATTGTTCGGTATCTGTTTGGGGCACCAAGTGCTGGCACTTGCCAATGGTGTTTCTACTTATAAGATGCATAATGGTCATAGAGGTATCAACCATCCTGTTATGAATTTGGTAACAGGTAAGGGAGAAATTACCTCCCAAAATCACGGTTTTGCAATTAATAGGGAAGAGGCTGAAGCAAATCCGGATTTGGAAGTAACCCATCTGCACCTTAATGATAATACCGTTGCTGGTATAAAGATGAAAAATAAGAATGTATTTTCTGTTCAGTATCACCCTGAGGCTAGTCCGGGTCCTCATGATGCAGATTATCTTTTCGACCAATTTTTTGAAATGATTCAGGCTACGGTAAACTAAAACGTTATAGTTTTAATTTATTGTTATTAAACCACCAATAAAGCTGGTAATAGTGGGGTAGGAAGCGCAGCCTTTGCTATATTTGCATATTAAATTAACTAGAAGTAAAAGAAAGAAATATGAGTATCATCCTAAGTGTTCATGCACGACAAATTTTGGATTCAAGAGGTAATCCCACAGTAGAGGTAGACGTAATCACTGAAAATGGAGTTATGGGTAGGGCAGCAGTTCCTTCCGGGGCTTCTACAGGTGAACATGAAGCGGTAGAGCTTCGTGATGGTGGAAAAACCTTCATGGGTAAGGGAGTTGGAAAAGCTGTAAATAACGTAAATACGATTATAGCTGAGGAGATATTGGGAATGTCCGTTTTTGAGCAAAATTTGGTAGATCAAACGATGATTGATTTAGATGGTACGCCCAATAAATCTAAGTTAGGTGCCAATGCCATTTTGGGAGTTTCCCTTGCGGTTGCCAAGGCAGCTGCCAACGAGTTGGGATTGTCCTTGTTTAGGTATGTAGGTGGTGTAAGTGCCAATACCTTGCCTGTGCCAATGATGAATATAATCAACGGAGGGTCACATTCAGATGCTCCTATTGCTTTTCAGGAGTTTATGGTTATGCCTGTTAAAGCCAATAATTTTTCCCATGCGATGCAGATGGGGACAGAAATCTTCCATAACCTTAAGAAGGTTTTACATGATAGGGGCTTAAGTACTGCTGTAGGAGATGAAGGAGGATTTGCTCCGAATCTTGCAGGCGGTACCGAGGATGCACTGGATACAATTGCAAAAGCGGTTGAAAAGGCCGGATACAAGTTAGGAGACGATGTAATGATTGCTTTGGATTGTGCTGCTGCTGAGTTTTATGTAAACGGCAAATATGATTATACCAAATTTGAAGGAGATAAAGGGGTGGTAAGAACCTCTGAGGAACAAGCTCAATATTTGGCAGATTTAAGTGCTAAATATCCTATTATTTCCATTGAAGATGGAATGGACGAGAACGATTGGGACGGTTGGAAGGCTTTGACCGATAAAATTGGAGATACGGTACAATTGGTAGGGGATGATTTATTTGTTACCAACGTAGAGCGATTATCCAAAGGAATCGAAAATGGTATAGCTAATTCTATCCTTATCAAAGTAAATCAGATAGGAACATTGACAGAAACTATTGCAGCTGTTAACATGGCTAAAAATGCAGGATATACATCTGTTATGTCTCACCGTTCTGGAGAAACCGAAGATAATACTATTGCCGATTTGGCGGTTGCTTTAAACACTGGGCAAATTAAAACAGGTTCTGCTTCCAGATCGGATAGGATGGCAAAATACAACCAATTGCTTAGAATTGAGGAGGAATTGGGAAGTACTGCGTATTACCCTGGAGTAAATGCTTTCAAATTGAAATAACAATACCGAATAATTTGTGTCCACTAAAAGCCATTCTAAGTAGAATGGCTTTTTTTATTAAATATCATGGAGGTTTGTTTACTTATCAGAAATAAATAATTATATTATCATACTTTTATCAATAAACCAAGTTGTACAACCATATTTCAGATTATATGAATAACTTTCTATTTGTAGCTGCGGAGAATGACGGTATTCCAAAGTGTAAGGCGGGGGGTATGGGTGATGTTGTTAGAGATGTTCCAAGGCAGATTTCCGAGAGAGGGGATACGGTTCATATTGTTGTGCCATCTTATTCTAGATTACATCAAAATGGAACATTCATAACAAGTCTTAATTTGCAACTTAGGGGAACGGTTTATGTTGCGGAGTTGTATAAAGTGGCTCCTAAGAAGGAGTACGCCAATTTACATCATTACGTTATACATCATCCGGAAATAACTGCTGGGGAAATTGGGCATATTTATCATGATGATCCGGAGGAGGCTTTTTTTACCGATAATATTAAGTTTACCATTTTTTGTACTGCCGTGGCAGAAGCTATTAAAATGGAAACTTTTGGGCATTTGGATATTGTACATATGCACGATTGGCATTCCAGCCTATTGTTATTTTTGAAAACCTACCATCCAGAATATCAGGTATTAAAAAAAATGCGCTACGTCTATACGATCCACAATCTAGCCATTCAGGGAATACGTCCGTTTTATGATAATTACTCATCACTTGGCAATTGGTTTCCTAATGTGCCCATAGATGTTGAAAAGTTGATGGACCATAGGTATCAGGACTGCATAAACCTGATGGCGGTCGGAATCCGTTTGTCAGATGCCGTACATACTGTATCTCCTTCGTACAAGGAAGATGTGCTTAGGCCAAGCATTCCTCCAGAATTTATTGGCGGCGAGAGTTTGGAATTGGACCTTCAACAAGCCAACAATCAAGGTCGACTCTTTGGTATCCTTAATGGTTCTAATTACAAGAATATTAGGGTAGCGGAAAAAGGACTATTGTATCGCAATACCGTAAAAGCCTTGTTTAGATGGTTGCAGGAGGAATCCAAAAAGTATAAGGCCGACTTTTTGGCCCATACAGGGGAGAAAGTAATGGATTATGTTTCTGACAAACCTAAATTCATTGTCTCCAGTGTGGCACGTTTAACGGAGCAGAAGTTCTATTTTTTTAAACGTTCACCGGAAGCTTTTGTGGAATTTTTGAATCGCCTTAAAAAAGTGGATGGAATTTTTATGCTCTTAGGAACCGGAGCTCCTGAATACGAGGAGCTGTTTCGTCAGTTGAGCTATGAACACAAGAACTTCATATTTACCAATGGGCAATCCGAAGACTTGATCGATTCCATCTACTTGGAGACAGACCTTTATTTTATGCCCAGTTTATTTGAACCTTGTGGCATTAGCCAAATGTTGGCCATGCGCAACGGAAATCCTTGTTTTGTACATAATACGGGAGGCTTAAGAGATACCGTTGAACATATGAGAACTGGGTTTAGTTTTGACGGCAAGACCTATGACGATAAAATTAAAAATATGCTAGTTGTATTAGATCAAGCGATAGATGTATTTGTAAACGACAAACAAAAGTGGAAGGAGATTCAGGAAAATGCCATAAAAATGAGATTTACCTGGGAAAAATCGGTAGATGATTACTACAAATATCTATATTCCATAAATCAATAGAATCACAATCACATCAAGTTTAGTAAAGAATTCATAATTATTCATTAAATAAGAATTCTGTAATTGTTAACCTTGAGTGTTTTTAGTATTTTTACGAACAATCGAACAAAACAGGAATTTAAGAAATGGCGAATAACGCAAGTTTAGAATACAATGGAAAAAAATTTGAATTTCCAGTTATAAAAGGTACAGAAAATGAATTGGCTATAGATATCAAAACAATGAGGGCCAATTCTGGAATGATTACAATAGACCCAGGATTTAAGAACACGGGATCTTGTGAAAGTGCCATTACTTTTTTGGATGGTGAAAAAGGAATCTTAAGGTACCGTGGATATTCAATAGAGGAGTTGGCGGAAAGGGCCGATTTTTTGGAAGTAGCTTATTTGTTAATTTTCGGGGAATTGCCAAGTCAGGAGCAACTGGACAAGTTTCATCAAGACATAAAGGGAGAGTCTCATGTAGATGAGGAAATGAAGAAAATTTTAGATGGTTTTCCTAAATCTGCACATCCAATGGGGGTGCTATCCAGTTTGACCAGTGCGCTAATAGCCTTTAACCCAACCTCTGTAAATGTCTCTTCTGAAAAAGAAATGTATTGGGCAATTGTTAGGATCTTGGCTAAATTCCCAGTTTTAGTGGCCTGGACCTTGCGTAAGAAAAAAGGATTGCCTTTAGACTATGGGGACGACTCCTTGGGCTATGTTGAGAATATTCATAAAATGATGTTCAAGAAGCCCAATCAAGAATATAAAAAGAATAAGATTGTTATCGATGCCTTGGATAAATTGTTGATCCTACATGCAGACCATGAGCAAAACTGTTCCACTTCTACCGTCCGAATTGTAGGTTCTTCCCATGCTGGGTTGTTCACCTCTATTTCGGCGGGTATCTGTGCCCTTTGGGGGCCATTGCACGGTGGGGCCAATCAGGCAGTATTGGAAATGTTGGAGGCTATTGAAGCCGATGGTGGAGATACAAAAAAGTACATGGCAAAGGCCAAGGATAAAAATGATCCATTTCGTTTAATGGGCTTTGGACATAGGGTATACAAGAATTTTGACCCTCGGGCAAAGATTATTAAAAAAGCTGCGGAGGAAGTTTTGGCAGATTTGGGAATAGACGATCCTATTTTGGATATAGCCAAGGGATTGGCCAATGAGGCCTTAGAGGATAAGTATTTTGTAGATAGAAAATTATATCCAAACGTAGACTTTTATTCAGGCATTATATATAGGGCCTTGAGTATCCCTTCGGAAATGTTTACAGTAATGTTTGCGCTGGGTCGCTTACCGGGCTGGATTGCCCAATGGAGGGAAATGAGATTGAAAAATGAACCAATTGGCCGACCTAGACAAGTGTACATAGGAGAGCCCTTAAGATCTTTCGTCCCCTTGGATAAAAGATAGTAAGTTATACCTTATATGGGACTGCCCTTTGTGTTTAATATACGAAGGGCAGTTTTTATTTATCAAAATAAGTATTTATATCTTTACCCAAAATTCGGGTATGCTAAAGCTTAATGTACAGGATGAAACTTCGCGCTTAAGGTCTGTGGTATTGGGAACGGCTAAAAGCTGTGGACCCATGCCAAAACCTGAGGAAGCGTACGATCCAAAATCATTGGAACATATTTTGGCAGGTACCTATCCCGAGGAAGAGGATATGGTACGGGAAATGGATGAATTTGCCAAGGTTTTTGCCAAATATGATGTACAGGTATTTAGGCCGAGGATTTTAAAGGATTGTAACCAAATATTTTCTAGGGATATTGCATTTGTTATAGATGATAAATTGGTAAAGGCTAATATCTTACCGGATAGGGAAAAGGAATTTCAAGCTATTAAATACGTGCTAAATAAAATTGATGAGGATCAGATAATATATCCCCCAAAAGAAGTACATGTTGAGGGTGGTGATGTTATGCCATGGGGAGAATATATTTTTATGGGAACCTATACCGGTAAAGACTATCCTGATTATATTACTGCGCGTACAAATAAAGAGGCGGTAGATTTTATAGCCCAACAGTTTCCGCATAAAAAGATAATGGCTTTTGAACTTCGAAAGTCTAACACCAATGCACGCGAAAATGCACTGCATTTGGATTGTTGTTTTCAACCAGTGGGCAAGGATAAAGCTATTTTGCATAAGAATGGCTTTTTAAGGGAGGAGGAGTATTTATGGTTGCTGAATTATTTTGGGAACGACAATGTTTTTGAGATAACGAAGGAGGAGATGTATAATATGATGAGCAATGTTTTTTCTATATCCCCTACAGTAATAGTTTCGGAACGTAATTTTACCAGATTGAATAATTGGCTACGCGAAAAAGGATTTACGGTTGAAGAAATTGACTATGCCGAGATTGCAAAACAGGAAGGCCTTTTAAGATGTAGTACCTTGCCTTTGGTAAGGGATTAGTTTGGGTCTAAAGACACTCCAAGAGTCATTCTAAAATATAATAATACTAATTTTACCGATATCTAAATACGAAAGTATTTTGTAAACCCTAATTAGAAAAGTGATTAATAAAATGCAAGTTACCAATACGATTTTAATGGTGCGTCCAGTGAATTTTCGAATGAACGAGCAAACCGCAGTAAATAATTATTTTCAGGCGGATCTTGATTTGAAAAATCAAGAAATAAATTTCAAGGCACAGGAGGAATTTGATGCCTTTGTCTTGGTTTTAAGGGAGAAAGGGGTAAATGTTATAGTAGTGGATGACAAAAAGGGTATGGACACCCCAGATTCCATATTTCCTAATAATTGGGTTTCTTTTCATGCAGACGGAACAGTGGGGCTTTATCCAATGTTTGCCGAGAATAGAAGAAATGAACGTAGAGATGATATTCTGGCTCTTTTGGAGCAGAGGGGGTTTGTGATAGAGAATGTAATGGATTATACCTCGGCAGAGGAGGAAGGGTTCTTTTTGGAAGGTACTGGTAGTGTTGTTCTGGACAGGGTGAACGAAAATGCATATTGTGCCCTTTCAGATAGAGCAGATGAGGATTTATTTATTGAGTTCTGTGAGGATTTTGAATATACCCCTATTGTTTTTACAGCCAATCAATCCGTGGCAGATGCCCGAAAACCAATATATCACACCAATGTGATGATGTGTTTGGCAGAAACTTTTGCGGTGATTTGTTTGGATTCCATCGACGACAAAAAGGAAAAGAAGAATGTCGTGAATCATTTAAAGCTAAGTGGCAAGGAAATTATTGCGATTTCAGAAAAGCAAATGCACCATTTTGCAGGAAATATGCTTCAGGTTTTTGGAATGGGTGAAAAACGTTATTTGGTTATGAGTACTGCTGCCTATAAAAGTTTAAGGCCAGAACAGTTGAAATCCCTGGAAAAGCATTGTGCCCTTGTCCACAGTTCTTTGGATACCATTGAAACCTGTGGGGGTGGAAGTGCACGCTGTATGATGGCAGAGGTGTTTTTGCCAAGGAATTAACATGGTTTCAGAGGGCTATAACTTTTTTCTTACAACAAAAAGAGAGGTTCTTATTTAGGGATATAGTTATCTTATTCGCTAGGATTGGGTTTTGATTTCTCTGCTGTCTGGGTTATTTGGTCTGATGACCCGGCTTGCAATATAGGGGTGTTAAGTTTTGTTATGCTTGTAGCGATGGTTTTACCTTTAGCCATTGTTAGATGTAGCCTGTAGAGATTATGATCTTGAGGTATTTTTAGCGAAATATCCGCTTCATCCCCAACTTCCTTTATTGATAGGTAATTGCCATAAGAATCACATTTTACCAACGCCCACTCAAATTCTAGATTACTTAGTTTTTTTGCGGGGGTCCACCCGTTTATACTATCGTAAACCATGGCTTGGTAAATGCGTGTTTGTTTGTTGTATATTAAGTTGGCCGGCTTTAATATAGCAATTTTATTGGTGGGTATTTCTTCTTTTGTATTTTGAAGGATTTTGCGCAATTTATAGAAATCGCCTTTATGTCTATTTTTTCTATCAATAAGTCCCTGGAAATTAATTTTATTGCTTTCATGTTGGTCCTGCCAGGCCGTAATAAAAAAAGGAACCTCATCCAGATTATTTATGGAACTAGATAGTTCTGCAACATTTATTTCACTGAATATATATTTTATTTTGTTGCTTTTTAGACTATTGGTCAAAGTATCCAAAAAATGATATTCCTTGACAATTAGTCCCAAGGCATCAAAGCCAGGCACATGGTCTGTTAAAAGTTTTGAGTGTTCCAGGGAAGACTCATTTACTTCTAGATCGATAAGTAATGGTCTTTGGTTGTCTATTTTTTTTATGTCCTTGAGCAATTGTTTCAGCCAGGTAATAAATGCATTTTTTTGATAAAAAAGTTCGGGTTTATTGTAATATCTTCTTTGGTGGTATAGCACGTCGTTCAGCAGGTTCCAGCTAACTATATGGTCTTGATGTTTGTGCTTTTGTATCTTGCGCAGAATATGTTGGTACAGTTTTGCCTTTTCTGTGGAATCGTTTACAAAATCAATATTTTCTGGAATCCAAAATCCATACGAAACGTCCAATTTTTTTTCTTTACTGATATTTAAAACATTGTAATCATAGGTATCGTTATCTATAAATTTGATAGTGTTGACCCCTATAGAAATTAATTGGTCAAAATCCCATAATAAATTCTTGCGATTTAAAATATGGTAGTCTTTGTTCCAGTCATGGCCCTTTTTGAAATTAATTCCCCTTATATTTTTTAGAACTTTATGTGTTTGGTGTTTCTGCCGCTTATCACTGGCCAATTGGGGCAAAGGTCTTAGTATGTAACTCGGCGCCTTATTTTGTCCCAAACTGTTTTTTATGGTCATATTGTTGGCTATGGACCAGTCTAGATAGCCTTCATTTTGCCAGTTACTTGGCAAGTTATCGTCTACGTTGCTGTTGAAATATACAAGTGACCTTATTTCTTTGAATTCGGTTTCAATAGCTCTATAGGCATCGTTAAACCATTTGTTTTGATAACTACTGTTGGTATTTAAACACCCGAATTCCGATATAATGATAGGAGTTTCCTCCAAATCCTTGAATTCTTCGTGGAAGGGCAGGTATAAATCCCTAAAATCATGGGGGGTGCCGTTAAGACCATGTTGGTAATAATTCAGAATATTGACCCCTATCCAATCAACGTACTCCTTGCCGGGATAAAAAGAAGCTACTTTTTCAGGGGTCCAAGGATTCCAAATCCAAATTACATTAGTGGCCTGCTGTTGCTTAAATAGTTCAGCGATATGTCTCCAGGCAAGTTTAAATTGTGTTGGAGCGTTATCTTGGTTACTGTACCATGGATAGAAAGGATTATCAAATTCATGTGCGAATCTTAGGTAAACTGGACGGTTAAGATTTTTTAAACGAACAGCAAAGTTCTTGACGTAATCGTCAAAAAATCCTTCCATAACCAATTCAAAGACATGTTGGTTTTTGGTAGAAGCATCTTTGAATTTGTTAAGCCAAGGCTCCCAAGTAAGCATGGGGATCGAGTTTTGTTGGTAAATGGAGTCCAATAATGTTTGGGGAAAGCTACTTTCTAGATCTTGATCCCATGCTAGGTATAATGAAATAATATCGAACTTTTGATCGATTTCATTCGCTATATGGGAAACATTTTTTAAATCGCTTAATCCATTGTCCCGTTTAGGGGCAAAAATTCCTAGATAGCTAATTGCCGGTTTTTCTAGAAATTCGGGTGCGGACCCTTCCCATTTTGTATGATCGTTGTAATAAAACTGGAGTCCACTTGTCAAGAATATCATTATCACTACGGCAAGGGCTATTTTACGCCAGAGTTGAAAGCTGTTATCCTTTATGGAATCCCACATGGAGGTGCTGTCCGGGATGGGCTCGGAAGCGTGTTTAACGGAATTCTGGTTTTCATACGCAAAAACGAGTGTGTAGGCCATAAAAATAGCGTTTAATAGCGCAAAACCTGCCATGAAAATTGAAAATGGAGTGAGGTCTATGGACAGTCCGTATATCACAGCGACCAGAGATATTATGGCAACCAATAAGTTTGGAACCAATATTTTCCAATTGGTAAGTTCCTTATCTTCTTTTGGGGTAGGTAGATAGGGAACTTTTTTTCTAATAAGGGTGTAGAAAGATCCAATTGCAAAAATCCACCAAGTGGCGGTAAGTAACAATCCGCCAATAAGGTGTATGCCTCTTTCGCTTTTATACATTACCCATCGCTGAATATAAAACCTAATTCCTAGGATACAGACAAGAATGGGCAAGAAGAGCAGTCCAAAATTTATAACATTACCATTCCAAGGAGTTGTGGACGTAATTAGGGAGATAATTGGAATAAGGAAACTGATCATATAAATGAAACCGGACAAATAGTGGAAAGGTAAGATCCCATAATGTATTTTTTGGCGCCAAGTGAAATCTTTTAACAATTTTGGGTAGACAGAGACCAATAATTCCATGGTACCCCGAGACCATTTCAATTGCTGTTTGTAGTATGCAGTAAGTGAGGCGGGTACCAGCCCCTTGCTAAAAACCTTGGGAACATAAACGGATTTCCATCCTTTTGCGTGCAATTGCATGGCTGTGTGCATATCTTCGGATAGTCCGGCGGCATGTCCTCCAATAGAATCCAAGGCCTTACGCCTGAAAACACAGTTGGCTCCTATGGCGTTTACGGTGCCATAAGAATTCATGGTCATCATGACAGGACCGTAAAAATGAAAGGTTTGTTCTGCCGCTCCTCTGGCCACTAACGATTCCTCAATATTGTAATACGCCTGTACCGATTGTACAAAGCCAATGGAATCATCTTCAAAATAGGGCATAACTTCATCCAAGAAATCTTCCTGAGGAATATGGTCAGGGTCTAATATAAGGCAGACATCACCAGTGGCCTGTACCAGTGCATTGTTGATATTGCCGGCCTTAGCATCTTTTCTGTTGTTCCTGGTTACGTGGATAATACCATGTTGTTGGCAAAAATCCTTTAAAAAGGAATCGTTGGCCTCGTCACATAGATAAGTGGTATGGGGGTATTTTATCCTTTGGATGGCCAGAAGTGTTTCCTGGACCATATCATAGGGTTCGCCCGGGAAATAAGTGGTAAAAACGTCGGCGGTCAATGGTTTTGTAAGGGCTGGTTTTACAGGGATGGAAATATCCCAGTAATGGTACCATGTATAAAACATGCGCAAACTGTCAAAAACTATCGGCCCCATCAGTAGCCCAAATAATAGATGGTCTCCTATTAATTCCGGTCTCAAGAACCAATAGAAGAAGTTTACAATACTAATCAATCCTAGTAGAATTAATATCCTTAGAGTGATTTTCTCTTTTGCTGTGGGATTCTTAATCATTTTTGATATTGGGATTTAAAACATAAAACGGGGTGTTTGTTGTTGCAAAATTCCCTTTCTTATCATGTATGTATGCAAAAATCCGATATGGACCTTCATCTTTAGGGGTGATAAAAGTGGCTTGCTCAATATTTGTGTTTAATATGGAGCCAGTTATCGACCGTGGTTTTTTCTCTTTATCGTTTAGTTGATACTGCCAGACTTCGGGGTAAATTTCCCAAGAGATTTGTAGATCATTATATTGTGCATGATTAAACTTTAACATTGCTTTTATTATTTGGTCGGGAGCAAAAACTAGGTTGCTATGTGCTCCTTTTTCGTCTACCAACATATAATCCAGGCCGATGGATGGGGTGTAGGAATAGGAATTTTGCCATAAGTGCTTTATCTGTTCAACAATTTCCGATCTGCCATGGTTTTCTAGAAATAAACTAAACCATGTGTGGGTGCGCTCATGTTTTTCTCCCCAGTAGAAAACAAGGGATCCAAGACAGGTAGGATCCATTTTTTGTATTAATGTTTTGTGTCTCGTCTTTAATTGCTCGGCCTTTTTTGAACTGCTAGGCTCAATGGGAGTTCCCCAAGAAGTAAAACTATGCTCCCACGGGCCATCATGTCCCCATTCACTTATATAATAGGGCCTCTTGCCAAAAAAGTATGATATTTTGGTTAGGTCGGATTTTAAATTTTTGAGGTTTCCAAAAATATTATACGATAACAAATCGATATCCGGAGAATGTAAATAAAGGCTAATAATTTGTTTTTTCGAAACGGAGGGAATGGAAGTGCTGACAGGATGGTTGGGATCCTCCTTATGTATAATGTCTATTAAATCATTAAAGGTTGTAATAAAACTGTTTTTAAACAATACCAGTGGATATTCAACTTCATTGCCTAGATTCCACATTAGTAAGGAGGGGTGGGAACGATACTTTCTAACCAATTGTTTTACATTTTTCTTTAGTTGATCATTGTCTGCATTGGATAGGTAGACGTTATAGGTTTTGTGGTATCTTGGGATTGGAATATCTACTATTACGGCTAAACCGTTCATTTTTGCCTCGTTCAAAATAGCCAATAAATTTATAGTGTCATAGACCCTAATAGTGTTTCCTCCTATATTGGATAATTCCTTTAGATGGGAGTTTCCGGAGGCCCCACGAATATTGAATGGTTTTCCGTTCCTGAAAAGTTCAAAACCATCAGTTGTTTTTTGTAAGTGTACGGTGCCGTTTCTTGATAAATAATTTTCGGTATGGATGGTAATTCTAAAGAGAAGCAGACCCCCGATTACAACTAAAACAATTGCAATATATAGGTAGTGATTTCGTTTTCTCATGTTAACTTATCTTAAATCTTGTAGCGAAAAAAGTATCAAATATAGTCCTTGTAGGGGGGTATTGTATTACCCTAATAGATAAAAAGAAAATTACCTTGGTTGAAAGGTAGTTTGAGAGACACAAGGGTGTTATTAGCGTGGTGTGATAACTATGTTGATTGGGTTTAAAAACTAATTTATGAAGTCTATTCTGTGCCTTTTTTTTGCTAAAGGTTTTAATTAATGTTGTAATCACTATTGGGGATGTCCTTATATCACTTCTGGTGTTGCCGTAATTCCATAACAAATACATAGGTCATAAATACCATAAAAAATGCAAAGGGCAGCGAGGTGATTATCAATAATTTTTGAGCGGCAACCAATATATCCACTTCCGGTTTTGCATTGCCCAATAGAATTAGCGCAATCGTAGCCAAAAAGATAAATAGGGACCAAATTAAGCGATGTTTCTTGCTGGGGTCTTTCTTGCCCTTGTCAGAAAACATACTTAATACAAATACGGCTGAGTCTACAGAGGTCACCAAAAAGCCGATCAGCAATACTACGGTGGTGATATTTAGTAATGTTGCCAAGGGGTAGCTTCCGAAAAACACAAATATTGAGGAAAACACCCCATCAAATTCACCCTTGTAACTGCCCCATCTTTCTATGAGTTGAAAGGCCGAAGTGCCAAAGACTGAAAACCAAAAAAAGGTGCCCAAACTTGGGATAATCAATACTCCCAAGAGTAATTGTCTTAGGCTGCGGCCTCTCGAGATCCTCGCGATAAAAATACCTGTAAAGGGCGCCCAAGCTAGCCAAAAGGCCCAGTAATAGAAAGTCCAATCCGTAAGAAAAGTTATGCCAGGGTTGTAGCTTCCATACGCTAAACTCATGGGAATAAAATCTACTAAATAATGGAAGGTAGCACTTATAAAATTGCCCATAACCTTGGGGATATCACTTTTTATAAAAGTATACAGTAGTACGGCCAAGGTAATTAGGATGTTTACTTTGGATAATACCTGTATGCCGTTATTGACGCCCTTCCAAGCCGAATAGAAGGCCAGTACAGAAATAGTTGTGGTGAGTAAAAGTGTACCGACGAGGTCAAAATTGGAGGAGAAAATATAATTTAGGCCACCGTTAATTTGAGTAGTCCCTAGACCTATCGCGGCAACCAAGCCAAAAACGGTTGTCATTATGGTGAGTACGTCTATACCTGACCTAGCGGTTTTGTTTGGTATAATGTCCTCAATGGCCGAACTGATTATTACCTTTTTTTTTCTCACAAAAAGATAGTAGCCAATAATCATGGCAAAAAGGCCATAAAATGCCCAAGCGGTAAATCCCCATTGGTAGAAGGTAAATTCCAATGCAAGAATCTCCGGTGGCAAATCTGATAAGTAGGGGGGATTTTGATGCATATACGTAGGTTCCTGCACCGCCCTAAGCAAAATTCCAGCCCCCATTCCAGCACTATATAACATGGAAGTCCAGGCCCAAATGGTAAATTCGGGTTTTTGATTCTTCTTTCCTAATTTAATTTTTCCCAATGGCGATAGGGCAATTGCCAGTAAAAGAAGTACACAGCCCAGTCCAAGATATAAATAGAAATATCCAAAATAGTTCCTTACCCAAATCGAAGCCATTTCAATGGCGTTGTAGGTAGCTTCTGTGGCCACAAACACGATCAATGAGGATAGTGACAATATTCCGATGCTAACGGAAAGCAATGGATTATTGCGTAGGGAATTAAATATATTGATAATATAGATTTTAAAACAAGGTAATAAAAAGCTAATAAACTATGTAGGAAGGGTTTAATAATTTTGTTGGGCAACTAATCGTGTTTGTTCATGCTAGTGAAAAAGCCCTAGGGAGGTAAGTATTGTATTAAATATCCTCTATGTTGATTGGCGTATTGTCCGCTCTATGTCCTAATAATTTTGTAAAAAATTTCTGTATAGCTTTAGTATCAGATTTTATTTTGATAAAGTATTGGTCTCTGTAAATAGTGTAAATGCCAAAATCGGTTTTGTAAAGGGTGAACTTGTAATATGGAATGACAAGTCCAAAGGTTTCCAACAAAGACCGAAAACGAATTATGATTCCTTTTGGTCGTAATTCTATGTTGCATGTATTAGTGTTGTTGTCCAGAATCAATAGGTTCTTGATTTCGAGGCTACTGTCGACAATAAATAATTTTGGCGATCCAATTCCGTCTAGGGCATAGCGCTTCTTTAAGGTAAATGGTTTGCCTACTTCTTCCTCTATTTTTTTTGTAACTTCTTTGTTGTTATAGGAAACGTTTAATAGCATAAATAAGTGATAACTAGAGTTAATTGTTGTACTTAGGTCCATCTAGGGATATAAAGTTAAAAAAATCTTGCGTCATTAGTGCCTACTTATCTATATCCCTGAGTAGAAGAATAAAAATTGCTTAATTTTGCAGCCGTAAACATGGAAATTAATGAACATTCAAGAAGTCCTTGCCCAAAAGGTAGAAGAAGCTGTAAGCTCTATTTTTAAAGTTGAATTGCCCACAGTGGAATTTCAACCTACTCGAAAAGATTTTGCGGGAGATATAACTGTGGTTATTTTTCCAATGTTGCGTTTTGTAAAGGGGAATCCGGTACAAATAGGGGAGCAAATAGGGCAATTTTTAAAGGATCAAGTGGAAGAGGTGGAAGACTTTAACGTGGTCAAAGGATTTTTGAATATTACCATTAGCAATGCATATTACCTTCAGTTTTTTGATGGAATAAGGAGTCTACACAATTTTGGTTTCGAAGCCCAAGGCGAAAAGGAGGCCGTTATGGTAGAATATTCTTCACCCAATACCAATAAACCTTTGCATTTGGGGCATGTAAGAAACAACCTATTGGGATATTCCGTGGCGGAAATCTTAAAGGCTTCCGGGAAGAAGGTGTATAAGACACAAATTATTAATGATAGGGGAATTCATATTTGTAAAAGCATGCTGGCTTGGCAGCGCTTCGGCAGTGGGGAAACGCCTGAGAGTAGTGGGATAAAAGGAGATAAATTGGTGGGCAATTATTATGTAGCCTTTGATAAAGCCTATAAGGCCGAAGTAGCTGCAATGATTTCTGAAGGGATAGATAAAATAGTAGCTGAGAAGGAAGCGCCAATTTTATTGGAAGCTCAGGATATGCTTCGGAAATGGGAGGCTGGTGATGAAGAGGTGGTTTCCTTGTGGAAAACCATGAACCAATGGGTTTATACAGGGTTTGAGGTGACCTACAAAAACATGGGAGTTGATTTTGATCAACTGTATTATGAGAGTAATACCTATTTGTTGGGTAAGGATTTTGTTGAGGAAGGATTGCAAAAAGGTGTTTTTTATAAAAAGGAAGACGGTAGTGTTTGGATAGATCTAACTGAGGATGGGCTGGATGAAAAAATAGTGCTTCGCTCAGATGGAACTGCGGTGTATATGACCCAGGATATCGGGACGGCCATTCAAAGGGTAAAGGATAATCCAGATGTAGGTGGAATGGTATATACCGTAGGGAACGAGCAGGATTACCATTTTAAGGTTTTGTTCCTTATCCTACAGAAATTAGGGTTTTCTTGGGCGGAAAAAATGTACCATTTGAGTTACGGTATGGTAGATTTGCCAAGTGGAAAAATGAAGAGTAGGGAGGGTACTGTAGTGGATGCAGATGAATTAATGGACGATATGACCCAAACTGCAGCGGAAATCTCCGAAGAATTGGGCAAGTTGGAAGATTACTCTCAGAAAGAAAAGCAAGATCTTTATAAGGTTATAGGGCTAGGAGCATTAAAGTATTATATTTTAAAGGTTGATCCCAAAAAAAGAATTTTGTTCAACCCCGAGGAATCTGTAGATTTTCAAGGGAATACAGGGCCATTTATTCAGTATACCTATGCTAGGATTCAGTCTATTTTGAGAAAGGCTCAAGAATTGGACTATGACCTGAGCAATTCCCTGCTAGTGGAGGAGTTGCATGAAAAGGAGAAAGAGTTACTAAAGCAGTTGCAATTGTTTCCTGAAACTATACAGTTGGCTGCGGATAATTTTAGTCCCGCTCTAATTGCAAATTATACTTATGATTTGGTTAAGGAATTTAATTCCTTCTATCAGAATGTGTCCATTTTAGGGGAGCAGGATGAGAATAAAAAGATATTTAGGGTTCAATTGGCAACTAAGGTTGGAGAAGTTATAAAATCGGCCTTTGGACTTTTGGGGATAGAGGTACCCGAAAGGATGTAAGAAGTTTTGAGCTTATCTGGTCATGAACATTTTTCTGGAGCTTAGAAGTTAATTGTTTAGGATAGATATACTTTGGATAATTTCCTTGGACTAAATTTTATATATTCTAAGTAAATTGCATGGCACAATTAAAAATGCCCTGTACGGGAATATTACATAAATTTTGCGACTAAAAAATCCTTTTTCTAAATTTTGCTTGTTGTTTTTGCTTCTTCTGTTGAAAGTGGGAACGGCCCAGGAGTATCAATTCCTTTCGGAAGAGGATAAATGGAAAATACGTCTCAGTTCCCATATATTAGTAGATGTAGATCAGATTACTCTGGATAATTTACCTCTACTCCTTAAGGGTAATTCTCCGATAGCCCTCTATATTTCCAATTTCCAAAAAAAATATAATCCAATTTTAAGTCAATTGGCTAAGGCAAAGGATTCGCTGATCTTGCTTGGTCATGAGTTTCTGGATGATGATTTGCTGCCAGATGTTAGGGTTTTCTATATACCTATGGATAAGGTAGAAACTATTCAATTACAAAGTGGGGCGTACAGTGAAGGTTTTCAGGGATTTAGTTTCCATAAGGAGTTAATGGCACTTAGGGTGTCGGATGAGAAACTTTTAAAAGATAGTATTTTTGAAGGCTATTGGAGACAACTGGGAAGAAAACCTAATTTTATTCAAGTTGACCCAAAATTTTTTCCTAAAGCTGATAGTCTTGCTTTGGTACTGAATAAGAAAAGTAGGGTATATGGTGCTGTAAGATCCAAAGAGGGATTGTTGTACGGTGTTAATTTAAAAAACCATGAGAATCTCATTGTTAGTGGATACTTTAGTCTGCCAATAGAGGCAAAGGAGAGCTTGCCTGCGTTCATCCCATATAAGGCGGGTTACTATTTTTCTCCCGATATTATTTATACCACCCCTGAAAATAGAAATAATCTCAAGGAATTTGTCGGATTTCCCCTAGATTTCGAATATGGTCTAACTGATCATTTTGTGTTTGGGACAACCATAAAAAACAGAATCAGGAAAAATAACAAGGAGCTGCTTATCAATGAGGTTAGAATACTCGAAGATCAGATTCACGATAAGGTGGGCTACTTTAGTGAAGGTGCCTATGTGGATGCCGGCCTTGATAGTAGAAATGCTCTTAAGGGAAGTTTTACCATATCGGCATGGGTAAAATCTACAGTCCTTAATAGGAATAATAGTATCCTAGGGAAAGGTCATAATTTTGTTTTAAAGTTACATAATGGCTTGTTGACCTTTACTATGGCGGGTATCAAGGATTATATATCGGAATCATCCCCTGTGCCTTTAAATGAGTGGACCCATGTTGCATTGGTGCACTCAAGGCTTAATAACGAGCTTTTGTTTTTTGTTAACGGGGTGCAAACAGATAAGATTCAGCTTGTTAAGGATTATGAAACATCCGATTATAATATCTTAATAGGCAGTAACCTATGGCAGGAGTTTTTTGTGGGATACCTGACAAATATTAAAATATGGGAACGTGAGCTGAATGCTTTTGAAATTGCCAAAGATTACCGGGAAATAGGACTAAATAGTTCCGCTGAATTCTCCGTTTATATTAAAATAGGAGTGGCTTGTCTTTCTGTTATTCTTCTTTTGTTAATGATTAGATTTTGGATGGGGAAATCTTTTGCAAAAAGGAAGATAGTTAGCCCAAGTGAATCGAAAACAAATCTTGTCAAAAGTGGCTTGCATGGTCTAAATAATGCTTCTGAAAAAATACTTTGTTTTGGTGCTTTGAGAATTATTACTTCAGAAGGTGATGACATTGCCAAGAAATTGTCCCCAAAACTAAAACAATTATTTGTTATTGTTTTACTGAACAGTCTGGGTGGTAAGGAGGGTATCAGCACAAAAAAACTAACGGAAGCCTTGTGGCCCGGAATGAGCCCAAAAAATGCAAAAAATACGCGAGGAACCAATATACAGAATCTTCGAGCTATATTATCCGTTACGAAAGAAATGAATTTTACTTTTCGGGATAAAGCGTGGTATTTAACATTTGGGGAAGATTGTTTTTGTGATTATGTGGAGGTAATCAATTATTTAAATGACTTGGGTAAGGTAGGTACAACGATTACCGATTTGGAAGAGGAATTACCAAAATTGTTATCCATATTAAAAGAGGGCCGTTTTTTTGTCAATATGAACGATTCTTGGTTAGACCCCTTTGTTGAGGTAATGAGTAATAGGATTATTGAATTCTGTTACGATATTTCAAAACTACTGGATTTGGATAAGCACAGTTCCCTAATTTACGACTTAGCTTCTGTGATGTATATCTATGATGATTTAAATGAAAACGCACTCCAGTTAAAATTGAATATTCTGATCGGACAAGGAAAATTAAGTTTGGCGCATACAGTTTACGATAACTTCGCCAAGCTTTATCAAAATGTTTATGGAGAGCTATATGCTGTTAAGTTTGAGGATATGGTAGTTGGTAACACTACTTAGTGTCCTCCGTTATTTAGAAAAGATCCATAAATTCCTGTTTTTTAATTTTTTTTACCCCAAATATTACCCCTTTTTTTACGCAACTCAGTTTTTCTTTGTGAGTTTAAAAGAAAACTTTGAAATAATTAATAGAATAAATAGATGAATAAAAAATCGACTAGTCGCAGGGATTTTGTAAGAAAGTCGCTGGTGGCCGCTGCAGGTATCAGTATTATTCCAAGGCATGTTATGGGGGGAACCAATTTTATACCACCTAGTGATCAATTGACCAAGGCGGTCATTGGTGTTGGAGGTATGGGCCAAGGACATTTAGGGTATGAAGGAACAAGACTTTTGGCTATTTGTGATGCCGATGGAAAGCATTTGTCCAAGACCCTTCAAAAAGTAGGGAGTAGTGTAAAAGGATATCGCGACTTTAGGGAAGTTTTGCAAAGGCCCGATATAGATATCGTTCATATAGCTACACCTCCTCACTGGCACGGTCTTATGTCTATTATGGCTGCGGAAGCAGGAAAGGATGTTTGGTGTGAGAAACCTATGACCAGAACTATAGGTGAAGGCAAGAAGGTGGTAGAAGCCATGGAGCTGCACGGAAAAATGTTTAGATTAAATACCTGGTTCCGTTTCAAAGATAATTTTTACGGAATGGGTACACCGGTAAAAAAATTGAAGAAGGTGGTCGATAGTGGCGCATTGGGGTGGCCTCTGAAGGTTACCATAAGCGGTATTACTGGATTTAATTGGAAATTCTATTGGGTTGGCAAGGAAAATCTTACTCCTCAGCCCGTTCCGTCCGAACTGGACTACAATATGTGGCTAGGGCCTGCCCCGGAAAAGCCTTATCATCCACATAGGGTACACGGTACTTTTAGAGGATATTGGGATTACGATGGAGGTGGATTGGGCGATATGGGGCAGCACTATATAGATCCTGTACAATACTTTTTGGGGAAGGATAATACGAGTCCGGTAAAAGTGGAAGTAGATGCCCCTGAGCAGCATTATGATGCTATTGGGACTTGGCGAAGGATTGTCTACACTTATGCCGATGGTTGTCAGATTATTTTGGATGGTGAAAATAGTGATAAGGACGCGGCGTATATTGAAGGACCTAATGGAAAGATTTATAACGGTTTCAAATCTACCATCCCCAATATTGAGGGCTTGATAAATAGTATGCCAGATCCAGAGGAGCAGATTACCGTATTTTCTGAATCTGTGAAAACTAGGCAAAAATTCGCACTTAATGAAGAGAACGGTCATCGGTCTGCCACTGTGGTAAATATGGGAATTATTGCCTTAAGATTGGGGCGTACTTTAGAATTTGATCCTGTAAAACAAGAATTTATCAATGATGAAGAAGCAAATAGATTAATAGACCAACCAATGAGGTCCTCTTGGGCTTATTAAACAATTAATTAGAATTTATAAAATGAATACATTATATAAAAATATAGGTGTACTAATGCTCTTTGTTGGTACACTCGCCATTAGTGCACAAGATAATAGGACCCTGGATACCAAAGTGGCCGATATTTTGATGCAATTGCCAACGGAAGACTTGGAGCATTCCGATCAGTTAATGCAAGAGATGATCGACCTAGGTGAAGACGGCATTCTTAAATTTACGGACAAACTGGTTCCTCTTGGTAGTGGAGATGATACCCAAGTTAGATATGCCATACAAAGTGTTGCGGTGTACAGCGGTGGGCAGCAACCTACAATTGAGAACGGTAAGGTTGAAAGCGCCCTGTTGAAAGCCCTGGAGTCATCTCCAAATAATGAAGTAAAAACCTTTTTAATGGATCGTTTGATCCATGTTGGGACAGAGCTAAGTATTCCCTTGCTGACAAAATATTTGTCCAGTGATGAGATGTTTAAACCCGCTATAGCTGCGCTGACCTCTATAGGGACCACCGATGCCGCTTTGGCTATTTTGGAGGCTACAGAAGATGGAGATGTTAATAAACAAGCCGCTTGTATAGAGGCTTTGGGAGCCTTAAAGTTTGCCCCGGCGGAAGAAGTGTTGAAAGCTAGGGTGAATTCATCATCTAAAATTGTGCAACAGAGAGCTTTAATGGCATTGGCGGAAATAGCCAGTCCAAGTTCTTATGAGGTGCTAAAAAGAGCTGTCGAAAATTCTGGATATCAATTGGATGAGACCAAAAGTATTGTTGCCTTTATTTACTACGGAAATGGTTTGCAAAAGAAGGGTAATACTTCCTTGAGTAATACGGTAGCCAACGACCTTCTTAAAAATTGTAAGATGGAGGAGCAGTTGCATTTTCGATCAGCGGGAATTCATATTTTGAGTACCAATGAGGGAACTGCTTTTACAAAGACGCTGCTCAAGGAATCCAAGAATAGTAATAAACATTATGTAGGTGCCGTATTGGATGCTGCAGGCTCCGATCTCTCCCCCAGTGAGGTGGCACTTTGGGTAAAACAGTATAAAAAGTCATCTACAGAAATTAAGCCACTAGTAATTCGGATGCTTAGTAGGAGTGATGAGGCAATTGTTTTTGAAAAGGTTATTTTGAAGGCGGTGATAGATGAGAATGCTTCGGTCCGTGTGGCTGGAATAAAAGCTTTGTTCCATAAAGATAAGAAGATAGCGTTGCCGGTATTGTTCAAGAGTTTAAAACTGGCCGTATCCCCAGAGGAATATAACGCTGTTGAAGAAACCTTGCTTAGATTGTGCGATGCCAAGGATAGTCAAATATTAGCGGATCAACTTACCGGCGTCAATGATTCGGGAAAAGAAGTGTTGATTAATGTTTTGGCGGCCAGAAACGCGACGGATCAATTTAATACCTTAACTGGGGTTGTTGAAGGAGGTAGTGAGAATGTGACTACTGCGGTTTACAAGGCTTTGCCGTCCATTTCAGCGGATAAGGATTTTTCCGTATTATTAAATCTTTTGAAGAAGACGGATAAAGCAGAAAACATAAAAAATGCACAGATAGCCATTATCAATATCCTTAATAGAAGCAATGGCAAATATTCCGATGCTGTGTTTAATGAAAATAAAGTGGCTTCGGATAGGTCAAAATTATTACCGATTTTGGCTTCCATAAGTAGTCAAGAGGCATTGAAATTCGTATCAGAAAGTCTTTCCAAAGGCAATGAAAGTGAACAATTGATAGCTTTGGAGGCTCTGGCAAGCTGGAAAAATAATGATGCGTTACCTTATTTATTTAACACAGTCACAGCTAGCGCTGATAGCGCTATCAGAAAAAGTGCTTTTGAAAACTATCTGACCAAAGTCCGTAAATCAGATTATCCAGAAGACCAGAAGTTGCTTTTGGTTAGGAAGTTGATGCCGGAAGCCAAAAACACCTCAGAAAAAAAGAAGGTGCTTACTGCAGCCCGAAGTATTAAAACTTTTCTTTCATTGATTTTTGTATCGGAATATTTGGATGACCAAGAGTTGTTGACCACAGCCTCCAATGCAGCTATCAGAATTGCGTTACCTACACCGGGAGTACAGAACGGTTTAAGTGGAGAAGTGGTTAGGGATATAGTCTCTAAAAGTATAGATAATCTAGATGGACCTGATAGTCAGTACCTTAAAATAGATGTAACGGAGTTTTTGGATAAAATGCCTAACGAAAAAGGATTTGAATCGATTTTTAATGGAACGGACTTTACAGGATGGGAAGGATTGGTTCAAAACCCAATTGCCCGCGCAAAAATGTCGCCCAGAAAATTAGCTGCGGAACAGGCCAAGGCCAATGAGCAAATGATGAAGGATTGGTATGTTGAAAATGGCGTGATTGGCTTTAAAGGGGAAGGATATAATAATATCTGTACCATAAAGGATTATGGAGATTTTGAAATGATCGTAGATTGGAAGATTACCAATGGTGGTGACAGCGGTATTTATCTGAGAGGTACGCCACAAGTGCAAATCTGGGATATAGCGAGAGTGGATGTTGGTGCGCAGGTAGGTTCAGGTGGTTTGTACAACAACAAGAAGCATGAAAGCATACCTTTACAAGTAGCAGATAACCCTATTAGTGAGTGGAATACTTTTAGAATTAAGATGGTAGGTGAACGGGTTACCGTACATTTAAATGGTGTTTTGGTGACGGATAATGTAGTCTTGGAGAATTTTTGGGATCGCAAACAAGCTATTTTTGCCAAAGAAGCCATTGAGTTACAGGCACATGGGGAAGACCTTGGCTTTAGAAATATTTATGTAAGGGAAATCAAATCTGGTGATGATCAATTGACTGAAACTGAAAAGAAAGAAGGTTATAAATCTTTGTTGAACGGAGAGGGTCTGGATCATTGGATAGGTAATAAAACCGATTATACTATGGAAAACAACGAATTGTTGGTGCGCCCAAAGAGAGGTGGCCATGGTGACTTGTTTACGGCTGAAGAGTATTCGGATTTTATTTTCAGATTTGATTTTAAGTTAACTCCCGGTGCAAACAACGGTTTAGGGATTCATGCGCCATTGGAAGGGGATGCCGCTTATGTAGGCAAGGAATTGCAAATCTTGGACAACACTGCCGAGATTTACGCGAACTTAAAACCTTATCAATACCATGGTTCTGTCTATGGGATTATTGCCGCTAAAAGAGGTGCGCTAAATCCAGTTGGGGAATGGAATTCACAAGAAGTGGAAGTTAAAGGCAATCATATCAAGATAACCTTGAATGGTACCGTAATTGTTGATGGGGATTGGAAAGAGGCATCCAAGAATGGAACGGCCGATGGTAAAGACCATCCCGGTTTGGAAAGAAACACGGGACACATTGGTTTCTTGGGACACGGTGCGGAACTGGCCTTTAGGAAAATTAGAATTAAGGATTTGAGTAAGTAATTTGATTTTTATTTATATCTGCCGGGAGTTTTGGATAGGGCCTATCACAAAACTTCCGGCTTTTTTTTGTGACAATAGCCAAGTAGTGACCCTTAATTTTATTGAGGGAAATTCTAAAAGCTCATTCGGAAACTAAAGTTGGGCGTAATCCCCAGTGAGATTCTTTCTACCGTCTCAATTTCATTTTGGTCATCTATCCGGTAATAGGTATTTAGGATATTTTTTTTGTTGAATATATTCAAAACAGAAGCGCCAACAGAAGATTTTATGCCTGTACCTATATTAAAGTTGTAGATTACGGAAGCATCCGCCCTCAAATAGTCGGGCAATCTACTACTGTTAGGTGCTTCGTAGTTAATTTGGTTGGGAAAAACATTGAGTATTACGGAATTGTTTCCCTCTTGTGGTTTGGTATAGGGTTTGCCGGTATGGTAATTGGCGCCAAGTCCCATTCTAAAGTTCTTATAGGTGTATGTCCCGGCAAATGTAAGCGTGTGCCTTATATCTAGATTATTGGGGAATTTGTTAGGGCTTATATTCTCAAAAGTGTAATTGTTGGTGTTATAAGCATAGCTAAACCAAGTACTGTAGGTCGTTGTTTTTTTATTGATCAAAAATTCGATTCCGGAAACATCGTACATTCCAATTTCGCCATTGAATTGATCTTGATTTTGAAATCCTTGCGTGGCAGTACTTATGCCGTCTACCTTTTTGTAGAAACCTTCAATACCGACATAAAGCGTGTTCTTGTCATAGTTAAGTCCTAGGGAAATTTGCTTACTTTTTGTGATTGGCAGAATATCGTCATCCGATAATATCCAACGTCTTTTTTCAATACCAAGGAAATTCTGCTCTAAGTCGATTATTTGGTTGGTAGTCTGACTTTTAAACTCTCCCAGCAATTCTGTTTTAAGGCCTTCTGTCAAAGCATAATTTATGTTTATCCTAGGTTCTAGAATTAGCTCGTCAAAAGTTTTAAAGGTTTTAAGGTTCTTGATGTAGTTTACTCTTAGTCCGCCCCTGGCGTTGAATTTTTTATCTTTTGATCCATAATCCAACTCGGAAAAAAGGGAATGGGTCAGTATTACTCCTTTAATATTGCTTTTGTAAGAAGGCTGACTAACTTGGGTAAAATTGGTAATGCCTACTTCGTTCAATTGGTATCCGTTTAGCCAATTCAGGGTATTGCCCAATTTGTAAATAATATTTAGTTTAACTGCTTTCTCTAAAACTTGGTTACTTTGAAAAAGCTGTTGGGATTCCGAAGGTATGTTCTGGGAATCTAAATTGTATCTTGTGTAGTAAAGGTTTAAATGGGAGCTCCATTTGGGAGTCCATACACTTTCCAGGCTTCCGCCGAAGGATAGATTGGTCTGTTCCAGTAAACTCGTAGCCTTGCGGTCTTCTGTTGTTTCGGTATACCTAAGATGATTGTTTGTGTTGATAAAACTTAATCTTACTTTTTGATTTGGATTGATATCATAAAGCAATTTTCCTGTAAAATCATAAAAGTAAAAATCCTCGTTGCGAATTATATTTTCATCATTTGGGGTATTGTCATTGTCCTTGACCTCACTATCCTGAAAAACCTTATCAAAAAAACGATTGTAGGTCGGAGTCTTTATAATATCCGTGGTAGATCGTCTTCCTGAAAATTGAAGGGAAACCTTGTCGGAGAGGGGAAGGTGTCCATATAGGTCTCCGCTTAATAAATTAAATCCCGCACCGCCTATGAACGAATTACTGATTTTATTTTTAGTTTGAATATTAATAACACTGCTCACACCATCTCCATATTGAACACTGGTCCCATTTTTTATGATGTTTACATTTTCTATCAAATAGGGGTTGAAGGCAGATATTAGGCCAAAAAAATGTCCGGAGTGGTACATCTTAATTCCATCCCATAGTATCAAATTTTGGTCGTTAGTGCCTCCCCTCACATTAATGTCGGACACGGTTTCATCAACACTCTTAATTCCCGGCAGTGCCTGAATGGTCTGTAATACATCCGGCTCTATAAGACCTGGTAAAATCCCAAATTTATCCGTGTTTAAATCTATGCTGGCGTCTGCTTCTTTGGTGATACCCGTAGTAAGGAACTGGTAAACAACCACTTCCTCCAGTTGTTGGTAATTGGGTGACATTAAGATGGTCTGGCAAGGGTTTTTTCCGGTAAGGTCCTCCGCTGTCACGTATTTCGTTTTAAAGCCAAGGTGCTTGATCGAGATATTGGCCGTTCTGGGAACTTCTTTTAGGTAAAATCGTCCTTCAAGATCTGTGATTTGGGATATATTGCTGCCCAAAACCTCCACGGTGGCATTCATGATGGTACTGTTCTCAAAATTGTCTACAATATTGGCACAAATATCTACGAACTTGCTTTTGGATATGGCAAAATAACGGTCATTGATTTTGGTGATGCTGAGCGAGGTATGCTTTCGGAGTTCCTCGAGTATTACCGGTAATGACTTGGTGTCCGGGGCCACAAACTGTAGATGCTGTAAATCTTCATCCACGAAGGAAAACTTAACATTAAATTCCCTTTCCAGTTCCGCTATATAGCTGATTAAATTTAATTTTTGGGTAGCGTTTACCTGTGCCCAACTAGAAAAGGGAGTTAGAGCTAAACAGAGACCTAGTAGAAATATAAAATATTTATGGTGTTTCAGCATAGAATAGCACTTTATTCCCCTCTAGTTTAAACTTGATCTGAGAAGGAGTACTTATACTTTGCAACGCTATTTCTTTGTCCGTATTGCTAAAGGACCCGGTAAATAATTGATCGGTATCAATATTTTGAGTAGTGACCTCTATATTGAACTGTCTTTGAAACTCATCCAATACATATTTCAGGGGTATACTCTTAAAATTACTTTCGTTCTTTATCCATGATGGTTCCATGGTGTTCGGTATTTTCAAGGACTTCACGTTACCATTAATGACTATCAAAGAATTACCGGCTGGAAGTTTAAATTCCTTTTTGTCGTATAAAACACTTACCAATCCTTCATAACAGGCTACTTCAAAATAACCTTTTCTGTTTTCCACATTAAATTGAGTTCCCAAAACGCTTACAATTCCATTATCAGTGGTTACGGTAAAACGTTTTCCTTTGGCAACTTTGAAATAGGCTTCCCCGTTCAGGGCTATATCCCGTTTTTTGTCCCATTTCTTTTTACTGTATGAGATTTGGGAATCCGCGTTTAATTGAACCTCCGAAGCGTCGGGGAGCACAATTTCAGCTCTTTCGGCATATTGTGTGCTTATTTCTTCGTTTAAGGTTCCGTAATATAAAAAGGAGGCGGTAATTATTAAGGCAATTGCCGCCGCAATGCTCAAATACTTTTTCAAAGGATTCAGTTGAACTACTTTGCTCTTCGTGGATATCTTTTGTCTGTTGAGGTCTTCCCATGCTCTAGCCATATCAAAATCAGGGCCTTCTAAATTATCGGTGGCCTCCCGTAATTTATTATACGAGGCATATTCCTTGGACTCTTTAAATCTGGCGACTTCCTCCGGAGAGAGTTCGTTGTTTAGCCACTTTGCCAAATAATTTTCCTGCATGGTTTCTAACTTTATATAAGTATAACAATTGGAAGGTAAAATACCCTACTTTTAAATTAACAATAATTATTAGGACTGAGACATTAGTATTGAGTATTGGGATTGGGAATGCTGTTTTTAATGAAAACCTTATAGCTGTAAGCAGGGTGAAAAATAATTTTCAAACCGCTGATTGGTTTAGGTCAAAACCACCTTACTGACTAATAGCTCCTTCCCTCAGTACTCAATACTCCATACTCAAATCTATGTCTTATATCCCTTCAATCTGGTCCCTTAGTGTCTTTAACGCCAAGTGCATCCTTTTTTCAATGGCCTTAACGCTTACCCCTTCCATTTCCGCGATTTCCGCATATTTCTTCCCATCGATCCTGTTAAGTAAAAAAGTTGTGCGCTGGTTTTCGGGCAAGGCCTGTAGGGCCCGCTCTAATTTTTCTTTATATTCCTGTTCTTCCAATATAAAGTCTGGCGATTCATGCACCACAGGGTTAGTATCCGGTGCATATTTTAATCTAACTTTTTCCGCCTTTATAACATTAAGATATAAATTATTGGCTATGGTGTAAACATAGGCCTTTGCCTTGTCTGGAGCAACCTTGGAGCAGTTCTCCCATAATTTTATGAAAGCCTCCTGAACAACGTCGTACGCTTTCTCTTCATTGCCGAACTTATAATATATGTAATTAAAAACCGTTTTGGAATGGGTGCTAAAGAGGGAAGCATAAACTTCATCTTCGCATACATGTTCTTCTTTGATAGCTTTCAATCCTTCCTGATTTAATTTTTTTCAAAGATATTTTAAAAAAAACGAAATATGGGGTAGGGTTTTTTAAAAGTGGGTTGTTTTAGAGTTGTACGAACAAATAAAAACCAAAGCGTTATGAAAAAATTTATGTCATATGTAATGTACACAAGCCTACTTGTGGTGGCATTAAGTTTTACCTCCTGTCAAGAAGAATTTGAAGAATTGTCTGGAGAGGGCGACCAGGAAGCCATTTTGGCAAGCTCCAGTACAGCGCAATTAATAAAAAGAATTTCTTCCAAAGACGGTTCTTTTGATAATATAGTGGATGGTGCAAGTTGTTTTTCGATCAACTTTCCATATGTTGTTAATGTAAACGGATTGGAAGTTGATATAAATGCCATTGAGGATCTAGAGTTGGTAAAACAGCTTTTTATTGAAGTGGGGATCGGTGATAATGTTGTGGATATTGTGTTTCCCGTTACCATTACGCTGTCAGATTATACTGAAATGACGATAAATAATGAGGAGGAACTGCGTGAAAAAGCCAAGGAGTGCATTGAAAGTGGAGATGACGATGGTATAGAATGTATAGATTTTGTGTATCCTTTAGTAGTGTATTCTTTTAATCTTAATCTTCAGCAAACAGGGAATGTAACCGTAGAGAATGATAGGCAGTTAAGACACTATTTTGTGGATCGTGGTGAAGATGACCTTATTAGTTTTGATTTTCCAATAACATTGGAGCTGTCTGATGATACTAAAATTAGTGTAAGCAATAATGCGGAATTGGCCAATGCCATTGAAGCTTCAAAAAATGAATGTGAGGATGGGGATGATAACGATGAAAACGACTTTACCCAAGAGCGTTTGGAAGAATACCTTGTTGCCTGTCCATGGTTGGTGAACGAAGTAATCAGGGCCAATGTGGACAACACCGGTCAGTACTTTGACTATGTAATGAATTTTACCGAAGACGGAAATATAGTGATGAAAGACAAGGTAGGAAATAACCTAATGGGGACTTGGAGTACAAGAATTGGAGAAGACAAGGTGTTGTTGAAGTTGGAGTTCGAAGCCCTGGCCGATTTTGATCTGGAGTGGTTGGTTTATGACCTGGAAGATGATGAAATTAAGTTGTATGCCGGAGTAGGGGAGCAGATTATAATGAAAAAGGCATGTGATATCTTAGGCAATACACCAGATACCTTGAGGGAAATTTTGAAGGAATGTAGCTGGGTCATTAAGAAGGTAAAGCTTAACAATGAAGATGTTGATGGACTTTTAGGATATGAATTTAATTTTAATGCAGAGGGAGAGGTTACCTTAAGTAGTGAATCCAGTATTTCTGAGGGTTCATGGGCTATTATTACCAACGTTCAAGGACGATTGGTTATGGCTCTTAACATCGGGGATGAGCCTGGGGTAAGTTTTGAATGGCTGTTGTCTGACCTAGGGGATAAACATTTAGGGTTTGGTATTGAAGATTCCAATTATGAACTTATTTTGGAAAGGGTTTGTGATAGCAACTCCGATGATAATGATGTGGCTGAAATAAAGAACTTTCTAATGGCTGGTGAATGGGTAGTGGCTAAGTACGCCGATGGTGATGATGATGGGACCCAGAATCTTGCGGCATTTACCTTTGATTTTCAAGCAGAACTTGCGGTTAATGCTACCACAGGCAAAACTGGTCCTGCCTACCCGGGGTTATGGAGAATTATCAAGGATAGTGAAGGAGAATTAAAATGTTATCTCAATTTTGGTTTGGCTACCGCCATGCAGGTTTTAGTGGCGGATTGGACAATTGTTTCCATAACCGATAGCAGAATCGAGCTAAATAATATTAATAGTGATGGTGTCACGGAAATCTTGATTTTCGAAAAGGAATAACAATTTTGCCCCAATTTTTGGAAAAGGGTAGCTTCTTTAGAGAGCTGCCCTTTTTTTGCGTTTATATTTTTTACCTCTGGCTTCAGACTTACGGCAGTTATTCTTAAATTTGCCCTTTCTTGATAATACAGTAAGACTATGTTCGACAATTTAAGTGAAAAGTTAGATAAGGCGTTACATGTTCTAAAAGGACATGGACAAATTACGGAGATTAATGTTGCGGAAACCTTAAAGGAGGTGCGTAGAGCACTTTTGGATGCGGATGTCAACTTTAAAATAGCCAAGGAGTTTACCAATAAGGTTAAGGAAAGGGCACTGGGACAAGATGTTTTAACTTCCCTCCAGCCAGGCCAGTTAATGGTGAAATTGGTGAAGGATGAACTTACGGAGCTCATGGGTGGTGATGCAGAAGGCATTAATCTGTCAGGAACACCTTCCATTATCCTAATGTCCGGTTTACAAGGTTCTGGTAAAACCACTTTTTCAGGGAAGTTGGCCAATTATCTTAAAACTAAAAAGACGAAAAAACCATTGTTGGTAGCTTGTGATGTGTATAGGCCAGCGGCAATAGACCAACTTCATGTAGTTGGCGAACAGATTGGTGTAGAAGTTTTTTCTGATCGAGGAAATACGGATCCAGTGGCCATATCCAAGGCAGGTATTGCCCACGCAAAAACTAATGGATTCGATGTAGTTATTATAGATACGGCAGGTCGTTTGGCAGTGGATGAGCAAATGATGAATGAAATTTCCAATATCCATAAAGCGATCAAGCCTCAAGAAACCTTGTTTGTGGTCGACTCAATGACGGGTCAGGATGCAGTTAATACCGCCAAATCATTTAACGATGTACTTAATTTTGACGGAGTTATATTAACAAAATTGGACGGGGATACCCGGGGTGGTGCCGCCATTTCCATTAAGTCGGTCGTTAACAAACCCATTAAGTTTATTGGTACCGGCGAAAAGATGGATGCTATAGATGTCTTCTATCCTTCCCGTATGGCCGAGAGAATTCTAGGCATGGGGGATGTGGTTTCTTTGGTGGAAAGGGCCCAAGAACAATTTGATGAGGATGAGGCCAGAAAAATCCAGAAGAAGATAGCCAAGAACAAATTTGGTTTCGATGATTTTTTAAGCCAGATCCAGCAGATAAAAAAGATGGGTAGTCTGAAGGATCTTATGGGGATGATTCCAGGTGCAGGAAAGGCATTAAAGGGATTGGATATTGATGACGATGCCTTTAAGCATATTGAGGCCATTATACATTCCATGACCCCTGAAGAACGTTCAACCCCCACGAAATTAAATGCAAGTCGTAAAAAAAGAATAGCCAAGGGTAGTGGTACCAGCATTCAGGAGATAAATCAATTGTTGAAACAATTTGATCAAATGAGCAAGATGATGAAAATGATGCAAGGCGGTGGCGGTAAGAAAATGATGCAAATGATGGGAGCCATGAAGGGGATGAAGTAATAGTGTTCTTATTTGGTTGGAATTTGCCGAATCTTGTCAATATATTTCAGCGGAAGTGAAACGAGACCTTGTCGATGGAAGTTTGGAAATAGGAAGATAATTACAATACATGATTAACAACCCGGGTAAGTTTGGTGCGTAAGGACTGCTGAATGCCACTGGGGACTGAATATTAAAAAATGGAATTACTAGACGGTAAAAAAGTATCGAATCAAATTAAGGAGGAAATAGCCATTGAGGTGACTAAAATGCGGGAGCGTGGGGAAAAAGTGCCTCATTTGGCAGCGGTTATAGTTGGCAACGATGGTGCCAGTCTTACCTATGTGGGTAGTAAGGTTAGGTCCTGTGAGAAAGTGGGGTTCGAATCTACATTGGTACAGTTGCCCAGTACCACTTCCGAGCAGGAATTGTTGAACAAGATCGAAGAACTAAACCAGGATAAAGATATAGACGGGTTCATTGTGCAATTGCCTTTGCCGGAGCAGATCAACACCCAGCGTGTATTGTTGGCTGTGGACCCGGATAAGGATGTGGACGGTTTTCATCCTACCAATTTTGGAAAAATGGCACTTGATATGAGTACCTTTATTCCTGCCACCCCTTTTGGAATTTTGGAGTTATTGGAAAGGTATAAGGTAGAGACTAAAGGGAAGCATACCGTAGTTATTGGAAGAAGTCACATTGTAGGTAGGCCTATGAGTATCCTAATGGGTAGAAAAGGCTGGCCGGGAAACTCAACCGTAACCTTGACACATAGCCATACCAAAAATATTACCCAGATCATTTCACAAGCCGATATTGTTATTTCTGCCTTGGGAGTGCCCCACTTTTTAAAGGCTGAGATGGTAAAGGACGATGCGGTAATCATTGATGTGGGAATTACTCGTGTTCCTGATGATACCAAGGAAAAAGGATACTATATTACCGGAGATGTCGATTTTGAGAATGTGAGCAAGAAAGCCTCATTTATTACTCCGGTACCAGGAGGTGTAGGGCCAATGACTATTGCTATGTTGTTAAAAAATACTTTGTTGGCAAGGGAAAGACACAGAAGTCAAAAATAGAATACTACTAAAATGCAATTCATTTAATTTGCGGTTTTTTTTGTTGTTGAATGACCTTAATACAACCCTTCATAAAGAGGTTTTTGAGGCCACTTCCAATAGGAGCACGGGGTGCCAAAGTAATAGTATTTGGCTTTAATTAAAACCGTATATTTCAACAATGCAAAAAAACCACATCTCCAACACCCCAAATCTTAGCCTAGAACCATTTTTTAACCTATCAATGGATTTATTGTGCATTGCGGGGTATGATGGGTATTTTAAAAAAGTAAATCCAGCTTTGGTAAAGCTATTGGGCTATTCTGTAGAGGAGTTGTTTTCTAAACCAATAGAAGAATTCATTTTTGAGGAAGATAGAGATATTACGGCAAGATATAGGGTCAATTTGAAAAATAATGAGCCCTTGAGCAACTTTGAAAACAGATACGTCTGCAAATCGGGAGAGATAATATGGTTGCATTGGACTTCTATTCCGTTGGAGAATGAAAAATTGATATATGCCATTGCCAAAAATATTACCCATAAAAAAAAGTTAGAAAGGGAGCGGATTGAACACCTCATAGATTTGGTCAATAAAAACCAAGAATTAAAACAACTCAATTACACTACATCACATGATTTAAGGTCTCCAGTAAACAACCTGTTGTCGATTTTTGGGTTTCTAGATTTTAGTAAAATTCATGATGCTGAAATAGTGGAAACCTTGGGCTATATGAAGATGGCAACCGAGAATCTGAACAATTCCCTAAACAAATATGTGGACTTGTTGAATAAGAAAGACAGCTCTCAAATTGATTTGGAGAATGTAGATTTTGAATTGACCCTTGAAAATGTTAAGTTATCCATCAGTTCTTTGCTGGGTAATGCCAATGTAACCTTTAAGGTTGATTTCTCCGAATTAAGGGGGGTGTTGCACAATATAAGTTATATGGAAAGTATCTTTCTAAACCTGTTGACCAATTCCATAAAATATGCCAGACCGGGTGTTTCTCCATTAATCTCCATTACGTCACAAGTTTCACAGGGTAAGAAACAGCTTGTTTATACCGACAATGGTCTTGGGTTTGATATGGAAAAATTTGGCAGTAAGATTTTTGGTTTAAACCAAAAGTATCACATTAACGGTGATAGTAAAGGTGTTGGCCTGTATTTGGTTTATAATCATATTAATAGTCTCGGGGGCACAATAGCGGTCGAAAGTGAAATTAATAATGGTGTTACCTTTACAATTACCTTTAAATGATTTTAGCATTTAGCACAGAACATTCAAAACCTTTAATAAGAAAGAGGTAATAGATTTAACGGGTACGTTGAAAGAATTATAATTTCTGGTTAGATTTTTTTATAAGCTAGTCTAAAGTTTAAAAATCCGAATAAGAAGTTTTAGTACTGTCGTTTGGAGTTATAAGATCAATTTTTTCGTCATTTTCGTCATTGGTACAACTGCTTATGGCAATAATGCTAAAGAAGACTGCGGCTAGGTAGATTATTTTTTTCATGAGTTTAGAGTTTAGTAGGTGTGTCCAAAATCAATTTGCTAGATAACGTTTTAAATCCGTATTTGTTATATGGCTAATCCATTTTCTCAGGAAGAGGAATAATATAAACATCACCTAAGAAATCTTATTGTCCATAAAAAATAGGAAGTATGGCTATTTTTTATATTTTATTCATTAATTTTTGGGGTTTAAAATAGGTAAAATTACATGAAAAAGAGTCTTAGATACACCCTTGCCATAGTGCTCTTTCTTTATTTTTTGTCAACATTTATCGTGTCCCCTATGCTGGACAGGCAGATGAACCGGGTGGAATATAAGGATTCAAGGCTGCTAGGGGAGGAGGCCAAAAAAATGTATAATTCGCTAGAGTTTATAGCTGATTTACATTGTGATGCTTTACTTTGGGATCGAGATTTGACCAAACAACATGATTATGCCCATTTGGATTTTCCGAGAATGCAGGAAGCTAAAATGAGTTTACAGGCGTTTACCATTGTTACCAAATCTCCCAAAGGACAGAATTTCAACCACAATAGCGCAGATGCTTTCGATAAAATTACAATGTTAAATTTTGTTCAGGGTCGGTTGCCGGACAAATGGTTTAGTCTGTATAAGCGAGCTGCTTATCAGGCAAGATCATTACATGACTACCCAAAGAAGTACGATGGCAAGTTTATACTGGTAAAATCGGCTCAAGATTTGAAACACCTGATAGATTTAAAGAAAGTAGACCCGCAGGTTATAGGTGGATTTTTGGGAGTTGAAGGAGCCCATTGTTTGGAGGGTAAGTTGGAAAACCTACAAAATCTTTATTACGAAGGAATTAGAATGATGGCGCCTACCCATTTTTTTGATAATGAACTTGGGGGGTCTGCCCACGGAATTTCAGGAGAGGGACTTACCCCTTTCGGGCGGAAGGTAATCCAGGAGATGAATCGTTTAGGAGTAATCATTGATGTGGCGCATGTATCCTCAAAAATGATCGATGATATTTTGGACCTTTCAACCAAACCGGTTTTGGTTTCCCATACAGGCGTAAAGGGAACCAAGGACAGTCCCCGAAATATCTCGGATCACCATATAAATAGAATTGCAGCATCGGGTGGACTCATTGGTATTGGATTTTTTAAAGGCGCCATAAAAGGCGAGATTAAGCACATTGTAGAGGCTATGAAGTACGTTCGTGATTTGGTTGGAATTGATCATGTAGCGATGGGCTCCGATTTTGATGGTGCGGCCACCACCCCAATTGATGTAACCGGCCTGCCTTTTTTGGTCCAGGAATTAATGAGTCAAGGATTTACGGAATCTGAGATAAGAGCTGTCATGGGCGAGAATGTTAAGCAATTTTTAATGAAGCAATTGCCCTAGAATTGGGGTAATTTTATCTAAATGTATATTAAAAGGTGCAATTTCGGGCCTCACAACTTCGAATTTTGTATCTTTTATATATCTTCGATATTTGGGAAAATTATAATTAATGTGCACCTTGAAACCCTCAACCTAGGGGGGTGCAAAAAAATAAAGTAAGAAATGATAATAGAGCCTAGAACACGTGGATTTATATGCCTGACCTCGCACCCGAAGGGATGCGAAAAAAATGTGATTGATCAAATTGAATATGTTAAATCCAAGGGAGCCATAGATGGTGCAAAAAAAGTGTTGGTAATAGGAGCTTCCACAGGTTTTGGTCTAGCGTCTAGAATTACAAGTGCCTTTGGTTCCGGTGCTGCTACCATAGGCGTGTTTTTTGAAAAACCACCGTCGGAAGGGCGGCCTGCATCACCAGGATGGTATAATAGTGCGGCTTTTGAAAATGAAGCTCATCAGGCCGGACTATACGCAAAAAGTATCAACGGGGATGCCTTTTCCAATGAAATTAAAAAACAAACCCTAGATCTTGTCAAAGCAGATCTGGGACAAATAGATATGGTTATCTATAGTTTGGCTTCCCCGGTAAGAACACATCCAGATACAGGAGTTAGGTATAAATCGGTCTTAAAACCGATAGGTGACAAATTTCAAAATAAAACGGTCGACTTTCATACTGGAGTCGTTTCGGAGGTATCTATTGAGCCTGCACAAGGGGATGATATAGAAAATACGGTGGCGGTAATGGGTGGAGAAGACTGGAAAATGTGGATTGATGCCCTTAAAAAGGAAGGTCTGCTTGCAGAAGGATTTACAACTATTGCCTATTCTTATATTGGACCATCCCTTACCGAAGCGGTATACAGAAAAGGAACAATTGGTCGGGCAAAAGATCATTTGGAATCTACTGCTTTTGACATATCGGACAGTTTAAAAACGTTAAATGGCAATGCCTATGTGTCGGTAAACAAAGCACTGGTAACCCAGGCAAGTTCTGCTATTCCGGTGATTCCACTATATATATCCCTATTGTACAAGGTTATGAAGGAAGAGGGAATCCATGAAGGATGTATAGAGCAGATTCAGCGCTTGTTCCAAGATAGATTGTATGTGGATAATATGTCCACTGATGACAAAGGGCGAATACGAATAGATGACTGGGAAATGCGTGATGATGTACAGGCCAGGGTAGCACAACTTTGGACGGAAGCTACCACGGAGACCTTACCAAAGATTGGAGATCTAAAGGGCTATGAAAAAGATTTTTTCAATCTGTTCGGATTTATGGTAGAAGGAGTGGATTATGATGAGGACGTAAACGAAATGGTCCAAATTTCAGGCCTTCAATAGAGAGGGTCGATTTAATCGCTCGTTATAACTTTAGAAAACCTTAAGAACATGAAAAAGCATATGTTATTGCTATGGGCACTTATTTGTAGTACGCCCGTAATGGGGCAGAGCGGAAAAGTTTTCGATGCACTTAGCATGAAGAGTGAAATTCTTATAGGTGAGAGGAAGTTTGCCGTGTACCTACCTCCCGATTATGAAACTTCCAATAGAAGTTATCCTGTGCTTTATTTATTGCACGGTGCAGGTGATGATCAAACCGGATGGGTACAGTTTGGAGAAGTATTGCGCATTGCCGACAATGCTATTAAGGAAGGAAAAGCTACTCCAATGATCATTATTATGCCAGATGCCAATACCGGGACCCGGGGGTATTTTAATTCCATTAATGGAGAATGGCGTTATGAAGATTTCTTTTTTGAAGAATTCATGCCTTATGTGGAAAAAAAGTATCGCATTAAAGGTGAAAAAAAATATAGGGCAATTGCAGGACTTTCCATGGGGGGTGGTGGAACGTTTATGTACGCGTTACGTCGTCCCGAATTATTTTCATCTGCCTGCCCATTGAGCGCCTATATCGGGGCTTTAAGCTTGGATGATTTTAAGCTACGGCTAAAAAGCAATAATGAGAATTATGGGGATGGGCTTGTTAGCGCTTATCATGAAAAACACAATGTCCTCTCTTTGATTGAGGCTTCGGAAGTTGATGCCATGAAATCTGTTCGATGGTTTATAGACTGTGGTGATGATGATTTTCTTTATGAAGGGAATAGTTTGGTGCATATTGCATTAAAGAAGAAAGAAGTGCCCCATGAGTACAGGGTTAGGGATGGACGTCATAGTTGGACCTATTGGAGGGAATCGTTGCCTACTGTTTTGGAGTTTGTTTCTGATGCCTTTCATCAGTATTGATCAATAAAAATGTGAGTTCGATTGATTTTAATTGCTAATGAATTGCTTAATGTAATGTTGTCCGGTCGAGCGCAGTCGAGACCTCCTTACAATGATATAATAATGAAAACCTCTCGACTGCGCTCGAGGAGACAGATTCATTACCTTTATTTGATTGGTCTTTAGTTAATTATATTTAATTTTAAATCTAACTCTAACTCTAACTCATGTTAACTAGTGTCCAGGATTTTGGGAGTGAAGATTACTAAAGAATTAGCATGTTTAAAAGAAAATTTGGTAGTACCCAGTGGGATGTTAGTGAAATAGGATACGGAATGTGGGGAATGGGGGAGTGGACCCAGTCTGATGACCTATTGTCTGCCAAGTCATTGAACCTGGCCGTGGAAAACGGAGTTAACTTCTTTGATACTGCTTGGGCTTATGGCCATGGGCATAGTGAAAAATTACTGGGCGAATTGTTAGGTAGGTTTCCTAATGAAAAACTTTATACAGCTAGTAAGATTCCGGCAAAAAACTTTACATGGCCGGCAAAACCAGAATATAGTATGGAGGAATCCTATCCTGCTTCCCATATAATGGAATATACCGAAAAGACGCTGCGGAATTTACGAAGGGAGCAAATAGACCTAATGCAATTCCATACGTGGGACGATAGTTGGGCGGTTCGTGAGGAATGGCAGAGAGTAGTGGAAGATTTAAAAAAGGCGGGCAAGGTAGCGGCTATGGGTATCAGTGTAAACCGTTGGGAGCCAGAAAATGGTATCAAGGCCCTTAAGACAGGGTTGTTCGATGCGGTGCAGGTTATTTACAATATTTTTGACCAAGCTCCGGAAGATGTTCTATTTCCATTATGTGAGGCCTTGGATATTGCGGTCATTGCCAGAGTGCCTTTTGATGAAGGAACTTTGACCGGGAACATAACCAAAGAGACCAAGTTTAAAGAAGGAGATTGGAGGGGCACGTATTTTGTACCAGAAAATCTAATTGCAAGCGCGGAGAAGGCAGATTTGTTGAGGCCACTTGTTCCGAAAACCATGACAATGGCCGAAATGGCGTTGCGCTTTATTACGATGAACAAAACGGTAAGTACTATAATTCCGGGAATGCGCAAGGAAAGGAATGTCTTAATGAATACCGCATTAAGTGATGGGAATGGTTTGCCCAATGGATTGTACCAAGAGTTAAAAATCCATAGATGGGATAGAAGGCCAACTTCTTGGTCACAGTAACAAAAAAGATTCAAAACATGACAACGAGAAAATATTTTTTGGTCCAGTCGGGCTTGTTGGCAGCGGGAATGGTATTGTTGCCATCTTTTAGCTTGCCATTTAAGAACCCGATAAAAAACTTAGGGGTACAACTTTACACTTTTCGCAAGGAAATGTTGGAAGATGCTGTGGGGACCTTAACGCGAATTGCGGCCCTGGGTATTAAACAAATTGAATCTGCAAGAAGTGCCAACGGTCTTTATTACGGGTTATCGCCTAAAGAAATGAAGCGTGTGTGTGGTGATTTGGGCATGACACTGAGGAGTGGTCATGTTGCTTTGGACGCGCATTGGCAGAATACCTTGGATCAGGCAGCCGAATCCGGTCAGGAATATCTAATTTGTTCTTCTTTGCCAACAAAAGGGCAAACAGTGGATAATTATAAGTCCGTAGCAGAAGCCTTCAATATGGCTGGGGAGGCATGTAAGGCTAGGAATATAAAATTCGGATACCACAATCATGAATATGAATTTGAATCTGAGAACGGGGAGGTATTTTATGATATTTTATTGGACAATACCCAGGCTGACCTTGTACATATGGAGCTAGATCTTGGATGGGTGGTCGTGGCAGGAAAAGATCCTTTGGATTATTTTAAGCGTTATGAGGGGAGATTTCCACTTTGGCACTTAAAGGACATGGATATGGACAAAAGAGAAAGTACCGAGTTTGGCAAAGGAGGCCTAAATATTGCCCAAATGCTTGATTATATAAAGGAATCCGGGTTAAAGTACATATTTATAGAGCAAGAGGAGTATGCCAGTACGCCATTTGAGAGTATGAAGCACAACATGAAGTATATGAAAAATTTGTAGAGATTTTGTCTGTACACTAGGGTAGCGGAAATAAAAAGAATTAGGCAGCGTAAAGGTTATTTGGCGAATAACTGCTCCATATCTTTAAAAGCCTTGAACTCCAAAGCATTCCCTGCTGGGTCTAAAAAGAACATGGTAGCCTGTTCACCGACTTCCCCTTTAAAACGGACATAGGGCGCTATAACAAAGCTGACCCCTTTGGCAATAAGTTCTTCTGAAAACGATATAAAAGTATTCCATGGTAGTATTACCCCGTAATGCGGAACCGGTACTTCTTTGCCATCTACGGGATTAACGTGTAATGTTTCTTCTACGGCCTTTGGTTTATAGTGGATTACTAATTGGTGTCCAAAAAGATTAAAATCTACCCAATGGTCACTGCTTCTTCCTTCTTCACAATTTAAAATCTCCCGATAAAAGGAACGGCATTCGGCTAGATTATGTACGGGAATGGCAATATGGAAGGGCGTTATTTTTGACATAGGTCAAGTCGTTATTTATTTAGGTAATTGGTGCAGACCTTAAATCTAAATTTAAGCATTTTTTAAAGAAATACCTATATCTGAAACTGGAATTGCCCAAAAGGTTAAGACTTTAAAAAATCTACAATTTGTTGGTTGAGGTCTTCTTGATGAAGAGAATGACCAAGTCCCCTAGTCTTTATCAGCTGGCTATTTTTCCAGTTTTCGTGCAATCGGGTCGAGGCGCTAAAAGGAGTAATACGGTCCCATTCATCATGTATGATCAGCCCCTTTTTGGCTATTGACTTGGCAAACAGGGGTGTGGAAATGTCTTTGATTTGAACATGGTGTTGTTCTTTAAGGTAATGGTCCAAACCCTGTAAAACCTTATTGTTAAATTTAAGCAGCTTTTGGTAATGGTCCATTAATTCGGACAGTTCGGCCGGTGCGCCCAGGGTGACAATTTTCTCAATAGAGGTGTTGGGGTTTTGATATTGGTTATGAAGGGTGGCGAGTCCGCCCATGGAATGGCCAATTATAAATTTGGGTTTGTAGGTTTCTATAAGATGCTTGGCGCTGTCTGCATAGGTGACTACATTTAAACTTGTGCCTTCGGAATATCCGTGGCCCGGCGCATCAAAAGCAATAATGTTAAATTTCCTATCCTGTAATTTTTCAATTAGATTCTTCCACCTAAAGACATTGCTTTCCCAACCGTGCAATAAGAGAACTGTTTCCCCGGTTCCAGGCCATAGATAGGTCTGTAACCTAGTGTTGCTTGATAGTACTTTTTCTGCCAGGAACTGTTTTAGGTATTCTTCTTGGTTTGGTAAAACCCTACCTTTTCTTGGGGTGCTAAAAAGTTTAAAAGCCTTTTGCCCCACCTCTTTTTTGGAGAAAAGGGCAATAGAATTGAAGTAGGCACCATAGGATAGTGCTAGAATATGATATAATAACTTTTGCATACCTAGGTTTAGCTAGTCCCAGCCCACCATCATATATTTTATTTTGGCATCCCCGGGGATCTGAACAGCTTCGATATTGGTGCTGGTTCCATATTGTAAACTACTTGGAAGTTCGGATTTTGCAATGGTAAAATAGGCGTCCGAGTCTTTTAGGAATATGACCACATTGCTCAGGGCCGAAGTAATTTTTTTAATATTGTGCTTGTCCTCAATATCCTTGAAGGTGCTATTGAGGCCCACCCCTTTTTCGGTAACATACCTAGGGTCGTAAATGCGTATTATCCCAATTTTAGGAATACTGTCAGTATTGGGCGTAAGCGCCAGCAAATGTTTGCCGCCCTTTTCATAAATATTAATTTTCTTAACCGCTGCCCCAATTCGTGTTAAAATGGTATCCCTAACAATAGAATCGGCTGTAAATAGGGTTCCAATTTCATCAATGGTGTTCGATTTTTGCAGCTTGCCCACCTGATCTTTGGCAATTACAAAATCTGTATTGGTGTTACATTGAATAAAAAGTAGTGACGTTAATGCTAAGGTGAATATCGATTTTCTTATCATTTTGTTTGTGAAAAATATTCTTTGAAAGTTAGTTTATAATTTTTTGTGTAATGTGTGTTGTGCAATTTATCAGCGCAATACCTTTTTTAATACGCCTAAAACTCCTCTTATAAAAGTTGCACTGGTCAATACTTTTATCACCGGATTTTGGCGTGTGCTAGCTTTTTTGGTAGTTGACCTAGTGGATTTTCTGGAAGTGGCCTTTTCCTCTTCAGCCAGTTTTTCGGCCTGTTCAATCTTTGCGTTTAGAATTTCATAGGCGCTTTCCCTATCTATGGTTTCGTTATATTTTCTGACCAATTTTGAACTGCTTATCACTTCCTTGAGTTCGCTGTCTGTTAGCACGTCCATGCGGCTCATAGGAGCCCTGAGCATTGTTGCTGCCAAAGGTGTTGGTCTTCCCTTTTCATCGAGGGCCGAGATTAGGGCTTCTCCAATACCTAATGATGTAAGTACTTCCTTAGTGTCATAATATTCCGAAATGGGATAATTTTCTGCGGTTAGCTTTATGGCTTTCCTATCTTTTGCCGTAAACGCGCGTAAGGCATGTTGTACCTTTAGCCCCAATTGGGAAAGTATCGCATCTGGAACATCGGTGGGGTTTTGTGTTACAAAATATAATCCTATTCCTTTGGAGCGAATTAATTTTACAATACTTTCTATCTGATTTAACAGGGCTTTCGAGGCCTCGTTAAAGATAAGGTGGGCCTCATCTATAAAAAGGACCAATTCCGGTCTCCCGCTATCACCCTGCTCAGGAAAAGTGGCATATATTTCTGCCAATAAGCTTAGCATAAAAGTCGAAAATAATTTAGGACGATCTTGTATGTCTGTTAGGCGTATAATGTTAATATACCCTCTTCCATTCCCATCTATTCTGGTAAGGTCTTCTACATCAAACGATTTCTCCCCGAAGAACAGATCGGCTCCTTGCTGTTCAAGTTCAATTATTTTTCTTAAAATGGTACCCGTAGAACTGGTAGAGATCCTTCCATACGCTTCAGAAAACTCTTTCTTGCCACCATCAGTGGCATATTGTAGTACTTTTTTTAGGTCCTTTAAATCCAAAAGTGGTAATTTATGGTCATCGCAGTATTTGAAAACAACGGCCATAATGCCTTCTTGGGTTTCGGAAAGATCTAAAATACGACTCAAGAGTACCGGCCCAAATTCTGAAACAGTAGCGCGTAATTTTACACCATCCTGCTCCGAGAGTGAGAATATTTCCACGGGAAAAGCGGTCGGTGTAAACGGTAAGCCTATTTTGGCATGACGTTCATCAATTTTGGCGTGACCTGGACTGGACTGGGCCAAGCCGCTTAGGTCACCTTTAAGGTCCATAAGCAATACAGGAATGCCCTTGTCAGATAAATTTTCGGCTATTACTTGCAGGGTTTTGGTTTTGCCCGTACCAGTAGCACCGGCGATCAAACCATGTCTGTTAAGGGTTTTTAATGGAATTTTTACGTGGGCGTTGGTAATGGTTTCTCCATTAAGCATGGCCGATCCCATTGTAATAAAGTCTCCCTTTGTGGTATATCCTTCCTGTATGTGTTTAAAGAATTTGTCTTGGATGTCCATTAGGCTAATTTTTGATAAAAATAGGCTAATTTTAGTCAAAAGAAAATTTGTTGATTTTTAAGTTAGGCCTATGGCAGATAATACAAAGGGCTTTTTATATTTAAAGCTTTATTATTTGTTTGGAATATATTTGTTGTAAATTCCACGGGTTCAACTTCTGTAACCTTAAAAAGAACATTATAAGATTCAAATTATTATTCCTATTTTAATCTTTTTTACCATCACGCAAATTAAATAGAAATTAAATGACAATAGATTTTAGAAGATATTGTGTTGTTTTTGTCGTCTTATATCTTTTTATTCCAATTGCTAGGTCTCAAAAAACGGTTTCTAAATATAATTTTGTCAATATAAAGGAGGGGATATCCAAGGTTGGCGTCCACTCCATTCTACAGGACGACTATGGTTTTATTTGGATCGGGACCAATGGCTCTGGTTTGTACCGTTATGACGGAATAGATTATAAATCCTATAAACATATTATTAATGATCCTACTTCCATAAGTAGTAGCCAAGTTAATTGTTCTTATTTGGACAGTAGGAATAGATTATGGGTAGGTACGGAAGTAGGGTTAAATCTTTATGACCGCGATAAAGATCAGTTTAGGCGAATTCCCATTTTGACTGCCACGGAAGAAGAAGGGGAAATAATGTCCATAAGTGCATTAAAGGAAGATAATAACGGCAATCTTATTATTGGTTCTTTCCAATGGGGAATTTTCAGAATGAACATCGAGAATTTTGAGGTGGAAAAAGTGAGGCTGAACCCAACGGATGTAGTAGGCCCCTTAGTTGTACAGGCTATTCAGACAGATTCTACCGGTGTAGTTTATGCCGGCACCAATAGGGGACTATACAATATTGATGATAAAACAGGGGTTCTTGGACGTTCTAAACTACAAAACAATGGAGAATCGGTATTTATTGAGGCTTCTGTGAGGTCATTGCTGATAGATGATGATGGTAATATATGGGTAGGGACTTTCAACGACGGATTGTACAAGGTTAAAATGGGCAATCCGGTCATTGGTGAACCGGCGCTTATGGAAAGATATGCCTTTTCAACCCATCCCTTCTTTACCTTAATGGCCCTTCCTGATGGAACCTTGATGTGTGGGACGGAAAACGATGGCATGTTCCATATAAAGAATGGTGGTTCGGTATTGAATCATTATAAGGCCAATAAAAAAGATGAAAAGAGTCTATTGTCCAATTCTATCTGGACGCTGTATTTGGATAATGATCAAAAAATATGGCTCGGATATTATAATAAAGGGGTAGCGGTTTACGACAAATTATACGACAAGTTTAAAGACATAGAAAGTCTATACAACAACCCAAATTCTTTGCAGATAAGTTCGGTTACATCAATTGTCAAAGATAAATTGGGGAAATTATGGGTGGGAATGGATGGCGGTGGTATCGATATTCTAGATTTAAAAAATAATGACTTCATTCATATAAACAAGGTCAGTAGCGATAGTTATTCTGGTTTGACAAGTGATTATATCCAGACTATTTTTATAGATAGTAAGGAAAATATTTGGGCCGGAAGTTGGGACAGGGGAATCTATTTTTTGAAAAAAGGAACTACTAAATTTATAAATTATAATACGAACAATACCCAAGGGAATCTAACGTCCAATACGGTAATGAGCTTTGACGAGGATAAGGAAGGTACTATTTGGATCGGAACGTATCACAGTGGATTGCATTCCTTCGACCCAAAAGCTAAGCGCTTTAAGCATTATAAATCCAAGCCATTTACGGACCAAGGAATCAGTAGTAGCAGCGCTTATAAAATTTTGGTGGATTTTCAGGATAATTTGTGGTTGGGGACTACCCAAGGCTTATATAAAATAACGAGGCAAGAGGGGCAAGAGTTCTCAGTACTGTCCATGATAGACAGGATGTCCCAGGAATCTTCCGTCAATTCTGCTTCCAATTACATTTTATCGATTTATGAAAGTACCGACCACACTATTTGGATTGGGACCAAAGGGGCAGGCCTTTGTAATTATGTACCCGAATCCGATACCGTTATTTGGTATGATAAACGTAAAGGCCTGGAAGAGGAAAATGTTTGTAGTATTATTGAAAGTTTGGATGGCAACATATGGGTTGGAGGCAATGCCGGGATATCAAAAATGGATGTGAAGACCAGTGAATTTACCAATTTTACCACAGATGATGGTCTATTGGCCAACGACTTTAATATTAATGCCACTTTCGGAGATAATGAAGGGAATATATTTTTTGGAAGTTATCAAGGGGTCAACTATTTTAATCCTTCAGAAATAATTACCAATACTAACGAGACTTCATTGTACTTATCTGATTTTAGGCTTTTCAATGAAAAGGTGTCTCCTACACAAGAGGGTTCTCCTTTAAAGAAGGTGATTTCTGAAACGGATACTATTGTTTTAAATCATGATCAATCTGTTTTTACAATCGAATATTCAGGCATAAACTTTACCCGACCAGAAAAAAATGAATATGCATATTATTTGGAGGGATATGAAGAATTATATAATTATGTTGGTAAGAAAAGAAGTGCTACATATACCAACTTGGACCCGGGGAGTTACACTTTTAAATTAAAAGCGGCCAATAATGATGGTGTTTGGAACACTAACCCGATAACCTTACAGATTACTGTTTTGTCTCCTTGGTGGAAAACAAATTTAGCTTTGTTTTTGTATATCGCTTTATTTGCCTTAGGAGTCTATACTCTAAATAAAATGACACAGTCCAGGATAAGGGAGAAGCAAATTATACATTCTGAACGGGAAAAAAGATTACAGGAAAAGAATTTAGATGAAAAAAAGTTTCAATTTTTCACCAATATATCCCATGAGTTTAGAACACCGCTCACCTTAATTATAAATCCCCTGAAGGATATTCTTAATGACGGTAGTTTATGTCTCCCACCCAGAATAAAGGAAAAACATAATATAATTTATAAGAATACAGATAGGCTATACAGATTGGTAAACGAATTGTTGGATTTTAGAAAACTGGAATTAAATAAAATAGGTGTAAAGGCCCAGGAAATTAACCTGGTAGATTTAACTCATGAAGTAGTAAGCCATTTTAAGGAGGAAGCATTTGAAAAAAATATCCATCTCAGTATGGATACGGATTTAGACGATGTAAAAATCTGGGCAGACGAAAGTATGATGGAGAAAATAATATTCAATTTGCTTTCCAATGCTTTTAAAGTTACTCCAGACGATGGGGCTATTAATATAGAACTACTTTCGAAGGATCAGCTGTATGCCTTGCCATTAATAGATAAAATAAATCCTACACAGGGGGTGGAGTTAGTAATTTCAGATACAGGCCCAGGACTTAAACAAGAGGAAACGGAGAGGATTTTTGAACGCTTTTACCAAGTGGAAAACATGAACAAGACCTATTATGGCGGAATTGGTATTGGTTTGGAAGTTGTCCAAAGTTTTGTAGATCTGCACAGAGGTAAAATTGAGGTTAAGAGCGAGGTAGGAAAGGGAACCTCCTTCAGGATAATTTTACCCAATGGTACCCAGCATTTTAAAACGAATGAAATATTTACGGATATGAAAGAGCCTGATTCTCAAAAAGAGAGGATTAACTTGGTAAACTCTAAAATTGAAGCGATATCCGAAGTTGATCCAGAGGGGGGCACCACCTCCAGCACCTTATTGATAGTTGAGGATAATGGGGAACTTAGGAGTTACCTGAGGAACGAACTAAGAAATCAATATAGGGTACTTTTGGCCAAAAATGGAAAGGAAGGTTTGGAACTGGCGAAGTCCGCACTTCCTGATATCATAATTACCGATGTTATTATGCCCGAAATGGATGGGTTCGAATTTTGTAAAAAAATTAAAGGGGATATGAGGACCAGTCATATACCTTTATTAATGCTCACGGCCAAAGCACGTATAGACGATAGAATGGAAGGTATTGAAACGGGTGCGGATGCTTATATGGTAAAACCTTTTGATTTAAGGTTGCTTAGACTTCGATTATCCCAACTCATAACCAGTAGGCAACTAATTTTTAATAAATATTTCAGTGTTATCAGTGATGTACCGGTGAACAAGAATACCACATCCCTGGACAAGGATTTTATAGAAAAAGTTTTGAACTACATCAACAAAAATATAGATGACCCAGATTTAAGTGTAGAGGCTTTGGCATCACATTTAAATTTGAGCAGGAGTCAGTTTTATAGAAAAATAAAGGCATTGACCAATCAGACGGCAAATGAGTTCTTACGAAATATTAGAATTGAAAGGGCCAAACAGATTATAGAAACGGGAAATACCAATATCAGTGAGGTCTGTTATAAGGTTGGATTCTCTTCACCATCCTATTTCACAAAATGTTTTAAAGCCCATTTCGGAATTTTGCCCACGGAGGTTGACCCGCTTAAATCCTAGCTATTAGAACTTCACGCCCATAAACCTATTTAGGATTATGCTAAGGCTAATCTAAGAAGAAGGTTGTTTGTGCTGCGCTGATAAAAAAAATTGTTAAGTGGGATGGAACACATTCTATTCATGTTTCAACTGGCTGCTTTCAATTTCCATGTAAGGGTACTTCGTTCGCTGTATATTAAAACTAATCCAATACTTCAATATTTATAGGTGACCCATTGGTCTTAGGATATGACCTTTCTTGCAGGTAGGATATGTCCCACAATAGAACATTGGGGCAAAACTCTTTAGGTGTTTATTATGTTAACAAAATGGTCCCATTGCTTAATTGGGCTCCAATATTCCTTTGACCACACGGCAAGGGGACTACCTAAAATATAAGAAATGTTGCATCGTATGAAATGAATGTTGCATGATTGAATTTTACAGGAAAGTTGCAGCAAAATTTCTACTTGATGCACGATAAATGCTACATAAGATTTAATAATTATTTAACATTTGAAGGAATGAAAATTAACAATTCAAAATTCAAATGGAAGCGGTTGATAGAAGTGCTGCTGATAATAGCCATCGTTGCATTGCTGGTTTTTGTCATCCTTTTCATTCTATAATAGAATACGACGACGGACCATTGGTTCACTGACGAAACATAAAATTTTACACTAACAATAACTCGATTAATTAATCTAAACTATTTTTTATGATGCTAAAGTTTAAATTCTTGATTATCACTTTGGTAATGGTTTGCGCGCAAAACCTCTTTTCGCAGACCAAGACCATAACAGGACTGGTGTCCGATGAGTCGGGCTTACCTCTACCCGGAGTAACGGTCGTTGTACAAGGAACCGTTAATGGAACCAACACGGATTTTGATGGTAATTATACCATTGACAATGTTGGGACCTCCGATCGACTAACTTACAGTTATATAGGAATGGTTGATCAAACAATTTTGGTTGGGCAACAATCCGTTATAAATATAACGCTCCAGGAATCTTATGAATTTTTGGAAGAAGTTGTAGTAGTAGGATATGGAGTTCAAAAGAAAGCTTTGACCACTGGAGCAAATATTAACATTAAAGGCGATGATATTGCCGAGTTGAATACATCGACCGCCATGGAAGCGCTTCAAGGTATTGCACCAGGGGTAAGCGTAACCAGAAATAATGGACAACCGGGAGCTGGCACCAAGGTAACTATCCGAGGTCTTGGAACTATTGGGAATTCCAGTCCACTCTATATAGTGGACGGAGTAGCCGTGGGCAATATTGATTATTTAAATGGTTCGGATATAGAATCCATCGATGTTTTAAAGGATGCCGCTTCTGCTGCCATTTACGGATCTAGAGCTGCTAATGGGGTGGTCTTGGTAACTACGCACAAAGGAAAAAAAGGCAGACAGGCCAGGGTACAATACGATACCTATTACGGATTTCAAAATATATATAAAAACCTTTCTCCCCTTAATGCCCAGGAGTATATGTATATTATGGACGAGGGTAGGGTCAATGATGGTTTGGCGCCGAACGACTGGGAAGCCATTCTTCAAAATAACAGTTGGCTAAATAATAATTATCCTGGCAATTTGGGAACCCAATTGGGTTCAGAAATATGGAGCATGCTGCAAAATGGTTGGGAAGGTACCAACTGGATAGATGAAATGTCTACCAAAAGTGCCCCCATTTCAAGTCACTCCGTAAATATTACTGGTGGCGGTGAAGATAACACCTACGCCTTTGGGGTATCTTACTTAGACCAAAAGGGAATGATCGGTGGAAATATTACCGATGCGGGTTATAAGAGGCTTACCGCTCGTATGAACACTGAATTTGTGCTTTTCAAGAATGAGAATCACAGTATTGTAACTATTGGTGAGAACTTTACGTACACCAATACCGAAAATAGGAGTGTGGCTGTAGGTAATATCTATTGGAATGATCTTCATAATGCCCTTGTTCAAAATCCATTAATGCCTGCATACTGGAGTAAATCACCGGACACAAATGGCTTTACACCTACTTTGGATGGGTTGGCCAACGATCAGACCAATCCTTTGGCTGTCATGTTTTATAGACATAACTACAGTAACCTGGGAAACAAAAACAATACCATTGTAGGAAATGTATATTTGGAAATAGAGCCCATAAAAGACCTGAAATTTAGGTCTTCCTACGGATTGGATTCGTGGTTTGGCCATGGAAGATCTTGGACACCAACCTATGCTTTGGGGGTACTCTATAGTAATGCCAATGACGGGGCGGCACAGAACCAATATTTGGGTGCAAACTTAACATGGACCAACACTGTAACCTATGAGCACGCCTTTGGTGACCATAAGGTAAATGCGTTGATCGGTAATGAGGTGTATAAAAATCAGATCAACAATTCTGTGGGCGGCAGTATGGCCAATACCAGATTTGGATTGCCAGAATATGCTTATTTGAACAATGTGGATAAGACCGACGTAAATTCTATTAATACTTATGGCGCAGATTATGCTGCAGGTGGTGGCGGACTGCTTTCCTATATAGCTAGGGCACAATATGATTATAAGGAAAAGTATTTACTTTCTGCCACAATGAGGGCAGATGGTTCGTCTAACTTTGCCGAAGGCAACAGATGGGGGTACTTTCCTTCCGTATCTGCAGGATGGATTCTTACCAAGGAGAATTTTATAGGCAATAACAATAACATTTTAGACTTTGCCAAATTGAGGGGAAGTTGGGGACAGAACGGGAACCAGTCCATAGACAACTTTATTTATAGCTCCAATATCGCTTATCTTAATCCTGGCTATTATTTTGGTGATACAAAACCTATTTCTGGACCTACAGCTGTCCCTGCTAGGGTAACCAATCCTGATGTAACATGGGAAACTTCGGAACAATTGAATGTTGGCTTGGATACTAGGTTCTTTAACTCCAAATTGGCGTTTTCGGCAGATTGGTATAAAAAAACAACAAAAGACTGGTTGGTTGTTGCCCCTATCCAAGGAACATCCGGAGCCGGAGCCCCCTATATAAATGGAGGTGATATTGAAAACTCGGGTTATGAACTAATGTTGTCCTGGACCGATTACGATGGCGATTTTAAGTATGGGGCTACCATAAGTGGAGCCTTTAACAAGAATAAGATTACCAAAATAGCGAACTCGGATGGCATAATCCAAGGTCCTAGTTCTGTATTGTCACAAGGGACAGCCTCAGTTTCTAGAGCAGAAGTGGGCAAACCCATTGGATTCTTTTACGGTTACGAAACTGACGGTATTCTGCAGACACAGGATGAGGTGGATGCCTATGTTAAACCAACCGATGGCACCCCATACTTTAGTGATCAACGTCCTGGAGACGTTAGGTTCGTAGATCAAAATCAGGACGGTGTTATAGATGAAAGTGATAAAACGATGTTGGGGAATCCCAATCCAGATTTCGAATTGGGTATTCAGCTTAATGCGGAATACAAAGGCTTTTATGCCAATGTTACCCTATCCGGTAAATATGGAATGCAGGTAATGCAATCGTACCGATCTTTTGCCGATCGTTTTGATCAAAATTATACTACGGAGATATTCGGACGTTGGCATGGTGAGGGAACATCCAATACAATACCTCGTTTAAGCTCCGTATCCAACAGGAACACCAACTGGATTTCTGATATTTATATGCAGGACGCGGATTATTTAAGGATCAATAATTTAACCATCGGGTTTAAATTGGGCGACTATATTTCTGATATTAAATTTATCTCCGATATTAAAGTATACGGCGCAATCAATAACCTATACACCTTTACAAATTATAAGGGCATGGATCCAGAGGTTTCCTTCGGGCATGATGCCGGATGGGCTTCGGGGATAGACCTAGGGCTATATCCCCTACCTAGAACTGTAATGTTTGGATTTAGCGTTGATTTTTAATTTTAAAAATAGTAGATGATGAGAAAACTAATATATAATATATGCATTGCGGCTTTGGTGCTGACCACGAGTTGTAGCGAGAAATTTTTGGACACTGAAAATCTTTACGAGAAAAGTTTGGATAACTTTTACAGCAGTCCCCAAGATATAGATGAGGCCATGTCCGGCGTGTATAACGCCATGTATACAGGAGGTGTTCATAGTGATGAGAGCATTGCCGCTAATTTAATGTCCGATATGATGTTGGCCGGTGGTGGACCCGATGATAAATCCGCGAAAAATGTGGATAAATTTGAAGACCCCGAAGAGGATACCTACCGTGACCTTTGGGTGGAAACCTATAATGGGGTTACCAGGGCAAATGCCATTATTGAAAAAGTTGAGGAGGTAGATTTTTCTTCTTTCTTCGATACTACGGAGGAGTCCGTAGCCTTTAAGAACCAAACCATAGGGGAAGCCTATTTTATGAGGGGGTACTATTACTTTAGAGCCGCGAAATTCTTCGGGGGACTTCCTTTGATTCTTGCTATAGAGGACCCCAGGGATGCACCAAGAGCCTCCTTGACGGAGACTTTTGCCCAGATTGCTTCAGATTTTAAGGTAGCTATAGAAACTATGCCTTCTACCAATGTCAATGATATCCCAACTTCTAGTTATGGCCATGCCAATAAATGGGTGGCACAGGCGTATATGGCAAAAGCTTATCTGTTCTATACGGGGTATATGAGTAATATTGAAGGCCAAGCTACTTCAGATATGCCTTTGGCAGATGGAGGATCTTTGTCCAAAAGCAGTATTCTAGCGTATTTAGATGATTGTATTGCTAATAGTGGTCATGATTTAGCAGAAGATTTTAGGAACTTATGGCCTTATTCATATGTAAACCAAAGTGCGGGAACCAATGTGTTGCCATGGGCGCAAACAGAAGGTTTGGCCTGGGTTGGTCAGGACGGACATTCGCCCACTTTTGGAACCGGTAATAAGGAAACCATGTTTGCACAGAGATATTCTACTACCAGTTGGGATGAGGGACAGAAATATAACAATAGAATGCCTTTGTTTATGGGAATTCGTGATAACTCTATGGTTCCTTTTGGACAAGGTTGGGGCTGGGGAACTGTAAATCCCAAACTTTGGAACCAGTGGGACAATGCCGATGCAAGAAAAGAAGGGTCTATATTGGAGTTGGGGAATGCAGATCAGGGCACTGGTAACTACGAAGCCGATAAAGGAGATCATGAAACTGGATTTTTTAATAAGAAATATACCACAGTCCAACATGAAGATCCAGCAGGAGTGGATGGGATAAAAGGTATGTTCTACTTTTTGTATGATATGAACAATGGCGATCCCTTGCAGTTATGGGCGGCTCAAGATTTTATATTGATGCGTTTTGCGGATGTGTTGTTAATGCATTCCGAAATTTCCGGTACAGCAACTGGAATGAATAGGGTGCGTGTAAGGGCAGGCCTAGGGGAAATAGGATATTCTTTGGAAGCACTAAAGCAAGAGCGTTTACATGAATTGGCTTTCGAAGGGATAAGATGGTTCGATTTGGTTCGTTGGGGCGATGTAAATACGGCCTTTGGTGATGCCATCAATGTTCGAAATTCGGGTATAGACGCTGTATATAGGGTAACCTACCGTCCTGAAACAAAGGGATTGGTTCCAGTTCCAGAAACTGAGATAAGATTATCCGGGGGTGTTTACACGCAAAACCCAGGTTGGTAGAATAGTTGAAATCAATAAAAATATATACAGATGAAAAACAATAGAATTATAATTTTAGGATGGTTTATTGCTTCTCTATTCTTGGTTTCACTGGGTTGTGAGCCTATTGAGGATCGCGATTATTTAGAGAATACTACCGATGTGGCCGGGGTAGATCTTGTTGTCACTCAAAGTACAGTTGGCGGCAACAAGATAGAGCTTAATATGGCCACCCCAGGTGTTACGGGGTATTGGGACTATAATTTGGGCAGGGCATATTCGGATAAAGTAGAAATTATATACCCCATTCCTGGAACGTCTACTTTTACATTTACAGGAACCTTGGGGTCGGAATTTTTTACCAAATCCGTGGATGTGCAAATCGATCAGTTGGACAGTGCCTTGGATCAGGACTGGTATGATTTGGTAAGTGAGGTTACTTCCGATGGAAAAACATGGGTTTTCGATGGGGGGCCTTCGCCAGATAATGGCCGATGGTGGTATATGTCCCCCCCAAATGATCCCGGAGCTTGGGAAACTGCTTGGTGGAATGCCGCGGGAGAATGTTGTCCCCCTGTTGATGCCGCTGGAAGTATGAAGTTTGATCTGGATGGAGGTGCCAATTTTAGTTATTATTCAGGTCCGGGTGCCACTCCTCAATCCGGGAGTTTTGTACTGGATGTCGCAAATCAGACTTTGAAAATCAACGGTGCAAATATTTTAGGGGCAGAGGAACCAAGGGGAAATCCGAACGGTCTTTATACAATTATTTCCTTAACGGAGGATGAGTTGGTGTTATATGTGGATAATAATGATGGTGGCACAGGCTGGACCTGGATCTTTAGACCGGAGTAGTTATTAGAATATAACTTTACCAAGAAGTGGACCCATATTTAAGATGACATGGCATTTAAATAAGGTCCATATAATTAAATTTTTTGAAAACCTTGCTGGCCCATGGTCATAATCAGCAAGGTTTTTTCTTTTTGGCAGTTTTCGATTTTTATTGAATATAAACGGATTATGAATTTTAAAATACCTATAATGCAATTAATATTATTTTTTTTAATGGCAATTGGCGTGGCTTGTGGCGGTAATAAAAATGCTGAAAATGTCTTTGTCTACAATGATGTGGAAAAGGAAAAAAACCTACCCTCACAGCTAAACCTGTCTGTTGAGGTAAAGGGGTTGGATAGCACAAATCCACATGGGGATGGTACAGGTGTGGTGCAATTTTGGGCTGTAGCCCAAAATGCTGTTAAGTATGGTTTTAAGATTAATGATGGGTTAGAGGAGGTAAGCACGGATGGTATGTTTACCTATACCTTTAAAGAGGAGGGTGCCCATAATTACAGAATAACCGTCCAGGCTTATTCCGGTACCGACGACTTCATAAGTATTTCGGAATCAATAACTGTTTTTGTTGCCGAATACGAAGCTAAACTTATTTGGTCCGATGAATTTGAGGAGGATGGGGCCATTTCTTCCGAGAATTGGAGATTTGAAACAATAGCTCCAGATAATGGAAGTTGGTGGAACGGAGAGTTACAGCACTATACAAGTAGAGCGGAGAATGCCTATGTTTCAGAGGGTACCCTTAAAATAGTAGCAAAAAAAGAACAGTTTACAACACAGGGAACTACAAAGCAATACACCTCGGCCAGATTAAATTCGCTATTTGCCTTTACATACGGCAGGGTAGAGGTGCGGGCTAAGCTTCCGTATGGTAAAGGCACATGGCCCGCTATTTGGATGTTGGGGTCCAATATCGAAACTGTGGGCTGGCCGGCATGTGGAGAAATAGATATAATGGAACATTGGGGTCATGAGCCGGAGAAAATTTCTAGCGCCACCCATACCCTTTCTTGTTCCGGTGGATGCCCTGATGTAACTGTAGGCACTACCAATATTGAGGACTATGATACGGAATTTCATGTTTATGCGGTTGAGTGGACAAATGATTCTTTACGATTTCTAATAGATGATGAATTTGTATACGCCTATAGTCCCAATATCAAAAATGGTGATTCATGGCCATTTACTGCAGATCAATTCATAATTTTAAATGTAGCCATGGGAGGTAGTTGGTTTGGAGTGGATCCTGACTTTGTGTCTTCCAGTATGGAGGTAGATTATGTGCGCATATATCAATAGGAAGGCCTAATGTTTCAGGTGTTAAGCCATCCAAATAAGTTGGTCGTTTGCTAGGAAATATTGTTTTTTAGAACATTAGCGACTTTCTTTATCCCATTTGGGATACGTTGGGAACAAGGCAAGAGTTGTTGGTAACGGATTTTATCTTGCTAAAGACCGGTTTATTTTTCGTTGAGCAAACTTTGTTGGAATAGTTTAAAGATACGGGTATATTCATCTGTCCAACTGCTGGGTTCCACAAAACTGTGCCTTTCAACGGGGTAAACGGCCATTTCCCAATTATGCTTTTCCAATTCGATCAAACGTTGCGATAGTCGCACCATATCCTGGAAATGAACGTTGTCATCCACCATCCCGTGCAAAATCAATAAATCACCCCTTAGGCCGTCCGCAAAATAAATAGGGGAGCTTCTTCGATAGGCCAAACTATCGGTTACCGGTGTATTTAATATCCGTGCCGTATAACCGTGATTGTATGCTGCCCAGTCACCAACAGAACGGATGGCGGCACCCGCTTTGAAAGTATCCGGGGCGGTAAACATTCCCATTAAGGTTATAAATCCACCGTAGGAGCCACCGTAAATTCCTATTTTATCCTGATCTATTCCTAATTCTTCTACTAAATACGCTGCTCCATCCACCTGATCGGACAAATCTTTTCCGCCCATATGTCTATAAATACCGGTTCGCCAGTCCCTGCCATACCCGGCACTGCCCCGATAATCTATATCCAACACGGTATATCCGTTGTCCAACAAGAGATTGTGGAACATATACTCTCTAAAATAACTGCTCCACCATTTATGGGCGTTTTGCAAATATCCGGCCCCGTGTACAAAAATAACGGCAGCTTTGTTTTTAATATCGGAATTGGGCTTGTATAAACGCGCATGTACGGCTTTGCCGTCCTCGGCCTTAAAGGTGATGATTTCCGGGTCACGCCATTCGTACCTGTTAAAATTTTTAGTTGTGGAAAAGGTAATTTGCTTCGCCGCTGCTTTGGTTTTCTTCCAAAGGGGATTGTCCTGAAGATAAAGCTCTGTTGGCTTGTTGCTGTACGAATGCAGTATGGCCATTTTACGTTCGTCAGGAGAAAGGGTAACCTCGTTTCCCCCGGTCATCTGGGTCAGCTGTTGTATTTTTCCACCAGCAATGGGCATGCTATAAAACTGTCGGTCGCCAGGATGGTTCTTATTGGCTGTGAAATACCAACGTTTCTTATCCTTGGAGATTTGAGGATTGTAGATCTCAAATTCACCTGAAGTAAGGGCTTTGGTTTTTTTGGTCCTTACATCCTGTTGGTACAAATGGGAATACCCTGTTTTTTCTGATTGGTACCAAATACTTTTTCCATCGGGCATCCAACCCATTTCACCCCCTCTATAACCACCAATACCGGGACCCGCAATCCAAGCTTCGTCATGCTGCCGATCCAAGGTAGAGGCCGCACCGTTCTCAGGGTCTAAGAGTACTATCCATCGGTCTTTATAATCGTTGCTGTTGATATCCAGGACTGCATATTTCCCGTCCGGACTCCATATAGGCCCGTTAATATAGCCTAGTCTGTTTTTGTTTTCATAGGTTTTATCCGGGTAGTCCTTAGTATATTCGGGAACATAATCAAGGCCTTCCAGACTGTCCAAGACAACTGGATATTGCTTTCTGTTATGTACGTCATAAACAAACATTTTGTATTCATTGGGTTCGTTGCCAACCTTGGAACGGGTATGTTGATCTTCGGTATAACCAGATTCGGTAACAAAGTGGGGTACAATAGTGCCCTCTTTAGCATTGGGCGACTTAGTACTTAGGTAGGTAATGTATTTTCCATCGGGACTAATGGTCAGGTTAGATATAGATGTGCCGTTGGGGTCAATGGGCAAAGGGCCCATAGCGTCCAAACGTTTCTTCATTTCCGCGGTAGCGTCTTTTTTTTCTTTTCGGCTACGCAGTACGTCAAATAAACCTATTTGGTCTTGGTATAGCCATTCGTTTTTGGGACTTTTTTTCTTATCGGTTTTGTCCAGTTTAATTTTAGTGAGCTGTACCGTACTTCCTGTGGCAATGTCCCAACTGTAAAGGTCGTTGCCCTTCTGAAAGGCTATTTTGCTGCCGTTGTCCGTAAAATGGGGGGCACTTTCGTATTCTTCGGTTTGGGTAATTTGAGTGATGTGAAGGTTCCTAAGGTTCACCATATAGATATCTCCCCCTTTGGCATATATTTTTAATGTTCTGTCCTTGTTAAAAACGCCGTTGGGATTAGGTAGGGAATAGGACGTCTTAAAATCGGTTTTTACGGTCTTGGCCAATTTTAGAGGGTAGGCGTACAGGGAGTCGCTTTGTGCCTGTTCAGGGTTCCAATCAAAATACAGGGTTTCACCGTCTAGGGACCATTGGGGTTTGGAAGGCAGGTGACCAACAAAGTTGGTACCCTGCATAATTTCTTTTATAGATAAGTTAGATTTGTTTCCCTGCTGGGCAATGGAGGAGGGAAGGCACAATAGTATGGTGCCGCACAATAGCCAAATGTTCTTCATGTTCCTTTATTATTATGCTAATAGCCTTAGGTACTCCCGCTTTCTGTGAAAGAAAGGAAACGGTAAATATCCTAATTCTGTCTAAATATCACAAGCTTATACGGAGTAAGATATAGCTGTTTTAAGGCTATGGTAAAAAATGTTTTATATGGAAGTACTGTAGTAGCCAGTTGGCCTTAGTGGGGCTTCCTTTCTTCAAACTCCGGGCAGTCTATACGAATATCCGTATTTAATAATTCCTTGTTTAATAACTTGCAATAGTCTTGATCTCCCTGTTTGCTGTAGAATTTGCAACCATAACAACTGCGCTGTACGTTGAGAATACCACTTCTGTTCAATTGGTAGATAAGCTTGCTCAAGGTGCCAAAGAGTAGTTCTAACTCATCTTGATTGGTATTTTTGAGTTGAGTTTGTAGGGGATTGGCAAAATTGGCTGTCTCTTCAATAATACGTTGGCCTTGTGACGACAGGCCTATGGAATAACTCCTACTATCACTGGAGGAGTATTGTTTGCTAATCAACCCTTTTTTGTCCATAACCCGTATGGCATCACTAATGGTAGGCTTGGTAACATTAAACTCCTTTGCAAGGTGACTTACGTTGCAAAGTTCTGATTTGTGATAAGCCACAAATATTAGGGTCTGTATCTGGATGGGGCTCAATCCCAGGTTTTTGGCTTTATCCCATAACAATACCTTGAACGCTTCCGATATTCGTTGAAGACCTGCAACAATTTTGATGGAAATGTCCGATTCTTGATGCTCTGGGTTAAAAACACTCTTCTCCATATAAAAGCCTGTCGGGATTTGCCCGACAGGCAAAGTTAGTAATCCTAATTATAGGTAAGGCATTTTTTCCTGCCTTAGTGTTTTGGTGCAATCCGGGGGCTCAACTTAATTAGGAATCCTAACAAAATAAATAAAAAAAAGTTAAGCTTTTACATCGGCTATGGAAGCACCATAATTAATGTGCAATACATTGCCGTTTGGGGTAACTAGGGCAGGAACAGATTTAACCCCTGCTTTCTCTGCCTCTGGGATGCGTGATTTGTTGTTGCCAAAATGTACAATCTCTACATTTTGTGCACCGATTAGTTCTAAGATGTCATGTTCTGCACTGACACAAACAGGACAGCCAGCGTGATAAAAAACCGATTTTTTCATTGCTTATAATTTAGGTTATTGCACTATTGCCATACAAATATAGTAAGGATTCCTAACTAAATAAAATATCAAGTGTTAATTAATCTAGACTTCAGTGTGTATTGGGATAACAATTACACTTTTTTGGGCATTATGCTATAGGGAATTGGTATGACGGCTCTACCATAGAGTAATTGGTTGGCGTTATCGGGTCATCTTATTTGTAATGGACTTACCCAGTTTACTGTATCTGTTGACCCATATATGATGGATTTTTAATGGTTTTTTATAAAAAAACCTCCTGCCCAGCGGCAGGAGGTTTAATAGAATTCATTTAGTGCTTTGCTTATTGTGCAGCCACTTCTTGACCATTCCAGGCGTACTTTTCAAAGGGTTTGTCCACTGGGGTTTTGGCAATATGGTTAACGTAGTTGCTTATTACTTTTTGTGAAAGTCCTAGGATAATTTCGAGCAATTGTCTCTCTCCATATCCAGCGGCGTAGAACGCCTGTATTTCTTCTTCTTTTATATTGCCCCTGTTGCGAACTATAGAAAGGGTAGTTTGGTGCAATACCTGCAATTTGCTTGTAGGCATTGGCTTTTTATTGCGCAAGGCTTCTGTAATGCTATCGTCTACTTTCATCATCTTGGCGATGGCAGTATGAGCGGGAACACAGTAGTGGCATTCGTGTTCCACATTAATAGTTTGCCAAACTACGGTAAGTTCCTCCACGTCAAAGGAGGTGTTTTGGAATAGTTCGTGTAAGTCCTGATAGGCCTTTAAAAGGCCCGGGGATCCGGCTAATACACCGTGAAGGTTAGGGATGCTTCCCCAAGCTTTAAGGGAATTCTCCAATAAGGGCTTGCTTTCTGCCGGTGCTGATTCAATGCTGTGATTTGTTAATGTACTCATCGTTATTGTATTTATAGTATTAATTAAAAATATATCTAAGCAAACGCTTAGTTTAGGGTTAAAAAAATGTCAGATGTTCATAAAGGTAATTTCGACAATATCGTCTAGCTCACTTTGCTCAAAAACCTTGGAGGCTACCGATAAGCCCAATATGCAGTTCATAAGGTAGTTGGCCTGTTTCTTGGCCAATTGGGTGTTTTTGTTTTGGTCCTGCAATAAGTTATTAAGGAACAGTTGTTTGATGCCATCCGCAAATTTTGATAATTCTTCCATTAAAATCGGATCTGATTCCTTCTTAATTTCATTTACCGTATTGGTTACCAGACAGCCTTTGTTTACATTATTTTCACGGGCAAATTTTAGAAAGTCATAGAAGTACTGTTTAATTCCTTCTTTCCCGTTCTGCGATACTTGCAATTTATCGGTAATACATTTTATCCTTTTTTTATAGGTATTGATACTTTCTAGAAATACCCCGTGCTTGCTGCCAAAACTAGCATAAATAGAAAATTGGTTAATACCCATTTCCTTTTCCAACATACGAACGGAAGTAGCCTCATAGCCATTCCTCCAGAACAAGGCCATGGCCTTGTCTATTACTTCTTGTTCGTCATATTGTTTTTTTCTAGCCATTGCTTGTGAATTACGGGACAAAACTAAGCAGTTGCTTTGAAATGACAAAATGATTTAAGAATTATTTGGCATACCCAATAACATAATACGTCTCGTAACTATTAAATTCCTAAACCCCGTTGCCCAGTATCAACCCATAGGTCAGAATAATGGGAATACTGAGTAAAAAATCAGGTGTGGTTTGCGAAGGGAACAGTTTATTAATCCAATGCTAAGGGTTGCCATTTATGGGAGTAGACCAACACCGGAAAAGGATGTGGTAGTTTAAAGAAGGTACATTTATAGGCTTTCATTCCAGGGTTTTATAAAAAATCCCGCTAGTTTTTCCTATTCATTGAATACCATTCGCACCTCGATGTCCGCATCGGTCTTAACATTGCCCTTAAACCTGTAAATCATATATTTTTCTCCACTAACACCTCGCAGTAGGGATTTAAATTGAAGGTCTTTATAGTCGCCAAAAAGACTTTTAATTTTTTTATAGGATGCTTTTTGAACGGACTCGCTCAGCCCTTCTACCATTTGGGTAGTAGCTTGTTTTTTTTGGGCGGTGAGTATCTCATGACCCAAGTGCTTTATGGATATAATCTTATCCATGTTCAATTTAGATTCCTCTATTTTAACATAATCTAGAGTTGACTGACAGCTGACATCTGACAGATGCCAGAACAAAAAAGAATACTGCCGAATACATAAATGTCCTCAATTTTACTTATTTTTTAGGAGTAGGTACTGTTAGGGGTATGTCCGCTTTGGGGCTTGCACCAAGAATGTATTAGTTGGCCAATAACAATGGGGGGAATAATTAAGCTAAAGTTACAGTAATTTTTATAGCTCAATGCAGTTTCCAAAGGGTTGGTGAAAATAGCGATATCCATTCGTTTAAAAGGACTGCTAGGAGTGGTAAAGCGGCAAGTATTAAATTGTATTGGAAAATACTTTTGTCACACCTTTGGAAAAGTTTGGGGTCGTTGGTCACGCACCTTGTGGAATGCTGGGATTTAGTGGGGGGATTATTTAGACCACAAGGAGGATGGTCTATATCTTATACGGCCAGGGCAGGCCTGCCCTAGCCGATCGGGCGGGCCTCCAAAATGTAGTCAGGAGTGGTTTTAAGCTACTCCATCTACTCTATGGATTTTTTTTCGATCTAATAGATCGTTTCATTTTCTTGGAGGTATCAGTGTCTTGGTAATAAAAGGATATTTTGAGCACAGCAGATTTTTGTGTTAATAAAAAATTATTAGATTGTCAAAATTCTACCTATGATTCAAAAATTTACTTGTTTACGGTTTCCTTCAGCTTTTGGGGTTGCAACCTTGGTATTTCTCCTGACTTCAGCTGTAAAGGCGCAGGAGAGTCCGGAACTCAAAATTGGAGGGGCCTTACGTTTTAATTATAATCTCTCTTCATGGAAGGAAGGTCAGAAAAATCGTGGTGGGGATTTTGGTTATGATATGTTTCGGATAAATGCTGTAGCAGCTTATAAGGAAGTGTTTCTAAATGCCGAATATAGATTATACGCTGAAGGGTTTGGAGGGGGATTTCTAAAGCAGGGGTGGGTAGGATACAATTTCAATGAAGTAGATCAAATTCATATTGGCTTAACACAGGTTCCTTTTGGAATTCAACAGTACAATTCCCACAACTGGTTTTTTAACCTATCGTATTATGTAGGAATGGAAGATGACCACGATATGGGGGTGAAGTACTTGCATACAGGGGAAAAGTTTGAATATCAGCTGGCATTTTTTAAAAATGCGGAAGAATTGAGATTCGGCAACAATACTGAAACTTCCCCCAACCGCTATTCCTATGATATCACGGGCAGGAACAAAGAAGTAAATCAGTTCAACGGAAAATTTATCTACAAATTTGGTGAGAAATCTACCAGTAGATTGGGTTTCTCCTTGGAATATGGTGGACTATATAACCTGGATACCGAAGAAATGGGAGAGCATGCTGCATTTGCCGCCCACTACGAAATTACGAATGGAACATGGAACGGTAAGGCCCAATTTATATTGGCTTCGCATAATCCAGAGTATGCAGAGGGAACGTCTAGGGATGCCATTACCATGGCGGCTTATGGGGTACCTTATAAAGTTGCTTCCGATTTTAACATGTATTCTTTGGCAATTTCTAAAGATGTTGGTGTAGCATGGGGGCCGGTTACCAATTTACAGATTTATAATGATTTTGCCTTTATGCAGAAAAAAGCTTCCGGATTCACCGATTCATATATGAACGTAACCGGATTTTTAGTTTCTGCCGGAAATGTGTATACTTATTTTGACTATGCCGCAGGATATAATCATTCCTGGTTAGGCGGAAATTTTGTGGACGATTTCTCAATAGGCAATCCGGATGCCAAATGGGAAGCAAGGTTTAACATTAATATTGGCTACTATTTTTAGCTTTTATACCTATTTTTTACGCATTTAGAAATTACATTAAAAACTACATATTTTATGGCTAAGAAGATTATTAGGAGTGATGAGAAAAAATCCATATTTGGATTGGATGTGAATGGCCCGGTATTTTTTACCTCGGCCATTACGATTGTCATCATTATAACGTTGACCCTGATGTATAAGGAGGGCGCCGAGCAATATTTTACCGACATCCAAGATTATGTTGCAAGAAAATCGGGTTGGTTTTTTGTATTGAGCGCTAATGTTTTTTTAATATTTATGATTTATCTGGCCTTTAGTAAATATGGGCAGTTAAGGATTGGTGGGCAAAATGCGAAACCCGAATTTAAAACGATTTCTTGGTTTGCCATGCTGTTTAGTGCCGGCATGGGAATTGGGCTGTTGTTTTGGAGTATTTCGGAACCTATTTATCATTTTATGAGTCCACCAATGGCAGAAGGTGGAACTGCCGAAGCGGCCAACGAAGCTATGAAATTTACTTTTTTACACTGGGGATTTCACGCCTGGGCCATTTATGCCCTGGTGGGGTTGTCCTTGGCATATTTCGCCTATTCACGGGGTCTTCCTCTTACCATTAGATCTATATTCTATCCATTTTTAGGAGATAGGATCTACGGAAAAATTGGCGATGCCATAGACATATTTGCCGTACTTGCCACCTTGTTTGGTCTTGCAACATCCTTAGGAATGGGCGTTCAACAAATTTCGGCAGGATTGTTTCACCTTTTTGGAATAGATAGTGGGGTACAGACGCAAATTATATTAATTATTGGAATAACCCTGATTGCAACCATTTCTGTGGTTTTGGGAGTGGATAAAGGGGTACGTGTGTTGAGTGAATGGAATATGAGAATAGCGGTACTGTTCCTTTTGGTGGTATTGATATTGGGACCTATTATTTTTATTTTTAAATCCTTTGTACAAAACACTGGGAATTACCTATCAGGTTTTCTTGAAATTGCCACCTGGACAGAAAGTTACAGCGATTCCGATTGGCAAAATACTTGGACGATTTTTTATTGGGGATGGTGGATTGCTTGGTCTTCTTTTGTGGGAATGTTTATTGCCCGTATATCCAAAGGGCGAACCGTTCGTGAATTTATTCTAGGGGTGTTGATAGTGCCTTCTATCGTCACATTTTTTTGGATATCTGCTTTTGGGAGTACTGCGGTGCATCAGGCGCTTCTTGGAGATAATACAATTGTGGATGCCGTGAACGATAATGTTGCCACCGCGCTGTTTGTATTTTTGGAGGATTATCCATTTGCCTTCGTACTGAATATTATTGCCATCGTCTTAATTGCAGGTTTTTTTGTTACCTCCTCGGACTCCGGATCTTTGGTAGTGGATAATTTAACCTCTGGGGGTAAAATAGATGCTCCAGTAGGCCAAAGGATCTTTTGGGCCGTAGGGGAGGGTGGTGTTGCAGCGGTGCTGTTATTGGGCGGTGGGCTACAAGCACTTCAAACTGCTACTATAGTAACGGGATTGCCCTTTGCCGTTATTCTCATAATTATGTGCTTCTCTCTATATAAAGGTCTAAGTGAGGACCTGAAAAAACTAAAAAAGCGGGAGACCCAAAAAGAACTTGAGAATTACGAGGAAATAGTATCCGCTATCGTAAAAAAACGAAATGTAAATCAGCAAAAGAACATTAAATAATCTTTATAATGACTGAAATTAAAAACATCTTAGTGGCCCTGGACCTTTCCGATATTGATAATACCTTAATTGATTACGCTTCATATATCGCCGAGTCCTTAAAGGTTAAGAAAGTGTATTTTGTGCACAATATTAAAAAATATGAAATTTCAGAATTATTTGAAGAACAATTAAGAGATCTAAACCTGGACGAAATAATTGGTGATGAACTAAATGAAAAAGTCAGTGAAAAGTTTACTGCTTCATCCGAATGGGAGGTACTTATTTCAGAAGATCCCTATTCTGAATCACTCATCAATTATATTGTGAATAAATATGAGGTACAGCTTGCGCTGATCGGAAACAAAAACAGGTCCAAAGGTACTGGAGTGGTCAGTGGAAAATTGTTACGGTTGCTTAAATGCAATATTCTGTCGATCCCTAAAAATGCGCAACCGCTTATTTCCAATATCTGGGCCGGTACCGATTTTTCATCTGCTTCCAAAAAGATATTTTCAGTGGCGGAAACTTTACAGGGAATCACGGGGGCCAAGGTTAAGGCGGTACACGTTTACAATGTTCCTGTTCAATTTTCTCCCTATATACCCAAAGAACACCTGGATGGTAAGATAGAAAGCCACCTTAAGGAAAAAAGCGGGAAATTCATTAAAAGGATTGGATATAAAGGGGATTTGACAACAGAAATAATACCCGGGAGGGATACAGGGATTGCAGAAAAATTGAGGGTCAAAGCCAAATCGTCCAATGTAGATCTTATTATAGTTGGGGACAAAGGCAAGAATACTTTTTCCTCCTTGCTTGTGGGCAGTGTAACCGAGGAGCTCTTTAATGAGGACCTGGAAGTGCCCTTGTGGATTGTAAAATAGTTATTTATGTACGACCTAGGGCAAATTTCAGGGTTGAACATTTTTCTAAGGTCCAACACTATCTTTATAGTTTCTAAGGAATCCCTTAGAAATTTGGCCTTGTAAACTATCGTCTTATACATTCACTTAGACCGAAGTGTATTTCTGGCATTGTGTAAATTATTCCAGGTGATCAAAAATCTTTTTAAACCTTTTTGGAAGTTCATCTTTTAGATAGATTTCTTTCTTTGTAAAAGGATGTGAAAATTGTAAGGAATAAGCATGGAGGTATAGGCCTTTACCGTTTAAGATTAGGTTGTCTATACCATATTCCTTATCCCCCAAAATGGGGTTGCCAATATGTGATAGATGTTTTCGTAATTGATGCCTTCTTCCCGTTAGGGGCTCTAATTGTACCAGGTTGAGCTTTCCAAATCTTTCTGAAGTTACAGATTCGCAAAGTGTAAAATTGGACTTGGATTTCTTGCCATCAATTTCGGAGGTGATGGGCCCTACAGCGTTCATTTCACCAATGGTAATGGCATAGTAGGTTTTTTTAACCGCTCTATTTTCAAATATTTTATTTAAGGCCCGTATGCTACTGCGGGTTTTTCCTATCAATAAAATACCGGTTGTAGCATAATCCAAGCGGTGAACAGGTTGTGGAGTTGTGGCATCGGGTAGAAGACTTCTGCTTATATTCTGAGTCAAAGCATTGGCAACGGTTTTAAAACTATTGCCGCTAACCAAAATACCCGCAGGTTTATGAATTATTGCCAAATATTGGTCTTCAAATAATACATTAAGATTAAATACCGGTTTTTTCTTTGGGCCTACTTTTTCTAAAATGGATAAACTAATACGCTCCCCGCCCTGTATATACGTGGCCGACGTGGCAATGACATCATTAACCCTAATATACTGTTTCTTTAGTGCTTTCTTTAAGGCAGATTTTGTAATAACAGCATCAAAAATACCTACGCCATACTCTTGGAGTCGAATAGGAGTATGTAGTTGAGGAACAATATGGGGTTCGGTAGGCTTGATGATGTTTTTTTATTTGATTATCAATACGGTAAACACAGCAACTTCGCTAGCAAGGAAATTATCCGATTGCACAGGTTGCGCATTATGGAAGGTTATGGCGCATGGCAAAGTTATTTATTTTGTTTGATTTTTATTACTAATTCAAAAAATTTGGAGGTGTAATGAAGGCATCAACTTAAAGTATTTCTGGTGTTCATACTACTCTTAATTTATCTTTATGCGATGATCGTAAACATATGGTAGGAAACAACTGTCTCAATATTTTAGTTTAGAGGAGGTAGGTTTAGTGTGCAAGGCCATTTTATCTGGATTAATCATTAGTTTACAGTCCCAGTGACGGTAAGTGTTTAACCTTGTGATAGGTGAGGGCAGCAGTGATGCAGGCTTGTAGTTCCTCTTTATGAATGTGCTCGTCTATATGAAAAATAATTGCCCTACTGCCTTCGAACCTGAACATATTGTGGTATATAATTTTAAAGGAGGGTACCAATTTAGAGGTACATTGGAAGTACATGGCATATCGGTCGGGACTTTTTGGTTTCCAATCTATTCTTATGGTGCTTCCGTTTTTAGTTAGGTAACTGGGTTCGCTCCATTTTAGGGTTTCCTGAAGCACATTTAGACCGTCTATTTTCTTGGCAGTCTCTATAATGAGCCCTCGAAGGTATTCCATTTTTTGTCGAATTTCAGGGGGGTATTTGTCAAAAACCAATTCAACTTCAGGGGCAGTCTTTATCTGTAAGCTAGTCATCGTTTTTATTTGTTGATCGAATTGTTTCAGGAGTTATTGCTTAGCTCAATCAAGATAACCGATAATGTTAAATAATCCAATGTTATTTAAAAATACCGTCATCGATTATCGAGTATTTTTCAAACCAGGCATGAGAAAATCACAAAAAATTGTAGTTGTTAACGTTAACGAATAAAAAAATAATGTTTACTTTCATAGCAAAAGTAAACATTAACTGCCTATATCTTGAGATAAAATAGCCGCTATGGGCTGGAGGTATCACAGGTATATCAAAGAATGGCGGGACCGAGCATCTGATAATAGATGACATTGGACCTATTCGCTTAATAGTTTATATTAAAAAATACCGAGTAATTATAGTAAATGTAAATATATAATCAAATGAAATCTACTAGAAGATCCTTTATTAAAAGAACGGCTGTGGCCGGATCAGCTGTAATAGCTGCCCCGACCATCATATCCTCCACCGTCTTTGGGGCCAACGACCGTATTAATGCGGCAGTTTTGGGTGTCAATGGCCGTGGGAAAAGTCATATTAAAAGCCTAATGGCACAAAAAAATGTTCAGGTTACCACTTTGTGTGATCCCGATATGAACCTTTTGCGGGAACGTCAAAAAACTTTTAAGGAATCCTACAATAAGGATGTTGCTCTGGAGCAGGATCTTCGTCGGGTTATGGATAATAAGGATATAGACGTGGTTAGTATTGCCTCGCCAAACCATTGGCATGCTCTTTCTGTTATTTGGGCCTGTCAGGCTGGAAAGGATGTTTATGTGGAAAAACCTGGATCTCACAATATCTGGGAAGGCCGTAAAATGGTGGAAGCAACAGAAAAGTATGGTCGTATTGTACAGCACGGCGTCCAGTTAAGAAGTTCCCCAGCGGTTAACGAGGCCATTAATTTAATGCGCGATGGATATATTGGCAGGGTTTATATGGCCAGAGGAATTGTTTTTAGGTGGAGGGGCGATATTGGAGACCAAGGTTTTTCTCCTGTACCTGCGGGAATCGATTATGATCTGTGGACGGGTCCAGCTCCAAAACGCCCATTTACTAGGAATTTGGTGCATTATAATTGGCACTGGCACTGGGATTATGGTAACGGTGACGTGGGCAACCAGGGCATTCATGAGACTGATCTTTGCATGTGGGGATTGGATGTAGGACTTCCATCAAAAATTACTTCTATGGGAGGTAAATTCCTTTGGGACGATTGCAAGGAAGTGCCAGAAGTGCTTACTTCGGTATATAACTATCCGGAAGAAAGAAAGATTATACAATTTGAAGTTCGCCCTTGGTGTACCAATACAGAGGAGGGTGCTACAGTTGGAAATATTTTCTACGGAGATAAGGGAATCTTGGTTGTAGATGGTTATGACAAGTACAAAACCTATTTGGGCAAAGACAGAACACCTGGTCAATCTGGTGAGGATGGAGGAGAAACGGGAACAGGAATGGACCGTGGTAATGGAGGTACGGACGGACACTTTGCCAATTTTATCGAAGCCGTGAGGCAACGCGATAAAACTATTTTGAACGGTCCTGTGGAAACAGCGCACCTTTCTTCTGGCTTGGCGCATTTGGGCAATATAGCCTACAAATTGGATCGCGTATTGACCTTTAATCCAAAATCAGAATCTTTTGTGAACGATGCAGAAGCGGATAAAATGTTGAGACGGAATTATCGTAAAGGATTCGAGGTTCCGGAAAATGTGTAATGAGTACCATTGTTTTTGGTGCAATTAATGAGTAAATATACCTGGGGTGTTACATCTCAGGTATATTTATTATTGAGTTTTTTTTGCTTATCGCTTAATCCCTTTGCCTTCTAGAATTTTCTTTGTGCATTTTTCAATTCTCGATTTTCTAGTTTTGGATAATTTGGGTTGGGAGAAATACAGTAGATATCCTCTTTGTCGCCCTAGACTTAGCATTTTGAAAGCAGTTTTTAGACCATCATTATCATACAAAGCATTATTAAATTCATCGGGCATCATAAATTCGGAGGTCTTTTTTATAGGTACTTCTAAACCTGCTTTTTCTATCTCAATGGCTTCAAAAACATAGGCTTTAAGGGGAGTTTCCAGCCCATCAATTTCTTTAACATTGGTAAACCTGATCTGCCGTGCAGCCCGTACATTCTCGGTTTGCTGAATAAGAATTTTATCAAAATTCTTTAATAGCGTTCTTTGTGAAACAAAAGGGCGCAGTAATTTATTGTTTTTGAATACCACCACATCAAATTTGTTTCCACCGTGCTTGCTTCTGCCTTCAAATGCCGCCTGTAACCATTTAGAACTTGTTTCAAGGTCTCTTACTGCAATTATAGGATTACTTTTCTTCAAGGGTGTAGTTGGTTTTTGCCTTTATATTTCGATTAAATAAGAAGTTATTGTCTTTAACTTTTGGCCTTTTGCACCATTAAACTCATAAAAGTCCGAAATCCCATACTTTTTCCCATTCTTCATCTGTATAATTCCACTAACAGCACCTTCTTTTCCATGGGTTAAAATACGTTCAATTATGAATTTCGAGACGATGCCGGATTTCATTTTTTCCAATTCCGGGGTAAATTTATCCATGCCCTCAATAACTTTATCGCCCATGATGGGCCATACAATCTGATCGTATACACAGTCTATAAGAAAATCCAAGTCGGCCTTTACAAAGGCAATATTAAAGCTGTTAGGAATTCTTTTTTTGGTGCATTTCCACAATCCGGAATAAGAGTAATTAGTGTCATTTTACCCAGAATTTAATTTTCAACTGTCACTGACCTTTTTGGTTAGTGTGCTATGCGTTTACGGGAGGATTACAATTACAAGGGGTGTTGCAAGTGTTAAGGGACGTGTTTTTAAATAAGTAACATCCTTCCCCTTAACAATGATGTGTTTTGCCTACGGATGCCTCACAAACTTATAAAACAAGGTCTAAATAAAAATTAAGCTTCCCGTGCTTTTTAATTTAATAGACACTTCAAAACCATTCCAAGAAGATTTTTCCCAGATTATAACCTTTCCTAAAAAGTGAATAATGTAGAATTGAGACTTTATAGATTGAAAATATTGCTGTTTGCTCAAAATACGCATTCAATTTTATCAATAAATCAATTAACATTCCATTTAACACTATTTTAATGTGATTTTCTCTTCATAAACATACATTTACTATGAATTTTTTATCCAAAATAAAGTTTTTGTAAAAAAATGATAATCCAATCTAAACATATTTTGTCAAGCTTTTTGACCATCGTTTTTATGTTCGGGCTGGTTCAGGAGACTTTAATAAAATCTTCGGCCGATACCACTATTGTCTTTGAGATGGAAAAGCATGATTACCCAGATAGCTCCGAATTGGATGTGGATGAGGAATTAATTGACTTCAGCCTACCTATGAGGCATATGCTTCTGACCAAAGAATTCCCATCTGATAATAGGTTTAGGATATTTACAAAATTAAATCTGGACACCCAGAAAATTGGAATTTCCCAGCCAACTCCTCCGCCGAAATATATAGGTTAATAACACATTTTACACTTACCGTAAAGCTGAGATTTATGGTAACTGACTATCGTTAATTATTAATCATATAAGATCATCCATTTTTTATCTATTAAGGATGGGTTTATATGCCTTATATTTTAAACCTATAATTTCATGAATTTATTTAAACACTGGAAAAAAGACTTGCCAGCAAGTCTAGTAGTTTTCTTTGTAGCATTGCCTTTGTGCCTAGGTGTGGCTCTTGCCAGTGGAGCACCTCCGTTTGCTGGCCTTATTGCCGGTCTTGTTGGAGGGGTTCTGGTGGGTTATCTATCAGGTTCGGCTATAGGGGTCAGTGGACCTGCTGCCGGTTTAGTGGTAATTGTCTTTACGGCCATAACGGAATTGGGGAGTTATGAACTTTTCCTTACCGCTGTTATTTTGGCAGGAATCATACAGATTTTACTTGGTATATTTCGGGCAGGAGTAATTGGTTATTATTTTCCTTCGGCAGTCATTAAGGGAATGCTGAGTGCGATAGGAATTATGATTTTTATTCAACAGATTCCATTGGCCTTTGGGTTTATGGGGAGCTTCAGTACTGATGGAATGGCTTTAAGTGGCATTAACAGTCTTATTACACCAGGAGCCATTTTGATCACGTTTATATCATTGAGTATATTATTGCTATGGGATGAAGTCCTTGCCAAAAAAAATAAAATGTTCAAACTTGTTCCTGCCCCACTTATTGCAGTAATCGTTGGCATTATCATATATGTCACTTTTGGAACATCCGGGTTCCTTGCTCTTCACGAAAGTCAATTGGTCAGTGTGCCCATTCCTAAGGATGTATCCTCTTTTATGGGACAGTTTACACTACCTGACTTTTCTGCTTTGACCAATGGAGCGGTATATGTAACTGCCTTTACCATTGCCATCGTTGCAAGTCTTGAGACCCTATTGAGTGTTGAGGCATCGGACAAGCTAGACCCCTATAAAAGACAGACCCCTACAAACCGGGAATTGATTGCACAGGGGATTGGAAACAGTGTTTCGGGATTGATCGGTGGTATACCCATAACTCAAGTAGTTGTGCGTAGTACCGCTAACGTAATGAGTGGGGCTATGACCAAACTCTCCGCTATTTTGCATGGATTTTTGATCTTAATAAGTGTCATTGCAATACCGACATTGCTAAACCTTATTCCCCAGGCTGTTTTGGCCAGTGTTCTTCTAGTGATCGGCTACAAACTTGCCAATCCCAAATCCTTTGTCCGGATGTATAAACTGGGCAAGGCCCAATTTATTCCTTTTATTGTAACGGTAATTGCCATTTTGGCCACTGATCTATTGAAAGGTATTATGATAGGGCTGACCATAGGACTATTTGTTGTTCTTTTAAAGTCCTACTATAATTCTCACCATATGCTCCAAAAGGAGTACCAAGGGAAACAAAACCTTTTTCATATCAATTTTGCCGAGGAGGTTACCTTTATTAATAAGGGCCGCATCATTAAGGAGCTGGATGCCTTGGAAAGAGGCTCTTTTTTGGAGTTGGATTTTAGAAGGACCAAGGTTTTGGACTATGATATTTTAGAGTACTTGGATGAATTTTCCATCAAGGCGAAGAATAGTAACATAAATATCAAAATGATTGCAGAAAAAGATACCTTGGACAATCCGGAAAGTTTTAGAAAATACTTCGGACATCAGGTATTTCAATTAGGGCATTAATATTAAAAAGAAAATACATGAAAACAGACTTTTATAAAAGCTTAATAGAGAATAATAAAATATGGGTGCAATCTAAATTGGATAGTGATCCGGAATTTTTCAAAAAACTGGAAAAGGGACAAGAGCCTCCCTTGCTATGGATCGGATGCTCCGATAGTCGTGTGCCCGCCAATGAGATAATAGGAGGAAAACCAGGAGAGGTATTTGTGCATAGGAACATTGCCAATATGGTAGTACATTCTGACATGAACATGCTTAGTGTGCTGGATTACGCTGTTAATGTACTTAAAATCAAACATATAATTGTTTGTGGGCATTATGGGTGTGGTGGTGTTAAGGCTGCTATGGGAAGTAAATCATATGGCTTGGCAGATAATTGGATTCGCCATATTAGGGATGTTTACCGGCATCACCAAGTTTCGTTAGGGGTAATAAAAGAGGAATCCGAACTTTTTGAGCGCTTTGTGGAATATAACGCCATGGAACAGGTCTTAAATCTGGCGAAAACTTCAATTGTCCAAAATGCATGGGAAAGAGGACAAGACCTTTACCTTCATGGATGGGTTTATGGTGTTGGAACGGGAATTGTTAAAGACCTGGAGGTCAACTTCAGCTGTAATTCACAACTGGAGGAGTTCTATAAGCTTGAAGTTATCTAAATAGTAAACCCATGGGGCACTGCAATTAGTGGAGGAATATCGCCGATATTAAAACCTACATTGATTAAAGTTCTTTAAGGGGTAATTCCACTTACTTTTAATGTTCATGATGACATTTTAAAAGAATGGCAAGAATTAAATTCAAATTATTTTAAAATTTGAATGAAATAGGATAGATATAGGTTGCGAATTTAATCTTGCCTATATCATTTAACATTTTGGACTTAATTAAGACTCTAAGTAAACCTCGTTAGTCTTTCTATACTCAGAAGGTCGCTTTCCCATAATTTTGGAGAAGGTATTGCTAAATGTAGGTAAGCTGCTGTAGCCTACCTTGTTGGCTATCTCTGAAATATTATAGTCAGAATTCATCAGATATTCCAGAGACTTAAATATTCGTAATTGTGTATAATACTCAATGAACGACATTCCCAAATCTTTTTTAAACAGCCGGTATAACGACTTATCGGTCATACTAAAATTTGATGCCAGTTGAGGTAATAAATGTTCCCTGTGAATTTGTTCTGTCAGATAATTTATAATATTTATCAACCTTCCATCTGTGGGATGCGGTAGTTCTATATGTACAGATTTAGAGGCTGTTTGTTTTAAAAGCGCTTTAAATGCATAGACAACGGCATGTTTGTTTTTTTGGGACTTCTTTACATCTCCTTTCCAATTTTTTGTAAATAATAGCAACTCCATCAACAAGTTATTGATTGGATAAATCCCTTCTTTTTTATAAAATTTAGAAGGATTTAAGGTCATGGGAAAATAAAGATTTCTCATAATAACACGTGGTGAGTTTGGGTAGATAGCGTGTACTACTCCAGACGGAATCCACATATAATGCCTTGCTGGCAAATAGTACATCCTACTATTGGTTTTAACATGAACCACACCTCCTTCAGTATACAAAAATTGTCCTTTATCATGGCTGTGGGACTCAATAAAGGTTTCGCCCATTAAATTATGGTAGCAAAAGATGCTCTGAGGATTCTTGTCTACCTCGGTTAGATAATACTTACTGTTCATGATAGTTTCAATGACTCTCGAAAATGCACTAAATTAATAAAACATTGTCTGATTTAAATAAATAGACAATAAATTTGTTGCATAAATTGCCGGTGTATTTTATTAAAAATTTAATCAAAAGACGAAAATAAAATAAATAGAAAATTTTGTATCCTAAAAATTATAAAATAGACATTCATATGCATAGGATTAAATACGCCCAGTATATAGATAAAATTCAGACACCTGAAAAGGCAGCTTTACTAATTGAAAATCAACATGTTTTGGGAGTTAGTGGTTTTACCAAAGCTGGGGACAGTAAATCCGTTTTGCCAAAAGTAGCGGAAAGAGCGATTTATGAAGAATTAAAAGTAACTGTACTTAGTGGGGCTTCTTTGGGTTATGATACCGATGCTGATTTGGCAAAAAATGGAGCTTTATACAAAAGAATGCCATTTCAGGCAGATCCTACCTTAAGGGGGTGTATTAATAATCATGAGGTGCTTTATGTAGATCAACATTTGGGACAGACAGCAGATATGCTTCAGAATATTGATACCTTTAAAATTGATGTAGCCATTATTGAAGCGGTTGGCATAACAGAGGAAGGGTTTATTATTCCGACTACATCGGTTGGTAACTCCCCTATTTTTGCGGAAAAGGCAGATAAAATCATCATTGAAATCAATACAAGCTTTCCTGAAAGCCTGGCTGGTATTCATGATATTACACTTTTGAGAAAACAACCGTATCGAGATGTTATCCCGGTGCTTCAGGCCAATACAATAATAGGTGACCCTTACATTAGAATAGATCCAAAAAAAGTCGCGGCTGTTGTTTTTACACAAGTTCCGGACAGTCCAGCAGTAATTGCCGCTCCTGATGAGAAAACGAGGGCTATTTCTAATCACATACTTCAATTTTTGGAAAAAGAAGTGGATGAAGGAAGATTAACAGAATCACTATTGCCGTTACAAGCGGGTATAGGTAAAACGGCCAATGCTATTTTATCTGGTTTCACTACTAGCAGGTTTAAAAATCTTACCATGTACTCCGAAGTTCTACAGGATAGTACTTTTGAACTTTTTGATTCGGGAAAACTAATATTTGCATCGGCATCATCCATTACTGTAACGGAATCCTGCTCTAATAAGATTTTTGGGGATTTTGATAAGTACAGGGATAAACTTATTTTAAGACCTCAGAATATTAGTAACGCTGCGGAAGTTATAGGCCGTTTAGGAGTAATAGGAATTAATACGGCCATTGAGTTTGATATATACGGAAATGTGAATTCTACGCACATTGCTGGTACCAAAATGATGAACGGTATTGGAGGTTCTGGCGATTTTGCCAGAAACGGTTACCTTAGCATCTTTGCTTGCCCTTCCATTTCTAAGGTAGGTAGAATTTCGCATATTGTGCCAATGGTTTCGCATACCGACCATACCGAACACGACGTGGATATTTTGGTTACCGAACAAGGGTTGGCAGATATTAGAGGATTGGCCCCTATAGAAAGAGCAAGAGTTATTATTGAAAACTGTGTTCATCCGGAATATAAGGAGCAACTATTGGAATATTTTGAAGAAGCCTACAAATTAGGAGGACATACGCCACACATTCTTAAAAATGCCTTTAGTTGGCATACCCAACTAAAAACCCATGGAACTATGAAAATAGAAGAATTGGTCAATGAACATGTCCAATTCTGAAATTAATTATAGAGAATAAATATGTAGCCAGCACCTTGATGTGGGAAGGCTATAACAGGAGCCCACCGGAAAAGTCAACAAGGGATAAAGCCTTGCCGTGTTGGACGGGGAATACTTAAATTATAGTACTTAAGCCTAAAATTTAATTAGCGCATAATTATCCATTTGATATACCGTTAAAACAGTCATAGCAGAAAGGGAAACTTTCACTTCAGGCAGTAAGTCTTCCTTTTTGTAGCCACTGTACATCATAGATTGGCCACAGATGAAAACCTCCACACCTAAATTGGATAATGACTTTATCAAGTTTTTGTTAGGGTTGTCCACCTGAAATTTATCCTTATATACCTTGGATGACAAAGCGTCTTTTGTTGAGCCTCCGTGTAAAACAAGGGCTAGGTGGATGTTTTCTTTAGGGATTCCATAGCGCACATGCATGTTATAGTACCGATGTAGGCTAGAGATAATGGAATTTATTTCACTGGGGTCATTATGCTTTCGGTCAATATCAAAAATTGCCTTGAGGTGTAGGGAAGTGTCGGGTAGGAAATCGATATTATCAATGGAGTATACCGCTCCAATATTCATAAAAACAGGTCCGGTCTCCGGCTTAGGTTCTTGTCCAAAAGTAAAAAATACTTGAAGCATTATTAAAGCCACTAAATTAGTTTTGTAAAATTTTATTCGCATTCTTTTCATCTTAATTAATTGTAATGGTTGGCGTATGGGGAATAGCTCACATTAAGTTGCTGTTCTTTAAATACCGTTTAGGTTAATCATCATATCTACGGAATTCTATTTTTAAATTGTGCAACTAATGTTAGTGCTCTCGATATAAATTTCATAACCTTTGAAAAATTCGATTCAAATTCCTGCAGTGCTTAAAGCACTTGGGGAAGTGCTAATATTTGTAAATTCCATATTCCCTAATTTTATAAAAGGTACGATTTTGCCTTTTTCCTAAAGTAGCTGAAGTCTCCCAATGGTATATCACTTTATTGTCAAAAAACAACGAATTCGGAGAGGGTTGGAACGATATAATGATCAATAATGTACTAATTGTATTTCATTTTTGTGGGCGGTATAGTGTTATTCTTCAAGTAGTTCATTAAATGCAAACTCTGTCAACATTTCATGATTACCTTCAAATAGTACTAAACTTACATTTTCAAATTCCTTTTTTAAAATAATTTTTCTGTCAGCAATATTTCCAAATTCACCTAATGCTTCACGTTTTTCAAGTAAGTTCAACTTTTCAGATTGGCTTACATATTTTAAAGTATCTGTCACGGACAGATCTGTCAATAATTTGTTATAGAAATTGATGGAGTGGGTTATTGGAACACTACCTTGTATTCCGTCATATACGCCAGCATAAATAAATAGTTTTGAGTTATTTAATTTCTCTGTAGGTGTATTCCAATAAATTGGTGATTTCTGTTTTGAAATTTCAATATTAAGTCCATTATTAGAGTTGGTACAATCAAGGATGTTTTCTGCATAATTGTTGTTTCTTATTTTACTTTCATTATACCAAGCAACTAAGTCAGTAATTGATGCCCAGGCCGAAAATTTTCTAATGTTATGATGAGATTTCATAAAAGTACTTAATGTCGCATAGCCACCGCCACTTACTCCAATAACATATATTTTAGTGGTGTCAACATTAGAATTTTTAATAGCATAAGTTATGGCATCATCAATATCTGCTAATGCTAAGTCGCTGGAACAAGCATTTATTGTCTTATTTGCTCCCCGAAAATCAGGATGGATATAATTCAAATCTCTCTGCTTGCACATTTCCGCTAAGCCGTCCTTTTGCGTGTAATCACCACTCCAAGTATGTAGACTTACAATTAGCGGTTTTGGCTCTCCTGACCTAGATTTATAGAAATACGATTTCTGAAGACTATTGTCCTTACTTGATTTAATCTCAACTATTTCAAAATTTTTGCTCCATACTGTCTCTCGTGTATCGTCGTGCTTTATATAGGTTTCGCTCAAAGGCTTTTCTTTAGAAAACAAAGTTGTATTCTTTTGCCTTAAAAACATGACTAATACTAACCCGATTAATAAAATCAAAAAAAAGAGCACCAATTTTAAGAGTCTATTTTTCATTGCTGTGTGGTTTTTTCGGTTTTCGTTAAGGTTAAGGCAGGTATGCTTGCGATATGGGAAATCCGGCCTGTAACACATTTGGGCGTGAAAGGGTTTTTCAGGATCGGATGCAAGTCGGTCAAAAGTAAGACTGAATTATAGTGCGTATTAGCACAAGTGTTTGATTTGATCGAACCCTTCATCAATTCCAATAGTTTACTGTTAAGATAAAATGGCAGTATATTTCCATATTGCCCGTGGTTTTTGTGGCCCTAATTCTGGGTGGAATCAATCCAGTACCCAAAATCAATCTTTAGATTAATAAAAAATAAATATTGACTTTGTAGAACTGGACTATTGTTTTCTGAGGATTTGTTGTTGTACTTATGACTTTATTTTAACACTTTTGTCATCTCTGCCGATTCAAAATCCGTTTTGTTAACCCAACCAGCGTTTGGGTTTTCGCCATTCATTTGGCGTTCATAAAAATTTCGGTCTGCTTCATTTGCGTACATATACTCATCAAAAACATGTCCATTCCCAAGTATGCGTGGGTCTTTTTGCTTTTTTAATTCTTCAATTAATTGTGTTTCTAGCTTGTTGGTAGTATCTGATAAACTGGGTTGGTCTATCAGATTATTAATGCAAAGCGGATCATCGACTACATTATATAACTCTTTATTGGGGCGTTTGCCAAAACACAGATCCCAATACTTATTTGCCCCTAATACCCTTCGGTCGTTCAATATTTGAGTTTTGGTGGCGCCTCCGTCGGTGTTTAAATAACCAGTTTCTGGATTTCCTGCAGGCCAGCGATCTGTCTCAAAATTAATTACAAGCAAATAATCTCCCTTGCGAATGCCTCTAATTGGATATCCTAAATCATTTGGTCTACCTACATCATGCCGCTCTTTCCCAATTAATACAAAGTCTCTGTCTTCCGATATATTTTCGCCACTGTCAGAATACAAAATATCAGTTAAACTTTTTCCTTCAATGGGTTGCATCTGTGATTCGGATTGTTCAATACCGGCCAATTCAAGAAATGTTGGTGCAAAGTCAATAAAACTTACAAAATCATTAATACTACGACCAGGTTGTTTTACTCCGTCTTTCCACATAATAGCAAGTGGTAAATGGTTGGAATACTCATAAGCTTGCCCTTTAACACGCGGAAATGGCATACCGTTATCAGATGTTACGATAACAATTGTATTGTCTAACATACCCCTATCTTCGAGAGTTTTTAGCATTCGCTCCAAATGTGAATCGAAGTATTCTATTTCGTAAGCGTAATCAAGCATATCGGTCCTAACTACTTCATTGTCCGGCCAAAATCCGAATACCTCATCAACATCCTCAGGCTTTTTATTACCCTTTTTAATTCCACTGCCATATTCATATTCACGATGGGGCTCAAACCCTCCATACCAAAAACAAAATGGTTCGTTTTCTGATTTCTCGTTTAAAAATTCGACAAAATTACCTGCGTAATCTATATTGGACATTGCATTTGTGGGAGGCGTTGTTTTCTTTTCGTTAAATTCCTTTCCCAAAACAAGTCTTTGTTTTCCACTTTCGGTCAATGCTACAGTTGGAGCTAATCCCTTGGCGGTTAAACCTACATGATAGCCGTTCTCACTAAGCGTTTCAGCATAAGTCTTAAATTTAGTTGGAAAATAACTCCAATGATTTCCGGCCTCTTCCAATTGCCATGAATTACGACCGGTTACAATACAAGAACGTGAAGGTGCGCACTTTGCATTGGGAGTGTATGCGTTCGTGAAAAGTAAACCTTGCTCAGCAACTCTGTCGAACGCTGGAGTTTTTACCCAAGAGCTTCCATAAGCGCCCATGTGTTTAAAGGTAGCATCGTCGGCAATGCAGAAAAGTATGTTGGGAGGTGTGCTTTTTACCTGCTTTTTTGCGGAATCGCAACTTAAGAATATTGAAAAGAAGCTAATTGATGAAATGAAAATAATTTTTAATTTATTCATTGAGAAATAATTCTTTTTGATTGGCAAAAGTTAAGACTTTTCTACCGCGTTATCCAAATCAAATTAATTTCATTTTTAATTATTATCAATGTTTAGACTTCTTGCCATTTTATTAATAAATTCGTGATAAGCACTTTCATTATCCTATAAATCTTCATGAAGACCTTATTCAACGATTCTTTCTTTTTCTAAAGCAAAACCTTTTAAGTGTGTATGATTTGCGAAATGCCTTGTGATATTATGATTGCTGTTCTTCCTTTTTTTGAGATCCTCTTCTACCCATTTAAACCAATTGTGGCCTAGAATACAAGGAACTATCTCCTAATGGGCTGGTTACATATAAAATTGCATCCGTAAGGTCTTAAAACATAAAAAATTTTATACTTTTAGAAATTGCTATAAATTTTGCACGGATTATTCTGCTACAAAACATTTTTTAGTGCCTTAACTTTTTATTATTATTTAACATGAAAAAATTCATCGCTACAAGTATTGCAACCACCTTCGCAATTGCAATTTTATTGCTGTCTTCTTGTAAAGAAGAAGCAAAACCGGAAATCGACCAAACAGTAGAGTTAAATAATTGGTTCAATGAAAAGTACGAAGAGCATTTACAAATGAGCCCGTTAGGTCTAACTGCCCAAGGCCGAAAAGATCAGTACGATAAAATTGATGACCTGAGTAAAGCAGCCGAGGAAAAAGAATTGGCTTGGTTTACAAAAAGTACCGATGAACTAAAGGAGAAATTCGACTACGATAAACTGAACGATGAAGATAAGACTTCTTATGATTTATGGGTGTATCAATACGAGATTTTAAAGGAAGGATCGGCATTTGAAAATATGGATTATGTTTTTGATCAGATGCGTGGAATGCATACTAGATTGCCAAACTATTTAATCAATTTTCATAAAGTAGACAGTCTTGCCGATATGAATGCTTACGTTTCTAGAATTAAGGAAACGGCTAGGGGAATTGATCAACTGGTAGTAAGGGCAAAGGAACAAGCTGCAGTTGGTATTCTTCCTCCCAAATTTGCCTTTAGCACTGTTATAGCTCAAACAAAAGCATTAAAAGATGGTACGCCGGTATTAAATGATATGAACGGTAAGATTGATGCGCTTTTAGCATCTGAAAAAATAACTTCTGAGGAGGCAGGCGCTCTTAAGGAGCAATCAAAGAAAGCTTTAAATGACTATTTTAAACCGGCTTATGAAAATTTATTGGCATGGTTGGAAAGCGAAATAGATAATGCAGAAGCCACACCAACCGGGGTTAGTCGTCATGAAAATGGAAAGGACTTTTATAACTATCGCCTAAAGGTTTTTACAACTATGGGAATTACTTCCGATGAGATTCATGAAGTGGGACTTAAAGAGGTAGCCAGAATTAAAGATGAGATGATGGCGATTAAAGAAAAAGTTAATTTTAAGGGAGATTTAAATGAATTCTTCAAATTTGTAAATACCGATGAGCAATTTTTCTTTCCTAATACGGATGAAGGCAGGCAAGGTTACTTGGATGAGTCTACTAAGTACTTGGATGATTTATCAAAGAAATTACCAGAATATTTTGGCATTTTACCAAAAGCCAAACTAGAGGTAAAAAGAGTAGAAGCATTTCGTGAGCAAGATGGTGCTCCTCAACACTATTCGGCAGGTACACCTGATGGTTCTAGACCAGGCACTTATTATGCGCACTTATCTGATATGAATGCAATGCCGAAATCTACCTTGGAGGGTGTAGCATATCATGAAGGAAATCCTGGGCATCACATGCAAATTTCTATAGCACAAGAGTTAGAATCAGTTCCTAAATTCAGAACACAGGCAGGTTTCAGTGTGTATAGTGAAGGTTGGGGCCTATACTCGGAAGCTTTGGCAAAAGAAATGGGCGGATACCAAAATCCGTATTATGACTTTGGTCGGTTGGTAAATGAAATTTGGAGAGCTATTCGTTTGGTTGTCGATACAGGCTTACATGCTAAAGGATGGACAGAAGCAGATGCTATTAAGTATTTCAACGAAAATTCATCTATTTCTCAAGGAGCTATTAAGGCAGAGGTACAGCGTTATATGGTAATGCCGGGCCAAGCTACTTCTTATAAAATAGGAATGCTAAAAATTCAGGAATTGCGACAAAAGGCGGAAGATGAATTGAAAGATCAATTTGATATTAAGGGGTTCCATGATACCATTTTGGGAGGTGGGGCTTTGCCGTTGCAATTATTGGAACGCAGGGTCAATGCCTGGATAAAATCCCAAAAGGAAGTAGAAGGAGCAAAGGCGTAATTACTTTTATTGAAATTTAGAAGATGTGGTCCATAAAGCTTGTAGACTTTTCATCTTGTTATTTTGATGACTTTAGAGTTTGTTTGGATTCTATGGAAGTACTTTTATTCAATTAAAAGATTGTCTAAATTCGATAGGGGAAGTATTGGTTTTTGCCTTAAACAATTTACTGAAGGAAGCAGCGTATTCAAAACCTAATTCAGAGGCAATTAAATCCAAAAACGCATTTAATTCTGCTTGGGTTTTAATATCCATGGCAATATTTATATCCCCCCCCCCCTGAAGGATACCTTGCGTTTTTTGTTCAAAGGGAGAAGGCTTGTTTAGCTCATTGCGCCATTTTTTGAGGCAGCTAACTTGGTCAAGTGGTGAGTTCTCACCTTTCGTAGAACTTCCACAGTGGCAATAATGTCATCCTTGATAACCAATGAACGTAGTACCCCATATTACACTTCTTCTAAAATGGATTTTCCGCTTGACATATCTCCCGAAGTCCATTTCCAGTTTTCATAAAGTCTTATTTTTCCATTTTCGTTCAATTCAGGTTTTGAGTGACAAATTCCTGTCATTAATTCCCCTTTTTCGTTGACTTGATGATAACGCATTTCTATATTACCATTTTTGTCCACTAATCCAATTAAGTGCCCTTTTACTATCTGGCCACCTTTGTATTCCGATGTCAAAATATTTCCTATTTGTTTATATTCAAATATGGTTTTTTCTGTAGTTTCTCCGTTTTGAGAATTTTGAATTGGTCTGAATTTCTTATTGTTATAGTTCATTTTTTAATAATTAGATGATAATATTTTTTTAAAAGTAGGGATTAAGGGTTTGCCGAATTATCTTTTTCTTAATTAGTAGTGGTAGAGCGGGGTATTTTCTATCTTTGCGCCATGGTAAAAGAAGATGTTTTAGCATTGGTGGATCAGGGCTTAATGCTTCCTTTAATGGAAGAATTTTACACTATTCAAGGAGAAGGGTTCCATAAGGGAACCGCTGCCTATTTTATTCGTGTGGGCGGTTGCGATGTAGGTTGCCATTGGTGCGATGTTAAAGAAAGTTGGAATGCGGAAACACATCCTCCAACGGGAATAGACCATATTGTAGACAATGCGGCCAAATATTCCGATACTATCGTTATTACAGGGGGAGAACCCCTTACTTGGGATATGGCCCCCTTAACTCAAGCCTTAAAGGCCAAGAACCTAAAGATCCATATAGAAACTTCCGGTGCTTATCCACTTTCAGGAACCTGGGACTGGATCTGTCTTTCTCCCAAAAAAAATAAATTGCCGGAAGGCATTATTTATGACAAGGCACATGAATTAAAGATGATCGTGTACAACAAGCACGACTTTATTTTTGCTGAGGAACAGGCGGTCAAGACCAATAAGGATTGTATTTTGTACCTGCAGCCGGAATGGAGCGTTAGGGACAAGGTAACTCCGTGGATAGTAGATTATGTTATGCAAAATCCCAAGTGGAAGGTGTCTCTTCAAACACATAAGTATTTGAATATTCCCTAGCCAATAGCCAATAGGCAAAAGTCTGTAGCCAAGAGCTAAAAGGTATTTGGGTTATAATTGAAAGTGGTCAACCTATATCAGGGACGTACATTTTTAAACTTTAAATCTTGAACGTCTAAGATCTAGTTTCTAGATGCTAGGTTCTTTTTTCTCACTACTGATTACCTTTTACCACCACAGCAATAAACAGATTGCCGCGCTGCGCTGGCAATGACGTTAAAAAATTACTACCGTTGTTTTCGTCTCCGATCAGCCACCTAGATTTGTTCACTGCTCACTGAAGACTACCCACCGCTCACAGTTTCCGATGTGCCAAAACAATAGGGGGTTGTCCGTTGAACGGATTCTGCATTCTGCCAATGGTCTTGGCCCCCATACCAGAAGCCCTTATGACACTTTTATCCCCATAACGTTCCCTTATCTTGTCCAAGGCATTGTATAGGTTTAATATTTCCTCGGTATCGTCGAATAGATTAATTTGGTAATGGCCATGTACCAAATGACTGAACCGTATCCCGACCAACCGGATCAACAGTCTTTTGTTGTAGAGGGTGTTGAACAAATCCAAAATTTTAGGAATCAGGATATGATCAGCACTGGTGTATGGAATCTTTAGTTGTTTGGAATAGGTGTTAAAATCCGAAAAGCGAATTTTTACGGCAATACAGGCGGTAAGTTTTTTTCCCCTCCGCAACTGATAGGCCAAATTCTCGGTCATCGCAATAAGGATTCCCCGCAGTTTAATGACATCTATAGTATCCCTATCAAAAGTCCGTTCGGTAGAAATGGATTTACGTTCGGAAAAAGGGATAACAGGGGTATTGTCTATACCATTGGCACGTTTCCAAATTACGCCCCCATTGGCACCCAACACCCGTTGCATCATATCCATGGGCATTTCTTGTATCGTTTTTATTTGCCGCAATCCCAAATTTCGAAGGGTCTGATAGGTTTTGTCGCCTACCATAGGTATTTTTTTAATGGATAAGGGCGCTAAAAAAGGTTTCTCGTGGCCAATATCTATCTTAAGTTCATTGTTGGGCTTGGCTTCATTGGTGGCTACCTTGGATACTACCTTATTCACCGATAGTCCAAAAGAAATGGGAAGTCCGGTTTCCTTGATAATTTTATGGCGCAGTTCGGTAGAATATTGGTGGCAACCATAAAATCGGTCCATTCCAGTAAGGTCGGCGTAAAATTCATCGATACTGGATTTTTCAAAGACCGGTACCTGCTCTTTAATAATATTGGTTACGATATCGGAATGCTTGCTGTAGTTTCCTGCATTCCCTTTTATAATAATGGCTTCCGGACAAAGTTCCTTGGCCATTTTCATAGGCATGCCGGAATGTACTCCGAAACCTCTGGTCTCGTAGCTGCACGCGGCCACTACCCCTCTGTCGCTAACCCCGCCAACGAGTATGGGCCTATGCTCCAATTTACTATCTTGAAGTCGCTCTACGGATACAAAAAAAGTATCCAAATCCAAATGAAGTATTGTTTTGTCCATCGCACACCAAAAAAAGGTATGCTAAATTATGGAATAATTCCATTATTTTGGATATTATCCATAATTTATTTCGAGGCTAATTTATCCTTAGATCAACATCAAAAAAATCTGTCAAGGTTATATGGTTCAAGTGGGGGAACTAACATAACATCAAAAAAAAATAATATAGAATTGAAAGTTTGCAGAACCTAAGGTTTTTGCAATAAAACAATGCTATTCAAAGGTGTAAAGCATAATCGATAAAAAGGCCAGGAAAAAGCAAAGGAACACCAAGATCAACAACAACTTTAGCGTTACGGGAACTTCAATTCCATCACTTTTTCCTACCAATAATTTTCTTAAATACTGCATACCTTTCATCTGAATTTTTTTTTATCTGTCAGATGTTTTTCGCCAATACCTGTTTATTCACAATCCCTTTGATTATATCTAGGTGTTCGTGAACCTTCAATTCCGGGTGTATCCCAAAATCATCATGGCAAATTTCAAACAAATGCATTTCCCCTTTTTCTAGTCCCAAGCAAATCCGGTGGCCAATCTAAAAATGAAAGCGTACAAAACTATGGCAAACATAGCTACACTGAACCACAAAAAAGCTTTGAAATAATTTTTAACAATAATGTGACCTAGGTTTTTAAATCCTTCGGCATAAATTTCTTTAACGAGTAATAATGTTTTCATACTTTTTATTTAATGTTATAGGACAAAATTCGGCCAGCACTGGCCTAAATGGAAATTTAGTGGTCAAAAGGGATGAAAATTGGTTAAAAAACAAGAGGAAATATTTTGCCCGGATGAATGGTAATTTATAGAAGACAAACCGCAATGGTGCTAAGGGATACAGCGTATAGGTTTGTATTTTCCCAGGTAATTAGTCATACGGCAATGGAGGATATTTTTGTCTTTTACTACGGTATATGGAAAGAACATAGCAGTCCTTGGACAAGAATCTATTAGATAATAGATCTTCAGTTTAAAAAACTAGAATGTTCTTGGCTCCCATGGGGCCATACAGGAAAATATTGTCAATATGAAAACCCTCTAATGTTGAAATGCTTTTTCCAATTAGTAACGCCCCGACCACAAAGGCATTAATCTGCCCTTGTGTTCCGCATTAATCCTTCCTGTGATACCGAGGCCACAAGAACACCATTTCTGTCAAAAATACTGCCTCTGGAAAAACCTCTTGAATTGCAGGCACTTGGGCTGTCCATGGTATACAAAAGCCATTCATCTATTTTAAACCCACGGTGGAACCAGATGGCATGGTCTATACTCGCGTAAAAAGTCTTTCCCCTCCTAAGTTCTTCACGATGAGGGAGAGAAGCGGTGGTCAGGATATTGTAATCGGAGGCATAAGCCAATAGTTGCTGTTGTAAGGGTAAATCAGCTTTTACCTTTTCCGTAGCCCGCATCCACATATGGTTAAAAGGAGGGCCATCTTTGGCAAGCAGGGCAGTTAAACGTTCTACCGGTTTAAATTCAAATACCTTGGGATGGGTAAGCTTTATAAGATTATAGGAGTCTGGGTCTGTTTTTTTCATTTCTTCAATTTGATCCAGACTGTTCATTAATTTTTTAGGGGTAATTAAGTTGGGCATGGTAATCTGATGTTCCACACCATCTTCCTTGACCTGAAAAGATGCTGCCATATTAAAAATGGCCTTGCCATTTTGCTTTGCAACCACCCTGCGCGTGGTAAAACTACGCCCGTCCCTTAAGCAATCTACTTCATAAGTAATGGGAATGTCCAGGTCTCCCCCCAGAATAAAATACCCGTGCATGGAATGTGCAATCCGATCATCGGCAACCGTTTGGTAGGCGGCATGCAGGGACTGACCCAAAACCTGTCCCCCAAAAACTCTGCCCCAAGGAGCCTGATAGTTTTGTCCCACAAAGGTATTGTCATTGATTCTTTCCAATGTTAATAATTGTATAAGTTCTTCTAAGTTGCTCATGTTCTGTATCGATTCAAAATTACGCTAAGTGTTCAGCGATAGATTACAAAGGTATATTACCGTGTTTTTTCTTAGGCAGATGCACCACTTTATTTTCCAGTAGAGCGAAGGCACTAATTAATTTCCTGCGGGTATTATAAGGGAGGATGACTTCATCTATAAATCCTCTTTCCGCTGCGCTATAGGGGTTAGCGAACTTTTCTGCATATTCCTCCTCTTTTTCCTTTAGTTTGGCCTCTGGATCTTCTGCTGAATCTATTTCTTTCTTAAAGATGATCTCACTGGCTCCCTTGGCACCCATTACGGCAATTTCGGCACCGGGCCAGGCATAGTTGAGGTCGGCCCCAATATGTTTGGAGTTCATAACATCATAGGCCCCGCCGTAGGCTTTTCGGGTAATAACGGTTACTTTGGGAACCGTGGCCTCACTAAGGGCATAGAGCAGCTTGGCACCATTGGTTATTATGCCGTTCCACTCCTGATCGGTGCCTGGTAGGAATCCTGGGACATCTACCAATACCAAAAGCGGAATATTGAAACAATCGCAGAACCTGGTAAATCGGGCCGCTTTTTTGGAACTGTTTACATCCAAGACCCCTGCCAGACTCAGGGGTTGATTGGCAACGATCCCGATACTTTTTCCGGCCAATCTGGCAAAGCCCACGACAATATTTTCCGCATAATGCTTATGGATCTCAAAGAATGGGGATTCGTCTATGATTTCATTGATAATATGTCGCATATCATAGGGCTGATTGGCATTTTCCGGAATTATGGTTTCCAACTTTTCCCGGATTTCGGTATTTAGGGAATAGGGGAGCGGCTTTGGCACTTCCTCACAATTTTGGGGCAAGAAACCAATGAGCTCCTTAATCTGCGAAATACACTCCAAGTCGTTTTCCGCTGTAAAATGGGTGACCCCGGATTTGGTGGCATGGGTCATGGCCCCGCCCAATTCTTCGGAACTAACGGCTTCATTGGTCACGGTTTTAACCACATTTGGACCGGTGACGAACATATAGCTCGAATTCTCCACCATCAGGGTAAAGTCGGTCATTGCAGGAGAGTAAACAGCACCTCCCGCACAGGGTCCCATGATGGCCGATATCTGGGGGATTACCCCGGAAGCCTTTACATTCCTATGAAAGATATCGGCATAGCCGCCCAAGGAACGTACTCCCTCCTGTATCCGCGCTCCGCCACTATCGTTTAAGCCAATTATAGGGACGCCTATTTTCATGGCCATATCCATTACTTTGCATATTTTTTCGGCATGGGTTTCGGAAAGAGAACCTCCAAATACGGTAAAATCCTGGGCAAAAACACAGACCTGTCTACCAGCAATGGTTCCATAACCCGTAACTACCCCGTCCCCATAAAATATCTGTTTGCCCATACCAAAGTCTTTGGTTCTATGGGTTACCAGGGTACCCAACTCTTCAAATGAGCCTTCGTCCAATAGAAAATGAATTCGCTCACGGGCAGTAAGCTTGCCTTTCGAATGTTGGGTTTCAATACGTTTTTGGCCGCCACCCAATTTTGCCTTGGCAATTTTATCTTCGAGTGCTTTTATGTTTTCCTTCATCCAGTAATACTTTTGCCATTTAGAATTATTAGTCTATTTGGTGTTTATCCCTTGGTTCTTTTTAATGACCAATTGGAGTTTTTATAATCGGGAAGCTTTAGTTGCTCCTGGTGCTCCAAGAACAGTTTTAACCCTACCATAGCCGCAATTTCACGCTCCTCTGTATATTGTTGGTGCAGCAGTTCCGGAGTATAGAAATTCTTAACAAAATGGGTGTCGAAATTCCCGGAAGTAAAGGCTTTGTGTTCACAAACAAACTTCCCAAAGGCTAGGGTAGTGGATATTCCCTTAATCTTATATTCCGATATGGCACTGATCATTAGTTGAATGGCTTCTGCCCTGTCTTTACCATAGGTAATTAATTTCGCCAACATGGGGTCGTAAAATATGGGTATGGTCATGCCCTCTTCAAAGCCGTCATCCAATCTTATTCCTTTGCCCTCCGGACGCTTATAGGTTTCCAAAGTACCCATGCTGGGTAGAAAATTGTCCAAGGGATTTTCCGCATAGACCCTAACTTCCAGGGCATGCCCCTTCATACTTAAATTTTCTTGTGAAAATGCCAGTTTTTCATTTCTGGCAATTCTGATCTGCTGTTCCACCAAATCTATGCCGGTAATTAATTCTGTAACAGGATGTTCTACCTGCAGACGGGTATTCATTTCCAAAAAATAGAAATTTTTATCACTGTCCAAGAGGAATTCCACCGTTCCTGCCCCTACATAATCACAGGCCTTGGCTACTTTTATGGCAGCTTCTCCCATGGCGGCTCTTATTTCTGGGGTCAATATAGCGGATGGAGCCTCTTCTACCACCTTTTGATGCCTTCTTTGTATACTGCATTCCCTTTCAAAAAGATGTATAATATGGCCATGAGTATCGGCCAATATCTGGATTTCTATATGTCTGGGAGATTCAATGTATTTTTCAAGAAAGACGGAACCGTCTCCAAAGGCTGCTTTGGCCTCGCTAATGGCACGTTCCATTTGCTCTTGTAATTCCGATGGCTGTTGCACCACCCTCATTCCTTTGCCACCACCACCGGCGGAGGCTTTTATTAAAATGGGGAACCCGATCTCTTCGGAAACTGTCCGGGCCAGGGAAATATCGGTAATGGATTCTTCAATTCCAGGTACCATCGGAATATTGTAAGTCTTTACGGCCTCCTTGGCCGCTAATTTATTGCCCATAACCTTAATGGCATGAGGTTTAGGACCTATAAATGTAATTCCGTTATCGGCTACCAGTTGGGCAAAAACGGCGTTTTCACTTAAAAACCCGTAACCTGGATGGATAGCGTGGGACTTGGTCTGTACGGCTGCTTCCACAATTTTGTCCATGTTCAAGTAGGATTCTGAAGAAGGTGAATTTCCCAAATGCACCGCTTCATCGGCAAATCGTACATGGGGTGCCTCCCTATCGGCATCAGAATAGACTGCTACTGTTTTTATACCCATATTTTGCGCCGTCCGCATGATGCGTAAAGCTATTTCCCCCCGGTTGGCTACCAATATTTTTTTTATCTCCATACTAAGGCTATTCCATTTCAATAATTAGCTGTCCTTTGTCAACAGCATCGTTTACCTCGACATTTATACTTTTTATAATGCCTTCCCCATGGGAAGTGATGATATTCTCCATTTTCATGGCCGACAGGACTATCAGGGGGGTGCCAGCTTCCAATTTTTGTCCTATTGTGGCTATAATATCTATAATGAGTCCGGGCATAGGGGCCTTAATACTATTTATTTTATGGGTTTTGCTAGTCAATAATCCCATTTTGTGGACCATTTGATCATACTCATCAGCTAGGACCATTGCATAACTAATCCCATTTACCTCTATGGTCATAGTTTTGTTGGTAAAATCGGTATTCAAGATTTTGATCTTATAAGACCGGTTGCACCTAAGAGCGTGAAATTGCCGATTGCCTATTGGAACAATATCCAGGGAAGCAATATCCTTTGGGCTTAAAATGAATTTTTCCTTATCGATAGTAATATCGTAGTTGGTCATAAAATACGGGTTCGTAATTGGGCCCGGGCTTATTTTGATAAGACCTTGGCGCGATTAATAATCAAAAAATATAGGATCAAAAAGTTATGGCTAAATGTAAAATGGCAATAAACCATTCAATATTGTTCCAAACCTTATTTATCCCAAACTTGAGCCTTCAATTTAAAACTTGAAATGGCCCTCAATAATATTGGGCTCAATTGCAGGTATGTTTCTGTTTACGTGCTTTTACTAAGATATGTAAAAGATTTAAAAGACTTATGCTGAGGCCTTACTTCTTGTCTTGCCGAAAAAATGGGATCCACAGAATGGGTTATAAACATGATTTTGAGCCCTGAGGTTATGGTTAAGGAGGATCTTTTGGCAATTTAATGGCAGGAGCGTAAAGTCAAGGGGCTAATTGCTTTTATGCCTGTGTTGATAGATGTGCATATATAACATGGAGGACATTTTCTGGGCCCTATTTTTGGCAATCCATGCCACTTCCCCTTCAAAAAGTTCATCAATAGTGGCAAACCATTCGTTTAGCCAAAGTCCAAAATGTTCCGGGGTGATAGTATGGTTCATTTTCTTGTCCACCTCCTGGTGAACGGCAATGGGGTTGCCTATATATTTTCGTTTTAATAGTAATTGACTCTCCCAAAAATCGGTTAGTAATTCCAAGTGACTGTCCCAGTCTTTGATGATGCCATTAAATATGGGGCCCAATATTTGGTGCTCCCTAATTTTGGTATAAAAACTAACCACTAAAAGGTTTACATCCTGTCTCTCTTTTATTTCCGATTTTAACAACATAAAATTTATTTAATTACTCTGGGAATACAATAAAGGTAGTCCGTTGAATTGGTATTTTAAAATAATTGGCCGCTTAGAATAAGTGTTTGGAACCTTGCATACCTATTTTTATAGTCCGTAATTTATTCCTCTTTCCCGTTTCGGGATTATTTTGATCCGTAATCATTTTCGGATATGATTCTAAAGGTCATATTGTGTAACTCGGCATTAACTGGAATTTGACATGCCAACCTACTCTGTGGACTGGTACCATCCAATTTGGAGAGCGTTTGTTTTTCATCTTTTAAGATTTCTGTCCTAGAATTGCCTTTGATTATTTTAATATGACATGTTCCGCACCAAGCCCTGCTTTTACATTCTCCCCATTCCTGTACATATTTATCAAAAAGAAGTTCCATGAGGTTATGGTATTCGTTTGGCCTAAAATTAGCAGAATTGATGTCCCCAAATTCGTCGATATAAGTAAAGGAATAGGTTTCTAGCTTCATTAATTTTTGATTCTCCAATTTTAAATAAGATTCCCTATAATAGTTAAGATGCTGAAAACGAGGCTTAGGATCAACAGGTTAAAAGTAGTTTTTGCACCTAATCCTGCCAACACTGCACTGTTATAGGCCATACAGAAAATTGTTACCAAAAAAAGTAAAGTCAATTTTATTGCAGTAGATGTGTGGTTGATGAGAACAACCATGACGGCAACAGATCCAATACAACTTTGGCCAATAATGGCAATGGTGGAATACCCTGTTCGTTTCCTTTTAAACTCGTTTAATAACTGATTGTAAAGTTTCATAACCTTCATACTTTAGCTTTTATTCCCAAAACTTGTCTGTGGTACTTTCCAAAAACTGGGTTTCGGTATGATGTTCTAATATGGATAGCAATTGTTGTTCGCTAGCTACTTTTTGAATTTCATTGAAAAGAATCCGTTCCTCAAATCGGATATGTTGTTCCAATTCTTCCTCTATACGTTTTAAGGATTTTTCTATTTCAGAAGTGCTTCTGAAAAGTTGATCTAGTCTGCGGTGTTGTGCAATGGCCTTTTTCACCAACTCGTTATTATTTCCGAGAATGGGAAAGATGTTTTTTTCCTCTTCTTCGAAATGTGCAATTAAATAAGTTTTATAAAACCAATCAACGTAGGTCTTTATCCGATCTGTGGATACTCCTTTGGAGAAACCGGTCCTAATTTTCCATGATAATAATAAACCTTGATGGTGTTCCCTGCTCAAGGGTTGTATGGCTTTATGTCTTTTAATAGGTTTAACTTTCATATTTACTTGCTGAATTTGATTAATATTAATTTCCAAGATTATCCTATAATGATGAAACACTGGATTGTTCAGGGTCTTCGTAACCCTATAAAGCACGGTCGTAGAGCCTTTTGAAAGTATTGTGCCGGACTTTGTTGGTTTCAAACTTGCACCGCGTAAAGCCTTTATATCAGGGCATTTTAAGCGCTTAATTCTTTTTCCAAAGCAATGGCTTTTGGGAAGAGAATGTTGTTTTCCAAATGTATATGCCTATGTAGATCTTCTTCAAACTCCTGTAGTAGGGAAAATGTTACTCTATAGGTGTTGCAGGCATCGGCAGGTGGATTATAGCTATTGCTCAACTCCTCTATAAGCCTAAATCGGTCCCCTTCATTTTCATGTTCCTGCATCATCATTTGTATGGGATTTTGAATAGTGCCAAAATGTTGTTCTGCCTGGGCATTGCCATATTGTTTATTCTGTACCATTTTACGTACGGCAGGGAAGACGATGAGTTCCTCTTTTTTCATGTGCATTGCCAGTTCTCCTGCACTTTTATTGAAATGCTCCGTAATTTCATAAAGCTCTGGATGCCGGTCTCCATGGACCCGACATAGTTTGGCCAGATATTGATTTAGAATCGGTATTTGTGCCTCAACATATCTATGATGTTTTTTCTCTATATAATCTGCCAATAGGTCCAGAGGCCATGTTTTAAAATCGATATTATCATCATTGGTTTGATGCTGCACCGTTTCAATTTCCTGTAAAAGAAGATTGGGGTCCAGCTTACTTTTTTCGGCAACCTCCACAATACTCCGGTTTCCCTTACAACAAAAATCTATTTTATGATTTTTGAATACTTGTGCCGTACGATAGTTTTCTGCTACTATTTCGCCAATGTTCTTGGTCATTAAATTTTCCATAGTTATTAATTTTTTAAATTTATAATTGAATCTGTTGCCATAATGGCAACTCCTTTAAAATCCTGTATTACGCTAAGACTATGTTTCAATCCTGCTGGGAACAACATAGTAGACCCTTTCTTCAATACGTATGTAGTATCCTTGGTTTTAAGTATGGCTTTACCTTCTTGGACAACAATGACGGCTTCGTGGGTACTATGATGTTCTGGCATATCCACCCCGGCCATGGCCCTGATCTGTATTGTTTTTAGATCGTTACCTACTTGTAGGTGTGTCAATTCGGGTCTGTTCAATACTTCCATAATGTTCATTTTTATGATTATTTCCCCAATTTTGTTTTTCGGTTTCCGTCCATAAACTTGGGAAGAATTTGCGTTTCTGATATTTTGGATGCAGGTATTTTTTCCATTCAGAGCCACCAGTAGCCTCCTTGTTTTCCCCATGTTTGTCCAAATAGTGTTCGGCAGTTTTTAAATGCACCATAGGCCAATCAATGTTGTATAGCTGGTCAAAGGTCCGAAGTCTGTTGCTTAGGACCTCCGGGACGTAGGGTAATTGGGCCAGTTTATCTTCCAAGGTATGGCCCATTACTGCTTTGGCCGTTTCCGTCATCGCTGTGAGGTATTTTTCTTCAAAAAGTTGGAGTGTCAAGGTCTTTTTGCCGGTTCTGTGATCTGTTCCGGCATCTTTCCAATAAATATGTTCAAAACATTCCCTTAAATCTGGACTGTGGGAACGTTCTTTTTTAAATCTAGAGCTAATTAAGTTTTGTAGTGAAGTACAATGAAGTTCAATAAACCGGAATTGCGCGGATTGGAAGCCACTGGCAGGCGTTAAGGTTTTACGAAAGGTATTATAATCCTCATAGTCCATTCCTACCTTCATGATATCAAAGGAATTGATAAGCATTGAGGTGTAATGAATAAGTCGGTCCACTTTATTAATTAGAAAGCTGGTAGTAGGGACTTTTTCATCTACTATCTGCTGTAATTCGTGCAACATCATCTTCAGGTACAATTCGGTCACCTGATGGTACATGATAAAAATGGACTCATCCTTAAAATTGGTCCGTGGTCTTTGCAGGGAAAGCAGGGTTTCTACTTCTACATAATCCCAATAAGTGAGGGGTTTTGCGTGTAGTAGGCCCTTCATATAGGTTTCCGGATTTTCCCCAAGAGTTTGGTATTTTTCGACTAATTTGTTGGTAATGTTTAACATGGAAGGATTGTTATTGATTTGATGATATTATTGACAACATGGTCGTTCGCAATTAATTTCGGTTAAAGAGTTTAATACCTTTTTATCTTTTATTAGTTTAAAATTTTATCTTTTTAGGTGGGTTAGACCTATTTCCAAGCCTGTGGCCAATTCATAAAGGCTTGTATTTTGTAACATTATCTTTAGATTGTCCCTGATGCCCACAAATTTATCATGGACAGGACACGGTTCACTAGCATCACATTGTTCCAGACCCAGACCACAGCCAACGAATATTTTGTCACCGTCTATGGCATGTACTATATCGTGTAATTTAATGGTATCTATTTTCGATTCCTCGATCTGAAATCCACCTGTTGGACCTTTATGGGAATCTATAATCCCACTTTTGGCCAAGGATTGCAATATTTTTGCGGTAAATGCCACAGGAGAATCTACCTCTTCCGCTATCTCTTTAAGGCTTACACGCTCCTGCCGCATAGATTTTACAGCTATATAGATGGTTGCTTTAATTCCGTACTCGCAGGCCTTTGAAAACATATTGATACTATATTAAATCTTTACAAATGTAAAGCTTATTCTTATTTCGGACAAATTTATCCTAAATTAATATTTAAGTCATTTTTTTAATAGAGGTCCAAGGGTTTTTAATCCTAATGATCCCCGTAGCCAATATCGTCCATGAAAAAAAAACTTATGGTTCATTTTGGTTTAAAATTAAACAACAAAAAATGAAATTGGCTAACACAGCTTACATTATTGCCTATTTAAATTGAATAAAAACCAATAGGTCCAATTGCTGACAATTGTCATCTTTTATTGTTTTAAAGATGCATTGTATTTGTGCTGTATTTTAAATATTGCAGTCTTTTGTCATGGGAGCTTGCATTATTTTGAAAATTAATAATGAAACATGTAATCTTATTTGTCGCAATAATTATGCTGATAAAGCCACTTTGGCCTATAGCTGAATATGCGGTAAATTACGATTATATTGTTGAGAACCTTTGTGAAAACAAGGATACTCCTTCCATGCATTGTGACGGGAAATGTTACCTAGCAAAACAATAGGCCAAAGAATCGGAGGGAAGTGATGAAGTCATGTATGTTCTAGCTATGGTCGAGCCAACCGATTCAGAAGTTGCTGTAAACGATATACAGGCCATGCTGTTTAAAATGGAAAGTATGATGAACTTTTCCCTAGTGGAAGACTATTCCATAACTCTTGATCCACGTATGCCTAGTATGGGGAACCACAGTTCTCCCAACAATGAAGATTTAACTTATGACGCTGCTAACAATTCCTATAAAGGAAAATTAGCCTTGACCATGACAGGGTATTGTAAACTGAATCTAAAATTATTAAACAGTACCGGAGATGTTTTAAAAGGTGAAGATATTACCGATGAAAACGAAGCAAGTAGTTTATACTTTGAATTGGAATTTTAAATAGTACGTATAGATAATAAAAAAGGCTGCCCAATGGGCAGCCTTTTTGTATGGTAAACTCTTGGTGTTTAAAAATGGTAACGCACAAATGCTTCCATGGCAGCGTAATGCGCCAATCCCAGTTCATCGTATTTGGCAGCGGTTTCCTTGTTCCTATCCTCGGCACGTTGCCAAAATTCCCGCGAATCCGATCCTTGGAACACTACTCCGTCTTTTTGGGACTGGTGTTTAAAAATTCCGTACCGTTTTGCCAAGACCTGGCTTGGACTCATAGGTACCGCCATCTCTATATCATCAATATCCCATTCCTGCCATGCGCCACGATATAACCATACCCAACAATCCTTCATGTAGGATTCGGTTTTAAGACGCTTCAGGGATTCGAAAATAATGTCCAAGCATACTTTATGGGTGCCATGTGGGTCTGCCAAATCACCAGCGGCGTATATTTGGTGTGGTTTAATTTCTTCGATCAAATCCATGGTGATTTTAATATCAGCCTCGGTTGGAGGATTTTTCTCAATGGTACCGGTTTCGTAGAAGGGCAGGTCGTTAAAATGTATTTGTTCGTCCGTAAGGCCAACGTAATAACTCGTAGCTCTAGCTTCACTTCTACGAATAAGTCCCTTTATATTTCTTATCTCCTCAGTGTCAATTTCACTGGCTTTTTTGTTTTTGATAAACTCTGTAGCCTTTTTATATATCTCAACAGATTTTTTGTTGTCCAGTCCAAATGAACGGTTATAGTCGATTACAAAATCAGAGAATCGCAATGCTTCATCATCCGCTACAGCTATATTTCCTGAAGTCTGATAAGCAACATGTACCTCATGTCCCTGGTTTTGTAAACGCATAAGGGTACCTCCCATACTAATGATATCATCGTCTGGATGCGGACTAAAAACAAGCACTCGCTTTTTGGCAGGATTGGCCCTTTCAGGTCTATTGCTATCATCGGCATTTGGTTTTCCTCCTGGCCAGCCGGTAATGGTATGCTGAAGTTTATTGAAAATTCTAATGTTAATGTCGTAAGCATCGCCAACCTCTGTTAACAGATCGCTCATCCCGTTTTCAATATAGTCGGCTTCGGTTAGCATTAGAACAGCCTTCTCTAATTTTAGGGCCAGACCAACAACGGCTTTCTTAATCATTTTTTCATCCCACTCTACTTTCTCTACGATCCAAGGTGTATTTACGCGAGTAAGTTGGGTAGAAGATCCCTGGTCTAGAATAAATACACTGTTGGGGTGGTCCTGTAGGTAAGATGCAGGTACTTGTTCGGTAATTGGCCCCTCTACAGAGGCTTTGATTATAGTTGATTTACCTTCGCCCCAAGCCATAAGGATAACTTTCTTGGCTTTAATTATTTGCTTTATTCCAAGTGTTATTGCCGTTTTGGGCGTATTATACAATCCTTGAAAATCTTTACTGGCCGCAACTCTGGTAATATGATCTAAGGTGACCAATCTGGTTTTGGAATTGGGTAGTGAACCAGATTCGTTAAAACCTATATGACCGTTGCCACCTATGCCCAAAATCTGTAAATCGATTCCGCCCAAAGCGTCTATTTTAGCTTCGTACTCCTTACAGTAATCAGCAATGTCTTTTTTGGACAAGGTACCGTCTGGGATATGATAGTTCTCGGGCTCTATGTCTACATGATTAAACAACAATTCCTTCATAAACCGCACATAACTCTGAATGGCATCGGGTTCCATTGGATAGTATTCATCCAAGTTGAAGGCAATTACATTTTTAAAACTAAGGTTTTCCTCCCTGTGCAAGCGCACAAGTTCTGCATAGAGTCTTTTTGGAGTGGAACCTGTAGCAAGTCCAAGGACGCACATCTCCTCGGCCTTTTGTTTTTTCTTAATTAATTTCGCAATTTCAGCCGCAGCTGTTTTGGATGCAACCTCTGAAGATTCGAAGATTACCGTGTTGATTTTTTCAAACCGTTTTTCAAAACTGGTAACCTTATCGATTTTACTTTTAATCATGAATAGCTAGATTTTTGTTCGTTTTTGGTTGAATCGATAAAAGTAGTACAATCTATTCAAATGCCTAAAAAATATGGGACTTTTAACCAAGTTTTAGGCTTAAAATATATTTTGTGATTCTTTTTCATCTTTAGCGCAAATGTCCTATAGTTATTTTTAAAATTAATATATTGGCGAATTATTTTCTTTGTGCAATAGGTGTATTAAATTTAAACAATTTCCTTTTGAACAGAAATATTATTTAATAAAATAAAATACATGAGTTTGACTTTAGAAAATACGTGGAGATGGTACGGGCCTAAAGATCCTGTTTCTTTAATGGATATTAAACAATCAGGGGCTACCGGTGTTGTTAGCGCCCTTCACTACATTCCCAATGGCGAAATTTGGCCCGTTGAGGAAATTGAAAAGAGAAAAAAAGAGATTGAAACCGCAGGATTGACCTGGTCTGTGGTAGAAAGTGTGCCAATTCATGAAAGTATTAAGACGCAACAAGGCGATTTTCAGAAGTATGTTGAAAACTATAAAACAACTATAATCAACTTGGCTTCCTGTGGAATAGACACTATCTGTTACAACTTTATGCCTGTGTTGGATTGGACACGTACTAATTTGGATTATGAGCTGGAAGATGGTTCTACGGCTCTGAGGTTCGAAAAGGATGCCTTTGCCGCTTTTGAACTCTTTTTGTTGAAACGTCCCGGTGCGGAAAAATCGTACTCTAAAGAGGAGCAGCAGGCAGCCAAGGCGTATTTGGAAAGAACATCGGAAAAAGATCATAAAAAATTGATCCAAAATATTATTGCAGGCCTACCGGGGGCAGAGGAAGGCTATAGCTTAAAGGAATTTAATGAGATATTGGCCTCCTATGATCAAATTGGTGCCAAGGAGTTAAAACAAAATTTGTTCTCTTTTTTGGGGAGCATTATCCCGATTGCCGAAAAAGGCGGGGTGCGTATGTGCATTCATCCAGACGATCCTCCTTATCCAATTTTAGGATTACCAAGGGTGGTAAGTACAGAGCAGGATATTCTTGATCTGTATAACGCGGTAGATAGCCCCAACAATGGACTCACCTTTTGTACCGGGTCTTTTGGGGTTAGGGCGGACAATGATTTAGTGGGAATGGTAAAGCGTTTGGGCCATCGTATACACTTCATGCACCTAAGAAGTACTCAGAGAGATGAGCAAGGTAATTTTCATGAGGCCGATCATTTGGCAGGGGACGTTGATATGTTTGGGGTGCTGAAGGCTTTGGTGGAGGAGCAACTAAAAAGAAGTGCTGCCGGAAGGAAGGATCTAAGAATGCCAGTGCGTCCAGACCACGGCCATAAAATGCTGGATGATCTCAGAAAAAAAACAAACCCAGGATATTCTGCCATAGGAAGACTTAGGGGGCTTGCAGAATTAAGAGGCCTCGAATTGGGAATAAGACGTTCTCTATAGTGGAGGCCGTTTTTCTTTCCTAGAAAAAGACCAAATGGGAACCTAAAAAACCTCCGATTTATACAAAATCGGAGGTTTTTTGTGTTCCTAATATTGGAATATTAGGGATGTGCCTTTTGCTAGGTGCGTATTTTTTTGATGAGGGCCAATGTTTCCCTTACCGATTTCTCCAGGCCACTGTAGTCCTTGTTTTCCAATACCGATTTACTAATTAGGTTAGAGCCCATACCTACACAGGTAACCCCTGCATTGAACCACCCTTTTAAATTGGATTCTTCCAAGGTTACGCCACCAGTTGGCATCACGTTGGTCCAGGGTTGAGGTCCTTTTATGGCTTTAACGAAATTTGGCCCGTAATTGGCCCCCGGGAACAGTTTTATGATTTCACAGCCCAATTCTTCAGCTTTATTTATTTCTGTCAGGGAACCACATCCAGGACTCCATAATACCTTCCTGCGATTGCAGACTATGGCGATATCTTCCCGCAATGAGGGGGTTACAATAAAATTGGCGCCCATTTGCATATAAAGTGAAGCAGCTGCAGCATCGGTTACAGATCCTACGCCTACTGCCATTTCTGGCAATTCCTTTATTACAAATTTATTTAGTTCCGCAAAAACTTCATGGGCAAAATCCCCACGAGCAGTGAATTCAATTAATCTTGCTCCGCCGTCATAGCAGGCTTTTAATATTTTTTTTCCTAACTCCACATCCGGATGATAAAATAAGGGTACAAGTCCCGTTTCTTTCATTAATGTAGCTACTTCTATTCTCGAAAATTGTGACATATGTTTTACCTAATTTTATCTACTAACTTTGCCTGAGGAATCCCCTCCTGCCAATTGCTCTATTTCTTCAAGGCTGGCCAAGTTGAAATCTCCTGTAATGGTGTGCTTGATACAGCAGGCCGCTGCAGCAAAATCTACTGTTTGTTGATTGTCTATTTTGTCTTGTAGAAGGCCATAGATCAATCCTCCCATAAAGGCGTCTCCACTTCCCACACGGTCTACCACAGGAGTTACCTCCCTGATTTTTGCATAGTGTATTTTTTTTCCATCATATAGGATTCCGCCTATTTTTTGGTGTGAAGCATTTACCGAATAACGCAAAGTTGTGGCTATATAACTTAGGTCTGGAGCGCTCTTGTACAAAAGGTCGTACAATTCGGGTAAGGAGTCCATATCCTGATAATCCGGGTCTTGCATTTCCTGACCTGTCATAAAAAAGGCGGTGTCCAAATCACCTAAAATAACATTGCTGTACCTTAATAATTCTGGCATAATATCTTTAGGCTCTTTTCCGTATTTCCATAATTTAGAACGGTAATTTAAGTCGGAAGAAATGGTAATTCCCATGTGGTGGGCAACCTTAATAGCCTCTAAACAGACTGCCGCTGCATTCTCGGATATAGCTGGGGTAACCCCGCTCCAATGAAACCAATCGGCATCTTTGAACACTGCCTTCCAATCTATGGTGTTTGGTTCTATTTCTGCTATGGCGCTGCTGGCCCTATCATAGACCACCTTGCTTCCCCGGGTACCGGCACCTGTTTCCAGGAAATAAATGCCCAAACGGTCTCCCCCAAATTGAATGTTGGTAGTTCCTACGTTATTTTTTCTAATTTCCTGTAAGGCACATTCACCTATGTCATTCTTCGGTAAACGGGTAACAAATTCAGCCTCAAAACCATAATTGGCCAAGGATACAGCTACATTAAACTCTCCACCCCCATAGGTAGCGTTGAAATTGGTGGCCTGTGAAAACCTAAGGTGCCTTTCGGTAGATAGCCTTAGGAGGATTTCGCCGAAAGTAATAACTTTCTTCATACTAAAATGTTTGTTTGGACGATAAAAGTACCAAAGTATAACTGAAAACTCTAATAGAAAATACTTTTTGACCTTTATAACTATTAACTTAATTTTTGTTTAAGGAATAATCGGGTATGTTAAATAAAGGCCATATATCTGGAAGATCAAATAAAAATGCATCAATTTGCGCATTCCAAAACAATTTGGAATGATGTGTGATATTTATAAAATCACCTTGTGATATCAATAAATGTCGGCTTAAAGGAAAATTTAAATAATTAGTATACCCAACTATGGAATATGTGCAGAAATGCATGAGTTTCGTGGTAAAGAATAATTTCAAAAAAATGAAATCAATAGTATTAATTTTTTGTTGCCTATTTATTTTTGAGGGCTGCGCCTCCCAATCTTCACCTGAACTTATCAATTCGGAAATGGAGACCGTTACCTCTGAAACCTTGAGTTACTATTTGTATTATCCAGAGAATTATGAGGCAAGTGCAGCTGAAAAATTTCCCTTATTGCTCTTTCTGCATGGCGGAGGAGAATCTGGGGGAAGCTTAGAATCCGTGAAGCGTAACGGGCCTCCAAAACTCATTTCCGGGGGCAAGAAATTTCCTTTTCTAATTTTGGCCCCTCAAAATCCTGAGGAAAAAATGTGGTGGAACACAAGGGCCGTAAATCAACTCTTGGATAGTGTCATTGTCAACAATAATGTGGACAAAGATAGAATATACCTGACTGGCCTAAGTAGGGGTGGGGGTGCAGCTTGGGAAATGGCGGTCCAGTATCCGGATAAATTTGCCGCTTTGGCGGTGGTTTGCGGAATGACCCCTGTTCCTTATGCGTCATGGATAAATAAAAATTTGCCCATTAGGGTTTTTCATGGAGATCAGGATAAATCGATTCCAATTTCCGAATCCATAGATATGGTGGCCAAGTTAAAGGAAATGGGGTACAATGTGGATTTCACAATTTACAAGGGCGTAGGTCATAATGCCTGGGACAGGACCTATGAAAATGATAAGCTTTATGAATGGTTCATTCAACAAAAAAAAGAAGATTCTTCCAAAAATTAAAGGTCACCTCCAGGTAGAAGTTTTAGCAATTGTTTAGTAATTGGAATCAATTGTTGTATTTTTCACAACTAAACAATATTTAATTTTACGATGCTTAGGTACTGACTTAGGTTTTCTTTAGTTAAACTATTTTATTTATGGTAATGACCTTGCTTTCTCCGTCCAATTTAAAAGTTCATAAAAAAACTTTAATACCCCAATGATTTTAATTTTCCAAACAAGTCCCTATGGGCAGCAGCAAGATTCACCCAATACTTTTATGGGAGGTATAGGCCGTGGTGCCAGTATTGAATTGCCTTTGTTTAAAGGGCGATATGCGGATGATGGGACTTATATTTATGTTTGTCAGGACCACACTTGTAAGCTGCCTGTGGCAACTACCCAGGAAGCTTTGGAGCAATTGGAGAATTTTTAAGGATTTGGTCTCTCTAAAAATGGAACGGATTTAAAAGAACTATTCTAAAATTCAACCTCGATTCTATTTTTTTATTATTTCTCCTTGACAAATATGCTCTGTCAATTATTCATGGTTTTATGCCAAATTACATGAATTTTGAGATTGTTTGGATAAAAATTTTTAAATTTATATTGAGCTTCAAAACTAATTCTTTATAATATGCAGATAAAAGAAACATCAACTATTTATGATGTGATTATAGTTGGGTCTGGTGCCGGTGGCGGGATGGCCACAAAAGTATTGTCGGAGGCCGGGTTAAAGGTAGCCGTAGTAGAAGCGGGTCCTTTTTTTGACCCCAAAAACCCAGAACAGATTACGCAATTAAAATGGCCATATGAATCTCCACGAAGGGGTGCCGGTACCACCAGGGCATTTGGAGAATATGATGCAGCTTATGGCGGCTGGCAAATAGAAGGGGAGCCCTATACCCAAAAAAATGGTTCAAGATTTAATTGGTTTAGATCTCGTATGTTGGGGGGGAGAACAAATCACTGGGGACGTATCTCTTTGCGTTTCAGTGAACGCGATTTTAAGCATAAGGACATTGATGGTCTTGGTGAAAATTGGCCCATAGGCTATGAAGATGTAAAACCATACTATGATAAGGTTGATAAGTTAATAGGTGTTTTCGGATCAAAAGAAGGTATGGAAAACGAGCCGGACGGGTTTTTCCTTCCAGCACCAAAACCCAGATTGCACGAACTGTACTACATAGATGGCGCAAAAAAATCCAATGTGCCTGTAATTCCTTCCAGGATGTCTATGGTTACCAAAAAAATAAACGAGGACCGTGGGGTCTGCTTTTATTGTGGGCAATGCGGTAGGTCATGTCAGATTTATGCCGATTTTTCCTCAGGTAGCTGTTTGATCTTTCCGGCACAAAAGAATGGAGGACAAATAGACCTCTTTGTAAACGCTATGGTTCGGGAGGTAACTACCAATGAAGAAGGTAAGGCTACGGGAGTACTATATGTAAATAAGGAAGATCGTAAAGAGTATGGCTTAAAAGGTAAGATAGTGATATTGGCCGCCTCGGCCTGTAGTACGGCAAGAATACTGCTGAATTCCAAAAGTAAACAACATCCTAATGGTCTGGGAAACAGTAGCGGAGTGATAGGGAAGTACCTGCATGACTCCACTGGGGGCGGTATGACTGGATTTATTCCTGATTTGATGAACCGTAAGACCTACAATGAAGATGGTGTAGGTGGGATGCACGTATATACCCCTTGGTGGTTGGATAATAAGAAGTTGGATTTTGCCAGAGGTTACCATATCGAAATATGGGGAGGACTGGGTATGCCAAGCTACGGTTTTGGATTTAACCCGAATGCACTTAACCAATTCTTTGGAGAAAAAGTAGGTGGTTATGGCAATGTCTTACGAGAGGATGTAAAAAAATATTACGGTGCCATGATCGGTTTTGCAGGTAGGGGAGAATCCATTGCTATGGAAAGCAACTATTGTGAAATAGATCCAGGAAAAGTTGATGAATTTGGAATACCAGTATTGCAATTCAATTATCAATGGTCAGACCATGAACGTTTGCAGGCCAAGCACATGCAGGACACTTTTGAGGAAATAATCCACAATATGGGTGGACAGGTATTGGGTGAAAAAGCAGGAAAAGATAAAGATTACGGGTTATTGAATCCAGGAGAGATCATTCACGAAGTAGGTACTACAAGGATGGGAGATAATCCTAGAACATCCGTGGTAAACAAATGGGAGCAAATGCACGATGTGGATAATGTTTTTATTGTTGATGCAGGACCCTTTGTTTCCCAAGCGGATAAGAACCCTACTTGGACTATCTTGGCCCTGGCTTGGAGAACATCGGATTATATAGTTGAGCAATTGAAAAAACAAAATATCTAGTATTATGGATAGAAGAAAAAGTATAAAATCCATTATTCTCGGTGGTGTAGCAGGTGGATTGGCTATAAATGCTTGTAAGCCGGGAACGGAAGGCGAGGCAGGTGCTGCAGAGGCTCTGCTAGAGGATGAAAAACATTTTGGGCGCACCCCTGAGGAAAAGGAGTTGCTTAAAAAGCTGCATGCAGAACAATTTTTTAATGAACATGAAATGGCCACTTTGGGAGTATTGAGCGCCTTGATTTTACCCGCCAACGGAACTTATGGCAGTGCAGCCGATGCCGGAGTACCGGATTTTATTGAATTTATGGCAAAGGATATTCCTGCATATCAAACACCCCTGCAAGGAGGCTTAATGTGGCTGGACCACAAGAGCAATAAAGATTATGGGGTAGAGTTTAAAACCGCTACAGAGGCACAACAAAAGGAGATTTTGGATGCTATTGCGTTCCCGGATAAAGAAAACCCTTCCTATGAGGAGCAATTCTTTTCGCTAATTCGAAATTTAACGGTAACAGGATATTATACCTCCAAAGAAGGTATTGAGGATTTGGGGTATAAGGGTAATTCTCCCAACGTTTGGGACGGAGTACCGGAAGATGTGTTGGCCAAACATGGGAAGTCTTATGATCCCGAATGGATTGCCAAATGCGTGGATCAAAGTAAACGAAACGTTATGGCAGAATGGGACGATGAAGGTAATTTGTTGACCTAGCTGCAATTTCTAAGAATCTTAAAAGTATACGTAATTCTTCATAAAATGGAAAAAAATAGGATACTATGGTTATTTTTAATGGCCATAGTATTTTTTCAGACCACAATGGTAACCGCACAAGAAGTTGGGTTGCAATTGTACAGCCTTAGAAATCAATTTAAGGAGGATATTCCCAGTACTTTAAAAATGATCAACAACTGGGGTATAACCATTCTGGAAGGAGGAGATACCTATGGGATGCCGGAGGAGGAGTTTAAGGGACTCCTGGTCAAAAACAATTTAACGATGGTGAGTATTGGTGCGGGCTTCGATGATTTGGCCAATACGCCGGAGGAAGTTGTGAAAAAGGCCAAAAGTTATGGTGCTGCCTACGTAATGTGTGCATGGATACCCCATAAAGGAAATGATTTTGGCATTGAGGATACTAAAAGGGCAGTTGAGGTTTTTAACAAAGCTGGAAAGCTATTTAGGGAAAATGGATTGAAATTGACTTATCATGCCCACGGCTACGAGTTTAGGCCCTATGGCAATGGTACGCTGTTCGATTATATGGCGGAGAATGCAACATATTTCGATTTTGAAATGGATGTTTATTGGGTGCATCACGCAGGTGTAGACCCGCTTAAATTGCTTAAAAAATATCCTTCCAAATTTATTTTAATGCATTTAAAGGATATGGAAAAAGGTACTAAAAAAGATAATACTGGGCATGCCGATGTGGAAACTAATGTGGTCTTGGGGACTGGAGAAGTAGATATAGCTGGAGTTGTGGCCGAAGCCAAGAAGTTGGGCATCAAATATATGTTCATAGAGGACGAGTGTTCCAGAGTTGTGGAACAGGTTCCCAAAAGTTTAAAGTATTTGGAAGGATTAAGGTAATCCCGTTGCTATTATTGATATTGACTAAAGGGCCTCCTAATGGAGGCTTTTTAATTTATTGACCTTTGGGAAATAGATGGGTTGGGATAACAACGGAAAATGATAATTTTTTGTTTCTGGTGGTGCTAAACAAAGAAATTGGGCTTTAATCCTAAGTGTCACCTCCAAGAATTCTTCTCTTCTAATGACATATTATCAATTATTAATGGTTTTATATCAAAATACAGGAATTTTGAGGTTGTTTGGATAAAAAATTCTAATTTGAATTCATTTTAATTTTATATTGAAGTTCATAATTAATTTATTCCAAAATGCAGATAAAAGAATCCTCAGAAATTTATGATGTCATTATTGTCGGTTCGGGTGCAGGTGGCGGTATGGCCACAAAGCAGTTGGCCGATGCCGGCCTCAATGTAGCGGTTGTCGAGGCTGGACCATTTTTTGACCCGGCAGACCCGAAAACCATGAACCAGTTAAAATGGAATTACGAATCTCCCAGAAGAGGAGCGGGTACGACCAGGGCGTTTGGCGAATTTGATGCCGCTTATGGTGGTTGGGAGATAGAAGGAGAGCCATATACCCGTGAGCCAGGTACAGAATTTGATTGGTTCCGTTCACATATGTTAGGGGGGCGTACAAACCACTGGGGTAGGATTTCTCTGCGTTTCGGACCAAAGGATTTTAAAGGGAAGACCAGGGACGGTCATGGTGAGGACTGGCCTATTGGTTATGACGATGTAAAACCCTATTATGATAAGGTAGATAAATTGATCGGGGTATTTGGTACCAATGAAGGACTGGAAAATGATCCAGATGGATTTTTCCTTCCTCCACCAAAACCAAGATTACATGAGATTTTTTATATTAATGGGGCCAAAAAGGCAGGAATACCTACAATACCAGGTAGACTTTCTATGCTGACCAAAAGAATTAATGCAGAGCGTGGTGTGTGTTTCTACTGTGGGCAATGCTCACGTTCCTGTTCCGTTTATGCCGATTTCTCATCGGGAAGTTGTCTTATCTTTCCAGCGCAAAAAAGCGGGGGCCGTGTAAAATTATTCGTCAATTGTGTAGTGCGGGAAGTGACCACCAATGAAGAGGGCAAGGCAACAGGGGTGTCCTACATCAGTAAGGACGATAGAAAAGAGTACAAATTAAAAGGTAAGGTTGTGGTTTTGGCCGCATCGGCCTGTAGTTCCGCCCGTATTCTCCTTAATTCGAAAAGTAAACAGCATCCTAACGGATTGGGTAATAGTAGTGATGTCGTCGGTAAATATTTGCACGATTCTACTGGTGCCAGTAGAGCTGCTTTCGTGCCGGCATTGATGAATAGAAAAGTATCCTATAATGAAGACGGTGTGGGCAGTAACCACGTGTACTCTCCTTGGTGGGGAGATAATACCAAGTTAGATTTCCCAAGAGGGTATCATATCGAAGTCGGCGGGGGTATGAAGATGCCAGGCTATGGCTTTAGTTTTAACCCCAATGAGTTCAATAAATTTTTTGGACTCAAAGTAGGAGGTTATGGAGATAGCTTGCGAGATGATGTAAAAAAATATTATGGATCCGTATTAGGAGTTGCCGGAAGGGGCGAAGGTATTGCCCGTAAGGAAAACTACTGTGAAATTGACCCTACTACAGTAGATCAATTTGGTATTCCTGTATTGAAGTTTAATTACAAGTGGTCCGAATTTGAGAAAAATCAGGCCAGGCATATGCAGGACACCTTTGAGGAGATTTTTCATAATTTAGGGGCAGAGCCTTTAGGGGAAAAACCGGGCAAAGACCGCGATTATGGGCTTGAGGCCCCTGGACGTATTATCCACGAAGTAGGAACCACTAGAATGGGCAATGATCCTAAAACATCCGTCACCAATAAATTCAATCAATTGCACGATGTGGACAATGTATTTATTGTTGATGCGGGACCATTTACTTCCCAAGCGGATAAGAACTGTACTTGGACCATATTGGCATTATCCTGGCGCGCCAGTGATTATATTATTGAACAATTAAAACAGCAAAATATCTAGACCATGGATAGAAGAAAGAGTATACAGACAATAATTCTTGGTGCGGGTGCATCTGCCTTGGCCTTTCATGGTTGTAAGACAGATGGACCTGATACGGCGAACGATGCGGTGGCTGCAGCGGAAAACACCCATTATTTTGGCCGTACCCCAGAGGAATTAGAGCTTATTGAAAAATTAAATGCAGAACAACTTTTTACCGAACACGAAATGGAGACCATAGGGGTATTGAGTACGGTAATACTTCCTCCTAGAGAACCTAACGGAGGTCCTATTGAGGCAGAGGTTCCGGAATTTATAGAATTCATGGGTAAGGACATCCCTGAACTGCAGCTTACCCTTAAAGGAGGATTAATGTGGCTGGATCATAAGAGCAATGCCGATTACGGAACCGAATTTAAATTGGCAACATTGGAACAGCAAAAGGAGATTTTGGATACCATCTGTTATCATGATCCTAAAATATCATTGGACGAACAACCGCTTGAAATACAATTTTTCTATTTGATGCGTGGATTGACCATTTCTGGCTATTATTCCTCTAAAGTAGGGGTCGCCGAACTTGGCTATAAGGGAAATACGCCCAACGTATGGGATGGGGTTCCGGACGATGTGTTGAAACAGCATGGGGTGGCCTACGATCCAGAATGGGTCGCCAAATGTATCGACCAGAGTACCAGAAACGAAATAGCCACTTGGGATGACAAGGGCAACCTTTTGACATAATCATACTTAAGAACCGTAAGTGCGGAAAATAGGTATTTATTTATAGTGCCCATAGGATTTATAAAAAGCCCCGATTTCGGGGCTTTTTTGTTTATTTTTATGGCTGATAGAGAGAGAAAAGGATAGCGATAAAAGAATATATAATTCGAAGTGGATAAAATGAATAAGACTTTGGTGATTTATAAGGCGATGGTACTTTCTGGCTTGACTCTTTTTTTGGGTTGTAGGGAGGCTGTCGTAAGCAAAAAACTTAATGGGCATGGGGAAACGGAATTACAGATAAAAGATTCCGTAAAAACTGTAAGTGAGACTAAAGAAAAGGAGGTCCTGCCCAAACTAAAATCCTTGGAAGGTCTGGCCGATACATTGTTTATAAGACTTGCGGAATACAGTTCAGATTTTGTATACGACATACGTTATGCTACCGAAAATAATTTTTTAAAGGCTAAGGTGTACGATTGTGCGGAGTGCTATACCAGGGTAAAAACGGCCAGAGCACTGCTTTTAGCAAACAAAGAGTTTATGGAGAAAGGGTATAAAATTAAATTCTTTGACTGCTATCGTCCAAATGACGTACAATATAAAATGTGGGCCATTGTCCCCAATCCACAGTACGTGGCCAACCCGGTAAAAGGTTCAATTCATAACAAAGGAGGGGCAGTGGACATTACTTTGGTTAGTTTGGACGATGAGGAACTGGATATGGGTACCGATTTTGATTTTTTTGGAAAAAGGGCCTATCATGACAATTTGAATTTGCCTCAGCCTGTCCTTAATAATAGGCTTTTGTTAAAGGAAACCATGGAAAAATATGGATTTTGGTCTATTAGAACAGAATGGTGGCATTACAATTTGGGTACGGCTTCCAATGACAAGGTGGCCAATTTTAAATGGGATTGCGATTAAGGGCATATCAAGGATTTCTATATCCTTTGTGAAACTCCATGTGCAATCTATACCAAAGTAGGCACTTCGACAGAGCGAAGCACAAGCGACGAAAAGTCTCCCATGTGAGGCTACCTAATTGTTGCTATAAAATCCTGCGTACGCCACTCATGATTTACGACAATAAACAACAATTTTTTTACCATTTGGATCAGTGGTGAAAAATAAATAGTCATCCCCGCCATCCTTAAACTTAAACTTTTTCCTTATTTCCGCTACGCTTATTGGAAAATTCCGCACGGTAATATTTGCTTTTTTGATGTTCAGCTTTTGTAATTCTTTTTTATTGAAGGGAATGGTCTTTACAACTTTAAACCTCCTGCCGGGAAAATCCAATAGTTGGTTGCTAGTGTATAAATGTGAGTGATCATGTAACTTGAACAAATTAAATTTGTTTGCAACGGTTTTAAATGCCCCCGACTTAAGGATAGCCGAATTGGGCTCGTATAAATATGATAGTGGCTTTGAGAAATTGCATAGTGCCAATTTTTCCTCATCTAGCATAAAGTCCATCCGTTCTATTTCAGTTCCAACTAGGTTTGCCGTTTTTATCGATATCTCATTTGGGTAAGCACGTTCCAATATCCATAGGATTTCCTTTACATCATTTTTAACCGCAACAATATGAATTTCCTTAACGAAGCGCAACTCTCTAAGTCCCGCTGAAAGGTCTAGAAGTGGGGAGGTTTTTATCATAATATTCTGTGACCTTCCAAAAATAGTTTCTAGGTTATATGGAACATTGGGAAGGCAATCCGACAATAAAAAAACTTTTCCCTTGACATCATTTCTCCTGGAAGGGTCAATATATATCCAATCGAAAGTAAGTTCCGAATTTTTCAAAAATTCTATACCATCCATGGCTTTGGAATGGATATTGGTCCTGCCTAATATTTTAAAATTATATTCGGCTATTTCCGATAAATCGCGGTTCATCTCACAATGAAGGACTTCTTCCATGTAATGGCCAAAAAAATAACTATCCACTCCAAATCCGCCGGTCATATCCAAAAGAGAGTTGCCACTTACCAGTGCGGCCTTATATTGGGCGGTAGATTCGGAGGAAGTCTGTTCAATATTTAGTTTGTTGGGGTAGTAAATATTGGCAGTGCCGAACCAGAGGGGAAGTTTTTCCCTACATTTATTTTTGGCTTCAATTTGTTCGGCAATTTCCTTGTTGGCAACCCCTTGAAAAATTAACGGTCTCAACAAAAGTGTTATAAGGTCTGTCCTTAAATTTTCGCTTATAAAATTTTGAATTTCAGTAGTTAGGATATTCTTGTTCAATGTGAAATTATAAATTTTTTGTGAGGGATTTTACAATTTTATTCTCTGCGAAAAATTCCTTTAAGATAACCTTAATGGCCGTGTATCCTGGTACCGCAATTATCATTCCTGTAACACCTAGGAGTAACCCTCCAATAATGATGATCAAAAAAATCTCCAAGGGATGCGACTTTACACTGCTTGAAAAGATGAAGGGTTGGGAAAAAAAATTGTCGACCAATTGTCCAATGATAAATCCTATCATTACATATCCTGTTTTTGGTAAAATTACACTGCTAAAGTCGGCCCCCACATTACTGGTCATAGTTAGAACCGCCATTAAGATGCCGCCAATAATTGGGCCTATATAGGGAATTAGGTTTAACAGCGCACAGAGGAAGGCGATGACAATAGCATTTTCTATCCCAAAAAGGAATAGGACAATGGAATAAATGGAGAATAATATCAGAATTTGAAACACCAAGCCTACGAAATATCTGGAAAGCAAATTTTTGATGGTTTCCATTGAGTGTTGAAATCTATTTTCCTTGTTTTTTGGAATTAAAGCAAGAATAGATTCCTCAAAAAGACGGCTGTCCTTTAAAAAAAAGAAAGCAATAAACAACACAGAAAATAGCCCTACGCTAAAACTCCCCAGTATGCCGATGGCCGAATTTAGAAAGTCCGGTATCAGTCCAAAATTAAAGTTGGTAATCAAATGAGAATCTTTAATGCCTTGTTCTAAATCTTCGGATTTAACGCCAAAATACTCCAAGAGTTGACCGTAAAGGTCCTCCAGATTGCCTTGCAGGGCATCCATATTGAGGAGTGATAAGTTTTGACCCTGTTTAATTAATAAGGGAACAAATAAGGCAATGACCCCTGCAACAATTCCGATAAGGAATATCATGGTTAATATAACTGCAATGGTGTTGTTGAATTTTAATTTATTGCGAAAAAATAGAACGATGGGCCGTCCGATTAAACTGACCACGGCCGCAATTGCAATGTAAATAAGTACAGCGCTAATTTTGTTTAAAAAAAATAAAAAGATGGCAATCGCCACTACAATTCCAAGTGCCCTTAAAATACCTTCAGAAATAGTCTTTGATGTCATATTTTAACTTTTAAATGCGTAGGAGATTATATTGGCCCCCATTTGCAAAGCCTTTAGGCGTATTTCTTCAGGGTCGTTATGTACTTCGGGGTCTTCCCATCCGTCACCAAGATCGCTTTCAAAAGTGAAAAGTAATATAAGACGGTTTTGATCGAAGATTCCTAAAGCCTGTGGCCGTTTACCATCATGTTCATGTATCTTGGGCAGCCCTTTTGGAAATTGGAATTGCTGCTGAAATATGGGGTGGTCGGCCCCCAGTTCTGTCAGTTCTTTATCTGGAAATACTTTGGCAAGTTCTCTGCGCAAATAAGGTTCCATGCCATAATTGTCATCTATGTGTAAAAAACCTCCAGCCAATAGATAAGTTCGTAGGTTTTCTGCTTCTTCTTGGGAAAAAAACACGTTTCCATGCCCCGTCATATGTAAGAATGGGTATTGAAATATATTAGGGCTGCCCACCTCTACTGTTTGTGGTTTGGGATCAATGGTGGTCTTTAATTCTTGGTTACTGAATTTTATAAGATTGGGAAGCGCCGTAGGGTTGGCATACCAATCACCTCCACCGCCATATTTTAAAATGGCTACTTCCTGTGCATATAGGGTGGTGGCCGCATGAAAATGGAAAATTAATAGAATGGCAACTAACTTGTTCATATGCACTCCGGAAATTATGGTCTTCAAATTTAACAATATTAACGGGTTAATAAACTATAAGTATATATCTATATTATGGAAGCAATAACCTTAGCTACCCCCATTTGGTACAAGGGTGTATTTTACCTAGAATATGTTGAAAAGTGGTTTTTTTTACAAGTTTACCAAAGCAATGCTGGTACATGCTACAATGGCCGCGGTTTCGGTTCGTAATCTTGTGTTTCCCAAAGCCACCGCTTGAAAACCGTTCTCCATGGCCATTTTTATTTCTTCAGTTGAGAAATCACCTTCTGGGCCAATTAATATGGTGGTATATTTTTTGGCAGCTGCACAATGGGATAGTTCCTGTTTATTATTTTCCTCACAGTGCGCTATGTACAGTTCCCCACTTTTACTTAAGGCCATGTATTCCCGAAAGGAAATAGCAGGATTTAATTGCGGTAGATATGATTGTAAGGATTGTTTCATAGCAGATTGGATAACCTTTTCCATTCGGTCCATCTTAAGGACCTTTCTTTCGGAATGGTCGCAGATAATGGGGGTGATTTGATGTACACCTATTTCGGTAGCCTTTTCCAAAAACCATTCAAAACGGTCGTTAAGCTTTGTTGGGGCCACCACCATATGAAGTTGATATGGTTTTGGAATTATTTGGGTTTGGGAAATGATTTTGGCACTGCATTTCTTGTGATTGGGGCTAAGTATTTCGGCCTCAAACCATATGCCTTTTCCATTGGTAACCTGTAATATATCTCCCGTTTTTTTTCGTAGTACTTTGGAGATATGCCGACTTTCATCGGTTGGGAAAATAAATTGGTCCGTTTTGTTATCTAATTCGGGATGGTAAAACAGTTGCATAGATTAATAGAAATGATTACAGGTTATTCAATTTTTTTTTGCATGCTCCAATCCCAATTCCACGTAATTTAATAACTGTTCCTCTGAGGTAATTCTCTCTTGGGAACCATAAATAAATTCTTTCATTGGACGCTTTGTAAAATCCATAGGCCTCAGGTGTTTGGATCTTAGGGCTATCTCCACCTTTTCAGAAATTACCCTAACCATAAGATTGTCTTTTATGATACCCACGGTCATTTTTCCACAATACAAAAAGGCAAGTCCACCAAACATTTTCTTTTCGCTAACACTCATGCGCTCGGACAAGGGCTGTAGCTCAAAACTGTCCCTAATTCGTTGCGCAAATTGTTCGTTGTATGCCATGTTATTAAAAAGTGTCAAGTTACGACTTACATTTTTTTATTTATAGTGTTGGCTTATTCAGGAAACTTCAAGCTTGTTATTCGATCACATATCGGGCCTTTGCGGTAATACCTTGGTCTGCAAAATTCAGTTCCTTGTATTTTAAATACCCAACGATGCCTATCATGGCGGCATTGTCCGTGCAATATTCGAATTTTGGAATATAGGTGGTCCATCCCCATTTATCCTCCGCTTGTTGTAGGGCTTGTCTAATACCTGAATTTGCAGATACGCCACCGCCAATGGCAATTTGTTTTATTCCCGTCTGTTTTACTGCCTTCTTTAATTTATCCATTAGAATATTAATAATAGTATATTGAATGGAAGCACATATATCGTTCAGATTTTCGGCAATAAAATTGGGGTCTTTCTTGGTCTCCCGCTGAATAAAATAAAGAATACTGGTTTTTAAACCACTAAAACTAAAACTGAGTCCATCCACTTTGGGCTTTGGAAAGGGGAAAGCTTTGGGGTTGCCCAACTGGGCATATTTATCCACCAAAGGTCCGCCAGGATAAGGAAGTCCCAAAATTTTTGCGCTTTTGTCATAGGCTTCTCCCACTGCATCATCCAAGGACTCTCCTAAAATTTCCATTTCAAAGTAATCCTTTACCAGTACTATTTGCGTATGTCCACCACTGATGGTCATTGCCAAAAAGGGGAAGGAAGGTGTTTTGAAATTTTCTTCTTCAATAAAGTGCGATAAAATATGGGCTTGCATATGATTTACCTCTATTAAAGGAATGTCCAGTCCTAAGGAAAGGGATTTAGCAAAAGAGGTTCCGACCAATAAAGAGCCCATAAGTCCTGGTCCACGTGTAAAAGCTATGGCGGATAACTGTTTTTTATCGATATTTGCTTTAGCTAACGCTTGGTGCACCACGGGGACTATGTTTTGTTGATGTGCCCTTGAGGCAAGTTCGGGGACAACCCCTCCGTATTCCTCATGTATTTTTTGCGTGGCAACAACATTGCTCAGCTTCCTATTGTTGCATAATACAGCGGCGGAAGTGTCATCACAGGAGGACTCGATGGCAAGAATATAAATAGTTTTATTTTCCACGTTGTTTGGAATAAAATTTGAATGTACAAAGGTAAAACATAAAGCCCTATCAAAAAATTAAGAAAAATCCTGGTCAGAGTATTTTTGGTACTCGTTCTTACTTGCGTTTTGGGTAGTGTAATTCTTTCTTTGCCTTTTGTTCAGACTAGCTTTGCAAGATATGCCACTACCGAAATCAACAAAGAATTTGGTACTAATATTAATATTGATAAATTAAGAATATCCCTATTTTCTTGGAAAACCTCCTTGAAAGGTGTTTATATAGAGGACTATAGGCAGGACACTTTGTTTTATGTTGATAAATTAAGTACCTCTATCTTAAATGTCCGAAATTTGGTGAATGGTAAATTGGAGTTTGGTGATATAGCTATTGAGCGACTTAATTTTAAGCTTAAGACATACCAAGATGATAAAAATACCAATCTAGAGGTTTTTATAGATAAATTGGAAAGTAGAAAAGCCCGTGAACCTGGAACTCCCCCATTTTATTTTTCTTCTTCCGATGTAGAGATAACAGACAGTAAATTTAAGCTCATCGATGATAATCGAGAGACCAAAGAAATGCTGAACTTTAACGATCTTAACATCGCAGCCTCCGAATTTTCTATAATTGGCCCGGACGTAACCTCTGATATTCAAAAGATGTCCTTTACAAGTGCGAGGGGGGTTATGGTGGAAAAATTAGCGACGGAATTTAAGTATACAAAGAAACAAATGCGTTTTGATTCCTTGAGTATCAAGACCCCACAATCCAATTTGATGGGGCAGGTAATATTTGATTACAATCGCGAAGATTTTAAGGATTTTTTGAATAAGGTGAAAATAGATGCGCAATTCATTGAATCTACAGTGGCATTAAATGAAGTGAATTTGCTTTATGATCAATTTGGAAGTGATAAAATTGTTTCATTTTCAACACTTGCTAATGGGGTTTTGAATGATTTGAATACCAATGACCTGTTTTTGGTTATGGATAATACAGGTATCCGTGGGGACTTTAATTTCAAGAACCTTTTTACGAAGGATGCCGGTTTTTCCTTAACGGCCAATATGAAAAATGTTACCTCCAACTATTATGAACTAAGGGCTTTGCTCCCTAATATTTTAGATGTATTGCCGTCTTCGATTCAGAAACTGGGCCAGTTTACCGTTAGGGGAGATGCCCTTATTACAGAAACCTCAATAAATACCAGAGCCAATATTAATACATTAATCGGAAGTAGTTATATAGATATTGAACTTACCGATATTGACCATATCGATGACGCCTCCTATAAAGGATTTGTTTCCTTGATGGATTTTGATCTGGGGAATCTTATAGAAAGGGAGGAAGTGGGCATTACCAATCTAGATTTTAATGTAGAGGGCAAGGGCGTTGTCATGGAATATTTAAATACCGAAGTAATTGGACAGGTGTATTCCTTAAACTTTAATGGATACGACTATAAGGATATTAATGTATCGGGAATTATAAAAGAACAACTGTTTGATGGTTCCCTACTGTGTAGGGACGAAAATATTAATTTTAGTTTTAAAGGGTTGGCCGATTTTGCCGAAAATAGAAATAATTTCAATTTTATCGCTTCGGTAGATTATGCGGATCTCAAAAAAATAAATATTATTAAAGATAGTGTATCCATATTTAAGGGGGATGTTAATATGGTGATTACAGGAAATTCCTTGGACAATATTGTCGGGGATATAAAGTTTACCAAAACCAATTATCAAAACAAAAATGATACCTATTATTTTGAGGATTTTAAGGTTTCGTCCACTTTCGAAAATGATAGTACAAGAATTATAGATATCAATTCCCCGGATATCATTACTGGATTCCTAAAAGGAAATTTTAAAGTAAAGGAGCTGGGCAGGTTGCTTCAAAATTCTTTGGGAAGTATTTACACCAATTATAGGCCTTTCAATATTTCTGAAAATCAAAGATTGGCTTTTAATTTTAAAATCTACAACAAGATTGTGGATGTGTTTTTTCCAGAAGTGAAATTTGACCCCAATACTTTTATAAGAGGAAATATAATTGCTGATGAGGGCGATTTTAAGCTAACGTTCAAGTCTCCCAGTATAGTGGCGTATGGCAATGAGTTGGATAGTATAGATGTAAAGATAGACAATAAAAATCCTTTGTTTAATACCTATGTTTCTATCGGAGATCTAGCAACTCCCTACTATGATGTAAAGAGTTTTAACCTGATCAATACCACCCTAAAGGATACACTTTTTTTTAGGACAGAGTTTCGCGGAGGAAGTGAGTACAATGATAGTTATAACCTAAATTTCTACCATACCTTTAATAAAGAGAATAAATCTGTTATAGGCTTAAAAACTTCAGATATAAATTTTAAGGGGAACAAATGGGTGCTCAATAAAGATGGGAATAACAAGAATAAGGTTATTCTCAATAAAACACTGGATAGTATTACAATTGAAGAAGTTGTAATGAACAATAATGATCAGGAGCAGATCAGGTTAAGGGGGCAGTTGGCCGATTCTACCTATAAGGATATTGAACTGCAGTTTAAAATTGTAACCCTGGGCAAGATAACACCGGCGATAGATAGTCTGAAATTGCACGGGGAGGTTAACGGTACTTTGAATGTATTGCAAAAAGACAATATTTATCTTCCGTCCTCTAATTTAAATATTAAGGATTTTGGAATCAATGATATAACATTGGGAGATTTGTCCATAGGTATAGTTGGCAATAGGGATTTGACCGATTTTGTGGTGAATACTTCCTTGGTGGAAAAAGGGTTTGAAAAACTCAGTGTGGTCGGCAATATCTCTAATCGGGAGGAGATTCCGCAGGCTAATCTTATTGTGGACTTCAATAAGTTTAATTTAGAACCATTTAGCCCGTTGGGAGAAGGGGTGATTACCAATATTAGGGGATTGTTGCAAGGTAGTGCCATATTGAAGGGGCCTGTAAATAACCCCAGTTGGAGCGGTGTGCTGTCTCTAAATGATGCCGGTATAGCAATTCCTTATTTAAATGTTGATTATAGTTTTGCGCCGTACTCCAGGGTAAAGTTGAGCGATCAAACCTTTGATTTTCAACAAATAAAACTTACCGACGTGGCCATGAATACCAAAGCAACCTTGGATGGTACTATTAAGCATAAATTTTTTCGTCGTTGGAGTTTGGATTTGGATGTAGATACCAATAATGACCGTTTCTTGATCTTAAATACGCCCTTCAAGGAAGAAGTGTTGTATTATGGTACAGGCTATTTAAATGGCACGGGGCGCATATTTGGTCCTACCAATGCCCTTTCTATAAATGTGGACGGGGCAACGGCAAGGGGTACCTCCCTGAAAATACCAATTAGCGATGTGGTAAGTGTTGGCGATTTTTCATTTATTAATTTTGTGGGTAAAAAGCCGGAAAATACGGATATAACACAACGGGTCTTAAAAGAGGTGGAGGGTCTTGAGCTGGCCTTTAATTTGGATGTTACCCCAGATGCAGAAGTTGAAATTGTTGTAGATACCAAAACAGGTAGTTCCTTAAAGGGGACAGGAGCGGGAATTTTGTTCATTGAAATCAACACCACGGGCAAATTTAATATGTATGGAGACTTTGTGGTGGTTACGGGACAGTTTCGTTATAAGTTTGGGGGAATAGTGGATAAGACCTTTAAAGTGAAACCTGGAGGTAATATTACATGGGAACGGGAGCCTCTGGCGGCACAACTAAATATGGAAGCCATATATTCCTTAAATGCAAACCCTGCCCCATTGTTGGATAATCCAGGATATACAAGGCGAATACCAACAGATGTTGTGGTAAGGCTTACCGGAGAGTTGGAAAGTCCGGTTATTGATTGGAGAATCGACTTTCCTGGCACCAATTCCATTGTTAAATCCGAATTGGAATATAGATTGCAAGATCCTACAATAGCTGAAAGAAATGCACTTTTCTTGTTGGCTCAAGGTTCATTTGTCAATGATCAAACAGGTATCAATCAACAGGCGGTTACCGGTAACCTTCTTCAGTCGGCCTCAGGGATTCTCAATTCCTTATTGGCCGGAGATAACGATAAACTAAATTTAGGCCTGTCCTATGAACAGGGTATTTTGGACAGGAGTACGGATATACAGACGGAAAATAGAGTGGGGGTGACCTTATCTACCCAAATCAGCGATAGGGTGTTGCTAAACGGTAGAGTGGGGGTTCCTGTAGGAGGGGTTACGGAAACCGTGGTTGCCGGAGATGTGGAAGTCCAGATTTTGCTAAACGAAGAGGGGACCTTAAGTGCCAAAATATTCAACCGGGAAAATGAAATTCAACAATTCCTAGCTGATCGTCAGGGCTATACCCAAGGTATTGGACTTTCCTATCAGGTAGATTTTAATAGTTTTAAACAACTATTGCGTAAAGTTTTAGGAACGAATAAGTAAGTGCTTTTTGGGTTGTTTTGAGGGTTCTGGACAAATGGGCTAAAATCACTTTTTGCTATTAATTGATTAGGAATTTAACAATTTTCAAGAAATTATTCAACGCAAACGTTTTAGTGCTCTGCTATTGTCAAATTAAAGCCAAAGTCGCGTATTTATTGAAATAAGTTTGCTAATTTTGCCTTTTAAAATTTTTATGGCTTCAGCAATAAAAAAGATTGGTGTATTTACATCAGGAGGAGACTCACCGGGAATGAACGCTGCTATTAGGGCAGTGGTGCGGACATGTGCTTATTTAAAAGTGGAGTGCGTTGGTATCTATAGAGGATACGAAGGTATGATGGAAGGCGATTTTAAGGTGATGGACGCGCGTAGTGTAAACAATATAATTAATAAAGGGGGAACGATCCTTAAATCGGCACGTTGTATACCATTTAGGACCAAAGAAGGCCGACAATTGGCATATGACCAATTAAAGGCTGCTGGTATAGATGCCTTTGTGGTAATCGGGGGTGACGGTAGTTTTACGGGTGCATTGACCTTTAATAAGGAATTTGATTTTCCAATTATTGGAATTCCGGGTACCATTGACAACGACATTTTTGGCACCACTTATACCTTGGGATTTGATACAGCTTTAAATACAGCTGTTGAATGTATCGATAAAATTAGGGATACGGCCAGTTCGCACAACAGACTTTTCTTTGTAGAGGTTATGGGTAGGGATGTTGGTCATATCGCTCTAAATGCAGGGGTTGGGGCAGGAGCCGAAGAGATCTTGATTCCAGAGGAAAATTTGGGTCTTGAAAGATTATTGGATTCCTTGAAACGAAGTAAGCAATCCGGAAAATCTTCTAGTATAGTGGTGGTTGCAGAAGGGGATAAAACAGGTAAGAATGTTTTTGAACTTAAAGAGTATGTTGAGGAACACCTTCCTATATATGACGTTCGTGTATCAGTTCTAGGGCATATGCAAAGAGGAGGTGCACCTTCTTGTTTTGATCGTGTTTTGGCCAGTAGAATGGGTGTAAAGGCGGTTGAGTCATTATTGGAAGGGAAAACCAACCTTATGGTAGGAATTCAGGATAATACCATAACACTTACGCCGATTAGTAAGGCAATTAAAGGACACACAAAGATTGATAGGGAGCTTATGCGAGTTTCAGACATCATGACAACATAATTTAAACATTAAAAACAGAGAAAATGTCAAATTTAAAAATAGGGATTAACGGTTTCGGTAGAATTGGAAGATTGGTCTTCAGGGCTACTGTAGAAAGAGATAATGTAGATGTAGTTGCTATTAACGATTTGTTGGATGTAGAACATCTTGCTTATTTGTTGGAATATGATTCAGTTCATGGAAGATTCAATGGTACCGTTGAGGTAAAGGATGGTAACTTGGTAGTGAACGGTAAAACCGTTAGAATTACTGCTGAAAGAGATCCTAAGAATTTAAAGTGGGATGAGGTTGGAGCAGATATCGTTGCTGAATGTACCGGTATTTTTACAACCTTGGAGACAGCGCAATCACATATTGATGGCGGTGCTAAAAAAGTGGTTATTTCGGCCCCTTCAAGCAACGCACCTATGTTTGTAATGGGTGTTAATCATAAAGATGCAAAAGGATCTGATACAATAGTTTCAAATGCTTCTTGTACGACCAACTGTTTGGCTCCAATGGCGAAAGTATTGAACGATAGTTTTGGTATTGAAGAAGCCTTGATGACTACAGTTCACGCTACTACAGCTACTCAAATGACAGTAGATGGTCCTTCTAGAAAGGATTGGAGAGGTGGTAGAAGTGCTTTGTTGAATATTATTCCTGCATCAACAGGTGCGGCCAAAGCCGTTACCAAGGTTATTCCTTCCTTATTGGGTAAATTAACAGGTATGGCTTTCCGTGTACCGACTGCTGATGTTTCTGTAGTGGATTTAACGGTTCGTTTAGAGAAGGAAACTTCTTATGAGGAAATCAAGAAGGCATTTAAAAAAGCTTCTGAAGGAGAATTGAAAGGAATTTTAGGATATACCGATGAGGCGGTTGTTTCTCAAGATTTTATCGGGGATGCAAGAACCAGTATTTTTGATGCAGGTGCTGGAATTGAATTGAATTCAAAATTCTTTAAAGTTGTTTCTTGGTATGATAATGAGTCTGGATACTCCAATAAATTGGTTGACTTAGCACAGTACATCCATGAATTATAGTCTATTAGGGTAATAATTAAAAGAATCCTGAGATTAAGCGATATTTTGCTTATTTTCAGGATTCTTTATTAATAATCTTGTTATATGATATTGATTGTAGATAGTGGTGCAACCAAATCGGATTGGATTGCCTTGGATGGTAAGGGAAACCAATTGTTCATGACCCAAACTTTAGGATTAAGCCCTGAGGTATTGACGCGTCCTGTAATCGAAGACCGTTTGGCCAATAATTTTGAACTTTCCAAAAATAGGGAGGAAGTTAGTCACTTGTACTTTTATGGGGCCGGATGTGGCACCGATAGGATGAAAAAGTTTTTGACGGAGATCTTTAATGACTTCTTTCCCAATGCTAAGGCAGATGTTAAGGAAGATACCTATGCGGCCATTTTTGCAACTACCAAATTGGGGCAGCATGGGATTGTTTGTATTTTGGGAACAGGCTCCAACTGCAGCTATTACGATGGTGATAAATTACATCAAAAGGTTACCTCATTGGGGTATATTCCTATGGATGATGGTAGCGGTAACTTTTTTGGAAGGAAATTGATAAGGGATTATTATTTTAATAAAATCCCAACGGATCTAGCTACCAAGTTCGCCAAGGAATACAACTTGGATGCAGATGTGATCAAGGAGAATCTGTACAAACAGCCAAACCCAAATACCTATTTGGCCACTTTTGCCAGATTTATTGTAGAAAATAAAGACCACCCTTATTGTAGAGGTGTTATAGATAAAGGCTTTCAGCAGTTTGTGAACAATTACATTATGCAGTTTGAATTGGCCACAAAGGTTCCCGTAAGTTTTGTGGGCAGTATAGCCTATTACTTACGGGAAGAACTTACCGCTGTAGTTGAAAGAAACGATTTGATATTAGGTGTTATAAGACAAAGGCCAATAGAAGGCCTGGTTGAATTTCACAAGTCTACTATTTAATCGCTATCATAGATATTTCAACGTTTACAAATTTGGGAAGATTGGCTACCTCTACAGTTTCTCTGGCTGGAGCAGTATCCGCATCAAAATAGGCACCATATACCTCATTTATTTGTGAGAACTGGTGCATATCCTTTACGAATATCGATGATTTAACAACATTTTCAAAAGTCATTCCTGCCTCGGTAAGAATGGCTTTTAAGTTTAGCATAGATTGCTCGGTTTCCTTTTTTATGTCTCCTGATACTAAATCCCCTGTTTTGGGGTCCATTGGAATTTGCCCTGAGATATACAGCGTATTTCCTGTAAGGACGGCTTGATTGTATGGCCCTATTGGGGCAGGTGCATTTGTGGTAGTAATTATTGTTTTCATATGTTATAGGTTTTATTTTTTGAATTATCTTCCTCCGTTTGTCTTTAGGTCTAATAAGCATTCTGTGCCAAAACTGGGGATTGCACCATTTTTTGCCGTTAACATTTTAGCCATTCCCCAACCAAATTGTAGCTCTGCCCGCATGAGACAATTTTGTTCGTTACAATGGCTTTCCGCCTCTGGATCTTCGTGATCATTAACCGATTTGTCCACTGCATCGCCAGTTCCTAAGTTTACCAACCCCAATAAGTGGCCAGCCTCATGGTTTAAGGTGGCGGTTTCCACTGTTGAATTACTGATAAAATTGCTTTTGGAAGTCAAATTTCTTATCGTGGCTTCATAAATTACCATAGAAGTATTACGGTAAACTGCTCCAAGGGTTACCAAATCTTCTTCGGGCTTATCACCACTAGAAGCTGCATCAGTAAAATAGATGTACAGTCCCAAAGTGTCTCCGTCATTGTAAACAGTTCTATGTTCGGTTTCCAAATCAGATATTTCATTTATGCTTAGGCTATCTTTTTCTGGGGAATCCAATTCTTTGTATATAATGCGGATATCATCCTTGTAGACTCTTTCGTTTAATTGGTCCAAAAAATTGGATACAGCCAACTCTGTGGGGGCATAGCCGCTTACGTAGGCTATTTCAATCAGCATATTTTTATAGGTGTCGTCCGAAAGGATATCGTGGTCAGAGTCTCCGGGTCCCTTTAAATTTGCCGTCTTGACTACCTTTTGGTCGTTACTTTGGTTAGAATCCTTGGAACACCCAAGAATTAGGGCAAAGGTCAAGAAAAGCAAAATGGAAAAATTCTTCATTTTCATCAAATTTATAGTAAAGGTATACCCTTTAAACAATAACGTCAATTGTCCACTGGTATTACCTTAATTCTGTAAGTTTAGCCAGATAGTCGTAATGTTTGCCTTTGCTTACAAGCTCACAACTTAAGTTATTGGCATTAGCCGCCCGCTGTAAGGTATTGTAATCCAAATATAACCAGTCCAGGGGTTTGCTCTTTTCCCTTTTGTATTCCATTTCAAAAGTGACTTCCCCATAATAATTTTGGTCATCGGGAATCCAATACCCGCCATCCTCATCTTCGTCGTACATATATATTATATCACTGGAATCCAATAGTATCTGACCATTGGGGTTTAAGAGCGATTTTAAATGGGTAAAAAAGGAATCGATATTATTTAGCTTCCCCACTATGCCTATTCCGTTCATAAGCATTAATAGGGTGTCAAATTTTTTATTGTTAAAATCATGAATTCCCTTTAAAACGGTTTGTTCAACTCCTCGCAGCCTGCAGGTTTCGATAGCTCCAGGGGATTGGTCCAAAGCGGTAACCGCAAAACCTTTTTTTTGTAAATATAGACTATGGCTTCCTGCGCCACATCCAATATCCAGAACACTTCCCTTACAGAGCTTCAAGGCTTTTTGCTCCAACATGGGCATTTTCTTAAAATCCCTAAATAAGTAGGGGACTGGTATAATGTCCTCCTCATCCAAGGAAGAATAGGTCTTGATATCTTCGGTATAATTTCCGGATTCGTAATCCAATAAAGCCTTGCCTAGAATATCCTTAGCCATTTAAATTTGTTATTTACATGCAAATGTGAGACTTTTAGCCAACTTTTAAAAGTTTATTCCAAAATGGATGAGGTAATTAAGCAACTTCCCAAACTTGCTCGGGAAAAGCATAATGAAAATAAGAAATCCTTTAGTAAACTAAAGCGGAAACCACCAAAGGATTTGGATTATATTATGCAGGATTTGCATGAGGCCGAGTTTAAAAAAACCGATTGTCTAAAATGTGCCAACTGTTGTAAGACTACTGGTCCCCTCTTTACCAATGCCGATGTAGAGAGAATTGCCAAGCATTACAGGATGAAGCCCCAGAAGTTTGTGGATCAATTTTTACGATTGGATGAGGACAATGATTATGTTTTGCAAGAAGTTCCCTGCACCTTTTTAGGTGCGGATAATTATTGTTCCATATATGATGTAAGGCCCAAAGCCTGTCGTGAATTTCCCCACACGGATAGGAAGAAGTTTCAGCAAATAAGTCATCTGACTTTAAAAAATGTGGCTATCTGCCCAGCGGCATTTAATATTGTAGAGGAAATGAAAAAAAAGATAAATATGAGGTAGCTAATTTTTACAGGCAAATATGGTCAAGAAATTGGAAGGCCTGAATTATTTTTTGGTATTTAATATTCGGCCACAGTTTTGTAAATTTAGAAATGGAATCGATCTATACCTATTTTGAAACTATACCTTCCTCGCACCGAAGTCTTATTTTGGTGTCAGGGATTGCATTTTTTTGGATATTGGAGTATATCATTCCCTTATTTCAGTTAAAATACCGCAAGTTAAAACATGCCTGGATCAATATTTTCTTTACACTTACTACCATATTGGTAAATTTCCCCTTGGCTTTTTTATTATTAAAAACCAGTGATTGGAGTATAAACAATGATTTTGGCGTGCTGCAATGGTTGCCTGTGTTGCCTTTATGGGCAACGGTTTTGGTGGGGGTAATGTTGCTGGACTTTCTTAGTGCGTGGTTGGCACATTGGGTGGAACATAAGGTAAAAGTGCTGTGGGGCTTTCATCTTATTCACCATACGGATCATGAGGTAGATACTACCACTGCCAATAGACACCACCCTGGGGAAAGTGTGGTTAGGTTTGTATTTACCTGTTTTGGGACTTTGGTTGTTGGGGCGCCGGTGGCCGTAATTATGATTTATCAGGCTCTTTCGGTTGTTTTGTCCCAGTGGAACCATGCCAATATTTCACTCCCGAAACAATTGGACGATATATTGAGTTGGGTCATTGTATCCCCTGACATGCACAAGGTACATCACCATTATAAATTGCCGTATACGGATAGTAATTATGGAAACATTTTTTCCATTTGGGACCGACTTTTTGGTACCTTCATGAAATTGCCGAACAATCAGATCGTGTATGGAGTGGATACCTACCCCAGCAAAAAGGAGAATTCGGATATAGGAGCGTTATTAAAACTGCCTTTTAATAAATATAAATCTCCGGAAAAGTTGGATTAAAAATTTACTGGTCAGTTGTAAATTAAGTATTTGGCTCGTATTTTCTTGAATTGCGTGATGTCCTTTTGCCAGGTTTTCTTAATCTCTTCTTGAGATAATCCGGCCTCGATCTGCTTTTGTAAGTTTGCGGTGCCTGCATGTTTGGTAAAGCCACTGCTATTAAAAAACAGACTCTTGTCCTTGGTATTTTTGTAGGCGTCTATTATATAATCCAAATCCACGGTATTCATTTTGGCCGTTTGGGAGAGGTCTTTGCCGTAACAAATTTTACCGTTTTGTTTGGGTTCCTTGGATCCGAAATTGGGAGCAGGTGTATATTTAAAGTTATATTGGGTACTGTCCATAAAGGAGGCGCCATAGCGCTGAAACTGAAACTCCGTTCCACGACCTGCATTAATATTGGTGCCTTCAAATAATCCCAAACTTGGGTAAAGATAAATTGAAGTGTTGTTAGGTAAGTTTGGGGAGGGCCTAATTGGTAATATATAATCTTTGTCGTAATTGTAATTCTCCATGGCAATCACAGTCAGGTCCGCTACAACTTTATTTTCCAACCAACCTTCCTGGTTGATCATATGGGCATATTCCCCAATGGTCATACCATACACCAAGGGAATATTGGTCATGCCTAGGAATCCTCTATGCTCGGTTTCCATAGTAGGGCCATCCACATAGTGGCCGTTGGGATTTGGTCTGTCCAAGACAATTACTGGAATATTGTTTTCGGCACAGGCTTCCATCACCAATTGCATGGTAGCTATATAGGTATAAAATCTTACTCCTACGTCCTGGATGTCGAACAATACAACCTCAATATCCTCTAATTGTTTACTGGAGGGCTTCCGGTTTTTTCCGTATAAAGAAATTATGGGAAGTCCAGTTTTTTCATCCTTTCCGTCGCTTACTTTTTCTCCAGCATCGGCTTCGCCCCGAAACCCATGTTCTGGTGCAAATACTTTTTTAATAGCTATGTTTTCTGATAAAAGGGAATCTACCATATGGGTGTAGGACAAGGCTGCTGTGTCCTTAAAGACAACACTGGTCTGGTTGGCCACGATACCCACTTTTTTTCCTTGAAGTAAAGGTAGGTACTTTTCAGTTCTATTGGCGGCAACAATTATAGGTGAACTGGTCGCCAGGCTATCATGCGATACTTCTGTATTAGTTGTTTTATTATCGGCCTTGGTGGGGTTTCCACAAGAAGAAAGTGTAAATAACAAGAATAAAAATGTATTTTTGAAAATGGAAAAAACTGCCATAAATTGAATTTAGAATTTTTTATTGCCAAACGCCTGGTTACTGGTAAGGAGCATAAAATTAGTATATCTGCACCAATAATAAAAATTGCTATTGCGGCGATTGCATTGGGTGTAATTATGATGTTGGTAGCCATATCTACCGGGGTAGGGTTAAAGCTCAAGATACGCGAAAAAATTGCTGCCTTTAACGGTCATATACAGATATATAACTACGACAACAACACTTCCGATGTGTCTATGGTCCCTGTTGCACTTGATCAAGATTTTTATCCGGAATTTAAATCGGTCACGGGAATAGAACATATTCAAGCGGTAGCTACCAAAGCGGGGATAATAAGGACTGAAGTGACTTTTGAAGGTGTTATTGCCAAAGGTGTGGGGCCGGACTATAATTGGGATGTATTTGAAGAGTTCTTAGTAGACGGGGCCTTGCCCAGTTTTACGGGAGAGGTGAATGATGAGACCCTTATATCAAGAGTTTTGGCCAATCGATTAAGGCTTAAAACAGGAGATTCCTTTGTAGCCATTTTCTTTAAGGAAGATGATGAGTCCAAAATGCCCAATCAAAGAAAATTTACCATTACGGGTATTTATGACAGTGGTTTTGAAGAGCTAGATGGGTCGTATATTTTTATAGACCTACGGCATATTCAGCATATGAATAAATGGACGGATAACGAAGTGGGGAACTTTGAAATATTTGTCAATGATTTTGATGAAATAGATCAGAAGGCCAACGAAATTTATGGAAAAACATTGTCCGATCTGGATACGCAGACTATAAAGGACAAGTACTACAGGATTTTTGAATGGTTGGGCCTATTTGATTTTAATATAGCCTTGATCATTGGTATAATGATCATTGTGGGGGGGATCAACATGATAACCGCACTGCTAGTTTTAATTTTGGAACGGACTCAAATGATTGGTATTTTAAAGGCCTTGGGGTCGTCCAATTGGAGTATACGTAAGATATTTCTATATAATGCCACTTATCTAATAGGTGTTGGCCTGTTCTTGGGGAATGTCATAGGATTGGGGGTAATAGGGTTACAATATAAATTCCGTATGTTTAAGTTTCCCAACCCCAAAGAATATTATATAGATTATATTCCTGTACATATTGATGTTTTAACGGTGGTTTTTCTAAACCTAGGTGTGTTGGTGCTATGTCTATTGATGTTGCTTGTGCCGTCCTATATTATCACCAAAATTTCTCCGGTAAAAGCCATACAGTTCGAGTAGGGGGGTGAATGGTTTCGTGGTCCTACAAGGATCAAATAGAGAATTTCAGATAAAAAGTAAAAATAATATGTTCAATTTAGAAGTTCATAATCAAAAAGTAAGTATTGATGCCGGTGAGTTGGTAGGCTATGAAGTGGGAGGCCACGAGTATATTCACCAAAAGGGAAGTCCTGGGTGGCGTAGTTCCGACACCGAAATGTTTCCGGTAATCGGACCAACAAATGAGGCCGATTTTAGGGTAACGACGCCAAAAGGGAGTGCAGTGCAGGATCAACATGGCCTAGTACGGGAAATGAAATATCAACTTGTTTCCCAAACCGAAACTAAAATAATCTTCAAGAAACAATACGTTGCGGGCACGCTAACAAAAAACTCGAAATTTCCCTCGAAATCCACCGAGGAATATTTGTCATGGCCTTATAATTTTGAATTAGAGAAATCCTTCGAGATCAAGGAAAATGGATTAAAAATTCAATTCAAAGTTACAGGTGAAAAAGGAATGCCTTTTATGCTGGGATACCATCCAGCTTTTAAGTTATATTCGGAAAATGTTTCGATAAGAACCCTTGATAAAACAATTTCTCTGCAACAGGTCCTTGCTGCGGGAAACAGGGCACTGCCAATTTTGGAATGCAATTACATTACCCTATTGGATACTGCGAAACTTAATATAAGAACGGAGGGTTTTGGGAATTTTATGTTGTGGACAGAGGTGCCTAATATGTTGTGTATAGAACCGATATCTTTTTATCCCTATGCGGTGCCTCAGCAGGAATTGCATAGCGGATTTCAAAAAATGAATAAGGAAGGAAAATATTTTACGGTAATAATACAGCCAAATATTTGATACGATAAGGATGATAGAAGCATTGCAATTACATTATGGTTATCTTTTTGAACCCGAGTTGCTGGAGGAGATCAGGAAAGTAGGTTCCTATAAAAAAGTGGATCAAGGCCAAACTCTAATGGAAATTGGGGGGACTATTATGTTTATGCCCCTCTTGCTAAATGGGGCTATTAAAGTGTTGAGAGAGGATGCTGAGGGCAATGAATTGTTACTTTATTTTGTGGAAAAAGGGGATACATGCGCCATGACCTTTTCATGTTGTATGGGGGACAAAAAAAGTGGCATCAGGGCAGTGGCGGAAACCGACACGGAAATATTAATGATTCCTGTAAGTTATTTGGAAACTTGGATGGTTAAATACAAGACTTGGCAAAGGTTTATATTGGATAGTTACCACGCTAGGATGATGGAACTCATGGAGACGATAGATACACTGGCATTTCTTAGGATGGATGAAAGATTATTAAAACACCTACAGGATAAGGCCAAAGTTACGCACGATGACGTTTTATACGCTACTCATCAAGAAATAGCCTATGACCTTCATACTTCGAGGGTTGTGGTGTCCCGATTGTTGAAAAAAATAGAAAATGAGGGTAAAATAGAGCTTTATAGAAATCAAATAAAAGTTTTAGATCTATAGATAGATTTTAAATGTTTGGTATTGGTCCAGATAAAAATTTATCGATAGTGCTATCTCAAGCCTGCTTTCTGCAGACAGGGATAGGTGTAAACCAGAAGTTTTATACGTATATCCGTAGGTTGCTTGCTGGGGTGTTTACAGGGAATGAGTAAAAGTAGGATTAATTGTACTTGCAATCCCTGGGTTCGGATTCAATATAGTATTTACGATAATTTATCGCTTTGGGATCCATACATCCCTTCAGATTCTTTATCTCCACTTTTCTAAAATCTATGGGCTGCCCTTCTGCTTGTAAGGCAATAAACCCCTCTTTTAATGACTTGCCGTCAATCTTGATCGCTGGATCATATCGGTTGGCAACACCACCGCCTATTTGAGGCTTGGTATATTGTAATACCTCGTCTCCATTAACAATATGGGTAATAAGGGAATCTCCTAAAACAATAGCCTCGGCACGTACCCATTGTTCTCCATAATAGGTTTTGGAAGTAGAATTGATGCAATGTCTGGGGTCTATTTTGCCTTCGTAAACTACATCTGTTCCTGGGGAACACATATTAGCTGTGGGGCGCGATTTTCCTTCTTCCAACCCGGCCAAAAACTGCATTTCTACCGAAATGGGCCAATCCTGTTCCTTGGGCATAGTCCTTGGGTCTTGGGAATGAAACATTACCCCACTATTTTTTATAGTGTAGCTGGGAGCTCCTGGATGTAACTCTCCCAGAAAACGATATTCTATAACCAAATGGTAGTAGGAGTAGGGGGTGTTGTAATATAAGTGACCATAGCGCTCATTAAAATCTCCATCATATTTATCATAGCGAACCTTAATGATGCTATCTTCCACTCTAAAAGTATCGCCATAATTGTCCCCAACCTCATAATGGTGAATTTTGGTGGTCCAATCTTTAATGTCTTTGCCATTAAACATGGAGACCCATCCCTCTTTTTCTTCCTGGGTAACAGTTTTTACAGTACTGCATTGACAAAGAAGTAAAGCCGTCATTAGAATACCAATGAAATAAGGGATTTTAGACATGTTCTATAAAATAATTTGATTAGGGGGCACAAGATAAAATAAATAATGCTTATTTAAATAATTCCCAGGTATTTTGCCGGTTTGTGGTTTTCTGTGGCAGTGTTATGGTTTTTTTTCGGCTGGTGTTCCTAGGAAGGGCTTTAGAGGTGTAGTCCCAAGCCTGTAAAATTAATGTTCGCCCTTAAGGGAAGAAAAATGGGTAATTAGTTTTGTTGCCCTAATTCAATATTACCTTGAAGGGTTAAAATTCTGTAACCTTCGTTACAGACAGATTAGGTATTAAATACTAAATTTGGTGAATGAGGAGATTTTTACCTTTCTTGGATTGGCTTCCAAAATACAACAAAGGTCTTTTTGGAAAAGATTTGCTGGCGGGGATGACCGTGGGTATTATTTTAATTCCTCAAGGTATGGCCTATGCCATGATTGCAGGCCTCCCTCCGGTATATGGTTTATATGCGTCCTTATTGCCTGTGTTGCTATATGCTTTTCTTGGCACTTCGAGGCAAATATCCGTTGGCCCCGTCGCAATGGATTCCCTTTTGGTGGCTGCCGGGTTGGGAACTCTGGCCATTACGGGAGTAGAAAACTATATTTTAATGGCATTGTTCCTTTCCTTTATGGTAGGAGCATTTCAGTTATTGTTCGGGTTTTTGCGGATGGGATTTTTGGTGAATTTTATGTCAAAACCCGTAATTAGTGGATTTACTTCTGCAGCCGCAGTAATCATTATGTTTAGTCAACTTAAGTATTTATTGGGTGCAGATATCATAAATAGTAGCAAATTTCATTTGCTGGTAATCAATGCCTTTCAACATATTTCAGAAACCAATCCTTATGATTTTGCTATTGGGTTTTTTGGAATACTTATTATCATTTCTTTCAAAAATTGGTTAAAAAGATTTCCGGCTATATTATTGGTCGTTGTACTAAGTACCTTGGTCGTTTATTTTTTTAACTTGGAAATCTATGATGTGCAGGTGGTAGGTGCGGTACCAGCGGGGCTGCCTTCTTTTGAAATCCATAATTTTAGTATGGAAAAAGTTAGGGAAATATGGCCTATTGCCTTAACATTGGCATTAGTAGGGTACTTGGAGGCTATATCCATCGGTAGGTCGTTCGAGGAAAAAAATAAGATCGAAACCATAGACCCAAATCAAGAATTGATTGCTTTAGGCACCTCAAACATTGTAGGTTCCTTTTTTCAATCGTACCCTGTGACGGCCAGTTTTTCCAGGTCGGCCATAAACGATGGAGCTGGTGCAAAAAGTACCGTAGCCTCTATAGTTAGCGTTGGTATGGTGGTGTTGACCTTGCTTTTTCTTACCCCCTTGTTTTATTATCTTCCGAAAGCAGCGCTGGCCTCCATTATTATGGTGTCTGTTTTTGGATTGATAGATGTATCCTATGCAAAAAGGTTATGGGAGCAGGGGAAAGATGAGTTTTTGGTATTGGTGGTTACCTTCTTGATAACCCTAGGTCTCGGTATTGTGGACGGTATCCTTATCGGGGTGTTAATGTCATTGTTGTTAATGGTATATAGGACTTCCAAGCCCCATTTTGCAATTTTGGGAAATATAAAAAACTCCGATTATTATAAGAACGTTGATCGGTTTGGTGAAGAAGTAGAGGTTCGTCCAGACCTGTTGATCGTTAGGTTCGATTCACAATTGTATTTTGGAAATTCGGCTTATTTTAAAAGTCAACTGTTTAAATATATCAAATTAAAAGGGCCTTCCTTGAAGGCTGTGGTTTTAAATGCCGAAGCAATTAATTACATAGATTCAACGGCATCAAACATGTTGATCCAAGTTATTGAAGAGATTCATCAAAGGGATATACAATTTTATATAGCAGGGGCCATTGGGCCAACAAGGGATATTATATTTAGAAGTGGGATTATTAATTGCCTAAATAAAAAATATCTTTTTGTCAAAATAAAGGAGGCTGTGGTTTATTATGATGACCCCAACAATGTACCCCTTCTTAGGGAAAGAGTAGCATATCAGAATCTAAGTAACTAAAGTTACAGATACCCAAGCCTAGGTTATTTACCTTTGTAGAAGGGATTTTCCTATTAAAAAAAACTTTGATTATTTAACAATAATCCATTCACAAGAAAGGAATAATATGAAAATAGAACAGATATATACAGGATGTTTAGCACAGGGGGCATATTACATAGAAAGTAATGGCGAAGTGGCTATAATCGACCCTTTACGGGAGGTTGAACCTTATTTAAGGAGAACCAAGGAAGATAAGGCCTCCATAAAATATATTTTCGAAACCCATTTTCATGCAGATTTTGTCAGTGGTCATCTAACCTTGTCAAAGGAGACAGGTGCTCCCATAGTTTACGGGCCTTTGGCCAATCCTTCTTTTGATGCCATAATTGCAAAAGATGGTCAGGAATTTAAGCTAGGAGATATCACCATAAAGGCATTGCATACCCCTGGCCATACCATGGAAAGTACTACTTATTTATTACGGGATGAAAAGGCCAAAGATTTTGCTATATTTTCTGGGGACACTTTGTTTTTAGGAGATGTAGGTCGACCAGATTTAGCTCAAAAAGCGGCCAATATGACCCAAGAGGATTTGGCAGGGTTATTGTTTGATAGTCTAAGGGAGAAAATTATGCCTTTGGCCGATGATGTGGTGGTTTATCCTGCCCATGGTGCTGGTTCTGCCTGTGGAAAGAATATGATGAAGGAAACCGTGGATACCTTGGGCAATCAAAAGAAAATGAACTATGCCCTCCGTGCCAATATGACCAAAGAAGAATTTGTTAAAGAGGTTACGGAAGGCCTATTGCCTCCTCCAAAATATTTTCCACTTAACGTAAAGATGAATAAAGAGGGATATGAAGACATTGGGGAGGTATTGGAAAGAGGAACTACAGCTTTGTCACCAGATGAGTTTGAAGATGCTGCAAATGTCACAGATGCCATAATATTGGATGTAAGGCATCAGGACGATTTTGTTGAGGGATTTGTTCCGCGTTCTATCTTTATAGGGTTGGATGGGAGTTTTGCTCCATGGGTCGGTTCCCTTATTGCGGACACTAAGCAAGCTATCTTGTTGGTGGCGCCGGAAGGCAGGGAGGAAGAAGCGATTATAAGGTTGTCCAGAGTTGGCTTTGATGCTACGATTGGCTATTTAAAGGGGAGCTTCAATTCCTGGAAAAACTCGGGAAAGGAGTATGATACTATCACTTCCATTTCAGCCAAGAATCTGAAGGAAACTCTAGATAATAAAGAAGTTCCGGTTTTTGATGTTCGTAAGGAATCCGAGTATCTTTCCGAACATATGGAAAATGCAGACAACACGCCCTTGGATTTCTTAAATGACCATTTGGCGGAATTTCCTGAAGAGAAAACCTTTTACATTCATTGTGCCGGGGGTTATAGATCCGTAATTGCAGCCTCTATTTTAAAAAGCAGGGGGATCCATAATTTAGTGGATGTTTCGGGAGGTTTTGCAGAAATAAAGGCTTCTGGTTACAAAGTAACGGACTATGTTTGTCCTTCTACCCTATAAGAAGTGATATTTGTCATATTTTAAAGTTTTATTAGTACATAATTTAGCCATCTTTAACTAAACTTTATTCTATGATATTACATTACCTTCCCTTGGTGAATTGGAGCAACGGAATTATTATGATTTCAGTTTTTGGCGCTGTTTGCGTTGGTTTGGTTACCGCGGTATTGATGTTGATGAACGGTGGCAATAAGAAGTAAGGCCGGGAATTTTAGATGTTTTAGAATTCCCACTTACCTTTTTTTAAAAGGAAACTGGAGAAAACCGAGTTATTTTGTTCGGGAACTTTTGCAAATACCATGATAGAATTCGTTTCGTGTCCATATTCTCTTTTTGAAGTTGTAAATAATTCTCTAAGTCGTTCAGGCTATTTATTTGGTCATTTATTGGGAAGAATCCATAGCCCTTATATTGATTGTTAGAAACCAAAATAAATGCTTCTTCCTTTTCGTTTCTTCCCTTTTCCCTTATTACTATATTCTGGTTTGTGTCGGCCAATTCATTAATTGCCGTTCGTACCTTGGTGTTATAGTCCTCTGGTACTTCCGTCCCTTTACAAATTCCGTTACAGTTGGTTATGTTATAGTGGGAACAGCTAGTGACATTTTCCTGTAAATGGCAGAATTTGGGACACAAATTGTAATATATGCAAACTTCCTCTAAGAACGACCTGCAATCCGTTATGGTGTTAAAAGTGGCCAAGGGATTGGACGTCATTTTTAATTTGTTAAATGCCAAGTGGAGTATGCCGTTCCGATCTTCATAAGAAAAGATGGCATATTCCGTTGGCGTTCGTTTCTGACTTTTATTATATAAGGGGAAATGTTGTTTTATTGCCGCGGATTCCATTAAAAGCGCAATTAGCTCATTTCCTGACAATTCAAAATCAATGTCATGGGTAGCCTTGCACATTATAATTTCTTTGGTTGCTTTGTTATAAAAATGACCTAGCACCCTTTTTTTTATATTAACGGCCTTACCTACATATATAATGGTTCCCTTTACGTCCTTAAAATAATATATTCCGGGGGAATTAGGTAATTTTTCAAAGATCTCCTTGGGCAGGGAGGGTGGCAAGGTGGCTTCTTGAGACCGTGCATTGAGAAAGGTTTTAAATACTTTTTCGGCCCCGTCGGTCCTCAGTAATTTTTTAAACAGGAGTACGGTCGCTTGGGCATCACCTTTTGCCCTATGCCGGTCCGTCAATGGAATATGTAGTGAACTGCATAATTTTCCCAAACTATATGAATTTAGGCCGGGAATCAGTTTTCTGGATAAGCGTACCGTACATAATTTCTTTCGGGAAAAATGAACCCCTATATTTTGGAATTCGTTCTTGATGACGTTGTAATCAAAGTTTACACTATGAGCAACAAAAATAGTGTCCTTGGTCATTTCTAGAACTTGTGAAGCAATTTCTTCCCATATTGGGGCATTGCGAACCAAGTTATTATCTATTCCCGTTAGCCCTGTTATAAAGTATGGAATTTCACATTTAGGATTAACTAGGGTAGTAAACTCATCAATGATTTCGTAACCGTCGAATTTAAAAATAGAAATTTCCGTAATCTTATTTCCTTTTATTCCGTTACCGGTGGTCTCTATATCTATGATCGTGTACATGGAATTCAGTCCTATGAATAATTGGACCCTAAAGTTATGGGAAATAGCTCAAAGAACGAATCTTCACTGGGTAAATATCAATGAAGAGGTATTAATGACTAGAAAGCTTTTGATTTTTTTTGGTATTCCATCATTAGGTGTGTCATGGGAGTGTAATACGAGGGCTAGTTTAAATCTTCAATGACTTCTTTTAAGGCCTTATATATGATAGGCCCAGTCTCAGGTCCCAAAGAATTACTTTCACCATAGGTATGCTTTTCATCATGATAGAGATATGGTTTTTCCGTATCCCATTCGCTTTTTGGAATAATATATCCTATTTCATCATTAGAAAGGCCAAGATAGAATTTGTATTTGTCGGTAATCAATTCCTGGAGCGGTGGTATCTCTAAAGGCTGTATATCAAAATCACGTCCCTCTGGGGCCTCTATTCCGCCGTATACAATTTCGGGATATATTTCTCCCGGAATACTTAGGAATAAGGCTGGGCCTATACGAATAGCTCCCACTTCCGTCCTTGACTTGAAATACTCGGGAATACCCATTTTGATCAAACCAATACCACTGGCTATTTTAAAGGTGGTATTGTCTAAGGGGGCCAATATAGTCTTCGCTCTTAACGAAATATTGGAGTTGTCCAAGGTGTCCCCTTTTTGTTTTAGAGCATCCAAGGACATAATGGCAACTTGGTCGCCCAAGGCCTTTGTTTTTTTATAGGTAGGTTCAAAATATTCTTCTCCTGTAAACGGGTCTGGAATACCTAAGGACGGATGTGGTGCCATAAGTCCACCAATGGCCCCTGAAAAATAAATGGCCACACCGCCAATACCTTCGTGTACTAATTCTTCTCCATTATAAACGCCTTTTTCCAGGCCTTCCCGAATGTAATGGGGGAAATCCGAACTGATTAATAGATTTTGTGACCATAGCGTTTCCGGGTGGTTGGCCCAATTGACAATAGTCCCCAGTGTAGCATCGTTATCGGCATCCAACACCTGCATTAAATGTATTCCTGTGGCCTTAACTATTGGCTTTCGGGTGTCTTTTATGAGTTTGCCATCTTCGCCTGATAAGTCTTCCGCAAACACCAGTTTTGCTGGGCGTAATTTGTTTGTAGCTTCGGTAACGGCGGCCACAGTTTGAGATTTTACATATTCCATCATTTTAGGATTAACTCCGGAATTTAGAAAATTCTCTCCCCATATGCCTACCAGGTCATTGCTCTCGTGCGTATGGGTGGAGGAAATTAAGGTATAATCTATTCCCAACTCGGCAGGTATGCGTTTTCTGATGTCGATTACATCACCATGTAAAAAACCAATGGCATCCAAAGAAACCATGGCTATTCGGGTCTTGCCATCGTCGATGACCATTACGCGCGACCAAACATCGTCATGGACTCCCTGAGCAGGTTTGGCATTGCTCATGCCTGCTATCCAGTAGGCATCGAATTTCCCATTGTTGTTATTATCATTATAGGTGTCGCCTTCAGCCTTACTGTATTTATTGTTTCCATTGGCATCGTTCCAGGTGTCTACAATAGTAGGTGTTATGGGTTTTTTGGAAAATCCGGCTATTATAGGCTGTGGAGATTTATTTTCTATTTTAAGGTCGATGGCATAATCGGGATGACGATCGCGCCAGTTGTACATCACTACCGATGTCCCGACCAATAAGAGTAAAAGGATACCTATCCCAAATATTTTTAATCCTTTTTTTAAAATTTTCATTATTTATGTTTTTATAGCTTGGTGTCTGTTAATTCATTCGCCAATTTAAAATTGAGCTCCATTAGGTAATCGCCCATACTTGGCCCGTACCATCCCATTAACCGAGCTTCATAGGTGTCAAAATAATAATATTTCTGAGGTACGATATACCCCAGGTACTGGCCGTTAAAACTGCTTAACACTGAATTATAGCCCTGAAGTTCCAAAGCATTTTTTAAATCCAAACCGTATTCCCCGCTTAATTCATAAGGCAGTGCAAGCCAAATAAGGTTATTTAATTTAAGGCCTTGTACCTGGATAGGGTTCATCTCGGGAATCAATTTACTTCCAAGGTATGGGCTAAGGCGTAATCGGTCCGATATGTAGAAGAACTGTAACTTTGGTATTTCAATCTCTGAGGATATCGCTGTTAAATCAATGGTTGACATATGCTCCATTTTGTTCAAGGCTACACTTGCCGAATCGGCCAAGGTTTCCCCAATATACCTCGCCTTTTCAAATTTCTCTCCAATACCTTTGTTGCTATGGCTCCCCACTGTTCCGGCGAAGAACATGGCGAGGTCTATTCCCTTATCTTCCAAATGCCGTTGAAAATACCCCGGATAATCGCCTGTATATTCTTCGTTATCCGTACCTATTACGGTTGCATGGGCAGAAAAAGCACCAATAGTTGCCCTTCTGCCGTTTTCTTGAATAAAGGATAAAAGGTCCAGTTTGTTATTTAGTCGCCCAGATTCACCGATAATCCTATTTTTTACCAACCCCGGAACTTTTATGTAGCCCGAGGAAAATTGGGCAGGTTTTTTGTCAGCCAAGGCCTTTAAAATCAGATTGGAAAATTTTTTGCTGATCCATTCCACAACCTCTGGTTGATATTCTCCCCCAAACCTTTTGCCTACATAGCCTGGCATACAATTACCAATACTGGAATGGGTGTGGGTGGCCCCAAAAAAAAGTTGTTCTCTGGATATTTTGCCCTTTAGCTCATCGGTGACCTTTGTGACAACGTCTTCTGGTATTGCTATTAGATCTGCATTGATCAAAACAATGGATTCATTATTGACCTCAATGGCGATGGCCTTGGCAAAAATGGAATCGTGTACCCCGGTTGCAATTTTGCCACTCCCATAACCGGCCATTTTAATATTGTTGAATTCACTTTTGTTAGGGTCCGGAGTTCCGTTTACGATTTTTGGGGTGATATTTGTCCTTGCAAAGCCAGCAAGCAACTGGCCATTGGCCTCGGTTTTGTGTTTTACTGCTTCCTCTATATTCTTGATAGTATTCCTGTAATACTGTGTTTCAAAATAGGGAGTGGTGTCAATTGTACTTGTGGCAAAATAGAAAAGAATAATTAGGAGCACTATTAACGTCCCAATAATTTTAAGCAATGTTTTTAACCATTTTCCCATTACCGTCCTTATTTAAGTTTTTGTGGATCTAAAACGATGTATTTCACGGTCTTTCTGTTCCAGGTGTATACAATGTGTACTTTTCCATCGGGAGCTTGTATCATGGTGGGGTAAGAGTATTCTTCCCCTTCCTTATCCGTGTTTTCCCTTAGCGGTTCCAAGTCTAAAACTCTATCCCAAGATTTACCATCATTGGACAATGCCAAACTTAAGGGCACTCGGTCGCCCCAGTTTTTACCTGTAGGATTGTAGATCAATAATTGTCGCCCATCCATTAGGCTTACCCCATCTATTCCAGAATTGGGATTGGGCAATGATGTAGCTCTCATTTTGCTCCAAGTACTACCAAAATCAGAGGACCAATTTTCGGTAATTACCTCGTTTTCCGTTCTGCTCAAGAGTTGTATTTTTCCGTTTCCATAATTAAAAACGACTGGTTGAATGGCACCAAATTCCTTGCCATCGTTAAGGGGTTGGGTCTTAGACCAAGTTTTTCCATTATCCGAACTAAGTTCAAGGTGTACTTTCCATCCCTTGGTATCATCTTCCGTACTGGAGGGAGAGAGTATTTCTCCACTAGCCAATTGTATGGGTTGATTTTTAATAGGCCCAAGAATCCCTTCTGGAAGTTGCACTGGGTTGGACCAAGTTTTTCCATCATCCTCAGAGGTCATATATAGGCCCCACCACTCAGTAGGGCTGGGGCCAACCTTATAATATAGAATTAATGGTTGGTCTTTAGGTTTAAACAATACTGGATTCCAACAAGGGTATCTACTGCCATCTTCCTGTACTCCGTTCACCACTTCTACGGGAGTAGACCATGAGCCACTTATTTTTCGGGATACCCATATCCCCACATCGTCGTTTTTTTCTTCTGTTCCACCAAACCAAGAGGCAACAACTGTTCCATTACTAACTTCAACGGTCGAGGCATGGCATTCGGGAGTAAGTGCATTTTCCAATTCATAAATAAATTCCTGTTCCACTATCGCAGGATGGTCTATTGGAACTACTTCGGGCAACTTATCCATTTTTCCTTTGCACGACACTATAACCAAGGTACATAATAGAAATAAAAGTCTCATAAGATTAATTTAGATGATTGTTCGTTAATTAAATGTTGTGGCTCTTTGGCCATGATAAAAGTAATTTCACCACCATGGGCAATTTCCTTATGTTGTATCCAGGTGCGATCCAAAGCCCTTTTGTTGAGCAGTATCTTTTTTACATAGATATGATCGGGGGCATAGTTTTCAGTTTTTATGACCAATAGGTTTTCAGCTGTCTTAAGGGTTGCACTTTTGAATAATGGAGCTCCCAGTTGATAAATATCGGTCCCAGCAATAGGATAAAAACCAAGGGAGCTAAAAATATACCAAGCGGACAATGTGCCGGCATCATCATTCCCGTCTATGCCTACATAGGAATTATCGTATTTATTATCCAGAATCCAACGTACCCATTTTTGTGTCAAGTCGGGCCGTTGCACGGCATTGAAAAGATAGGCGGCATGGATATCCGGTTCATTTCCATGCCAGTAGTAGGAGCCTGGGTTCCAAGTGGCCTTTTTAGGGTTGGCCTTAGCAAAAAAGTTGTTCAATTCCGTGACAAAATAATCCCTGTCCTTGAAAAGAGATACCAGACCTTCCGCATCATAGGGCACAGCCCATCGCCATTGTAAAGCACTCCCCTCGGTATAATCCTTGGTGTACTCATCATCCCAATCGGTATAGGTAAGTTGCAGGGGTTTGAATTTTTCAACAAACCGACCATCCTTATGCCTGGGCTGAAAATATTGGGTATCCTGATTCCATACATTTTTATAGAATTTGGAATGTTTTTGAAAGAGTTTTTGGTCGTCAGGAAGTTGTAATTCATTAGCCAGAAGGCTTATGGAGTGATCGGCCCAGGCATACTCCAACGTCTTGCTTACGGCTTCATCACCAAGTTCGGTAGGGCAATAGCCGTAGGCAATGTATCCGTGGATTTCCTCCCGGCCCATGGCATAATTAGTAGGTAGAACGGGTTCCAAGGCCACTTGTCTCATTTTTTTATAAGCAAGCTCCACATCAAAATTGCGTATACCTTTTAAGTAGGATTCGGCAATGACCATATCTGCAGGTGAGCCCAGCATGGAGTTGGTATACCCGTACCCTGAAGGCCAACGCGGTAAGCTCCCGCCTTGTTTGGCCATTTCTACCAAGGAGACCAACATGTCTCTTTGCTCGTCCCTTGCAATAAGGTTGAATAGTGGGTGGACAGTGCGGAAGGTATCCCATAGTGAAAAATCTGTATAATAGGTGAAATCATCAGCTAGATGTACTTTCTGGTCCAATCCTATGTATTCGCCGTTAACATCATTGAAGGTAGTTGGCATTTGAAAACTACGATATAAAGCGCTGTAAAAGACTTCTTTTTCCTCCTTGGAGCCGCCTTCGATCTTAATTAGCGCAAGTTTGCTTTCCCATTTGTCCATGGCAATTTGGAGAATATTACCAAAATTTTGATGGCCGATTTCTGTCTCCAGGTTTATACGTGCATTTTCAACACTAACATGTGAAACACCTACTTTAACTGTGATGTTTTTTTCAGAAAACCCTAGAAATACCTTCAGGCTATCACTGTTCTTGGAAATAATATTTGCACTAAATTTTTTTCCGTCCCAAATACCAAAATCGGAAAATGCTTGGTCAAATTTAGCTACGAAGTATACTTTTATTCCTCCATAACGACTTGCGAAGCTGCCGAAGGTTTTAACGGAACCTTCCAGTTCATTATTTTCAGGAAGTATTTTAACTGAACCACCTTTGGCCCTGTGGTTTCCAGTAGTATTGGTAATATGAATCAGTAGGTTTTTATTGCCGTTATGGGGAAAGGAATATCTGTGCAGGCCACTGCGTTCTGTTGATGTAAGTTCGGCAACAAGGTCTTCCTCCTTCAGGTTTACCCGGTAATACCCAGGAAAGGCAGTTTCATCCGCATGTGAAAATTTATGAGCGTAATCCGATTTGAAATCAATTTTATCTGCGGGCGCAGTTGTTGGTGTAAATAGAAAATGTCCTCCATCGGTAGCCCCGGTCCCGGCCAATCTGGTATGGCTAAAACCGAGTATTTTATTGTCCCCGTAATAATATCCCGAGGTGCTAAAATCTTTGGTGTTTTTATAAATGGACATCGTCTCAGGGCTCAAGCGGACCATACCGAATGGGACCGTTGCCCCTGGAAAGTTAAATCCGCATACCCAATAAGGAAAACCTCCGGTGCCAATAAAAGGATTTACATATGAACCTAATGGCCCTGCCCCATATATTTCTGTTTGGTGGCTTGGTGTGGCATTAACTATTGCTTTGTATTTCCAGTGAATACTAAAAACAGCAATGAGTACAAAACAAAGGCTTATTCCCATGGCATAAGCTGTGATTTTTGCTATATTTTTTAACCTCTTCATTACTTATTCTACAGGCTTGTTTACGTAAATATATTTTTCAAAAAACCGGTCCATATGGTATTGGAAATATTCATTTACTTTAACAGCAATGTCCATAGTATGGGGCCAGCCCTCTAGTTTGTGATAATATGAAGGAACCCCAGCTTTCTGAAGTTTGGCATGCAACCGATCAGATTGTTCTACAGGAACCAGTTCGTCCAATGTCCCATGAAAAGTTAGGGTAGGGGGAGCATTTTTAGGATTTAGAAATATAGGAGAGGCCTGTTTATATAATTGAGGATCTTCCTGGAAGGTTTTGCCAAACAACGATTTAACGGAGGCATCATTAATGGCTTTCTCCGTTGTTAGGTCCGATGGCCCATAAATATTCACCAAGGCTTGTACGGTGGGAGAGTTCTCATCATAGGTCCGTGATGTCTCCTTACCGGAGAAGGCGGACATCATAACCAAATGCGCCCCGGCGGAACCGCCGATCAGGCCAATTTTTTTATTGTTGATGTTGTAATCTTCTGCGTGCTTTTTTAACCAAATTACGGCATCTTCTACATCGTTTAGTTGGGCTGGATATTTGGCGACTCCACTTAAGCGGTATTGTACCGTAGCGGTAACATACCCCTTTTCGGCATAACTGATTAAATAGTGCCAGTAATCTTCTTTTTTACCTTTTTTCCATGCCCCGCCATGTACAAAAATTAACAAGGGTGCATTTTCCTTGATGTCCTTGGCGTGATAAATATCTAATTTTAAGGGAAGGGTGTCCACAGTTTTATAGACTACATCCTTATATTCTTTTATGGTTTCAGGAAGCGGATATTCTGTCTCGATGAGTTTTAAGGCACCGGTGACATATGCTATTTTGAGCGTTGTATTACTGCTGTAGCCTTTGGGAGGTTGGGATATGTCATATTGTTTTGCTTTACACCCAATGAGTAATAGGACTGCCCATAAAAAAACTACTGTTCTCGTGCCCATAATTGGTATACTTTAAGTTTCCGATGTTTTTCTTCTGCCAAAAAGATCTTTAAAATTTATTGTTTTGTTGTTTACCAAAGGCTTGGCCCAAAATCCGATACTAAATATAAAACCTAGGGTGAGGTACAAAAATATCATTCCGCCTTTAAGTCCTACCAGATCCCCTATGGCTCCCACGATTAGTGGTACCATTGCTCCGCCGACAATACCCGAACACAATATACCCGAGAGGGCACCGTGGTTTTCCTTAACGGAGTTCAATGCCAAGGAAAAAATAACGGACCACATAACCGAAGCAAAAAAACCAACCAAAGGAAATGCCAGTAGGGCCACCTGTGCAGATCCGAAAAGTGCAGCGGTCAAACTTAAGATGGCGGCGCCCGCAAATATTTTCAGTACTAATTTGCTATCCATAAATTTTAATAGGAACAAGCCTAGGATACAACCTACAGTAAGTAGCCCCCAAAATAATGAAATAGCATTGGCTCCTTCTATTCTAGGGTCCAAACCATGATATTCCGATAAAAATTGGGACATCCAGTTGGCCACACCCTGCTCGGTGCCCACATAGGCGAATAGACCGAAAAAGAATAAGATTACTTTTTTGTTTTTTAACAGTTCTTTGTTTGTGGCCCAAGTGCCCGATTTTTCATCTTCTTTCCTTTCTACCTTAGGTAATTTTATGGGATAAATGAAAATCACCATAACCAGTGAGATAATTCCAAATATCCAGTACAGGGAAACCCAAGGCAAATCCTCAGGTACTATATTATGAAATACATTTATAATAAAATTAGAATTTTCAGGTCCAGAATAGTTTTCAAGGTTGAGCACAAGATATGAGAAAAGAAAGGGGCTAGTAAATGAGGCTAACCCAAAAACCAATTGTCCCATGACGGAATTAAAGGCAAAATGCTCCTCCCCACCTGCAACCCTCAGCAAGGGATTTATTGCCACTTGTAACATCGCCATTCCCGAGCCTATTAAAAATAAAGATGCCAGGGCTATGGGGAAATTGGGGAATATAGAAAACAGAATAGCGCCAAAAAAGGAAACTAAAAATGCAGCTAAGATTACCTTTTTTTCGCCGTAGGTTTCCACTGCTGCTCCAGAAGGAATTGAAAAAACCCCATAAGCAACAAAAAAGGCAAAAGGCAATAAGGCGGCCATGGTTAAACTAACCTTGAAGTCTGAAATGATATCTGGGATTAAGGGCCCTAAAATATTGGTAAGGAAGGAAATGACAAAAAAGATGAATAAAATAAGGACTACAATGAAATAATTTTTTCTCATCTTAAGGCATAAAGTTTAATTGGCGGTGTCTTTTTCTAAATTCAATTCATCTTTTACTCCTAGCGGTTTTCTGATAAAAATAATTACGGTGGCCGTAACGAACATTAACAAGCCATAAATGGCAGGCACAATAGAGTATTCGGCATTGTTCAATGCTATTGTGGCCAAGGTTATTGCCAAAGTGCCATTTTGAATTCCGGTTTCAATGGAAATACTGATGGCTTGTGGTCTTGATAGTTTAAATAGGATAGCCATTAAAAAGCCTATAGCCATGGTACTTGCATTTAGCAGGATAGCCGGTAAGCCTGCCTCGGTAAGATAGCTCATGAAAACATCCTTAACACTAATAGTCACTCCAATGATTACCAAAACAAATATAATGGCAGAAGCTATTTTTACCGGTTTCTCCATCTTGTTGGCAAATGCTTCAAATTTATTTTTTATGGTCATCCCTAATCCAACGGGTATAATGACTATGACCAACAACTGTTGTATCATAGTTAAGGCATCTACCGTAATGGCCATGCTTTCATTGGAGAATTTTTCAAGTGCGAACTGCACAATAAAAGGGATGGTCAATATGGATATTATACTGGAAACTGCAGTTAGGGAAACTGAAAGAGCTAGATCGCCTTTGGCCAGATAAGTTAGCATGTTGGAAGTTGGCCCTCCTGGACAGGCAGCCAATAACATAATGCCTATGGCGGTGGTAGGGGATAAGCTTAGGGAAACGGCAATAATATAGCCTATCAAAGGCAATAACAACATCTGGCAGAAAAGCCCAATAACCATAGCCTTGGGATAGGTGACCACACGCTTAAAATCGGATAGGGTCAACGATAAACCCATCCCAAACATTATAATGATCAAGGAAATGGCAAGGATTATTCCAGAGGTAGAACTCATGATAAATAGGTTTTAGGGAAAATTATTGTCATTTTTCCATATTTCGGTCTTATACAAATAAAACTTTTTAAAAGCTATTTCCCTTATTATATGTTATTGGATTTACATTAAATTTTACCAAAAAAGTGAATATCTATTATATAAAGATTGTGTTGGGGTATTTTAAATTTTATAAAGAATTTATCGTCTTGTTATTAGGAAAGACCCAATAAGGGAGCTTATATTCGGTATCAATAGTTCCTTATCTATATGTTCCCAATAAGCGCTATTGGAGTCCTGATAGCTATTTATAATTTATTTTATGGCATTAAACCGACTCATGATTTCCTTCCAATTGGTGAAAATAATCCCCTCTTCCTTGAAGAAATTGATAAGGTCCGGGTCTGCAAAAATCTCTGTTTCCCAAACCCTTTGCTGCCATGACCCTGTAATGCTTCTTAAGTTATCTGTTTCTACTGAAGGGTGAAAGATGATTTCTGTTAGGCCTGGTTTTAAGGCTTTTATCATTGTTTTAAAACTTTCCAGTTTTTCCTCATAGGTATCGGCTTTTGGTGCACTGGTGAAAAAATCCAACTTGGGCAATGTATATTCTGCTGTCATTTTAACAACCGAATCATCCATAGGATAGCCTTTGGATCTAAATTCGGCCAAAACAGATGGCACGGATATATCAATAATATTAGCAGGAATGCCGTACTCCTGGGCTACCTTCATGTAGGCCTTTACAAAGCTGGGGTCGCCGAACAAGGTGCCCATATGAGTGTCTATATGGTCTGGTTTATAGCCCCAGGCTATAGATTGTTCTATTTGCGCCCGTATCTCCTTTTCTACTTCTTCGGCCGTGGCATGCTGCACTACTTCCGGTACGCTCCGCCATAATTTATCTTCAGGGTCAATTAATCCCGGAACTTCAGTATTTGGGGTAATAGGACCCCAACGATATTTTTTCCATTCGCTGGTAAGGGTTAGGTGTAGGCCTATGTCCATAGAAGGGTTTTCCTTGGCCCAATTGATGAATTCTTCGGCGCTAGGACACGGTATCATTACGGCGGCGGATTGTATTTGCCCCTTTGTTAGTTGTTCCTTGGCTGCTATGTTGGCCTCCGGACACATGCCGATATCATCTGCATGCAGCATAATTACCTTTTTTCCGGCTGGCCATCCCAATTTTTCGGCCCAATTTTTGGAAACCTCCGAAGTCATTTGTTCTGCCGCGTCTGAATTAGAGACTTCACCGGTGTTCTTTTTCTTTTCTCCACAACTAATTAGTAGGAAAGCCAGACAAAGGCTGGCGAAAAGGGTAAATGGATATGTCTTTTTCATTTTGTAATTTTTTTGATGGTTAGATTTATAAATGTTTTTTAAACCAGTTGAGCCCATCCCCGTAAATAATGTCCAACGGGGCATTCCGGTGTTTGGCATCGTACCATATAATCTCCTTTGGTTCTTGTGCAGCTTTATAAAGCAGCTTGCTCATTATGGGGGGTACTATTTCATCATTCTTTGCATTTAACATTAGGAAAGGCCGAGGTGAAATCTGTTTTACAAAGTTTAATGGTTCAATAATGCTCACAAAATCCTTGGCCTCTTTGGTGAGGGCTTCTTTTTCGTACAATAAATTTAATTGTCCACCGGCCAGGGCAACTATCGGGACCTTTATCCGTTCATCAAGGCCACAAAAGATAGTTCCTGTGATTCCTCCCAAACTGATGCCGTAATATCCAATTCTTTTACTATCCAGTTCTTTACGGGTTTCTATAAAATCTACCCCTCTTCTCAAATCAAATACGGTCTGGCTAATGATGTCCCTGCTCCAGTATTTATATTTTCCGGTAAGTTTAAAATCATAAACATCTTTTTTTCGCTCGCCATGGTTGTTGAAATCGATCCTTAGCACCGCATAACCGTTTTGTAGGAAAAGATCGTTGCCATAGGTAACATAATCAACAGTCTTGTTGTCTCCCAGACCGTGCATTAGAATTATTACCGGCAGGGGAGCGGTACTGTTTTTGGGCACGCTTAGCATCCCGGTCACTATTTTGTCGTGTACGCTATTATATGAGAAATGATATAGGGTATGGTCTGTAGTATCCTTTAATATAGTGACCTCTTCCTTTAGAGGAATTGCCTTGTCATAACCGTAATATTCGCCTACAGGAATATTCTCGCTAGTATCACTGGCGTATATGATGGTAAATGCCAATAGGGATAGTATGGCAATAATTCCAAAAAACCAATACAGCTGTTTTTTACTAAAGGATTTCATCATCGTCCGCTACATACATTCTAGTACTCTTGGTGTATTTTCCTCCATTGGGATCGGCAAATTCCAAATCGATATAAAAGGCCTTGTAGCCGTCTTTTGGAAATTTTACCTGCTGAAGAATATTGTCATGGTCCTTGGAGTCTATTTTTTTTGAGGTCCATTTTTCATCTCTAAAATCCCTGTCCGATGAATCTGCCGTCCATATGTAGGCATTTTGAAGTTCATTGGAGGTGGTTTTGACGGTAAGGGTAGCCGATGTTTGGTCTGTAGTAAGATCATAGGCTAAGGTAGCCTGAGGGGTTTTGCTCAATGATTTTCCCCAAAAGGCACTTAAGGCTCTTACTGCCTGTTCGCCATCACCTAGGTCATGACCGGCATTGGGTACATAATGTATATAGTTTTCACCGGGAATGTCATTGATGTAATGTTTAACGGCGTCCACAGGCCAATATTCATCATTGGCACCTATAAATATTAATTTTGGCATAGTTAAATTGGCCCTATAGGAATAGGGATCCACCATTTGGGTTAAAGCCTTTCCTTCCTCTGTTCCTACTGTTTGCGGAATTTCCAATTTAATATAATCATTGATCTGTACACTATATTCGTTCCAGGCTGTAATATGGTAATCCAAACTTACTGGCATATTTAGGACGTCTATTACCATTGGGGCTATGGTTTCCACTCTCTTATCGTTTGCCCCTGTTAGCCAAGTAGTCCAGCCTCTTTTTGAAGCTCCTGTAACCGTGAAGCGTGTAACTTCCTTTTGGAGATTTTTAGTGCTGAATTCCTGAACGGCATCCATAGCCCGGACGGCACTTTTAACCATAGGGAATAAAAGGGGCCACGTTGGATCCTTATCATTTTTATAATTGTGCAGGGTAAAGGAAATGAGTTCATCCTCTGTCATACCATCATAAAGAGGTTGGTTGGGCACCTGTCTTACAATAGCTACGATAGCGTTGTTCTTTTCGGCTACCTGGGCAAAACTGATCGATTTCTTATCCTCTTCATTGGAAGACCAATTGGGCACCCCCTCCTTAATGCTTCCTCCGGTAATCAACAGAAGTGCTCCGTCATGGGTAACTTCCTTGGGGACCAATATGGTAAGTTCATGGGTCCAGATATGTTCCCGCCATTTCTGGGAAGTTAAGAAGAGCTCATAAGCGGTTACATCTCCTATTGGGTAATTTTCTTTTAGTTCCCATTTATAGGTTTTGTCTTCGTTGCCAAGATAACTCTGCAGGGCTGTTTCGGGGGTCACCGGTGCAACCGTTGGGGTGCTGTTTTCTACAAGTTTTTTTTGGTTGTCCTTGCAAGAGTAGATTAGAGAAAGAGACAAGGCTAGGAAAAGTGAAAGTAATTTTTTCATTTGGTGTTTTTAAAATGTTTACAATTATGTTACTTCTTGGGAGTTGGACTGTTTTTAATTAGAGTCAATAGCTCATTGATTAGGATTTCTCCTGTTTTTTCGCCTAGACTGGTGCGACTTATATAATCATATTTTTTAAAACTGTTAAAATCTTCCTTGGTCAAAATGTACCCAAATGCGTCATTGGTCAATCCAAAAAGGAAAGGGTGTTCCGTGGGCATATTTCCTTTTAAATAATATCCTATATTGGGAAGGGCTTCGCCTGGAATAGTCAGGATTTGTGCCGATCCAATATTTAAAAGGTTAAGGGTTGTACTGATGCTTTTATCGGAGTCGCCCATTTTTAAGGGAGACTTATTAATAATGTACCGCATCATTTCCGAATCTATAGGGAATTCGGCCTGGACCGAGGTGCAATAAAGCTCAGGATTCTCCTGAATATCGGCTCCTGCCAATATCCTTAAGGCCTCATCTGCCAAAAGGTTTCCTATTCGCTTACACTCTTCCCAATCATTGGCTTCCTTATTATTATCCCGTCTATTGTCTGCTGTGACCATTCCCCCTTGGGCGCTATTCATAAAAAGCGCCATTCCGCCTGCCTTTTCCTCTATTCTATCGTATAAGGGCCCTATAAGATCAGGGCTTAAAATTCCCTGATTGCTCCCCAGTACCTCTGGATGAATGGCATAATTCACCAAGGTAACAATGGGTTGGCCTTTATTCTTTCCTTTAATTCCCAAGGCTTGTATTATGCCAACTCTTGGATCGTACAAATCTGGGGCGTAATAATTGTAAGCTATTTTTCCTTTGGCTTCTCCTACCGCTATTTTTAGTTTGGCAGGTTCCAAATTTTTTGAAGCTTCATTGACCGCTTCCGCAATTTGGGTTACGCACCAGTCAAGATACTTTAGATCGGCTGCAAAATTGCCATTTTCATCTGGAAAGCCATAGGCATCGGGAGCACTATGGGTATGAGTGGCTCCAATCATTATATTGTTGAACGGAATGTCCGTAATCATTTTTCTTGCTCTATTGCCCAGTGCCGCTGGCCACCCCAAATTGTCTATATTCACAATGGCTATTTTTTCAGGCCCTTTTTCCAGTACCATGGCCCTAACATAAAGTTCTCCTTTTTTATGGGTGGCGGGGTTTGGGGTACCTACGCCTCCAGATACTGAAATTAACGGGTCAGGGGTAATTATTCGTTTGGCGGCACCCACTTTTAATTGTTGCGAATGGAGCGTTAAGGACACTAAAGATAATAATGAAATAAGTAAAAATATCAATCTTGACTTACACAGTCTAAACGATTTTTTTTTCATAAATCTTTACAATTAAATGTTAAAAATGCTCTTGTTATGCATGCATAAAACTTAATAAGAATATTAACTTATTTCGCAAAAATATATTTATTTTATTAAATCGAAGGTTAATTTATAACGCATATTTAATAATATATCTGAATTGTATTGAAAATTTTAAATATATTTTTGACGTAAGTGTAATTAAATAGCTCCAATATTAACACATCGTTAACTTAGGGTTATTAAGTTGAATACAAGATTTTGGTATTTGGAAAAACTTGAACTTTGGTTGCACAAAATAAAACTAACTTAAAACCATTATTTATGACTAAAAAAAACCTAATACCGTTGTATGGAATTTTATTTTCCATGGTGCTATTTCTGTCTTCTTGTGTTTCGGATGATAGTGATGGTTCGGATGATATTCCTTTTACTGCCGATATTTTTCAAAGTACTGTAGGGAAAAAAGTGGCGTTTCAGGGATTGACCAATAATGCAACCTCCTATTTATGGGATTTTGGGGATGGAACAACCAGCTCAGAAAAGAATCCGGTCCATAACTATGGCGCGGCTGGATACTATGAGACAAAGTTTACTGCTACGTCAGCAGATGGTTCTACGATAACCAAGGAAATGAGGATAGGAATTGAGATTACTCCCTATGTATTGTTAACTGGTGGGCCTTTGGCCGAAAACGGTAAAACATGGAGAATTTCCAGTACACATTCGGCAAATGATTATTTTGCTAATTCTGATGCAGGGCTAACGGCATTTGACGGAGCGCCCAAACCTCTTCCGTCTGGTATATTTGGAGGTGGATTGGGCTTGGTTGAGGTTTATCAGGATGAGTTTACTTTTCGTTATGATGGAGGTTATTCCATGGACTTAAAGGATGGTGCGGCCTTTAGTGGTTTGGTATATCAATTCTTGACCACAGGTGGGGCCGGAATTAAAAATCCAAGTACCAATCAAGATTTTGGCTTGTGTACCGGATTCTTTACGCCAGAGGCGGATGCTACTTTTTCTTTTGAAGAAGGTGTTGATTTGACCATTGGGTCTGTATATGGTCCTGGAGGGACACTGACCTATAATGGAGTAAATATGCTAAGCTTTTCTGGAACCATGTTTTTTGGGCTTCTTGATTACGAAAGACGGGTAATTGTTCAAGACCTTAAGGAAAATACAATGAGGGTGGTCATGTTTCTATCAGGTAGTCCGGATTATGTGCCACTGAGTACTAATGGGGTGGTACTGACTTTTGAGGCAGTGGAATAGTCCCTCAATATGGATTTTTAATCAAAAAAAATAACCAACTAAAATAATTCTATGAACACATATTTAAAAAATAAAATACAGCGGATTGGGCAAATGTCCTTGATGGTGTTGGTCTTTTGCACTGCCTCTGTAATGGCCCAGACCAGTCAACATACAGTGATGGGTAGCGTTTCCTCTTCGGAAGACGGTCTGCCTTTGCCTGGGGTCAGTGTCGTTATAAAAGGAACTACCCAGGGTGTTACCTCCGATTTTGATGGAAACTATAGTATAAATGTACCCAATGGCAATGGCACACTGGTATATTCTTATGTAGGGTTCGAAAGCCAGGAAGCATCTGTAGGTGGAAAAACGAATATTAATATTGTACTGGAACCCGGAGCTGAGGCCTTGGATGAGGTTGTGGTAACGGCTTTAGGTATAAAAAGGGAAGATAAATCTTTGGGGTATTCCGTTGAAAAGGTAGCAGGGGAAGAGCTGACCAGGGTTGCCCAAGAGAACGTGTTAAACTCCTTGTCGGGAAAGGTAGCCGGAGTTACCTTGAACTCTACCGGAGGTACGGGTTCTTCTGTTAGTATGGTTATACGTGGGGCCATTTCCTTGAGTTCGGACAACCAGCCGCTATTTGTCATAGATGGAGTTCCCGTATCCAATTCCCTTAATAATATAGGTGGATTTGGTGATGATAACCGTGTGGATTACGGAAACGCTATTTCTGATTTGGATCCCAATAGTATAGAGGATGTCAGTATCTTAAAAGGGCCTAGTGCTGCTGCCTTATATGGTTCCCGTGCAGGGAACGGGGTTGTGTTGATCACAACCAAAAAAGCCAATGACAAAGAAAAGATGAAAGTTAACTTTACATCAAGTACCGTTTTTGATGTGCCTTATAAATTTTTAGATCAAAATACTAGATATGCCTCAGGTCGGTTTTCATATTCACCGGAATCTCAAGGCGGAAGCTATTTAATGCCAGATATTTCGTTTGATGGTGTTGGAGGTCCGGAATTGGATAAAGGGTATTATGCTGTGCAATGGGGAGCGCCTTTGGATGCTAACGGAACGCCAATTCCAACAGAATTAATATCCTATCCTGATAACGTTAGAGATTTTGTGCAAACTGGAATAACTACCAATAATAGCTTTTCGGTTACCAATAGTACAGATGTCATGAATTACAGAATGGGGGTGTCCAATATGGAAAATACAGGCTTGATTCCGAACTCCGATGTAAGTAGAAACAGTTTTTCGCTATCGGCTTCTTCTAATATGAACCACAAACTTGTTTTAAGTACTAATGTAAATATGGTGCATAGTTATGCGGATAATAGACCGGCTTCCAATAGAGGGGCTAACCCTTTACAATATGCATACAGTACTCCTAGTAATATTGATCTTGGGATATTAAAGGATTACGATTTGCCAGGTACGGATATATTGACAATTTTGCCAGGTTATGATAACCCATATTTTTTGGCCAATGAAATAAATAACAGTTATTCCAGATTTAGGATATTTGGAAATGTCGCTTTGGATTGGATTGTTTCTCCTTCGTTTAAGTTGAGGACAAGTTATAATATGAATAGTTATAATCAGACCCAGGAAACCAAAATGGCTCCTGGTTATAGTAATGAGACCAACAATGGAACCTATGGTATCTCTAAAACGGATGGATTGGAGACCAATATAGATTTATTGGCAACCTATACGAAAGATTATGGTAATTTCGATTTTAGTCTTTCCGGTGGTGGCAACCTAATGTACCAAAAGAATACAGGACTTAATAATTCTGCTTTGTCAGGTGTTGGACTTATTGTTCCCAACTTGTTTACAGTGAAGAACATTGCGCCAACTGCTTTAAACTACTCTAGTTTCTTAAGTGAACGAGGAATTAATAGTGTATATGCCCTGGCCAATTTTGGATTTTGGGATATGTTGTACTTAGATGTGGGTGCTAGGAACGACTGGTCCAGTACGCTTCCTATAGACAACAGGTCTTATTTTTATCCCTCCGCGTCCTTAAGCTTTTTGGTGAGTGAAGTGGTGGATATTCCCAAGGTAGACCTTTTTAAACTTAGAGGAGGTTGGGCCAGAGCGGGTAATGACACTGATCCTTATCAACTGGGAGCTTATTATAATAATGCTGGGGTTTGGGACAATGCTGTATTATATAGTGCATCTGGAGGTTTGAGTACACCTACATTGGAACCTGAAGAGGCTACTTCCCAAGAATATGGTGCGGATTTGACCATGTTCAATAATAGACTTCGAATTGAGGGAACTTATTACACTGTTGAAAACAGAAATCAAATTGTACCCAATATTGCGATTCCCGGATCTTCGGGCTATAGTAGTGTAAGTATAAATGCCGGAGCCTTGGAAAGCAAGGGTTGGGAAGTCTCCCTAGGCATAACTCCGATTAGAACGGAGAATTTTAATTGGGACTTGAATTTTAATTTTACGCAGAATAAATCCAAAATTCTGGAATTGTCTGACGGTGTACCCTATATTGAATTCTGGAGTGAAAACAAAAGTAAGTCACGAGGCTATGTAGCCAATCCGGCAACTGGGGAGGATGGCTTGGTTGGAAATATTTATTCCTTGGAAAAATTAAGGGTCACCGATGAAAACTCACCGTATTTCGGATATCCTTTGATAGATCCCGATGAAGGAGAATGGTTGCCTCAGGAAGAAGAGGTTAAAGTGGGAAACTACAATCCGGATTTTATTGTAGGATTGCAATCTAGTCTAACGTTTAAGAACTTTACATTGAACATGACTTTCGATTGGCGTTCTGGTGGACAATATATGTCCCAGACCTCCAGATATATGACAGAAGATGGCTTTGGTGCTCAACTTTTGGGAATGGTAAACCCGGGTATTGCCGAACCAGGACCAGAACTTAAACAGTGGGTATTGGACAATGCAGACGAATTTATTTTCAGTGAAGATCTTAGGTCTATAGGTGGTACACCTGGCAATGGTGGTCTTCCCGAGGAATTTGGAGGTTCTGTAGTTTACGATGGTGTTTTTGATGCAGGAGTTATAGGAACTTATGATGAAGAAGGCAATTTTGTATTGGAAAGTGAGAACCTAGGAAATGAAGGTACCTTGTTTATGCCCTTTTCTTATTCCCATCCATGGGCCTTTGGAACACAACATATGTTTGATGCGGATTATGTAAAACTTAGGGAAATATCTTTAAACTATGATCTTCCTAAAAAGCTTTTGGCCCATACAGGTTTGGATAATGTGAGTGTATCTGTTTATAGTAGGAATATTATGTTATGGACCAAGGATTCCGCTTTTGGGATAGACCCGGAAAGAGCCTTTCAGGCGGAATCTGGCAAAGATAAAAGAGGAACCCAATTTAAACAGGGAATAGAGCGCTATAATGTGGAGCCATGGGTTATCCCAGTTGGTTTTAAAATTGGTATAACATTTTAATAAAAAAAACGAAGATCATGATGTATCAGATAATAAATAAAATGACCATATTGGTGATGGGACTCATCGTTTTGAGTTCTTGCCATGGTCTAGAGGACTTAAATGAGAACCCCAATCAAATAGGATCGGACAATGTAGATCCCAATCTTTTGTTGGCTACTGTGATTTCAGGAACGGCCAAGGACGTAGTTAATTTGGGATTTGGAAATATTGCTGGGGTTATGCAGCATACCCAAAAAGACGGTTGGTCCGGGGGACATAATTCCTATGATTGGGACAATAGGTCCAATAGCTGGAACGGCTATTATAGCTTATTGACCAATAATAAAACGCTGATAGAGAAGGCTGAAGTAGATGATTTGGAATTTCATATAGGGGCGGGATTGGTTACGAAGTCTTACTTGTTTGGAACAATTACCGATCTCTATGGAGATGCCCCATATACCGAAGCACTTAGAGGGGGTGAAGGGGTAGCGTTTTTTGATTCTACTTTTGATAATCAAAAGGTAATTTATACAGGTATCCTAACGGATTTGGAAAAGGCGAACAGTTTACTGTCCAAAAATCAGGATACATATTTTAGTATTCAGGAGGATCAGGATATCCTGTATGGGGGTAACGCTGCTAAATGGAGGAAATTCGCCAATTCTTTGGCATTGCGCTATTATATGAGACTATCTGAAAAGGAACCGGCAATAGCGGAAGCAGGAATAAGGAAGATTACTTCTAATCCTAGTCAATATCCATTAATTGTTAGCGCATCGGATGACGCGAATGTAGATTATGTTGGGTCTAGTGGAGCCGACTCATGGCCATCAACAACCAAATTCAGTAGTGATGTAGCAGGTAACTATTTTAGAATTAAAATGGCGGCAACCTTGGTAGATGCTTTGTTAGCTTTGGATGACCCTAGGTTAGGAGTTTGGGCCAATAAAATAGAAATACCCTTGGTTTTGGCGGTAGGAGAGGACGAGGAAACGGATGAAATTCGTGACGGGGAAAGATATGTGGGGCAAAAATTAGTAGATGATCATTTGGATATTGTAGGTGTTCCGGTAAATTATAATAAGGAGTATGTGGGATTGCCAACTGCCATTCCTTTTGGTGGCTCATTTAATTTAAGGGTAAATCCGGCTCAAGGAACGTATAACCCCTCTGTTTCCCAATTAAATGATATTTATAAAGAAGCTAATGGTCCCTTGTTAAAGTCGAGATTGATTTCTGCGGCTGAGGTTAACTTTATTTTAGCGGAAGCGGCACTTAAAGGATGGGTGTCTGGAAGTGCAGAAAATTACTATAACGAGGGTATTAAGCAATCTTTTGAAGCTTGGGGCATAGGAGAGGATTATGACGATTATATGTCTGGAATTAGCTTTGGAGGCTTAGAGGATATTATGGAGCAAAAGTGGATAGCCAGTTGGACTTCGGCTACTCAAGCTTGGTTCGACTATAGAAGAACAGGGCTGCCAAACGTGTTCACAGAAGGACCTTCCAGAAAGCGTGCTGCTATTCCATTGCGTTTTTATTACAATATAGATGAAATCAATACTAACAATGAGAATGCCACTGATGCCATTGAAAAATTAGAAACTACACTATTTACAGCACCGGATAGCAAGAATAGTGCCTGGTCTAAAATGTGGTTGTTACAGGGCACTGGAAAACCGTATTAAACTTATTGTTTGAATTAGTTTAGCAACTGTTTAAAAAGAGGCATCTTTAAAAAATGCCTCTTTTTTTTATAGTTTTCCATATGGGTAACGTTCTCTCGTAAGCTATCTTGGATAGTGTATAAAAAACCTACAATCTTTAAAGGTCTTTTAAAAAAAGAATTCAATTGAATGTCTACGAGTTGTTACGATAATTAATTAGACAAAGATTATAACCAGTAAATTTTAGTATCATGCAAAAAGCATTGTTATTATCCGTATTATTTATTTGCTTAATCGGTAAAGCACAGGAAAAAAATAAAATTGCCTTTGGCCCTTATATCCAACAAATGGGAACCAAGGATGCAACCATTTGTTGGTCTACTTTGGAAAGTTCTCCTACAATAACCGATAGGGACGGAAATGTAGAGACCGTTGGGGAGTATAAGCATCACAAAATACACTTGGGAAATCTTAAACCCAATACTGAATATCAATATGATGTACTTAATGATGGTTCTGATGAAGGTAAGGGAACATTGACCACCTACCCTGATGAAATTATACCTTTTAATTTTGCGGTTACCGGAGACTCCAGGAGTAGGCATGACGTACATGCAAAGGTAGTAGCCAAAATAATGGAGACCAATCCAAGGTTTATCATCAATTCTGGGGATTTAGTGGCTAATGGTAGGTCTATAAGTGATTGGGAAGCCTTTTTTGAGGTGAACAAGGAACTGATGAAAAACACGCCCTATTATCCGGTATTGGGCAACCACGAAAAGGATTCACCATATTATTACGACCTGTTCGATCTGCCGAACAATGAAAAATACTACTATTTCACAGTTGGGGATGCCCTTTTTATTGTTTTAGATAGTGAGGGAAAGCAAATTTCACAGCCCGATTTTATTTCCGAAAAAAATAGCGACGCTTTCTGGCAAAGTGCCTTTTCGGAATATTTTAATACCCAGAAAAAATGGTTGGAAAACGTTTTGGAATTGAATAAGGAAGCGGGTTTTGTATTCATTTTTCAGCACAAACCCTTGTATAGTGCCATGAAAAATAGAAAGGCGGAGGCCGAACAGACCCGTAAATTTTGGGGCGATATTTTTGAAAGACATAAGGTACAGGTTTTTTTGAACGGGCATGATCACCATTATCACCGTGCCACTAAAAATGGCGTGCATTATATAACCTCTGCCGGAGCAGGAGCTCCCTTATATGATATTCAGCTTACTTTGCCAGAAACTAAGAAATCGAGTAAAATAGAACATTTTGTCAATGTACAGATCAATAAGAAAAATGCCTATTTGTATGTGACGGACATAAACGGCGATGAGATTGAAACTGTGGAAATAAAAAGAAGAAAATAACCTTGAACAAAGTCATGGAAACAAAAAAAATAGGTATACCGATATTAATCGTAGGGATGGCACTCGCTACAGCTTGGGCTATACGCGGTCAGTTTGGACATGAACAAGGTGCCGCTTGGGCAGGGGCAATAGGTGGCCTTGCCTTAGTGCTCGTATCCGGTAGAAAGGATTGGTATAACAAAATGATATTGGTGGCTTTGGCATCGGCAGTAGGATGGGGAGCCGGAGGAATGATAAGTTATGGCATGGTGGTAGGCTATGGTTTCGCGGATAACTTTGTCAATGCGTATTACGGCTTGGGGATGCTTTTCGTTATCGGAGGTTTATTCGGTTTGTTGGGAGGTGGCCTAGTAGGTTTAACTTTGGATTCTACTAAGGAAAACAGGGTAAGATGGGCAGCGTTATTATCCGAAATGACGGCTGGAGGCATTATTAGTTATTATTTTTTAATAGAGCAGATCGGGTTTAAAATGACGCCTCCGCGATCCGAGGCCTGGGCCGTGTGTTTTGGTGCGGGACTGGCCATGTTGTGGTATATGGCAAGAGAAAAAAGAAATTCTGCGATAAGGGTGGCCTTTTATGCTATGCTGGGCGGGGGTATTGGCTTTAGCTTTGGCAATTTTTTACAGGTACTGGGAAATACATGGGAAATTCCGTTTAATATGTGGAATGTCATGGAGTATTGTATTGGTTTTTTTGGAGGCTCGGGTATGGCTTATGGGGTATATAGTTCCAAGTGGCCAACAGAAATACCGCTTGCCAAGAAATGGGAGAATTGGTCGGCCCTGCTGCTGGTGGTACTCCTTATTCCCCTAATCGTTTATCGCGAATCATTGACTTTGGAGCATATTGCCAGACGTCTAGAAAATTTGCCCAATATAGAATCCATTGCCTTTACCAGTACGATCATGGTGTTGTTGGTGTTATTGGCAATGATGGTTATCATCTTTTTAAAATTTAAAAAGAACGAATTCTCTAAAAGGGATGTTTTGATAACTTTTTTCACCATGTTTATGGCATATACGTTTATGAGCTACGCCGTAACTGGGGTCTTTGGAGGGGTTACGCATCTTAATCATCATCTTTACTTGTTGAACATTATATTGATATTTGCTTTGCTCCGATCAAAGGGCCTGCAAGTGGCTTTTGGAGATATTGATAAGGTAGATTTAAAGAAATGGTCAATTTATTTGGTGGTAACACTACTTGCAATAGCAATTTTGGCGGTCATAGCCATAAATGTACATGGTGACTTGGGCGATAGGGATAGATTCCCGGTGGGTTAAATTGTCAATTGGTATTTATGGTTGTAAGTAAGCAAAGAATGTACATCAGGATAATATGGGCAGTTTTAGGAATTTCAATGGGCTACGCCGTCTTGAGGTATAATGTAGTGGGAACCGTTGGCTGGAAAGATTTGCCTATATTTATAATGAACAAGGGACTGTCCTTGGCAGCAATTATATTGCTTGCCTTTAGTTTTTCCATTAGGCCACTGGCCAATTTGGGGATACCTGTTCTAAAGTTTGGATTGGAAAGTAGGAAGGTTTTTGGAGTGTCAGGTCTGTTGTTGACCATATTTCATGTGTTACTTAGTTTCTTGATTTTTAACCCGCAATATTATCCCAAGTTTTTTGATAGCGATGACAGTTTGTCCGTGGTAGGAAATTTCAGTTTGCTTGCCGGGATGGCCAGCTTTATGATACTGGGACTGTATCATTGGTGTTTTAAAAATCGCACTAAGAATAAAGAAATACTTATAAATTTTATCACTTCAAAAGAATTTCTTTTGGGACTGCTATTCATGTTGGGGGTACATCTTTTTTTTATGGGGTATTCCGGCTGGTTAATCCCTTCAAAATGGCAAGGAGGCCTGCCCCCAATAAGTTTAATTTCATTTGCTGTTGTACTTTTTGGATTTGTGATTAACGGATTGGGAAGAAGTAAAAAATCAAACTAGTATGGGGTGTCACGGTTATTGCCTAAACGTTTTTCTATAGTCTGAAGGGGTTTTGCCCATAATATGCTTAAAGTAGTGGTTAAAATTGGCTAAATTGTTATATCCACTTTCAAAGCAGATCTGGGTTATCTGTTTATCGGTTTCCGCCAAAAGTTTAGCAGCAATACCCACCCTAACACTTTTTACATATTCCATAAAGGTAAGATTGGTCTTCTTTTTAAAATACCGGCAAAAGGAACTGGGCGCCATATTGAGCACAGATGCGGCCTCTTCCAGTTTTACACCTTCCTGAATATTTTGAAACACATATTCATAGACCTTATTTATTTTATCCAGATTCTTGGAGAAAACAGCGGTGTTATTATTAGGATTGGATAAATTTTCCCTTTCCTCTATTTGAAGCAGGAAATTGAAAATTTTAAGCATTTCAATATAGTATTCCAACCCTTGTAGTTGGGTCATTTTCTCTAAACAATGCCTAATATGGCTATCATTTTCCAGTTTGAACCTAAGCCCGGTACTGGACTGTTTTAACAAATCTACCACCCGTTCCAATTCGGGCATTCTAAAGAAATCAGAATTTATGATGTCCTCGGAAAAGTGGGTGACAATACAAAATGGATCATTATCCTTTTCAAAATCCAGAGCTTCCCAACAATGGGGTAAATTGGGGCCCAGTAAAACAAGATCCCCTTTTTCGAATCCAGAGATGTTGTCTCCAACAATTCTCCTTCCGGATCCTGATGTGATAAAATTTAATTCAAAATTTTTGTGCGAATGTATTCTTGCATTTGATGCCAAAGGTAATTTTCTTGATATAAAAGAATGTTTATTAGGTACAAATATCTTTTCAAAAATAAACTCCATAAGTTAATATATTAACAATATTGGACTAATATAATTAAATTATTCAGAATTAAGGTTAAAATATAATGTAATTAAAACAATATTATAGTGGCGAGGGATTTTAAATTGATTTTAATTTGTTAGGGCGACATTTTACGACCATTAAACTTGGTGTCATTAGATCCTAGAGTCTAATGACAGGGTCTGTTGCTTTCAAATAGATTCATTTAAAACCAAAAAAACCAACCGTTATGAATACAGAAATTACAAGAGTTTGGCAGTCGTATAGGGGTAATCATTTTTTAATCCACAAAAAATAAAATGATGAAACTACCTATAAAAGGAATAATACCTCCAATGGTAACGCCATTGTTGGAGAATAAGGAACTGGACTTATTGGGTTTGGAAAATTTAATAAATCACTTATTAACTGGTGGTGTCCACGGAATTTTTATTTTGGGGACTACTGGTGAGGGTCCTAGTTTAAGTTATGAGGTCAGAAAACAGCTTATAACCGAAACCTGTAAAATAGTAAATAAAAAAGTCCCAGTACTTGTAGGTATAACAGATACCTCTTATGAGGGTTCATTGGATATAGCAAACCATTCAAAGAAAGTAGGTGCCGATGCTCTTGTTGTGGCGCCTCCATACTATTTCCCTATTTCTCAAGAAGAAATGGGGGGTTATCTTGAAAATTTACTACCTGAACTGCCATTGCCTTTTATGTTGTACAATATGCCTAGTTGTACTAAGTTGCACTTGTCCTTGGACGTGGTAAAACGTGCCAAGGAATTGGGGGCGATTGGAATAAAGGATAGTTCTGGAGACCTTACTTATCTGTATCTTTTGATTGAGGAATTTAAGGATGACCCCCAATTTTCCGTAATTGCGGGAACGGAGCTATTTTTGCCGGAAACCATTATGAATGGAGGACATGGGGCGGTAGCCGGGGGAGCCAATTTTTTTCCTAAATTATTTGTAGACCTTTATGATGCGGCTGTAGCAAGAGATTTGGAAAAAGTGAAGTCTTTACGTGAACAGGTACTTAAGGTCTATAATACAATATATGAAGTTGGGGATTATTCCTCTAGACATATAAAAGGTATTAAAACGGCCTTGATGGTAATGGGAATATGTGAAGATCACAATGCTGAGCCCTTACATAGATTTACGGAGGAACGTCGAAATCTAATACGTGAGTATATTACCCAATTTAATTATAAAAATGAATACACATCTGTTCATTGAATTCCGTTCCAAAAAGCAGCGGTACCGCTTTTATGATTTGTTTTTGTTTCAATAAAGTAGACATCTTTGAAGATTCAGGTCAATGGATAATAATAAATTATTAAAACAGTCTTTTGTTGCAATTCCACTTATTGGTATAGCTGTCCTGGCGTTTTTTTTTCATTTGGACATTCAGATTATAGACGCGCTTACTTTGGAATCTGTTAGCGACTATGGTGTGCAAATTCATTCATGGAGAATTCTTTTTGAACCTGTATTGGGATTGTTGCTTTATTTTAATCGTTCCATTTATCCCTTGCAGGAACTACCCATAACCTTATTGTGGATATTGGTAGTCTATATATGCCTTAGTCTGGTAAAGGTTTCAAAAGTAGCTGGAGCTACTCCTAGAAGGGAGGGAATGTTACGGTTTTTGGGTAATCTGCCGCTATTGATCGGAATTTGTTTTTCAGTTTTTGTAATTATCCTTTTCCTTCCTCTTCCCAATAATACTATTGTAAATAATACTAGTGACGAGGTACTTGTTACCACCCATGCCCATACCGAGTTTAGTCATGACGGATTAATATCACAGCATAGAATGTGGGAATGGCACAAAAGAAATGGGTTCGATGCCTTATTTATAACTGATCATGCCAATCATAAAAAGACATTGGACTTTTCAACCAAACAAAGAAATAATCAATTACCCATAGAACCTTTAATCATGGTTGGCCAAGAGCATTCGGGTTCCAATCATATGAGTTTATTGGGACTGAATGGAAAATTTGAAATCAAGGACAAACCCGATTCCCTCATTGTAAATTTGGTGCATAAACACGGCGGGGCGGTTATAGTGAATCACTGGTTTGATGGTAAGGGAAATGAGAAGGAGTTTTATAAGGACTTAGGTGTTGATGGTTTTGAAATTGAAAATGTGGGCAAGGAACTATATTATGACCGGACAATATTTGAGGACATAAAAAAATTCTGTGAAGCTAATGAACTGCTTATGGTAGGAGGACTTGATTTTCATGGTTATGGCAGGGCCTGTGGACTTTGGAATGCGTTTAAAATTCCAAATTGGCATCAAATGGATACGGATAAGAAGGAAAAATCCATTTTGGAAATCATAAGAAATAGGGATCAGAGTAGGGTAAAGGTGCTTATGTACCAAGATCGACCTTTTTATGGTGAGGAAAATTTGTTGTTCCAACCCTATATTACTGTGGTAAATTATTTTAGGACACTTAATTTCTGGCAAGTGCTATCCTGGGCTTTATGGTTGGTTTTGTTCCAATTGCTTTGGAATTACAGAAGGGAACATTTTATCCCGATGCATAAGAGAATGGCCCTGACAGGAATGGTAAGCGCCTTGTTTTTAATAGTCTTGGGTCTGTATTATATGGTTAGGGGCAATGCAGTTAAGGGCTATAGTGATGTCTTTACAGAATACAGTTCATTGCTACTTGCCATTGGGTCTATTTTTATGGTCTATTCGCTTGTGGCCATATATTTTAGATTCTATAGGAAAATGAAGAAAATTAGTTGAAAAGAAAGGCACTAAAGATCGGTATTTGGGTTTTGGCGACTTTAGGTATCGTCTCCTATTTTTATTGGATTTTCCCTGTATGGGGAATGCCGTTCAATAGTCAGCGGCATGGAAATCCACCTCTAACCCCACCTTGGGCATTGGAGTGTTGGCTTTGGGAAGATGACGTTAATACTTCAGCTTATGTAGACGAATTATTGGCAGGATTTAAGGAAAATGATATTCCGGTCAGAACCATTATTTTGGATAGCCCTTGGTCTTTGCGCTATAATGATTTTGAAATTGATACTAGTCTTTATAAAAAACCCGATCAATGGTTTAAAAAGCTTCAGGACAATGATTATAGGGTAGTACTTTGGATGACCACCATGGTCAATAGTTATAGTAATGACACTCATATAAAGGAATCCAATGATTGGCATCAGGAAGCTATGGATAATGGCTTTCTGGTTAAATCCAGCAAGCCCAATAAATGGTGGAAAGGAGAGGGTGATTTTATAGATTATACCAATGACAATGCTATGGATTGGTGGCGGGGGCTACAACAAAATGTTTTTGATCTTGGTATAGACGGATGGAAGCTGGATGGCACCGCAACCCTTTTTTGGAACCAACTTGGTCCAATACCAATATTTTATAAGCGGACATCCAAAGGAATTATGACCGCTAGAACCTATATGGACCACTATTATAGGGACGAATACCAGCATGGGCTTACCCAAAACCCGGAGTTCGTTACACTTTCACGATCCATAGACCGTTGGTTTCACCCCGAAGGCTTTTCTCCAATTGATGCCTCCCCTGTAAATTGGGTAGGCGATCAGAAGCACGAATGGGTTACCGATGAAATGATTTTGGAAAGCGGGGATGAAAACGTGGATATAGCTTTGGATGGTATTCAAGGTTTTGAGTCGGCTATTAGGAGTATTCTAAAAAGCGCCGAGCTGGGATATAATATTGTCGGGAGTGATGTAGCTGGATTTTCAGGAAAAACGATTCCGCCTAGACTGTATATGCGTTGGACGCAATTCTCTGCTTTTTGCGGTTTGTTCATGAACGGGGGCCATGGGGAAAGGCGACTTTGGAAAAGAACACAGGAGGAACTGGAGGTAATACGAAAGTATTCCTGGTTGCATACAGAATTGGTGCCTTATATGTACCACTATGTGGTAACGGCCCATAACGGGGGAAGAAGGTTGCAGACCCCGCTAAAACGTGGTAAATATCATTATATGTTCGGAGATTACTTTCTGGTGGCCCCAATATATAGGGATTCCAAAAAGAGAACTATTACTTTGCCCCAGGGTCAATGGAGATACTTTTTTGATGATAAAGAGCTCATAGAAGGAGGGGTCGTTGTTAAAAGAGAGTTTTCAATGGACGAATTTCCAGTTTATATAAAGGAGGGTGCTATTGTGCCCATGGATATAAAGCGGCCCTATACAGGATTGGGGAGTAAGGATTCGGAAGGGTATACAACGATTTTAGTGTTTCCCAAAGATGAAAATAGTTTTGTTTACCATCATACGGATACCGTGGGGGAAACCACAATTTCTTATGAAGCAACAGAAACTGCTTTGACGCTTACCCTAGAAGGAACAGAATTCCCACACATTTTAAGGATTCATTCCTATAGCATCCCGGAATCGGTTAAACTGGACGGCAAACTATTGGAAAAGAAGGTGTTTTGGACTTACGACCACCATGATCATAAACTTCTGATCAGAAATGGCAGTGGGTATGGGAAAGGGGTATATGAAATAAAGTATTGAGCCTCCCCTTAATAGATTTCATTCCTGAGTGTAATACGCCTTATCGGTGTAGGTTTCTGGATCTGAGATAGTTTAGAAGCTCTTCCGGTAAATCGGTTTGAATAACGTTGACGTACTTTCGGGACAATAGGGCATCAAAACCAGAATCTTTCTGTTGTTGTTCCATCTTATCATACTTGCCCAAAGCATTGATCCATACCCTGTATCCCGACTTTATTAGCCGACGCATGGTTCTATCATTATAATAGCTCTCATCAATATGAATAATGGAAATATCCTCTAATTTTTTTATGGCCCTAATATCTTTTCTGGAATAAGCCCTGGGCATTATTTTAATATCCTTGTTCAATTTTTGGTACTGAGTGGTTTCGGGAAAATCATATAGGAAAAATAGTATTTGGTCTTCCATTCCGTATTTTGCGATCAAGTCAAATGTTTGTTTTACGGCTGGCTCACCTTCCAGTTTAAAATCCACATCCAATAGTATTTTGCCCTTGGTTAACTGTAGTACCTCTTCAAAGGTTGGTATCTGCTCATCGGTAAGGTTATTTCCGAACTTAAGTCTCAACTCTTTGAGCTCGGCAAGGGTAAAATCATCCACTTTTCCTGAACTATTGGTTGTTCTGTCAATAGTTTTGTCGTGCATAATCACGAGTTCACCGTCCTTACTTTTTCTAATATCAATTTCCACGATATCTACTCCTATACGAATACTTTCGCTTATAGCGGCCAAAGAGTTTTCGGGATAGTTGGGATTGATGGCTCTGTGGGCTGCAACGAGAATCTGTTCCGGGTGGTTGTGGAAATCGTTAAGAATACTGTCTAGTTTAGTTTCTTGTGCTAGGGTTGTTAAGCTTAAGAAAACCAGAAGAAGGGTAAAAATGGTTTTGTTCCAGGTTGGGTAAAGACTGCTATTCATTATTAATTATGAGTTAGGGATTATAATGTAATTCCCTTAATTATTATGGTGCAATATAATAAGACTTTTTGTTTACACGTTTAAGCAAATGTTAATATATTTTTTTAAGCCTTTTTTTTGTCAAATTAATTTGTTGCCGCTATCGTTTTCAGGCCTCCCTATTTGTAGATGCCTTAAAGCCAAATTAGAAAATGCTACATTTAAAGAGTCTGATTGAAGACAAAGGTTAATTGGTAATGGAACGTGAATTTGCCGATCCTACCCCAATAATGCTGTCGAAGATATCACCAAAATTCCTGTAATAGACCAAGATGAGGTAGTTGTTTTCCGTAAAATGAAAATTTCCTGAAATGGTGTTCATGTCGATAACACCTTCGTTGTTTTTCATTACATATTTGTAGTTGTAAAACCCTTGTTTCATTTTTATGACCGCCTCCATATTGCCAGTATCTTCGTTATAGGTCATTTTGTTTTCCTCATCAAGGGCGTAATTGTTGTATTTTCCAAATACATATACATCGTTCAAGCCAATTTTTTCTGTGTAGGGCAGGGTAAAATGTATAAAGCTGTATTCGGCCTCCCTGGAGCTGTCATCTCCTTGCAAGGTTCTGACTACAAAATCGCCATTAACATCGGGATAGTAGGTGTAAGGCCGGTCGTGCCTAAAATAATCCATAAATAAATAATGGTTGTATAGGTTTGTGAGTTCAATCCTGGAAATGGAAGAACTTGGTGCCCTAAGGTCTTTTGTGTCAAAATTAAAATATTCATTTCCACCAAAAAAACTGGTTTCCTTATCATATTTATAGACCAATTCTGTACCCAGGTTGAATTGTGGGCTTATATTGGTAATTGCCGTGTGCCATTGATGGTTTTGTATTATGGCTATTTTTACTTCCTTGTTTGGATTTACCAATTTTACCTGATTGGTATTAATGGTAAATTGTATTACTTGTTTTTCGTTGAGGTAAGTAAAATCCCTGGAGCGTTTTACAACGCCGCCGACATTTACCAAATCATCATATACTATAAATCTCCTGGAAAATTGAAGCTCGTTATAACTGTTGTAAATTTCCAATAGGTAATTACCACTTACTTTTAAACCGGTATTTACATTGGGTATGGTAAGTTTGTAGTTGGAATACGCCTGTAGGGTAGAGTAGCTATTTTCATAATCCACTATGCGTTCGTTGTCCAATCCATTTAAATATTGCGACTTTAGGAGAGAGGAGGGGGTCCAATCATAATCGCAGTGCACAATCTTGTAATAGTAATCCTGTTCATTGGCCAAAAGGTCGTCGAATTCCAAATAAATAGGGTCTCCCAAATTTACCACAGGAAATTGGTCATCTGTCGAGCCTTTAAATATGATGGATTTTATATTGGTAGGAGGGTTGATTTCCAATTGTACTTGGGCACTGCTCATATGTACGGAAAAGAGCAGTAAAAGCGCATAAAGTTTTAATTGCATTTGGTGATATTTTGTCGTAAAGGTAAGCAAAAAGCATCCTCGAATGAGCGGTTGGTTTAATTTAAAACTTCTTGGACGGCTCTGGCTGGTGCTTGTCTGGTAGTGGATAGGGTTTTGGATTTGCTTCTCCGGGCCAGTACTTAGTCCAGATAAAGTGGGAGGTGCTGCCAGGGGGAAAGGTAGGGTAGGATATTTGTTTTTCCGGAGTTCCTGCTGAGGTAAAATGAATGAATTCCGAATTTTGGTTGAAGGGGCTGATCTTGAACTGATGAAATCCTCCCTATAGCGTGTCTTATAGACCGTCAGTTTTACGAAATTTTTTATTCTCTAAATTTATAAGTAATAATTATGAAAACTTTCTATTAAGTATTAAATTTGCTCGAAATTTTGATAACCTAAGGTCTACTAAATATGTCTAAAGACATCCGAATTAAAAAAGGCTTAAACATTAATCTTATTGGTGAGGCGGAAAAGACGACCGCCAAAGCTGTTTTAAGTAATGTTTATGCGATTAATCTGCAGGATTTTCACGGAATTACACCTAAATTACTAGTTAAGCAAGGCGCCGAAGTAAAGGCGGGAGAACCACTTTTTTATAATAAAAATGTGGAAGATATGCTTTTTGTTTCCCCCGTAAGTGGGGAATTGGTAGAGGTGGTAAGAGGTGCAAGAAGAAAAATCTTAACCTTGAAAATTTTGGCGGACAAAAGCCAAGAGCTTGTTTCACATGAGCCTTTGTCGGCCAAAAGCGCCAAAGCCGAAGATGTGAAATCATTGCTTTTGAAATCTGGCTGTTGGCCTTTTATTAAGCAAAGACCTTATGATATAATCGCAGATCCATCAGTAGCGCCAAAAGCGATATTTATTTCTGCCTGTGTTACCAGTCCCATGGCGGCCGACTTGGATTATGCCTTAAAGGGAAAGGAAAAGGAAGTGCAGGCGGCAATTACTGCCCTTGGTAAACTAACTCCTGGAAAGGTTCATGTTTCGGTAGGTAAAAGTAGTCAGTCCATATTTTCTAAATTGGAGGATATGGAATTGCATAATGTAAGTGGTCCCCATCCAGCTGGTCTGGTAGGAACCCAGATCAATAAAATTGACCCGATCAACAAAGGAGAAGTGGTGTGGACCATTGCACCACAGGATTTGGTCATTATTGGGGAATTGTTAATAACCGGTAGGTTTAATCCTGAAAGAATCGTTGCATTGGTTGGTTCCAGTGTAAAGGCGCCAAAATATTATACCACCAAAATAGGGTCCGAAATTTCTACTTTTCTTTACGCCAGTGGTGTTAATACAGAGAATTTTAGAGTAATTAATGGGGATGTGTTAACGGGGAGTATAGCAAAACCAGATGGTTATCTTGGTTTCTATAATAATACGGTTTCGGTTATTCCAGAAGGAGATGATTATGAGTTTTTTGGATGGAATAAGCCGGTTTTTGATAAAGTTTCTACAACTAGGTCATTAACTTTCTCTTGGTTGCAGCCTAAAAAGAAATATGAATTGGATACCAATACCAATGGAGAGCACAGGGCATTTGTGGTTACTGGGCTGTATGAGGAGGTTTTTCCAATGGATATCTATCCCTTACAGCTTCTAAAGGCATGTATGGTTAAAGACTTGGATGAAATGGAACAGTTGGGTCTTTATGAAGTTGCTCCTGAAGATTTTTCACTTACAGAATTTATTTGCATATCTAAACAACCCCATCAACAGATTATCAGGGAAGGGTTGGATTTATTATATAAAGAAATAGGATAAAAAATGAGCTTAAAAAGTAATTTACATAATCTAAAGGAGAAATATAAGGGCAAAAAAATGGCGCCGGCATTCAATGCCCTCCATACCTTTTTATATGCTCCAAATGAAACTACCCATTCTGGTTCACATGTGCGGGTCGTTGATGATTTGAAGCGGACCATGAATACCGTGATCATGTCCTTAGTGCCTGTGCTTATATTCGGGATATTCAATGCAGGGTATCAGCATTATGCTGCTGTAGATGCAGCTAATGGTGTTATACGGCAGGCTTCACTTTTCGGTAACTTCCTAACATGGGAGAATTTTATTATGGGGGCATGGACAGTCTTGCCTTTAGTAATCGTTTCTTATGTTGTAGGGCTTGCCGTTGAGTTTTTATTCGCTGTAATTAAAGGTCATGAGGTAGAGGAAGGATATTTGGTGACAGGAATGTTGGTGCCGTTAATTGTACCTATTGATACTCCTTTGTGGATGTTGGCTGTGGCCGTTGTCTTTGGAGTTGTGATTGGTAAGGAGGTTTTTGGTGGTACTGGGATGAATATTTTAAACCCTGCACTTACTATTAGGGCCTTTTTATTTTTTGCCTATCCTACTTGGATGAGTGGAGATAAAGTGTGGGTGCATCAGGCAGTTGACTTGGCCGGTGGTCCGGATGCTATTTCCGGAGAAACCGTTTTGGGTTATTTGGCCCAAGGTAAAGGTGCTGAAATCAGCTATTCCGTTTCCGATATGTTTTTTGGATTTATTCCTGGTTCCATTGGGGAAACTCCTACGATATTAATATTGTTAGGGGGGCTTTTCTTGATCTTCAGTAAAATTGCAAGTTGGAGGATTATGTTGAGTGCGGTTGTAGGAGCCTTGATAATGGGACTTATCTTTAACGGTGCTGTTGATGCTGGTTGGATAACTGAAACAAGTAAATTTTATGGATTGATGAGCTTTTCTTTCTGGCAACATTTAATTGTTGGTGGATTGGCCTTTGGTATCGTATATATGGCAACTGATCCGGTTACCGGTGCCCAGACCAATAAAGGTAAATGGATCTATGGTTTCTTTATAGGATTTATTTCAGTATTGATAAGAGTTTTTAATCCTGCTTATCCGGAAGGCGTTTTCTTGGCTATTTTGTTGATGAACGTTTTTGCGCCAACAATTGACCATTACGTTATTAGAGGAAATGTCAATAGAAGATTGAAGCGAGCAAAAAAGACCACCGTTTTACCCACGGATGATGAGGGGAAAATACAAGAATTAAAAGCAGAAACAGTATAATCATGGCAGTTAATACAGAAAAGAATAGTTACACGGTACTTTTTGCCGCACTTATGGTAATCGTTGTGGGGTCGCTCTTGGCGTTTTTTGCCTCTTCCCTTAGCGAAAAGATTAAGGAGAACGAAAGGCTGGAAAAGCAACAGAATATCCTTTATGCCATGGGTGTAAACGATAATCAGGATGAAGGTAGTGTCAATTTTATATCTACGGATAAAGTGGCCGATGAATTTGAGAAATACATCATAGAGCAACTGGTTGTTGAGGGAGATGAGGTAACCAAGAACAGCGAGGCCTATCTGATCGATCTTAAAAAGGAAGAAACGTTGGCCAAGGCTGGGGAAACTAGAAAACTGCCCTTGTTTATTGGAGAAAAAGACGCAGAGAAATATTACATTATTCCCATGAGGGGTAAAGGTCTTTGGGATGCTATTTGGGGCTTTGTGGCCTTGGATAATAATCTTGTAGTTAAAGGTGTGTATTTTGATCATAAAGGGGAAACCCCTGGTTTGGGAGCCAATATCAAACAACGTTACTTTATGGATGATTTTAAGGGAGAATCCATTTTAGACGGTACGCAGTATGCTGGGATTACAGTTGCCAAAGGAAACAATGATCCTACCAACGAAAGGAAAGACGATAATGCAGTAGACGCCCTAGCGGGAGCTACTATTACTGGTGATGGTGTGTCTGCAATGATCCGTCAAAGCGTAAATCTATATAAACCCTATTTGGAAACCATAAGAGCTAAAAATTAAAACATGGCACTACTTTCAAAAAAAGATGCAAATCTAATATTAGATCCCTTGGCGGATAACAACCCTATTACCATACAGGTTCTGGGTATATGCTCTGCCTTGGCAATTACAGCCGAATTAAAGGCATCCATAGTAATGGCTGTTTCAGTATTGTTCGTAATGGGAATGGGGAACGTTGTAATTTCCCTAATGCGTGACATTATACCTTCAAAGATCAGAATTATTGTACAGCTGGTGGTGGTAGCATCCCTTGTGATTATGGTGGATCAGGTATTGAAGGCCTTTGCCTACGAGTTAAGTAAGACCCTTTCTGTTTTTGTGGGCTTAATTATAACCAACTGTATTATAATGGGGCGTTTTGAAGCCTTTGCCTTGGCCAATGGACCTTGGAAGTCCTTCTTGGACGGGATCGGTAATGCTGCCGGCTACGGGCTTATACTTGTCGTCATAGGGTTCTTTAGGGAGCTTTTGGGGTCGGGTACCTTACTTGGTTTTAAGGTGTTGGGCGATCCAATTGAAAAAACGGGCCTATATGCAACAGGGTATGAAAACAATGGATTTATGTTGTTGTCCCCAATGGCCTTGATCGTTGTTGGGCTTATAATCTGGGTGCAACGTTCACGCAACAAATCTTTAATAGAAGAAAACTAGTAGTCATCATAAGAACAGAATGTTATGTTAGAACATATTGAATTATTTTTTAAATCCATATTTATAGACAATATGGTATTTGCCACGTTCTTAGGAATGTGTTCTTACCTTGCCGTTTCTAAAAAAGTGACTACAGCAGTAGGTCTTGGAGCAGCTGTTATATTTGTACTTGCGGTAACGGTACCCCTAAACTGGTTGTTAGATCAGTATCTTTTAAGGGATGGGGCTTTGGCCTGGTTAGGACCGGAATTTGCCGATTATAACCTAAGCTTCCTGTCTTTTATTCTCTTTATAGCTACCATAGCAACTATGGTGCAATTGGTAGAGATTGTTGTGGAGAAGTTTTCTCCCTCACTTTATAATTCCTTGGGTATATTTTTGCCTTTGATTGCTGTAAACTGTGCCATATTGGGAGGTTCATTGTTTATGCAGTCCAGGGATATTCAAACTTTGGGATTGGCTTTTAATTATGGAGTTAGTTCTGGTATTGGTTGGTTCTTGGCTATTTTGGCCATTGCTGCCATCCGTGAGAAAATAAGATATTCCAATGTTCCGCCACCACTTAGAGGTCTTGGAATTACTTTTATTATCACGGGACTTATGGCCATCGGATTTATGAGTTTTGGTGGTATGTTGACAGGTGGTGATGAGGCTCCCCAAGAAGAGGAGCAGAATACGGCCCAGAAAGTAGAGGAAGACAATATAATAAAGGAGGCCGAGGATAATACGGTTTCTTATAACAACGCTATAATAAACGAGTAAAAATGATATTAGCTACAAGTACAATTGGAACAATACTGATAACGGTAGTTGCTTTTTTAATACTACTGTTATTATTGGTGGCACTGTTACTGTTTACCAAAGAAAAATTATCTCCATCTGGTCCGGTAACCTTGACCATTAACGGGGAAAAGAAAATTGAAGTTGGTTCTGGTGGATCGTTATTGTCCACCTTGGGAAATCAGAAAATATTTCTTCCTTCTGCCTGTGGCGGAGGAGGTACCTGTATACAATGTGAATGTCATGTTCTTTCTGGTGGCGGAGAAGCACTTCCTACAGAAACACCACATTTCTCCAAAAAAGAATTAAACCATGGGGCTCGTTTGGCTTGCCAGGTGAAGGTGAAACAGGATATGGAGATAACCATTCCTGAAGAAGTATTCGGAATTAAAAAATGGCAGGGTACGGTTGTACGTAACTTTAACGTAGCTTCATTTATTAAGGAATTCGTAGTTGAAATTCCAGAAGATATGGGGTATAAGGCCGGTGGGTATATTCAGATTGAGATTCCCCCTTGCGAAGTGAAATTCTCTGAAATGGATATCACGGCACATCCAGAGGAACACGAAACTCCAGATAAATTTCAAGCGGAATGGGACAAGTTTAACTTGTGGCCCTTGGTAATGAAAAATCCAGAAATAATAGAAAGAGCTTATTCTATGGCTTCTTATCCTGCAGAGGGTAGGGAGATTATGTTGAATGTTCGTATTGCAACTCCGCCATGGGATAGGGCCAAAAATGGATGGATGGATGTTAATCCAGGAATTGCATCCTCTTATATTTTTAATTTGAAAAAAGGTGACCCTGTAACTATTTCAGGACCTTATGGTGAATTCTTTATCAACGAATCGGATTCCGAGATGTTATATGTTGGTGGAGGGGCAGGAATGGCGCCTATGCGCTCACATTTGTATCACCTGTTCAATACGCTTAAAACCAATAGAAAGGTTACTTATTGGTATGGTGGTAGATCTAAAAGAGAGCTGTTCTATTTAGATCATTTCTATAAACTGGAGAGAGAATTCCCTAACTTTAAATTCTACTTGGCTCTTTCGGAACCTTTGCCCGAAGATAATTGGAAGGTTAAGGAAAATATAGATGCTCCTGGAGATGGTTTTGTAGGGTTCATTCACAACTGTGTTATAGAGAATTATTTGGACCATCATGAATCACCAGAGGATATAGAACTGTATTTCTGTGGACCTCCATTAATGAACAAGGCTGTTCAAAAAATGGGCGAGGATTATGGTATCCCTGATGAGCACATTAGATTTGATGATTTTGGAGGTTAATTGGTAAATCTCACAATATCCAAGACCTTGTAGGTCTAATTCTAGACCTGTCAGGTTTCTTAAACTTGACAGGTCTTTTTTTTGTAATATAGTTTTTTAGGATACCAGGGTTTAATATTGGTGTCAGTGTTTTAAATTGAATATTTGAAGATGGGTAGGCCGTTAACAGAACAGGAATTGCACAATTTGGCCATGAATATTGTTGGAAAGCAATTGGAAGCCGAAGGTTATGAATTTATGGGGGTCAATAGTAAACCTAAAAAGAACCCTCAATTTGTTTGTCTTAAGGATAAAAGATTGTTCTTTATTGTGGTAAGGAGTGTGCCGCATCCTCTTGACCCAAGGGCATATGATAATATATTGTTGCAAAAAATCAAAGATCATGCCCTAACTCAAAATGGGGAAACGTATTATGCCGGTGTTGGTATCTACAACGCTCTGGATAGAAATTTACCAGTTTACCTCAATGAAGATTATATCTTGGAATATGATGGACTTATTAAGATTTAGTGTGATTCGATTAGGGCTTTCCCTATTCATCTTAGTTGGCACAGGATGCAAGACCAATGGGGAAAAATGGGTTAAGAATGTAAATTCTGGAGCCGCTCTTGGTACCTCTTATAATATCATTTATTTGGCCAAAGAAGAATTGAACCTTGAGCGTGAAATTGATTCGGTCTTTCAGGTTTTAAATCGATCAATGAGTACCTATATACCAACCTCGGATATTTCAAGAATCAATAGTGGTGACTCTACTGTAATTGTCGATCATATGTTTCGGGAGGTTTTTGAGCTTTCTGAAAAAGTATTTCAGGCTACGGACGGATATTTTGATCCTACTGTTGGGGTGTTGGTCAATGCTTGGGGGTTTGGTCCGGGCACTGAAATGAAAATGGATAGTGTAAGGGTAGATAGCCTTTTGGGTTATGTGGGTTTTGATAAAGTTAGTATTCGTGCGGACAACAGAATTAGAATGGAAAATCCTGGTATGTATTTTGACTTTAATGCTATAGCCAAAGGTTACTCCGTGGATCGACTTGCTGTTCTTTTGGAAAATAAAGGTCTTACCGATTATTTAATTGAAGTAGGTGGGGAGTTGGTCGCAAAAGGAGAAAATAGAATCAAATCGAAAAAGTGGGTGGTTGCTATTGATGACCCTATGAACGATGAACAGAGGACCATTAAAAGGACGGTGTTCATGAAGGATGTTGCTATGGCTTCTTCAGGTAATTATAGAAAATTTAAAATTGATCCTGAGACGGGTGTTAAGTATGTGCATACTATAGACCCCAAAAAAGGTTATACCAAAATTTCCAATATTCTGGCAGCTAGTGTTTTGGCGAAGGATTGTGCCACTGCAGATGCTTTTGCCACCTCATTTATGGCATTAGATCTGGAGATAACCAAATCTATTTTGGCACAACACCAAGAATTGGAAGGTTATATTATTTATTTGGACCAACAAGGAAGTGTATTGGAATATATGACTGACGGATTCCAGGAGAATGTAATTGAGTAATTATTTGAATACCAGCGGAATGATCTCTCCCTTGGCCAAACGGTAGTTATCCACCTCGGCATTGGAAAGCTTAGTGGTATAATCTACTTCTTCTACCTTAAAGCCAATTGCTCCTAGCTTCTTAAAATAATCCCTTCCGTAGATTCTTACATGGTCATATTGTCCAAATATTTTTGCCCTCTCCTTTTTGTCGGTTATGCTGTTATCCTCGTAAGTTTCATCTCTTCCAAGATCTTGTGGAATTTGAAAAATACCCCATCCTCCAGGTTTTAAAATTCGGTACAACTCTTCCATCGCTTTAGTGTCATCGGGAATATGCTCTAATACATGATTGCAAAAAATAACATCAAAGGAATTGTTTGTAAAGGGCAGATTACAGATATCCGCCTTGATATCTGCAAGTGGTGAATTTAAATCGGTAGTGGTATAATCCAAATTTTTTAAGTTTCTGAAACGTTTGTAAAAGGCCTGTTCAGGGGCAAAATGCAAAACCTTAAGTTTGTCCGTAAAAAAGGTAGTCTCATTTTTTAAATAGAGCCATAGAAGGCGGTGCCTTTCAAGGGATAGGGTAGAGGGGGATAGTACATTTTCCCTTGGGAGTTCATAACCATAAGGGAGAAAACTTTTGAATTTCTTTCCATCTATGGGGTCGGTATAGCGATTACCACGCATGAAAAATGCCAATATGGGCCGTACCAAATAACTAAGTTTTATTAGTATGGGCCTGGGAATTATGTTTAATATATATTTAAATAGTTTTTTCAAAGTTTTATGCGACGTGTCCCGTCTAATTGACTTGGTTATAATGGAAGCCAAAAATTATCCTGCAAGTCTATAACAGTGGCTAGAAAAAAGAATGGAATGGGGTCTAAGTTTTTTTTTTTGGTATTATAGTACCAGTGCTTTTTGGCGAAACTCTGCTTCCTCATTACTCTCTATGCCCAATGCCTCGTATATGTAGGCAAAAGTGGAAAGTATTTCTGGTTTACCATCTATAATGGCTACGTCATGCTCAAAATGGGCACTGGGTTTACCATCCGCCGTTAGGATGGTCCAACCATCCTTTAATTGTTTTATTCTTCGCGTTCCTAAATTTATCATAGGTTCTATGGCGACAACCATTCCTTCCACAAATTTCTTGCCCCTACCACGTTTGCCGTAATTGGGCATTTCTGGATCTTCATGCATTTCTCGTCCCAATCCGTGACCTACCAATTCCCGAACCACGCCATAACCCCTACTTTCCGTAAACTGTTGAATGGCATAGCCTACATCCCCTACGCGATTTCCGACTTTAAATTCTCGGATACCAACATATAGGGATTCTTTGGTTACGTCCAATAATTTTTTGGTTTCGGGGGCAACTTCGCCAACTTCGAAGGTGTAGGCATGGTCACCATGAAATCCATTTTTAAAGGCACCACAGTCAATAGAAATAATATCGCCTTCTACTAAAGGAGTGTTATTGGGAATTCCATGAACAACCTGGGCGTTGGGACTCATACATAGCGAATTGGGGAAATCGTACAAACCCAAAAATCCGGGAACAGCGCCATGATCCCTAATAAAGGCTTCGGCCAGAGTATCTAGCCGTAAGGTTGTTACTCCCGGCTTTACCTCACTGGCCAACATTCCTAAGGTCTTGCTTACGATCAAAGCGCTTTCACGCATTAATTCTATCTCTTCTAAGGTCTTGATGTTTATCATAGAATGCAAATGTAAAACAATACTTTTAAAACGTCATGCCTTAAGTTGTTAGACAAGATACATGACGTATATAAAGCTATACCAGTGACTTTCTAGTCATTAATTCTGGTTGGGGAACGCCCATTAATTTAAGTATGGTAGGAGCAATATCGCCCAAAACACCATCCTCTATACTTTTTAATTCGTTATCCACTAAGATCAGAGGTACTGGATTTGTGGTATGGGCCGTGTTAGGGCTTCCGTCCGGATTTACCATTGTTTCACAATTTCCGTGATCCGCAATTACCAAAGTGGTATATCCGTTTTTTAGGGCCGCATTAATAACCGATTCAGAGCAACTATCCACAGTTTCACAGGCCTTAATTGCAGCTTGCATATCTCCGGTATGGCCTACCATATCCGGGTTGGCAAAATTAAGGCAAACAAAATCAACCTCTCCCTTGTTCAATTCCGGTATTATGGCGTCCCTTATTTCATAGGCGCTCATTTCTGGTTTTAGGTCATAGGTAGCCACTTTGGGCGATGGACATAAAATACGCTCTTCGCCTTCAAAAGGAATTTCCCTGCCACCATTGAAGAAGAAGGTAACATGAGGGTATTTTTCTGTTTCTGCGATTCTTATTTGTTTTTTGTCGGCCTTGGCCAAGGTCTCGCCCAAGGTCTCCCTAATATTATCCTTGTCGTAGACTACCTTCACTCCTGTATAGGAATCGTCGTAGTTGGTCATGGTTACATAGTATAGGTCCAGTTTGTGCATATTCAGCTCGTGCATGTCTTCTTGACTTAACACCTGGGTCAACTCCCTGCCACGGTCTGTCCTGAAATTGAAAAAGATGACGACATCACCATCTTTTATAACGGATAAAGGCTCTCCTTGATCATCCGATGCCAATAATGGCTTTAAAAACTCATCTGTTACGCCAGTTTCATAACTGGCCAATATAGATTCTTCAATGTTCGCTGTTTTTTGGCCCTGGCCGTTCACCAATAAATCATAGGCCAGCTTTACCCGCTCCCATCTTTTATCCCTGTCCATAGCGTAATATCTACCAATTACACTGGCAAGTTTGGCATTTTTATCCGCACAATATTCATTTAATGCATTTACATAGCCAATGCCACTTTTCGGGTCCACATCCCTACCATCTGTAAACGCATGGATAAAGGTGTTCTTCAATCCATAACTTTCACTGGCATCAATAAGGCCCCTTAGGTGTGAGGTATGGCTATGAACGCCACCATCACTTAGCAACCCTAAAAAGTGCACGGGTTTATTATTGTTTTTGGCATATAACAGTGCATCTTTTAGTGCCTGCTCATCTTTTAAGGTGTCTTGGTCTATGGCAAGATTAATTTTGGCGAGATCTTGATAAACGATACGCCCGGCACCCAAATTCATGTGGCCTACCTCGCTATTGCCCATTTGTCCTTCCGGAAGACCTACATTCATTCCGTCCGTTAAAAGATTGGAATTGGGGTATTTGGAGTAAAGGGAATCAATAAATGGGGTGTTGGCATTTTCTATGGCGGAGACTTTGGGGTCTGGGGATTTGCCCCATCCATCCAAAATCATTAAAATAACTTTCTTGTTCATTATATGTTTGTTAGTGACCTCAAAAATAAAAATATTGTATATGGATAGCTAGGATTTTAGGCACCTTTTTTAAAAATTTTCCATTCATTGGACCAATGGTTTCGTGTAATACTTCAAACAGCGGTTTTTTTGTTAAAATTTTGTTATTTAACGAAAAAAAATGAAACAAAGTTAAGGTTTAATGGTCTGTTATAGTAATCAATATTCACTAATTAATCTTATTCATCATGAGAAAAACAATTTTAACAGTCACCATGGCATTACTGTTTGTGGTTGCAGGCGTTAGCGCTGAAAGTAGTAACAAGATGTACCCCTTAAATGAAACGGTTTTATTAGCGGAACCTGCAGAATTAAGCTCTTTTTGCAAGGCCATAATCAAAGGGGATTTGGAAACCGTTAATCGGTTAATTGAACTAGGGGAGAACGTAAATCAAAAATCCTTGGGCAAGACCCCTGCAATTTTTGCCGCCCGTTACAATAAGGTTGAAATTCTAGAGCTCCTTATCGCAAATGGTGCGGATTTGAGAATCAAGTGTGATAAAGGGTACACTGTAAAAAAACATGCAGAACTATCAAATGCCACTGAGGCACTGGAGGTAATTAATGCTAATCTTAAAAAGTAACAGTTGCCTAAATCCTTTAAAAAAAGCCTATCGTAAAACTTCGATAGGCTTTTTTATTAAATCAATTTGCTTTCATAGTGTTCAGGTAAAAGAGCAAACGTAAAGGTCTAGAAATCAAATCCAGTAAAGGCTCTAAATAAGAATGCATACAGTGCCATGAATAACATTGCCACACAGAATACTGAGTAAATCTTTAATAGTATTACTACAATTTCTGGTTTACAATTCTCGAATGCCGTTAAGTAAATGTTCTTAAAATGTAATAAGGTTCCCATATAGTCTCATTTAAGTGATTGTAAATCAAAGCTATAAGGGTTAAATTTGAGACGGTAAAAGATTTGGTTCTGGTGCAATATACTAAGAATCCCTCTAAAACCTAATCTTGATAAATAAAATTAGCTATTGTTGTGATTTAAATCGTTCAATGGCGTCTTTTATCCGTTCAATTCTATTTTCTGGGTCTGGATGCGTACTCTGAAATTCGGGTACCCTGTTCGGACCGGCTGCAGCCTTTAAAATTTCCATGACATTTATCATTTCGTATGGGTCATATTCTGAACGGATCATGAAGGCAACCCCAAGTTCATCGCTTTCCAATTCATCTTCCCTGCCATTGGTCAGGAGCGTGTTTTGACCAATACTACCAACAATTCCACCAGCATCGGCACCAACTGATGCCCCCATGGTCACTGTTTGCCAAAAACTACCGTCTGCAATCCTTTCAGCGGAGTGCCTTCCAATGACATGTCCGATCTCATGGCCCAAAACCCCTGCGAGTTGTGCTTCGTTCAATTTGGAAAATAGGGCATAGGTAATAAAGATCTGTCCTCCAGGTAGGGCAAAAGCATTGATGGTTTGGTCTTCTGCCAATATATGAAAATCATATTGGTATGGAGTTTCCCTAGCGATACTATTATTTACCAATTTTGATCCGATCCGATCCACTAAGGATTGAAGGCGCTCATCAGGGTATAGTCCTCCGTACTGCTGTGCTACTTCGGGGGCGCTTTGCAGCCCAATGGATATCTCTTGTTCAGTACTCATATTTATATTCTGAACCCTGCCAGTATATGGGTTTTCCTCTTTGTTGTTACAGCGCTGTACAAAAGCAAAGGCTACAATGGCCAAGCCGATAAATATCCTGATTTTCCAACTTCCACTTCTCATGGTACGGCGCTTTAAGAGTTAATAAAAGATATAATGATGTTACAAAAGCTCTGGATTAATGTCTAAAATATTGTTTTGAATGTATCCTTTTAGAAACCCAGAGGTAAAGTTTTCCTTACCTAAAATATCCTCATCAAGAAGTAATTTGAAAATATTTTTTCTTCTAAATGTCTTTAACATTGGAATGGAAATGGGGGCATAACTGTAGTGCCATGGCTCATATTTAAAACCTTTTCTTTTGGGGTTATCCGTATATACCAGATGGAAACCAAATTTATTGGCATTGTCATCCATCCATTTTTTAAATAATTCAAAAGGTCCGCCTTCTCCAAATTTCCCGGGAACCAAAACATCCCCATCGGTTCTTGGATAGCCGTCAATTATGTCGATGTCCGTGCCCCAGTGGTGTCTACTGGTACCTGGGATAGTGGAATATTCTATAATCTTTTCAATAGCATCTAATTTGGACATTCCTTTTTCTTCGGAGTATTGTAAGTACTTACGTTCCCAAATAGCCTCCTGACGATAAAAATTGCGATAGCTAGATACAATTTTTAGATCAATACCATCACTATAGGCTGCCTTTTTCATCTCTAAAAAAGCGTCATGTGCCTCTTTTCTTAAGTTGATGCCTTTTCCATAAAGTTTAATATCTTCCTTGCCCATTAATTCCAAGACGGAATATTCAGTTTCTTGGGATAGGGTAAGTCCAGGTAATAAGGATAGGGCTAAACCTGAATAACCACTTTTTTTTATAAAAGATCTTCTGTGCATAGGGCAATAGGTATTTAAATGAGTCGAAAACTTGTCGATTAAAGTATCTCAAAAATATTGCCACATTATAAATTGTATTGGTTATAGCTGTATAAATTGTGACACCATTGAAATAATTAAACCATAAAGTTACTTATTTTAAACAAGAATAAACGCTAGTCTGCATGGGAAATGAGGCCGTGAATTTAGCCCAAATAGATTGGTGGTTAAATAATGTTGTAGGGTTAAAGGGGGGTGATGTATACTCACCTTTAGAATAAATACTTAAGACCAATTTATTGGTGATCATTTGTAAATGGCCTCATAGGAAAAATTACTGTAAAACTAATTTGGAAAATTTGCCTCTTCCCAGAATAATATTAATTTTTTACTACCTGGGAAAGGTATAGATATCCTTGATGTTTTATTTTTAGGTCATTTAAAATAATGATATAAAAATACACACCCGAGGCCAAACCTATGTCGCCATTAACCACCTGATTTCTGTTGGACAAGCCTTCAAATTCGCCCTTGTAATTTTCTTTGTAATATACCATTACACCATACCTGTTGAAGATTTGCAGTATGTTGTTTGGTGATTCCTCAATTCCTTCAATTTCAAGAAAATCATTGGTGCCATCGCCGTTGGGCGTTAAAAAATAATTGCCCAATTCTATGGTGGAAAGGCTTTCGTTTAAATCAAGGGCCCCGCCAAGCGTTATAATTTCGTAATCATTCGGGATGAACGTATCAGATGTTATAGATCCCTTAAGAAATTCTCCTTCCAAAGCCGTGTTGCCTAGATTCATCCATTTCTGCAAGCCTTTGCTCCATCCAACTACGGTAAGGTCACTTATATAATTGGCCACATTACCTAAATTGCTATAATCATCCCAAGTTAAGGTGGCTTTTACAGACAATTCACCTTCCAACCTCCAAAATTCCTGGTTGCTTACTGCGGTCACATTAAAATCCCTTGCGCCCGTGTTGAAATTTTCATTAAAACTAGATAGGTTATCGGGGCCTACAAAGAAATAGGCACATTTGGCCAGCGTATTGACGCTTTCCGAAGTCATGGTCAAAGGCCGAATACGGTCATCATCACCAACTGGGAAAGTAAAAGAATCCTTGTTTTCTGCGGAAACATAGCCATCCACTTTTGTTAGGTTGCCTTCACCAACGAAAAATGAGTTTTCGGCAAATTTTAAATAGGCGTTAGACCGGTCCCTGGGGGTATAAACATTACCGTTTATGAAATTAAAATTATTTTTGATTTCAATCGGGGTATCCAAATAGAGTCCGTCATTAACGGAAACTTCAGTATCATAAAAAACGGGGGAGAAGGCACCGGAAACGGAAAGTGTCTTCTCCTCATTATAGAACCCTACTAAACCCCGATTCTGATCAAAGGTTCCATCATTCACGATATCCATATGAAATCCCACCATGGCAGTTTCATGAATCTGTATGTTGCCATAGTTATGTACTGCATCTTGGGCAGGTGCCAACGCAACAGCCAAAAAAATATAGCTTACAATTATGTGTTTAATGATATTCATTTTTCTAATAATACTTTTTTTTTGGCAATTAAGACGTTCTGGTATCTAATTGTTTTGTAAGATCTTGATTGATTAAAACCTTAATTTACAAGTCAACTTAATCCTAATCGGCAGATATTAGTTGCCAATTGCTGCCATCACTTTGAAGCCAATAGGTATGTTTTTCTTTCAATTCATCCTCGGCCTTCCCATCTTCATCTAAATAATCTATATTGGTTATATATTCTGCATCTTTCATAATTTTAAAAACATAGATTTGTCCTAGGTTATTAGCTGAGGCAGTTGGTAAAGTGATAACATCTTTGTCTTTATCGTTGTCTTTACCAATTATGGTAAAATCATTGGCTTTAAGGGTGTAGTTGCCATTGACACTTGTGATGGATCGTACAAATCCACCTCCGGATTCACTTTCTCCATCTTGTCCGGCTTCACCCTTTTCACCCTTTTCACCTTTTTCACCTTTTTCCCCTTGAATTCCTTGTTCGCCTTGCTCACCAGTTTCTCCTTGCTCACCTTGGATTCCTTGTATTCCCTGTTCACCGGTTTCACCCTTAACTCCGTCAACACCATCAGCACCGTCGTCACCCTTTGGCCCTTGAGCTCCTGTTGCACCGGCTGCTCCTGTTAATCCTGTTGGGCCTTGCGGGCCAGTTGCACCATCGGCACCTGCTGGTCCGGTTTCTCCTTGAATTCCCTGAATTCCTTGCTCACCAGTTTCTCCTTGCTCACCTTGGATTCCTTGTATTCCCTGTTCACCGGTTTCACCCTTAGCTCCGTCAACACCATCAGCACCGTCGTCACCCTTTGGCCCTTGGGCTCCGGTATCACCCTTCTGGCCATCTGCACCATCAATTCCGTTTGTTCCTGCTATACCTTGTGGTCCAACCTCACCTTGTAATCCTTGAGCCCCTGTTGCACCGGCTGCTCCTGTTAATCCTGTTGGGCCTTGCGGGCCAGTTGCACCATCGGCACCTGCTGGTCCGGTTTCTCCTTGAATTCCCTGAATTCCTTGTGCACCAGTTTCACCTTTGTCGCCCTGTTCGCCTTTGGCTCCGGTCGCACCAGTGTCACCCTTAGCTCCGGCAGCACCAGTTAGTCCTGTGTCACCTTTGTCGCCCTGTTCGCCTTTGGCTCCGGTCGCACCGGTTTCACCTTGTATTCCCTGGATACCTTGTTCACCTTGCGCTCCTGTTTCTCCTTGGATCCCTTGCGCACCAGTCTCACCTTTAGCTCCGTCAACACCATCAGCACCGTCGTCACCCTTTGGCCCTTGAGCTCCGGTATCACCCTTCTGGCCATCTGCACCATCAATTCCGTTTGTTCCTGCTATACCTTGTGGTCCAACCTCACCTTGTAATCCTTGAGCCCCTGTTGCACCGGCTGCTCCTGTTAATCCTGTTGGGCCTTGCGGGCCAGTTGCACCATCGGCACCTGCTGGTCCGGTTTCTCCTTGAATTCCCTGAATTCCTTGTGCACCAGTTTCACCTGTTTCTCCTTTGTCGCCCTGTTCGCCTTTGGCTCCGTCAACACCATCAGCACCGGCAGCACCAGTTTCTCCTTGTGGTCCAACCTCACCTTGTATTCCTTGTTCACCTTGGGCACCAGTGGCTCCAGTTGCACCGGTCTCACCTTGGATTCCTTGAGCACCAGTAGCTCCGGTATCACCTTTTAGACCTTGTTCACCTTGCGCTCCTGTTTCTCCTTGGATCCCTTGCGCACCAGTGTCACCTTTAGCTCCATCAACACCATCAATACCATCGACACCAGCTGCTCCGGTTTCTCCTTGAATTCCCTGTTCTCCAGTTTCTCCTTGCTCACCTTGGATCCCTTGTGCTCCAGTGGCGCCCTTAGCTCCGGCAGCACCAGTTTCTCCTTGTGGTCCAACCTCACCTTGTATACCTTGTTCTCCAGTCTCACCTTTCTCACCTTGTATACCTTGTTCACCTTTAGCTCCAGTCTCACCTTTCTCACCTTGAATTCCTTGAGCTCCGGTTTCACCTTTTTCACCAGTTAATCCTTGTATTCCCTGTTCTCCAGTGTCGCCCTGTTCGCCTTTGGCTCCGGTGGCTCCAATTTCACCTTGGATTCCTTGTTCTCCCTGTATTCCTTGCTCACCTGTTTCACCTTGGATTCCTTGTTCACCTTGAGCACCAGTTTCACCTTTTTCACCAGTTAACCCTTGGATCCCCTGTTCACCTGTTTCACCTTTAGCTCCATCAACGCCATCGACACCAGCAGTTCCTGCTATACCTTGTGGACCAACCTCACCTTGAATTCCTTGCTCACCTTGAGCTCCGGTTGCACCATCAGCACCAGCTACTCCAGTTTCACCTTGTATACCTTGTTCTCCCTGTATTCCTTGCTCACCTTGAATTCCTTGTGCTCCAGTGTCGCCCTTGTCGCCTTTGGCTCCGGTCGCACCAGTTTCACCTTGAATCCCTTGTATTCCTTGTTCACCTGTTTCACCTTTAGCTCCGTCAACACCATCAATACCATCAGTTCCTGCTACACCTTGTGGTCCAACCTCACCTTGTATACCTTGCGCACCAGTTTCACCTTTTTCACCAGTTAACCCTTGGATCCCCTGTTCACCTGTTTCACCCTTAGCTCCGTCAACACCATCAGCACCGGCAGCACCAGTTTCTCCTTGTGGTCCAACCTCACCTTGTATACCTTGTTCTCCAGTCTCACCTTTCTCACCTTGGATTCCTTGTGCACCAGTGTCACCTTTCTCACCTTGTATACCTTGTTCTCCTTGAATTCCCTGTTCTCCAGTGTCGCCCTTGTCGCCTTTGGCTCCGGTCGCACCAGTATCTCCTTGGTCTCCTTTTAGACCTTGAATACCTTGTTCTCCAGTCTCACCCTTAACACCGTCAACACCGTCAACACCATCAGTTCCAGCTATACCTTGTGGTCCAACCTCTCCCTGTATTCCTTGTGCACCAGTTTCACCTTGTATACCTTGTTCTCCTTGAATTCCCTGTTCTCCGGTGTCGCCCTTGTCGCCTTTGGCTCCGGTCGCACCGGTGTCACCTTTTGCTCCGTCAACACCATCAGTTCCTGCTATACCTTGCGGTCCAACCTCACCTTGTATACCTTGTTCTCCAGTCTCACCTTTCTCACCTTGTTCGCCTTTGGCTCCAGTCTCACCTTTCTCACCTTGAACTCCTTGTTCACCAGTGTCGCCCTTGTCGCCTTCGGCTCCGGTCGCACCGGTTTCACCTTGTATACCTTGTTCTCCCTGTATTCCTTGAGCTCCGGTTTCACCTTGAACTCCTTGTTCACCAGTTTCTCCTTGAATTCCCTGAATTCCTTGTGCTCCTGTTTCACCTTGGATCCCTTGTGCTCCAGTGTCGCCCTTGTCGCCTGTGGCTCCGGTCGCACCGGTTTCTCCTTGAATTCCCTGTTCACCGGTTTCACCCTTAGCTCCGTCAATGCCATCGGCACCAGCAGCACCAGTTTCACCTTGTATACCTTGTTCTCCTTGTGTTCCCTGTTCACCTTGCGCACCAGTTTCTCCTTTGTCGCCCTGTTCGCCTTTGGCTCCGGTCGCACCAGTGTCACCTTTAGCTCCGTCAACGCCATCAATTCCGTTTGTTCCTGCTATACCTTGTGGACCAACCTCACCTTGAATTCCTTGAGCTCCGGTTTCACCTTTCTCACCTTGAATCCCTTGTATTCCTTGAGCTCCGGTTACACCAGTTAACCCTTGAATTCCTTGTTCTCCAGTCTCACCTTTCTCACCTTGGATTCCTTGAGCTCCAGTTTCTCCCTGCTCACCTTGTATTCCTTGTTCACCTTGTGCTCCTGTTTCACCTTGGATCCCTTGCGCACCAGTTTCACCCTTAGCACCGTCAATACCATCAGTTCCTGCTATACCTTGTGGTCCAACCTCTCCCTGTATTCCTTGCTCACCTTGTATTCCCTGTTCTCCAGTGTCACCCTTAGCTCCGTCAACGCCATCAATACCAGCTGCTCCGGTTTCTCCTTGAATTCCCTGTATTCCTTGTTCGCCTTGCGCTCCGGTTTCACCAGTTAACCCTTGAATGCCTTGTTCTCCAGTGTCGCCCTTGTCGCCTTTGGCTCCGGTCGCACCGGTTTCACCCTTAGCCCCGTCAACGCCATCAGTTCCAGCTGCTCCAGTTTCTCCTTTGGCTCCGGTTTCACCCTGGATTCCTTGTTCTCCCTGAGCACCGGTATCTCCTTTTAGACCTTGCTCACCTTGGATTCCCTGAGCTCCAGTGTCGCCCTTGTCGCCTTTGGCTCCGGTCGCACCAGTGTCACCTTTAGCACCGTCAACACCGTCGGTACCAGCAGCACCGGTTTCACCTTGGATTCCTTGTTCTCCCTGTATTCCTTGAGCTCCAGTGTCGCCCTTGTCGCCTTTGGCTCCGGTCGCACCGGTTTCACCTTTGGCTCCGTCAACACCATCGGTACCAGCAGCGCCAGTTTCACCTTGGATTCCTTGTGCTCCGGTTTCACCAGTTAACCCTTGAATACCTTGTTCTCCAGTCTCACCTTTCTCACCTTGAGCTCCGGTTGCACCATCAACACCATCAGTTCCAGCTATACCTTGTGGTCCAACTTCACCTTTCTCACCTTGTATACCTTGTTCACCTTGAGCTCCAGTTTCACCAGTTAGCCCTTGAATACCTTGTTCTCCTTTAGCTCCGGCAGCACCAGTTAGTCCTGTGTCACCTTTTTCACCTTGGATCCCTTGTATTCCTTGTTCACCGGTTTCACCCTTAGCTCCGTCAGCACCATCAATACCATCAGTTCCTGCTATACCTTGTGGTCCAACCTCACCTTGGATTCCTTGAATTCCTTGTGCACCAGTTTCACCTTGTATACCTTGTTCTCCTTGAATTCCCTGTTCTCCGGTGTCGCCCTTGTTGCCTTTGGCTCCGGTCGCACCGGTGTCACCTTTTGCTCCGTCAACACCATCAGTTCCTGCTATACCTTGCGGTCCAACCTCACCTTGTATACCTTGTTCTCCAGTCTCACCTTTCTCACCTTGAATTCCTTGCTCACCTTGAGCTCCGGTTGCACCATCAACACCATCAGCACCAGCTGCTCCGGTTTCACCTTGGATCCCTTGTATTCCCTGTTCACCTTGAGCGCCAGTTTCACCTTTAGCTCCGTCAACACCATCAATTCCGTTTGTTCCTGCTATACCTTGTGGACCAACCTCACCTTGAACTCCTTGTTCACCAGTGTCGCCCTTGTCGCCTTTGGCTCCGGTCGCACCGGTTTCACCCTTAGCTCCGTCAACACCATCAATACCATCAGTTCCTGCTATACCTTGTGGTCCAACCTCACCTTGGATTCCCTGAATTCCTTGTTCTCCCTGTATTCCTTGTTCACCGGTATCACCCTTAGCCCCGTCAATACCATCAATACCATCGACACCAGCTGCTCCGGTTTCTCCTTGAATTCCCTGTATTCCCTGTTCGCCTTGAGCTCCGGTTTCACCAGTTAACCCTTGAATGCCTTGTTCTCCTTTGTCGCCCTGTTCGCCTTTGGCTCCGGTCGCACCAGTGTCACCTTTAGCTCCATCAACACCATCAGTTCCTGCTATACCTTGTGGACCAACCTCACCTTGAATTCCCTGTTCACCGGTTTCTCCTTGGATCCCCTGGATTCCTTGTTCACCTTTAGCTCCGTCAACACCGTCGGTACCATCGGCACCAGCTGCTCCGGTTTCTCCTTGAATTCCCTGTATTCCTTGTTCGCCTGTTTCACCTTTAGCACCGTCAACACCATCAGTTCCTGCTATACCTTGTGGACCAACCTCACCTTGAATTCCTTGTGCTCCAGTGTCGCCCTTGTTGCCTTTGGCTCCGGTCGCACCGGTTTCTCCTTGGATCCCTTGTTCTCCAGTCTCACCTTTCTCACCTTGAATTCCTTGCTCACCTTGAGCTCCGGTTGCTCCGTCAACACCATCAGCACCAGCTGCTCCGGTTTCTCCTTGAATTCCCTGTATTCCCTGTTCGCCTTGAGCTCCGGTTTCACCAGTTAACCCTTGAATGCCTTGTTCTCCTTTATCTCCTTTTAGACCTTGAATTCCTTGCTCACCTTGGATTCCCTGTGCTCCGGTTTCACCCTTAGCTCCATCAATGCCATCGACACCAGCAGTTCCTGCTATACCTTGTGGACCAACCTCTCCCTGTATTCCTTGCTCACCTTGTATTCCCTGTTCTCCAGTGTCGCCCTGTTCGCCTTTGGCTCCGGTCGCACCAGTATCTCCTTGGTCTCCTTTTAGACCTTGAATACCTTGTTCTCCAGTCTCACCTTTCTCACCTTGTATACCTTGTTCACCGGTTTCACCCTTAGCTCCGTCAACACCATCGGCACCAGCTGCACCAGTTATACCTTGTGGACCAACCTCACCTTGTATACCTTGCGCACCAGTTTCACCTTTAGCCCCGTCAACACCATCAACACCATCGACACCAGCTGCTCCGGTTTGACCTTGGATCCCCTGTATTCCTTGCTCACCTTGAGCACCAGTTTCACCTTTTTCGCCTTTGGCTCCGGTCGCACCGGTTTCACCTTGAATTCCTTGTTCTCCTTGAGCACCAGTTTCACCTTGTATACCTTGTTCACCTTGAGCTCCTTGTTCTCCAGTGTCGCCCTTGTCGCCTTTGACTCCGGTCGCACCGGTTTCTCCTTGGATCCCCTGAATTCCTTGTTCACCTTGAGCGCCAGTTTCACCAGTTAGCCCCTGTATACCTTGTTCTCCGGTTTCTCCTTTAGCCCCGTCAACGCCATCAATACCAGCAGCACCAGTGTCGCCCTTGTCGCCTTTGGCTCCGGTCGCACCGGTTTCACCCTTAGCTCCGTCAACACCATCAATACCATCAGTTCCTGCTATACCTTGTGGTCCAACCTCACCTTGAATTCCCTGGATACCTTGTTCACCTTGAGCGCCAGTTTCACCAGTTAACCCTTGAATGCCTTGTTCTCCCTGTATTCCTTGCTCACCTTGTTCTCCAGTGTCGCCCTTGGCTCCTGTCGCACCAGTGTCACCCTTAGCTCCGTCAACACCATCAATTCCGTTTGTTCCTGCTATACCTTGTGGTCCAACCTCACCTTGTATACCTTGCGCACCAGTGTCACCTTTAGCACCGTCAACACCGTCGGTACCAGCAGCTCCGGTTTCGCCTTGTATACCTTGCTCACCTTGGATTCCCTGTATTCCTTGTTCGCCTTGAGCGCCAGTTTCACCTTGTATACCTTGTTCTCCCTGTATTCCTTGCTCACCTTGTATTCCCTGTTCTCCGGTTTCACCTTTAGCGCCGTCAACACCATCAGTTCCTGCTATACCTTGTGGTCCAACCTCACCTTGAATTCCTTGCGCACCAGTTTCACCTTGGATTCCTTGTTCACCAGTGTCGCCCTTGTCGCCTTTGGCTCCGGTCGCACCGGTTTCTCCTTGAATCCCCTGGATTCCTTGTTCACCTGTTTCACCTTTAGCTCCGTCAACACCATCGGCACCAGCAGCGCCAGTTTCACCAGTTAACCCTTGAATGCCTTGGTCTCCTTTGTCGCCCTGTTCGCCTTTGGCTCCGGTCGCACCAGTATCACCTTTAGCCCCGTCAACACCATCAATACCATCGACACCAGCTGCTCCGGTGTCACCTTTTTCTCCTTGAATCCCTTGTATTCCTTGTTCACCGGTTTCACCTTTAGCGCCGTCAACACCATCAGTTCCTGCTATACCTTGTGGTCCAACCTCACCTTGTATTCCTTGCGCACCAGTTTCACCTTTGTCACCCTTTTCGCCTTTGGCTCCGGTTTCACCTTGAATTCCTTGCTCACCTTGAGCTCCGGTTGCACCGGTTTCTCCTTTAGCTCCGGCAGCACCAGTTAGTCCTGTGTCACCTTTTTCACCTTGGATCCCTTGTGCACCAGTTTCACCCTTAGCTCCGTCAACGCCATCAATACCAGCTACTCCAGTTTCACCTTGTATACCTTGTTCTCCGGTTTCACCTTGGATTCCCTGTATTCCTTGTTCACCTTGTGCACCAGTTTCACCTTGTGGACCAACCTCACCTTGGATTCCCTGTGCTCCGGTTTCACCCTTAGCTCCGTCAACACCATCAGTTCCTGCTATACCTTGTGGTCCAACCTCTCCCTGGATACCTTGCGCACCAGTGTCACCCTTAGCTCCGTCAACACCATCAGTTCCTGCTATACCTTGCGGTCCAACCTCACCTTGAATACCTTGCGCTCCAGTGTCGCCCTTGTCGCCTTTGGCTCCGGTCGCACCGGTTTCACCCTTAG